>Ga0315338_1000049_pt1 | contig 596610 bp, 517 predicted proteins | sample ASW8metaG_FD_204518 | JGI IMG/M metagenome (GOLD analysis project Ga0315338, IMG submission 204518) | Ammonia-oxidizing marine archaeal communities from Monterey Bay, California, United States - ASW #8 | ecosystem: Environmental > Aquatic > Marine > Coastal | place: USA: California | collected... | reverse complement strand
GACTACATTGAGGTGTTCTATAATCGAAAACGACGCCATGGTTACCTTGGCAACATCAGCCCGGATGACTTCGAACAGCAGTCAGCCGGATCTTTTTGAACTGTCCATTAAAACCGGGCAAGGCCACCTGGCTATTAGCGGAAATTCCAAGCCATCGCGAATTTGGTCTGCTGCTCGGGAAAAATCGGAAGTCATCCGCACGAAATCTGGACTTTCAATTTCGATGTCCGTTATGTGGGGTGGAACGGACTTCGATCTGGGCAGGCGTTTTCTTCTCCTGGTGACCCAAAGGAGATTACTCAACCTCATCTGCAACGACGGCATCGGCTTCCACTTCAACCAGCCATTCGGGATTAACGAAGCGCGTAATCTGCATGATTGTGTCGACGGGTTTTGGTTCACGGCAAAACTTCGCGCGAACATCAATGACCGATTTCCAGTCGTCTATATTCGTAAGGATGATTCGAGTCCGCACGACATCATGCCAGCCTGACCCTGCCCGTTCCAATGCGTCGCCGATGATTTCGAACACGCGCTCGGCTTGCCGACCAGCATCGCCGACGCCGACGGTTTTTCCCTCGGCGTCTACGGGTGCAGTTCCGCCAATCGTTATATAGGGACCAACCCGAACGGCCCTTGCAAACCCAACAATTTCTTCCATTGGATTGCCATTCAATACCAGCTCGCGTTTCATGCTTTTGAACTCCGTTAATGATGGTTCGAAAACCTGAACCAAATCATTCTGAGGTGCAATCCGCTATTAATACGGAATGATGGTTACCGGCTAGTCTCAGAAGGCCAGGCACCTGTCTGTTTATGTCCGCCTGCAGAAGGCTCAGCGGAAATCGATGCCTGCAATTTCGAAATTCTCTATTCGAGGTCTGCTCCGAACGGTTAGAGCAGACCTCAATCGGGGCCGCTTTAAACTTCTCAAGTAGACCCATGCCGGACATTGATCCCGACATTCTGCTGCGGTGAAAATGCTTTCGGACCTATAATCCCAAACAGCAAGGCATTGCGGCATCCATCCTGCCCGGAACGTCTGTCCGGGGTTGGCGTTCCACTTCTCATGATCAGCGGTTCCAAGGACGGAATGAATTCGTCTCATGCATGCGGGGTTATGACCGTCGATATTTTTTTCAACATCGCAAAGCCAGAGCACAGAATATTTAGCGGAGCAGGGCACAACTTCGAAATGGATTGGTTCACAGAATACGACGCCCACAACACCGAACAGACGTACGTTGCTATTGCTGGATTCCTTAAGAGGTGGCGATAGCGTAAGAGCCTGAGTTTAAATTTGAGGGTCTCCTTTTGGCTAGAAAGATAACTATCGCGCCTCACCGAAAAACGTCTGCATCTGCGCAATAACCGGACATTCGCTGCCCCGATCCGTTGCCGGGTACTATGTCGTCACGAAATGGTTCCCGCGAAAACGTCTCATGATGACCCAAAGCGGACTTCACAGACGAAGTTTCTATCGCTTTCCGGGATGTTCAGTGGTTGGCCTGTTCACCAATCAATGAAACTGCTCATCCGGTTCAAGAAATCAAAATTCGTTTGATTCCTGAATTCAAATGGCTCTAATCTTCAGGCCTTACTGAGGGAATTGGAACTCGAAATTATGGGTATTGCCCCCAGCGTTGCCGCATTCATCACGAGCTGTTGTGTTGCATTGGACCGGGCGGGGCAAAATGCGGGACGATGCCTGACGCTTGGAAAACAAGGCATACACGTTTCCGAAGCGCAACTTTATCACATTCTTGCCAACCACGGTTTGGTCGAGGTTGACGCCGGAAAGGCGGCGACGATTCCCCAGTGGATGGGGGCGGCACGGGCTCGGCTTGAAGAGCAGGATAAAATTCTCGCGACAATTCCCGGGCGGCGGGGATTGGGTGAAATCTCAGACTCCATGTTTTTCGAATGTTTAGGATTTACAGACGTCCATAGCGTCGACGCAAGCGATTACGAGGGCGCGGATTTCGTTCATGATCTTAACCAACCCGGATTGGCGGAAGTCGTTGACGGTCCTTACGATTTGGTAATTGATGTCGGCACAATGGAGCACGTGTTCAACGTGCCAGGCGTGCTCCGCAATATTTTCGACGTATTAAAGATTGGTGGATCGATAATCCATGTGGTGCCCGCAAATAATCTAGTCGATCACGGTTTTTACCAGTTTTCACCTGTCCTATTTTATCAATATTACCTCGAGAACAGCTATCGATTGATTGCCTGCTATTTTACCGAGGAGAGCGCCACAGGAATATTCGGCGAACCTATCTCCTTTCATGAATATCCGGGTACGTCAGACCTCTCGCAAGAGATACTAAAAGGGTCGGATACCGCAACATATGGGACTGCATTCTGCGCCCAAAAGACCGAGGCGACGACTTGGGATACCATACCGCAACAGAGCTCCTACACAGAGAAATGGGACAGCCAATAAAGCCGGTTTGTCGGGGCGCGGGAATGGCATTACGATTTTCAAGTAGAGGCGGTTATTTTTTCTCTTGGCTATGAAGGGACGATATCTGTGTTCCTGAATAATGTCTGCTCAGACGGGCCAAAGCTGTCCTCGAAGGCGAAAAATTCACATGGTTTGTTTGGAATCTTGAATCACATTATTGCCGTCTTACGACCCCCTTTGATGAGGATATGACCCAATCCCGCCAATCACGCCCCGGTCACTTCCTTCAACGAGTCCACAATCACCCGCCGCCGCCGCCACACCCCATACCAGATCACCGCGCCGAGGATGGCGGCGATGACGATGGGCGCCCTGAGCCCGATGACTTCGGCGATCAGGCCGAGAATGAAGGCGCCCAACCCGGCGCCGCCGATGTGGATAACGCCATAGAGGCTGAGCACCCGGCCGCGCATGGCCGCCGGCGTGACGAACTGCAGCGTTGATTGCATGCCGATGCCCGACGCGACCATGCCGAAACCCGCCGCGACGGTGAACGGCAGGGCGATGGCGTAAGACGTCGTCGCCACCAAGCCGATGCCGGCCGCCGCCGAGCCGATAACGCCGAGCAGCGCGATCACCGGTTGGTCTTCAATGCCGCCGCGCCGGGCCATCCAGAAGCCGCCCAGTATGGCGCCGATGCCGAAGCTGGCGGTCAAAATGGCAAACTCATCGGCGCCCTTGCCGTAGACGTCGGATGTCAGCCCCGGCAGCAGATCGACCACCGGGCGCAGGCACAAGGCCGCCATGGTCATGATGATGATCACCAGACGGATCGGCGCATGGTTCCGCATGAAGGAGAAGCCTTCGCCAATCTCGTCCATGATCGAGCGCGCCTCTGCGTCGGCGCCGTGCCGCGCGCGCCTTTCAATCTTCAGCGACAGCAGGGCGACGATCAGCGCCGTGTAGGACACGGCATTGATCAGGAAGGAAAAGTCGATGGACCACAGGCTGATCACGGCGGTCGAGATCATCGGGCCGACGAACCGCGCACCATTGAAGACCATGGAGTTGATGGCAATGGCGGTGGTCAACAGCTCGCGCGGCACCAGGCTTGGGGCCAGGGCGAGACGCGATGCCTGGTTGAGGCCCAGCGAAATGCCAGTGAGAAAGGTCAGGATTGCCAGATGCCATTCGTTCAGAGCCCCCGACGCAGCCAGCCCGAACAGGGTCATGGCGAACCCGGCCGCTGCGACCTGCGACCAGACCATGACCTTGATCCGGCTGTAACGGTCGGCCAGGACGCCGCCCAACGGTCCCATGAAGACAACGGGGAAAAAATCAGCCATGGCGATGATGCCCAGCCACGTCGGCGAGCGGGTCAATTCCCAGGTCAACCAGCCGACCGCGATGCGCTGCATCCAGGTGCCGATCAACGACAACCCGTTGCCGACCACGTAACGCCAATAGTTCGGCACCTTCAGGGTGGCCCAAATGCCGGTGGTGGGGGGAATACGCGTCATGGGCTAGGGACCATCTGCCGTCGGCGACGGGTTTGCAATCATTAGTGACGGGCTTTGTTCGCGCTGCCACCGGTGATCACGCCCAGGGCCGTGCCCCGCCGTCCAGCCAAAGCCGTGCCGCGTCGCGCGTCGCTTCGGCGCGTTCCGTTCCCTCGATGACGATGTTTTCCGCCGGCATCTCGCCGCTGTGCCGTGCGTTCCGCCAACAGTGATATTGCAACGCCTCGGGGAACGGCGACAAATCCATGTCTTCGAAAAACTGCGCCGGCACCTCGCCGGGCTTATGCGGGTCCATGCGGTCTTTCTCGTAGATCGACCAGCGCCCGAGGACTCGCCAGGCGCCGTCGCGGCGCTCAAACATATCCAGCACGCATGACCAGGTCTGCAGATCAAACAGGTAGCCATCGATGCGGCGGCGCTGGTGCAGGGTCAGATAGTATTCGCAGACCGCGCGATCACCGTTGACCTGGGCGCGCCGGTTGCCGGCGAAATGCTTCTGGCTGTCGCCGGGATCATGGCCGCGCATCATATTGCGAGAGCCGGCGATAAATTCATGCGCGTTGCCTTCGAACCATGAGTTGACGATGTGCGCGTCGGCGTGAAAGCAATCGACCAGCGCGTCCCAATCGCCGCGGTCGCGGCACATCCACGAATGCATGGCGATCTCCAGAATCTCCGATCTGGCGACGGCCCGTTCGATGCGTTCACTCTCCATCCCGGCGGTTCCCTTCACTTGCGTCTTTCATTCAGGGGGCGTGGTAGGCTTCAATGGTAGTGCTCAGTTAACCCCGATATCCCCGCCGGTATCCCTCCGGCATTCCCATCGTGCAAGGATTGCAGAAAATGTCCAACCCGTCGCGCATGACGTCCTTACCCGAAGGCCTCATTCATTGTCCGATCACACCGTTCACGGCAAGCAACGAGATTGACCTTGAGACTTTCGCCCGCGTTGTTGAGTTTCTGCTGCGCCAGGACGCGGCGGCCTTGTGCGTCAATCTGCACCTGGCCGAAAGTCTTAATCTGTCCCTGGATGAACGCAAACGACTGGCCGCCGCCTGTGTGGAGGCGGCCGACGGTCGCGCCCCGGTGATTATCAACGTCAGCACACCGGGCACCGATCACGCCGTTGAGTTGACCCGCCACGCCGCCGACATCGGCGCCGACAGCGTCATGGCCATAGCGCCCTATTATTGGAAGCCGCCGGCGGAGGGCATTTTTGAGCATTTCGACGCGATCATGTCGGCCACGGACCTGGCGTTCATTGGCTACAATTCGCCGACGATCATGGATGGCGTCGGCATTTCGCCCGATGTCCTGACCCGGCTCATGGAGAAATTTCCGCATTTTATCGGCATCAAGGACGCCAGCCACAATTGGGAGGTGTTTTTGGAACTGGGTCGGGCGGCGCGCCGGATCAAGCCGGATTTTGGGTTGTTTGTCGGCACCGAATGGATGATCCCCAGTCTGACGCTGGGCGGCAATACGTGCATGTCCGTGTTCGGCGGCATCGCGCCGAATTTCGTCAACAAGCTATACCGTGAAACCATGGCGCGGAACTTAGGCCCGGCTTTGGACATGCAGTACAAATTCTCGGAGATTTACCAGATCACCAAGGTCGAATACCCGGCGCCGACGAAAGCCATGTGGGAAATCATGGGCCGTCCCGTCGGCCCGCCGAGGCGGCCGCAGCGCACCGTGTCTCCGGCCGGCATGAAGGAATTGGAGGCGACCCTGGACCGCCTGGGTTTGCTGGGCACGGAGCCGCACGGGTGGTAGGCGCCGTCTTGTGGCGGCCTTAATCCGCCTTGCCGTCATCGTGCTGCGTTGAAAAAGTTTCGCGCTCCAATACCCACGACGCGGCGAATCCGAATACCAATCCCCAGAACGGCGCGCCGATGTTGAAGATCGTAAGCTCCGAGACGGTGACCATGAAGGCGATCAGCGCGCCCATGGCGAAGCGCCCCTGGAACGCCGCGGTGAACGAGCTTTTCAAAACCCCGAGCAGCGCGACGCCAGCCAAGGTCGCGATAAAGGCCTTCGGTGTGGCCAGCATGAGGCCCGTGAAAAACGGCGAGAACAGACCAAACACCATGACTCCGACGCAGGCCAGGGCGGCGGCCGTGTAATGGCCGCGGGTGTCCGAGTTGCCGCCGGTGATGATGCCGCTCAAGGGGCCAGTTAGGCAGGTTGGCACGGTGCCCACCGTGGCGACGATCAGCGACCCGACACCACAGACCGAGGTGATGGCGTTCATCGGCGGCTTGTGGCCGGCGGCGCTGAGCACGGCGAAGCCCTGGCTGTTGTGGACGACGACCACGGTGATCAACAGGGGCACCACCAACTCAAACATCGCGGCCCAGGAGAACACCGGCGCGGTAAAATGCGGCGCGGCGATGGCCAACGGCATCTGATCCGCCGTCGGACCGTTGCCGAGCGTGGCGACGCAGACCGCGCCGACCACGATGGCGACGATCAACGGCGGACAGCGCCGGCCAAGGGCGGGCCACGCGGTGGCGGCCAGGAAGGCCAGCGTCATGGGCACGGCGATCCCCGGATCCGTGCCCAGGGCGCGGACCCAATCAAGCCCGAATTGCAGGAACACCCCGGCGACCATGCCCATGACGATGGGCATGGGCACGGCTTCCATGCAGCGGCGCACCCAGCCCGTCAGGCCCAATACCAGCATCACCCCACCAGTGGCATAGTAGGCGCCCAGCACTTCGGCGAAGCTCAAGTGATCAAGTGCCGGGCCGACGACGACAATGCCGGGGATCGACCACAGGAACACCAAGGGCTGGCGGTAAATCAGCGACACCGGCAGGCTGATCAGGCCGTTCAGGAAGAAACACCCGAACAGCCACGACGCCATCTCGGCTTGCGGCATACCGGCCTTGACGCCGACGGCCAGCAAGATCGCCGTTGGGCCGGTGACCGCGAATAGGAAACCGACCAGACCGGCCACGGCTTGTTGTGTGGTTAAATCGGCAGCGAACATGGCGGGCGTGGTCGCGGGTCGGGCTGGGGATTCCTGATTGAGGTTCGCCATGCCGGGGTCAGCCGCCGCCAAGTTTGCGCCAGGTATCCGAGGCACCGAAGGGGCCGCCGGAAGGAGCGCTATTCGGGCCGGCCGGCGTGACCGTGATTAGACCAACTTTCGCCAACCAGCCAAGCGCCAGGGCCAGCGGCGTGCGTTGTTCCGGCGCCGCGGCTTCGCTGAGTGCCGCGACGGTAGTTTCATCGGCCAACGTCTGCAGCAACGCGGCGGTCGCCGCCTCATCTAAAAGCACGGCGGACAGGGGGGCGGCGACGTCGGAGCGGTAAAGCGCTTCGAAAGTCTTTTGATCGAAGCCACCGGTGGCGCGGACCCGGGCGTCGCCGGCAATCAATCCCGTGGTGTGGTCGTAGAACAGGGCGAAAGGATCGGCGGCCAGGGGATAAGGCGGTTGATCGTCAGCCGGCGCGGCAATCTCCGGGGCGGACTGGCGGATCTCGGCCAGCGCCGTCCAAAGGCTCTGATGCGCCTTAACCACGTGGCGCCAGTCGTAGATCTCGGCGGCGCGAGCCCGGCCTGCGGCGCCCATGGCGGCGCGGGCCTCGGGGTTGGATATCAGATGAACCAGGGCCTCGGTACAGGCAGCGATATCGACGGCGGTGCTCTGCGAGGTTGTGGCCGTGAATACGGGGTAGGGGATGAAGCCCGTGTCGTAGAGGAAACCGGTCTCGGCGCCGGCGCCGGGGCCGGGCTGGGCGGTTGGTACGCACATCCCGTCGACGCCATCGCGGACGGATTCGCGATAACCGTCGTAGTCGCTAACGACCACAGGCAGGCCGGCGGCCATGGCTTCGATGGGCGTCAGGCCGAAGGATTCCTGGATGTTGTCCGACAGGGATATGAAGATATCCGCCGCCGCCCAGACCTTGTCGTAGAGATCGTCGCGGCTGCCGTCGATGAAGTGATGGTTGAGCGTCGGCGCGAACTGCGTCGCGGCCTGTTTGAAGGCGTTTTCCACGTCGGCGTTGGTGGCTTGGCCGGCCTGGATCAGATGCAGGCGCACGCCGCTTTCCTTCGCCGCGGCCTCGGCGGCCAAGTACATGGGCACCGGGTTGGCCTTCTCCACATGATTGAGGCGGCCGGCATACAAAAGCGCGATGTCGCCGTCCTGGATTCCCATGGCGTCGCGCAGTTCGGCGCGCGCCGCCGCGTCGCCGCCCTTTGCGGCCATGGCGGCGCTATCGACGCCGAGCGGGATCACCGGGAGTTGGCAGGGCAGCGTCACGTTGCCGCCGAAGCGCTGCCCCAGGTAACCGGCCCAGCCGTCCAAAAGGCGTTCGACCACGCCCTTGACGCTGTTTGACGTGCAGACTAGGGCGTCCCAGGGCTGCACCGGCGCGACCAGCAGATTGCCGATGACCTGCATGGCCATGGTTTCCGCCACCGTGTGGGTAATCCCACAGATCGAGAAGTCGCGCTGCGAAAAATGCCGCCGGCGCCACGCCAGCGAACCCATGTCGGGGCCGGGTCTGAACACGGTGCCGAGCTGTTTCAGATGCCCCGTGGTGATTGGCAAAAAGGCCGCGGTTTTCTCGGCGCTGCTGCCGGCGTCGATGGCGAATTGCTGGAAGTCCTCGAAGACCTGGGCCGCATCAGCGTAAATGTAATGGCGGTCGGTGCCGCCGTGTCGGATGAAACCCCGCAGGAACCCGCCGGTCGCCGATTGGCGTCCAACGACGCCGTCGCCGGATGTTTTGTAGTTGTCCGGATTGAAGTAAAAAGCGGCGTTCGGCTGGGTCATGGGAACGCCCCCGCGGCCTTATTTACCCTGGAACTGGGGCTTGCGCTTTTCCATGAAGGCCTTGCGGCCCTCTTGGTAGTCAGCGCTGTTAAAGCAATCATCCACGACTTGGGCCATCCGGGCGCTGTCACCGCCGCCGGGCTTGATCACTTCATCCACCACCACCTTGGCGGCGTAGATGGTCAGCGGCGCGTTGCCGGCGATGGTTTTGGTGTAATCGTCGACGTAGGCATCCAGGATCGTACGCGGCACAACCCGGTTGATCAGGCCCATCTGCAGCGCTTCCGTGGGGTTGAACTGGCGTGCCGTGTAGAAGATTTCCTTGGCGAAGGACGGTCCGACGACATCAATCAAGCGTTTCAGGCCATCATCACGGTATCCCAACCCAAGCTTTGCCGCCGGTACGGCATAGGTAGACACATCGTTGGCAATGCGAATATCGCAACACAGCGCCAAGCCGACGCCGCCGCCGATACAAAAACCCTCGATCTTGGCGATGGTCGGCTTGGTGGAGGTGGCGATGCGGTCCGACGCGTTCTTCACCGTATCATTATAAAGCTCCACAGCGTCCTCGCTGGAGCGGTTCTTCTCGAATTGCGAAATATCAGCGCCGGCGCAAAACGCCTTGCCGCCCTGGCCCGAGATGACGATAACCCGCACATTGTCATCCGATTCGAAGTCATCCAGCACGACCGGGATATCGCGCCACATGTCAAAGGTCATGGCGTTTCGCTTCGCCTGATTGTCCAGTTTGATCAGGCCGACGCCGTTTTCCTTCGAGATGACCAGCTGGTCGGTGATGTCGCTCATGAGAATCCCCTGTCTAAAAATGCGAGGCCAATTCTACGTCGCCTTGGCCCAGAGGCAACGCAAAAGCCGGGTGTTTGAAACACTTGCGTGGGCGGTCTTGCCGTGACGCCCGATGGCCCCTAGTTTCTGGCCATGATTGCGGCGATTGAGCGTATGACCGGTTTGAACTGGAAGGGCCAGGGGCCTGCCTTCCTGGTCGCCGGCGGGCATGGCGCCATCCATTGGATCATGGCGACATTTTACATCTTGGTGCCGTTTATCCGCGAAGACCTGGGGCTTTCCTACGCCGAGGTCGGCGGCTTCGCGTCGGTGTTCTTTTTTGCCTCCTTCGCGGCCAATGCCGGCAGCGGTGCATTGGTCGATATCACAGGCCGGCGGGTGCTGTTGCAGGCCTTGGCCTTGGTCGTTGGCGGCGCCGCCTTGATGGCCATGGGATTGGCCGAGGGGGTTTGGCTGATCATTGGGATGCTGATCTTTATCGGCGTCACCAATAATCTCTGGCACCCGGCGGCCATATCCTATTTGTCGGACCGCTATCCGCAGAACCGGGGTTACGTGCTGTCGATCCACACCCTGGGCGCCAGTTTCGGCGACACCTTCGCACCTGTGATGGCAGGCGTCCTGCTGGTTTGGATGAGTTGGCAATTCACGGCGACGTTGAGTGCGCTACCGATTTTTGCCATGGCGGCGGTCCTGTTCCTGAATTTAACCGGAACCGGGCGCAAGAAGGCGGCCCCGGACGGCGCCGATCCGCAAGGTGGACAGCAAGGGATGAGCGGCGCCGATTATCTGCAAGGCATACTACAATTGCTGAAAAGCGGGCCAGTCTTGGGTATTTGCCTAATGGCGGCGTTCCGGTCCATGGCGCAGAACGGGCTGTTGTTCTTTTTGCCCTTGTTGATGCTTGATGAATTGGGGTTCGGCTCGGTTCTGCTGGGGGTCGCGCTAATGGCGTTGCAAGTCGGCGGCATGATCGCCGGACCGGTTGCCGGCACGCTTTCAGACCGCATCGGCCGGCGTCCCGTGGTCCTGGCCGGCTTGGCGGCTACAACGCTGGTCATCGCCGTCATTCCGGCCGTCGCGCTGCCGGCACCGTTCGTTGGGTTGTTGGCGGTGCTTGGCTTTACCTTGTTCGCGGTGCGCCCGGTCATTCACAGCTGGTCGCTGGATCTGGCGCCGCGGGAGATGGGCGGCAGCGCCATTAGTTTGCTGTTCGGGGCGCAGGCCGGGTTTTCCGCCTTGGTGCCGATTGTCGGAGGGATCGTCGCCGACACCTGGGGGCTCGGCACGGTGTTTTTTCTGTTGGCCGGCGCTATGGCCGTGTCGACGGGCATCGTTTATGTGCTGCCGTCAAGGAAACCGGTGGCGGCCTAGGCGTTTCGTGCTGCCTCAATGCGCCACTGCAATAGCTCCAACCGGTCCTGGCCGAAGAACGGCTCACCTTCAAAGATCATGCACGGCACGCCCCAATGGCCGGCGGCCTGCAAGTCCCGTCCGCCGGCATCAATGATGGAATCGAGCCGATCCGCATCGTCGGACACCCGAGCGATGAGGGACGCAAAATCAAGACCGGCGCGGCCGACGGCCGCGGCCAGATGGTCGCCCAAATGCCAGTCCTCCTGGCGGCCGTCCCAAATCAGGCGCATAACCTGGTCCAGGTACGCCAAGCCCTTGCCTTGCTCCAGGGCTAGCACGCCCATGCGGGTGAGTCGGCCGATATGCGGCTGGTCTGCTATCGACAGGGGTTCCATTGTTTCTTTGTTAAATGATAAGGGGTCCGGTTTCGGCCGGGCATAGGGCAGGCCCAGATATTCGGCTAGCCGCACCGTGTCGCGCCTGTGATAGGCGCTGTAGTTTTCGTTCAAACTTTTGAAGTATCCCTGGCGCCGCACGGCGCCGGGCCAGACGTGTTTGACGGTGACCCTCACGCCGGGTGCCGCGTCCAATTCCAGCAATCGGTCCAGAGCGAGATAGCAGAACGGACTGCGCATGGACCAATAGAGGTCGATGGTTGGCATGACAGGCGGGACCTACAGGTTCATCTGAGCGAACATGGCCTTGACCATGTCGCTGTTCGGATCGGCCAAATCGGAAAGGATGGTGAAATGATTGCAACCCGGCCTTTCCATATAGGTGCAGGTGCCGCCCTTGCCATTCCAATCGTCCGTGAAATCCTTTGACTGGCGGCGGAACTCATTGGATTCGGCCCCGCCGGCAGCGACGATCAATGGTGTTGCGGCGGGATTCGGAAATCGGATCGGGCTGTTGTCAGCCAATTCCTGATCGGTGAACGCCAACGTTTCCTGCATATAGGAGAGCTGAATGGGTAGCAGTTCATAAATGCCGCTGATCGCGCAACCGCCCTTGACCGTATCCGCCGGTCCGCCGGAGAAGGCGGCCCAATCGGTGGCCGCCAGCATGGCGGTCAGGTGCCCACCGGCGGAATGACCTGAGATACAGATGCGGTTCCGGTCGATGTTGTAGGTGTCCGCGTTGGCATGAACCCAGGCGACGGCACGACGGCACTGGCGCACGATATCGGCCATGCTGACGTTGGGGATCAGGTCGTATTCGATCAACCCGAACGCTGCCCCGGCCTCAACAAAAGGGCGCGCCAGGAAAGTCTGGTCCGACTTCGTCCGCATCATCCAGTAGCCGCCATGAATATAGAGCTGCACCGGATGCGGGCCGGGGCCGGCGGGCAATACCAGATCGATGGCCTCGCGCGGACTGTCGCCATAGGCCAGGTCGATGTGGTGATCAAACGCGTTCAGCACATCGGTGCACATGGGCTCCCAGGCGTCATAGTGTTTGGCGAAATCAGGTACCGCGGCGCGGTTGTTGTACTGGACGTCCAATTGGTCCTGATCGTAATCGCGAAAAATTTTTCCATTGCTCATGGTTGTGTTCCTTTCCGCTCAGCTCAGCGGCAGCATAACGTGTTCTTGGTACGCAGGTCGCGCCGACAGCCGTTGATACCAAGCGTCGACATTGGTAAACGATGGTTTGTCGAAATCCATGGCGCGCCAACGATGAAACGCGCAGCCGACGGGAATGTCACCCACCGATGGCGTGCCGCCGCCAACGAAATCCTTGCCTGCCAGGTCGGCATCCAGGATGGCCCACATTTTGCCGGCTTCTGCCGTCGCCGCGACTGCGGCTTCGGCGTCGCGCTTTTCCGGTGGATGACGGACGACATTCCAGAAAATTGTTGTCATCGGCGGATGCAGATGCCCGATATACCAATCCATCCATTTGCCTGCATGAGCGCGCGCGGCGATGCTGTCCGGCCACCAGGTGGGCGCGCCGTATTTCTCTGCCAAGTAGCGGACGATTGCCTGGGATTCCCAGAGAACCAGATCGTCGTCTTCCAGTGTTGGCACTCGGCCGTTCGGATTTTTAGCCAAATATTCAGGCGTATCGTTACCGCCATGCTGCATGCCGATGTCTATGCGTTCAACATCGAGACCAAGCTCGCTGATCATCCACATGACCTTCTGTACGTTTATGGAATTCGCGCGGCCAAGAATTCGCACCATCTGTTCTCTCCCTGACGATTATCACATTTTGCGTCAACACGACGCCATGTGAATTCTGTTAATATAAATTCATACGGCGCTCACACGGTATTCATCCCATATGGATGCAAATAGGTTACAGTAATTTCCAACATCAGTTTATGGCGTGGGATTGCCATTATCCAATGTCCCGCGCACATCGGTCGGCTTTCCCGGTGTGCGTCTCCTGCCGAAGGGTCTGGTCGTTCGCGGCCAGACCCTTTTTTTCGCCAAAATGCCATCATCCGACAATGCCACCTTGCGATAGCGCAGAAGTGTCAACGCGCGGCATATTCCTGATCAATGGAAAACGGCGGGCGGTCAGGTGACCGGAACGCTGAACTTATAGCCGCAACCGACGACGGTCGTCAGCAATGTGGGTTTCTTCGGTTCGGGCTCGATCTTCTTGCGGATGCGGCTGACCAAAACGTCGATAAGCCGATCGGTTGGCGAATCCGCGTCGTGACTGACGGCATCCAAAAGATGGCCGCGTGACAGAACTCGGTTGGGGGCCTTGACCAGAGCCGCCAAAAGATTGAGTTCAGCGCGCGTGAACGCCACGGCATCACCACCGGGACTGGTCACGCTGCGGGCGTCCATGTCCAGAACCCAGCCGGCGAAACGGTACACCTCAGAGCGCGCTGACGGCCCGTCGGAATTGCCGGTACGGCCCAGGATATTGCGAACTCGAAGCACCAATTCATCAGGATCGAAAGGTTTGGTCAGGTAGTCGTCGGCTCCGACCTCAAGCGCCGCCAAGCGGTCGCTCTTGCCCTTTCGCGCGGTGATGACAATGATCGGAAGGTCGCTGCGAGCGCGCACCTGGCGGGCCAGGGAAAGGCCGTCTTCGTCGGGTAAATTCAAATCAAGAAGCACAAGGTCGATGCGTTCCGAATCAATGGACGCCAGCATCTCCTTGCCGGTTAAGGCAAGGCTGATCGCAAAGCCATCGCGCTGCAGATAGGCGCCCATCAGCGACTGCACAAGTTCGTCGTCTTCAACGATCAATAAATGCGGCGGTTGCGACATGTCCTGCCTCCCGCAATTCTTTTAACACGTATTAATACGATTCTCACGTCTTGTTTATCATAGCGCAATGCCAAACGTGCAGACTATGGATCATTAGTCCTCATATTCTGGTAAAGATCAGGAGAATCTGGAAAATGAACGCCGCGCTCAGCCACCATATTTTTGGGTCCCGCGAACCCCTGGTCGTCCTGCCCGATGGCGTGGATTTCGGCGATCTGGAATTTTGCCGATCCGGCGATGATCTGACGCTGAGTGATGTTCACCGCTATAGCATCATCGTCCGTGGGTTCTTCGTGGTTGCCGAGCCGCCAGCCTTGAAAAGCCGCGCCGGTGAGATCGTTCCCGGAAGCCTGGCGCGCATCCTTGTCAATCTTTCAGACCGCGCGGTTTCCGTGCTGCTTTCCCACAAAGACGAATTTCCCGCAGCCGGTTAACGCCCGGCCTAACCTCCGATACCCAAATACGGCGGGCTCAGGCGGCCCATGGCCAGTAACAACTGGAATACCGCCAAACGCTCATCGTAGGCCGCCGAGGTGTAATTGATCTGCGCGTTTGAAACTTCGTTTTCAGCGTCCAGCACATTGATCACCGTTTCCTTGCCAGCTTCGCGCAAGCGTTTGCGCGACGCGAAAACCTCTGACGCGATATTGACGGCGTTTTCCAAAAGGCTCAGGCGCTTGCGTGCCGTCAATAGGGCCTGCCAGGCCAGCCGGGTCTGTTCGATGACGCGGCGCGCCGTGTCGTCGCGGTCGTCGTGGGTCGCCCGGTACTGGAAATTTGCCTGCGATAGGGAATCGCGGCTCGAAAATCCGGAAAACATATCCCAACTTGCGGTCAGCATCAGCGAATAATCGCGGCGCACGCCGAGTGTCGTGTTCGAGTGTTTTTCGAAATTGAAGGTTCCTTCCAGATCGACGGTCGGTGAAAATTCCGCCATGACGGTTTCCCGCTGCTGGCGGGCCACCTCAATATTCGTGGTCGCCGTATTGACGGCCGGGTTTTCCGTGATGGCGATTTCGATGGCCCGGTCCAAGGTACTTGGAATCATCTCAACCGGCGGGATCGGGTCCATCATCGCGTCGAGGTTAGGCGCGTGACCGTAGACTTGAATATAGCGACTGACGGCATCTTCCTGGGCGCCCTCGAAGTTGACGCGGCGTTCTTTGGCGATCTGCAGTCGGGATTTGGCCTGCAGGACATCGACGGCAACGCCAGAGCCACGCTGCACGCGTTCGTCTTCAAGGTTCAATTGGCGTTGAATCGTGGCTTCGTTTTCGCTGGCCAATTCGACCAGGCGCTTTTGGCGCAGCACGTCGATGTAGGCCGCGGCGCCTTCGAACAGGGCGCCCTGCCGGGCTGATTCCAAATTTATGGAACTCAGTTCTTTGTTCAAACGCGCCGTCCGTACCTGGGAACTGGTCAAGAACCCGTTGAAAAGGTTATGCGAGACCGTGACGCTGGCGGTTTGCGGCGTGCGGCTGGAGGCCTTGCCGTTCTGGCCATCCGTGGAGTTTCGTTCAGCCGGACTGTCGACCAATTCGTGACCGGCTTCCGCCGTCGCCGTGACGGTCGGGAAATAGGCGGACGACGCCTGGCCGACACCTTTCCGAGCACCTTCAAGATTTTTTGACGCCGATCGGATACGCGGATGGTCGAGCAGTAATCCGGCCAACTCCCGGTTTAGCGGCGCCGCCAAGGCGCCCGGGTCCGCAAGGCCCAGTCCGAAGACGACCAAGGTTGGCAAAAGAAACCGTCGCGATCCTGGCCGCATGCGCCCGATCTCACTCAAAACCGTTGATAATCAGGAGTCTACGGGCTGTCAGATTCTGCGTCAACCCGACTCGATTTAGTGAAATTCTTTATTTTCAATAGCTTATGTGATTTCGGCAGACGCTGGATGGTCGAATCACACCATATAAGGTACGTTTGAGCTGTGCTCACCCTCTAAATATGCCGGCTTGAGGGCACAATTTGTCCAGAAATCAGCGAATCGCGCCGAATCCGCCGCCGCCCGGCGTTTCAATGACGAACACATCACCAGCGCTCATTTCCGTGCCGTCGGAACCGGCCAATTGATCGACCGAGCCATTTTGTCTCTCGACACTGTTGTGGCCCCGTGCGCCGGCCTCGCCGCCCGCCATCCCATAGGGATCCGTGTCGCGGTGGCTGGACAATATGGTCGCCGTCATTGGCTCCAGGAACCTGACCCGGCGGACGACGCCGTTGCCGCCGTGGTTCTTGCCGGCACCGCCGGAGCCGTGGCGGACCGAAAACGCCTCCAGGTGAACCGGCAGACGCCATTCCAGGACTTCCGGGTCGGTGAGGCGCGTGTTGGTCATGTGCGTGTGCACCGCATCGGTCCCATCGAAGCCGTCGCCGGCCCCCGATCCGCCGCAGATGGTTTCGTAATATTGATATTCGTCGTTGCCGAAAATGAAGTTATTCATGGTGCCTTGCGCCGAGGCCAGAACGCCCAAGGCGCCATACAGGCAATCGGTGATGCACTGTGAGGTTTCCGTATTGCCGGCGATCACGGCGGCCGGGAATTGTGGGGCCAGCATGGACCCCTCGGGGACGATGATATCAATGGGTTTCAGACAGCCCTCATTGAGGGGGATCTGATCGTCCACCAAGGTCCGGAAGACATAGAGCACGGCGGCCTTGGCGACCGCCGTCGGCGCGTTGAAGTTGCCTTCATCTTGATCCGATGTGCCGGTGAAATCCACCGTGGCGCGGCGGTTTTCTTTGTCCATGGTGATCTTCACTTGGATCTGTTTGCCGCGATCCATGGCGTATGTGAATGCGCCGTCCTTCAAGACGTCGATCACCCGGCGCACCGATTCTTCGGCGTTATCCTGGACATGGCCCATGTAGGCCCAGACGACTTCCTGGCCAAAGTGGGCGATCATTTTTCCGAGTTCCTGAACGCCCGTTTCATTGGCCGCGATCTGGGCTTTCAGATCGGCCATGTTGCGGTTCGGGCTGCGGCAGGGATATTGGCCGGAGGCCAGCAATTCCCGGGTTTCCGTTTCCCGCAATTTGCCATTTTCAATGAGCAGGAAGTTGTCGATGACGACCCCTTCTTCATGGATCTCATGGCTGTCCGGGGGTGCCGAGCCGGGCGTCTTGCCGCCGATGTCGGCGTGGTGGCCGCGTGAGCCCACATAGAACAGAATCTCCGTATCCGTGCTGTCGAACACCGGCGTGATTACGGTGACATCCGGCAGGTGCGTGCCGCCATTGTAGGGCGCGTTCAGGGCGTAAACATCTCCCGGTTTCATGGCCTCGGCGTTTTCGCGGATCACCGTCTTGATGCTTTCGCCCATGGACCCCAGGTGAATGGGCATGTGCGGCGCGTTGGCAACCAGATTGCCGGCCGGGTCAAAGATCGCGCAGGAGAAATCCAGGCGTTCCTTGATGTTGACCGAATAGGCGGTGTTCGAAAGGGTGGTGCCCATCTGTTCGGCGATCGACATAAACAGATTGTTGAAAACCTCCAGCATGACCGGATCGGCGGTGGTGCCGATGGCTTCGGTCTTTGGTCGCGGCACGGCGCGGGTCAGAACCAAATCGCGGCGGACCGTCACCTCGGCGCGCCAGCCCGGTTCAACCACCGTTGTCGCGGTGCTTTCGGAAATAATCGCCGGTCCGTCGATGACGGCACCGATGTCGATATCTTCGCGCCAATAAACTGGTGTTGCGTGGTCGGTGCCGGCGGCGTGCATGATGACCTGATCAAGCGCGTTGGGCGTTGACGCCTTTGCGGCGGCGGTCACGGCCGTGTCGGCAACGGTTTCGGTGACGCCGATGGCTTCGGCGGAAACCGACTCGACCATCAAATCTTGATCTGGCGCAACATAGCCGAAGCGCTGTTTGTGCAGGGTTTCGAAGGCTTTCGCCATGGTTCCCCTATCGGCGAAGTCGACGTGCAGCGGCGTGTCCGACCCTTCATAGCGCAATAGGACTTTGCGCAGCACTTTGATATCACCCTCGGGGACGTCCTGTTCGATGATTTCGCGGCTGGCATCCGTTGCCAAGTCGTCGAGGACGCCGGCCAATTCGTCCAGGTCACCGTCGTCGAGCAGAACCTCGGCCGCTTGTTCGCGGATCGCGCGGACGTCGGCCAGGCCCATGCCGTAGGCCGACAGCACGCCGGCGAAGGGATGCAGCAGGACGCATTCCATACCCAGCGCGTCGGCAACCAGACAGGCATGCTGGCCGCCGGCGCCGCCAAAGCAGTTGAGGGTATATTCGGTGACGTCGTAGCCGCGCTGCACGGAAATTTTCTTGATCGCGTTGGCCATGTTTTCTACCGCGATGCGCAGGAAACCCTCGGCTACTTCCTCGGGCGCCGGTGCCGCCTGGCCAGTGCTTTCACCAATGCGGTTGGCCATCTCTTCGAACTTGGCGCGGACCACGTCGGCATCCAAGGCCGCATCGCCATTAGGGCCGAAAACTTTTGGGAAATGCTTGGCCTGAACCTTGCCCAGCATGACGTTGCAATCGGTGACCGCCAACGGCCCGCCGCGCCGATAACACGCCGGGCCCGGGTTGGCGCCGGCTGAGTCCGGGCCGACCCGGTAGCGTGCACCGTCGAAATGCAGGATCGAGCCGCCGCCGGCGGCAACCGTGTGAATGTGCATCATCGGCGCCCGCATGCGTACCCCGGCCACCATGGTCTCAAGGGCGCGCTCATATTCGCCGTCAAAGTGTGAGACGTCGGTGGACGTGCCGCCCATATCAAAGCCGATGACTTTGTCGAAGCCGGCCGTCGCCGCCGTCTGTACCATGCCGACGACACCGCCGGCCGGTCCCGACAAAATCGCGTCTTTGCCTTGAAACAGGTTGGCGTCGGTCAGGCCGCCCGACGATTGCATGAACATCAGGCGCGGACCGTACAGGTCATCTGAGTCCAATTCGCCGGCAACCTGATCCACGTAGCGGCGCAGGATCGGTGACAGGTAGGCATCGACAACCGTCGTGTCGCCGCGCGACACCATCTTCATCAGCGGGCTGACTTCGTGCGACGTTGAAACCTGGGTGAAACCGATTTCGCGGGCCACCGCGGCCATCCATTGCTCGTGGCCGGGAAACCGGTAGCCGTGCATGAAGACGATGGCGGCTGAGCGGATGCCGTCGTCATAGGCGGCCTGCAATGCGTCCCGAGCCCCGTTATCCGAAAGCGGCGTGATAATATCGCCACGGGCGCTGACCCGTTCATCAACTTCGATGACCCGGTCATACAGCATGTCGGGCAGTTGGATGTGCAGATCAAACAGGTTCGGCCGGTTTTGATAGCCAATCCGAAGGACATCGGCGAAACCCTTCGTTGTGACGAAAACCGTCCGGTCGCCTTTGCGTTCCAAAAGCGCGTTGGTGGCCACCGTAGTGCCCATCTTGACGACCGAGACAGCGCCTTCGGGGACCGCCGCGCCGGCTTTAAGGCCAAGTACGTCGCGGATGCCCTGCACGGCGGCGTCCTTGTAGCGTTCGGGGTTTTCCGACAGCAGCTTATGGGTGCTGAGTGATCCGTTCGGCGCCTTGCAGACGAGGTCCGTGAACGTGCCGCCACGATCGACCCAGAATTGCCAACCTGGTGTTGTTTGTTGCGTGTTCATGGCCCGAGCCCCCGGTGCGAAATGTGATGCGGTGCTTGTTATGATAATTTATCGATAAAATGTCAATAAAATATTGAAAAATAATTTTATATCTATAAAATACAATGAATTAAGCCGCTTCAATCCGAACGGAGATTTGCATGACTTCCGGTTCTCCCATTGGTCCCTTGGTGTCCTCGGCCCATCTGGTCGCCGAGGGCGCCGCCGAATTGAGCGAGTTTGAATTCGGCCTGACCTTGGCCAACAACGCCTTTCACCGCTGGATGGTGCGCTGCATGGCGGCGGCCGGCTATCCGGATCTGGGGCCCTTGGATATCCTGGTCCTACATTCCGTGAACCACCGCGAACGGCCGAAGAAGTTGGCGGATATCTGCCTGGTCCTGAATATCGAGGACACCCATGTGGCCAACTACGCGATCAAGAAATTGTTGAAACTGAAGCTGGTCAGCGGATCGAAGACGGGCAAGGAAAATTTCTTTTCGACAACCCGCAAAGGTTCCGAGGCCTGTCAGCGCTACCGCGAGGTTCGCGACAGGTGTCTGGTCGATTCCTTCGGCGCTTTCGGCGGTGATGAGGCGGCGGTTGGCGACCTGGCCGGACTGCTCCGCGCGCTATCGGGTCTTTACGATCAGGCGGCCAGAACCGCCGCGTCGCTTTAAAGCACCAGCATCAAGCCCACCGACATGGTGACGAAGGAGACGCCGGTCGCCGCCAGGAGCGTGCTGGCGCATTCCTGCTCCATGCCGTACTTGCTGGCGATCACCGGATAGATGGCGAACATGGGCGCCGAGGCGAAGATGACCACGGCGATCCCTAGTTCGCGGTCCATGGGCGGCAGTACAGAGACCAAAATCGCCACCACCACAGGGCACACCATTAACTTGAGCAGCGTCACCGTCGCCATGGTCGGCAGCCGGCCTTTCAGGGTCGCGCCGACCAGAACGCCGCCGGCGTAAAAAAGGCCCACGCCGCCCGACGAATCGGCCAGCATGTCGATGACCCTGACGGCAGTCTTGGGCAACTGCCAATCAAGGGCCGAAAAGCACAGGCCAGCGATGATGGCGATGATCAGCGGGTTCTTGATCAAACTCGCTGCGATTTTGCGCAAGGTACCCACCATGTTGGTCGCTGACGCCTTGCCGGTGCCGGCCTCCATGACGATCAGCGATAGCGGCAGCATAAAGAAATTGTCGATCAGCAGGGCCATGGTGAAGGCGGCGGCGGGGACGCTGCCGAACACCTGCACGGCAACGGGAAAACCGATGAAAATGACGTTGGAGAAGGACGATCCCAGCGCGCCGACGCCGCTTGCCGTCAGCGGTTTATCCATGATCGCTTTGAAGATGATCAGTGCCAGGATGAAGGTGGTCAACGCGCCGCCCGCGTAGGCGGTCATGAAACTGATGTTGATGACCTCATTGATCGGCGCGTTCATCAGCGCCCGGAAGATCAGCGCCGGCAGGGCGATATAGAGGACAAACCGGCCGATGCCCGGGACCATGGCTTTTGGCACGACGTTGAAGCGAACGGCGGCGTAGCCGATGGCGATGATGGCGAACAACGGCGCGGTGATGTGGAACTGCATGGCGCCCGCCCTATAGCATGCGTACTGGGCTTTGGCACGGTGTCACGGTAGCGCGGGCCGCGGGCTTCAAATGTGCTTACCGGTCACAGTTTCCAATACGCCGTGAACGTCCGAAGGCACCGCATTGCCGCGCCAGGCGACAACTTGGTCCGGACGCAACAATGCCAGGTCCGCGGCGTAAATATCCCGCAGGCCATGTTCCGCCACGTCGACCATTGACATGGGCAGACCGAAATCACTGGCGGCATTCTCAAAGCCCTCGGTCGCGGCATCCTTGGTCAGGCGCAGCAATGTGAACTCCTGGCCGAACGCGTCGAACAACGAGATATCATCGCCCAACTAGGCGTGCGGCGCCCGGCCGCCGGGGCAGGCCGTCTGCACATATTCGTTCGCCTTGTCTTCGGGCGGCGGCGTGCCGTCGCCGGCGATAATGGACGAGTTGTCGTAACGGCCGCCGAAGGTTATTCCCGGAATGTTGAACTCGGCTCGGGCATGGTTCTCCAAATAAACGCTGGCGTCGCGGCGCGCCGTCGCCCCGGCCGGGGTGTCGTCTTCCAAGGCCGGCACGGGCACAAACAGACCGATGGAATCGGCAAAACCTTGGGCGTAGGTGGTGTTGCGCAGGGCGTTGGGCCGGCGCTCCAATTCGTAACTTCCCAATATGGCAGGCGCTGCCCATCCGTTGACGACCCCGGCCAATTTCCAGCCCAGGTTGACCGCATCTTCAATGGCCGTGTTGTAGCCAAGTCCGCCGGTCGGCGTGAATAAGTGCGCGGCATCTCCGGCGATGAACAGTCGGCCGCGCTGGAAGCTTTCAGCGACCAGGGCGAACCCCGCTGTCCACGAGGCGCGCGATAACACCTCAATGTCCGTCGCTCTGCCGAAGGACTGGGCAAACATTGTCAGGGCCTCGGCCTTGCTGATCTCGCGTTCGGCCTCTTGATCCGTCAGTTGGGTATGAAACACAAACTCGTCGATGCCGTTGATCGTCGCCATGAAGCTTCGCCGGTCGGCATTGAAGGTCCAATACATCCAAGCCCGGTCCGTGTTCATTTCCGCAAAAAGATGTGGCGCCCGGAAATAGATGGCGTGCATGCGGCCGCCCATGAAATCCCGCGCCTTGCCGCCTGGGCCGTTCAAGCTGATACCGAGATGCTTGCGGACCAGACTTCGCGCGCCGTCGCAGCCGACCAGATAGGCACATGTCAGGTGGCGGCCTTCGGTACCGTCTTGGGCATCGACCTCGACGGCATCGACAGTGACGTGATCGCCCTGGTCTTCGACCGCTTGCACCCGCCAGCCGAAACGCACGGAGACGGACGGCAGTTTCTCAGCTTCCTGGCGGAGCACCTGCTCGACGATCATCTGGGTGCAGCGGTGCGGCAGTTCGGGCGTGCTCCATGATCCGGACGATTGCCGTGCCAGTTTCCGGGCTTCGCCGGAACTGGGTAGCCGGAACCGGGCCAGTTCGTGTTCCGTGTAGCGGGTGAAATAGGCGATGTCAGTCGGATAGTCCGTCGGCAGGCCCTTGGCGCGGATGACGTCGGCGAAACCTAGGCGCCGGAAATGCTCCATTGATCGGGCCTGAAGCGCATTGCCTTTCGGGTCCGTGCTGGTGCCCGGATCCTGATCCAGCACGATAACCGGCACGTCGCGCCGACCGAGTTCGATGGCCAGGGTTAGACCGCAGGGTCCGCCGCCGACGATGATAACGGCGGCGTCGATTTTCGCATCCGGGTCTTGCACGTCAATTCATCTCCCAACGTGGAAAATTGGCCTTCGCATGGCGATCATGGCATGCACGTGCAAAGATGGAAATGGATGAAAGACGGAGGCCGGGTTGCTCGGACAGCCGCGTTGCTTATGATAAATTCTAGGTAGGAATCCCGTGGACGAAGGAGCATTGGCATGAGTGATGACCGCAGCGACATCGAAGCCGCCTTGGCGCCGTACTTCGATGGCTTTTTCGAAGGCGACGTGGATAAGCTGAAATTGATCTTCCATCCGGCCTGTCATCTCTACAGCGCGCCGGGCGATGATTTGTTGGATTTCGACATGGCAACGGTCTACGGCCGGGTCCAGGGCCGCACCAAGCCGGCCGAACGCGGTGACCCGGAGGAGCACAGTATCATCTCCATCGACCAGTCCGGCCCCGGATGCGCCTTTGCCAAGGTGATGATTTGTCTGGGTGATAACCGCTACACGGATTATCTGACGTTGCTCAAGCTCGACGGCCGCTGGCAGGTCGTCGGCAAGACGTTCACCGGTGTGCCGAGGCCGGAGGTTGCGCCGTTATGACCCTAAGGCCAACTGGCCGGTCAGAAATTCGGCGACGACGGGGTTGACCCGGTCAGGGAATTCCCAAAGCGGAAAACCGCCGGCGTCGGGGGTCAGGACGCGGCGGCAATCGGGCAGGGTGTTCGCCAAGGCCTCGCCCGCGTCGAGAAAATCCGGCAGATCGTGTTCGCCATTGATGATCAGTGCCGGCACCCGCAATTCGGCAAAATCACCTGAGATGTCCGGCACTTCCGCCGGCGCCGGTCCCTTATAAAGCCACGGCGCGCCGTCGAAGTCATCGATCATCCGGCGCTTCGCCGCGGCCCGGCAGGCCTCGGGTCGCGAGCGGATCACGTCGAACCAGCGGCCTTCTTGCCACCACAGATCACGCGCCGCCGCAACGCTTTCGGATTGCGCGACCGCCGCGACCTTCGGCGGCAGGGATTGCACGGACGGAAGCGGCCGGCCGGCGTTGAACGGGCCCTCAAGAACCAGTGAGCGGAACCGGGCTGCGTCGCGGCAGGCCAACAGCAAACCCGTGACGGCGCCCGTATGGGTGCCCCAATAATGGCATCGCTCAACGCCGGCCCTGTCCATGGCGCCGGCAATGCTGGCTGCATATTCCATGGCGCCGTAGGGGCCCGGCAGATCGGCGGACAGACCGTGGCCCGGCAGATCTATCAGGAGCAGTCGGAAATCCGCACCGAAAACCTCGGCCTGACGGTCGAACACCGTGTGGTTTTGGGAGGCGCCGTGAACCATAACCAGCCAGGGCGCATCGGCCGACGCCGCGGTGCGGGTCTGATATTTGGCGGGTTCCTCGTGGGCGGCGGGCAAATTAAGCTCCAGATGCTATGGTCAGTTCCGCGGGGCCGATTATTCCCATATGCGCCACCAGGTTCCGCGAAGCCAAAAATAGGGGCCCGGTGAGGGCCCCTCAAGGCAGAGCGACGTGGTGACGGAGATTTCCTTATCAGCGGAGCGCGTAGGGCCGGAATTGGATCATTTCCGCCGGGCGCGAGCGCCGGCGCAGGCCGAAGGCCCGTCCGATCATCGTCGATATGCGCCGCATGACATCCATGAATATGTCCAACCCTGAACTGTAAACGCCGTTAGTATAGCCGAAACGCCCCTTCACGTAAACAATATATCGGGCCGATTGGCGCCTAGCATACAATATATAGTGCATTCCCCTGTGGGGGCTGGCGGTATTTGGACGGAGCGGTTAAAACTCTCGGCAATCAATAGGGAAGGTCACCGCATGTCCGACGGCCAGCGCCAGTTGGTGTATTTCGATCAATGGATGGACCCGAGCGGCGCCGCAAAAGCCGCCGCGCTCGCCGGCATTGACGCGGTCTGCCTCGACAGCGCTGGGCCGGAAGACGAGAACTGGCGCGTCCTGGCGACGGCGCATGGCCACCAGATGCGGGCCAGCACGGAAACGCCGGAAATCTATAAGCCGCGCCGTGACTTCTTTCAGCGCTGCCCCAATCTATTGGCCATCGCCTCGGCCGGGGCCGGCTATGACATGGTCGACTTGGACGCCTGCTCGGAAGCCGGCGTGTTGTTGTTCAATCAATCGGGATCGAACGCCGAATCGGTGGCCCAGCACGTGCTGGCGATGATGCTGACGTTGAGCAAGGAACTGATTCAGTCGGACCGGGCGATGCGCTCCGAACGCCGCGACTGGACACGCTGGGATTACACGGGCCGCGAATTGACCAATCGGACTGTCGGCATCGTCGGTCTCGGGCATATCGGGCGACGGGTGTCAGCGCTTTGCGCTGGCCTGTTCGGCATGAAGGTGCTGGCCTACGACCCCCATATCTCGGACGACGACATGGCGGCGCGCGGTGCCGAACGGCGCGGCAATCTTGAAGACATGTTCCGCGAGGCTGATTTCATCTCCGTCAACTGCCCTTTGACCACCGAGACGCGCGGTATGGTTTCCGGCCCGCAGTTCGGCGTGATGAAGCCGACGGCTTATTTCGTCAATACGGCGCGGGGCGGTATCCATGACGAGGCAGCCCTTGAGGCCGCCCTGTTGGCCGGCAAACTGGCCGGCGCTGGGCTCGACGTGTTTGAGCACGAACCGCCGCCGGTGGATCATCCGCTGCTTGCCTTCGGCAACGTCTTAGTCAGTCCGCACAACGCCGGGGTGACAGACGACGCCAATGTCAACATGGACGACTGGGCGATCGGCCAATGGGCCGACGTGTTCGCCGGCAAACGGCCCATGAACTTGATCAATCCGGACGCCTGGGACGCCTTTGCCGGACGCTATCAGGCGGCCTTCGGCTTGGCCGCAGCGGAATAGGCCGGCTGATGATTACTCCCGTCCAGGGCAGCAACCGGCGTGATGCCCGGTTTGCGGTCAAACTGAAGGCCCGGACCTATGTTGACGGCCAACAGCATGACGCGTTGATCACTGATCTTTCGGTCAGTGGCGCGGCGCTGGAAGCCAATGACCTCTATAACAACAACACCTTCGTTGAGTTGCACGCCGAAGGTTTTGAGCGCCAGCAGGGCCGCGTGGTGCGGGAATTTTCCGGCGGCTACGCGCTGGAATTCGAACACGCCGGTCACGAACGCAAGGCCATGGAAGAGGCGATGAAGCAATACGAAGCCGTCAAACGGGGCGGGCCGTTGGAGGCTTAGCGGCGACGGCGGGTAAATTCAGGCGGAAAGCCGCCGCGCGACCTCTTCGGCAATGGCCAAGGACGCCGTCAGTCCCGGTGATTCGATGCCATACAGATTGACCACGCCGGCGACGCCGTGATCGCCGGGTCCCTGGATGACGAAATCGGCGGCGTATTTGGCCTCGTCCGGACCCGTCAGTTTCGGCCGGATGCCGACATAGCCCGGTTGCAAAGCGTCGTCAGGCAGGTCTGGCCAGTAGCGGCGGATGGCGGTGTAGAAAAGCGTGGCGCGGGTCGGGTCGACCTCGTAATCGGGCTCATCAACCCACGACACATCGGGGCCGAACTTTGTCTGACCGCCCAGATCCAAGGTCGAATGCGTGCCGAGACCGCCAGGCACCGGGACCGGGTAGATCAGATGTTGAAACGGGCTTTTGCCGGTCAGCGTGAAATAGCTGCCCTTGGCATAATAGAGCGCCGGGATGGTCTCGTCGGCCAGGCCGTCGATCATCTTGGCGACGCCCTGCGCCCCCAGGCCAGCGGCGTTGACGAGGGTCCGGCACGACAGGGTCATGGCTTCGTCGCCGGCGGTCTCAATGACGATACGATTGTCCGCAACCCGGCCGCCGGTGACGGTGGTGAGAAACGCGATCATGCCGCCGTGGTCTTCCAGATCACCTTGCAGGGCCAGCATGTAGGCGTGCGAATCAATAATACCCGTGGACGGCGACAACAGCGCGCCGACGGCTTGCAGGTTGGGCTCCATCGCTCTCAACGCGTCAGCATCGATCCAGGTCAAATCGGTTACACCATTGGCTGCGGCTTTCTCCTTGGTGGCCTCCAGGGCCGGCATTTCGTCGGCTGCCGTCGCCACCAACAACTTACCCAGACGTTTGTGCGCAACCCCGTGGGAATGGCAAAATTCATACAGTTTATGTTTACCGGCGACGCAGCACCGCGCCTTCAGGCTGTCCTTGGCGTAGTAAATGCCGGCGTGGATGACTTCTGAATTGCGCGAACTGGTGCCTGTGCCGATGTCGTCGGCGGCTTCCAGAACAATGACCTCGCGGCCCGCCATGGCGAGGTTTCGGGCCACCGCCAAGCCGACGGCACCGGCGCCGATGACAAGACAATCAACGGTATCAGTCATCGGCGGAAGATGCCGCGCCGGGCTTGCGAAGTCCAGCCGAATCCCGGTTCGAAACCTCAGTCAAATTCCCAAAATATTTCCGAGATGGCGGCGCGACCGGTCTTAGCGCTTTGGTCTTCGAACGCGGGGGGAAGTTCGGGGTCTATTCGATGCGGGCCGTTAGCGGATGGTCAAAACTTCGCCGAACTTCGAAATCTCAAGCATCTTTTCAACTTGTCCGGCGGCGCCGGAAATCTCCAGGCTTTTGCCGCAATCCGTGCTGGCGTCGTTGATCAGCAACAGCATGCCGAGGCCGGCTGAATCGATACTGGTCAGTTCGCTAAGATCGATCGAACACGAGGTAAAATCGCCGCCTTCGATTTCGCTAATGACTGTTCGAATGGTGTCGTTATCGGAAAACGTCATCTGACCATTGAAACTGATGATACAGGCCGAGCCGTTTATTTGAGATGAGTATTCCAAGTTGTTTACTCCCACGATGTTTTTCGAAGGCACGCGACGGTCAAGTCGATGAAGCCTCAACGCGATCCGTATGAATTCATATCGTAACGATAAACGCTCTGAGCAACAAAATCATTACCGTATCTCTAATTATTTAGTGGTTCGACAATACGCCGATTGCCTATGGACCGGTGTTGAAAATGCATATCCGGGTGATGCCGTGTTGCCATGGCCGACGCCCGCGTCCTATATCTTGCCCAACATCGAAGGATGAGGTCGGACCTTTCGCTTGCCGGATGCCGCGAAGCAAACCATATGTCATTTCAACTCAGGCCCTACCCAGGAGATATTCATGAACGACACTGAACAAGCCGACGCCCAGGCGCGCCTAGACGCCGCCGCCTTGCACGAGCGCGTGCGGGCCGCCGACCCCGATACCTTGGCGCTTTTGCTGACCGAAGCCCGGACCCATTACGGCTGGCAGGACAAGCCGGTCAGCGATGATCAACTGCGTGAACTTTATGACATCGCCAAGATGGGCCCGACGTCCATGAATCAGCAGCCCATGCGGCTGGTCTTCGTGCGCAGTCAGGAGGCCAAGGAAAAGCTGGCGCCGGCCTTGTTCGAACAAAATGTGCAGAAGATGATGACGGCGCCGGTGACCGCCATTGTCTCCTACGATACGGAATTTTATGAAAAACTGCCCGAAGTCATGCCGATCAATCCGAAGGCCCGAGATATGTTCGCCAGTAACGAAGCCGCGGCGCAGGCCAACATGGTCCGCAACGGCACCTTGCAAGGCGCCTATCTGATGATCGCGGCGCGGGCCATCGGCTTGGATGTCGGCGGCATGTCAGGGTTCAATAATGCCAAGGTGGATGAGCTGTTCTTCGCCGACAGCACCTGGAAGTCGAACTTCCTGTGCAATATGGGTTACGCCGACGAAAGCCGGATATTCCGGCGCCTGCCGCGCCTGGCCTTTGACGACGTGGCGCAAATTCTCTGAGACCCGGCGGGATATCCGGCGAGAAATAAAGGGAGATCGGCCCATGGGTGCCGTCCGCAATGTGTTGTTCATTATGGCCGACCAACTGCGGGCCGATTATCTCTCGTGCTACGGCCACCCGGCCCTGCAGACTCCGAATATCGACCGGCTGGCGGCGAAAGGCGTTATCTTTGATCGCGCCTACGTGCAGTCACCGGTTTGCGGGCCGTCGCGCATGTCCTATTACACGGGGCGCTATGCCTTCAACCACGGGGCGTCGTGGAACTTCGTGCCGCTGCCCGTGGGCGAGATGACGCTGGGCGATTACCTGCGGCCGCACGGGATCCGCACGGCCTTGGTCGGTAAGACCCACATGCGCCCCGACATCACCGGCATGCAGCGCTTGGGCATTGATCCCGGTGCTGATTTGGGCGTCTTGATCGGCGAATGCGGGTTCGAGCCCTATGAGCGCGACGACGGCGAACATCCGGATTTCCAGGCCAAGGCCAACCCGGATTTCGCCTACAACGTCTACCTGCGTGAACAGGGCTTTGACGAATGGAACCCCTGGCACACGGCCGCCAATTCGGCCGCCGGTACGGACGGTGAGATTCTAAGCGGCTGGGATCTCAGGAATTCGAAATATCCGGCCAGGGTCCCCGACGAACATTCCGAAACCGCTTATACCACCAACCGGGCGCTGGATTTCATGCGCGAACAGGGCGACGAGCCTTGGTGCCTGCACCTTTCCTACATCAAGCCGCATTGGCCCTACATGGTGTCTGCACCCTATCACGACATGTACGGTCAGGATGCCCGGTTGGCGCTGCACAAGAGTGAGGCGGAGCGCGCCGACCCGCATCCGGTTTACAAGGCTTTCATGGAGATGGACCCGGGCGCGACGTTTTCCCGCGACGAGGTCTGCGCCACAGTGGTGCCTGCCTACATGGGCATGGTGAAGCAGATCGACGATCATCTGGGGCGGCTGTTCCGATATCTGGAGGAGAGCGGCCGCATAGACGACACCTTGATCGTCTTCACCTCTGATCACGGCGATTTCCTGGGTGATCATTGGCTGGGCGAGAAGGAATTATTCTACGAGGAATCAGCCCGCGTGCCGATGATCGTTTTTGATCCGGACCCGGCCGCCGACACGACACGCGGTACCCGGGACAACCGATTTGTCGAAGCCATTGATTTGGTGCCGACGTTCCTCGACGCCGTTGGCATGACGCCGCCCAGCCATATTATTGAGGGCCACTCGTTGCTGCCGCTGTTGCGCGGCGACGCGGTCAATGACTGGCGCGATGCGGTGTTCAGCGAACTGGATTTCGCCTTCTATCGGGCGCGCCTGGACCTGGGGCTCGGCGTTGCCGACTGTCGTTGTTTCATGGTCCGCGATGACCGTTGGAAGTATATCCATCACGAACATTTCCGGCCCCAGCTTTACGATCTTGAAAATGATCCCGATGAGTTTGTCGATCTCGGCGCCGACCCGGCACACGAGACGACCCGGCGTGAGATGGCGGATCGCCTGTTCACTTGGTTCCGCCGCCATAAGCGCCGCCTGGGCATGCCCGACGCCGTCGTTGCTGAGCGCACCGACGGTGCTAAAAACGTCGGTGTCATCATCGGTCGTTGGTAAGTGTAATCCAAAAATATCGAAATAAATCTCAATCCCTGAAAATTTAGAGAATCCGTTGTTGCTGTGGATTTTCTGGATTATTGTTGTGGCAAGCTAAAAAATAACCGACGCCCACATCAGGAGAGGTTTCATGACACGGACATTCACCACGGCCGCCTGCGCTGCCGCTCTGGCTCTTATGGTCAATGCTGGCGCCGTCAACGCAGCGCCCAAGGAAATCAAAATGACCGCCATTTCGGGCCATCCGCCCGCCATCGCGGTGGTCAAGTACCTGAAGAACTACTTCATCCCCGAGGTCGACAGGCGCCTTGCCGCTTCCGGCAAGTACAAGATTAAGTGGACCCAGGCCTATGCCGGCACGGTGGCCAAGGTGCCGGCCGTGTTCGAGGCCATCCAGCAGGGCATCGCCGACATGGGCCATGTGTTCATGGGCGTCGAGACCGCGAAGATGCCCATGGAAGCCATTACCTATGTGACGCCGTTTGGCACCGGCGATCTGGCCAAGCAACTGGACATTGTTCAACAGTTGCACGACGTCATTCCGGAAATGAACGCCGCCTATGACAAGCACAACCAGGTGCTGATCGCGTTGGCCGGTGTCGATAGCTACCACATCTTCGCCAAGTTCCCGGTAAAGACCATGGCCGACCTCAAGGGTAAGAAGCTGGGTATCCCCGGCTCCGCCGCCAACTGGCTGAAGAACACCGGCGCCAAGGCGGTGCGCGGCAACCTGACCACTTACTACAATTCCCTGAAGACCGGCGTCTATGACGGCATCGTCGTGTTCGGTTCGGGCGCGCTGCCCTTCAAGTTCCACGAAGTGGCGCCGAACCTGGTCACCACAAATGTCGGTGCCATGTTCTCGGCCGTGCTCTCGGTCAACAAGGACAAGTGGGCGTCACTGCCCCAGGACGTGCGCACCATCTTCCGCGACGTCGGACGTGAATACACGCGCATTGTCGGCGAAGACCGGGTCAAGGCCGGAAAGAAAACCCAGATCGTGGTCAAGAAGGCCGGCGGTAAGATTATCGAGTTGTCCGACGCCGAGCGCACGAAATGGGCCAACAGTCTGCCGAACCTCGGCAAGCAATGGGCGGCGGCGCTCGACAAAAAGGGCCTGCCGGGCACCAAGATCCTGAAGACCTACATGGGTTTGGCCCGCAACGCCGGCGTCAAGTTCGCCCGCGACTGGGATAAGGAATAACTGGACCAAGGCGCTTCCCCGATGGCAGCCGATCACGACCCCACACGGGACTCAACGGGGGAGCGCCCCTCTCCACTCGCATTGCTGCTAAAGGCTTTCCACGGTCTCACCGGCCTGATGAACGGGGTCGGGACCGTTTGGATTTTCTGCCTCGTCTTTCTCGTCTGTGCCGATGTTGCGGCGCGGGCTGTCTTCAATGCGCCCTTGGCCGGCGTGCCGGAACTGGTGGCGCTGTCCATCGTCGGCATCGTTTATCTGGAACTGGCGAATACGCTGCGTGTGCACCGCTTTATCCGCTCCGACGTGTTCATCGGGCGCCTGTTGGAGTACAGGCCGCGCGCCGGTCACGCCGTGCAGGCCGTGCACCATCTGATCGGTGCCGGTGTTACCGCCATAATCTTGGTCTATACGTGGCCGTGGTTCATCGAGGCCTGGGAGACGGATGAGTTTGTCGGCACCATGGGCGACTTCACCGCGCCGGTCTGGCCGGTCAAGGGCATCATCGTGCTGGGCACGGGAGCGTTGACGGTGCAATTCCTCATCCATGTCGTCACCGACCTTTCGGTCGCCACCGGTCTGCGGTCGCCGCCGACGAAGGAAGATACGTCGTGAGCGACGTTCAAATCGGTCTACTGACGATTCTGGGCATTTTGATCCTCGTACAGTCCGGCATGCATGTGGCCGTCGCCTTAATCGTGCTGTCCTTTGTCGGCGTCTGGGCCATTAAGGACAACTGGACGATCGCCGGCAGCATGCTGCAGTTGACCGCCTACGAAGGCATCAAGGCCTACAACTTCGGCGTCATTCCATTGTTCGTCCTGATGGGATTACTGGTCAGTGTGTCGGGGATCGGTAGCGATACCTTCCGCGTTGCCGCCCAGGCCTTCCGAAAGTTGCGCGGAGGGCTTGGGGTTTCGACAGTCGCGGCCAACGCCATCTTCGCCGCCGTCAATGGCTCTTCGATTGCGTCGGCGTCCGTGTTCACCAAGATTGCCGTGCCGGAACTACTCAGACTGGGCTATACGCCGCGCTTTGCCGTCGGTGTGGTCGCCGGGTCGTCCGTGTTAGGTATGCTGATCCCGCCGAGCATGCTGTTGATTGTGCTCGGTATCGCCGCTGAGCTGTCTATCGGTGATTTATTCACCGCCGGCATCATGCCGGGGATTTTGCTGGCGGCGGCGTTCTGCGTCACCATCATGATCTTGGTTCGGTTCTTTCCCGGTTTCGTCGGCGAGGGCGGCATTCGCTCCAACGAAGACATGGATTTAATGCCGACATCCGAAATGCTGAAAAAGGTCACGCCCATCGTGCTGTTGATCATGGTCGTCCTGGGCGGCATTTACGGTGGCATTTTCACACCCATCGAAGCCGGCGCCGTTGGCGCCCTCGGGGCTCTTATCTTGACCATCCTGCGGCGCAAGCTGAACCGCCAAGTCCTATGGCGGGTGCTGATCGAGACCGGCTACGTGGCGTCGTCGATCCTGTTCTTGCTGGTTGCCGCACACCTGTATTCCAACATGCTGGCGTTGAGCGGGTTGCCCTACAATATCAGCCAGTGGGTGGCGGAATCGGGCCTTGGGTTTTGGCCGGTGTTGGGGCTCTATCTGTTAATCATCATTCTTATGGGAACAATCCTCGATTCGCCCTCCATCATCTTGATTGTCGTGCCGCTGATTGTGCCGATCATGACCGGGTTCGAGGTGCACCTGATCTGGTTCGGCATCGTCACCATCATCGCGGTTGAAATCGGCCTGCTGACGCCGCCATTCGGCCTGGCTTGTTTCACCATCAAGACCAACCTGGACGACCCGCGCATCACCTTGAACGATATCTTCATCGGCGCCGCGCCGTTCGTGCTGACCATGCTGGTGGTCTTGGGCATCGTCGTCGCCGTGCCGTGGCTGGCGCTGGGGTTACTCTGAGCCAGCTATGTCGGCAGTTGTCAGAACGTCGGCGCTATCGATAAAATTCGACGTAAAACGACACGGGCCCCTGGGGTGTGACGCTATGGGTGACTGTCGGTTCAATGACGCCTGTGTCGCCGTCGCCCAATAGATCGCTTACATCGCGGGACGGCACATTATATTGCAATGACCCGGAAACCACACTGATGAGCCCCCAAACACCGGCTTTTGTCTGGTGATCGGAAAGCAGGCCGGCCGGAACGGTTTGTTCGGTAAAGATCGATGTCTTTTTATAAGCCTGGACGTCCGGTGGAAGTTGCGCCATCTGAACTGTTCCCAAATTCACTTGATCAAGATACGACCGATTACGGCGGACCTCAATCGGCCCCGTTTCACGCGGCCATAAGGCCATATGACGACGGTCAGAAATACAGTTGCCGCTGCCCATTGGTCCTGGCTAACTTCAAGAAAGTTAATGTCCGTAGTTTTGGAGCGTTAGACGATGCATGAAGCAACTTCTAAATTTTCTGGCGGATGTATGTGCGGCGCCATCACGTTTGAGGCGCAGGGCGCGCCCAATTGGTCCGGGCATTGCCATTGCCACAGTTGCCGGCGCAATACAGGTGCCGCCTTCGCGACGTTTGTCGGCTGGCCCGTGGAAGCGTTCAGCTATGTTCAAGGTACGCCACGGGTGTTCAATTCGTCGCCCGGCGTCAAACGTAGCTTTTGCAGTGATTGCGGAACGCCGCTGACCTATGAGTCGGATCGTTTCCCGGGCGAGGTGCATGCCTATATCAGCACCCATGATGACCCCGATGCGTTCCTGCCTGAGTTTCATGTGTTTGTGTCCGACGCAATTTCGTGGCTGCATGTGGAAGACGGGTTGCCCCGTTACGCGGCGACGACAGGTGACGGGCCGCCGGTCGGCGACGCGCCGGCCTAGTTGCCTCACCGGCGTAGTGATGCAGAGCTGGGTCGCGAATTGTCCCGGAATTTTGCCGCGCTCTTGCGCGTCACCGAAATGGCGAAAATGGCGGGCGTGAGGGGCGACTTATAAAAATGTCTCGGTTCCTGATCTTTCTCGGTCGTCACGCCATGACGGCGATGGTCGCCGGTGTTTTCATCGGCCTATTGGTGCCGCCGTTGGCGACCTTGTTGCGGCCCATGCTGGCAGCGGCCGTCTGGGCATTGTTAGTGATCAGCCTGTTGCGCGTCGATTTGGCCCAAGGCGTCATGCATTTGGGCCGGCCGTTCAGGTTGTTGGTCATCCTGGTGCTGTTCATGGTTGCCATGCCGGTCGGCATGCAGGCGCTCACCAGCGTAACAGACCTGCCGCCCGGTGTGGCCGGGGCCATGGTCCTGACCGCCGGGTCCTCGGTGCTGATATCGACGCCGACCATCGGCCTGCTGATGGGTTTGGACGGGGCGATGATCTTGCTGATCATGCTGGGCTCGACATTGCTGGTGCCGTTGACCATGCCCAGCGTCGCGTTGTTGCTGCTTGGAATGCAGTTGGATGTGAGTACCTGGGAACTAATGGGACGGCTTGCTGCCCTGGTCGGTTCGGGCGTTCTGGTGGCGGTAATTTGCCGCAGGATTTGGGCGCCGCAAGTTGCCCGCATAAGCCGCCAGTTGGACGGCGGCGCGGTGATCGTTCTGATCATTTTTGCACTGGCGATCATGGACGGCATGACGGCCAGGTTGTTGGCGAACCCGGCGTTCGTATTATTTGTCACAGCAATCAGTTTTGCCGTCTACACGGGATTGTTAATCGCCACCGTTGGCGTTCTTGCCATAATAACGCCAAGATGGGGCCGCAAGGTGATCCTGAGTGTTGGGTTATCGGCGGGATGCCGGAACTTAGGCGTCATCCTGGCGGTGTTGCCGACGGGCAGCGATCCCGACATGCTGTTGTATTTTGCCGCCGGGCAATTTCCCATCTACATCATGCCGGCGGTATTGCGCCCAGTGATGTTGCGGTTGGTGGCGAAGAAGCCCATATGAAGGCGGATTGAGGTGTTGAGGCATGAGATGGTGGCGACGCAAAACATTTTGGTGGAAGCTTCTGCCGACCTTATTGGTGGCGGTGGTCCTGGCGTCGGCCTGGGTCCGGCATTCCATGGCTGATTGGCGCACCGCCAGCCGCGAATCCGCCGGCATCGCCCCGGACCCGGCGCAGCATGCCGAGGCGATCATTCAAGTCTACGGTGCCCGGGCCTATAGCTGGCGCGGTATCTTCGGGGTTCACACCTGGATAGCCGTGAAGCCGACGAAGGCGCTTGAATATACGGTTTATGAGGTGATCGGCTGGCGGGTCCGGCGCGGCGCGCCGGCCGTCTATATCTCAAACCGACCGGCCGACGGGCGCTGGTTCAATTCCGTGCCCGCTCTACTTGCCGATGTGCGCGGTGCCGGTGTCGATGAGATGATCCGCCGCGTTGACGCGGCCGCCCGGGGCTATCCCTATATGGATGAGTACGTGGTTTGGCCGGGGCCGAACTCCAACACCTTCGTCGCCCATGTGGCGCGCGCCGTGCCTGAGTTGAAGCTGGACTTGCCGCCGACGGCGATCGGCAAGGACTTCCTGCCGGGCGGCGCACTGGTCGCCAAAACGCCGAGCGGCACCGGCTACCAGGTTTCACTGGGCGGATTGTTGGGCCTGATGGTCGGGCGCGAGGAAGGCTTTGAATTGAACCTGCTCGGGCTGACTTTCGGCATCGACCCGACCGGCCCGGCCCTCAAGCTGCCGATGGCCGGGCGTATCGGCGGCACCTGATCGGAAAGCGCACATCATGAGCATCTGGGGGAAAGTTATCGGCGGCGTCGCGGGGTTTGCCCTGGGTGGGCCTTTGGGGGCCATCATGGGCACCGTGGCCGGCCACGCGGTCGACAAGATCAAAGCCCAGGAGGCCGGCGCCGGTCCGTCAACATTTACCGGCTACGGGCCTGATGCGCGTCAGGTTGCCTTTACCACGGCGATTATCGTTCTGTCGGCGAAGATGGCGAAGGCCGACGGCCAAGTGACGCCGGATGAGATCGCCACCTTCAAACGCATTTTCCATATCCCGGCGGACGAACAGGGCAGCGTCGCGCAAATCTGGGGCGAGGCGAAGCGCGAAGCCGCCGGCTATGAGCCTTATGCGCGCCAGATCGCCAGCCTGTTTTCGAACGATCCTCAAGTGTTGGAAGAATTATTGGGGGCGCTGTTTCATATCGCCAAGGCCGACGGGGTCATGCATCCCGAAGAGATGAAGATGCTGACCCAGATCGCGATGATCTTCGGGTTCGACGCGCACGCCTTTGAGCGCGTTAAAAGCATTCACCTGGGCGCCGATGAGGCCAACGACCCCTACGACATTCTGGATATCGATCGCAGCGCCAGCGACGACGACGTGAAGAAAAAATACCGCGAGCTCACTCGGGAGAATCACCCTGACGTGCTGATGGCCAAGGGCGTGCCACAAGAGTTCATCGACTTGGCGAATGAGAAGATGGCGACAATCAACGCCGCCTACGACAGGATCGAAAAAGAGCGCGGCTTGCGCTAGCGGCATGATCGAGACGGTATCGCCCAATTTCAATGAGCGGCCCGCCGATGTCCTCGTCGACATGCTGGTGGTGCACTACACCGGGATGGTCTCCGGCCAGGCGGCGTTACAACGGCTGTGCGATCCGGCGACGGAGGTCAGCGCACATTATTTGATCGACGAAGACGGCGCCGTGCATCGCCTGGTCGCCGAGGATCATCGGGCCTGGCACGCCGGGGTCTCCCATTGGCGCGGCGCCACCAATATTAATGACCGCTCCGTCGGCATCGAACTGGTCAATCCGGGCCATGAATTCGGATACCGGGCATTTCCGCAAAACCAAATGGCGGCTTTTCAGGACCTGGCGTTGGGTATTCTCGCACGGCACCCCATTCCGGCCTGCAATGTCGTTGGCCATTCGGATGTCGCACCGGCGCGCAAGCAGGACCCGGGCGAGTTGTTCGACTGGCCGGGAATGGCGGCGGCGGGGATTGGATTGTGGCCGGGCCCGGACGCGATGGAGACCGACGCAAAAGCCGAAGACCTGCTGCAAGTAATCGGATATCAAACCGATGATCTGGTCTCGGCGATCACCGCATTTCAGCGCCATTTTCGGCCGTCCCGTTTGGATGGCTTGGCCGACGATGAGACCTTGGCCCGGCTTGCAGCGGTCGCGGTCATGATTTAGGTTCCGTTTGCCAGACGGTTGGATGATCGCTTTTGCCCGGGAGTTTGCTTTTGGGCGGGGGAGGAAAGTCCGGGCTCCACGGGAACACGGTGCCGGGTAACGCCCGGCGGGGGCGACCCCAGGGACAGTGCCACAGAAAGCAAACCGCCCGGTCAGCTTCGGCTGATCAGGTAAGGGTGAAAGGGTGCGGTAAGAGCGCACCGCGCGCCCGGCGACGGGAGCGGCAAGGTAAACCCCACCGGGAGCAAGACCAAATAGGGGCGGTCGGTTGGTTCGGCCAGCAGGTGTGTTCTTGCACCATCGCCCGGGTCGGTTGCGCGAGGCGTCCGGCAACGGACGTCCCAGATGAATGGTCATCCCCTTGGCGGTATTCGTATCGCCGAGCGGACAGAACCCGGCTTACAGACCGTCTGGCATTTTTTCATTGATGGAATTTCGACGGGCCTCAAGGCACCAAGTTTCGGTTGCCGACCCCGGTTTGCCGAAAAATTAACACAGTCCGGTCCAACCTTGACCAGAATCCGTCGCGACAATGGTCACGCGATGGCCGTCCGGGTCAGACTCTCCTGTCGGCCCAAGGCGTCCCAAGGCGACCCATGTCGGCACCGATCAACTCAATGAAAACAATTTGTTAACCCATTGAATGACATGCTTATCCCGTTGACGCCCATGATTACCCATGATATCCCATAATATCCCATTTATCAGTTTTAGGGATATCTGGGTGGGACGCGATGTTGGCACGTGTTTTAGGTGTCGGTGGTCATGTCCAACAAAACCGAAAGCCGGGAGAAGCCCGGCTTTCGATCCGCCGGAAGAATCCGGCGCAACGTACGTTGATTGGGGCTCCGAATGGCATTGTTCGTCGGTCGCCACGTAAACAGGATTGATAAGAAAGGCCGCGTGTCGGTGCCTAAACCCTTTCGTGCGGCCTTACAGTCCGTCGGCTCGCAAATTCTTTTCGCCTACCCTCTGTTCAAGCATCAGGCCATTGAAGCCTGCGATGAGGTCTTCATGGCGCGCTTGAGTGCCAGCCTTGATGATTTGGATATGTTTTCTGACGAGCAGGATGATCTGGCCGCGATTGTCCTGGAAAACGCTCACGCGCTGAATTTTGACCCCGAAGGGCGGATCGCCCTGCCCAAGGAATTGGCCGATCACGCCGGCATTGCCACCGACGCGGTTTTCGTTGGTCGTGGCGCGCGCTTTCAAATCTGGGCGCCGAAGGCCTATGAGGCCAACCGCGCCATGGCCTTTGAGCGGGCCAAGGCGCGCGGTGCCACCTTGCGGCTGAGGCCATCCGATGGCGGGGAGGGAAGCGCATGAGCGTGGCGCCGCACATTCCCGTTCTCTGTGATGAGGTTGTCAGCGCGCTGTCGCCGCGGCCCGGTGCTGTTTACGTGGACGGCACGTTCGGCGCTGGCGGATATTCCCGGGCTTTGCTGGCGGCGGCTGATTGCACCGTCTGGGGCATCGACCGCGATCCGTTTGCCATTGCCGACGGGCAACGTCTGGCCGATGAGTTCAAGGGCCGGTTGACCGTGCTCAACGGATGCTATGGCGACATGATCGACCTCTTGACCGCCGTCGGGGTCGAACAGATTGACGGTCTGGCGCTTGATCTTGGTGTTTCGTCTATGCAGATCGATGACCCGGCCCGCGGTTTTTCTTTCCGCGAGGACGGCCCCTTGGATATGCGCATGGCCAGCGACGGTACCTCGGCGGCGGATGTCGTCAACGAATTGGCCGAGCGTGAATTGGCGGATGTCATATATAAGTACGGTGAGGAGCGCGCATCGCGCAAAATCGCCCGTGCCATTGTCGAGTTGCGCGACAAAACACCGATCACGCGGACGGCCCAGCTTGCCGAAATCGTTCGTCGCGTTGTTCGAAAATCCCGCGATGGAATTGATCCGGCGACACGCACTTTCCAAGCGTTACGAATATTTGTGAACGACGAACTGGGCGAATTGGATCGTGGTTTGGCGGCCGCTGAAGCGCTGTTGGCGCCCGGTGGACGGTTGGCCGTAGTGTCATTCCATTCGCTGGAAGATCGCCGGGTCAAAGCGTTTTTGCAAGAACGCAGCGGCCGGGCATCAAAGCCGTCCCGGCATTTGCCTGTGGTCAGCGTGATTGCATCGGCACCGACGTTCCGTTTGCAGAGAACCGGTGCTGTGAAGCCTTCGAATGATGAGATTGCCGTCAACGCCCGGTCCCGCTCAGCACGTCTGCGCTGGGCCGAGCGGACGGACGCTGCCGTTGCGGCGGGAGGCGTCTCATGAGGCGCTCGACCCTAGCGCTTTTGTTGCTCACCGTTTCCGTCGGTGTGGGTTTGTTTTTGGTTAAATACCAGGTCCAAGGTTTGGAGGATCAGCTTCAATCCATGAACCGGAATATCGCCGACGACCGCGAAAAGATACATGTCCTGAAGGCTGAATGGAGCCATTTCAACGAGCCGAACCGATTGAGAAACCTGGCCGGCCGGCATCTCGATATGATTCCGGTTCAATCCGGACAGGTGACGACACGGCGGAATATGGAAGAGGAACTTCCTGAGCGTCCGCCAGCCTCGGCTGAAATGTTACCCGATCAATTGGCCGCAGAAAGCGGCGACAACGCTGGAAAGGAGTTCCGGCCATGACGATGACTGTCCCCAGAATGGTGGCGCAGCGGCGCCACTTAGAAGGTATTCGTAAACACGCCTTAGATGTTGGCCGCAGCCGGCTATTGCTGACCGGCATGGTGTTCGCCGTGGCCTTTGCCGGTATTGCCGGGCGGCTTGTGGATTTGACCGTGATGAACGGTGGTGAGCCCCTGCATGCCAGCCTTGCGGCACCAAGCGGCGCCAGCGCCGGCCGCGCCAACATTGTCGACCGCAATGGCATTATCCTGGCCGCCAGCCTGCCGACGGTTTCGCTTTCCGCCGACCCGGCCATTGTTTTGGACGCCGAGGAAGCCGCCGACGGCCTGGCCGCCGTCTTCGAAGACATGAATCGCAAAGAAATACTGGTCCGGTTGCAGGCAAAAAGCCGGTTTATCTGGCTGGCCCGCAACTTGACGCCGAAACAGCATCAAGACGTAATCCGGTTGGGAATACCGGGCCTGCAATTTCATCGCGGTGAGCGCCGTGTCTACCCACACGGAAGATTGGTTTCCCACGTTCTCGGAATCACCGATGTTGACGGGCTGGGCATCGCCGGCGTCGAAAATCAATTTGACCAGAGCCTGAGGACCAATGCCAAGCCTCTGCGCTTGTCACTGGATCTGCGGGTCCAGTCGATCATGCGCGAAGAGCTGATATCTGCGGTGCGTGAATTCAAAGCGATTGGCGCCACCGGCTTGGTCATGGACGTGCGGTCCGGCGAAGTCGTGGCCATGGTCTCGCTGCCTGACTTCAACCCCAATCATCCCGGCGATATGTCTGGCGACGCGGCCTTCAACCGCGCCGCCAAGGGCGTCTATGAGATGGGCTCGACCTTCAAGTTGTTTACCGCGGCCATGGCGCTCGATTCGGGTACCGTTTCCCTGCGCGGCGGCTATGATGCCAGTCAGCCAATCCGCATATCCCGGTTCACCATCAAGGATTTCCATGCCAAGAACCGTTGGCTGTCGGTGCCCGAAATTATCCTGCACTCATCGAACATCGGCGCCGCTAAAATGGCCGTTGATGTAGGCGGCGAAATGCAACGCAAGTACCTAGGGCGGTTTGGCTTGTTGGAGCCGGCCGGGCTGGAACTTCCGGAAGTAGGCGCGCCGCTCATGCCGTCGGTCTGGCGGCCGATTAACACCATGACCATTTCCTACGGCCATGGAATATCCGTTAGCCCCGTACAAGTCGCGACCGGTGTGTCCGCCTTGATTAACGGCGGCGTATACCGCAGTCCGACGTTGCTCAAGCAAGTCGGCCACGCGGGGGCTGGCAAGCGGGTGATCACCCGTAAGACGTCGGATAAGATGCGAGGCTTGATGCGGTTGGTGGTCGCCAAAGGCACCGGACGCAAGGCGAATATTCAAGGTTATCTGATCGGCGGTAAAACCGGGACGGCGGAGAAAAGCTCGCGCCACGGTTATTCGAAATCCGCCAAGATCGTCTCTTTCGTCGGCGCCTTTCCGATGAACGCGCCGCGCTATGTGGTATTGGCCATCGTTGATGAACCGGTCGGCAACAAAAGCACCTTCAACTATGCCACTGGCGGCTGGGTGGCGGCACCTGTGGTTGGCCGCGTGGTCGAGCGGATGGGTCCCCTGGTTGGTATTGCGCCGGATATTCAGGCCACCGTGCCGATGCCGGAAATCCGGACCGCGAAGGCGAAAGCCGTGGCCCCGAAACGTCCGGAAATTCGCAAAGCCTCATGGGAACAGGCGGTGGCCCTGGCGGTGACCCGTCGTGCCGGACAACAAACGGCGGCCGAAGAGCGCATCGTCATGGATGCCAGGCGCGCCTTGCGGCGGGCCGTCTCGATGAAGAATTCACAAAAACCTTTGGTGTCGTCGGTGCGCTCGACGCTGGAGCGGAATGTTGCGACGCGCTGAGATATTGGATGGAGATTTCGGAACGGTAATGGACGCGGCGGTATTTGATGATTGTGAAATCACCGGTGTCACATGCGATTCGCGGCAGGTGCATCCCGGCTATCTGTTTGCCGCCATCCCCGGAACCCAGACGGATGGTCGGCGGTTCATACCCGACGCCCTAGGCCGCGGGGCCGTGGCTGTGCTGGCGCCGCCGGGGACCTGCCTGGATCCGCCCGCGCCGCCGGTTCCACCGGTTCCCCTAATCATTGATGACAATCCGCGCCGCCAATATGCCCTGATGGCGGCGCGGTTCTTCGCTGCACAGCCGCGGACGGTGGCCTGCGTCACCGGCACGAACGGCAAAACCTCGGTGGTTTCGTTCCTGCGCCAAATTTGGGGCCAACTGAATATTCCCTGTGCCAGCGCCGGCACACTTGGCGTTGATCTGGCCGGCTTCGCCGGCCGCGCAGTGCCTGAGTTGAGCCATGCCATCAACCTGACCACTCCCGACCCGGCGGACCTGCACCGCAGTCTGGCGGAGTTGGCCGGCCATGGCATCGACCACCTGGGTCTTGAGGCCTCCAGCCACGGGTTGGCGCAGTACCGGTTGGATGGTGTTCGCGTGACGGCGGCGGCGTTCACCAACCTGACCCGCGACCATCTTGATTACCACCACGACATGGACGGATATCTTGAGGCCAAACGCCGTCTATTCTCTGACATCGTCGGTGAGGACGGGACGGCCGTGGTCAATGCCGATGATCCCTACGGGGACGCCATCTTGAAAATAGCCCGCGACAGAGGTCTAAACGTGTTGACCTACGGCGCGGCGGCCAAAGATATCGTGCTTCTTGGCCAGACCGCTGAGGGGTCCGGGCAGGTCCTTGATGTTGAGGTGCTTGGACATCGCCAACAGGTGAAGCTTTCCCTGCCGGGCGCGTTTCAGGGCTCCAATGCCTTAGCGGCGCTTGGTCTGGCGGTCGCCATCGGCGCGCCCGCCAATGCCGCACTGGCGGCGCTGGCCAACCTATCCGGCGTTCCGGGTCGTCTGCAGCCGGTTGGTGAATTGCCCAACGGTGCATCCATTTATGTTGATTACGCCCACACGCCTGATGCGCTGAGCAGTGTGCTCCACACGCTCAGACCGCACACGGCCGGACGCTTGGCCGTGGTTTTCGGTTGTGGCGGCGACCGGGATGCCGGAAAGCGTCCGGAAATGGGCGCCGTTGCGGCCGTGGTGGCAGATCGGATCATTGTGACGGACGACAACCCGCGAACCGAAAACCCAGCCGCCATTCGTGCTGAAATCCTGGCCGCCTGCCTGGATGCTACGGAAATCGGAGACCGTGCCGACGCCATCGAGGCGGCGATCGCCGGCCTCGCCGCCGGTGATGTTCTGGTCGTTGCCGGCAAAGGTCATGAGACCGGTCAGATCGTTGGTGACGAGACCCACCTGTTCGACGATGCGGCCGTTATTCGCGGCCTGCTCGAAAGGCTGACGTCATGACAGGGATAGAGATGCCGGTGATCTGGACAAGTGGCGGCGCGGCGCTGGTGACCGGCGGCACATCGACGGGGAACTGGTCGGCGACCGGCGTTTCGATCGATTCGCGGACACTGCAGCCGGGTGATCTGTTTGTCGCCTTGGCCGGCCCGAATTTTGATGCCCACGATTATGCCGCCGCGGCGGCATCACGCGGCGCCGTGGCAATTGTCGCGCGCCACGACCAAGGCGCCAAAGTCACCGATCTGCCAAATACCACGCCGGTCTTGTTCGTCGATGATACGATGTCGGCGCTTGAAGACCTGGCCCGGGCTGCCCGGTCGAGAACTGAAGCCAAAATCATCGCTGTCACTGGCAGTGTCGGCAAAACCGGTACCAAGGAAGCCCTACGTCTGGCTTTGGCGGACCAAGGCCGCGTCTCGGCGACGCTTGGCAATCTGAACAATCATTGGGGCTTGCCGCTATCTCTGGCACGGCTGCCGGCAATGGCCGATTTCGGCATCTTCGAAATGGGCATGAGCCATCCCGGCGAAATCGCGCCGCTCAGCGCCATGGCCCGCCCGCAGGTGTCGATTATCACCGAGATCGCCGATGTCCACGCCGAGTTCTTCACAAGCCTTGAAGACATTGCTGACGCGAAAGCGGAAATCTTTGTTGGCATGGATGACGATGGCACAGCGGTTATCAACCGCGACAATCCTCTGTTCGAACGACTAAACAGCCGGGCCTTGGAACGCGGAGTTGGACGGATTTTGACTTTCGGTGCGCATCCCGAGGCCGATGTTTGCTTGAAACAGTGCGAGCTTTATGGAGACGCCAGTGACGTCGTCGCTGATGTAGCGGGTCATGTCTTGCGGTATCGCATCGGCATTGCTGGCCGGCATGTGGCCATCAACACTCTGGCTGTTCTGGCGGCCGTACATGCCGTCGGCGCCGACCTGGAACGGGCGGCTGCCCAATTGGCTTTCCTGCACGCCCTGAAAGGCCGGGGCGAACGCCACACCATCGCGCTGGCGGATGGTCAATTCGTGCTGATTGATGAGAGCTACAATGCCTCGCCGGTTTCAATGCAAGCCGCCATCAGTGTACTGGCCAACAGCGATACACACGGTGCCGGCCGGCGCATCGCCGTGCTCGGTGACATGCTTGAGTTGGGAGATAACTCGGAAAGCCTGCATGCGGGCTTGGCGACCAACCTGACCGAAGAAAATGTTGATCTGGTTTTCACCGCCGGCCAGCACATGTCGGCGCTCTGGGAGGCGCTGCCCGCCGATTTGCGCGGCGGCCACGCCAACTTGGCGGCGAAGCTGGCGCCGATGGTGACCGCGGCTGTCGGCGACGGCGATGTGGTGATGGTCAAGGGCTCATTCGGCAGTCGCATGGGTCAGATCGTTGAACAGTTGCAAGCCATTCATTTTGATCAAGACGCCCGGACCGACATCCGCGCGCCGAAAGCCGTGAACGGGGAGTAGGCCGATGCTGTACCACATTCTCGTGCCGTTGGCGGATGAGTTTGGCGCTCTCAATGTGTTCCGCTACCTGACATTCCGCACCGGTGGGGCGGTGATCACGGCGCTGATTGTCAGTTTCCTGTTCGGGCCCGTGTTGATTGAGTTGCTGAAATCCCGGCAAGGCGGCGGCCAGCCGATCCGCGATGATGGCCCGGAAAGCCATCTGCTGACCAAAAAGGGCACGCCAACCATGGGCGGCCTGCTAATCCTCATTGCCTTGGGCTCGGCGACGCTGCTTTGGTCGGATCTCAGCAACGGGTTCGTCTGGGCGGCGCTGGGCGTGACGCTGGCCTTCGGCATGATTGGGTTTTTGGACGACTATCTGAAAGTATCAAAACGCGACAGCCACGGGCTTTCCAGCAAGCTGAAATTCATGCTGCAGGTCGTGATTGCCGCCGTCGCGACGTTCTGGATCATGCGCCATTTGCCGGAAGGCCTGGAGACAACCTTGGCCATTCCGTTTCTGAAGGACACCCTGTTGGACCTGGGCTGGATGTTCATCATCGTAGCCGTGTTGGTCATGGTCGGGGCATCGAACGCCGTCAATTTGACGGATGGATTGGACGGCCTGGCCATCGTACCGGTGATGATTGCCGCCGGCGTTTTCGCACTGATCGCCTATTTGTCCGGGCACAGCGTTTTTTCCAGCTATCTGCAGATCCATCACGTCAAGGGGGCCGGCGAACTGGCCGTCTTCTGCGGTGCCTTGATCGGTGGCGGCTTGGGCTTCCTGTGGTTTAACGCGCCGCCGGCGAAGGTTTTCATGGGCGACACGGGGTCGCTGTCCCTGGGCGGTGCGCTGGGTGCAATCAGTGTCATCACCAAGCACGAGCTGGTGTTGGCCATTGTCGGTGGTCTGTTTGTTCTGGAGACCGTTTCGGTGATCGTTCAGGTGGTTTCCTTCAAGTTGACGGGCAAGCGGGTGTTCGCCATGGCGCCGTTGCATCATCATTTCGAAAAGAAGGGCTGGGCGGAAAGCACCATTGTCATCCGCTTCTGGATCATCGCGACGATTCTTGCTTTGGCGGGTCTGTCGACCCTGAAATTGCGGTAGGGGTACGATGATCGAAGTCTTCCCCTTCGCAGGATTTCCGGTCGCCGTGTTCGGCTTGGGCCGTTCCGGGATTGCCACGGCACTCGCCCTGCAAAACAGCGACGCCGAGGTGTGGGCCTGGGATGACAGTGAGGCGGCGCGCGATCAGGCCCAAGGGGAAGGCGTCACGCTTATCGATCTGTACAATTGCGATTGGTCGGAAATGACGACGTTGGTGGTCAGCCCGGGTGTGCCGCTGACCCACCCGGAACCGCACCCCGTGGTGGTCATGGCCCGCCAGGCCAACTGTGAGATTATCGGCGATATTGAACTCTTGGTCCGGACCCAACGGTGGTGCAATTACATCGGCATTACCGGGACCAACGGCAAATCCACGACCACGGCGTTGCTCGGCCATATCATGCAGGTGTCCGGGCGGGAAGCCGAGGTTGGCGGCAATCTCGGCATCCCGGCACTAACGTTGGATCCGCTCGGCGCCGAAGGCACCTATGTGCTGGAAATGTCATCCTATCAACTGGACTTGACGGTATCGGTGACCTTCGATGTGGCGGTTTTGCTGAACATCAGCGCCGATCATCTTGACCGGCACGGCGGCATGGATGGCTATATCGCCGCCAAACGGTTGATCTTCCAGCGCCAGACCAAACCCCGGGCCGCCGTCATCGGCGTTGACGATGAAATCTGCCGCGCCATCGCCGACGAACTGAAAGCCACTGATACGCAAGTGGTGATCCCGGTTTCCGGAAAAACGCGTGCCCACGGCGGTGTCTATGCCATCGACGGCATTTTGTTCGATGACATGGAAGGCCAGGAAACACCGGTCTGTAACTTGCGCCAGAACCCGACGCTGCCCGGTGATCATAATGGACAGAACGCGGCAGCCGCCTACGCGGCGGCGAAGACGGCCGGTGTTGCGCCGCACGCCATCATGGCTTGCTTGCAAAGCTATCCCGGATTGGTCCACCGCCAAGAGCCGGTCGCGATCATTGATGGCGTCGCCTATGTTAACGACAGCAAAGCCACCAACGACGAAGCGGCGGCGCGGGCCCTGGCCTGTTATGACGATATTTACTGGATCGCCGGCGGTCGGCCGAAGGAAGGTGGCTTGAAGGCATGCCTGGACCACTTGGGCAACGTTCGCCATGCCTATCTTATCGGCGAAGCCGCCTTGGCATTTTCCCAATCCTTGGCCGGCAAAGTGGCGTTCTCCATTGCCGGCGATTTGAAAGCCGCCGTTGATCAAGCGCACGCGCAGGCCCGAAAAGATGGCGAACAGGCCCCGGTTGTCGCGTTGTCGCCGGCCTGCGCGTCCTTTGATCAATATGCCGATTTCGAGGCCCGCGGTGATGCTTTCAAGGATTTGGTCGAAGCGCTTCCCGGCACTCACGTGGATCCCTTCGAAGAACCGGGTCTGTTCCCCGGTACGGCAACACCCGACGAAATGGTGGAGGCCGCTTCATGAGTACGCTGGCCCGAACCGATACAAGCCTTGTCGGGCGCTGGTGGTGGACCGTTGATCGGTGGATGTTGGCCGCTGTTCTGGCCATTGCGGTGGCGGGCGTGATCCTGACTTTGGCCGCGTCACCGCCGGTGGCGGAACGGATCGGGCTTGATACCTTCCATTTCGCGCGCCGTCAGGCGGTGTTCATCGCCATGGCGCTGGCTGTCATGGTCGGTGTCTCATTTCTTGGTCCGCGCGGGGTCCGGCGTGTCGCTGCCTTGGCGACCTTGGCCGGCATCATTTTGATGATCGTTACTTTGTTTGCCGGTACGGAGATCAAGGGCGCCACCCGGTGGCTGCGGGTCGGCGGGGTCTCCGTGCAGGCCAGCGAATTCATCAAACCAGGTTTCGCGGTGCTGTCGGCCTGGTTTTTTGCGACCCGCCGGCTTGATGATCGGTTCCCGGGTTATGCCTTGGCCAGCGGGCTTTATCTGATCATCGCCGGCCTATTGCTGGCGCAACCTGATGTCGGCATGACCTTGGTGGTCTCCGCAATCTGGGCCGTGCAGTTTTTCATCGCCGGTTTGCCCTGGCTGCTGGTCGCCGCCGTTGCCGCCCTGTTCCTGGGTGGCAGCGTTGTCGCTTATCTCAGTTTTAATCATGTCCAGGTACGGGTTGACCGGTTCCTTGATCCGGAAGTCGGCCAGGGCTATCAGGTCAGCCGCGCCATCGATGCCTTTAGAAACGGCGGCTGGGCCGGTCGTGGTCCCGGCGAAGGCCGGGTCAAGGAAGTGCTGCCCGACGCCCACGCCGATTTCATCTTCGCCGTGGTCGGCGAGGAATTCGGCTTGATTGCCTGTCTGATCATCCTCTGCCTGTTTTGCTTCGTCGTGCTGCGTGGCTTCAGCAATGCCGCCAAGGAGAACGATTTGTTCGGCCTTCTGGCGGTCGCCGGATTGCTCACCCAATTTGCCCTGCAGGCGCTCATTAACATGGCCTCAACGGTCAATTTGATGCCCCCCAAAGGCATGACCTTGCCGTTCATCTCCTACGGCGGCTCGTCGACCCTGGCGCTTGGATTTGCCCTCGGCATGGTTTTGGCCCTGACTCGCGCTCGCCGCGGTGGTGGAGGCGGGCCATGACTGACAACGCCACTCCCTTGGTCGTCTTGGCGACCGGCGGCACCGGCGGCCACGTTTTCCCGGCGGAAGCGCTGGCCGGCGAATTGGCGGCACGCGGGCATCGTCTGGCATTGGTAACCGACCGCCGTGGCGGCCAATTCAGTGGTCTGTTGGGTGATCTGGAAACACACCGTATTCGGGCCGGCGGGGTTGCCGGGAAGCGTTTTGCGGCGCTGTTGCACAGCGGTTCTGAACTGGCCATTGGATTGTTCCAGGCCCGCAGTCTCTTGAAGCGTTTGCGGCCGCAAGCTGTTGTCGGGTTTGGCGGCTACGCCTCGGTACCAACCATGTTGGCGGCCGGTTTCGGCGGGTTTGCGACCGCCATACACGAACAGAACGCCGTGGTTGGCCGCGCCAACCGCATGCTGGCGCCGCGGGTGCGGCGGATTGCGACCTGTTTCGACCGCGTCAGCGGCATTCCCGATGGCGCCCAAGCCAAGGTTCAACGCACCGGGATGCCGGTCCGCCCGACCGTGATTAGTTGTCGTGAGATACCCTATCCGGAACTCAGCGATACCAGCCCCATTCATCTGATGATCGTCGGTGGATCCCAAGGCGCGCGGGTCCTGAGTGACATTGTTCCCGCGGCCATCGGTGGGCTGCCGGCGGCAATGCGTGAGCGCATCCGCGTCATCCAGCAGTGCCGCCCCGAAGATGTGGAGCGGGTTCGCGAGGCCTATGCGAAGGTCGGAACTGAGGCCGAACTCAACACGTTCTTTGCCGATCTGCCAGCCCGCATCGCGGCCGCCCACCTGATTATCGGCCGGGCCGGGGCGTCGACCGTCGCGGAGCTGACAACGATTGGCCGTCCGGCGATCCTGGTACCCTATCCCTTTGCCGCCGACGACCATCAGGCCGGTAATGCCCATGCCATCGATGAAGCGGGCGGCGGATGGTTGATGGCGGAAGCGGCGTTCACCGCCGATGCCTTGGCGAAACGCCTGGAATCTTTGTTTGGCCTGCCTGCCGTTCTGCAGCGCACGGCGGCCAATGCCCGCGCTGCCGGCCGGCCCGATGCCGCCGTTGCGTTGGCCGATCTGATTGCCGGAATAATCTCAAACGGTGCCAATGGCGGTGGCGCCCGCGACGGGAGGAAAGCTGCATGAGACGTCTCCCCCTCGATCTTGGTGTCATTCATTTCGTTGGTATCGGCGGTATCGGCATGAGCGGCATCGCCGAGGTGCTGCACACGCTGGGTTATGCCGTGCAAGGCAGCGATATCGGCGAAAGTGCCAACGTGCAGCGTTTGCGTGCGATGGGTATTGCCGTGGCCATCGGTCATGACGCGGCCAATCTGGGCGCCGCGCAGGTCCTGGTCGTTTCCTCGGCGGTGACCGCCGACAACCCGGAAGTCGTGGCGGCGCGGGACCGACTGATACCCGTTGTACGCCGCGCCGAAATGCTCGGCGAATTGATGCGCTTGAAATGGTCGATCGCCGTTGGCGGCACGCACGGCAAGACAACAACCACATCGATTATCGCGTCGCTTCTTGATGGCGCCGGGATGGATCCGACGGTGATCAATGGCGGCATCATCAACGCCTGGGGATCGAATGCGCGATTGGGATCCGGTGATTGGATGGTGGCGGAAGCCGATGAATCTGACGGGACCTTCCTGAAGTTGCCAGCAACGGTTGCGGTGGTCACCAATATCGATCCCGAACACATGGAGCACTATGGCTCCTTCGACCGCCTGCGCGCCGCCTTCGATGCTTTTGTAGAGAATATTCCGTTCTATGGGTTTGCTGCCTTGTGTGTCGATCATCCGGAAGTCCAAGCGATGATTCCTCGGGTCTCCGACCGCCGCATCATCACCTACGGGTTCAGCCCGCAGGCGGATGTGCGGGCGGTCAACTTGCAGCCCGGTCCGGGCGGCACACGGTTTGACGTCATCGTCACGGACCGCAAAGTCGGCACGGAGCGCACAATTGACGGTCTGCGGTTGCCGATGGTCGGTGACCACAATGCCCAGAATGCCCTGGCCGCCGTGGCCATCGGCGCGGAAATGAGCTTACCCGACGATGTGATTAAGAGTTCGCTGGCCGGCTTTGAAGGCGTCAAGCGCCGGTTCACGCGGACCGGTGAGGTTGACGGCATCATCGTGATCGATGACTACGGCCATCATCCCGTGGAAATTGCCGCAGTTCTGAAAGCCGCGCGGGCTGCATCACAGGGCCATGTGGTCGCTGTTGTCCAGCCGCATCGGTATACCCGTCTCCGTGATCTGTTTGAGGATTTCTGCACCTGTTTCAATGACGCCGACGCGGTTGTTGTCGCCGATGTTTATGCGGCAGGCGAGGCGCCCATCGAAGGCGCCGATCGCGACGCGCTGGTCGAGGGCTTGCGCCATCATGGGCATCGCGCGGCCGAAGCCCTGGACGGCCCCGGTTCTTTGGCTGCCATCATTGATCGGCTAGCCGGGTCCGGCGACATGGTGGTTTGTCTGGGTGCCGGCAACATTACGGCCTGGGCCCACGATTTACCGGATCAGCTTGCCGATCTGCGGAAGGTGAGAAAGGAGGCCGCGAATGATGCCGGCTGAACATCTCCATGCCCCGCTTATCGACCGCATGCCAGCCGTCAAAGGACGGCTGGAAGCCGAAATCCCGTTGGCGCGCTTTACCTGGTTCAAGGTTGGCGGTCCGGCCGAGGTTCTGTTTCGACCCGACGACGAAGCCGATCTGGCGGCATTCTTGGCCGGCTGCCCCGGAGACGTACCCGTGATGGTCATGGGCAATGCGTCGAACCTTTTGGTCCGCGATGGCGGCGTCCGTGGCGTCGTCATCCGTTTGGGGCGGCCGTTTGCAGATATCCGTATGGATGGGAATGTCGTTCAAGCCGGTGGCGGTGCAGCGGATTTGAACATCGCCCGGGCGGCTCGCGATGCCGGATTGGCGGGGCTTGAGTTCCTGGCTGGCGTTCCCGGTACCGCCGGCGGGGCCGTGTTTATGAACGCCGGCGCTTACGGCTGTGAAGTAAAGGATGTCTTTGTCAGTTGCCGGACGGTGGACCGGCAAGGTGTTGCCCGCGACGTTGATCTTGCCGGCATGGATTTCGCCTATCGGCGCTCGGCGCTCGACGGCGACGCCATTGTCACGGCCGTCCGTCTTAGGGGTGAGCCCGGCAAGATGGCAGAAATAGAAGCCCGCATGTCGGATATCCAATCGGCACGTGAACTCAGCCAGCCGGTCAGAACGCCAACCGGCGGCTCGACCTTCAAAAACCCCGACGGATCAGCGGCCTGGGAATTGATCGAAGCTGCCGGGTGCCGCGGATTGCGGCGCGGCCAGGCCGTTGTCTCAGAACAACATTGCAATTTCCTTGTCAACGACGGCGGCGCAACCGCTGCCGACATTGAAGCCCTTGGCGAGGAAGTGCGGCGCCGGGTCAAGGTCGATAGCGGCGCGACCCTGGAATGGGAAATTCGGCGCGTCGGTGACCCTGTAGGACCAATGGCGCGCGAGGTATCACCATGACCCGGCATGTGGCGGTTCTTATGGGCGGTTGGTCGGCGGAACGCGAGGTTTCCCTGGTCTCCGGCGCGGCCTGCGCCAAGGCTCTGCAGGAAGCGGGTTTGGATGTCACACCGATTGACGTGCAGCGCGATATGGGTGCGTTGATGACCCGCCTCTATCCAAAACCGGACGTCGTGTTTAACGCCTTGCATGGCCGCTATGGCGAAGACGGATGCGTTCAGGGGCTGCTGGATATCCTGGGTATTCCCTATACCCATTCGGGGCTGTTGGCCTCGGCGGTGGCCATGGATAAACCCATGGCCAAACGCCTGTTCGCGGCGGCTGGAATTCCCGTCGCCGAACATGTGATCGCCACTCAGCAAGACATCGTGGCCGGCCAGGTCATGGCGCCGCCTTATGTCATCAAACCGTCAAATGAGGGCTCAAGTGTCGGTGTCCACATCGTTCGCGATGGCGCCAATGAACCTTTGTTCGAGGAAAGCGGCTGGCCGTTCGGCGGCAATGTGATGGTCGAAGAATATATCGCCGGACGTGAACTGACCGTTGCCGTCATGGGTGATCGGCCCTTGGCGGTCACGGATATCACCACCAGCCGCGGGTTCTATGATTACGACGCGAAATATGTCGATGGCGGGTCCGTCCACGTGGTCCCGGCGGACATTCCCGACGCCCTGGCGGACGAGGCCATGGCCTACGCCTTGAAGGCCCATCAGGCGCTGGGATGCCGGGGCATGTCGCGGGCAGATTTTCGATATGACGGCAACCGCCTGGTGATTCTTGAGGTGAACACGCAGCCTGGGATGACGTCGACCTCATTGGTTCCCGAACAAGCGGCTCACTTGGGCATTTCATTCCAGGATCTGTTGGTCTGGATGATTGATAACGCGGAGTGCGATTCATGAGAAAACAAGAATCCAAGAACACCGATTCGGTCGCGGTCAGCGGCAAACCCCGCCGCCGCGTTCGAACCTTGGTCACTGCCGGTCGGGTCAAAGCATTTGGCGTTATCTTGCTTCTTGCGCTGGGCGCGGGCGGCGCATGGTGGTCGGTCAGTTCCGGACAGTTGGAGCGGACCATTGCAAAGACCAAATGGCATGTGATCTCTGCCTCGGCCAGGTTGGGGTTCCGGGTTGGCGAAATTCTTGTCGTCGGTCGTCAGGAGACTCCACGCGACGAATTGTTGAAGGCGGTCCGCCTGTCGCGCGGCGCGCCGATCCTGGCCTTCGACATCGATGCGGCCAGGCAACGTGTTGAGGCGTTGCCCTGGGTCCGGCGGGCCCGGGTTGAGCGCATGTTGCCCGATACGGTTCTTCTGAACGTCGAAGAACGCCAACCCCTGGCGCTGTGGCAGCACGAGGGCACCTTTGCGCTGATTGACCACGCCGGCGAGATTATTCTCCGCAAAGGGCTTGAGCGGTTTGCCGATCTGGTCGTCGTCGTCGGGGAAGGCGCGCCGGGCCAGGCCGCCGGCCTCTTGCAGACTCTTGGTAACGAACCGGAACTCATGCCCCTGGTGAAGGCAGCGGTGTGGGTTGGCGGACGGCGGTGGAACCTGCGCCTAAGCGGAAATATCGATGTCCGATTGCCGGAAAAGAACCCCAGCGGTGCCTGGGCGCGGCTGGCGGAATATGAACGTGTTCACCGGGTATTGGAACGCGACGTCCAAGTGTTGGATCTGCGCTTGCCGGACCGGTTGATTGTCCGCAAGGCGCCGCGACCGGCGCCGCCAATTAAAAAGCGAGCGCGCGAAACCTAATGAGCGTTTTAACGATATGGAAACCTGAAAAGGGGACAAAGCCGACATGAAGACCGGCGCGATACACACGAAAACGAGAACCGGAGTGGTGACTGCATTGGATGTGGGGACCACCAAGGTGAGCTGTCTGATCGCCCGCGTTGATGGTGGCGGCGCGAAGAAGGGGCCACGGATCATCGGCATCGGCCATCAGGTGTCGCAAGGCCTGAAAAAAGGCACGGTGACCGACCTGGACCAGACCGAGGCGTCAATCCGCGCCGTCGTTGAGGCTGCCGAGCAAATGGCTGGCGACAATATCGACCGGGTCGTGGTCAACCTGAGCGGCGGGCGTCAACGGTCGCGGCTGATCGCTTATGAAATTTCCATCGCCGGACATGAAATTGGTGATGCCGACATTCGCCGCGTCCTCGACCCGGTTAACATGGCCGGTGAGAAATCCGATGACCGGGAATTCATCCACACCATACCGGTCGGCTATACGGTTGACGGCAGCCGCGGTGTGATCGATCCGCGCGGCCTGTTCGGCGAACGGTTGGGCGTCAATACGCATATCATAACGGCGCTGCGCGGCCCGCTTCGGAATCTGGAGACCGCCGTTTCACGGTGCCATCTGGACATCGAGAATACGGTGGTCTCGGCCTACGCTTCGGCGCTCGGTTGTCTCAGCGACGACGAAAAGAAAATGGGCGTGACCTGTATAGACATGGGTGGCGGCACCACGTCCGCTGCGGTGTTCTTCGATGGTGAACTGGTCCACACGGATGTCATTCCCTTAGGCGGAGAACACGTCACGAATGATATTAGCCGGGGCCTAGTGACACCGCTGGTACATGCCGAGCGCATGAAAACACTTTACGGAAATGCCTTGCCGTCGGCCAACGACGACCAGCAGGTCATTCAGGTTCCCGCCATGGGTGAGGACGATTCCGGCGACGGCAGCGCGGTGCCGCGTTCCATGCTCGTCGGCATTGTACGGCCGCGCATCGAGGAAATTTTTGAGCGTCTTCGTGACCGTTTAGGCGAATCCGGATTCGACAAAGTAGCCGGCCGAGGCCTTGTGCTCACGGGTGGGGCCAGCCAGTTGGCCGGTGCCGCCGAGGTCGCCGGGCACATTCTCGACAAGCAGGTCCGTTTGGGACGCCCTGTGATCATCGACGGCATGCCGGATGCTGCCGCGGGGCCGACCTTCGCGACCTGCATGGGGCTTCTCCAATACGGGTTGGGCCATCGCAGCGAGGAAGCCGAGACAGAACAACGGGCAGGCGCCCAGCCGGCCGGACGCATGGGCCGGATCGGACAATGGCTGAGGGAGAATTTTTAACGTCATGACACATTGCAAGACATTCCTATACCGGTCGTGGAAGCCGGTTCATCTCAATACTTCGACGCTTTAATTTCTAAGAAGGAGGTCAACATGAGTATCAATCTAAGTGTTCCAGCCGGGGCCGCGATCCCTGAATTGAAACCGAAACTGACAGTTATCGGCGTCGGCGGTGCCGGCGGTAATGCCGTCAACAACATGATCAGGCGGGAACTTGAAGGCGTCGATTTCGTGGTCGCCAACACCGATGCCCAGGCATTGGAGCAATCCCATGCTGAAAGCCGCATCCAGTTGGGAGCCATGCTGACGCAAGGTCTGGGGGCCGGTTCGCAGCCCGAAGTCGGGCGTGCCGCCGCCGAAGAGGCGATCGATGAAGTGTTGGCATCGCTGAGCGGCTCACACATGGCGTTCATCGCTGCTGGTATGGGTGGCGGGACCGGGACCGGGGCCGCGCCGGCCATCGCGCGGGCTGCCAAGGAAGCCGGCATCCTGACCGTTGCCGTCGTGACCAAACCCTTCCAGTTCGAAGGCGCGCATCGCATGCGCCTGGCGGAAGCCGGTATCGAGGAACTGGAGCAGTATGTTGATACGCTGATTATTATCCCGAACCAGAACCTATTTCGGATTGCGACGGAGAACACGACCTTCGCCGACGCCTTCGCCATGGCCGATGAGGTGCTCTATTCAGGCGTGCGCGGGGTCACCGATTTGATGGTCATGCCGGGCCTGATCAATCTGGACTTCGCCGACATCCGCTCGGTGATGAGCGAGATGGGCAAAGCCATGATGGGTACCGGCGAAGCCGAAGGCGAACGCCGCGCCCTGGATGCGGCCGAAGCGGCGATTGCCAATCCGCTGCTCGATGATACGTCGATGAAGGGCGCGAAGGGCGTGCTCATTAATATCACCGGCGGACCCGATATTACGCTGTTCGAAGTGGACGAAGCGGCCTCGCGCATTCGGGCCGAGGTCGATCAGGACGCCTATATCATCATCGGATCGGCGTTTGACAATGATCTGCAGGGCAAGATGCGCGTGTCGGTCGTCGCGACCGGAATCGACGCGATTGCCGGCACCATGCCGCAGCCGACAATGCTGCGGGTGACCGACGCCGTGGCCAGACCGCAACCCATAGAGGTGGCACCTGAAGTGCCGGTCGAGGTCGAAATGGTGACCGAACCGGTTGAAGAAGCGCCCACGGTTGATACCGCGGCTGTCGAATCACCGTTGGCCCGATTGGTCCGCGAGGCACAAACGGATGCACCGCGTCCGGAGCTTGCTGCGGAAACATCGGAAACCGGGTCTTCAGCTGCTGAGCCCACGGAACCGGCCGTCGCGGCCAGTTTGGGCGAAACCACCGACGCGGATGATATCGCCCCGTTGGAGGCCGACGCGCCGGACGAACTGGCGACGACGGCCGAGGAACCGGTAGCGAAAGATGTTGTGCCGGAACCGCTTGCGGCGATGCCACGGGCCAAATCGGATGACGCGTTTATACCGCCGGCGCCGAAAACTGCCGAAACCGAAGAACCGGCCGTTGAGCCCGACGCTTTCGCTGCGGCAGCAATGACGTCCGATGCGGAAGTATCGGAATTGGAGGCACCGGCGGCCGAATCTGATGACGTCCGGCCCAGTCTGTTCGAGCGGGTGACCCGCACGGGCCGCGCCGCGATCAATCGCGTGGTCACGGAGCCACCGGTCGAAAGACCCGTCGGCGCCGCGGAAGTGATTGAAAAAGCGGACTTTCGATCGCCGACAGCCAGTGCCGAACCGATCTCTGAGGCGCCGCAGCCCGTGACGACAGGGATGACGGCACCGATGACAAACACTGCCCCGGCGGTTGAAGAGGCGCCCGTGCCGGTTCCGGAGCCGACGCAGGAAGCGGCGGAAGACGACGATGATTTGTTGGATATTCCGGCATTTTTGCGTCGTCAGGCCAACTGACAACCAGTCCATAACCGATTGATTGCAAGGGTAACAATCGGAAACAAAGAGTGATTTGTGGGGTTTCGGGGGAGTTGTTACATACTCCTACGGCGCCCCACAAATATGTAGCGGGTGGCGTCGGTTAAAACGGGCGAATTTGTTACCGTTTTTAACGAAAGATAAAGCGAAGAAAACGTATTTTGGAACGACAAACAAAGCCGAATGGCAATGAGATGGGGCAGATGAGGAATTCGATGGCCGTAGAATCACGAGACGGACATGGTCAGAACGTCAGTATTGATGCCGCCATTGAATCCACAATTGACGCCGACGTCGTGGTTCATCAAAGAACGTTAAAATCCTCAATCTCGTGCACCGGTGTTGCCCTTCATTCGGGCGAGGAAGTTTCCTTGTCGTTGAGCCCTGCGGCGGCTGATACGGGCATCGTTTTTTATCGTACTGACGTGGCCGAAGGCGATGGCTGTATCCCGGCCACTTGGGATCGCGTCATCGATACCCGGTTGTGCACGTCGATTGGCAATGATTCCGGCGTCTCTGTCGGTACCGTCGAACATCTGATGGCGGCCTTGGCCGGATGCGGTATCGACAATGCGGTCGTTGAAGTGGGTGGCTCGGAAGTGCCGATTATGGACGGCAGTTCTGAACCGTTCGTACGCCTGATCGAATGCGCGGGCGTGACCGAACTTAACGCGCCGCGCCGCGTTATTCGCGTGCTCAAACAGATTAATGTGGAAGTTGGTGACAGCCGCGCGACGTTGGAACCTTCCGATTGTCCGACGCTTGATGTCGAGATCGAATTTGACAGCAAGGTCGTCTCCAGTCAGGCCTTATCCATGGGGTTGGTTAACGGCGCCTTCTGTAAGGAATTGGCCCGCGCGAGAACTTTCGGTTTCCTGCATGAAGTCGAACAACTGCGCGCTGCCGGATTGGCCAAGGGCGGCTCGCTTGAAAATGCCATTGTCGTCAGTCAGGACGGTGTCTTGAACGACGAAGGCTTGCGGTTTGATGATGAATTCGTTCGTCACAAGATGCTCGATGCCATCGGCGATCTGTATTTGGCCGGCGGCCACATCATGGGGCAATTTAGCGGTGTGCGGTCCGGGCACGCGGTGAATAATGCGTTGCTGCGGGCCTTGTTTGCAGATGATGATGCCTGGGAACTGGATGTTTTGCGTCAATCGGAAGCGAAAACGGCGGTCGACGGTGGATTGACCGCAGAACCCGCGATTCTCTGATTTTTGAAGCTATCGATGCCGTCAATGGGGCCGCTCTTCGTGTGCGGCCCTTGATTTGTCGGCCTTTATCGCTGGGTAAACCGTGGCCTTGTAAGAGGCGCCTCCAGTCGTAGTATACTGCTTCCATCATTCCGCAGGGATTGGCCGGAATAGAATGATTATTATCCGTCTCATGGATCGTCTGAAATCAAGGCGCCGCCGCGCTCGACCGATAGTCATTGGCGTTCTATTGCTGGCATGCCTTGTTGGCGCATGCGGGACCAAGAAAAAGGAATACGTCGAGCAGCCTGTCGAAAAGCTGTACAATCAGGCCGTCGATCAGTTACAGGCGAAGCTGTATTCGAATTCCATCGAGTCTTTCGACGAAGTTGAGCGCCAGCATCCGTATTCGACCTGGGCAACCAAAGCTCAATTGATGTCAGCCTATACCTATTATCTCGCGAACCGCTACGATGACGCGATTTTGGGATTGGATCGTTTCGTACAACTGCATCCTTCGAGCCGCGATGTCGCCTACGCGATGTATTTAAAGGGCCTCAGCTACTATGAACAGATATCGGATGTAGCCCGGGACCAAAAAATTACCGAACTGTCATTGTCTGCCTTCAAGGAGCTTGTCGCCCGGTTTCCGCAGTCGAAATATGCGCGCGACGCAAAGGTAAAAATTGACCTGGCACACGACCACTTGGCCGGCAAGGAAATGGAGATCGGACGTTATTATCACATTCGACGGCAGTACCTCGCCGCCATCAATCGGTTCCGGAATGTTGTTGAGAATTATCAGACGACAACCCACGTACCGGAGGCATTGCATCGGTTGACGGAAGCCTATATTTCGATCGGCATCATCGACGAGGCCAGGAAAACGGCTGCCGTGTTAGGACATAATTTCCCTGGAAGCGAGTGGTACATCGATTCATATGAGGTCGTCGAAGGCAAAAAAATTCGTATCGAAAAGAAAGATGTACCTTGGTGGAAAATCTGGAAATGATCTTTATCGACAATCTGTTTAGATATGCTCTCCAGTCTGTCTATTCGTGACGTCGTTTTAATCGGCCGCTTGGACTTGGAGTTCGAGGACGGTCTAGGGGTGTTTACCGGGGAGACTGGTGCCGGTAAGTCGATCCTGCTCGATGCCCTGGGTTTGGCGACCGGTGTGCGGGCCGAGGCGCGTTTGGTGCGCCAGGACGCCGAACGGGCCAGCGTCAGCGCGGCATTTGAATTATCCGACGATCATCCCACGCGCCGTCAATTGGCGGAACAGGGTGTTGAGACGGCTGGCGAGCCATTAATTCTGCGCCGTGTTCTGAGTGCCGATGGGCGATCACGTGCATTTGCCAACGACCAGGCAATCAGTGTCGGATTGTTGAGCGAAATCGGCAGCCAGTTGGTTGAAGTCCACGGCCAGTTCGACAGCCAGCGCCTGATGCGGCCGGACAGCCACCGACCGCTTCTTGACGCCTTTGGCGGTTATAAACCGCACCTCAGGGAAACGGCCGCGGCTTACGCGACTTGGCAGGATGCAACCAAACGCCATAAAGCGGCTGTTGAAGAGGCCGCTGCCGCGCAACGCGATGAAGATTTTCTCCGATACTCGGTCGATGAACTGACAGCCTTGGCGCCGCGTCCCGGTGAGGAGGCCGAGTTGGCGGACAAACGGAAATTCATGATGCATGGCGAAAAGCTGCTGGCTTCGTTGGCCGAGGCGCAAGAGCATTTGTCCGGCGGCGATGGCACCGAATCACGTATTCAAAACGCCATGAAGGCGCTGGAGCAGGTCGCGGACGTCGCCGAAGGGCGCCTCACCGACGTTATTTCAACGTTGGAACGCGGTCTCAATGAAGTCGCCGACGGTATGGGACAGATAGAGGCCCTGCACACCGATCTGCACCTTGACCCGGCCGAATTGGAAGCCGCAGAGGAACGGCTATTTGCGTTGAGAGCGCTTGCCCGAAAACATAATGTGGGGGTTGAACAGCTTTCAGATTTGACCCAGGAGTTTCAACGCCGCTTGTCCGCGGTCGAAGATGGGGCCGCGCAAATTACGGCATTGGAAAAGGAAGTGGTTGCGGCGCGCCAAGCCTATCTTGCCGGTGGCGAGGAACTTCGTAAACGGCGGCGCGATGCGGCAACCCGGATCGATACCGCCGTGGCCGAAGAACTGGCCGGGCTCATGTTGGGCAAGGCGCATTTTGAAACCCTCCTGGCACCACTGGACGAGGAAGATTGGGGTCCACACGGCACCGACCGCGTCGCCTTTCAAGTTGCAACCAATCCCAATGCCGCCCCAGGCCCGATCCACAAGATAGCATCGGGCGGCGAAATGGCCCGCTTCATGTTGGCGTTGAAGGTCGTTTTGGCGAAAGCCGATCCCGTACCGACGATGATTTTCGATGAGGCGGACGCCGGGATCGGCGGGGCGGTCGCGGCGGCGGTCGGCGACCGTCTGGCCCTGCTGGGTGCTGGATCACAGGTGCTGGTGGTCACCCATTCGCCTCAGGTCGCGGCGAAAGGCCGCCACCATTGGCGGGTCTCGAAATCCGAAACGGCGAATGACGATAATAACGGCGATCGGGTGTGGACCCGGGTCGAACCGCTCGATGATCATGCCCGTCAGGAAGAAATCGCCCGCATGCTGGCCGGCGCCCGCATTACTGACGAAGCCCGTGCCGCCGCCGATAGTCTGTTGGCCGGAGGGCAGGGATGACGGCGGATAAGCCGGCAATGCCGGTGGACTCAATGTTGCCTCTGGATGTGGTCGCCGAACTGGAGTTTTTGGCGGCGGAAATTGCCAAACACGACTTGGCGTATCACCAAAATGACGCGCCGACCATATCGGATGGTGACTATGACGCCTTGCGACAGCGCAATGATGCCATCGAGGCGCAATTTCCCGAATTGGTCCGTGCCGACAGCCCATCGACAAAGGTGGGGGCCGGCGTTCGTGAGGGATTCACAAAGATCACCCATTCACGGCCAATGTTGTCGCTGGGGAATGCTTTTTCAGCCGACGATGTACAGGAATTTGCCGATCGGGTCCGCCGATTCTTGAACCTCAGCGAAACGGAGGCAATTAGAATTGCGGCAGAACCGAAAGTCGATGGGTTGTCGCTTTCTGTGCGTTACGAAAACCGGCGGATGAAATATGCGGTTACTCGCGGCGATGGCTCGGTCGGCGAAGATGTGACCCGAAATATTATGACCATCAATGATATCCCCAGTGAATTGCCGCCCGACGCGCCAGATATCTTGGAGGTGCGCGGTGAGGTCTACATGGCGAAAGATGATTTTCAGGCTCTCAACACACGCCAGGAAGAGACCGGGCAAAAAATCTTTGCAAACCCCCGAAACGCCGCGGCGGGATCCTTACGGCAACTGGACCCCTTGATCACCGCAGCCAGGCCGTTGCGGTTTTTCGGCTATGCATGGGGTGAAACATCGGCGCCGTTGGCGGATACCCATTGGCAGGCGCGGGGAAAGTTCAAGGCCTGGGGTATGCAATTAAATGAGCCGGCGCGCCTATGTGGCAACGTCGACGAGTTGTTGAGCTATTATGAGGAATTGGCGTCCCTGCGGACCGATCTCCCTTACGATATTGACGGCATCGTCTACAAGATTGACCGACTGGATTGGCAGGATCGGCTTGGTTTTGTCAGTCGTGCGCCGCGCTGGGCGATCGCCCATAAATTCCCGGCTGAAAAAGCTGAAACGCGGCTCAACCGGATTACCATTCAGGTCGGCCGGACCGGCACGTTGACACCAGTTGCCAATCTGGAGCCGGTGACGGTCGGTGGCGTGGTTGTCTCCCGTGCGACGCTGCACAATGAAGATGAAATTCGGCGTAAGGATGTTCGCGAAGGAGATTGGGTCGTTGTTCAACGGGCTGGAGACGTGATTCCTCAGGTCCTTGAAGCGGTCGCGGCAAAACGGCCCGCCGACAGCGCGGCATATGTGTTTCCGCTGGTCTGTCCCGAATGTGGAAGCCCCGCCGTGCGCGAAGAAAGCGAGGCGGCACGGCGTTGCACCGGCGGCATGATATGCCCGGCCCAGGCGGTCGAGCGACTGAAGCACTTCGTGTCGCGCAACGCCTTCGATATTGAGGGCCTTGGCGGCAGCCATATTGAGAATTTCTGGACCGATGGTCTGTTGCGAACGCCGGCCGACATCTTTCGATTGCCGGAACGCGCCGATGATCTGGCCGGCCGCGAAGGTTGGGGAGAGAAGTCGGTTGAGAACCTGATCACTGCGCTTCATGAACGGTCTGAGATTAATATTCCGCGGTTCATTTTTGCGCTTGGGATCCGGCAGGTTGGCCAGGCGACAGCCCGATTGATGGCGAAACAGTATGGTGATATGGACCGCTGGGTGGCAGCCATGATTGCGGCGAAAGATCCAGAAACGGAAGCCTACGAAGAGCTTATCGAAATCGACGGTATTGGCCCCGGAGTTGCCGATGAGATCATCGGATTTTTCGCTCAGCAGCAGAACCGGGAAATTCTTGATGATCTCCGGCTTTATGTGGACGTTCTCCCGTTCCAAACTGCGACTGTCACGGATTCACCTGTATCCGGTAAGACTGTCGTGTTTACCGGAAAACTTGAGACCATCGGCCGCGGAGAGGCCAAAGCGCGGGCCGAGGAATTAGGCGCTAAGGTGGCCGGTTCCGTATCGCAAAAGACCGACATGGTTGTCGCTGGTCCAGGGGCTGGGTCAAAATTACGAAAAGCGGAAGAGTTGGGTGTGACAGTGTTGTCGGAGGCGGATTGGATTGATCTGGTCAAAGATCTCTGAGATCGTCAAATTTGTCGGTTCGTTCGAGAACCGGAGTTGTTGCAAATGGTAGTGGCTAATATGATCAAAAATCATGTTTACGGCCCGAAAGTTTCGCCATCTGAAATCCAGGAAGCGTTTCAGGCCTGCCAACGGGAAATTGAATTGACTCTCGAAGAGCGATCCGACATCAAGGAAGGACAACGCAGCCAGAGCTTGAATTGGTACTTGCAAGGATGACGCAAGGTAATCGGATTAAATTGGCATTCGTCTATTAACGGATTTCTAATTTCGGGAGAACAGTATCGATGGCACACCCTACGGACGTTCATGTCGGCCGGCGGCTTCGCGAAGCGCGCCTTGCCAAAGGAATGACCCAAACCGATCTCGGCAACGCGCTGGGCGTAAGTTTCCAACAAGTGCAGAAGTATGAAAAGGGCACGAACCGGATTGGTTCCAGCCGGCTTTGGGATATCTGCACGGTATTGGATGTGACAGTGGCATATTTCTTTGACGGTTTGAGCCGCGGCGGACGCAATGAGCCGGAACCGGCGTTGAGTTCACGGGCGATCAAGTTGGCGAAGGAAATTGACGAGATCAGAGATGACGACGTCAAAACGCATTTTCTGCGTTTGGTGCGATCTTACGCCAAATCAGCGTAACCGCCGCTTGATCAACGCGTGATGGGACGGCGCGGCGAACCGGTAAATGACGGCACAGTTCCTATCGGCGAATGGTGGGTTGATGATGATGGCGCCTGGAGAGGGGGCGCCTATCTCAACCTCATCGCGCCGATGGATACCGATGGGTCACGCCACGATGCCGAGTGCGGAGCGCTTTTTCATCTCGGCATGGCACAGGTCAGATTGGCGTCAAATCGTATTCAGGTCCGCTGGAGCGTCCAGCACGTCATGCCGGATACGTTGATGGCCGTCAAAGAGTTCCTTGGCGGTTTGGCCGCATCCCCCCGGATCGTTCTTGAATACTATTTTGGAGCCTGGGAACGGCTGTATTTTTCCAATCCAGACGAGGCGCGTGCGTGTTTGGACGCGGCGATGACTTATCGCGATACAATCCCCATCCCGAAACCTTTCGTCCGTCAGGTTCTGATCGACGATGACAAGGATCGAGTCCCGGTCATTCGCGACGTTCTGAATGCCTGGGAGCAATCGTCAGGCCAATTTTCGCTGGCCGACAGAACCCTGTTTTCACCATACAATCAGCGTGTTCTGGTCTTTACGCCAAACGCCGCTGAGGATGATCTGATCTACGATTTTCTTGGCTCGCAGGCGGCGCTGACACGATTTAAGGGACCGTCTTGGGCCGCCGACGTCAAAGGGAAGACCTGCGGGCGCGGGGTCGAGAGTGACGATCCATACAGCAACGTGTTGACCGGGCCCTACGGTGAAGTGTTGCAAAAGGGCACGGCGCGCCTTGACCATATTCGAGCGCGGATCACCCGCCATACCCAAACATCGGAATGGGTCACCTATCAGCGCTTATTGTTGCCGGCAAAAGGTGACCGCGGCGAGCCGCTAGTTCTCTGCATGGCGGCCCGAACTCATCAGGTCAGCATTCCGAGCCCGGTGAAAACTGCATGAGATAGATCAGTTCCTCACGATCGAGCCAGGCCAGCCATTTGTTGACCAAAGCTTCTTCATTGATACCTGACCAAAGTATGCCGCCCGGCTGCACATGCATATAGCCGTATTGCGCCAATACGCCCTTGTGCGCGATTTGAGTCGGTACAAAGCCAAACACGTAATCCGGGGTCCACTCGGCGAGGGCAAGTGCCAGAAGCATTCGGGGCAGTAAGCTGGCCAAGCCTTTGCCGCGATAGCCTTCGGGGCCACCCTTGAGCCAGATTTCTCCATGATAGCAGACCGTCCCCGAGATGATCTTGGTGGCCGGCGCTGCATAAGATGATCGCTCAAGGTCCTTGTTCAAGCCGGGCAACTTGTACAGTTGGCGCAATTCATACAGGTGGTCGGCAAGACTGATGCCGCGGATGTCGTGGCGGCGGGTGGCTTGAAGGTGAACGATTTCACCTTCCTGGTTCGTGCCCTTAATCCAAAAGCCATTGGCGGGACCGATATCCGTATAGTTGGGATCGAAGATTGGTGGCACCGGCGGGCGATCCGATAATGCGTTGCGGATGTCCCGAAATTCCCGAAAATCCTTGCACAATTCCAGTGTCATCCCACTTTCGATTGCTATGGCATCGATCTCTGAAACATAACGGGCAAGAGCCAAATGATTGACCATAGTCTCCATGACGTTCTCCACAAGAGCCACAATTATGAGAAAATACATGTTAATTTATACTCGTAAAAATTAATAAACCTTTGATGTGTTCGATGCGCTGAACAAACATCTTGAAGGCGAATGAAAATCGGAACCTGAAATTCCGGCCTGAGGCTTGTATGTTACGAGTTCAGTTTTGAACAGGGAGCCAACTGAATGCGAATATTGTTAACGGGGGCGTCGGGATTTATCGGTCGCAAATTGACGACGGCCTTAGCCCAGCATGGTTCTTTAACGCCATCGAACGGCCTTGTGCTGTTGGACCAAATCGAAACCCCCATGCTGGCATCAACGGGATTTTCGGTTAAAACCGTGCTCGGCGACCTCAATAATCCGGCGACCCTGCAGAGCGCATTCGACGATGGCATCGATGTGATCTTTCATCTTGCCGCTGTTGTCAGCGCGCAGGCCGAGGCCGATTTCGATCTGGGCATGCGCGTTAATGTCGATGGCACGCGGCATCTCCTTGAGGCCTGTAGGGCCCAGGCGAAGCCACCAGTTTTTGTCACGACAAGTTCGGTCGCGGCATTCGGCGGTGAGTTGCCGGCGGTAGTTTCCGACAACCAAGCCCCAACACCACGCTCGACTTACGGGATGACCAAGGTTGTCTGCGAACTATTAGTCAACGAATACAGTCGCAAGGGGTTTGTTGATGGTCGCGTGGTGCGCCTGCCGACAATCGTCATCCGCCCCGGCAAGCCCAATAAAGCCGCCTCGTCATTCGCTTCCGGCATTCTTCGCGAGCCGTTGAACGGCGAAGCGGCGAATTGTCCCGTCGGCGCACATGTGCCGATCTGGCTGATGTCACCACGCCGCGCCATTGAGGCATTGTTGAAAGCCGCTGAGATTTCAGCCGGTGAATTAGGTGACGACCGCATCATTACGCTGCCCGGTTTGGCATCGACCCCTGAGGCCATGGTCGCCGCCTTGGAGCGTGCCGCCGGTGCCGATGTCGCTGATTTGGTCACATGGGAGATCGAGCCCCACATCGAAACCATCGTGACCTCGTGGCCGGGCGCGTTCGAGGCAACCCGGGCGCGGCGTCTGGGGTTTAAGGCTGATGCCGATATGGATGAGATTATTCGGGCTTATCGCGAAGATGATTTATATCCGGGAGGCAGCTGAGTTGACCTTGCGGATTGAGACCATCGGCGGCGCCCTCGGCGCTGTGGTCAGCGGAATAAGTTTTCACGCAACGCCGACGCGGCGTGAGTGTTCGGCGTTGAACAAGGCGTTCCTGGATCACCACATGCTGTGTTTTCGAGACCAAGATTTGTTGCCCCAACAATATCTTTCCCTGAGCCGGCTGTTCGGTGACCCGCAGGTTCAATTGCTGAGTGATTATCATCTCGATGGGGCGCCGGAAATCAACGTTATATCCAACTATAACAACATGAACGACGGCAAACCGCACGTCCGCGCCACCTATTGGCACACGGACGATTCATATTTTGCCATCCCCGCCAAGGCGACGCTTTTGTATGCCCAGGCTGTGCCATCATCCGGCGGTGATACCGGCTTTATCAACTGCTGTGCCGTTTTGGAAGCCATGCCCGATGCGCTGCGCCGTCGTATCGACGGCCGCCACGCTGTTCATAAGTATTTGAGCCGTCGCGGCAAGGCAAAAGTCGCCGTGCGGACGGCGGAAGAGCAATCTGAAACCCCGGATGTTCACCACCCGCTGGTGCGCACTCATCCGGAAACCGGCCGGCCATCGATATACATCAATCCAAACCGTATCGATCATATTAACGCCATGGGCGAGGCCGATGGCGACGCCCTGTTGGACGATGTGTACGATTTCGCTTTTCAAGAGAAGTTCCAGTATCACCATCAATGGTGCCCTGGGGATATAGTCATATGGGACAATCGGTGCACCATGCATCGCGCGCACACGGATTTCGATATCGCTGAACGGCGTGAGTTTCTGCGCATTCTCCTAAAAGGGACGGCACCTGAATGAGCTTCGTTCAAACGCGCAAGCAGGCTGCCGGACGCTAGCCAATCCCTTATTTCCGGAAGCTGTCGGACACGGGTTACACCGATGCGATGGCTTGAGGATGGGCGGCTGGTTCAACAAGAAAATTAGTTCAGCCGATGATCTGAAGTGTTCGAAAATTCGTACTTCGGGCATTTGATTGAGTTCCAGGTGTCCTCCGCTTTGGCGATGCCTAGATCAATGTGGGCAAGAAGAGTGGCCGCCAGGCCATGACCAAACGCTCCGCAGATCCATTTGGTGGGATGCCTCACGCGATTTCCATCTAACGGTGTGCCCTGAGCGTGCTACTTCAAGTGACGGGCACACATGTCCATGAAGTGCGCGTGCACCTTTTCGGCAGCCGCTTCGTTGTAGACATCGCGGCGCGGGAAACAGAACCCGTGCTCCGTATCCGGATGGATTTCCAGGACATGGTTAGTGCCGTGTTGGTCAAGTTCGGCCTGTAAGGTCGGGATCACATAGGCCGGCACCGTGGCATCGGTTTCGGCGAAACCGAAATACATTTCGCCTTTGATGTCCTTGACGACGAAGTGCGGTGAATCCTCCTGCGCCGTGACGATGCCGACGCCGTAAAGCGAGGCGTTCGCGGCGAAGATATCGGGGAAAGTGGCCGCCACCGTGGTCACGATGCGCCCGCTCATGCAATAGCCGATGCAGGCCATGGGGCCTTCTTTCACTTCAGTTTGGTTGTCCATGTAATCCAGCAGGACACGGGTGTCATCCATGACCATGGCATTGGAAAGATCCTTCAGGATCGCAGTCCAGACAAGGCGGCTCCATTGGTTGCGTTCGGGAAAGCGGATGACGCCGTAGCGGTAAAACAGATCTGGCAAGATCACGTAGTAGCCGTCCGAGGCCATACGCCGGGCCATGTCGTAAAGCTCTTCCCGGATTGCCGGGGCGTCCATGTAGAAGACGATCGCAGGGAAAGGGCCGTCCCCTTCAGGCCAGCAAGTAAATGTTGGCATGACTCCATCGTCGGTTTGGATGTCCACATGTTTTTCGTTCAAGGCGGCCTCCCGTCGGTGTTTTATGTTTTGTGTGGGCCAAAGCTAGACCATGTGCTGGGTTGGGCCAACCTCATGGAGAAGCCAGCCCGCGTCACCTACAATTTCTGACACCAGAACTGGTACATACCGGTAAATGTTTCGGGGTTTTTGAGTTCAAAATCATGCCAGTCGGCAAGCGAGGTCAGTGCATCCGGTTTGGGATAAGATCTTTTGAAGGTCGCTAATGTTCCTGGGTCGCGCAATTCAAACCCAAGAAACTTTAACTTCAGCGATTTCAGCGCTGCGCCGATTTGGGGCAGGGTGAAACGATATTCTTGAACGTGAAACAACAAATCACGGCATTCGCTTAAGCTATAAAAATCTCTGAAGTTACATATTCTTGCCATCTCCTGGTCGCCGCGTGATGCCATAGTCATGAGGTCGTGCCGGCATTGGCGAATATCCTTGGGCGACGGCGAATATCCTTTCGCGCCAATCAGCGAGCGCGCCTCAACAACACCCCGGCGGGCGACCTCGCTGTACAAGGCGATCTTCATTACCCCCCCGGCGCGCAACAGGTTGACCAAAATTCGCCAACCTGCCAACGGGTCGCCAAGGTGGTGAAGAACACCGACACATTCGATAAGATCGAATTGCCGATCAAGCCACCCCAGTTCCATGATATCGGCCTGCGCGTACTCAATATTTGTGACGCCAAGCTCGTGAGTCTTGCGCTGTGCGTAAGAAAGACTGTTGAGGCTCAGGTCGATGGCCAAGACCTTGGAATTCCTGTACTCAGCCGCCGCACCAAGCGACTGCTGACCAGTGCCGCAGCCGGCGATGAGAATTTCCGGTAGTTTCGGGGATGAGTAATCCGCGACGTTAAAAAATAGCGGCGCTTCGCCCAAAACCGCCGCAATGGATCGGCCATGATCACTGGGACCGGCCTTGATCCACCGGGGGTAGGGGTTCTCTTCATATTGGTCACGGACCAATTCGGAGACGGTATCGTGTATGGCGGTCAGGTTGGCGATCTGGCCGCGCAAAGATCGTTCTTCCAGAGGTTCTGAAATCTGCCGCAGTATCACCTCTTTGATGTCGTCGCTCGGCCATTCGCGGCCCTGTAATTTATCAGCCCAGATAAAAGTGTGCAGCGGCCGATAGGCGCCAAGCGCAGCAATAATGAATGGCGCCACATGGTGGTCTTTTTCAATCTGTGCCTCAATCAAGTGCGCCAGATTGAGGGCGTCCGCGGCTTCTTGTTCTGATTCGGGATAGATGTATTCGTTCGTAAAACATTGAAGCGCCAAGGATGCGGCAAATGGCAGACCGGCCGCATCCGAGTTGCCTTCGATCGCTGTTTTCAACATGGCTTGACGCAAGGTCGTGAGCAGCCGTTCGACCTGCCGGTCATCGATAGGACTCAGTTTCATGATCTGCAGGAAGAGGGGGATTGCTGACAATTGTTCTATCGCAAATCCGTCCTCAGATATGATCTCCGGCTGCTCAGTTGCCGTCAATTCAAGCACCTTTGCGAAGTTCGGATGAAGCCGAAGGGCGCTGAGGATCGGCCGGACGAGACTGGCCGGACTGCCGATCATCGGCCTTTTCAACAGGTGCAGCATATCTCGCCAGAGACTTTCATCCGCTGAGGTGAATGATAGGGTTTTCAAGGACGCCGCCAGATCGTTCCAGAACAGGTTGTTGGAGGGCTCCAGGGCGACCGCGCGACGGCCATGTTTGAAAGCTTCGTCAAACTTCCCCTGGTCCTTGAGCGCATTGCCCAGGTTGCTGTGCACGTTAGCGAAATCGGGCATGATGGCGAGCGCTGCGCGATAACTGGCCACGGCCTCGTCCAACTTGCCCTGGTCTTTCAGCGCAATGCCAAGATTGTTATGCGCCGCAGCGAAGTCGGGCCTGATGGCGATGGCCGTGCGACAACTTACTTCGGCGTCTTCCGGTTTCCCGAGTTCATTGAGTGCCAGACCCAGATCGTTATGCGCCCCGGCATAGTTGGGTTGAACGGCCAGTGCTTTCTTCATGAGATCGACGGCCGCGCCGTTTTCCCCCACTTGATGGGCGATGACACCAAGGTGATGCAGGGCGACAGGTTGATTGGGGGCGGCTTGCAAAATCTCCTGATAGAGATGCCGGGCTTCGGGCAAGCGGCCCTGGGTGTGATGTCGGATTGCGGCCTGCAGGGATTGTTGAAGGCCTGGGATTGGGGATGCGTCTTGGGTGCCGGTGGTGTCGGACCCCTGGCTTTTTTTGGCAAGCCGTTGTTGTCGACGTCTTTCTGCCCTGTTCAATGGATCGTCCACATTTCCAAATTCTACTCACGACTGGCCAATCGTAACCGCGATTTCTTGCCAAGAGAACGTCGAATTTTACGTCTAAGCCGGCGCCCGGTTACCGACTAATTCCCGGCTCCGTTGAACCGGTGCCTGGATTGGTTTAAAGTTGTGTGGGAAGTGTGGACCGCTTTTTCGATACAGTTGATTGAAGGCCAACGATGAAATTCTGCGTGATCGATGACGACGCCATCGTGCTGAAGATGATCAGCGCCGTGCTGGAGAAATCGGGGCATGAAGTGGTCACGGAAGTTTCGGGGCTGCGCGCCGAAGAAACCGTGCTTGCCGCCAATCCCGATTGCGTTATCACCGATCTTATGATGTCGCCCGATGACGGATTGGTCGTCTGCCAGTCGCTCCGCCGCCATTCGAAACTCGATGATGTGCCCATCATCATGTTGTCGAGTAATAAGAAAAATCAGGATTATTGGAAAAAGCGGGCGATGGAAATCGGTGCAAACGGCTACATGAGCAAACCCATCACGCCTAATTTCGCGAAAGAAATAGGGGAGTTGATCGACGGGTTGAAGCTCTGATCTTGGCCGTGTATTCCGCCAATCAAAGCCGGGCAATGGCCCGCGCCACCTTCTCGAACGCCGGTTTCAGGCCGGGTCCCAGTGCCTTGGCGTCATCGGGGACGTTGTCTTTTAAGCTGTCTTCAATGTCAGCGGATAGTTGACTGAAGGAATAGGCGCCGATGGTGCTCGCGACCCCCTTCATGGCATGGGCCAGTTCTTCGGCGATTTCATAATCTTCGTTTTTCAGGCCGTCTTGCAGAAGCTCAATGCGTTTGCTGTTGGTCTCGACAAATTCTGCCAGCATGGCGCGGGCCTCGTCGTTGAGACCATCAAAGGCGAACAGGATCATTTCCAAATCTAAAATGGCTATGCCGTTCTCGTCCGTTTCATCATCGGATTCGGAATTCTCCCCGCGTTCCTGCGTTGGTTCCTCAGCAGAGTTTTCGCGGCGGCGCAGTGCCACCGCTGTTGGCAGGTGATCGATGATCGCCGATTCCAACTTGGCAAGGTCTACCGGCTTGCTCAGGTAGCCATCCATGCCGGCATCAAGACATATTTTCTCGGTACCGGCGAGGGCATCGGCGGTCAGAGCGACAATCGGCAACCGGCTTCTAGCTTCGGTCTGCTCCCATGTCCGTACATGGCCGGTCAATTCGTAGCCATCCATCTCCGGCATGTGGCAGTCGGTCAGCAACAGGCCGTAGTCGTGATTCTGCAGCATTTCAAAAGCGATGGCGCCATCGTCGGCAATTTCCGCCGCGAACCCTAATTTGTCCAATAGCTTGCGAATAACGACCTGATTGGTCAGGTTGTCCTCGGCGACCAAAATCAAGGCGCCGGCGGCACGGGCATCCTCCACATCGGGGGCGACGATCCCGTCATATTCAAGGCCGTCCTGGGAATTGATTTCTTCCTTGGATACAAGACCGAGGGCGGCGCCGACCATCCGCCACAGCAGATCACGGCGGAGCGGCTTTGTCAGGTTGCCGAACAATCCAAGGGCCGTCGCTTCATTGTGTAACGCCCGTGAACCATAAGGCGTGACAAGGATCGGTTTGATCTGATGCAATTCAGAATCAGACAGAATTTTCTGTCCCAGAGCCAGACCATCAATGTCGTTTTGAGCATGCTCGATCAACACGACGTCAAAGCGCCGGGCCTCTGCCAGCGAAGTAGTTCTTAGCATTTCCAGCGCGATGGTCTCGGTGGCGGCAAACTCTGTCGTGACTTTTCGGTAGGAAAGATAACGCTCGGCAATACCGAGGCTACCTTTGTCGTCGCCGACTATCAGGACGTTCGCCGCCGAAAAATTACCCCCGGCCTCCGGCCGACCTTCCGGCACGGGCAACAATGGCACCTTGAACCAGAAGACCGAGCCTTCGCCGGTTTCGCTATCGCCGCCGATCAAACCGCCCATCATCTCGACGAGGCGCAGGCAGATGGTCAGACCCAGACCGGTGCCGCCGAACTTCCGTGCCGTCGACGTGTCGGCCTGTTGGAACGGCTGAAACAGCTTTTGGCGTTGCTGTTCCGTCATGCCGACGCCCGTATCCTTGACCCGGAACAAAAGCCAGGGCTCGGCGTCGTCACCGGGCGCTGCCGAGACCTCAATGTTGACCGAACCCTTTTCAGTGAACTTGACGGCGTTGCCGGCCAAATTGAGCAATATCTGGCGAAGCCGCGTCGGATCTCCACGATAGTGATCGGGCAGTGCCGGATCGACGAAGGCAGTTAGTTCCAATCCCTTTTCAGAGGTCTGTGGTGCCAACAGGAGGGCGACACTTTCGACCAGGTCAATGAGCGACAGTTCAACCGTTTCCAGGTCCATCTTGCCGGCTTCGATCTTCGAGAAATCGAGGATGTCATTGATAATCACCAACAGCGCCGCACCGCTTTCGCGAATGATCGACGACATACTCTGCTGTTCGTCGGAAAGCTTCGTATGGTTCAAAAGCTCGGCCATGGACATGAGGCCGTTCATCGGGGTGCGTATTTCATGGCTCATGGTGGCGAGGAACGAAGATTTGGACTGGGTCGCTTCTTCGGCGACGATGCGGGCCTTGCGCAGTTCCTCTTCGGCACGCTTGCGTTCGGCGATATCCGTGTAGGTGATGACCAGGCCATGATCCGGTGTTTTCGCCGACCAGACGTCGTAAACGTGGCCTTCCGGGGTGGTCATCTCAATCCGCGTCGCACGGTCTTTGTTCCACAGTTGCTCAATGCGTGCTTTCGTCAATGCCTCGGGATCGCCATCACCGAAAGTGCCTTTTTTGGCCAGATATAGCGCCATCTTTTCGTTGGTGAGGCCCGGTTTCAGCAAGGTTTTTGGGAAGGCCAGAATTTCACGATAATTTTCATTCCAGGTCAGCAGCTGATGGTCTTGGTTGAAGGCGACGACACCTTGGGCGATGTTGTCCAAGATATTGCGAAGCAGGGCCTCGTTTTCCTCAATCTTCTGCGCCGCCCGCCGGTTGTCGGTAATGTCCGTTGCCACCAAGACAAGGCTGCCGTCCATGAGCGCGTTGTATCGCACCCGAATGGCACTGCCGTCGGCGAAGATGCGTTCGGACTCACCGGAACGGCCGGAACGCAGACGTTCCAGGCGCTCGGCGACGACCGCATCGGTGTTTTCGGCAGACATGGCCGCCTCATCGACGGTGGCGCGAATGCTATCGCCAATCGACCGGCCGGCCTGGAAGGTCTCGGTATCATAATGCATGAGCTTTGGATATTTATCGTTGAACAGCGCGATGTTGAGTGTGCTGTCCAGCATACAGATGCCGCCCGGCATATTGTCGAGGGCAAGGCGGAGTTGAGCTTCTTTTTCGGCAATCGCGGCTTCAGCAATTTTTTGTTCGGTGATGTCGATTTCCACACCACCGACGGCCTCCGCCTCGCCGGCCAAGTCGTATATGGGAAACTTCACGGTTGCCAGAATGCGCTCTTCGCCGCGGCGCAGGACCGCGGTCTCGAACTCAAGGGGGCGGCCCTCTTCCATGACCTCCCGGTCCTCGGCGGCGTATTTATCGGCCTCCGCCGCCGGCAACAGATCATGCAAGGTTTTGCCGAAGAAATTTTCTTCCTCAACCTGATAAATTTCCTTATAGCCGCGGTTGATGACGGTGAACCGACCGTCGCGGTTCCGCAAAAACACTGCCGCCGGCATATTGTCGAGAACGGTCTTGAACCGTTGCTCACTTTCCTGCAGGGCGGTCTCAGCCGACATGCGCTGACGGGCGTTTTCCTTAAAAACCAGTAAGGCTTTCTCCATATCGCCAATCTCATCGGAGCGGCCCGAAGCAGGCACATCGACATCCAAATCGCGTTCCGCCAAGCGTTGCATGATGCCCGTCATGGCAACGATGGGTCGTGATAGGCCGGCGGAAAACCAAATACCCAAGAGAGTGACCACAAGTCCGATGATGAGTCCCGCCAACATCAGAAACCGGCGCAAGTCATCAACCGGCGCAAGAACTTCCGCGAGGTCGATCTCGGTAATGATCGCCCAGGCTTCGCCAGCGAATGTGATCGACGTGTAGGTGACAAACATTTCGGTTCCGTTGTCGGCAACAATCACGCGTGCGCCGGACACGCCTTCCATGGCCGTGTGGACGATATCCGCTGATTTTTTAGTTTTGAGAATTTCCGAGGCTGCGGAGAATCGGGAATCATTGCGCACCAACAAATCTTGGCCGACCAAATAGGCCCGGCCGGTTTTCCCCATGCCGGCGGAGACCTGCATGATCTCATTGATCCGGCCAATGGGCATCTGGAAGGCTAGAACGCCGATAAATTTCTCCTGATCATCAAACACCGGGGTCGCGATGAAACTGGCCGGGGCGCCGTGGCTTGGCTCGTAGGGCCTGAAATCGAAGAACGCTTGAAAATCTGGAAATTTATTGAATACCGAGGTACGGAAGGCGCGGCCAAGGTCGGTGCTCCGCCAACGCCCATTGGTCAAATTGGTGGCGAAATCGAGCTCTTTGAACACCGTGTAGACCAGATTGCCCGTGGTATCGAACAGGAAGATGTCGTAGTAGCCGCGTTCTTCCAGAAATCGCCGGAACCAGGGATGATGGCGGCCATGGACGCGGCTGTATAAGGACCCGTCGGCGGCTTGATCCAGGTTCTCTTTCTCGCCCGTCGGATGGGGGTTGTTGTGAATGTAGAGATTCTGCAGCAGCTGTTCGGGGTTCCCTGGCAACCGCGACCAGGCGTGGGTGAATTGTCTCAGGGCATCCTGGGCAAATCGATTGGAGGCCAACAGCGACAGGTCCTGTTGAATGGATTTCAGATAGCGGCCGAGGGCGGCTTTGCGGCTTTCCAGTATCTCGACCGATTGGCGCTCCGCCGCCAGGCGAAGTTCCTTTTTTGATACCTGGTAGGCGACAACGCCGGTTACCAGGGCGGCTGCCAGGGCCATTGTGACGATCGTCAGAGGGTATTTTGTGGTTAGACGAATGGTGCAAACTCCGTGATCACACGCCAGCCTACAACCTTCATGGGTCCGCGTCCCTTGGTTTTCGACAGGCCGGGATCGTCATTTTCCCCGGTGAACGCAACTATGACGAGGTGCGGTTCGAGCATAGTCTGAGGCCGGAATGAGTTCGCTTCAATACCGGCCATTCGGCCACGTGCGATCATCCTTCGAATGAGCCCCCTGCTTGTTCGTACCCATCAGAGAACGCGCGGGCGCCGACCCGGCGCCATCCCGCCCGCGCTTTCCGTATACCGAGCGCAATTGGGGCAAAAAAATGGGGCCCTCCCGGCCCCGAAATGCGTCTCTCCCGTGAGCGCAACTTATGGCCGCCGGCCCTAATTCAGCCGGTTCGGCAAGGCCGCGATGGCGTCGTCGATCATAGTATCGGCCTTGGCATCCGACAGCTTGGCCGACAGCAGGTCGCGGGTGGCGTCCAGCGCAATGTCCACCGTGCGGGCGCGAACCTCGTCGAGGGCGGTGACTTCCGCCTGGGCGATACGGTCCATGGCCAGCTTTTCACGGCGCTTCAGTTGATCTTCCAGGCGTTCACGGCCGTGCTGGGCGATGCGTTCCGCCTCTTCCTTGGCCCGGGCCTTGATGTCCTGGGCTTCGTCCGCCGCTTCGCGTTGCTTCTTCTGATAAGAGGCCAGCAGGTCCTGGGCTTCCTTCAACAGGGCATCGGCGGCATCCAGATCGGATTTGATCTTTGCCGAGCGCGCGTCCAGGGCGCCGGTGACCATGCCCGGCACCTTGAAATAGACCAGCACGCCGATAAAGCCCGTAAAGGCGACCAGCACCCAGAATGTGGGATCTTGAAACATCTCCGGTCTCCCTTAACCGCGCGCCTTGATGGCCGTGTCGACGGCGGCACCGGCGTCATCGACGCTTGGCGCCTCACCGGTTAGCCGTTCGGCGGCGGCCACGGCAACCTCGGCGGCGACATCGCGAATATTGGCGATGGCGTCCTCCATGGCGGCGGTGATGTTGGCCTCACCCTCGGCCAAGCGCTTTTTCAGGGCCTCGGCCAATTCGGCTTCCCGCGCCTGGGTTTCTTCCAACAGCTTGGCGTTGGCGGCGGCGACGGCCGACTGGGCCTCGCTGCGCGCCTCGGCCAAGGCCTGTTCATAGGCCGCCAAGGCGGTCTCCGCTTCCTTCTTCAGTTCCTCAGCGCGCGACAGATGGTCATCGATGCGCTTTTGGCGGGCTTCCAAGGCGTCCGAAATTTTCGGCACGGAAATCCGCCACATGATCAGGAACATGGCGACGAAGGTAATCACCAACCAGAAAATCTGGCTTGAGAAGGTGGTGATATCCAGTTGCGGCATCATCTATCTCCCCGGCATGCGGTGGGGCAGGGGCCGCCACCTAGCCGGTTCAAGGTCAGGACGTGAACGTCAGCCGAACAGGATGACGAGGGCGATAACCAGGGCGAACAGCGCGATGGCTTCGACCAGGGCGAAGCCCAGCATGGTCATCGGGAACACGGCAGCCTGGGCGGCCGGATTACGGCCGACGGCCTGAATGAACGACGCGAAAATGGTCCCAATACCGATACCCGACCCGATCACGCCGATGGTGGCAAGACCCGCGCCGAGAAGCTTTGCAGCAGCCAATTCCATGAGATTTTCCTTCCGTTAGCTTGCTTGAATTCAGTTAAACCAGTTGTTCCGTTCGTCGACGCCCTTCGTGAAGATACCCCTAGTGCAGGTGCAAGGCGTCGTTGAGATAGAGGCAGGTCAAGATCGCGAAAACAAAGGCCTGCAAAAATGCGATAACGATTTCCAGTCCGGTCAACGCGATAATAAAGACCAACGGCAGCCAACCCGCCGCAATGCCCAGCGAAATCACGAACCCGGCAAATACCTTCAACAGGGTGTGCCCGGCCAGCATGTTGGCGAACAGCCGCACGCTGAGGCTGATGGGGCGTGACAGATACGAGATAATTTCGATGGGAATCAACAGCGGCGCCATATACATGGGCACCCCCGGCGGCATGAAGATGGTCAGGAAATGCAGCTTATGTTTGGCAATTCCGATGATCGTCACGCCGACGAAAATCACCGCCGCCATGGCGAAGGTCACGACGATGTGGCTGGTGAAGGTGAAACTGTATGGGATCATGCCCCACATATTGCCGACCAGCACGAACATGAAGATCGAGAAAATAAACGGGAAGTAGGGGCGGCCCTGAGTGCCGACGGTGTCGCGAACCAGGTTGGCGATGAACACGTAGCTCAATTCCGCCATGGACTGCCAGCGGCCGGGCACCATCTGGGCGCGGCGCATGCCGAGGATCAAAAACAGGCTGACCGTCGCCACGGTGGCGACCATGAACACCGACGAGTTGGTGAACGACACGTCGATCTCACCCAGCTTCATGGGGATCAACGTCTTGATTTCAAACTGCGCGAGCGGCGATTGACCAGCAGCCAAGATTAAGTTCCCCTCGTCTCTTCTTCGTCCGGGCCGGCTATGGTCCCGGCCTTTTCATCCTTTTGCGCGTATCCCGCGGCGTATCCGAACCCCGACGCCATGCGATACACATTTAAGATGCCCGCCGCGAACCCAAGCACGATGAACACCACCATCATCCAAGGCTTTGTATCCAGCCAGCCGTCCAGCAACCAGCCGATGCCAACGCCAATGGCGACGGCGGAAACTATCTCAACTGAGACCCTAAATGCAAGACCAAGTGCACCGCCTTTTTCGGACTTTTCCGGACCCGGTTTGCTGAGCGGGTCCTGAACTTGCCCGCGGGCCTCGCGAAGCCGGGAATCCAAGGCGTCCAGGGCTTGCTTTTCGGGGTCATCCGCCATCGGATCGCGCCCCCATCCGTCGTCGCATTCGCCGTCTCATCGGAAGTAGGCCGCGGCCGGGAAGACACGCGCCAGACACGCCGTCTCGGCGATTCGCCGGGCCCGCACACCGTCGCCGATCATGATCGCCGCCGACGGCTGAACCCGATGCCGCCCGAGCAGATCAAGCACCGGCTGCAGCACCGCGTTGGCCGCCGGCTTGGGCGTTCCGCCGCCCGGCCTGCCGGCCGCCGTCAGCCCGGGGTAGCGGGCCCAATCGGTAATCATGCCGCCGGTGCGGGTGTTAAGTTCATCCATGAGGTCACCGGCGTGATCGGTTGCGGCAAAAATCTGACAATGGCGAAGTGTCCGCAGTTTCCGGGCCATCTGTTCCAATGGCTCCAGGGGCGCCGTTTGAGTCTGCGGCGCCGGGATTTCCGTCAGATCAAGAACCAGGGCCTCTGTGCGCACCCCGCGGTCCAGCAGGATGGCGGCGTATTGTTGATACGTGAGTCCCAATTCTTCGGCGCGGCGTTTGCGGGTGCGAATGACTTCGACAGGTGGATTACCGACGGCGGCCCGCCGGGCCCGGCGCCAGCAATAGGCGGACCACGACCCGGCCAGGCTCCACGGCGGGCCCTGGTTGTGGCCCATGCCGATCTCATTGCCGATCTCATTGGCAATGTCGCGGCCGGATACGGCGGGTGAATTTGCGCTCATGATGGATGCCCGATAACCGTTGCATATTGCGTCAGCCTACACGCCTCGGCCGCCGCGCTCACGCGAATCCATCGCTCGTCCCAGACGTTTCGTATCCAAAAGTTGGCATAAGTGGACAAATGTATCCATTTTCGACGCCGTCGCCGGTGCCGGCCGGCCGCAACCCCGCGCCGCCCTTGGATTTTCGCGATGGATACTTTTGAGACGGTATTTGTGACTTCGGGCACAAAGGTATCCAAAGGTGTTCCTTTTTGGCGCTGCGGGCACGCCGTCGGCCGGGCCGCGTAAAGCCCGTCGAGACGTCTCAGGGATGTTGCCAAGGCTTGGCGCGGGTGTGGTCGAAACTTCATATCCTAACCCTGGTTCACTGCCGCTGGTCTCAGTTCGGATCAACGGCATTAAGGTATAGTATCCTAGGAAAAAAGTCAAATAATTTCTCAACCGAAACTAGCCTCGCAGGGCTGCCGCTCCCTTATTTCCTTGTTCCGATCTTCTCGATGCTGAAGAACTTGAAGGCGATAGGCGCCGAACACCTAATGAATATCTGCTCTGCACGTGGCATCGGATAGAAAACGGCGCCTTCCTGAACAGCCGCCCGTAGCCAGCAGTAGATAATGACGGCTATGATTGAGTGTCTGGAAATCCGTTGATGTCGGTATAGCGCATTGGAGCGATCAACATGTATTGCACGGCAAAGACCAGAGCAATAGGGGGTGCGATACTCGTCTTTACGATGGTTCCGGTTGCAAATAGTTCAGAAGTCTGGAGGTCTTCCATCGTTTACGATGATAAAGAAAAAGCCGTCGAAAGGTTTATACCAGTTGAATTGTTTACCGGTGCCAAGTGGGACGGCAAACAAGTGCTGACAATTATGACCCCCGCAAAAACGTCTCAGAATAATTGGGGGACGCTGAAAGTTCAGTCTCCCGCAAAGTCAAAAACAAGTGATTCGCTAGTGATATCCCGATTTCGAATCGAGTATAAAACGAACGCGCCAATTTATCAGGAGTTTGATATTAACGACTCAAAAGATGGTATAGCGATGATTTATCAAAATCGGCGGGGGCGTATTCATAGTCGAGTCGTAACCGCAAACAAATTTCCTATCGGATGGTGGAAAATTGGAGAGAAGAAGCAATATGACGACGGTGAGGCTCAGACTGAAATCACGATAATCGAATTGGACGGCCCGGATCATTCAATCAAGTTTAGGTGGAAAACGACATTCGATGAAGGCGGCCACTATATTTATACATTTGTCCCAGAGCGCGGATTGACGACAAGCGTCGCTCAGTAGACGTCAGTTTAGTCGCGAAGCCGGCCATTGGCCCTTGCCGAGGCCCGCGCCGAATACATTGGCTTTCCGCAAAGCTCTATTATCCGCCTCGGGTCAAACTGAAACGAATCTGCCGGTCTGGTTCTAGACTCGCCATTAACACGTCTTCACAACGATTGTCCTTTCATTTCAGCTTTAGGTCAGAAATCGAAAGTAACGTCCGTGAGAACCGCGGGCAGTGTCGATAACGTTCTGACAATTAATGGATCTACCGCGGTTTTCTGAACCAAATTTGACCGGAAAACCAAGTTCACATGGCACTCAAGCAAATCATCGGCAATATGTTTAAAGAGCGCGAGGACGGACCGAGCATCGAGGAAATCGATGCCGAAACGGAAGCCGCAGTGCGTGATATCAAAAGCGCGTCGGCGCCCGAAGTTGACGCCGATCAAGTGCTCGGGACGGGTTGGGGCGAAGCGGGTGACATGGTTTATATCATGAGCCTGACACCGCTCTTTGAAGTCCTCGGTTCGCGTGTTGGGCGGACGGCGACGAGCCTGCGCGAATCGTGTAAGGAAGTATTCAATAAATACGTCCGCTTCGGTATGGGGCAGACGTCGTTTATCGGCGACAATTTTTTCATGCGTTTCTACACGCTTGAGGAATCGGAAGGTTTTCACCGTGCCGCGGTGATCACAAATGAGATCGGCACCAGTGTTCTGGGCGACCGGTTTCAGACCATTGACGTCCCGGAATTGGTTATCGCGGCGGCGACACAAGACGTCACCAATGCAGACGGCTCCTTGAATCTGGAAAAATCCGAGGCCGCAGTGAGCTCCGGCGGTGCGACCGTCGATAAGACGCCGGCGGCCCGCGTTAAAGGTGTTCAGGTTGCCTTCTACCCGACCTGGTCGCCGTCCGATGAAGCGGTCGGGGCCTACGCTTGCTATGTCCGCAAAAAGACGTCCAAGGGTCTGCTCTATGGCGACGCCGTTTATCCGGAATCCCCTGCCGACCCGCTGAGTATTCTCATCGATGGCAAAAAAATGAAACTGGCTGTACGCGATATTGAATCGCTCGCGCATTTTGGCACAGAGATCGATCTATTCTTGCCGCTCAGGTTTGCCACCCTGGCCGGTAAATACGCGGCACAAATGGCAAAATTATTAGAAAACGCCTCTCCCGTTTGGCGCAATGAACACCTCATTTTCGAAATTCTCCACGTCCCCGAAGGGGCGACGGCAGAGAAATTGCGGCCGCTTGTCGATTGGGCGAAAACGCAAGGCCGCGGGGCGGCCGTTCGCACGTCGCTCGCGGCACCGAAACTTGACCGCATCGTGGCGAGTGGTGCCGAATATGCATGTTTCGACTTTGAGACCGGCGAAGATGAAGTGCCGAATTACAAGGCAAGTGTTGCGCAGGTCCACGACAGCGGGTTACGCGCGACCATGTGGAACGTTAGCGAGAGTGGATCCCTTGACGCCTTGATCGGTGCCGGGTTTGACCTGATGAATGGCCCGGCCGTCGTCGAAACGTCGAACGCCGTTGGTGAACCCCGTGACCTGAGGCAAAACCAGGTCGTTTCAGGATATTAGTCCACGACACCTGTGGCATATGCGGCCGCTCAGCGCCCTGCGAAAATCGAATGATAGTTCAAATGCTTCCATCGGGTCGGCTGCAACCGAAAACCTCGGGTCGGTAAATGGTCTGATGAGCGTCCAACTGCGGAAGTCAATTGCCGAAACTTCCGCTTAACCCCTGGTAGCGGCCCAAAATGTCGACGGCGTGAATTGTCTGAAGCTGAGGTCCGCATTGGCGCCTGAACGCAGGCATTTTTCGGGGTCAGGATTTTGACCTCTGATCGCCGTTCCACGACGACCTGCGTTCGAATATCTCTCCATCGCGAACGACCATGGCCAAAAATTATTTGATTGGCCTTGATCACCCTGTCTGGCTGTAATTGAAATGCGCTTGCATAAACCGCCACATCGAAAGCAGGGAGTTTGATCCATGAGTGAGCCACGATTGCCGTTGTCGCAATACAGGGTGCTCGACCTGACCGCCCACCGCGCCGGACCGACAGCTGTCCGGCAATTGGCCGATTGGGGGGCGGACGTCATAAAAATCGAGGCCCCAGGGGCGATCAGCAACGATAAAGGAAGTCTTATCGGATCCCGCCATGGGTTCGATTTTCAAAACCTGCACCGCAATAAACGCAGTTTGACGCTGAATCTGAAAACCGAACATGGCAAGGCGGTGTTCTTCGATTTGGCCAAACAGGCGGATATCATTGTTGAGAATTATCGCTCGGCGGTGAAATTCCGGTTGGGCATCGATTATGACTCGGTCCGCGAAGTGAACCCGCGGATTATTTACGGTTCGATCTCCGGGTTTGGTCAAACCGGGCCCTACGGCAAGCGTCCGGGGGTTGACCAGATCGCCCAAGGCATGGGCGGCCTGATGTCGATTACCGGACTTCCCGGTCAGGGCCCGGTCCGCGTCGGCATTCCCATATGCGATTTGACGGCCGGGATTTTTCTGGCTCAGGGTATCCTGATCGCGATCATCGACCGCGAGACCACCGGCGAAGGGCAATGGGTGCATACGTCGTTGTTGGAATCGATCATTCAGATGCTCGACTTCCAGGGCTCGCGCTGGCTGATCAACGAAGAGGTGGCTGGCCAGGCCGGTAACAATCATCCGACATCGATCCCCACGGGGGTGTTCCCGACGTCCGACGGGCACATCAATATCGCGGCGTCGAGCAACGTTCTGTTCGAGCGCTTGGCGGGCGCCATGGGGACGCCTGAGTTGGCCGCCGAGGAATGCTTTCAAACCAGCAAAGGACGCCGCGAAAACCGCGATGAGTTGAATGAGCGAATTAGCGCCTGCACACGCCAAAAAACCAGCGAAGTTTGGATCGATATTCTCAACGATGCCGGCGTGCCCTGTGGGCCGATCCTGTCCATCGATCAGGTGTTTGCCAATGAACAGGTTCAGCATCTGGGCATTGCCAAATTAGCCGAGCACAAAAACCTCGGCGCCATGAAGATTGTCGGCCAAGCCTTGAACATGACCGCCACGCCCCAACCCGATCAGGTGCGCATGGCGACACCGGAGTTGGGCGAACACACGGATGAGATTTTGACCGAACTGGGTTATGAGACCGATAAAATTTCAGATCTCCATGATCAAGACATCGTCTGACCACGCCACCTCGCAATTTTATCCGGAGCCCGACCATGCAACTGAACACTGAAAAAATGATTGCCGAGAAGGCCGACGGCATCGGCTGGATGACCTTTAACAATCCGGCCCGCCGCAACGCCATGTCGCTTGAGATGTGGGCGGCGGTTGAAGTTATTCTTGATGATTTCGAAAGCGATGAGACCGTGCGCGTCGTTGTCATGAAGGGGGCCGGTGGCAAGGCTTTTGTATCCGGCGCCGATATCTCCGAATTCAAGGAGAAACGCGCCAACGCCGAGGCCGCCGCGCATTATGCCGCCGTGTCGGAAGGCGCGCGGAACCGTATGGCGAAGCTGCAAAAGCCGTTGATCGCCATGATCGATGGATTTTGCCTGGGCGGCGGCCTGGCCATCGCCTTGAACGCCGATATGCGATTTGCCGCCGAAGGCTCACAATTTGGCGTCCCCGCGGCGCGCCTGGGCATTGCCTATGCGTTCGATTCCCTGCGTCGTCTGGTGAGTTTGGTGGGGCCGGCCGTGGCTAACGAGATCATGTTCACGGCCAACCGATTGAGCGCCGATGCCGCCCTGCAAGCCGGTTTGATTAACCGCGTCATTGCCGCCGATGAACTGGAGGCCACCGTGCGTGAGCTGGCGATGACCATCGTCAATAATGCGCCACTTTCCGTCAACGCGTCGAAAGTCACGATCAAGGAAATATTGAAAGACGCCGATGACCGGGACATGGATAAGCTGGCGGAAATATCGAAAGCCTGCTTCGACAGCGCCGACTACGCCGAAGGCCGCCAAGCCTTCATGGAAAAACGCCAGCCCGTGTTCACGGGGCAATAGGGCCGTGGTTTGAAAAGCCAAGTCGCCGCCATAACTTGGATTTGGCCCGGCGCGTCGGTTGATGCAAAACTTCCAATTGTTTATCGTACGGACAAAATGGAGGGCCCAATCAGATGAAAGCCATTTTGCCGTCAGTCACTTTTGCCGTCCTGTTGATCGCAGGTTCACTGGCACCACAGGTTACATTCGCCGGTGGCAAGGATCTGTACGATAAAGGATCGCAAGCCGATGAAAACGGCGATTACAATACCGCGGTCAGCTATTATGACCGGGCGATCAGTTCCGGCGATCTGTCACGGGTGGATTTAGCCAACGTCTATTATGACCGTGGCCTGAGCCTGGGACGATTGAAAAAACGGGAAGCCGCGATTGACAGTTATCGTGACGCCATTACGCTGGATCCGCGCCATTATCAGGCGCTCGGTTCGCTCTGCTTTCAAATGACCCAACTCGATCAATTGGACCAAGCCCTTCACAACTGCAACAAGGCGCTCGACATAGAACCGACCTACGCCGCGGGCATCAATATTCGGGCTCAGATCTGGCAGAAAAAAGGCCAGCATGACCGGGCCGAGACCGATTACCGACGTGCCATTCAACTCGATCCCAAGAACTGGGTGCTCTATTACAACCTCGGTAATTTTTACGATATTTTGAAGCGCGCCGAGGACGCCCGGCGCAGCTATCGCGACGCCTTCGATCGGGCACCCGCATGGGGCCGCACACACCCAAGTTCGTCAAAAATTTTCAAGAAATACGGGTTGATGAATTAGCTCGGCGTGTAAGCGGCCTCGGCGCCGCCGTTTGATGACCTTGACGCGTCAAAAGATCAATCATCTTATCCCTTGCCGAAGCCGATAATTGGGACGTTTGAAAGAATTCCGTCGCCGTGATGCCCGACCGCCCGGGCGCGCTCAGGCGATATCCCTGAGCCGCTCCGCCTGCTGCAGATCCACCGACACCAGTTGCGACACACCGCGTTCAGACATGGTGACGCCGAACAGGCGGTCCATGCGGGCCATGGTCATGCGGTGGTGGGTGATGATCAGGAACCGGGTCCGTTCCTCCAGGGCCATTTCCTCTAACAAAGAGCAGAACCGGTCAACGTTGGCGTCGTCCAGGGGCGCATCGACCTCGTCGAGCACGCAGATCGGCGCGGGGTTGGTCAGGAACACGCCGAACAGCAGCGCCAGCGCGGTCAGCGCCTGCTCACCGCCGGACAGCAAAGACAGGACCTGCAGTTTCTTGCCCGGCGGGCTGGCCATGATTTCCAGGCCGGCCTCCAGGGGATCATCGGATTCGGTCAACGCCAGATGCGCCCGGCCGCCGCCGAACAGGCGCACGAACAAGTCTTGGAAATGCTTGTCGACTTCCTTGAACGACGCGACAAGCCGGGCCCGGCCCTCGCGGTTGAGTTCGGATATGCCTTGGCGCAGCTTATCGATGGCGGTCAGGAGGTCTTCGCGCTCTGAATTCAGGGTATCGATCTGTTCAGTCAGCTCTTCGGCCTCCTGCTGAGCTCTCAGGTTAACCGGACCCATGGTCTCGCGCTCGCGGATCAGGCGTTCGACCTTGCGCTCCGTCGCCTCCATTTCCGGCAAGTCTTTTTCCGGGTTGAGGCCGGACATCTCAAACAGGGCGTCGGGCCGGCACGACAGGCGGTCGGTAACCCGTTCGGCAATGGCCGCGCAGGCCTGTTTGGCTTGTTCGACAGCGCCTTCCGAGCGGACCCGCTGTTCGCGGGCCTGGGCCAGGGCGGTTTCGGCCTCACGCAAGATTTGATCGGCGGCGCGGAGTGCTGTTTCCGCCGCCGCCAGATCGTCGGCGGCCTTGCCGCGCCGGGCTTCCGATGCGGTGACCGAATCCATCAATTCCTGGCGCTGGCTGGCCAGTTCGGCGGGGCGGGCCTCCAGGGCGGCCAGCTCGCCGGCCAACTCGACCTGCCGCCGGCCCAGGTCTTCCAGTTGACGCGCCGTATCGGCGCCGCGCCGCTGCCAGGTCTGCAATTCGGCGGCGATCGCCTGCAGGCGGTCGGCCCGCGCCTTGGCCTGGCGTTCCAACTGATCGTGGCGTGAGCGGCAATCCACCTGATGGGCCCGGTGTTCGGCCAATTCCGTGCGCAGCCGGACCACGGCGTCGCGCTCGCCCAGGGGTTCGGGCAGGTCAGCCAATTCGGCTTGCAGCGCCATCAAGGTCTGATGGGTTTCGTCGCGGTCGGTGATAGCGCTTGTCAATGCATCGGCCAGGGCGTTCAGGCGCGACGCGTGGACCGTCGCCTTTTCCTTTTGGGCGGCCAGAACCTCGCGCGCCACGTTCAGCGCCCGATCGGCGTCGCCGACGGCCTGACGCGCCGAGCGTTCCATCTCGCGGGCCTGGTGCTCGTTATCCGTCGCGTCTTGGCGCACTGATTGGGCCTGATTGACGGCGGCCTGGACATCGGCCATGACGGCGCGAATTTCGGCCAGACGATTGCGCTGCGCCAGGCGTGCGGCGGCCGGTGTGGTCGCTTCCGACGAGATGGTATAGCCGTCCCACCGCCACAGGCCGCCTTCACGGCTGACCAGGCGTTGGCCCTGGACCAGCAGTCCCGCCAGCTCGCGGCCCTCGGCATCCGTGTCGACAACGCCGATCTGACGCAACCTTCGGGTCAGGGCGGCCGGCGCCTCGACCAGATCGCTGAGCGGCGTGATTTCCTTCGGCAGGGCAAAGCTGGTGACCAGCGGTGCCAGGGTGCGCCAGTGGACGGGCGCCGTCTCATCGGCGGGCACGTTGAGATCATCACCCAGGGCCGCGCCCAGGGCCGCTTCGTAGCCGGGCGTCACCGCGATGGCATCGATCAACGGCGGCCACAGATCATCCTCGACGGCGTCCAGAACCTTGGCGATGGCGTGGTCTTCGGCCTTCAGGCGGGTCAATTCGGCGTTCGCGTCCTGCAGGGAACCGGCCGCGGCTTGCGACGTTTCCTCGGCCGTGGCGCGCCCAGCCTCGGCCTCGGCCAGGGCATCGCGCGCCGTCTCGGCGGCCTCGCCTTTCGCCGCCACATCGCCGGCGGCTTCATCGACGGCGGCGCTTTCCGGTTGATCGGCCTCCAACGCGGCCTGCTGGCGTTCAATCTCTGCGGTGCGTTCCGTGAGCCGCGTCAGGCGTTGCGACAATTCGTTGATGCGCTGGCCCAGGCCGTTGCGCCGGGCCTCGATATCGGCGACCAGGGCGGTAGCCGTATTCAGCGCCAATTCCGCGCCGGCAACCGTTTCGTCGGCCTCGGCCCGCGCCGTGGCGGCGGCGGTGCGTTCGGTGGTCTCATCGCCGCGCGCCGCTTCAATCTCGGCGCGCTCCGCTTCCAGGCGCTCGGACGCGGCGGCCGCGTCGGCGGCGAAGGCGGTGGCGCGTTCCGTGTCCGTGGCGATCTGGTCGAGGCGCTGGCGGGTTTGGCCGGCGGCGTTGCGGGTGCGCTGTTCCTCGGCCTCCAGGTTATCGCGGGCGATGGTGATACGGTGCAGTTCGGCCGCGGCTGCGGCCTCGGTCTGGCGCAACGCCGGCAGGGCCTCGGCCTTGCCGGCCTGCTCCGTCGTCGCCTTGCCGGCCAGGCCGGTCAACTCACCAACCTGCGCCTCGGTGACCCGCATTTTCTCTTCGGCGTCTGCCAGCGCGGCTTCGGCTTCCTTCCAACGCAGATGGAACAGTGTCGCTTCGGCAGTGCGGATATGGTCGCTGAGATTGTTGTAGCGATTGGCCTGGCGCGCCTGTTTCTTGAGGCCGGCCAATTGGGCGTCCAGGGTAATCAGAATATCGTCCAGGCGATCAAGATTGGTCTCGGCACCGCGCAATCTCAGTTCCGCTTCGTGACGCCTGGAATGTAGGCCGGTGATGCCGGCGGCTTCTTCCAATAGACCGCGGCGCTGTTGCGGTTTGGCGTTGATGACAGCACCGATGCGGCCCTGACTGACCAGCGCCGTCGAGCGCGCGCCGGTGGCCGAATCAGCGAACAACAACTGGACGTCGCGGGCCCGCACCTCCTTGCCGTTGACCCGGTAGGTGGAACCTTTTTCGCGCTCGATCTTGCGGCTGACGTCCAGGTCTTCGGTATCGTTGAACTGGGCCGGGGCGTTGCGTTCCGTGTTATCGAGGCTGAGGACGACCTCGGCGGCATTGCGCTGCGGCCGGGTCGCGGTGCCGCCGAAGATCACGTCGTCCATGCCGCCGCCGCGCATTTGCTTGGCCGACGTTTCGCCCATGACCCAACGCAAGGCCTCGACCAGGTTTGACTTGCCACAGCCGTTCGGGCCGACAACACCGGTCAGCCCCATATTGATATGAAGCTCCGTGTTGTCGACGAAGGACTTGAAGCCCGTCAGCCGGAGTTTGTTGAATTGCAGCAAGGTCTAGATGTTCCCGATTGCTCTCGTTTCGTCCTATTTCACTTTCGCCAATTCGCTGTCGACGATTTTCTTGAAGTCCTCGTAAGGCAGGCCGCCGGAGACCTTTTCCGTGCCGATAACGAAATACGGCGTCGCGTTGACGCCATCCACTTCGAAGGCCTTCTTCTTTTGCGCTTGCACATGATCGAGGAGCTTCTGGTTCTTGAAGCAGGCCTGCACATCGGCCGGCGGCATGCCGCCGAAGCGCGCCACCTTGGTCAACGCCTCCATGGGATTGTCGGCCCGCGACCACTGCGGCTGGGCGCGGAAGAACATGTCGACAAAACCGAAGTAGCGTTCGGGGCCGGCGCAGCGCGCGATCATCGTCGCCGCCAGGGCTGGTGTGCCCAAGGGGAAATCCCGGTAGATCAGCTTCACCTTGCCCGTATCGATGTAATTCTTTTTGAGCTGCGGGTAGGTGTCGTGATGGAAGTTGGCGCAATGCGGACAACCCAGCGACGCGTATTCGATGATCGTCAGGGGCGCCGTGGCCTTGCCGACGATCATTTCCTTGGAGGCGTCTTCGAAGGACGCGACGCCGGCCTTGGCGGGGGCCGAAAGACCACCCAGTGTTAGTGTGCCAAAGGTGGCGGCGGCGCCCGCAGAAAACGCGCGTCGGGTGAGTAAATTTGACATAACTGGCAGATATCGTGACAAAGTTCCCTCCTGGGTACCAGATGTTGTTGACTATAGAACCGTGAAAAGCGGCGAGTCGAGACCATTTTTGCCCATGTTTTCCACAGTCGGTGAATTCCGGGGATGCCGTTTGTGTCGCAGTTGGCATCTTATTCGCTTTTGTCTTCGCTTTTGTCTTCGCTTTTGTCCGGGCGATGCGCGACGGCGTCGCCGAGGCGGCGCAGGGCTTCGCGAAGCTCGGGATCATCGACGGCGTCCACCGTTTTGGCGACATTCGGGTCGGCCGGTGGCGGTGTGCGGGCTGTCGGCGCCGGATTGGCGCCGGCCATTGCGGCCTGCGGCGCGGCGATGGGGCCGTGAATAAAGTGCATTTTGGCGACCGCCTTGAAGCCGAAGTAGCCGTTGATGCGTTCCAGCAATTGCGGTTCCAGGTGTTGCAGTTCAGTGGCCATGGCCGAATGGTCGACCTTCAGATGCAACAGTCCATTGTTGCGCTCCCTGTTTGGATAGGTGATCCGGTCCGGTTGGCTATGGCGGGCGATCATCGCGCCGACGATGTTGGTCCATTCCTTGGCGACGGCGCCATCGGCCAGACCGCGTTTACCAAAAATTGGCTTGGTCAGCCGCGCCACGGACGAGCCCAGCGTTTCGGCGCGGTTTTGGCGATCGCCAGGGCGGGGGCGGGGGCGGTAGGCCATATTCAGATTTTTCGTCCGTTGGAGGCGCCGTGTCCGGATGGTATTCTCGCCGCCCGAGCGCCGCAACTCTTCAACCCATAAACGCCAAAGAATGTGATCCTTCGTGACCAAATCAGCTGAAAAAGTTTCAAAATTCCTGCTCCGCTGGTACGACGCCGAACGCCGCGATCTGCCGTGGCGGGCATCACCGGGCGAGACGCCCGATCCCTACCATGTCTGGCTCAGCGAGATCATGCTGCAGCAGACCACGGTGGTCACCGTAATGCCCTATTACGGCAATTTCTTGGCACGCTGGCCAAAATTACACGATCTGGCCCAGGCTTCGCTGGACGACGTCCTGCACGCCTGGCAGGGGTTGGGCTATTACTCACGCGCCCGCAATTTGCATAAGTGCGCGGTTGAGATTGTCCGCCACCATAACGGCCGTTTTCCCGACACTGAACCGGCGCTTCAAAAGTTGCCCGGCATCGGCCCCTACACGGCCGCCGCCATCGCCGCCATTGCCTTTGACCGTAAGGCGTCGCCGGTTGACGGCAATATTGAGCGCGTCATAGCGCGGCTGCACGGCGTGGAGACACCACTGCCCGGTGCCAAGAAAGAACTCAAGGTGTTGGCCGAAAGTCACACGCCCGCCAAGCGAGCCGGCGACTTCGCCCAGGCCTTGATGGACCTGGGCGCGACGGTGTGCAAACCGAAGGCTGCCAACTGCGCCGCATGTCCCCTGCCGGCGCATTGCAAGGCGACGGGTGAAACCGATCCCACGCGCTATCCTCTGAAAGCTCCAAAGAAGCAACGCCCGACCCGCTACGGCATCGTCTTCTGGACCGTCCGCACCGACGGCGCGGTGCTGTTGCGGCGCCGTCCGGAAAGCGGCTTGCTTGGCGGGATGATGGAGTTTCCCTCGACGCCCTGGCGCGAGAGTCCATGGCCCGAATTTGGATCGTCCTCCGACAACATCGCGGATGAAGCGCCGGTACCGGCCGACTGGCAGCACTTGGACGCCAAGGTCGTTCACGTCTTCACCCATTTCCGGCTTGAGTTGGATATCGTTGCAGCGCGGACCGATGCCGGTGGCGAGGCAAATGCTGTTTGGTGCCGGCCTGAAGATTTTTCCACGCTAGCTTTGCCGACGGTGATGAAGAAAGTCGCCGTCGCCGCCAGCACGACGGACTAATTGCTGGATTGCCACAAGGTGCCGGCAATGCGGTCAGGCGGTAGGGTTTGGCTAAGGCCGGTCCGGCAACGGTTTTTTAATATTTATGAAAATATTTCACTAGATTAACATATAATTACATATTTATTAAATATATAGCATCAATTAACTTATCTCCATCGACCAGCCCCTAGACCGCCATGGCCCCGAGGAGACACATCATGACCCGCCAGAACGCCTCTCAAACGATCAAGAGCATGTTCCATACGGCCGCCAAAGCCTTTGGCCGGCGCAACATGCGGTGCGGGGCCAGCCACCACTTTGAAATCATGCCCGCCTATTTGTTGGCCGACCTGGATGTTTCCGGCGCCAACACAATTGATAACTGCCAGGCTGTCTGACAGGCCGCCCGCTGAGCTGACTGCCAAGCAGCTAAAAAGACCGCAACGAAAGGACAATCCCGATGAACCAGATCACCCCCTTCTTCGCCGCAACCCCGGCCATTTCCGCCAGTGTTGCTGCCGTCACTGCGCCCCTGAAGTTTATTCGCCCGACAGCGGCCAAGCCGGTGTTTCTTTCCTCGGCGATGACCGGCGGCGCGCCGGAGATCCTGTTCGATACGGTCAACCACAACACCGTCATTCACGACATGCGGCCGTTCGCCGACGTGTTCACGGTGGACGACCAGGGCTTCCAGCTGGTGCGCGGCAAATCAAACGTCACCGACTTCTATGATGACGCGGTCGTCGCCGGCGACTATCACCCGGAGATCGAGGCTCTGTTGAAGCGCGAGCTTGGTGCCGGCCGGGTGGTGATCTTCGACACGACACGCCGTTCCGACAGCGCCCAGGGCGCCGCCAATGGCGACGGCCGGCGCGGCCCGGCAAGCCGCATCCATGTGGATTACACCGTGGACAGCGGTCCAGCGCGCCTCGCGGATGTGCTCGGCGCCGCCGAAGCCCAGCGTCTGCAGGCCGCCGGCACGCGGGTTGCGCAGATCAACGTCTGGCGGCCGATTGCCGGGCCCGTCGAACGCTCGCCCTTGGCCCTGGCCGACGCGGCCAGCATCCGGCCGGGCGAGCTGATTGCCACCGATCAGGTATTCCCCGACCGCACCGGCGAAATCTACCACGTCGCCCACGCCGCCGATCAGCGCTGGTATTACGCGCCCGCGATGACCCCGGACGAGGCTATATTGATCAAAGGTTGGGATTCGGACCCGGACCGGGCCCGCTTCACCCCACACTCCGCTTTTGATCCGCCGCATGTTCCGGCCGGTGCGGCACCGCGTGAGAGCATCGAGGTCAGGGCCTTCGCGATCTTTGATTGACGGGCGGTGGCGGCCAGCGTTGGATTTTCACGGCATTTCAGAAATTCGATCGGTACGCGGAAGTGGACCCACCTATCGCAGTTAAAGACCGGATATCTCTCGAAGTTGACGTTTAGGGTGCCTTTCCGACGGCCATTAACACGGGCATAACATCGCCAGAATTTTCGATCGCAAACGGCTGAGTCAGGGCAATATTTATGAACCCGGCGTCGTCCATTGAGCGGCGCACCCGGCTCTTTGTGAGCCCCATGTCCGAACCCTCGTCCGATGAAAGCCAATCCCATTGAACATAGGTGCCGCCTGATCTCAATAATGACTTAAATATCAGCAACGTCGTGATGTAGTCGGACAGAAATGCACAAACGGAGGAAGCCGTTATGAGGTCGAATTCTTGTTGCAGTAGCTTGTTGCTGCGAACCAAGTTCGCAGTTAGGAAATCGGCGATGGGAAAAATATTTGGCAATGCTTTTAACCGCAGTTGATTGATCATAGGGGTTGATCCATCTAGGGCGATAACCTCATTGACGTGCGGTGAAAGCCTTTCCGTAAGCAACCCGGTACCGCATCCGAAATCGAACACGTTCAAGCCTTCCAAGTCCAAGACCTGTGTTAACTCTTCAAATGCATGATCTGCATAGACGCTTGTTGCCGTATTGCTGTCCCATTCAGCGGCAAATTCATCCCATTCATTGCTTGTCATCGTCGGAGATGGGTCCGAGATCTAATCGTCGTAAGCAATCAACGTATCGACCGGAATATCCAGCCGGTCGCGGCCATTCAGGAATGTCAGTTCAATAATGCACGCCGCGCCGACAACCTCGGCGCCGACTTTTTTGAACAGATCGACCGAGGCTCCCAAGGTGCCGCCGGTGGCCAGCAAATCATCTAAGATAACGACGCGTTGGCCGGCCTCGACGCAGTCCTCTTGAATCTGCACCGTGTCGGTGCCGTATTCCAATTCGTATTCATGGGAAACCAGGTCGCCTGGCAGTTTACCGGGCTTGCGGATCATGGTGAAACCCAGGCCGAGGCGCGAAGCCAGGGGGGCGGCGACCAGGAAGCCGCGCGATTCAATGCCGGCCAGCATATCGGGCTGATGGCGCGAGACGATCTTTGCCAACCGTCCGAGCGCGACGTTCCAGGCGTCGGGGTGCGCCAACAAGGTTGAGATGTCATAAAAAAGGATACCCGGCTTCGGGAAATCCGGGATCGAGCGAATGTGGTCTTTTAAATCCATGATGCGTGTCCGGCGCTATGAGAAGATGGCGGGCATCCTAATGGCGCCCGTCTGGTCAATCAAACCTGGTCAATCAAACCTGGTCAAACAAGCCTGGCCAATCAAACCGGGCATTCGATCAGCGCGGAATGCAGTCGAGCCTTGCATTGCAACAAGTGTCACATTTTTGATCGGGCTGTTGCAGTTTGTTGCAATCGACACGCAATTGTGCCTACACTGAGGTTGGGAGAAACAATAAGAACACTGTATCAGGGATGGAGTTCTCCGAGATTTCGAAGATCATCGTGGACCGGTTTCCACGACTGAGCCCTCAATTACAATTGGCGGCGCGATTTGTCATGGACCGGCCCGATGACGTGGCGCTGAAATCCATGCGGACGGTCGCCGCCGACGCCGGTGTTCATCCGTCGACCATGACCCGCCTGGTGCGGGCTCTGGATATTGAAAGCTATGATCAGTTTCGCGATGCCTTCCAGCACCGATTGCGCTCGCACCCGGCGGATTATCTCGGCCGCGCCCAGGAACTGCAGGCCCGCGCCGGCGATCAACGCCGCCAGATCGTCGAAGAGGTTCTGGAAGCCGCCGTTGAGAATGTCCGCGATTCCTTTGACGCCAACGCCTACCGCCAGTTCACAGCCTGCGCCGATGCGCTCAGCGGGGCGCGGCGCTTATTTGTCGCGGCGCGGCGCAGTTGCTTCCCCATCGGCTTCTATTTTCATTATGTCTATGGCGTGTTCCGGACGAATTCCTTGCTGATGGATGGCTACGGCGGCACCTTCGCTGATCGCATGCGCGGCTTTGGCAAGGGCGACGTTCTGTTTGCCATCAGTTTTGATCCCTATTCGGCGAAAACCGTCCAGGCCGTGGAATATGCCCGCGAAAGCGGCGGCAGCTCGGTGGTCATGACCGATAATCTGGTGTCGCCCTTGGTCGATGATCCGGCGCACACGCTGATTATCAAAAACGAAAGTCCGTCGTTTTTTCAGTCAGTGGCGCCGTCCATGGCGGTGGTCGAAGCCTTGGTGGCGCTGATGGTGCTGAACGACGGTGATGAGGCGCTGGCGGCGATCCGAAACTCGGAACGCCAGTTGCGGCATTTCGATGCCTATTGGAATCAAACGCCGAACCGCTGGATCGAATTGGGGGAGCTCAGTCCGTGATGGCGACAACGCGATGCCGAAATAATGCGCCCCTCGGTGCATTCAATGCAAAGCCGGGCCTTGTCATGGAGGGGGTTGGCGGTGCACAGTTGAGCCATCATCCGGGAACGCGTTTGGGAGGCGCTGGCTTGGGGCGAATATATATACAAAATTTCAAGAATTCGGACGATGCGGGCGATTGGTTTTCTGTCGCCCAAGTGTTGTCCGGACCGTTGGGCTTGAGCCTGGCGGACAGGCGCCGCCGGCATCTTGCCTGCGGCAACCGGCACGTGCGCACCGCGGACGCGCCGGGCTCAAGTGCGACCAAAACACTGGGAATTAACACTCAAGGAGGAATCCAATGAGCATGAAGAAAGTGCTAGTAACATCCGCCGCTGTGGCGGGTTTCGCCCTGGTGGCGGGGACGGCCGATGCGGCCATGAAAAAACAGTTCATCTCGATCGGTACGGGCGGCGTCACCGGCGTCTACTATCCGACGGGCGGCGCCATTTGCCGTTTGGTGAACAAGGGCCGTAAGAAGCACGGCGTGCGGTGTTCCGTGGAATCAACGGGTGGTTCCGTCTACAACATCAACACCATCCGCGCCGGCGAACTGGACATGGGCGTTGCTCAGTCCGATTGGCAGTACCATGCCTATAACGGGTCGGGAAAAGCCTCGTTCAAAAAGGCTGGTCCCTTCAAGGCGTTGCGCGCCGTGTTCTCGGTGCACGCCGAGCCGGTCAGCATCGTCGCCCGCAAAGACTCGGGCATTAAGTCGGTTGATGATCTTGCCGGCAAGCGCGTCAACATCGGCAACCCCGGCTCCGGTACGGAAGCCACCTGGGGCGTCATGTGGGCGGCCATGGGTAAGAAAAACGGCGATCTGAAACTTGCCGCGCAGATGAAATCGGCGGAAACACCGTCGGCGCTGTGTGACAACAAGATCGACGCCTTCTTCTGGCTGGTCGGCAACCCGGCGGCCTTGAACAAGGAAGCCACGACCACTTGTGACGCCATCTTCGCCACGGTCGACAACGCCGCCGTCGCCAAGTTGGTCAAAGACAAGCCCTTCTATCGTTGGGCGACCATTCCGGGCGGCATGTACCGCGGCAACCCGAAGGACATCAAAACCTTCGGCGTCGGTGCGACGTTCGTTTCTTCAACCCGTTCCTCGTCCGACACGGTTTATGCCGTGGTCAAGGCGGTGTTCGACAACTTCAAGCAGTTCAAGAAACTGCACCCGGCGTTCTCGACGCTGAAGGAAAGCGAAATGATCAGAGACGCGCTTTCCGCGCCGCTGCACGACGGTGCCATGAAGTACTACAAAGAACGCGGCTGGATGTAATCCGGCTATTGATGGCGGAGGGGCTTGCTCCTCCGCCATTTTTTCCAGCGTCAGTAATCATTGTTTAGTCTGATTTATTGCAAGTGTCATTTTGAACGCGGGGTGTTAATGGCCCTGTCTAAAAACCACCGGTAAGGTGGATTTACATCAGCATCGTCGGCAAACGGCGGGTATGGAACGGGAAAAATTGGAGCCCAGCTCCTTTCGGGAGGCGGAAATGATACGATTGAAAGTATCACTGGCCACCGCCATATTTTTCGCGGTGGGCAGTATCAGTTTCTATTCATTGCAGACGGCTTCAGCCGCCGACATTGTCGTCGGCACGGCGGCTTCGGCGACCGACCACTACAACGTCGGCCGCGCCGTCTGCCGGCAGATACAGCGGTCCGTCAAAGGTGTCAGCTGTGAGACCTTGCGTATGGAAGGCGGTGACGCCGCCGAACCGCTGGCTGTTCTCAGCGACTTGCAGAACGCTGCCCTGGAGCTTGGCATCGTGCCGTCTGATTGGCAGTACCATGCGGTCAAGAACAGCGGCCCACTGAAGTTCATGGATATTAAGTTCGACAACTTGCGGTCCGTGTTATCGCTTCATGCGGAACCGTTTACATTGATCGCCAGGCGCGATTCAGGCATCGACGGTCTGGATGATCTGGCCGGCAAACGGATTAACGTCGGCAAGCCGGGTTCACCGCAGCGCGCGGCCATGGAAATGGTCATGAAAGCCAAGGGTTGGACCCGCAAGTCCTTTCAGTTTGCTGATGAACTGTCGGAAGCCGAACAGTCGCTGGCACTTTGCCACAACTCTGTGCAGGCTATCGTCTCGACGGCGGCGCACCCGAATGCGGCGACGGCGCAAGCTTTGAAGCTTTGCGACGCAAAAATCATTGCCGTGACGGGCAAGGCCATCGACAAGCTGTTAGCCGACAATCCGTTCCTGGTGGTGGCCGAGATCCCGAAAGATACCTATGACGGGGTTATGAAGCCGGTCAAAACAATTGGCGCGACGGCGACATTGCTCAGCACGTCGGACATGGAGGACGACCTTATTCATACGGTTGTGCAGTCCGTGTTGGGTGATCTGGACCGTTTTAAGCGGATGCATCCGGCGCTCGGTGGTGTGTGGCCGTCCGGCATGATGAAAGGCGGCAGGACAGCGCCTTTGCACAATGGCGCGTTGCGGTACTTTCGCGAAAAAGGAATGATGTGAGCCGACCGTAAATCGGATCGGCGAATATGAGGGTTGTGGCTATCGTTGAAAACGATGGACCAAACGGGAGAAGAAAATGAGCGAACAAGAACTGGAAAACGCGGCCCCCGCGGCAAGCCAGGACGAACTTCAGGATATGATTGCCCAAGCCGATACGGGCGGGCGGAACCCGACGGGTATCCCCAAACATATCTTGTGGTGGGTGCCGCTTATTTGGGCGTTGTTCCAGCTTTGGATTGTTTCGCCGCTACCGTTCATCTTCAACATCGGCCTGTTCATTTCGACAGAAGCCCGCTCCATTCACCTGTCCTTCGCCGTGTTCCTGGCGTTTACGGCGTTTCCGACATTTAAGAGTTCGCCGCGCGATTACATCCCCATCCAAGACTGGCTGATGGCCTTGGCGGCGGCGCTCTGCACCGGTTATATCTACCTGTTCTTCCGCGAATTGGCGGAACGGCCGGGGCTGCCGACACAGACGGACGTCATTGTCTCCGTTGCCGGCATATTGTTCGTTCTGGAAGCGACGCGACGCGCCTTGGGCCCGCCCCTAATGATCGTCGCCGCCGTATTCCTGGGGTACACCTTCGCCGGCCCGTTGATGCCGGAAATGATCTCCCATAAGGGCGCCAGCCTGAACAAGGGCATGTCGCACTTCTATCTGACTACGGAAGGTCTGTTCGGCATCGCCTTGGGCGTCTCCACATCCATGGTGTTCCTGTTTGTGTTGTTCGGATCGCTGTTGGAAAAAGCTGGTGCCGGTAACTATTTCATCCGTGTCGCCTTTGCCCTGATGGGCCACATGCGCGGCGGCCCGGCCAAGGCGGCCGTGGTGTCGTCGGGCCTGACCGGTTTGGTTTCCGGTTCCGCCATTGCCAACGTGGTGACCACGGGCACCTTTACCATTCCGTTGATGCGTAAGGTCGGGTTCTCGGCCGAAAAGGCCGGCGCCGTCGAAGTGGCATCCTCAACGAACGGTCAATTGACGCCGCCGATCATGGGCGCTGTCGCCTTCCTGATGGTTGAATATGTGGGGATTACCTATATCGAGGTCATCACCCATGCCGCCCTGCCGGCGCTGATCTCTTATATGGCGCTGGTTTATATCGTGCATTTGGAAGCTTGTAAGGCCGGCATGGAAGGCCTGCCCAGGAAACATATCACGCCATTCATGACCAGTGTGCTGACCGGGCTCGGGACGCTTGTCGGCCTGATCGTGCTCAGCGCGATCTTGTATTACGGCTTTGGCTGGATGAAGGACGCCTTCGGCGATGCAACAGCCTGGATCGCCGCGCTGGTCGTCGCCGTCGCCTATATCGGCTTGGTTAAGTATTCGGCCAATTTCCCGGAACTCGATGAGTCCATGGAGATCACCGAACTGCCGCCGCCCGGACCAACCATCAAGGCCGGCCTGTTCTATCTTGTGCCGGTGTTTCTGCTGGTCTGGTGCCTGACTGTTGAGCGCCTTTCGCCGGGCTTGTCGGCCTTTTATGCGACGATATTCATGCTGTTCATCCTGTTGACCCAAAGACCGCTGAAGGCAATCTTCCGGAAAACCGGTGAGGACGTCGCCGGCTGCCTCCGCCAAGGCGTTTCGGACACGCTGGAGGGAATGATCGCCGGATCACGCAACATGATCGGTATTGGTGTGGCGACGGCGACGGCCGGATTGGTTGTCGGCGCGGTGACGCTTACCGGCGTTGGTCAGGTGCTCGCGGAAGTCGTCGAGTTCGTCTCTGGCGGTTATGTGCTGATCATGCTGATTCTCACCGCCATCCTCAGCTTGATCCTGGGCATGGGGTTGCCGACCACGGCGAACTACATCGTCGTTTCCAGCCTGATGGCCCCGGTGATCGTCACCGTCGGCGCCCAAAACGGCCTGATCGTGCCGCTGGTGGCGGTCCACATGTTCGTCTTCTACTTCGGTATCCTGGCGGATGACACGCCACCCGTGGCAATGGCGGCCTTTGCCGCCGCGGCTATTTCAGGGGGAGATCCCATCCGCACCGGTATCCAGGGCTTCATGTATGATATCCGGACCGCGATTTTGCCGTTCCTGTTCATCTTCAATACGGAATTGCTGATGATCGGGATTGAAAACTGGTATCACCTTTTGGGAACTATCGTGACAGCGGTCATGGCTATGCTGCTATTTGCAGCGGGGACACAGGGGTTCTTTATATCGAAAAGTCGCCTGTGGGAGTCCCTTGCCTTGATTCTTGTCGCTTTCACGTTGTTCCGGCCGGGATTCTGGATGGATTATATGTATCCACCGCTGCAATCCGTGCCGGCAACGGGAATCTATGAAATTGTTGAAAAAATGGAAGCGGGTACGCAAATTCGTGTTCAGGTGAAGGGCGAAGATTTGGAAGGCCGCGCCGTCGATAAGGTCGTCATGCTGCCGGTTGGCAAGCCCGGGACGGGGGTTGAGCGTTTGAAAACGGCCGGCCTGGAACTGCGCGATGAAGACGGCAAGCTCTTCGTCGATAACGTGGTCTTCGGCTCAACAGCGGAACGCCAGAAGATCGATTTTGATTACGAACTGGCTAGTGTTCAGATCAAGGCGGACCGGCCACCGAAGCAGCTATTCTACATCCCGGCGATTGCCCTGTTGCTGCTGATCGTCATGATCCAACGCAGGCGGCGTGGTGACGACGACGGCAGCGCCGTCGCGGCACCGCAAGCGGCTTGAGGGAAAGGAAGCATCATGTACACGAATATCCTTCTAGCCGTTGACCTGAACGACGAGGCGTCTTGGCAAAAGGCTTTGCCCACGGCCACCGATCTATGTGGCGACGCCACGAGCCTGCATGTGGTTACCGTCGTGCCGAGCTTCGGTATGAGCATCGTCAGCGGATATTTTCCTGAAAATTATGAACAGGAAGTCTCGGCCAAGGTGCTGGAGCAGTTAAAGGACTTCGTCAGTACGAACGTTCCCGACGGCATTCCCGTTCAGCATATTGTGGGCAGCGGCAACGTATATGAATGCATTTTGAAGACGGCGGATGAGATTTCCGCTGATTTGATTGTTCTGGCCGCGCATCGCCCGGAACTGAGCGATTATCTGTTGGGTCCCAATGCGGCCCGCGTTGTCCGCCACGCGAAGACTTCGGTGATGGTGGTTCGCTAACCGTTACCGACGCAGTCGCAAGGGTCAATGCCGGTTCATTGACGCGGCGGTGTGCCGGCGCTGATTTCGCGCCAGATTGCGTATTCCTCACGGAACGCCTGCAGTGAATCCCAAGTCCGCTTGAAATCGCGGCTGGCTTTTGCTTCTTCGGCGCGGACCTGGGTCCAGGCCACGCGTAGCGCGGCAAGAATATCCGGTGACCAGGTGTTGATCCGCACACCCAGCTTGGTCATTTCCTTCAGGGCTTCGAACTGACGGGCCTCACCGACAGCCAGCCCATGTGAAATATTGTCCCGGCAGGCGGCGTCAATTTGCGTCCGCTGGCTTTTTGACAGGCCGTTCCAAAGCTCCGCGTTGACGATCAGGTGCAACAAGGTTGCCGGCTGGTGCCAGCTTGGAAAATAGTAGTGCCGGGCCAATTGATGCAGGCCCAAGGCAAGGTCGACGGCCGGTTGCGAGGCTTCGGCGCCGTCGATGAGACCTTTTTCAAGTGCTACGAAAACATCGCCCTCGGCCAATGTCATGGTCGTTGCGCCGAGCTTTGCCGCAACCTTGCCGCCCAGGCCGCCGAGGCCCAACCGCAACGCCTTGAAGGCGCTGACGTCATCGACGGGCTGTCGGAACCAACCCGAGCCTTCGGGCGCCAGGACGCCGCAGACGATACCGTGCAGGTCCTGTTTGCGATATAATTCTTCCAAAATTTGGCGGCCGCCGCCGTCAAACAACCAAGATAGATACTCGGTCAGCGGCGGGCCGAAGGGAACGGCCGAAAATAATTGAAACGCCGGGTTCTTGGCAGCCCAGAAGCTCGGTGCCGCGAAGGCCGTCTCAATGGCTGCCGAGCGTACGGCGTCGAACATGGCATCGGCCGCGACCAGGGTACCCGGTTCGTGCAATTTGATTTTCATGGCGCCACCGCTGAGGTGCCATAGCGTGGTCTCAAGGCGCACGCCTTGTTCACCCAATTGCGGCAATGAACTGGCGTAGGCACTGGCCATGCGCCAATTCAGCGGTGTCGGGCCGCGGTTCGCGGCGGCATTCGAAGGCGCCGCCGTCACGGCGGATGAGGCCTTGATGTCGGCCGCCGTTAATGGCTGAGATGATGAGGCGTCGCCGATAAGCCGGTGCGCCGGAAGTTTCAGACGCGGCGCGATCACAGTGGTGCCGACGACAATGCCGACAACCAAGCCGACGACGATACCGACGACGAGATTTCGCATGGACTTCCGTTCCTGCCTGAGGCCAATTTCGGCGGGCCGATGACTGTCCTTACCTTAGTGCCGAAAATCCGTGTTGAAAACGATCTGAAAGTGGCAATCAATTAACCTATCTGGGCGGCGACGGTTACTCGAAGCTTTATTCGACCCCAAAAGTTCTGAGTGATCGGGGCGAATTCGAAGGGCATTGCTGTTCGGACTGCGGATCGGCAACGCCATGTGGATCGGGCTCTATCCGGTTGCTTGGCGCCTCCAGCCTCGCCAATGGCTGGGAATTCGTTAAGCACGCGGCATCTTTCAGGTTTTCCGCCTCCAATTGGCCGCCCAGGGCCGCCCAGGGCCGCCCAGGGCCGCCAAGGGCCCGTAAGTCCGAAAAACAATCGATGAATGAGTCGTCATTTCTGGGTGCCGCAATAGCGGCTCCACTGGGAGAACGTTTCAATTATCCGGAATTAGCCTGCAACTGCTGAGCGCGCTGGGTATTTTTTGCGGCTGCGGTGACGTCCAGCGATACAGTTGTTCCGATCCCCGGTTGGCTGTCTATCGTGACTTGGCCATCGAGAATGTTCATCAGTGCGCGCACCATGGTAAGCCCAATACCGGCGCCGCCGTGTTGCCGCGTATCGCCGGATTCATACTGCTCGAACGTCTGGAATAGACGTTCGACTTGAGCCGGTTCGATGCCCGTTCCGGTATCACGAACGGATATGGAGACGCCGCCCGTTTCGTCGGTCGCGGCGGAGAGTTCGATCCGGCCCATGGGCGGTGAAAATTTCACCGCATTTGAAAGAACCGCGTTAACGGCTTGGCGCAGCAGCGCCGGGTCGGTCGCCATCATTGGGACGTTAGCGTCGGCCCGAACAACCACAAGATTTATCGCCGTTTGGGTGCTTATTTCCTGAAATGCGGCGGCACAATCATCAAGAAAACTCAACGTATCTACCGTCTGAATGATCGGCAACGTCCGTCCGCAAAGCACATCGATCAATTCAAGCGAACCATTTACGATGCCCAGAAGTTGTTGCCCGCCCGCATAAATATCGCTGACATATTCCGCGTACCGGCGATTGCCGATTGGTCCGTGGACTTCGTTTTTCAGAATTTCGCTAAACCCGATAATGTGTGTAAGCGGGGTGCGAAGCTCGTGCGGAAGCGCGCTCAGGACGGATGTCCGCAGGGCATCCATCTCCTCTTTCATGCGTTGTTCCAACCTTGAAATTCGGTTCAACGTCGACCTTACCTTGGTCAACAGGATGTCCCCGTCGACGGGCTTTGTCAGGTAGTCATCAGCGCCGAGTGAAAGACCTTTAACGGTGTCCGCGCGCCCATGTTGCCCGGTGACGAATATGAAGGGGATGTCGGCAAATTTGGGACAGTCGCGGCGCAGGGTTTTCAGAAAATCGAGGCCGTTCAAGCCGGGCATGACGATATCGCACAAGATCAAATCAGGGTTGTGCGCCTTGACCGAGTCCAGGCCGCTCCGGCCATTTTCCGCCTCAATGATCCGGTAACCCGCGGCGCTCAGCCGTTTGCCCATCAACCTGCGGATTTCAGGCTCGTCGTCGATGATAAGAATGGTATGCATTCAAGAGTTTCCTGGAGGCCGTATTAACACGATCGAAAAACCTGTGCGTTAATGGTGTGCAGACTTAAATGGAAATGGCGAACGCGACGAGAAACGTGACTACGCCTCGCCATTCCGATCAATCACGGACATACCGGCCTATCGTTTCAAATATGTCCAAGGCCCATGAGATCATGCGGGCTGTTTTTGCTCAATTTGGCAGACGCATACCTTGACGGGACCAAAAGGATATCCGGTATCCGAAAGTAGACCGTCGGATACCATGTGCAGACCTGGAACCTGATTGGCCGGTGTTAAGTAAACTGGAGACGTCGGGGTGAGGCTTCCTGCGCAGCGACGGATTATTCGTTGAGCCCGAGTTCGAGGGCAATCCGCGTCGCCTGGGTTCTGTTGGAAACACCAAGTTTTCGGTAGATGCGGCCAAGACGTTTTTTGACCGTCACCTCCTGAACGCCCAGCATGCGGGCGATTTCCTTGTTCGTATTGCCATCTTTCAGTAATTCCAAAGTCTCGCACTCGTGGGCATTCAAATCCGCCGTCGTTAAGGACGGCCCGCTGGCCGCGGTGGTGATTTGTGAGGTTTCCTCATCCAGAAACATGGACGAGGGGATATAACGCTCGCCGGAAAGCACCAATTTTAACGCACTCACCAATGCTTGGCCGCCGTAGGTCTTCGGAATGAACCCGGCAGCGCCGTTTTTGATGGTCCGCATGATTGTGTTGGTATTTACCGATCCGGAAAGAATGACCGTGGGAACATCGGGGTACAACTCATGCATGCGCCGCACACCGACGATATCATTCATCCCCGGCATCATGAGATCGAGAATGATCAATCCCAAATCATCGGCGCTTTGGGCCAATTGTATGGCGTCGTGGAAGGTATCGGCTTCCATCACGGTGACATTGTCTCCGACCCTTCGAATGAAGGGCAGAAGTGCTTCGCGCACCATCGCATGATCATCGGCAAGCACAACTTGCACTGCGCCATCTCCTCAATCGACGATCCGCAAGGACAGTCGAATGCCATCGAACATCGTTCTTTAAATCCAATTCTATCAAACAGATAAGCAGGCTTCGAGAAGCGAGGCAAGGCGCATGGCCGAGACCCGGGCTGCCGTTAATGGCGTTGAATTAGAGCCTTGTGAGCGGCACCTTATGGGCAGCAAATCACGGTGAATTGCCGGCGTCGGTCAAGAGAATTTCGATCGTTTGATCCAGCACTCGCAGATCGATTGGCTTGTGCAGAAGTTCAATGGCGCCGTCTCCGGTTGGGATCTTCATGATCTGACCGGCATCAAGGTCCCCGGTAACGACGACAACCGGCAGGCTGCTGTCCTCCGCATGCAATTTCTTGATCAGTCCCTCACCGTTCAGGCGGGGCATGCGCAAGTCGGTGACAACCAAATCCGCCGGATTTTCGTTAAATTGGGAAAACGCCTCGACGCCATCGTTCGCCGTATCAACCACAAAGCCCTTTCGTTTCAAATGTCTAGCAAGACTGTTCGCGGCGCTGACTTCATCGTCGACGACCAAAATCCGACGCGTCTCATCGGCCGGTACTGCCGCGGAAGTGTTGCGCACTGCCCACGGCTCATCGAATACCATATCCTGAGGGGCATCTCCGAGTGGCAGGTTGATTGTGAAGCAGGCGCCGTCAGGTGTGTTTTTGGCGCTGATCATGCCGGCCATGGCGTTGATAATTTCCATGCTGATGGCCAATCCAAGGCCGGTGCCCTTACCGGATTCCTTGGTCGTATAGAAGGGGTCGAAAATATGCGCCAGCGCATCGTCTGGGATGCCCGGGCCATGGTCTTGAACGATGATATCAATCGTCGGTTCGCTCGGGTGCCTCACGCAGGTGAGCGCAATTTGCCGAATTTCGTGGTGTTCGTCGGCATTCGATTCGCGCATCGCATCGCGGGCATTGGTCAGTAAATTGATGATCACTTGCTCCAACTGCGAACGTTGCCCGATGACAAAGCCGCCGCCATCGACAATCTCCATCGTGATTGAGAAACCCTCTGCCATGAACGGTTTCTCAAGCAACGCGACGGTCTCCTTGAGGGTGTTGCCAATGTCGAACGGTTCGTGGTCCGAACTATCAATGCGGCTGAAAATTGACATGTGCGAGATCGTTTGCGCCATGCGCCGGCATTGTTGGCTCACTGAATCCAAAGCTGTCCTGACGTCCGGCAATTCGTATTCACCGGCGTCGAGGCCAATAATTTGATCATCGACAGTGAGATTGATGATGTTCAGCGGTTGGCTCAATTCGTGCGCAATTCCAGCGCTCATGCTGCCGATGCTTGCCATTTTCGATGAATGCAGCAGTTGTGCTTCGGTCATTTTCCGCTCGGTAATGTCAGTCGAAATCCCGCAGACGGCATAGGGTTCGCCGCTGATGTTATAGAGCGGGAACCGTGCCGTCAGCAGGGTCCGGGAGCGGCCCCGCAGTTGGATGGTTTCCTCGTCTTCCGTCGGCACGCCGGAGCGTAGGAGGCGCCGGTCATTCCGCTCCAGAATGTTGGCGATATTGGGCCCAAACAATTGTTGGTCGGTCATCCCGACAGCGTTTGCCGCCGGCCCGAAAACTTCTACAAAACGGTCATTCGCCTGAAGATACCGGCCTTGCGTATCCTTCACATAGATGGCCGCGGGGGCGTTGTTGAGAATGGTCGTGGCGCGGGCTTCCACTTCGCGCAGTTCGCGTTCGACGGACTTGCGTTCCTCAATGTTGATGGCTGTGCCCAGATAGCCGCGCAACTCACCATCGGCTGAATGGTGCGGCGACGCGCTGATTTGCGCCCAGACGAAGCGACCGCTGGCATTTTCAAACCGAACCTCCGTCTCGAAGGCGGTATTCGACACGACCGCCTGTGTCCAGGCCTCGCCGGCGCGATCCGCATCGTCAACGCTGAGTGTCGTGTCCCATGACGTGCCGATGGCCTGGTCAGCCGGTATGCCGGTCAATTCACAGAAGGCCTGATTGACGAACTGGCAAACGCCGTCGGTATCGGCATAGAACACGCCGGCCGGCGATGCCGCCGCCAGCATCTGGAAGCGTTGTTCGGTTTCACGGGCCTTCTGATCGGCAAGCATTCTGTCGGTAACATTGATACCGGTGCCCCGATAGCCAAGAAATCGGCCGCCGGCATCGAAATTCGGTCGGCCGCTGATGGACAGATAGAGCACTTGCCCGTTTGGCAGTTCCCGAGGATGGACGAAATTTCGGAACGGCCGGTGATGTTTAAGATCGTCCAAATGGCTTTGAAATGCTTCTTCGGAAAGTCCGGGAAGGCCGGTTTCTTCGCGCGTCTTGCCGAGCAGGACATCGGATACGAATTCGGCCAGTTCTTCCTGAATATCGGAAAAGTAGGAAAACCGCAGTTCCTCGTCCATTTCCCAATACCAGTCAGAGGTTGCGGCGGCGAAATCACGGAACCGAGCCTCGCTTTCCCGTAGTTCTTCGGTGACCCGTTTTTGTTCAGTGGTGTCGACCGTATGGGCGATGAAATATAGCGGCTCGCCATCGTCATCGCGAACCAAGGACGCGGTGACTTCGCCCCACAGCAGTTGACCATCCTTGTGGCGGTATTGGCGCTCATTTGTATAGCTGGCCATTTCACCGTCGATCACCTTTTGGCGCAGTTCGACGGATCTGTTCAAAGCTTCCGAACTGGCCGATGTGGATTGCATGTCCGTATCGGTCAATTCCTCAATGGAAAAGCCCAGGAAGTCGGCCAGCGCCTGATTGACGCTGAAACGCGATCCGTCAGGTGTGATCAGGGCCATGCCGGTCGGTGCATGTTCGAAGGCCTCTCGGAACCGCCGTTCGCTTTCCTGAAGCGCTTCGTCGGTCCGCTTGCGATCGGTAATATCGACCATAAAAAACACAAAGTGACGGGGCGACCCATCGGGGTTTCGTATTAGTGTTCCGGAGGCTTGAACCCAAACAATCGTTCCGTCGTCACGCGTGTAGGTGCGCTCGACACGATAAACATCGTCGTCGCCGTCAATGACGCGCCGGCGCAACGTTTCGGCCTTGCGGGTGTCCGCGGCGGTGCCGCCTGAACTGGCCATGGGTGTGCCGATTAGTGCCTCGCGGGGCTGACCGATCAACTCGGCAAGTGCTTGATTGACGTCCAACCGGATGCCGTCCAGATCAACCAGCGACATGCCGACGGAAGCCTGCTCGAATGTTTGCCGAAACAGGGTCTCGCTTTCTCGCAACGCGGTCTGTGTCGCGACCCGGTCGCTGATATCATAATGCCAAATCACATAAGCTTCTTGGCCGCCGTATGCCATGCGGCGGCGGTTCGCAAGACACCACCATTCACTACCGTCGAGCCGTCGGCGGCGGGTTTCCACTTCTTCCAGAAGTTCGCCACTTGCGTTCTGATTACGGAGTTGCCGGCGGTCGGCCGAATCGGCGTAGGTGTCTTCGATCGGATGGGCCAGAAGCTGCTCGGCTGAGGTCGCGCCAAACATCTCGACCATTCGTCGGTTAACATATAGGCGCTTGCCACCGTCCAGCGAGACGATGGAAATGCCAACAGGGCTGACGTCCAGGATTACCCGCGTGCGGGCTTCGCTTTCCCGCAACGCCATCTGGCCGCGCAGCAGTTCCGTGACATCGCTGCGAACGCCGACAACTGATCCGTCCGGCGTCCGGCGTTCTTCGACGCGTATGCTGCGTCCGTCCGACATCTCAAATATTTCAGAGAACTCCGGCAGCCGATGCCGGGCGACGCGGTTTGAAATCCATGTTTCTTTCTGATCGCCGTCAAACTTAAAGCCACCGCGAGCGACCGATTCGCGAAGCATTTCTTCGTAAGTGATACCCGGTATGAGCAGATCCGCGATAACCGGGTAGAGTTCGCGCATTTTCGAATTCACCAGGACCAATCGGTCATCGGAATCGAATAGGCTGAAGCCGTCGGAGATCGACTCGATGGCCTGCTTCAGGCGATCTTCGCTGATACGTAACCGGCGTTCGCTTTTTTCACGCGCATCGATTTCTCGTTCCAACTGCCGGTTTGCCGCACTGAGGTCATTGGTCCGCGTTTTGACACGTGCCTCCAGTTCCGCATGTGCCTGCTCCAGAGCCTCCTGTGCCCGAACCTGCCGGGTGATGTCCGTGCCCGAACCCCGGTATCCGGTAAATACACCGACGGAGTTGAACGTCGGGATGCCGCTAATGACCACTTCCGCTGAATTGCCTTCAGGCAACGGGATGGAATAAGCCATATCCCGGAACGGCCGGCGGTTTTCCAGATCGTCGAAGTGGCGAGACCATTTTTCCGAATCAATCCGGTTTGCGGTCTTGCCGGCCATCTCATGCCGCGTTTTGCCGATCCACTGGTCCGTCGACACGTCAAAGCGGTCGTAAAAATTATCGGAAACGAAAGTAAACCGAAGCTCCGCATCCATTTCCCAGAACCAATCCGAAGAAACTTCGATGAAGTCCTGCTGGCGCTTTTTCGATTCAGCCAAGGATGGATTCATACTGTGAGGTTCCGGGCCGCCTGATAGAAAGGCACGGCATCGGTCAATGGCCCGGGAAAGGTCATCCGCCTGTAACGGTGTCGTCAGAAAATCAACGGCACCGGCCCGCAAGGCGTCGGTCAGCGCGGTGGTGTGCAAAGCTTCCGCCGTATCGGTAATTGCGATGCTACAGAAAACGGGATCCCGATGCCGCATGTCGGCGATAAATTGATAGCCCGCGCCAGCCCCGACCCGATCGCTGACAATGGCAATGCGCAGTTCAGAATTTTCGGCCATTTCTCGGGCCGTCTTCGGGTCATTGGCAACCACGGTGTTGAGACCGAGAGCGTTCAGTTCAACCGCCAACTGCTGCACCGCTACCGGGTCATCATCAACGATCAGGACTTTGATGCGAACACGCTCCGGTCCCGGGTCATCGGCGGCGCCATTTGTTCGGCGGTGGTCGGGCATCATTTTTTCCTGGGCACGGATTGGACGCTACCGCACCAAGTAATTGAAATCGCTGCCAGCCTAAAACCATATCATACGGCGCGGTAGCCGAAGATCGGATTCATGACTGGGCGCATAATTTTTCTGTGTCTTCAGGCCGGTCCGATTCTTCCGATTTTTGCATCCAGCGGCGGCCCAAAGACACCTGGCGAGGCAACCGTCGACGCCGCCCGCAATCTTGCCACCAAATACCGGCGACGCAACCCGGCAATCGTATACAGCGTCATATCCGGCTTATCGGAAAGGAGGTCGGACACAGCACCGGCCGCGACCTCTCCGTCGGCTATTTGATCATCGGTCCATGGGCGGCGATGCCGGCAATGGTTTCGGCGGCAAACGCGACGGCATCGCCGCTTCTGGATAGGACTTGCGGGCGTGTTTCGATAATCCGGCGCCGATAGATTTCGCGGTCCTTCCACAGCGCCGTAACCGCGTCCCCGGCCATGTGAAAATCTGCGGGTGATATAACCTTTCCAACGTCATTTCGCAGCCGAGATTCCACGGGCGTGATTGCGAATTCCCGGAAATCCGGATTGTTAACTTTCGCCGGCAGATCAATAAACAATACGGGCCGCTCGAACGCATAGGTGAACGAAAACGCCGACCCCGACCAGTCGGTGATTAAAATATGGGAATTCAACAATGCCGTATCGCCCGGCATCTCATTTGCCCACGAAAAATCAGGGTGCGCATCGAAACGCGATCCCAAAGCCGCCAAAGCCGCCGCGTCGTGGCGGATCGAATCGCGATGCGGGCGAAGGACGACGCGGATGCCGGTTATGTGCAACGCTTCAATCAGTTCCGCGCAGCCATTCGTTATCAATCCCCCGGGCGTCCAACTGGGCGCGATCAGCACTTGAATGCGGTCGTCTGACAGCTTTCCCGTCCAGGCCTCCCGTCGGCGGACATAGTCATCGAAACGCACGTAACCCCCTGCAATGAGCTGCCGCGGCGGCAGATTATATAAGGTCTCGGCTTTTCGGTGCTCGGCGATTTGATGCGGGCCGGTGCAAAACAGGGTGTCGAAGCCATTAAAGGCATGCTTCGGGAACACCATATGGGTGCTGGTCATATTGTGTGGCAGATGGACGTAGTGGACCGGGTACTGAGAGCGCCGAATATACGATGTGCCAATGCCAGGCATGGTGGTGACCAGCAGGTTCGCCTGCAAAGCGGCAAACAAAGCGGTGCGAACCGTGCCATCGCCGACAAAAAAGCTTTCGGTGTTGTCCAGGGGGGCGCGCAATCTGGGGTCTGTTTCTGATGATGTCAGATAGCTGAGTGGCCGACCCAGATCAGCCGCGAGGTATTCCATGATCGGGCCCAAATAGGGCCAATAAGATTCGGATTCAGCGTAGAACACGATCTCACGCCGGGCCGGCAATTGCTTGTGAAACTGACGGCTTGCACGCCAAGCACGGAGAAACGACGCAAACATCAGATCGGGCCTTCAGGTTTCGCCGGAATCAGTTGCCTCGTCGGGTTTTTGTATGCCTATGCCCAACCAACGCCGCACACTGCTCGACACGCTTTGCCAATATACTTTCAACGTGACAAGGCCGCCGACGAGAATGGCGACAACTGTTTGAATGACCACCGTCGCCGATGACAAATCCACATAGGCATTTGCCCGATGCGGGGCGACAATCAAGATGGCGGCTATCACGATGGGTAACCAAAGTTTCACGCGGCTCTCCCATGACCATGTTCGGCCATGTTCGAGTCTATCGTGGTCAAGAGGAAACGCAAGATACTGGCCGCCGGCGTTAATGCGCGACGGTTGGTGGAAACAAGGCCTTAAAATCGGCATCGCCGATCGCCGTGCCACTCAGGTAGGCCCCGACCAGTCGGCGAAGCCCCAGGGGCTCAATCACCTGGCCCGGCGGTTTCGGTAGAATTCTGCCCGGCCAGCGAACCAGGATCGGGACATGACCGTTTTGAATGCCGTGATCGGCGGTCAGAATGAGCATCGTATTTTGCCAACCCGGTGATTTTTTAAGGCGCCTGACAAGACGCCCGACGGTTTGATCTACAAGTTCAAGCGCATCGTCATATCGCAATGGATTGAGGCTTACGGGGGTAAACCGATCCTTGTGACGGTCATAGAAATATGGACCATGCGGCATCATCACATGAGCGTAGATCAAATCCAGAGCCGGATCGTCAATGAACCGATCAAGCTGCTCCAGGGTCCGAAGGTATTGGTCGGCGCGGGCAAAGACACTGAGCTTCGACGCCAGGCGCCGGTGCAACCGCTGGGCACCCGGAAATTGCATCGCAATGGATCGGACGACATCGTCAATCCTGGAAAACAGGGTCTCGGCGCCGCGTTCCGGCCAATACCCCATGCCGGCACAGGCCGACACGGCATGGCGGAACAGATGGCACATGGGATGGTAGCCGGTGCCCGCCAGCGCCACATTCCGGCCCAGCTTTCGCGCGTCGTCAAAAATCGTCGGCAGTTTTGAGAATCTGACGTGTTTATCTTTGACATCGGCGCCGAGCAGCAGGTCAATGCCAGCCGCCGCGTCGGCGGAGTTATACCGACGGCCTGTGACGAGCGCTGGAATGGCCAGCAAGGTATCGACGTGAAATGGAACGGCTTTCAAAAGCGTCGCCTCGTTCTTTAGCCGATTGATATTGGACTGGTCGATTGATGGATCGCCGCGCTCAAAGGTGCGCTGGTAATCCCAGGCATCGAATACCACGACAAGCACGCGGCGCTGCGGGCCTTTGTCTGTTTGGGGCACCTCAATCGGGCGAAGCGAGTAATCCATCACCCATGGTGACCCGCCAACCGGCATTAATTTCACAATTCCGGCGACGCCATTGATCGCGACAACGACAATAAGCGGTGCCAACACCAACAAAGCAATCCGGCACAAGGTATGCAGATGGCGCCGCAATACCCATGAGCTGACACCGACACCGATCATCAGTAATACAGCAATGCCGAGCCCCAAAATGGGTCCATGCAGTGTTTGCTCGACCCCCAGCGACGGAAAATAGAGGACCCGATAGGCGTTCGCCGTAATGCCCCCGCCCAACACCGTCAGCCCGGCAAAGACGGATCGCCGCCATCCGGGCTTCCCGTGGCACAGCTTCAACCAATGAATTACGATCGCAAAGACCAACACCAACGCGATCGCGGCGCCATGGCTCAGATACCCGTGTTCGTCGATGTCGTAATGGGTGTGATGGTAGCGGTTCAACAGGTACGCGGCGTCAAAAGGCACGCCAAGAAACCACTGCTTTACCCAAAATGGAAATACCAGAAGATTGGCCAGGGAAAGGGAAAGTATCCAATTTGCCGGCACGCCTGCAATCCTCATGAAACGGGATTTTCCGTGAAGCACGATGTCGGCGAACAATAGGATCGGTGTGGCCGAATGTCCATGGATACGCTATACGCAGTCGCTTCAATCACCCAATTTTTAGGATCAGCAACCAAATCATGTCGACACGGCTTCCCGTTCTTTGGCTTCTTGGCCCGACCTCTGCGGGCAAGACAACGCTGGGCCGGGCATTGTGCAAATTGCTCCGCCGGGAATTGACGGTGCCGGTCCTTCATCTGGATGGTGACGAAATCAGGGACATATTTGACGGCGCGGCGGACTTCTCACCGGAAGGCCGGCTGCGCGTTGTCAGGGGATTGGTGATGATGGCGGACAAGGCATCCGAGGCCGGCGTGTTGGCCATCGTTTCGGCCCTCACGGCCAACGAAAACGCGCGTAATTTTATCCGTCGCAGCTTGCCGACCGTGCTCACAGCGTATGTGAGCTGTCCGCAGTCCGTTTGCATGGCGCGCGACCCGAAAGGTCTCTATCGGCAGGCCGCAGCCGGTGAGATCGATACGCTTATTGGTTTCAACACGCCCTATATACCGCCCGCCGACCCAGAGATCGTTATCGACACCGGTGTCAACGATACGCAGACTTGTGTATCGCAATTGGCAAGTTTCATTAAATCCAGACTCCGATCGGAACACATGGAAAAATCATGAGCCAGGAACCTAAGATTCTCGTGACGCTTGGGCCAAGTTCGCTTGACGCCGCCATCATCCGGTCAATGGACGAATGCGGTGTTTTTGTCTTCCGCATCAATATGTCGCACACCCCGATAGAACTGCTTGAGCCGATGATTGAGAAAATTCAAGCGGCCACGAACACCCCGATCTGCATCGACAGCGAGGGGGCTCAAATTCGAACCCGCAGGCTGCAAAACGGTTCTGCCGATCTGAAACCCGGGAGTAGTGTTACCCTGCACTTCAATGACCAGCCTGGTGATGCCCATAATCTCTCTTTTTCACCAACAGGTGCCGCCGCCGGGTTCCGGAAGGGTGATCTCATTGATATTGATTTTCACGGCGCCCAGCTGCAGGTGGTTGACGTCAATGAAACCGTTGGCCGTGCCGAGGTCATCAAGGGAGGCTCCATTGGCGAGAACAAGGCGGTGGCTCTGGATCGAGAGCACGGATTGCCACCCATGACGGAGAAGGATTTAGCCGCCGTTCCCCGCGCCGCCGAGATGGGGCTCGGCTATTATGCGTTGTCGTTCGCGGGTAGCGCCGTCGATGTTGACTCGTTTCGCGCTCACGCCGGCGAAGGCGCCTACATCATCGCCAAGATAGAAAGCCGCCGGGGCCTTCGGAATTTGGCCGAAATCGCCGATGCCGCCGACGCTATTCTCATCGACCGCGGCGATTTGTCGCGTGAAATTCCCATTGCCGCTATTCCTTTTGCGCAGCGCCATATCGTTGATGAGGTTCGCCGACACGATAAACCCGTGTTCGTCGCCACCAATCTCTTGGAAACAATGGTCGAACGTTCGGAACCGAACCGCGCCGAAGTTAACGATATCGTCTCGACGTTGGAGATGGGCGCCAGCGGCTTGGTTTTGGCGGCTGAAACGGCCATCGGCGCCTATCCGTTAGCTGCCGTCCGCATGTCGCGCCGGCTGATCGACTGTTATGGCGCCTGGTCTTCCGCAGGTTCTTTCGACGCGTTCTTAGAAGATTTCATCGACGGGTCGGAACCATAGGTCGTGGTCAATATCCGAGGCCAAAACCACACAGAAATAGGCGCGAATTGGCGCCGCAATGGCGTCGACACGCGATCAAAAAATTATCAAATTAGAAAATTGGTCGGGGCGAGTGGATTCGAACCACTTACACCGGGCGATTCCATGCATCTTGACGCAACGCTATCACCATGCTGTTCCCTCAATAAACCAAGATAAACAGCCATTCACAGGCCGTTCATACCGTTGCGGCGTGTTGCATTAAGTTGCTGCACGCGTGGTACCTATGTGGTACCTTTCGTATAGGTACCAGGATATGGCAAGCAATCGCATCAATTTCACTGTCCGTAAGATCGAAAGCCTGAAGCCGCCAGCAGGCGGGCAGGCCGACTATTGGGACGCGGGGTTTGCCGGTTTCGGAATGCGGTTGTCCTGGGGCGGTGCCAAGTCCTGGGTGTATATGTATCGAAATTCCAACGGCGTGAAGCGGCGGTATACGATAGGCCGTTATCCAGCGTGGTCGCTGAGCAAAGCCAGGGATGTGGCGTTGAAGTTGGCGGGTGAAATAGCCGACGGTGGAGACCCGGCTAAGGACAAGCGCGTACGGCGCAGCGCCGGCACCTTCAAGGAGTTGGGCGAGCGGTACATTGAAGAACACGCGAAGCCCAATAAAAAGAGCTGGCGGAAAGACCAACTGGCCTTGAATCGCGACCTGCTGCCGGAGTTCGGGCTCGGACGGGCAAACGCGATCACGCAGGAGGATGTTGAGGCTTTGATTGAGGGCATCCGGGACCGGGGGGCGCCAATCCAGAGTAACCGGACACTAGAAATTCTGCGCGGCATGTTCAATTGGGCGCTCAGCAAGGCTAAGGTCCGGCGTGAGTTTCAGTTGTTCAGCAATCCGTGCCTTGGTGTGCGTAAGCTCTCAGACGAGAATGAGCGGGACCGGGTGTTATCGAACTCCGAAATCAAGCAAGTCTGGGAAGCGGCTGGCGCGGATGCGTCAAGAACCGCAGCGGCCTTCAAGTTGTTGCTGATGACTGCCCAACGGATCGGGGAGGTGCGGTCGATGCGCTGGGGTGACATCGACACGGATATTGGTTGGTGGACAATTCCTTCGGAGCTTTCAAAGAACGGTTTGGCGCACCGCGTGCCGTTAACGACGGAAGCGATAAAATTGATTGAAGGCTTGGCAGATAAAAAGACGGATGACGAGTGGATATTCCCTCAATCGAAAGGCGAGGGCCATGTCGTTAATATCCAGAAATTGGCGGCCCGAATTCGCAAAGCATCTAAGGTTAAAGATTTCCGACCGCATGATATTCGCCGGTCGGTCGCCAGTGGACTTGCAAGCATGGGCTTTCCACGCTTGACGGTTTCCAAGGTGCTGAATCACATCGAAACTGACGTAACACGGGTTTATGACCGATACGGGTACGACAACGAAAAACGGCAAGCACTTGAGGTATGGGGCCAACAGTTGGATAAAATTCTGTCCGGCGGGCGGGCTGGAAATGTTGTGCAGTTGAAACCTGGGGATGTCGCGTGACGGATCTATCGGGAGATGACTTTTGGGTGCGGCTTCGCAGTGAGATGCCTCCTGAATTATTCACGGTGCTTCGTGATGTCTGGCGAGACGAAGCCGCATCGAAGATTGGTCCTGGGGCCTCAGCGCTACTTGCGGAGATTACAGGCCGTAAAACGAAGACCAAGCGCCTGAAAGTAGATGCGTTGGTGCTTTTACATCGTTGCGTTACTTACGCGCTGCCGCCGCCAGCAGAACTCATGGAGTGCTTTTCAATTTTATTGGGCGTCTCCGAGGTTGAACGTTTAAATCCCAAAGCTAAGGAAATGGACGCTTTCAAATGAGCGTGCAAATTTGAAGCGAGTCATGCGCCAGATCCAACAAGGAAGAACCCTAGCGTTGCGAATGTCAGCAGTATTGCCCGTGCGGCTTTTCCTGGGTCTCATGGAGTTGATTTGGGTAATGCAGAAGGCGTCACCGGGGATCATCGAAAGACGATTAAAGATTGGCGAAAAGACCGCCTTTACTTGGGACTCGTCGCCATATATCGCGCCGAGGCGAAGGCTGGAAACAAAGATCCAAAAATCATCGATGCCCTTAATGAGCTCGCGAAGATAATGCGTGAAAAGTAAGAGCGCCTGGGGGAATAAACGCGTTTTCTACCCCCATTACGCTGCATCGAATTATTTGCGAATGTCTCCATGAAACGCGACGCAGCCCGCAACAACGTGGAGACCAACTCATGTACTCAACCGCTCAGATGATGCAACGCACCGGCTATTGCCGGACGCAGTTGTATCGCAAAGCCCGCAATCCTGAGGACGATTTCCCGTCTCCGGTTCAGCTTGGCGCCAACAAAATCGGCTGGCGTGAGGATGAAGTTTTGGCCTGGGAAGATTCTCGGCCCCGCGTCAACTACGCGCCTCAGGAAGCCGCCTAATCCCTAAAACGTGAAAACGGCGCCCGTACCAGGGCGCCGCTTCCTATTTCTTTGCAGCGGTACACGAAAGAGAACGTGCGAAATGCAATATATCAAATCCGACGTTTTCCGCAAATCCGACAATGTTGGTTCGTTGCCGGCATGGCGAAAATCCGTAGCATTTTGCGTGACCGTCTTTGACGCCGACAAGTTTCCGATCATCACAAAACACTGGCCGGGCCTCCTGATCGTCAATGGCAATCTCGCTTGTCATGACAATTCGCCAATTATCAACCATCGCCAAATGGATACGGTCCATGAGTGACAAGTTTCTGATGGAACTGTGTGACGGTTGGGCACTCGGATATGACAGGCTCCAATGGATCGTCCTGAGAGCCAAAATACGGAGAGATGAGCATTATTGGCAGGGTGTCAGCTTCATTGGGTCCAATAAGCGGACTTTGCGCCGTGTCTTGCGGGAAACTGGAATTCAGGCCGATCCGGTTTTCGCTGAATATTTGGACGTCATCCCGGAGAAGTTCGTTGAATGGCTGCAGGTACATGAGGTCGAACAGGATGAGGAGGCAGCGTGATGCAGATCGTGAAGACCTACGAGTATCAGTTAAAAGGACGACCGGAGCTTGGCGAGGTCATCGAACACGACGAACGCTGTTACATCCTGATCAACATCGAAACAAAGGTCACAGAAGACGGAGAGACCAGCATCTCCTTCACGTGGAAGGCGGGCTGCGTCCTTTGTGGCGACGCATTCGTAATCCGAACGCGCCGGCATTTTTGGCCAGCGGCAAGGTGTCCGGATTGTTGTAGGTGATCATGGTCTTTCAAGCACCTCCACCGGAAACTCATGACCGTTTTGCCCATGCACCACAACTGACCCTTGATGATCTCGCCGTCACGATGTCGGCGTTCGGTCTCCGGCTTCCGGGTCAGCCAATTGCGGATGGAGAAATTCAACGTGTCCCAGTGGCGTCATCGAAAACCAACAATGACATCGCTGGCTGGTACGTGATTTTCATAATGGACAATGGGTTGGTCTTTGCTGACTACGGCGATTGGCGCACCGGGAAGAAAGCGAAATGGTCGTCACGGGAACCGGCAACATTCACAGCCGAAGAAAACGCCGAATTCGAACAGCACAAAGTCAAGGTCAAAGCCGAGCGAGATCGGCAACATGGGGAAGCTGCCAAAGAAGCGTATGAAATCTGGATGGGGTCTTTACCGAGCGCCCCACATGATCCGTATCTACTGACCAAACATGTTCAACCTCATGGCACCAAAATCGCAGTCAATGATGGGCGCCTGATCATCCCTGTGATGGTCGAAAACACTCTATGGTCTCTTCAGTATATTGACGCCAATGGAAATAAACGCTTCCACCCCGGTTCCAAGGTAAACGGTGGCTATTACAAAATTGATGGCGCCCAAAATACAGCCGTGGTCGCCGAAGGGTTTTCTACTGCGGCGACAATCGCCGAGGCCACGGGATACACTACCTATTGCGCATTCAATGCCGGCAACCTTGAGAAGGTGGTCTCCGATGCCAAGAGGCATCACACCAAACTCCTAATTGCTGGCGATGACGACAAGTGGACGGATGGAAACCCAGGCCGCAAAGCGGCTGAGGCGGCAGCCAGAAAACATAGTTGCTCCGTCGTCTTTCCAACGGTTTCCAACGAAACCGACAATCCGACCGATTTCAACGATATGGCTGCAATTGACGGTATTGATGCCGTCAGAACGGCCATTATGGCCGCGGACACTGGCATCATTTTGGAGCCAAGGTTTGAGCGGCTTCGCCCGTTGACGCTTGAGCAGCTAAAGAACCGACCTCCCCGCACGATGTTGGTTAAAGGGTTGTTGGGGGTCGGCGAAATGTCTGTTTGGATCGGAGAGCCCAAGTGTGGAAAGAGCTTTCTGGTTACCCATCTCGGATTGGCGGTTGCCACTGGTCAAGAATGGTGCGGTAAGAAAGTCAAGCAAGGCCCCGTTGTCTACATTGTAGCGGAAGGCGCAGGCGGTTTTGCCAAGCGTATTGATGCACATCGTCAGCATCATGGCGGCATTGATGAGGCCCCATTCTTTGCGATTCCGACAGGTGTCAACCTACTGGATGCTGATGCCGATATCGTGCCGTTAATATATTGGGTTAAGGAACACGGTGCCCAACTGGTCGTCATCGACACTCTCTCCAGGACGATGGCAGGAGGGAATGAGAACGGTCCTGAGGACATGGGCGCATATATAGCCAACTGTGACAGGATCAGGGAAGAAACCGGCGCTCACGTACTCATCGTTCACCACAAGCCCAAAGGCAAAAACAATACGCCTCGGGGGCACTCTTCTCTTTTCGGCGCCGTTGACGCCCTGGTCCTGATTGAGAAGCGGCAGACTGGCAACGTCGCGACCGTTGAGGCCAGTAAGGACGAAGAGGATGGCTGGCAATTTGGGTTTAACCTGAAAGTTGTCGAAGTCAGCGTTGACGAGGATGGTGAACCCATTACGTCCTGCGTCGTAGTCGTCAGCGATGAAGCGCCTGCCAAGAAGGAAAAGCCGCTGACGGGCGATAAGTCTCGGGCAATGGATGCCTTGTACGAAGTCCTTATTACCAGTGGTAAAATTATCAGCAATCGCCACGGTATTCCTGACGGCGCTAATTGTGTTGGTGTCGAAGCATGGAGACAGGAGTTTTACGCTAGAAAAGAAGGAAATCCCGAGACTAAGCAAAAAGCGTTCAAAAGAGCGATGAATGGACTGTACGACATTGGGAAAGTTGCATATCGCGATGGGTATGTCTGGGCTGTATCCAATGGTGAGCAAGGCTTTCAGCTTGCCCGGACATAACCGGACAAACCCAGACATTGTCCGTTCTTGTCCGCGGACATACAGACCGGACAGACACGGACACACCCCCTTAGGGGTGTCCGGTGTCCGGGTAGTCCCAGACAGAAATTCATTTTCTTCATGGATATTGAAAAGCAACAACAGGGAAACGTGCCGCATCCCGTCAAACCATTGGATGCTGAATAGGGTGATCGCTTCGGTGGCGGTTATCTCACAATAGGAGCGCTCCCGATGACGCAAACCTGCAAAGTATGCTCGCACAGAGATCGCCATGCGATTGAGCAGGATATCGTGTCGGGGCAGCCACTTCGGGCCATAGGGCGCCGATGGAAAATCTCCAAAGATAGTGTGCGCCGGCACCGCGATGCCCATCTTCCGAAAGCCGTCATTGAGGCTCACGAGGTCGCTGAGGGCGAGCGTGGGAGCCAGTTGCTGCAGCGTACCCGAGATCATCAAGCGAGGGCTATGCGGATATACCAGGACGCTGAGGCCGCAGGGGACCACCGCGTCGCGATTGGCGCGTTACGTGAAGTCAGGTCGGGCTATGAGCTTGAGGCTAGATTGACAGGCGAGCTTGCCGCCAATGCTCAGCCCACCGCCAAATTCGACGTCGGGGCAGTGCTGAGCCAGCTAGAAGCCATGACGATGCGCGACATTACGCCCAGTCCAAATAGTCCTACGAAATTGTCGATAATGGCGCCGAACTTGGATAAGCCCGGCGAAAATCATGGGGAGTGACCTACCATATTTTGTATAGGAATCATGCAATTGTCGCCCGGCACACGGAACCGCAGAAACCTTCAGTTTCTCAGCAGTTTCATTTTACATAATGGTTTATTATGTGATTTCAGTTGGAATACATGGCAATCGCCACAGGATATTATTCAAGGCCCCCCCCGGCCCCCTTCGAAAGCATCACCCCCTCCCCGGGGGGGGCATGGCCGATCTGGGGCCCCAGCGATCTCGGTCTGGTCCCATAGGAGGTTCTTCCACCACCCACGGCGCCGAAAAAATATTTGCACATTTCTGGAATTTTGATTTCTCGCAAATTGACTTCCGTTTCGGGGCGCAAAGCGGACATGATTTGAGGATGCTTTTGATTTCCGTTTGTGACCCATTTCGGTCGTCTGGGTGCGGGACGATTGTGAAGTTGCGGCGGATGTCGCCGCGCACTAACATTCAAACAGGACCACCTGATGGGGGCTGACCATTTCCATGTTTCTAAAATTACGAAGCAAGGCGTCTATAAATCTACGGGCACCTCAATTGAAATGTGTCCCGTCATCAGAAATTGATTAGGGGAACTTACAATGAGTAACCTAAAAATTTGGAAAATTTCAGTTGTTCTATTGACGATTGTGTCTATCGCATCTTCGGTTAAAGCCGCTGGTGACAACAAATTAACTGCAGATGAAATCAAAGCATTGTATTCAGACGTTACGATTTTTTACACGACTATGAAGGGTAGAAACGCCGTTCTCGTGTCCCGTTCGGATGGGACTTATGATGCTGGACGTGAAGGCGAAAAAGATTCCGATGATAAATGGAGGGTGAGGCGCTCAGGGAATTGGGCAGCAAAAGACGGAATGTTTTGTAACACGGACACTAAGCCCAGAAAACGTGAGGAAATTTGCGTTTACGTTTATAAAAAAAATGACGATGGAACCTATGTTATCGAAAGAACTGATAACGGAAAAACAGGAAAACTACGGCGGTTTGTAAATGGTGAACATCCAAAATAGGATTTCTTAATCTACCAGCAATCGATTTTCGAATTTCTTTCTCCGGCAAGGAAAAAGAAATCTAATCAGTTCCACGCGGCCCGAACAGGGTGGCGAACTTTCTGAAAAAACAAGTGAACAAAAATCAGCATGCCTTTAGTTGGGCTGAAATCCGGCACCATGTCTCCTTCTGGCTACACCCGGACTCTTTCAGCAGGCTGCCAGAACGTCCGCTTGTAGGGGACTAAGCGGAAACGGAATGTCCGCTTTTTCAAAGTTGGGAAATCGACTTCCGCTTTCTGGCGTTCAGCGGACACCAAAATCGGTTTGTAAAAACGTCGGGTTTTGACCCAGGCCGTGTCAAAACGTATTTCCAGCCGAAAATGCGAAATATTGATTCGCGGGCCCCAGATTTGGGACAACATTGATTCGCTATTGTCTTCGTTCTGATTCGATTATTTCACAAACAATCCTAAGGCGAACGTTTTGACACAGCCTGGACCCAACACAGACATCGACATGATCAACCGGTCCCAATGTTGAACCCAAAATGGCGGTCCTGGGAATACTGGGACCGCCATTGGCATTAACCTTTCGGCTACGGACTGGTCACTTCGGGAACAACGCCGTCGAGGCCGGGATCAAGTGACCGAACAACATCGTCGGGTTATTGCCGTCGCAGGTCCACTGATCATAGGGCGCGCCGTTGGCCGAGTTGCCGTTGGCCAGATTTAGACACAGACCCGAGTTGCGGTTTTGGAGGGTGAACCAACCGCCGGCCTGCGGAACTTTCCTCCAATATTGTTCGAAGCCCTTGTGACAGGAGTATTGGACGGCGGGCGCGCGTTTCGTATTGCTCGCCTTGGCGACCGTGACGCAGCCGTTTGACATGTTGTTGATCAGGCTGAACCAAGTGCCGCCAGGCCGGTGAAGAACCGAGAATTGTAAGTTCGGATTGGTCGGATCGCAGTCGTATTGCGTGAATTGGGCTTCCGGTTTCGTGGAAGGGTTGTGAAGACAACGCTGGCTCGACTTGTTCCGAAGCGAGAGCTTCTTGCCGAAGGGCGGCTGTTGGGTCGGGAAACTGATCCCCGACAGGCTCATCTCACCGATCCTGGCGCCGCCCATCCATTGCATGCGGCCATCGGGGTGAATATTAATCTGCATGGCGTGAGGATCGGTGTTGAGCCGGAAGACAACCCGCTCGGCCGGCCGGTAGCCCCGCGGCAGCAAACCGAAGAATTCCCATTTGCCGGTTTTGACGATGCCGCCAATGGTCACCATCTTGCCCTGACGGGTGACGGTCGCCGGCGCGTCAACGCCGCCGGCATTGCGCCACCCATTATACAAATGGATGTTTTCAGTAGGCGCGATGGCAAAAGTGATTCCGGCCAGGCTGACCCATCCTTCGTCGTTGGAGCCGCGGATCCAGCGGATATCGCCGTTGGGATAGACCCGCATGAGGTTCTGACCGGTGTTGTTGTTACCGGTGAACTCCAGCTCTTTCGGCGGCCGGTGGCCGGCGGGCAGGGTTGCCATGATCGATTTGTAAGTGCCGCCACGGATGAGGCCCGAGACGGTGACGATGTTGCCGGATTTAGCCGCCGTTGCCGGACCATAACCGCCGGGATCCGTTTTCCACTTGTTTTTCAACGCCAGCGGTTTGCCTCGGCTGAGGCTGTAGGTGATGCCGGACAGGCTGACTGAGGCTTTGTCTCCGGCGCCCGCGAACAACTGGCCGTTGGTGCCGAGATCGAGACGCACTGAGCGGCCATTGTTATTAAGGTTGAAAATCAAGGTCTTCGGCGGCGCCAGGTTCTTCGGCACCGTCGCCAGGATGTTTGTATCCCCACCCTTCAACAGCCCGGAGATGGTGACGATGTCGCCCTCGCGGGTCGTCGTCAGCGGCGCATAGCCACGGCCAAAGGCGGTCCAGGCCTTGCGGGCCTCGCCTTTGCGGTTGAACGGTTTCTGGTCGCCGAGGCCGATGACATCCCAACGGGATTGGGCGTTGATACCACATCCGATGTTGGTGTCGGGTTCTTCATTACGGCTATGCGGCAACCTGTGCCCCATGCACATCCCGTTTGCGGCGTTTTTGAACTCACCAAAGGCACCAACCTTTTTGTATTCCCACAGTTGATCACCCTTGAACGTGCACGGCATCTGCCGCGCCGTCGCATGGCCGAGGTCCCGGCGCTTGTTATCCAGACAGAACCCCGACTGATGATTATAGAGGGCGAACTGTTTGGGATTGACGAAGACGGCGGAAAATTCCTGTCCGGCAACGTAATTCCATACATTATGCCTCGGACTCCCTTTACTTTTCAGCTCCCAACCTGGGTGTTTGGGGTCGTTGTTGTGGAGGGCATAGCCCTCCCAACTGAGGACAAATGAGTCCTTGAGTCCGGCGTTTAGTGCATAGTCCGCCGTTTCCCTGGGCTGGAACGCAGTCCAGGTCTTGGCCGTCGGGAATTCCTCGCAGGTCTCCAAAGCGACGTTCTGAGCAATCAGACTGAACGGTTTGTCGAACGGTCCGGCTTGTTTGATGCCGGCCCAGCCCTTCAACTGAGGCGCCGTGTTGAACGCATAGGCGACGCCGTTGGAGGTCACCCAGGGCTCACCGTCGGGGCCGACGGAGATGTTCTGCGCCTTGCCGTCGAAGCGAATCCATTTCTTGCCGGTCCAGGCGTAGATATTCGAGTCCCGGCCCGCGACCATGACGCCGCCCGTATGGCCGGCGCTGATGTCTGCCGCACCGCTCGGCACGTTCGGCATTTTCTTCCAGCCCTTGCCGGCATGGGATAAAATGTGACCGTTTCTTTGCACCAGCCAGATGGTGCCGGCACCGTCGATGTCGACACGGATGCCGCGGCTGTTCATGGACACCCATTTGGGATTTTTTGGATCCCACTTGTAGACCATGTAGCCGAGGCCTTTGTTTTCCTGAAGCGTGCTGACGGCGACCGCCGTCCGCCCCACGGGCCCACCGACACCGATATCGACGCCCGTGCCGCCGCCCACATGTGTGGTTTTGCCGGCTTCGGATTTCATGACGCGCTTGTTCTTGTCGATGCCCCAGAGGCTGTTCAAACCGCCGTCGAGACGGGTGAAATTCAAACCGGGAACGACCTGCCAATTATTGGCGCCGACGAACAGCGCGGGATGGCCGTCCGCACCGAGCTTCCAGGCGGCGCCGTCCATGGAGACGCCGACGTCGATGGCGCCGCCCGCGGTTTGCGCCCAACGGCTCATCTGCCCGTACTGGTTGGCGCGGGCCGAGGCGGGGTCGGGACGCACACAGAGCGTCTGGTTTCTGGCTTTGACGAAAAGCCGTCCGCCTTTTTGGTCGTAAGTGAACTTGTGAGGGCTGATGGGCACCCCGGCCATCACTTGCACGTCGCGCCCGAAGCGATGGGACGGCGTGTGAAGGGTCTGAACCGGGCCGTCCATGGTGTGCTGGAACGTCAACCGGCCGTTTTTGGTGACCTTGATCTGTTGATCGAGGTTGCCGGTGCACGGGCTCAGCGTCATGGGGATGAAGCCGCCGGTCGGCCCCGCCGTCAGGCAGAGTTGCTGGTTGGTCTTCAGGCCCGTGAACGCCAACATAGTAGCGCCACTGGCCCAGCAGCGGCCGTATTCGAGCGAATAGTGGAAACCGGGTGCACAATAGAACGGCGACGCGATCCGGGGCGCCGCTGGCGGCCTGCTCGAGCAGCCGCCGAAGCCGAGCGAGCAGCCGACATTGTTGCCGAAATTCTTCAATGTGTTGCCGAGTTTCACCGCGACATCGCGAGTGCCGAAGCCGACCGTGTTACCGAGGTTCTTGGAGAAATCGCCGACGTGCTTGGCGCCTTGGCCACCGTGTTTCGCCGTGTATCCGGCCCCGTCGGCGGCCGCGCCGCCGACGATGTTCGCGCCCTCGGCGACATACTTGCCGGCGATGACGGCGCCCTTGCCGACGGCCTTGGCACCGGCGGCGGTGAACTTGAAGACCGTGTTCGCGCATTTCATGAAGCCGGTGGGCTTGCCGTACTTTGCCCCCTTTACCAAGTTTAAAACCTGCTTGGGAACGCTGAACGGCCCAGTCATGTTGATTTTGGTATCTATTTTCAAAGGTACGATTGGTACGCAACTACCGCTCGGATCCATTTTGTAATGGACCTGAAATTTCTTCACGGACCGGCCCTTGTAGTCGAGAACCATTTTACCCTTGGTGATGCCGAGCAGATTCCAATCGGCCTCCTGGCGGAAAATCAGTCCGCGTTTCTTGTTCGCGATAATCGTCAAGTCGCGGCTCCCGCTGAGCTCAAGTTTGCTACCCAGCACCGTGCCGATGGGCACCCGTCCCGCCATCGAAGTGAAACTTTTGACGCCTTCTTTGAGCGAGACAACCGTCTCCGACTTGGCCACTTTCGAATCGCCCAAAAATAGTTCTCCATTGACGATGAATTTCGGCCCGAAGGAGCCGTCCGGCATAATCCCTTCCGACATGGAGAAGAACAGGTTGAAGGTCTCGACCGGCGGGTAGCTTTCCGTTTTCGGCTCGTAAGCCTGGAATTTTGGGTTGTGGATTCTAACTGCGTCGAGCGGCAATGTGTCGATCGCGTCGTTGATCGAGTTGACAACGTTGGTGACATTCTTCGAATGCTTGCCCAGCGCATCGCTCATATTCTTGCCGTCGCTGGTGCCGGCTTTCTTGCCGACTTTCGCAAGAATTTTTAGGAACTTCGGATCGGCGATCTTGCCCAGCATGCCGACCTCGGTCTTTAAGGCATCCTTCAAAGTGAAATCCTTGACGCTGAGGCCGAAGGTGATTTTTGGGAGCTTCGAGCCGCCGGCGCCCATGAGCAATGGGATGTCGAAACCGTAGACGTAATTCTTGCCGTAGACGTTCTGCAATGACCCCCAGGAGCCCAAGTCGCCCGTGTAGGTGATCATAATGACGGCGTCCTGCGCATAGGAATCCTTGTTGAACATGTACATGGGGTTTTTCCATTTCCCCTTGAACGACAGCTTGATGTAGCCCGATGCGGACGGCTTCGCCTTCTTGAAGTGGATGACGTCCTGATCGTCTTGCCCATCAGCCCGGGCGAAGTTGTTGTGCGATTGCCACGACGCGACCACCGGGTCGACGTCTTTCTGGCCAGTCTTCTGGCCGCCCGGCGGGAAGTTGTCCATGCCGGCGCCGGCCATGATGAAGATGTCCTGCTTCGGAATATTCAATAATTCCAACACGTCGACCAGAGGGCCTCTGGGTTGGACTTTGGCGACCACCAGGGCGCCGGCCGGCAAACGCAGGGTCCGCGTCACCGCCGTCGCGGCAAGTGTCCGCTTGGCCAGCACGCCTGGCAGGTTCTTCAGTTCCGACCCGCCGACCACCGGCGTCGCCAGGCCGCCGAGGCGGAAGAAGATCACCGGATTGATCAGGTCGGCGCCCGGAATATGTTTCCACACGCCCGTTTTCGGCGGGCCCAGGGTGCCTTTGTAGGAAAGCCCGATGACGTAACGCGGAAAGCCGCTGTAATTGCCGATGTTGAAGAACGTCGCCGTGTAACTGCCCGTCGACGCCTCGATATAGCGACCGTATTTCGTCGACGTTCCGCCGGGCGCCGCTTTGAGCGCGTCAATCAGCGGTTTCATGACCTTGGGTCCAAAGAAGGGGATGCCCATGATCTCCTTCAGCAATTTTCCCTGTAGCGCGCCCTTCAGATCGGTCGCGGCACTGGTTTGCGCGATTTCCACCGGCTCGGTACTATTGGCGGCCTGAGCGAAAATTTGCGGCGCGGCAAACGTCGCCACCAAAGCGGCGGCGAAGAAGGTTTTCAGATTCCTTGTCATTGGCTTTCCCCTGGGGGCTTTCCCCTGTTGAGACCGGGCCTGCTAGCCCGGCGGATGTCGTGTCTTGGAATATCCCGCATCCTTAAATTCACTCTACACCAAAGCTCGTGAAGTTGTTGAGGTGATAGTAGCGGCGCGTTGGTTGCGGACAAGTCACCGCATTAACATGCGAGTCGCTATTTCGGATATTCTACGGCTTGTTGCAAAGCGCCGGGATCGAGGATTGTCAGCGTTCGACCGCTGCGTGTGATCACTCCGTCATCCTCATAGGCCGTCATCCATCTGGCGACGGTCTGACGCGTGATCCCCAGCGCACGTCCGATTTCCTTTTGCATCGGCAGCGGATGGATGCGCCGTTGTTCTGGGTTGGCGGGATTGGGTTCCGAACAACGGAGCAGTTCCTTGCCAACGCGCTGACGGTCATTGAGCAACATTTTGTCGTCGAGGTTTTGATTGGCGGCGCGAATTCTCCCAGCAAGCCCACCCAGAACGGCCGCGGCAACTTGCTGATTTTCGGTGGCAAGCCGGATAAAAGTCTTTCGCGACATGGCGCCAACGGCGCACTCACTCTCGGCGATGACGAATGCCGAGCGGGTTGAGGGGTCAATGGCAGCCATCTCGCCGAAAATGTCACCGGGCTGCAACTGGGCGTGACGCACACGGCGCTTCGGATCTTCGTTGCTGGTTACTTGAACCGTACCGGAGGCCAACAAAAACACGTCGTTTTGGCCCTCATCACGGGTGAGGATGACCGTTTCCGGTGTGTAAATGCGCCATTCGAGTTTCCGTGCCAGTCCTCGTTTGGCGGGTTTCGGCAGGCTCCGGAAAATCGGGCTGGCGCTCAAGGCCATAAGGCGTGCCGCGATTGTCGAATCGTCGGCTCGATAGGTCGCAGTCATGTTCCTTACTCCGTTATCGGCTGGTTGCGACGGTGCCGCCGGACCGGGCTTAGAAGTGCTGCTTCGGTCGCCAGCGTGTCTGCGAAGCCATGATTGACGTCACGGTGTTCGGCCTCGTCCTGGCGCACCGATATGACGACGTCGCGCAAGGTGGCGTCGGTTGGCAAGTTCCAGTAATCGATGGCGATTTGCGGGGCGGAGATGTTTTCATGCCGGCCGGCGTCGATTTCCGCCAAGTAGGCCGTATAGCTGCGCACTGCCTCTTCTTCAAAGTAGCCGACGATGCGGTGGGCTGTTTTCGGCGCCAGCAGATAGAGCAGAAAAAAGGCGTTAAAAAAGACGCCCTGGACGACCAATACCAAAAGTCGCTCCAAAACCGTCGGCTTGGCGATTTCGATGAATGTCATCAAGTGCATGCGTTCGTTCTCAGCCTCGTCCATGAGGGTCTTGATCCAACCCCGGTCGTCCTGCATGCGCCTCAAGCACTTCAGGTGCTGTAGCATGGCGCCGACCATGCCGGGTACGGCGGCGACGGTCTCAAGAACAACGGCCCGATGGCCATAGCGCTTGGCAAAGAAAACATCGGCGAAGGTGCGAAGCGTTTTGACGAATCCGAAAGCGATACGGTCGGAAGTGCTTACCGGAGTGTGATGAATGGCTTGGGTGGTCATGTGAAGTCTCCTCGTTGTGGTTCGCGGTTGCCGCGGTTGATTTAAATGATGTATATTAGATACATCTTACCAAAGTCTTGTATTAAAGCAATATATAAAATACTTCTTTAAGTTATAGACATAACCAATACCGGATCATTCCCCATGCACCTGACTCGCTACACTGATTACGCGATCCGAACTTTGATCTTCCTCGGCATCAACGAAGGCCGCACCTGCACCATCCCGGAGATCGCCGATCGCTATCAGATATCCAAAAACCATCTGATGAAGATCGTCCACCAGCTTGGCAAGGAAGGGATTATCGACACGGTACGTGGACGCGGCGGCGGCCTTCGGCTGAAACGCGCACCTAAGGACTTGACGGTTGGCGAGATCGTCCGCTTGACCGAGGAAGACCTGAACATCGTCGAGTGCTTCGATCCATCACGCAATCAATGCCAAATTACCTCAGCCTGTGTGCTGAGTTCCGCCGTGGACCGTGCCTTGTCAGCATTTATGGCGGTCCTTGACGAGGTGTCGCTGGCCGACGTTATCAAGCCGGAAAAGGAACTGGCAAAACTGCTGGGGTTGGATACTGCATAAGATCCGCTGTCAGGAGCTCTTTGCACGGCCATGCCTAAAATGTACGGCGGCAGCCATTTGTTTCACGAAGATCGATTTAGTCGAAGCAGTGATGTCTCCTAATGGCTACAAACGGCTGTTCGCGGCATTCTGAATTTATGTCCGCTTGCAGGGGGCTAAGCGGAAATCAATGTCTGAAATTTCGACGATCTCAAATCGACTTCCGATTTGAGGGGGTACAGCGGACTCAAAAATGGACTCGCTCTGACAGCCGCTGTTGACCCATAGCAGACTTCTCCGCTGCGAGCAGGGCCGCATGAAAAGGAAGCAAGAAGCGAGAACGGAAAAACAACCAATTTATTGAATAATTTCAACAAACCGAACATTCAGCACCACTTAAACCAGGTCCGACATAGAAAAGACCGGCCGCATTGTCTGCGGCCGGCCTCTGATCGGATCAACCGTTAATTCGGTTATTTCCCACGGAACTGCTGGTTTTGCCCCTTGTGGCAGTCATATTGGTGGAACTTCGCGCCGTTCGTCTTCCTGACACCGGCAACATCCAGGCACTTGTTGGAATGCCGGGCCTGCAAGGCGACCCAGCCGCCGCCACGATCGACTTGGCGCCATTGCTGGTTTTGCCCCTTGTGGCAGTCATATTGTTGGACCTTGGCGCCGTTCGCCTTCGAGGCGCCGCTCACGTCCAGGCACATGTTGGAGTGGCGGACCTGCAACTGGAACCAGCCGCTGCCCTTATCGAGCCTGCGCCATTGCTGATTGAGACCCTTGTGGCAGTCCCACTGGTGGAGCCCCATACCTTTGGCTTTCGAGGCCTTAGCCACATCCAGGCATTTGTTCGAATGGCGGACTTGGAATGATGTCCAGGCGCCGGCGGTCATTGGTTTAGACGCCGTGGTGAGCCGGAACAACTGGGTCGGGTTGGTGGCGCCGCATTCGTACTGGTCGAATTTCGAGCCGTTCGGTTTTTTGGCGCCGGCCAGATTCAGGCAACGGCCCGAAACTTTGTTGACGAGGGAGAACCAACCGCCGCCCCGGTCGACCTTACGCCATAAATGATCGCCCCCGTAGACACAGGGCCATTGGACGACCTGGGCATAGTTGTTCTTGCTGGCACCGGCGACGCCGACGCACATCTTGTTGCGTTGATTGACCAGGCTGAACCATTCACCGTTCTTATCGACGACCTTGAAGCGTTGATTGGGTTGCGCGGCATTGCAGTCCCAGGCATGGGCTTGCGTGCCTTTTTTGTCTCTGCCTGCTTGGTCAAAACACCGACCGCTGGACTTGACCTGGATGGTGATTATCGAATTCGCGGGGAACTTGCTGATAATCTTGATCTTCGCCGCCGGTGCCTTCGCCGCATCGCTCCAGGCCCAGATATTGCCGGCCGCATCGACGCCCCAGGGATCGCCGTTCCGGTCAACGGTGATCTGGCTCATGCCACCGGCAATGCGGTTCCATTTCTTGCCGTCCCAGACGAAGGGGGAGAAATCGAACTCCCGAGTTTTACTATCGTGGGAAATCGCCACTGGCGTGCCATCGGCGCCAACACCGATGTCGATCGCCGACCCGGCGATGCCGTTCCATTTCCCATTCGACGGATTCCAACGCGCGATGTAGGTGTTGCCGAAGACAATCCAGGCGCGGCCCTTGTCGTCCACGTCGATCCGTTTGAAACCGGATTTCCATGCCTGATTATGAGCTAAGCGCTTGAACTTGCGTCCATCAGGGGATGCCGGCCAACGCGGCTGGGTCATGCCGCCCTTGACGCGAATCCACTTCGATCCGTTCAAACGGTAAACGCCCTTGGACTTGTTGAACACGGCCCAGACCGATCCATCGGCACCGACGCCGATGTCGCTCGCCGCGATGGGTATCGGTTTCTTATCCCAGCCCCCCTTACCGTTCCAGCGGTAGATGCCGTCGTCGATTCCGACGATCCAGGCATGGCCATTGGGGCCGACATCAATGCGTTTTCCGCTTCCCGGCACCTTGGTCCAGCTTGAACCATTCCATTTGTAGATGAGCTTGTTGACATCAATGTGCCACACCGAGCCGTTGGCACCCGCGGCAATATCGATGGCTTTGCCCCGAATCCGTTTCCATTTGTTGCCCTGGAGAAGGCTGGACAGTTGGGCGATTCTGCCCTTGCTCAGCTTGTCGCCGGCATCCGCTTGCAGTTTGATCAGATGCTTACGGACGGCTTCCGCTTGCGTCCGCCGCGCCGTGTGGTCGTTGGTGACGGAGGCAACCAAGGTCGGCGTATTACCATCAGGGTTCGCGTTGATTTTGATATTTGCGGTTTGATTGTTGGCGGTGACCTTGCTGAGCTCGGTATTAATTTTCGCCATCTCCTGCAGATAGAGATTTTCCACTTGGTCCAACAAGGCGTGCGGAATCACCTTCAACTTCTTGCCGGCCTTGACAACTTCCTTCACGGCGATGCCCAACGCCATCACGCCGAAGCGCCGCGCATTGTCCGCCTGATTGCCCATGGTGAACGAGAACCGGTTCCTATAGGGCTTGCCCCTGACCCGATAATTCAGATCGATGATCACCGGCGCGCCTTTCAAAGCCTGCGCCAAATCGCCCTGAATGGCGCTTTTCTCCAGCGCGAAAATATCCGGCGCGTCCAGCGCTTTGATGCCGTCGGCCAGCAACGCGGCCAGTTGGGCAATGCCCTTGACCGCTTCCTTCGCCGCCTTCAGCCCGAGTGTCGCCACTTCCTTGCCGGCGATCAGGCCGGCAACGCGGGGGTCAAGTTCGACGGGCAACTTGTTGATGGATTTGCGGATGCCGGCCACCGTTTGGACGGCGGCGACCTTGGCGGCAATGACGGCATGCTTTTTACCGTCCGCCCAGGCCATCTCGGACCGGGGCTTGGTATTCTTGGCCTCGCACCAGCCGCGCGCGGCATAGTCGGGAATGTTTGCGCTCTGGGCGCAGTAACTTCCCATCTTGGGGATAACACAGTTGCCGAACACACTCTTATGGCAGCCCGTCCGCCGGGCCGACCACACCACGCAGCCCCGATAGGTCTGGTTACAGGATTTGATCTGGCGCTGGAAGTGCACCCGGCGACGTTCAAAATGATTGATCTCGCCTTGCAGTCGACTGACCTCGGCCTCGGCACTTTTCAGCGCATCGATCGCGGGTTTACGCTCCCTGATGACCTTGTCCTTCATACTTTTGATATCACGGTTTAGTTTATTGACGGCCTTCTGGGCGCTATCCAAGGTCGCCAGTGCCGCTGCTTCGCCGGCCGTCAGGGTGTCGAAGTACTTTTCAACCTCCTTCTTGCCAGCCGTCTTTATCCAATCCACCGGGTCCGACGACAGCGACGCTGCCACCTTAAACTCGGCGTTACCCAAACCGGCCATGGAAGACAGATTCGGCGCAACAGCCTGAGCTGAGAAATCAAACTTGAACAAAGAACCAAAGTGCTGCTTAGCGATAAAGTGCGACTTTGCCAGATACAGCGACAGGTCCAATTCTTGTTTCGAGCCGAACAGCGACAAACCTTTTGATTCGATCAACACATGCGGTTCCGGGACTTTGCCGTCGGACCGGTCGAGCAACACGACGATTTCCGCCGCACCGTTCGGCAAGGTGATCGGACCGGCTTTGAACTGGTTGACCTTGGCCCGAATCTCGACGCCGGAATTGGCCTTGGCGAAGGCTTTATCGACGACCGCGACGTCAGAGCCGAGAACTCGGAGCCTACCTTTGATGTCGAAGCCGTCGTCGCCGGCGCCTTCGAACAATAGCTTGATCTTCGGCCCTTCGCCTTTTTTAAGGCCGGCGATGGCGACGTCGGGAACCTTATCTAACGGCACCTTCAATGGATTGCCCGTCGCCTTGGCCATTGCGTTGTAAATCGACAAAATGTCCTTGAGCGCCAGGACGCCGACCTTGCCGGGTCCATCGTTGATGGTGAAATTCAAATAGCTGGGAATCGGGAATCCGGCTTTCTTCGCGTCGACGCCCACGCCGGTCTCAAGCGACAGCTGTTTTTTACCGAAGAGCGTATCGCCCCCCATCTCCACATAGGCACCGCCATCGGATTTGGCCTTGATCAGCATGAAGTAATTTTTGATCGTCAGCCATTTGACGCCGAAGGCCCGCCTGTAGGGCCTGTCCTCGAAAATACTCAACTTGGTTTTCGTGTAGGTCACCTGCCCCGGTTTTGACGGCAGGTGGACGGTTTGGGCCAGCTTTGCGTCAATCAGTTCCTTGCCGATCTTGAATTTCGTTTTGCCATCAAATCCGAGCCATTTGGCGTTCTTGAAAAAGTGTGCCCTGAGCGTGAACTGAACCTTGCCTGGAAAGGTGATGACCCCGGCAATGGTCGGCTTGAAGGTCGGTATGGCGGCGGACAATTTCAGGTTCGGGCCCGGCGGTGCGCCCAGCACTTTGATCATCGAATCGATAACCGCCATGTCCATCTCGCCCTGCAGTCGGATCTTCGATGATTGGCCGCCGAAAAATTTGATCGCTTTGTCGATGATGCCGGCCTTGCTCATGTCGAGCGCCGAGACCAGGTTCAAACCCTGGGAGATATCCAGTGTGAAATCGTTTGGATTTTCATAGTGCGGGGCGAGAAATGATTTGATGTTGGCCGGCAGCTTGTCACTGCCGAGCTTGACGTCGCCGATGGCGATCAACAGTGTCGGGCGGGTCAGTTTCAATTTGTCGAACAGCTTCGACGTGGGATTGTTGCCGATCAAGTCACCGAACGTGAAGCCCGTCTTCGGCCCGAAGCCGACAAAACTGGTCTTCGCACCCGGATCGGAATTGACGATGATGGTCCAGGGCTTGCCGCGCAGGCTGACGTCGCCGGTGAGGCCATTGCCGCTTGCGGTGATGTTGGTCATCGTGACATTCCGCAGTGCACTTGAGGTCATCTTGGCGATGAAGCCCTTCATCCCGCTCAATTCGCTGAACTTGGCGCTACCTCGCGCCGCTGCCTCGGCGAAGGTGAGTGCTTGCGCCGGCCCGGCCCAGAAAATCAGGCCGAGCGGTAGCGTGGTCACCAAAAAGGTGGCGGTGACGAATTTCATCATCTTGATCATTGGCTTTCTCCCCCGGGGAAGGTCCCCTTTATGACCGGGCCTGCCAACCCGGTGGATGTCGTGTGATACAAAACCCCGCATCCTTGGAATTAACATACATCAATTTTGACTTGAGTCATGATAGCGGCTGAATATTCCAAGGGAAGTCACCCAGGCGACTCCCGTGTCGCTTTTTGGGAATGCACCGATGTTTTAGAAACCAGCACCTTGGTGGTATACGCAAACTTGTGACGTAGAACTTCGACACGACCGGTATTGGGATTGGTGCCGACATCAAAAAAGTATGTCTAAGTAGATGCCGAAATTTCTGCTAATGGCTACAAACGGCTGTTCGCGGCATTCTGAATTTATGTCCGCTTGCAGGGGGCTAAGCGGAAATCAATGTCTGAAATTTCGACGATCTCAAATCGACTTCCGATTTGAGGGGGTACAGCGGACTCAAAAATGGACTCGCTCTGACAGCCGCTGTTGACCCAACTCAGACATCTTTGAAAGCCGAACGCCAGTGTATTTCGAGCTCATTGATTTCTGTGGTATATTTCAAAATCGCTTTGTATCTTTTAGCTTATATATGGACGTTCCCTCCACTCTCGCCAGGGATGGAGAAGAGCGGAGGGAACTAGGGCCGCAGGTTCACTACCGTGAACCTGCGGTCGGATTTAAAGCTGTAGCCCAAAAATGTGATGGTAACATTCGTGCCGGGGTCATCGTGACTAACCGGTTCAATCAAGTGACAACATGAGTAACCGGACTTTGCAGAACGAACAACGGTTATGTTCCTGCCTGAACAATTATAAAAATATGTGGTATTAAGATAAGAGAATTAACCGGGCATTGACAAACTCACCTCGGCTCACAAATGTCTCCTTCTGGCTAGGAAGAGACCTTCTGGCGGCCTTTGATTTTGGTCTGCTCCCGAGGGCAAAGCAGAAATTAATCCAGTTAAATCCGCGTCGTCGATTTTGAGGTCCATTATGAGGGGGTAAAGCGGAAGTGAAATCGGACTGACCCTGACAGCCGCTCGTGACCCAAAGCAGACGAAAGTATCTCTCATCGCCGCCTGTTTGTTTGAGGCCAGCTCGCGGATGCAGAACGAACTTGCTTGGCCTCTGGATATCCGACGTTCGTAAAAATTTTGAACCTTCTGATACATTTCGTACACTGACCTAACGCGTAGAAATTGATATCGGGATCACCGCCGATCAGAACTTTCGCGGCAAGAATGCTATGTCGGATGATGCGGTGAGAGAGTCTCGGCCAAGGAAGATCGAGCGCTGAGGGAGATGCCTATGAAGACGGTTCAACTGCCGCTATCAACGGCGATATTGATCACTATTTCCCTATTGTTTTTGGCTGTTTCACCGGCCCGAGCTGCCACCTTCAGTGAGGAAATCGAGGCCGCTCTGACGGCCAAGGACCTGACCACGAACCAGGCAAAAGCCCTCAAAGACCTGTTCAAACGTGCCAAGACACTGGGCAAGCTGAAGATCACCGATGCAAAGTCCGCCGCAGGCGCGGTCACCGGCCAAGTTTCGTTGATGAAGCGGCAATGGGATTTCCTGGCCTACAGTGGCGGCGACGCCAAATCCACTTTCGCCGCCTTGCGTCCCATGAAAGCGATCACCTTCGCCGATCTCGCGAGCAACCTCACCGGTGCTTTCCTTCTCGACGACACCCTCAAATTCCAAGACCAGATGCTGGTCTATGCCAGCCAGAACGTGAAGATCGACAGCCGGAAATTGCCCGAACTTGCCCGCGCCCAGACGGACAGATTTTTTCTCCCGAAGGTGGCTTACCAGTTCAACGTCTCCAAGGGCGTGACGCAATTGGGTGTCTTCGATGTTGCCGATGGCGCGATGTTCAAAGAGGTTCTGGCCTTTCCTGATGGCAAGTCGTCGCTAGCCTATGCCCGAGCGTCGCTGGCCGGCTACGCGCTCGACGACCTGCTCGATGGAAAGTCGTCGAAGAAGATGTCGGTGAAGCTGAAGGCTGTCCTACCAGCCTTCCGGCCGAAGATTGGTGGCGTCCTGAACTTTCCCGCCGATGTTCGGTTCACCCTCGATGGCGAATTGAAGAAGAAGCAAAAGAAACTGACCGTCACCGGTGTCGCCAATATGACCATTGCCGACCAAGCCGTGCCCATGAAGGTGGCGGTTGAAATGGACCGCAAAGACAAGACCTCGCCGGCCAACATCGTGATCCGCGCCGGCCTGGCGTCCAAGAAGCCCTGGAAAAAGGCCTTCGGACTCTCTTGGCTGACTATCGACACCTACAAAATGACCTTCCGCAAGAAGGCCGCCAACTTGGACGTCGCCATTTCCGGCAAGACGACGCTGGGTGCGAAACGCTTCAAAGTGGCGGGTAGCGCCGTAGCGTCGCCGAAGACCGGCGGTTCACTGGCGCCGAAAACTCTCGATTTGGCGCTCGATGAAGGGCCGGACAAGGTCGGTGAACTTTCCGTCGCCGACATCGCGTCGATCTACGCCGCCATGGTCAAGGCCGGCGGCGGCGGGACGCTCAAGGCGCCAAAGATTGTTCCGGACGTGGCGATCGCCGGCACGGAGGAAGGCGAGGGGCCCTCCATCCAACTGTGGCTGAAGCCGCAAAAGAGAACGAAGAGAGGCAAAGTCGAAGGGCCGGGCATCGATCTCCAAGGCGTGCTCCGGGTATTCGGCAGCGATCTGGCCGAGATCGAGCGCGCCTTCATCCACCCGGACCTTGGCGTGGAGGTCCGGGCCGAGACCGGCGGCGCCACGAGCAAACGGTTGTTCCGCTTTGGCCGCATTAAGATGCCGCGGGCTGAGGTTAGTCTCGACATCAAGAAAGGTAAGGGGGGCCGGATTGCCGATCCCAAGTTGTTCTTGAAGGTCGGCAAAGCCAGGGTCCTGGGTGCAGAGACGGCGGCCGAAGTCAGTGTTCATGGAACCAAGGTATCGTTCGCCGCAATCGGCGACTTCGGCTCCCTGTTCGCGTTCGACTTCAAGGCCGCCAATCGGACCGAGATCGGCAGTCTGGAGCACCTCGCCGACGCCGAGTTGATGCTCGACGCCTCACTCAGTGCCGATCCCGTAGGCTGGCTTAAGGGTGCCGGCAAGAAGGCCGCGAAGAAGGGTTTTGGTGACGTTCAAAAGGGAATCGACCGAGCCCTTGCCGAGGTCGAGAAAGCCGAGGCCGAGGTCGACAAGTTTGCCAAGCTCGTCACGGATATGAAGGCCAAGGTGTCAAAAGAACGCGCCGGAACCACAGACCGCATCGGTGCCGCCGAGGCCGAGGTCACAAAATGGAAAAACAAGGTTAAGGAGATCGACGGCGATATCAGTGACGCCAAGGGCGACATCAAGACCTGCAATCAGAAGAAGACCTATTGCGTCTGGGGCAAGCTTGCCTATCACAGTTGCAAGAAGCGCTTCAAGACCGGTAAGAAGCGATGCATCATCCCGGTCTACAAATGGAAGTGCCAGCAGGAGAAGTCCATCGCCGACATCCCGGCCCGAACCGCCTGCACGGCCAAGAACGTGGCGCCCATGGCCAAGGTGGCGTCGCTGGGCGCGGTCCGGGTGACGGTGGTGCCGTCCCTGACGATCGCCGAAAAATCGCTGAAAATGTTGAAGGATGGTATCGAGGAAATCCCACTTGAATTCGATCCTCGGGTCGCCGGCCTGCTGGCCCCGCTGGCGGCGGCCAAGGCCGTCTTCACAGTGGTCAAAAAGACCCTTGAAGGGTATGGCAAATTCAAGGACCTCCTGGCCAAGGGCCTCGACGTTTTCGGCAAGGCGGACATCTTCAAGCTGGAGAAGAGCACGCTCCGTGGCGACCTGGATAACGCGCACTCCGGCAAGCCGCTGGTTCTGGACATGACCTTCCTCAGCTTCGGCAAGACTTACAACCAGCGCCTTGCGTTCTCGTTGACCGACATGAAATACAATGCCGAGCAGTTCGAGGTCGTCGCGCTCGGCCTCGCCAGCAAGGCGGTCATCGATCTCGCCCGCAAAGCCAAGGTCATCCCCTACAAGCTGCTCGACAAAATTACATCAGTCTACAGCGACAAACTTTCACGCGCTGACAAGGAGGTCAGAAAATCGGTTGAACGGAACCAGTTGGACACGCCGGCGACCACCGGGACGACCCTGGAGGGCGGCATCGAAGTGTACCAGCGAGAGCGAAATGCCAAAGTGCTCGAGTCGATCAAGAAGCTCGAGACGTTCATGGAGAAGATGAAAGCGTTCAAAGCTCCCATGCCAAAATGGAATTAAGCTGGGTGTGCGGAGGTCCGCTCATGGCTAGGAAGCGACCTCCAGCACCATGCCCAATCACGTCCGCTTCTGCGCGGTAACCGGACGTAATTTCGGGGTGGCTTTTACTTCCGAAGTTGACCCGCTGCAGACACTTCCCGCTTTTCATTCCCGTCTTTGCAAACCCGGCGGTATCCTTACGCGGGCATCTAGAGACAACAGCACCGCCGATCGTCAGCAGTGTCCGGACTTCCGTTTTCCAGGCGATGAGTATTCTGCCCGGGTGATCGGCTAATTCGTTGATCCATGCGGGCATGACCTTCCTCCGTAAAATCAGCGGTTCCCTGGCGGCTGGATGAGAGCCGCCAGGGATGCCGGTGAACGTATCGAACGGTCAGGTCACTGATTTAGGCGAGAGTTTCCAACGCGGCGACGATGCGTTGGGTTTGCGGTTCCGTGATCAGGCCGGTCAACACTTTGACGAAGTGCGGATGCTGGGCACCTGAGAAGATATACTGCCAGCGATAGGCTTTCAGCAGGCCCTCGCGGACAACCGTCAACTCTTCCTGCCCAATGTCGCGGTCGATTGTCTTGGCGAAGTACTCGGCGTCCGACGTCGCTTGGGCCTGGAGGATACCGTCGACGGCAACCGCCAGGTCGATGAGGTCAACGACCGCCGCATCCCGCTCTTCCGGGGTCAGTTTTGCGTCTTCGCGCTGCCATTCGAGTTCGTCGAGAATTGCGTGTTGGCTTTCTTCCAACCAATGGAAGCGAAAGACGTCCTTGAACACCTCGGACAAATTGCCATCTTCGGCTATACTCTCGCGGTAATGCGCCTGGGTGAAGAGCTCGATCATCAGGGTCAGTCCGAGAACCGACCACGTGCTTTTGCCTAGCACGACTTCGGCAACCGGATCGGGCTGCGGCACGAACTGATAGCCATCGGGCATGGTCTCGCCGATCATCCGTTCGATGCGGCGGAATAATTCCTGGTGCTTGAGTTCCTCGTCGCTGAAGCGGACCAGGGCCTCCAGTTTGGTCTGTTCGCCAAACCAGTGGTCGCGACTAATTTCCAGGACCTTGGCGTTGATGAAGCGTTCCACCAGTCCGAACATGTTGGCGTAGGTGCGGCCTTGAATCTGGCTAATGTAGCGTTTCTCTGTCGTGGAGAGCGTGTCGAAGGTTTCGGTCTTGGCGATGCCATCGGGCAGGTATTTCTGTGCCATGTCGAATTTGCGGCCGCGAATCACGTCTTCGTCGATGTCCCAGCGGACCAACTTCGATGAATTGATGCAGCGGGCGTAACGGACGAGGTCGGCGTCACCGTCGGTGGTGTTGATGTAGGTCATGTCTCTATTCCTTTTCGTGTGTGTGACACTCCGTCATCGGAGCGGGCGGTTCCAAGGCAACGCGCCCGAACCATCGAGGAGCATTGATAGAGACCTGGCATTTCAGTTCGATGTCGCCGCCTCGACCTGTCGGTTTCATTTGTTTCAATGACGGCCGCAATTGGTTGGGCTGGGGGCGGGGATTATTCCGCTGACTTCAAAGCAAGTCGTCACCATGCGTCTCAATTTCATGCCAGATGCCAAAGACAAGCGTCGGCGGATTGATCACACCCGTCTCGGTGGCTGTGGGCTCAATTGAAATCATAGTCCATGAGGGTGCTTGGAAAGGTAACGCCGGCGCCGAATTCGACATCCAAGGGGGCGACAACCTGAAAGCCGAGAGCCCGGTAGAAGCCTTCCGCATTTCTGCTGGCGTAGCATTCAAATCGCGTCACGCCATATTGCGCCGCGTTCTCTTTGCACCGCGTGAACAAGGCCCGGCCGATGCCCTGGCCGATGCAGTCGGGATGCGTGCCGAAATGCCGGAGATGACCAAGCCCTGTCACGATATCGCCGCTGCCTGGCCGCGCCTTGGTCCACCCGCCACAGCCGACAAGCTCACCGCCCGCCCGTTCAGCCACATAGTAGGTCATCGACGTAAGTAGTGCGGGATCGGCCTTCGTCATCAACGGCAGCGCCGCCGACAGGGTCGGCACATCATAGGCGCGCGCCATGAGCGCCGGATAAGAGGCTTCCAGCAACTTATCAACGGCACTCGCGTCAGTGGCCGACGACGCTCTGATAGACAATGAGTTTGCCATGGTGTGAGACTAACGTTCGCGGCCGTGCCGCGACAAGCCGCCGGCCAATGACCGCCGATGGCCGAGCCTAGGCGGCCAGGTCTTGCGTTATATCGCGGACCATATCTGGGGCCACGTCGCGGCCAGCAGGCCGACCCGCGATCGCTGTGGTGAGGTGACTGCGGATCGCCGTGACAACCGGTTCGGCGTGGGTCAGCGGCGACATGTGGGCGGCATCGGCAATCTTCTCAACGTTGCAGCTGTTGATGTGGGCGCCGAGGATTTCGCAAATCCGCCCGAAAGCATCGTCGGTTTTGCCACCGCAAATCACCTGCGTCGGCACGGCCAGATTGGCTAGGTCACGTAAATTGGTTGGGCTGCCCAAATTGGCTTTGTAGGCGGCGGCCGTTTGCACGGTCATGCCGACGAAGCGTTCGCGGGCCTTATCGGACAAAGTGTCCCATGTGCCATGCCCATTATGGCCGTCGATGAAACGCCGCCATGCCGCGACATCGCGTCCCGACCGGGCATCGTCGATAAAAGCCAGGGCCTTTGCGCGGGCATCTTCATAGAGTGCCATGTCACCGGCTTGACGCAGCAGCGGTGTCAGGACCGGCTCAATCAGCACCAGACGCTTGATCATATGCGGAAAACGCACGGCAAGACGCATGGCAGTGGCGCCGCCAAAGGAATGGCCAATGACATGAACCCGTTGCTGGCCGGTATGGTCCAACAGTTCCCGAACCAGGTCTGCCTGATCGTCGTGACTGGCATCTTCGTGGACATCACGGAACACAGTCTCACCGAACCCGATCAGGTCCGGCGCCAAGAGGCGGTAGTCGCCACCAAGAAGTGGGGTGACTTTCCGCCAATGGGCCGATGAAGTGCCGCCGGCATGCAGCAAGACGACGGTCTCGCCGCAGCCGGTATCGGTGAAATGCGTGGAAAACCGCGAAGTTTCGAAGGTTGGCATGACAAGTCTCCTGATCTGGCAATGTGGATGGCGCGTTGGCCATCCGGTTTCGCCGGCAAAGATTAGTTGCCGGCGCGGCCGCCGTAGACCGATTCCTGGGCCATCCGGTCAGCGATTTCCGTAATCTGACCGCGCGGCACGCCGATGTCTTTCAGGGTCGCATTAGACAGGGACCGCAAGGCCGTCTCGGTCTCACGCCGGAGGCGGTTGGCCTTTGCCGTCTTCCTGGTTTCGGCAATGGTGCCGATGGCGTCAAAGATGGCGCTGGTGATGACCTCACCCATCTGGGCGAAGGGGTGGAAAACATCGGCGAAGGGGACCGCCGTATTTGAAATGGAATTGCTCATTGTTCGTCTCCTTGTTGGTGTTGATGTTTCAGTGCCGGCCCGCAACAACTTGTCCGAGCCGTCAAGGAGCATTGATAGAGACCCGCCGTTTCAATCCGATGTCGCGGTTCCGATTATTGAGTTTCAATTGTTTCAGTGGCGGCGGCGCCCTATCGCGGAACTTGATGGCGTTGGCTTGATTACGCTGCGGAAGGGGCCAGAACCTGCCGATGGGCAATGTTCCGTATGGCGACAGCGCCGATCATCACGCTGATCAAATTGGCGGTCAGGGCAAGCCAGGTTTCCAGCAAAAGACCGTGGGCAATCCAAGTCACCCCGCCGGCGAAGATCAGCAGTCTCATGGGCAAGGGATTTACCTGCATACGGCCAAGCGCGATCAACGTCATTGCCGTGACGCTGACGGTGGATGCCGGACCTGACCAGAAATACATTCCACTGCCGACCATCATCACGATCAGACCGTAGCCGATCATGTTGAGGATGCGGCCGCGAGCCGAAGCCAACGCAGCCGCTGTCTGCAAGACGCCGAGCAGGTTGACCGCCGCGGCGCCGGGAACGTCCAGCATCGCGTAGTAGATGGTGAAACTGATGCCAACGCAGAGCTGAACCGACAACAGTCCTGAGCGCGATCGGCACAGGGGGAAAACCGCCAGGCCGGCCATGGCCGTCAGGCCGGCGAAGCCGGCAACGGGGTTGTCGTAGAATAGATCGAACATCGGGATCTCTGCTTTTATTGAGTTGAGAATGCGCCGCACGAACGGGGCCTAAAGAACGAGTGGGAATGCCCCCTTGAGGCCGGCGATCGCCATGTCGATGGCAATGGCGGCAAGAATCATCCCGATTAACCGGGTGACCACCATCAATCCGGTCGCGCCCAGAAACCGGGCGATCGGACCTGCGGCGCGCAAGGTTACGTAAACCAAGGCGACGATGCAGATGATGACAGCCGCCAGGGTGATGAAATCGCACACCCGGGTAGCTTCCCGGCTGGCCAGTATGACCGTGGCGATGGCACCGGGACCAGCCAGCAAGGGAATCGCCAGTGGGCAAATAGCTTGTGAGTCAGCGGCTGCGATTTCCGCGTCGTTGGTCCGTCGGCCACGCGGTGCTTCGGCGCTGGAGGCCAGCATGGCCAAGCCCATGGACAGCACGATGATGCCGCCGGCGATCCGAAATGACGGGATGCCAATGGCGAACAAATTGAGGACCTGCGTTCCCGTCGTCGCGGCAACGCCAAGCACCAAGAAGACGGCCAAGGCGGCGACGCCCGCCAGACGGCGGCGCACGGCGGCCGGACGGTCTTCGGTCATGGACGTGAACAGCGGCACGCCGACAATGGGATTCATGATTGCGAACAAGGATGCGAACAATGCTGCAAACAGCTTCCAATCGATGACCAGTTCGTGCCAGGGCACAGAAATTTTTAGTGCCATGGCGTTGGCGCCAAACGTTTGCGTCATAGCGAACATGGCGGTCCCGGCGCCGGCCGCGGTGAAGGCCGCGTAAGTCTGTGTTTTGATGCCAATTCTCATAGCCCTGACTCCGTTATCCAATCAATGCGTTGGATAACGTTTTAAGCGTTCAGGGTTTCAGGCGAATGTCGGTTGGCGGTAAAAAGTGTTTCGATTGTTTCCGGAATTTCGGCTTCAATTATTCGTTCATTCACCGTCCGGCGCGAAGATATAGCCGACACCGCGCACCGTCTTGATGATTTGCGGTTTGCTGGGGTCGCGTTCGATCTTGCGGCGGATGCGAGTGATCCGGATATCGATACTGCGGTCGAAAGGTTCCCAGTCCTTGTTGTGGGCCAGGTCCAAAAGTTGGTCTCGATTGAGGACACGGCCGGGATGATCGGCAAAGGCCTTGAGCAAATCGAACTCCATGGCCGTCAACGGAATTTCGCCGCCTTCCGCATCATAAAGTTTGTGCGCGTCCGTATCCAACTTACAGGCACCCAACTGGACCGTCTCTTGCGTTCTTGCACTGACACTGTCGGGCGCCTCGGACTGAAACCGTCTGAGCACCGACTTGATGCGCGCCAGCAGCTCACGCAGATCGACCGGTTTCGCCAGATAATCATCGGCGCCCATTTCCAATCCGACGATCCGGTCAATAACGTCACCGGCCGCCGTCAGCATGATGATGGCGACGTCATGGTTTTCACGCAAGAAGCGGGCCAGCGATAGTCCGTCTTCGCCGGGCATGGAGATATCGAGAAGCACCAATTCCACATCGGCACCCGCGCCATCTTCGAAGACGCCGCGCAGGGCTTCGCCGCCATCGGCGGTTGTCACACGGAACCCCTTCATGGCGAGGTATTCGCTGACGGTCTCGCGAATGCCGTCTTCGTCATCGACGACGACAATGTGGGCGCTATTGGTCATGACTTTTCTCCAGTTGTGCCATCGGACCGGACAGAAACAATCGTACGATACACCAGATCCCTGAGATCATCCGGCGTTATTGGTTTTTCCAGATAGGGAAGACCGGCGGTTTCCAAAAACGCCCGCGTCTTCACATTCATGGTGTCGCCGGTCATAAATGCTGTACGGGCAAGCAGTTCAGGGTGGCTGTTCTGCAACGCGTCGAAGACCCCAAAGCCGTCCGAATCGGGAAGCCGCAAATCACTGACGATCATATGGAACGTGTCGCGCTCCAATATGCTCATGGCCCGTTTGACACTGTTGGCGATCACCGCGGTATGTCCGTCCGTCGTCAGAATGTCCGAGACCAATCGGGCGACGTTCGGTTCATCATCAACGACCAGGACCCGGCACGGTCTGATTTGCGGTGGTCTCTGACGACCCGCGGTGGGTGCCATTCCCGTTACCCACGGCAACCGGATAACGAAAGACGTGCCGCCGCGGCGCGGTGCCTCGATGTCGATGGACCCTCGGTGGGCTTCAATGATCTGATGGCAAACCGCCAAACCAATGCCGGTGCCTTCACCGACCGGCTTGGTGGTGAAGAAGGGTTCATAAACGCGGCGGCGATTCTCTTCGGGGATGCCCGGGCCATTGTCGGTGATTCTGATGATTGATTGACGGCGCTTACGATCCTGACGGGTGGTAATGGTCAGGCGGCGCGGCGGCTTGATGCCTTCCAAAGCCTGTTGGGCATTGACGATCAGGTTGGTGATGACCTGATTCAATTGGTCGGGACTTCCGAGCACCAGCGCCAGGCTCTTTGACAGGCGCTTGGTCAGATGAATATCGGTCGTCCGCAAGGCATATCCGGTGACCTCGAGAGCCGTATCGACGACCGCGCTGAGATCAACCGCCGTTGTCTCACCGGGCTCTTCGCGGGCCATGGCGAGGAACGTTTTAACGATACGGGCACACCGTTCGGCGGCATCGCCGATCATCACGGCACGTTCGCGTATCCGTGTGTCGACAGTTGTTTCTTCCAAAAGCAGGGCCTGGCCCGATACCACGGACAACGGGTTATTGAGTTCGTGAGCAACACCGGCCAATAGCGTGCCCAGTGCGTTCAGCTTTTCACTTTGGTAAAGCGCTTCGCGCTGATGTTCCATTTCCGCCTCAACAGCGTAGCGTTCGGTGAGATCGAGAATCGTCGAGACAATGACGTCCTCGCCCTGGTAGTCGATCAGTCGGGCTGAGACCGCACCCCAGAAGGTGGAGCCGTCGATGCGGTTGTATTCCGCCACGTAACCATCGACCTGTCTGTCGCGCAGCAACTGGTCGATATAGTTGTCGCGGACACGTGGATCCGCATACCGTCCACGGGCATTTGCGTAGCCTTCCGAACTATCGTAACCGAATAAGGATTCATTGGCCGGGCTGGCGTATATATATTCGCCGTCCGGTCGGTTCATGGCGACCGGCACGGGACATGCTTCAAGGATACGGCGGATCATCGCTTCGCTTTCGCGCAGTGCCTCTTCCATATTCCGCCGCTCGGTGACGTCGAGGCGCGTTGCCACGCGGCCACCCAGTCTGGTCGCGTGGCTCGACGTCATGACCCAGCGGCCGTCGGCAAGTTGGTATTCGGCGACGTTGCCGATCTGCCGGGTTTGAACACGTTTCTCATACCATTCATCGACCCGGCCGATGGCTTCCGCGTACTGACCCAGTTCAGCCCCGGCGCGGACAAACTCCCGCCACGTCACGCCCGGTTTCAAGGCGGCTTCGGAAATTTTGTTGATATTTCGATAGCGTTGATTGCACATGACGAATTCATCGTTCTTATCCCAGATAACAAACCCCTCAGGCAGCGATTCGATGGCGTCTTCCAGCATCTGTCGGGCTTCGATCGTCTCTGTTTCGCGCCGTTTGCGGCTGGTGATATCACGCAGGGTGACGACAATACTGCCGTCGCGGGTGCGGGTATTCGAACCAACGATCCAGCGGCCGTCGGACTGTTCGTATTCCATATCCCGTTTCACTGCCGTGCGAGCCTTAATCCGCTCATTGAGCCATTCGTCCTCATGGCCGACGGCATCGATAAATAGCCCTTGCGCAAGGTCGGATCGCATCAAATCAACCCAGGTCATGCCTGGCTTGATAATATCTGAACTGATCTTATGGAAATCCCGGTATTGAGAATTGCACATCACCAGTTGGTCGTCGTGGTCAAACAGGGCAAAACCTTCAGACAGGGATTCAATGGCGTCTTCCAAGAGTTCCTGGGTCTTGCGAAATTGTGTTTCGCGGCGCTTCGCTTCGCTCACGTCAGCGAAGATGCTGACGACCACCCGACGCCCCTCCAAATCCATCAATCGTGAATTGAGCCGGACCCAGAACACCGTGCCGTCTATTCGTTTAGTCCGAACCTCATGGCCCTGGACATCGCCGGTGGCCGCCAATTTCTTGATCAGATCTTCGCGGTCTTTGGGATCTACGTAATGGTCAACGGCAAAGCGCGATTCCGGCGACGGCCATTCATACCCGAACATCGCGACCGCGGCGGGGCTGGCGTAAAGCAGCTCCCCGGTTTCGAAATCGACAAAATTCACCGGCAAGGGGTGGTCTTCGACAATCCGCCGAAAATGTTCCTCGCTTTTTCGAAGCGCCGCCTCCGTCTCTTTGATCTTGCTGATATCAGTGATAATCGTGACCTGGCCGCCATCGGGCGTGGTTGAGCGCGAAATCATCCGCCAGTCGCCGTTGGCGTGCTGAAACTCGATGGGATCGTCGGGCGGTTCGCGAAGCCGGCGGACAATTTTCTCGGCCCATGCGTCGACATCAACCATCGTCTCACCATCGAAGCTACGAAGCCCTTCGCAGACTTTTCTCCACAATTCAATACGCTGCATTCCGATGATGTCGTCGGGACGCATTCCCGAACGGGCAAGCAGGGTTGAATTGCAGAGCACATAGCGGTCATCCGAGTCGCTAACGGTAAAGCCGAACGGAATCGCTTCCACCGCATCACGCGCCATCTGGTCTGCTTTGGCCCGCCTTGTGTTGTCGCGCAACGATCCGACAATTTTTTCCTGACCATCGGCGGGGTCGATGAGCCGGCGGCACTCGTCGGCGAGCCTGAGATAGGCGCCGTCCGGCTGACGGAACCGGTATTCGATGGACGTTGGTTGGTCCGGTGACAGATTGGCGCGTGCCTGGCGATACATTGGCAGATCTTCGGGATGTATATGGCGGTGCCAAAAATCTGCGGTGGCGATGCCATCGGGCATCTCGTGGCCGGAAATGTCTTTGAAATTTTCGCTGAGCAAGCGTTGCGAGTGGCCATCGTCGCCAGTGACGACATAGTGCGCGGTGCCCGAATGGCGGATCGCCAGGGCGATGGCAGCTTCGGCGCTAGTCGCCTCGGCACTGATTGAAGGTGAGTTATCGGTTGATTTTGGCATCGTTGTCAGCCCTCAGGTCGTCGCGGAAACTCTTCATAGTTCTTCAGGCGGAATCATACCACAGGGAAGAGGGGCGGCTACCGAACACAGGTTTGATCTTCTGATCCAGTAACCGCCCAACGCGTTGCCTGTCGTGATGAATTAAGATTCTCCTTAACTGGCGACACCATGGTTAGCGAACCTTGGCCCGGTATCCATATACGGCATCAATGGCGGATTTGCGTGCCACCGCAGGAATATCATGGCGTGCCACACCAATGTCGTGAAGCATATGGTCCGACAAGGACATCAGCGCTTTTTCCGTTTTCTTGTGGCGCCTTTCGACTTGCGCGCGCCGCGTCGATACGCAGAACGATTCGACAAAATCATCGAAGGTATCGGAAATCGTCTCTCCGATTTGGACAAACGGCCCGTAGACCTCAATGAACGGGATGGCGGGATTTGTACTCTGCTTAATCATGTTTCTGCTCCTTTTTCTAACGCGGTTTCGAAATTCGGCCTGATTTGCTCACCCACTCTGTGCGCTCGGGCCGTCGGGGAGCATATGTAGAGATCCGTCGTTTCAATCCGATGTCGGGACTTGTTGGATTTGGTTTCAATTGTTTCAGCAGCCCCGTTATGGGACGGCCTGACCAGACAATTTCAACTCCATTTGGCGTCCGCCGCCGGCGATCAGGCGCGGCCGCCTCAACAATTGAAACCAAAAAGCGGGTTCCGCGAAATTCAACGGAAACACAGGTTCATTAATTCTTTTGGCCGTTCGCCGCCGGTTAATGCCGGCAAGCGGACAGGTAAAGAAACACTTTGATGAGAAGGAACCGAACGATGAACTTCATCCCCAAACACGGAAATCACAAAGTGCGTGTCCACAGTGTTTTTCGTGAGCATCAGAAGACCGTCAACACCGCCTGGCAGGAATATTACGAAGCCGTCCAGGAGTCCGGTATCGACAGCGGCGAAGCCATGGCGGCTCAAATGCATCTTCGCGACACCCGTTGGCGTCTGCATCAATTCATCCAGCACCCTCGGGTCGAGGGTTAATTTCAACCATCACGAACTCACACAGGAGTAAAACCAATGTTTACGAAACGCGTAAGAATGATGTTCTCAATGTCACCGATAGCGGAAGTTTCCATAAAGTTCTTTTCCGCCAATATGGTCGTCCTCGTACTGGCCATCTTCGTCGGCCGGGTCTTCGCTTAATGAAGGCACCGATAGGTTTACCGAAAGCCCACAACAGTGCGGGTTTCGGGTTCTCGGTAGGCGGCGGCACCAAGCCGTCTTCTAACGATGAACCCGATGCCGCGCCGGCTGGCTTTCGCGGATGGCCCCGCAAAGTACGAATCAACCAGCTATTGGCTATCGGCATCTCAACCGGGCCAAAGCAACGGCAGAAGGTGTCCGTTTGTGGCTACAATCGGAAGAAACCGACGGCGCATATTTCCGTCCGGTTCTGAGGGCATAGCAGACATGCTATAGTCGGGGCCATGCAACCGCCACCCTCGCTAACCTCATCGCCAACGACAACGACCCTGACGTGCTATGGTGAATGACTACCCGTTGAACGCATTTGGAGATTGACTGAAATGCAGCCTTTGGAAGAGCTTGACTACATTCCGTTTGAGAAGATGGTCAAAGATCAGAATAGGGCCAAGCAGATTGGATCGGCCCAAGGCATCCATCGGTATTTTCCAACGGATTGTGTGCTTTCAAGTGATCTAATCGTACGACGCACCAACGCCTTCGATGCCTACCGCAAGAAAGTCAACGCCAAGGGCAAGGGCAAGCGGGACAACATCATCGTTGACTTCATCAAAGACGGACGGACTGTGGGCGAGATCAATGCGTCGGTCCGAAAGGCGAAGAAGGCAAACAAGAACCGGGTTGGCTCTGCTAAACGTGACGCCGACATAATCATTGCAGCGTACCGTGGGCTGATACGACTGGAGATGCTGCGTTAATAGCGCCACCCTTCAAAACCTTGTCGCGAATGACAACGGGCTCCGCGTCTTTTGTGGCGCCTGTGACCGAGTTGTTGAGCTAGACGTGCCGGCGCTGGTTGACCGCTACGGCCCGGCCATGCCGTTGCCGGAAATTGGCCGGCGGTCGTAGTGCTCGGAACCTGCTCTTTATCCCACTTTTCTGCGGTTTTATCTGATGGTACGCTTCTCTTTAAAGGTGTGTGGTTTTGAAGGGGGATTATCAATGTTACGTGTGGCCGTTGTATTCGCATCGTTCCTAGTCGGGATCAATTCAGCCAATGCAGTTGTTTGCGATAAGGCCCAGACGGCCATTGCAGATGAGTATCTTGTCGCCCTGCAAAGTGACGGGGCGGCGGTGGCCGAACTCACTGCGAGGCATGCACCTTTTGGCTTCCATCACTCCAAAGGAAGACCCGCCAACGAACGCCTTCTATTTCATGGTGGTTACATCTCCAATCATGACGCGGACCTGCGAACTGCTCTCTGGGTGTCATATCGACTGACCGCCGACGACATTGAAAATGCAGAGGGAAGGGAGCGCGTGAACTGCTTTCGATCTGATCCTCGGCTGAAGGAAGATCACGCGGCGAATGAAGATGACTACAAAGAGAAGACGTACGACCAGGGCCACATGACCAATGACGCCGACTTAAAAGATACGTTTATCGAACAGCTTACCGGGTGCCGGTGGGGAGAGTTACGGGATCTGTTGGTGGACGATTACATGCATGAGCAAAAGCGCGTGCTGATCCGCAAATCAAAAGGCGGGCGGACCCGAACGGTTTCCCTTTCAAACGAGGCTATTGAGTTTTTCGAGGTCACGACGCAAGGCCGCACCTTGGATGAGCATATGTTTCCCCGTGACAACGGAACGCCCTGGGAAATTAACGCTCAGTCGAAAGCGTTCTTCAAGGTGTGTGGCGTAGCGGACATTCCACAGCCGGTGCGGTTCCATACGTTACGGCATACCTACGCCACTGAAGCCATTCTGGCCGGTGTGCCGTTGAGCATCGTCGCTCAGCAACTAGGACACTGCGATACGAGGATGGTCGAAAAGTTCTATTCGCATATTACCCCAAGCTACGTGGATGAGGTGGTTCAGAAACTGATGCCGAATTTGTTGGATGGATGATGCCAAACGTTGCTTTCTAGTTTTAAGATGGTGCTGTCGGCGCTGCCAGACCTGTAATCGGCTTTTCAAACAATACCGAGCAATCGAAATCCGACACCTAGCTAATCGGTTGCAGACCTAATGGTAGTATCGCATTCTATCAGATAGAGAGATGTTTTGGGGAGCGTCTGCGAATGGCGACAGGTACTGTCAAGTGGTTCAACGCCGCAAAAGGTTTCGGCTTCATTGAACCCGATGATGGCGGCAACGACGCGTTCGTCCATATATCCGCCGTCGAGCGCGCCGGACTGACCACGCTGACCGAAGGACAAAAGGTCACCTATGAGCTTGTGCCCGGACAGAACGGCAAAACTTCCGCCGACGACCTTGCTGTTGCTGAAGCACCTCCAGACCCAAAACCTTTCGATGACTAGACGATGTTGCAGATAAATGAGACGTTATTCATCTGGACAAGTTTTCGGTTGGCGACCATATCTGGTTAAGGAAAATGGTAGAAGATTCTCACAAGCTCTTATACAGCATTGATCGCAATGCTCGTTACCACGCTCGGCGCCGAGCGTTTCTTGACGGTATGCATCGAGCAATATTGTTTGTCGTAATCCTATCTGGCACAGCAGCATTTGCCACATTTCGTCAAAAAATCGGCCTTTTTGGTATTCCGCCAGAATGGTTTGCTGTGATCCCGGTATTTCTTGCTACAGCTGACTTAGTCTTCGATTTATCAAACAAATCTCGCGACCACGAATTTCTATATCGAAAATATTCAACACTATTAGTTGATGCGGTCAAATCGACCGAGGATGAAGTGCAAAAATGGGCAGCCATTAAAGTTAGATACCATGAAGTCTTGCAAGACGAACCACCGAACTTTCATGTTTTGAATGCGGCTTGTTTCAATGAAATAGTTGACACCTATGGTTTGAATCAAGCGCAGAAAATAAGAATACCGAGGCATGTGTCTTGGTTGATGCACATTTTTAGATTCGAGAATTTTCGTATTTCGTAGACCGACTTAATCCGCAAATTTTTTCTGATTTCGATTTAATCGCATACGAATCGTCGTTTCGACTCTGATGGAAAACTCACTCATCAGCATTCATCGGACAGACCCGTTATGTCATTAGCGCTGCCGGAGATTGGCCGGCGGTCGCGATGCCGGGAATGTGGGGCGAAAGGTGGGAGTGTTCAGGTGGTGGCGGAGGTGTGGTGAATGTTCGCAAAACGCTTATCTGAATTAACCGCAGGTGACATTGAGGCATTTGTAGCCGAAGAGCCGCCCGAGGGCGACCAGCTAGAACTCAAGAAGGCCCTTCAATCAAAGAAGGGTGAGGACCGATGGGTAACTCATGGTGACCGAATTGGTGAACGTGCACGGGACGAATTGATTGCCGAAATCATTGCTTTCGCGAATGCCCATGGCGGCACACTCCTTCTTGGCGTTGATGAGATGAAAACAAAGCCGGCAAGGGCCTCAGAAATTACTCCCGTACCCAATTGCATCGAACTGGCGGATCGACTGCGCCTCCAATGCCGGGATTGCATCGAACCGCAGCTAGCGGTGATCGAGGTCGAAGGTGTACCGACCGGCGAAGATGGAGGCGGCGTAGTCGTGTTTCGTGTGCTTCCCTCTCGCATGGCGGCCCACCGGCATACGTCCACCAAGGAGTGTTATATTCGCCGGGCCGACAGGACAGAGAAAATGACGATGCGGGAAATTCAGGATTTGACCCTTCAGGTTGAGCGCGGAAATTCTACAATTGAGAAAGCGTTCGCGAAACGTCGAGACAATTTTAAGGAATCGGTCGCTGAGTATTTTGGGCGTGGCGAAGTAGTTAAGCTCGGCGATGTGCGTCGCGGTGTTGCGATAAGATTTTCTCTGGCGCCGCTGTCTCCAATCTACATTGAAAAAGTTCATGGCACGATTCCAATTCAGCCACGCTTGGAACAGTTCGTTGGCCGCTTAGGCGGCTCCGATAGAAAATATGATTTGGTGGCGTCACATTCTCATCTGAATTGGCGGCCAATACTTCGTGGCTCAAGCGCCTCAGATGAAGCCGAAGACCGCTACCGGGTAAATGTGGAGGTCACATGCGACGGACAATTAAATTATGAAATGCTGCGCATGGATCACGAGGAGCGTGGGAATCGCGTTTACATGGGATGGATAATGGCGCTTCTGGCGAACGCCGTTATTGCCGGTGAACGTTTTCGTGTGGCGGCTGGCGCTCCCGGCGTCGAATATGGGCTTGATATGGAAATCTGGGCTGTCGGTGGAGAATGCTCAGTTTTGAGTTACGGTAGCGGCTCATTGTATGAAGGCGCATACGGCGCCTTCCCTGGGGGGCAGACTAGATTTCCCCAATACAGCATTGGCCTGCCGGAAGAGTTCCCATTGATTGTCCGGGCCGTAGAACGGGACCTGTGGAATGCCGCTGGCCGGGATTGGGATGACGGCATTGTCATAGATTTTTCAAGCGCACTCGGCGAATAACTGAGTTGGCTGGGGCCGCCTATTTGCGGCACACTCCAAATAAATCAAATCAGGCTGAAACCGCACCTTGTTGGTACCTTTACGGTACCTATAGTGAATTTGAAAATGTAGCACATTGAAAACAAAAGAAAGAATTGGTCGGGGCGAGTGGATTCGAACCACCGACCCCATCGTCCCGAACGATGTGCGCTACCAGGCTGCGCCACGCCCCGACCAGTGTGGCCCATAGGAACCACGGGTATTCTATAAGTCACTGATTTTAAAAACCAGTTCCTAGATCCCGGAGATGGTGCTGTTCAAAGCCGAACGACATCATGCCCGAGGGTCGCGGTTATAACGCCCCGGGCGCCCAAGGGCAAGCGTCGACGGCGCCCGGCCGAAGCCGGTTTGATAGGCCCAGGCGAGGCCGATCTAATAGGCCCGGTCGATGCAGAAATCTATCAACCCGTCGAGGGCACGTTTTTCGGGACCATCGTCAAATATCCCTAAGGAATCGCGGGCAATGGCGCCGTAATGGCGGGCCCGTTCGACCGTATCGCTAAGTGCTTCGTGGCGGGTCATCAGATCGATGGCGTGCGGCAGGTCGGCCTCGGTCTGGTCAAGGCCTTCCAGGGTGCGGCGCCAGAACCCGCGTTCTTCCTCGTCGCCGCGGCGGAAGGCCAGGATCACCGGCAGGGTGATCTTGCCGTCGCGGAAATCATCGCCGACGGTCTTGCCCAGCTTTGCCTGCTCGGCCGAGAAATCCAGGACGTCGTCAATCAGCTGAAAAGCGATGCCCAGGTTCATGCCGTAGGTCTCCAGCGCTTCTTCCTCAACCCGCGGCCGGTCGGAAACCACGGCGCCGATGCGGCAGGCGGCGGCGAACAATTGCGCCGTCTTGGCCCGGACGACGTCCAGATAAGCGGTCTCGCCGGTTTCCGTGTCGTTCGACGTGATCAGCTGCAGAACCTCGCCCTCGGCGATTACCGATGAGGCGTGCGAGAGAATACCGAGCACACTCAGCGAGCCGTCGGCAACCATCAATTCAAAGGACCGGCTGAACAGGAAATCACCGACCAGGACGCTGGCCTTGTTGCCGAACACGGCATTTGCCGACGCCAGGCCGCGACGCAGGTCGCTTTCATCGACCACGTCGTCGTGCAGCAGCGTCGCGGTGTGAATAAACTCAACGCAGGCCGCTAAGGCGACATGGCGGGTGCCGCCGCGATAGCCGCACATCTTCGCCGACGCCAGGGTCAGCATGGGCCGCAATCTCTTGCCGCCGGCCGCAATCAAATGGCTGGCCAGTTGCGGGATCAGATCGACCGGCGAATCCATATGGCGGATGATCAACGCGTTGACCGCCTTCAGGTCCTCATCGACCAGGTCGCTTAAGGCGTCCAATGAGGATTTGGCGCGATCTCCGTCCAAGCTGATGACGACGCCCACGGCGATTCCTTCCGATCCAAAATTCCACAAGGATGCCGTGGCCTGATGCCTTGACGCCCTGCGGTTCGTACCAGAGCATAGGGAGGCAATTCCCGGACGGTCAAGCCAGAAGCCCAAAAACATCATGCCGGAATTTCGATGATTGAACTGACCCGCAGCAACGATCCCGTGTTTCTGTCTTGGCTGACCAACCGGTTGGCCGAAGAGGATGTCGATGCCGTCGTTCTGGATGGCTACACGGCCGTGGCCGAGGGTTCTATTGGCGCCATTCAGCGCCGGGTCATGGTCGATGGCGACGATTTGGCGCGGGCCAGGCTGGTCCTGCATGAGGCGGCGAACTTGTGACTAGCGTGCTCGGGGCGGAAGAGCTGACCCGCACCGAACTGTTGGGCGGCCGGGTCATTTGCCTGCAGCCGGCGCAGGGTTTCCGGGTTGCCATTGATGCGGTTTTGCTGGCCGCCGCCGTCCCGGCCGGGCCGGGTGCGACGGTTCTGGATGTCGGCACAGGAACCGGCGCTGCGGCGCTTTGTGTGGCTGCCCGCGTCGCCGACGTGTCGGTGGTCGGGCTCGACATCCAAGACCATTTGGTACCCGTCGCCCATGAGAATGCCGTCTTGAGCGGATTGGCCGGCCGCGTCCGCATGGTTGCCGGCGACCTGCTGGCGCCGCCCGATGAAGTTCCGGCCGCCAGCTTCGATCACGTCATCGCCAACCCGCCTTACATGAAAGCTGGCGCCGGCCAGGTGCCAGCCGATCCGGGCAAGGCGATGGCAACTATCGAAGGCCGTGCCACATTGGCCGATTGGCTGCATTTCTGTGCGCAGCGGGCCAAGCCCGGCGGCACCGTCACGGTCGTCCACCGCCATGACCGGCTGGACGAAGTTCTAACCGGCCTTAATCCCATAATGGGACCGTTGACGGTCCTGCCGTTGCTGCCGAAAGTTGATGCCGCGCCGAAGCGGGTGCTGGTCCAAGCGTTGAGAGGCGGCGAACCGGCGGTGCGCTACATGGCCGGCCTGGTCCTGCACGAGGCCGGTCGCCAATACACAGCGGCCGCGGAATCCGTTCTACGTGACGCGGCACCTCTGCTATTATCGGGCGATGATGACCTGGTTTGAAAAATTGCCCTGGGTTGGCGAGCGGGCGCCAGTGGTCGCCGTGCTGCGCCTCAATGGTGTGATCGGTCAGGTTGGCGGCCTGCGGCGCGGGCTGGCCCTGGCGACATTGGACGAGCGCCTGGAGAGCGCCTTCAAAACCCGCCGCCTCTCAGCCGTCGCGCTCGGCGTCAATTCACCCGGTGGTGCGCCGGCGCAATCGGCGATGATTGCCAAACGCATTCGCGATCTGGCCGCGGAAAAGGACATCCCGGTGTTTACGTTCATCGAAGACGTCGGCGCGTCTGGGGGCTATTGGCTGGCCTGCGCCGGGGATGAGATTTTCGCCCAACCCAGTTCTATCGTCGGGTCCATCGGTGTCGTCTCCGGAGGCTTTGGTTTCGCAGACATGATCAAGAAACTGGGGATCGAGCGCCGCCTTCATACGTCCGGCGACAAGAAAGCCATGCTCGATCCCTTCGCGCCGGAGAAGGCGGCCGAGGTCAAACACCTGAAAGCCCTGCAGAAGGAAATTCACGACGACTTCATCACCATGGTCCGCGCCCGGCGCGGCGACCGTCTGGCGACCACCGACAAGGTTCTATTCAGCGGCGCCTTTTGGACCGGCACCAAGGCGCTTGAACTGGGCCTGATCGACGGCCTGGGCGATCTTCGGTCCGTCATGCGTGAAAAATTCGGCAAGACCGTGAAGTTCCGGAATTTCGATGAGCGCCGGTCCTGGTGGCAACGGCGGTTCTCGCTTTCCGCCCCTGACGCCGGCATCTCGGAAAGCATGTCCCTGAACCTGGCCGACAATCTTTTGGCGGCGGTTGAGGAACGCCTTTGGTGGAACAGGTTCGGTCTCTAAGGCGATTCGCCGCTTTGATCACTTGACCGCACTTCGCCGGGCGCACTACAAGTTCCCATGTTTGGTTTTTCGATCATGAAACTGCTGTTCACCGTCGCCGTCGTCGTCGCGGTCTGGCAGGGCTTCAAGTGGCTGAAACGCCGCGATGAGCTGCAAAACCGCCGCGCCGAGGCCGATTTGAATGATCGCGGGCGGGCGGCTCAGCCGGATGTTGAAGAGATGGTGCCGTGCCCCGATTGCGGCGCCTACATCGCCAAGGGCGGTAACCACCGCTGTACTTGATTATCCGGTAGCGGGTGTTACGTTCGCTGCCGGTTATTTATCCCCGGTTTTTGGGGTTTTCGGGACAGATCGCCGGCATGCCGACCACCACACCCACGGGGAATTCCAAGCCAGCCGACAAGACCACCTGTTTCCAGGGCCTGATCCATCGGCTCCAGGGGTTTTGGGCTGACCAGGGCTGTGTCCTGCTGCAACCCTACGACATGGAAGTCGGCGCCGGCACCTTTCATCCGGCGACGACGCTGCGTTCGCTGGGGAAGCCTGATGACGTTTGGAACTGCGCCTATGTGCAGCCGTCGCGGCGGCCGACCGATGGCCGCTACGGTGAGAACCCGAACCGCCTGCAGCACTATTACCAATACCAGGTGCTGATGAAGCCCAGTCCGCCGAACATTCAGGAATTATATCTCGAAAGCCTCGCCGTGCTGGGCATCGACGCGGCCCTGCATGACATCCGTTTCGTCGAAGACGATTGGGAAAGCCCGACGCTCGGCGCCTGGGGACTCGGCTGGGAAGTCTGGTGCGACGGCATGGAGGTGAGCCAGTTCACCTACTTCCAGCAAGTCGGCGGTTTCGACTGCGACCCCGTGCCGGCGGAAATTACTTACGGTCTGGAGCGTCTGGCCATGTATGTGCAAGGCGTTGAGAACGTCTACGACCTGGATTGGGATGGCGTGCCCAAGGATCAGGGCGGCAAGACTTATCGCGATGTTTTCCATCAGGCCGAAGTGGAGTATTCGACGCATAATTTCGAATACGCCAATACGGAGATGCTGACCCGCCATTTCGCCGACGCGGAAGCCGAATGCCACGCCCTGCTGGGTAAGGACCTGGCCCTGCCGGCCTATGACTACTGTTTGAAGGCCTCGCACCTGTTTAATCTGTTGGATGCGCGGGGCGTCATTTCGGTGACTGAGCGCGCCGCCTATATCGGCCGGGTCCGGGCGCTGGCCAAGGGTTCGGCGGAAGCCTGGTTGAAAAGCCAAGGGGTGGACGTTTGATGGTGCACATTGACTTGCCCAATCAAACTGCGTCATTCCCGCGAAAGCGGGAATCCAGGGCCACACGCACCCGTGTCCCTGACTGGATTCCCGCTTTCGCGGGAATGACGAGAGATACGAAGATTGGGCGCCCGGCCGGGTGCGGTGGAGGCGCGTATGCCTGAACTCCTCCTCGAAATCCTCTCGGAAGAAATCCCCGCCCGCATGCAGACGAAGGCGGCGGATGACCTGAAGCGCCTTGTCACCGCCGGCCTCAAGGACGCCGGCCTGGAATTCTCGTCGGCCCAGGCCTACGCCACACCGCGCCGCCTGGCGCTGGTCGTTGACGGCATCCCGGAAAAGCAGCCCGATATTTCCGAAGAACGGCGCGGCCCGAAAGTCGACGCGCCGGACAAGGCGATCCAGGGTTTCCTGGGCGCTGTCGGCCTGACCATGGCTGAGGTCGAAACCCGCCAGACGGACAAGGGCCTGTTCCTGTTTGCAAAGATTGAGAAAATTGGCCGGGCGACGCCGGACGTGCTGACGGAATTGCTGCCGAAAGCGTTTGGTGATCTGCCTTGGCCGAAGTCCATGCGCTGGGCCAGCCATGACCTCCGGTGGGTACGTGCCATTCATTCAATTGCCGCCGTGTTCGATAAGGATATCGTGCCGGTTACTTTTGGCCCGGTGGATGCGGCCGCATTGACCGTGGGCCACCGGTTCTTGGCACCTGAAACGATCACTGTCACCGACTTCAATGACTACAAATCCCAGCTCGCCGCCGCCAAGGTCATGCTCGATCCGGCAGATCGCCGCAAACTGATCCTGACTGAGGCGACGAAGTTGGCCGAGGCGAAAGGCCTGACCTTGAAGGACGATATCGGCCTTCTCAACGAAGTTACCGGCCTAGTCGAATGGCCCGTCGTTTACATGGGGTCCATCGACGATGAATTCATGGATGTGCCGCCGGAAGTGCTGATCACGTCAATGAAATCGCACCAGAAATATTTCTCATGTTTGGACAAGGCCGGCAATCTGGCCAACCGCTTTATTGTCGTTGCCAATACGGAAACCACGGACGGCGGCACTCAGGTGGTGGCCGGTAACGAGCGCGTGCTGCGGGCGCGCCTGTCAGACGCCAAGTTCTTCTGGGACCAGGATCGCAAGACCTCGCTGTCGGCCAAGGCGCCGGCCCTGAAGGACCGGGTTTTTCACGCCAAGCTCGGCACGGTCGATGAAAAAGTTGACCGTATGCAAGCCCTGGCCGCCGATATTGCGCCCAACGTGCCCGGCGCCGACAAGGACCGGGTGCGCTCGGCGGCGCGGCTGGCGAAGGCCGATCTGTCCAGCGGCATGGTCGCTGAATTTCCCGATCTGCAAGGCATCATGGGCCGTTATTACGCCATTCACGATGGCGAGTCCGATGAGGTTGCCCAGGCCATCGCCGAGCACTACGCGCCGCAAGGCCCGAACGATACCTGCCCGACCAACCCGGTCGGCGTCAGTGTGTCTCTGGCCGACAAGATCGACAGTTTGGTCGGCTTTTTCGCCATCGACGAAAAGCCGACCGGATCGAAGGACCCGTTCGCACTGCGCCGGGCGGCCCTAGGGGTGATCCGGCTGATCCTTGAGAACGATCTGCGGCTGCCGCTGCTGACGGTTTTCCGTACCTCGGCAAAGCTTTATGAATTTACCGGTGATCCGGCCGACGATCTGCTTGCCTTCTTTGCCGACCGTCTCAAAGTGCATCTCAAGGAGCGAGGCGTTTTGCACGATCGCATTGATGCCGTGTTCGCGTTGGGCGGCGAAGATGATCTGCTGCGCCTGATGGCCCGCGTCGATGCGTTGACGGAATTCCTCGCTACGGATGACGGCGGGAACCTGCTCACGGCTTATCGGCGCGCCGCCAACATATTGAAAATAGAAGAGAAAAAGGATGGGCGTGCCTATGACGCCGGTGCCGATGCCGGGCTTTTCGAGCAGCCCGAGGAAACGGCGCTTCATGATGCGTTGGTGCAGGCTGGCACGGCCATTGCGTCTGCTGTTGGTGAAGAAGACTTCACCGGCGCCATGAAGGCCGTTGCCGGATTGCGTGCACCGGTCGATGCGTTTTTTGACCAGGTGACCGTGAATGCCGACGACGCGGCGCTGCGTGAAAACCGGCTGAAGGTGTTGAACCAGATTCGCACGGCGCTGGAAGGCGTCGCGGATTTCTCCAAGATCGAAGGGTAATCAGGTGAAAGACGGAACCATGACCAAGTGGATTTACACGTTTGGGGACGGCAAGGCGGAAGGCGCCGCGGCCATGCGCGAGCTGCTGGGTGGCAAAGGCGCCAATCTGGCCGAGATGGCCGGCCTGGGCTTGCCCGTGCCGCCCGGGTTCACCATGACCACCGAGGTCTGTACCCACTTCACCGACCACGATGATACCTATCCGGACGGCCTGGACGCCGACGTCGACGCCGCCATGGCGCATCTCGAAGCGATCATCGGCGCCAAGTTCGGCGACGCTGAGAATCCGCTTTTAGTCTCCGTGCGCTCAGGTGCCCGGGCCTCGATGCCCGGGATGATGGATACGGTGCTGAACCTGGGTCTGAATTCCGAAACCGTCGAGGGCCTGGCGCGGCGCGCCAACGACGCGCGCTTTGCCTATGACAGCTACCGGCGCTTCATCCAGATGTACGGCGACGTGGTGTTGGGCGTCGAACATCACCAGTTCGATGACATCTTGGAAGATACCAAGGACGATCACGGCTACACCCTGGATACGGACCTGAGCGCCGATGATTGGCGCGGCGTCACTGATAAGTACCTGGCCATGGTCGAGGCCGAATTGGGCCGGCCCTTTCCGCAAGACCCGAGAGAACAGCTCTGGGGCGCCATCGGCGCGGTGTTCGGATCATGGATGAACAACCGGGCGATTACCTACCGGCGCCTGCACGCCATCCCCGCCGCCTGGGGCACGGCGGTCAATATCCAGGCCATGGTGTTCGGCAACATGGGCGATGACTGCGCCACCGGGGTGTGTTTCACCCGCAACCCGTCGACCGGCGACAACCAATTCTACGGTGAGTTTCTGATCAACGCCCAGGGCGAGGACGTGGTCGCCGGCATCCGCACGCCGCAGCCGTTGACCGAGGCCGAAAAGGTCACCACCGAGTCCGAATTGGCGTCGATGGAAGCCGCCATGCCGGCGCTTTATGCTGATCTGGCCGCCATCCGAGAGACCCTGGAGCGCCATTACAAAGATATGCAGGACATGGAGTTCACGGTTCAGCAAAACAAGTTGTGGATGCTGCAGACCCGCGGCGGCAAGCGCACCGCGAAGGCCGCCCTGAAGATCGCCTGCGACATGGTTGACGAAGGCCTGGTGACCAAGAACGAAGCAATCCTACGGATCGACGCCCAACAGTTGGACCAGTTGCTGCACCCGACGCTGGATCCCGACGCCGAACGTGACGTCATCGGCCGTGGCCTGCCGTCGAGCCCCGGTGCGGCATCGGGGCGCATCGTGTTTTCCGCCGAGGACGCCGAAGCCTGGGTCGGACGCGGCGAGAAAGTCATCTTGGTGCGGACGGAAACCTCGCCCGAGGATATCAACGGCATGCACGTCTCGGAAGGCATCCTGACGACCCGCGGCGGCATGACCTCGCACGCCGCCGTGGTCGCCCGCGGCATGGGTAAGCCCTGTGTCTCCGGCGCCGGAGACCTGCGCGTCGATTACGAAAACAAACAACTCATGGCGATGGGTGAACTATTGGGCGAAGGGGCGACCTTGACCATCGACGGCTCGACCGGCGAGGTCATGCGGGGCGAGGTGGCGACCATTCAGCCCGAGTTGACCGGCGATTTCGGCCAGATCATGGAATGGGTCGATGAGGTCCGGGTGCTGGGCATCCGGGCTAACGCGGAAACCCCCGTTGATGCGGAAACGGCCAGGAAGTTCGGTGCCGAGGGCATCGGGCTCAGCCGCACCGAACATATGTTCTTCGACCCGGCCCGCATTGTCCACATGCGCGAGATGATCCTGGCGACGGATGAGACAACGCGCCGCACCGCCCTGGATAAGCTGTTGCCCTACCAACGTCAGGATTTCTTGGATCTGTTCCGGATCATGGAAGGCCTGCCGGTGACGATCCGCCTGCTGGACCCGCCCTTGAACGAGTTTCTGCCGCATACACTTGAGGAAATGGAAGAGGTGGCCGCCGCCGCCGGTGCAGATGTCGGCGCCGTTAAGGCGCGCAAGTTGGAATTGGACGAGGCCAACCCCATGCTCGGCCATCGCGGCTGCCGGTTGGGCATCACGTACCCGGAAATTTACGAAATGCAGGCCCGCGCCATCTTCGAAGCCGCCGCGGCCATGTCGAAGGACGCCAAGAGCGTCGAGCCCGAGGTGATGATCCCGCTGATCGTTGACCGGCCGGAATTTGACATGTTGAAGGCCGTTGTCGACCGGGTCGCCAAGGAGGTCGAGGCCGCCGAGGGTGTCAGCCTGAGCTATCTGGTCGGCACGATGATTGAATTACCGCGCGCGTGCTTGAAGGCCGACGCCATCGCCGAGACGGCGGAGTTCTTCTCGTTTGGTACCAACGATCTGACCCAGACGGCGTTTGGATTTTCCCGCGACGACGCGGCGCCGTTCCTGGAGGTCTATCACACCAAGGGCGTGATGGCGGAAGACCCGTTCATGACTATTGATGTCGACGGCGTCGGTGAGTTGGTGAAGATCGGCTGTGAACGCGGCCGCAAGGTCCGCCCCGATATCAAGCTCGGCATCTGCGGCGAGCACGGCGGCGATCCGGCCTCGGTGCGGTTCTGTCATGACATCGGTCTGACCTATGTGTCGTGCTCACCCTACCGGGTGCCGATCGCCCGGCTGGCGGCGGCCCAGGCGGCGATCGGTACGGATGGTGGAACGTCGGCGGAAAACCGATAAGAGTCTGGACTAGAATTTCTCGTCATGCCCAGGGCAGTCTCGGACATGATAAAAATTGCCGTAACTGCAAGTGCTGCCACCCATTCACCTGCCAGCCGAAGTCGGATAACATTACGGCCTGATCCTGGGAGGCATGTGATGACCCGATTGCTATCAATGCTCATGTGGCACGCCCGTGTGGCGCTGGCCATTCTGTTCTTGAGTATTCATCCAGCCTCCGCCGCCGATCCGGTTTTCACGTCAAAGGATCACACCTATAAGGCCGTGACCCTGGCTGACGGACTGAATGAGCCCTGGGGCATGGCTTTTCTGCCCGGTGATGGCGGTATCCTAATAACCGAGAAGACCGGCAAGGTCCGGCTTTATCGGAATGGCTTGCAGCGCGACGCCATTCCCGGTGGACCCAAGTCCGTCGATTGGGGGCAGGGGGGCTTGATGGATATCGCCTTGCATCCTGACTTCGTCACCAACCAATTGGTCTACTTCACCTATGCCGGTCGGGACCTTGGTGGGGTCGGCACGGAACTGGCGCGCGCCAAGTTCACCGGCCGCGCATTTGAAAACCTGGAAGTCCTGTTCAAGGCCCAGCCAAAGACCGGCAGCACGCGGCATTTTGGCTCGCGCCTGGTGTTTGACCGCACAGGGCACCTGTTCATGACCCATGGCGACCGGGGGGCGCGTTTTGAGGCGCAAAAGCTTGGCGTCCATCAGGGCAGCATCTTCCGGTTTACCGCCGCTGGCCGCGTGCCGAAGGACAATCCCTTCGTCGGCCGCGCCGGCACCCGGCCTGAAATCTACAGCTACGGCCATCGCAACGCGCAAGGCGCGGCGCTGCATCCCGAAACCGGCGTTCTGTGGAACCATGAACACGGACCACGAGGCGGTGATGAGGTGAACATCGTGCATCGTGGCGCAAATTACGGCTGGCCCATCATTACCTACGGCGAGGAATACAGCGGCGGTAAGGTCTCGGAATTTACCCACAAGGATGGCATGGAGCAGCCGGTGCTGTACTGGGTGCCGTCCATCGCGCCCAGCGGCATGGCCTTCTACACCGGGAGCAAGTTTTCCAAGTGGACCGGTAACCTGTTCGTCGGCGCACTGCGCGGCCGGCACCTCCGCCGGGTGATCCTGCGAGGCGCGCGGGTGCTGGACCAAGAGGAATTGCTGACCGGATTAGACGAACGCATCCGCGATGTGGAGAACGGCCCAGACGGGTATCTCTATGTTTTGACGGATTCCGGCGACGGGCGGTTAATCCGGCTGGAGCCCGCGAATTAATCCGACCTAGTCAAGCCGCCGGCAAAGCCGCAACTTGCGTTGGCCGGCACCCAGCTTGTGGTTGGGCATCATCAACAGGCAATCGTCGTGGGGCGTCGTGATTTCCTCATCGCCGTCGTGGGCGATGACGGTGCCGGCCTTGGCCATGATCTCACCGCCGACAAAGGGCGAGACGAACTGGAAGGCATCGGTTTTCGCGACGATGCCGTCGACCACTTCCCACATTTCGGCCGGCGGCGGGCTCTTGGCGTCAGGGCTGAGGTGATCGTTGATGAAGTCCGGCGAGATGTTTCCGGCGGCGCGCAGGAAATGCAGGGCGGTGTTGATGGCAGCCGGGCCGGTCGCCGCGGCCCAGTGCTGGCCGCATTCAACCAACAGCGCCACCTTGTTGTCCGCTGGGTCCGAAAACGGCGTGTATTCGATCAGGCGCCGGCCGACAACGTGGCCTGAGCCGCACATGATATAGCCAGGAAAATTGACGGCGGCGGCGAAGGTTTTTTCCTTCTCATGTCCGTGACAGATCATCAGGGCTTTTGAATTCGTGCCCATGGAATGGATATCGAGCATCAAATCCGCGGCGTCGAACAGCGGTCGCAATTCCCGGGCCCGGCGCAGTTCCGATGACGCCTCATCGCCGTCCAGGCGCTCCTCCAACCACAGGCGGTTGAAGTCCTCATCGACAAAGCGTGAGTTGTCGGGCGCATCGGGATCAAACCGCGCATAGGCCGCGTGGTTGTTGAAAGACAGGGACAGTTTGCCGGTCAAGGGTCGGATGTCTGCCTGAAACAAATGATCCAAGGCGATGGCGCCGCAAACTTCGTTGCCATGGGTGACCGCATTGATCAAAACGTGCGGACCAGGTGCGCCGCTGTCGAAGGTGGTGACGAACTCAATGCCCGTATTGCCCTGGCGGTACGGTTCAATGTCCGGGGCGGTCAATTCAATGGGATAATCCTGGGTGGTCATGTCTTTTCATCCTGTCCCGATGGCTGCGGTCGATCAGCTCAGAATATCCGGGAAATCGGCGGTCAGACAAACGGTGAATAGGACATAGCCTTATGATTCTCATTCCGGACCTGCATGGCGGACCGGGCTATCTCCTGACCCTTCCATCGTCAAGCTGTGGCCGTTATAATTTTGTCATGCGTTATCTGTCTGGCTTCGTTATCACGATGCTCTGCGCACAGCCGGTTCTTGCCGACGGCGACGCCGCCAAGGGCCGCGCATTGGCCGAGCAGCATTGCGCGCGTTGCCACGTGGTCGGGGATTTCAACAAGTTCGGCGGCATCGGCTCGACGCCGTCTTTTCAAGGCATCGCCGGCATGAAGGACGGTATCGAGCGGTTTCAGACCTTCTATGAACGCCGCCCGCATCCGGCTTTTGTAACCGTCCCCGACGTCCCGAAATGGTCGAAGGCGCCGCCCTACGCGGTGCCGTTCCGCGTCACCCCGGAAAGCATCGAAGACGTGGTGAGTTTCGTGAAGACCCTGAAGCCGAAAAATCTCGACAACGTGCCGGTTATTGGCGGGGTCAGAAAGCGGCGGCGCCTGGGTCAATAAGCGGTACGCCGCAGGCAAAAAAAGACGGCGGATGGACCGCCGAATTTTTTGAAGCTATCTGGTGTGCGCTAGATCGGATCACGTTTAAACGGAAACATTTTGTTTCCGTTTGGGCGTGTGATTCCGTTCGGTATTTAAAGGATAGAGCAGGCACTCACACTTCAACGGGATCATCTAGTAATCCCGTTGAAGTGTGATCTGCTCTAGGCCAGCGTGATGCCCAAAGTCGTCAACACCGACACGGCGCCGACCAGATAGATCCAACTTTCCTTTTTCAGGGCTTTGCAATTCGTACCCATATTGTTTCTCCTTGCTTTTAAAGGCCCGGCCGTTCTGGTCGATGGCCTCGGATGAAGGGGCGGAATGGATGCTTACCTACGCCTGCCCCTGGGCAAGGACAATTGCATTTCCTGCATGGCTGCCCTGCGTTTGCCCTGCGTTTGCCCTGGGATTGCCCTGGGATTGCCCTGGGATTGCCCTGGGATTGCCGGGCGTTTGCGTCACCGGCCTAACGGGGCGCCCGGTTGGGTTGACAGGTCCGGAACCGGCGGGCAGCGTTCGGATGATCGGCTTAGTGACAAAGGAGGGCGCCATGCCCGGCGAAGACCATCTCATTGAAGATTGTATTTTCTGCAAGATTTTGCGCGGCGAGATTCCCAGTTTCAAAATTTTCGAAGATGACCAGACCTTCGCCTTCATGGACATCAATCCGTTGAACGATGGCCACGCCCTGATTATCCCGAAGTTCCATTCGGAAAATCTTTACGCGACCCCTGATGAATGGTTCGGCCCGACCATGTCGACGGTCCGGCGCGTCGCCACGGCGGTCAATTCGGTGGTTCAGCCGGAAGGCATCAATCTGCTGCAGGCCAACGGTCCCGGCGCCATGCAGTCGGTCTTTCATCTGCATATTCATGTGATCCCGCGCTACGCCGACGACGGTGCGATGATGAATTGGGGGATCAATCCCGGTGACATGGAAGCCATCGGTGAACTCGGCAAGAAAATCGCGGCGGCAATTGGCTAGATGGGCGCTGCCATATGCCACGGCGTGAGGTCTGGGGATGGATGGGTCGGCCAGACCGATGTGTCATTCGGCGTTGCCCAATGACCGCAGGTATCAGGTTGTCCGACGCCTGACGAAAATCGTGAAATCCGGTAGCGGCGGGTCGAGGACAAGTTCCGCCTCGGGCGATAAATTTTCATGGGCGAACTTCAGGAATGCCGCCGGGTCGGCGTAATAGAGCCCGCTGAACTTCTCGGCAGCATCGTGATTAAGTAGGTTAAAAGCCAAGCCGCGCCGCGTGTGGCGCCACAGTTGGCGCAGGCTGGCTCGGATGTAGTCCGTCCAATCATCAGTGTTGGCACCCATGTGCATGTTATAGGTGCCCGAAACCAACGTGAAATCGGTCATTTCGCGGGCCGCGACACCACGCACAAAGTCGGCTCGCGGATCGGCAATGCGGGCCTTTGCCGCGTCAATCATCGCCTGGCTCATGTCGGTGCCTATATAGCGGCTGCGGTGCATGACCGGTTTTTCAGCAAGGTAGTCAAACAAGGGCCCGTAACCGCAGCCAAAGTCGTGGATGCTGACGCCGCCGGCCTGGGCCAGATCATCAAAAATACTTTCCAGCACCACATAACGGCGAAGTTGCCATTCACGGTTTTTCCAAAAAACGCCCTGCGCGGTCGGCCCATAGCGTCGCAACCGCCGCTCATAGGCCCGCACAACGGGCGTCAGCATGCGTGGTGAAGAGCGCAGTACGTCGCCGACCCATCCCATGGATATGAACCTAAAGCCCCGGTTGCCGCGAGGGAAGGGGGAAACTCAGATTTCCGGCCACGCCGCCCAGTCGGGTTTGCTGGGCGTGACCGCGGCGTCGCCGGCGGTGAACACCGCCGACGTCTTTGCCAAGTGCTCCAACCGCATCAGGGCCAAAGCCCGGCCGTCACGGCCGGACCGCAATTCGCCGGCCTCCTTGCCGTCCAGCATGATCGGCGTGCCGGCTTCGGGCACGTCGCCGGCGATGGTCACCGGCACCAAACGCTTTTTCACCAGGCCGCGGTATTTGGTCCGCGCGGTCAGTTCCTGACCCATGTAACAGCCCTTGTTCCAGTCGATCCCGTGCAATTCATCGAAGCCGCTTTCCAAAAGGATTGATTTCTCCAGCACCAAATCGCGGCTGCCATCGGGCAGACCGAGGCCCAGGCGGTGGCGGTCGTAGTCGGCGGGTTCAGCGGCCGTGCCCAATGTCTGGATTGCCGCCGTTGCCGTCGCCGCCGGCAGTAGGGCCCGCGCACCGGCCGCCGCAAGGCGCGGGTCCGTGGCGATGACGCCGCCTTGCCAAGTTTGCGCCGCACCGGGTTCGTCGGCCAGACCGGCTGCAGCCAAGGCATTGTCCCCCCACAAAGTGGCGATGCGCCAATCGTCGGTGATGGTTTCAAGCGAAACCTGGGCGCGCAGCTTGTAGATAGTTAGTTTTTTGACCAAATCGGCGATCCGGTCGGCCTCGGTTTCCAGAACCAGATCAGCGTCGATTTGATAGATAAAGAAATCGAACAGGAATTTGCCTTGCGGCGTCAGCAGCGCCGCGTAGATGACGCGGTCCGGCGTTACGCGGCCGATGTCGTTGGAAATCAGGCCCTGAAGAAAATCTCGGGCGTCATCGCCGGAGACCTTCAACAGGCCGCGGCCTTCCAAGATTGTGCTCTGCGGTGCGGTCATGGTTTTGGGGCTCCCGTGTCAGGCGCTAAAGGTGGGCGTAACGGCCCGTGAATTCAAGAGGCCGGGTGGACCGGCGTGGCTTTTCAAGGGGCGCGGGCGGTCGTATAAGTGCGCCATGCGCATCCTGTTCGTGACCTCCACCCGGGTCGGTGACGCGATCTTGTCAACGGGACTGCTCGGTCATCTGATTGACAGCCATCCGGGGGCCAAAATCACCGTCGCCTGTGGGCCGGCGGCGGCGGACCTGTTCGCCGCCGTTCCAGGGCTGGAACGCGTCATCGTCTTGGAAAAAATGATCGGATCCCTGCACTGGCTGCGCTTATGGGGGCTTTGTATCGGGCGGTTCTGGGATGTGATTATTGATTTGCGCAACGCGCCGTTGACCTATCTGTTGGCGGCCCGCCACCAACATCATTTCAGGCGTAGCCGGCAACTGGAACACCGGCTCATTGAACTGTCGCGGGTCATGGATTTGCAGGACAACCCGCCGGCGCCCAGGCTTTGGGTGACGGATGCCCATGAGAGCCGGGCGCGCGACATGATTCCCGACGGCGGACCGGTTTTGGCCGTCGGCCCAACCGCCAACTGGCGGGCCAAAACCTGGCGGGCCGAGCGCTTTGCGGAACTTTGCCTTGAGGTGACGGGTCCGGACGGGATCCTGCCCGGTGCCCGGCTGGCGCTTTTCGGCCGTGATGACGAACGCCCGCAGGTCATGCAGTTGATCGAGGCGCTGCCCCACGACCGCTGCATCGACCTGATCGGACGGGCCAGCCTGTTGGAGATTTATGCCGGCCTCCGGCGCTGCGATCTTTACGTCGGCAACGATTCAGGCCTCATGCATTTGGCCGCCGCCGCCGGGGTGCCGACGCTGGGCCTTTTCGGCCCCAGCCGCGAAGAGCTCTATGCGCCGTGGGGCGCCAGGTGCGCACCGGTGCGGACGCCTGAAACCTTCGACAACATCCATCCGGACGGCTTCAATCACGTGACTTCGGACAGTCTCATGGACGGGTTGACGGTGGCGCGGGTCGCCGAGGCCTTGTCGGAACTTTGGGAACGCCGCCAGGAGGCCGCCGAATGAGCCCAGAGGCGCCCCAATTGTCGGCCGTAATCAGCGTCCACAACGAAGAAAATCAACTGGCGGCTTGCCTGGAAACTCTCGACTTCGCCGATGAGATCGTCGTGTTGTTGGATAAATGCACCGACGGATCGGAAGAAATTGCGCAGCGGTTCACGGACCGCATCGTTGCTGGTGAATGGGCCAAGGAGGGTGATCGCCGCAACGCCGGCATAGCCGCCTGCGCTGGCAAGTGGGTGTTTGAGATTGACGCGGACGAGCGTGTTCCCGCGGCGTTGGCCGAGGAAATTTCACGGGTCGCGGCAACCTCTTCTGACGACTGGCACGAAATCCCCGTTGATAATTACGTCGGTGATCGCCTGGTCCGCTGGGGCTGGGGGGCGTCATTCGGCAAGGCCGCTTATCCGGGCCTGTTCCGCAACGGCGTGAAAATCTGGGGCAATCAGCGGGTGCATCCGGCCCTGACCTGGGCCGGCCGCCGCGGCCGGATGTTGGAAAATCGCTTGGAGCACTACGTCGACCGCAACATCTCCGATATGTTGAAGCGCCTGGACAGCTATTCCACGGCCCGTGCCAAGGACCTGCGCGACGCCGGTGACGTCGGCTCGACCCTCAACAACCTGCGCCGGGTGTTTTCGCGTTTCATCAAATGCTATGTGTTCCGCGGCGGCTACCGTGAAGGCGGCTACGGCCTGATGATTGCCATATGCGCCGGCCTTTATCCATTGCTGTCGCATCTCAAGGCCAAGCTGGAGACCGATTAGGTGGCGCGCATTCTGTTGGCTGACGACGGCATCGCCTTTGACGGGCAAAGCCTGCAGCGCGGTCCCCTCGGCGGGGTTGAATCGTCAATCATCAACCTGACCCGCGAACTGGCCGGGCGCGGCCATCAGGTCCACGTGCGCAACAACTGCCCACAGGCCTTGGATCACGACGGTGTGGATTGGCGTCCCATCGGCGATGGCGATTGGCCAAGCGGCGTTGATCTCTATATCGCCAATCGCGGTGACAAATTGATCCCCCTCATGCCCAGTGCGAAGCGCAGTGTCTTCTGGATTCACAATCCGGCCGGATATCTGATGAAGTGGCGGTATTTGTCGAAACTTTGGAAATTCCAGCCGGCAATTATTTTCATCGGCACCGTCCATGCCGCGACCTATCCGGCCTGGGCCCCCGGCGGTGAGCGTATCGTCATTCCCTATGGGCTATCGGAAGATTTCTGTACCGCCGAGCCCGCCGCCGGGCCGCCGCCGCCGCGCGCCGTGTTCACGTCGAACCCCCTGCGTTCACTGGATTGGCTGTTGGAGTTGTGGGCGGCGGACATTGCCCCTGCTGTGCCGGGCGCGGAGTTGCATTTGTTTACGGGTGCGGTCACCTATGGGGCCGTCGGGGACGCCAAGGCTGGCGAGATGGCCGCCGTCATCAACCGGGCTCGGGCCCTGTCGGACGCCGGTGTTGTCGTCCGCGGGCCGGTGTCGAAAGCCCAGTTGATCAAGGAATTTCAGGCCGCGCGGTGCATGTTGTATCGCGGTGACCTCAATGAAACATTCTGTCTGGCCGTCGGCGAGGCGCAGGCCATGGGCGTGCCCGCCGTGGTGCAAAACCTGGGATCGGTGATCGAACGCGTGATTGATGGGGAAACCGGGTTCGTAGCCGCCAATGACCGGGCTTTCACGGCGGCCGCCGTCAAGCTACTGTCGGACGACGATCTTTGGCGCCGCCAGCATGAGGCGGCCCTCGCCAGACAACGAACCTGGCGATGGGCCGATGCGGCGGCGGCCTTCGAAAAACTGATGGATTGAGACGGGAATGCGTGTCGTTCAAGTCATGGCAGGGGCGGAGTACGGCGGTGCTGAGACGTTTTTCGTGCGCCTTGCCCTGGCGCTGCATCGGGCTGGCCTGGACCAGAAAGTTATTATCCGCGCCAATTCGGCCCGTGCCCAAACGCTGCGCCATGGCGGTATCGACCCCGTTGAAGCGAAGTTCGGCGGCGCCCTGGATTTCAAGACCCCGGGCCTGTTGAAGCGCGAGATTGCCAAGTTCAACCCGGACATTGTCATGACCTGGATGAACCGCGCCTCGGCCATGGCGCCAAGCGGGGATTATGTCCGGGTCGGTCGGCTGGGCGGTTATTACGATCTGAAATATTACCGGAAATGCCGGCATCTGATCGGCAACACGCAGGACATTACCGATTATCTGGTCAAGGAAGGCTGGCCGGCGGAAAACGCCCACTACCTACCCAATTTCGTCACCGAAGACTCAGCCGTCCCGATTTCACGGCAAAGCCTTTTCACGCCCGATACGGTGCCGCTGATCCTGGCGCTGGGGCGGTTGCATGAGAACAAGGCCTTCGATGTTATGCTTGAGGCCTTGGCGCGCGTGCCCAATGCCTATCTTTGGATTGCCGGTGAAGGGCCGCTGCGTGGTGAGTTGGAAAAGATGGCCGAAAAACTGGCGGTCAAGCCGCGGGTCCGGTTTCTGGGCTGGCGCGATGATGTGGCGGCGCTGTTACAGACCGCTGATTTGTTTGTCTGCCCGTCGCGTCATGAACCGCTGGGCAATGTCGTTCTGGAGGCCTGGGCCCAGCAGGTGCCGGTGGTTGCCGCCGACAGTTACGGGCCGGGCACGCTGATTGAGCATTTGGAATCGGGGGTCTTGGTGCCCGTCGATGATCCGCTGATGCTGTCGAAGGCGATCCGTTCGGTGATCGAGGACGACGAACTGCGGAACCGCATCGCCAGCCGCGGCCGGGCGGCTTATGAATCGGACTTTACCGAACAGGCCGTGGTCCAGCGTTACCTTGATTTCTACCAGGATATTCTGACCTGATGTGCGGCATTGCGGGGCTGATGACCCGGAACGGGACACCGCCGGACGAAATCACCCTGGACCGGCTGCAGGCGGCGCTGGGGCATCGCGGGCCGGACGGTGCCGGACGGCATGGCCACGGCGATGTGCGGATGATGCAGACCCGTCTGGCGATCATCGATCTGAAGACCGGCGATCAACCCTTCGTCCACCGGGACCCTGACGAGCCGCCGCTGGCGCTGATCGCCAATGGTGAGATCTATAATTACCGTGAACTCCATCAAGATCTTGCCCCTGCACATTTCCAGTCGGCGTCCGATTGTGAGCCGCCGCTGCACCTTTACCGGCGCGACGGTGCGGGTTTTGCCGCCGCGTTGCGCGGCATGTACGCCATCGCCATCCATGATGCGGTGACCGACCGATTGGTCCTGAGCCGCGATCCCTTTGGGATCAAGCCGCTCTATTACGTAGAAACCGACCATCTGTTCGCCTTCGCCTCCGAACCCCAGGCCTTGATCCGGGCCGGAGTTGTCGAGGCCCGGGAGAATGCCGCGTCGCTTCACGAATTGCTGCAGTTGCAGTTTACCTGCGGCCGCGACACGGCCTTCGCCGGCATCCGCCGCGTGTTACCTGGCGAAACGCTGGTCGTCCGTGCCGGGCGGATTATTGAAACCCACCGCATTGAACCGCTGCCGACGGCCGGTCCCGAAGCCATGGATGAAACATCAGCCCTGGCGCGCCTGGATACTGTGTTGAGCCAGTCGGTGGAACTGCATCAACGCGCCGATGTGCCCTATGGCATGTTCCTCTCCGGCGGTATCGATTCGTCGGCTCTAATCGCTTTAATGCAGCGCCTGAATACCGAGCCCGTGCGCGCCTTCACAGCGGGGTTTGCCGGTACCGGCGTGCCCGATGAACGGGATCACGCCCGCGCCGTCGCCATTGCCGCAGGCGCCAAGCATACGGAGGTCGCCTTCGATGAAGCGGATTTTTGGCGGCTGTTGCCGCAGGTCGCCGTCGCCGTCGATGACCCGGTTGCCGACTATGCCGTGTTGCCGACCTACAAACTGGCCGCCGCCGTTCATGATGCCGGCCTGAAGGTTGTGCTGAGTGGCGAGGGCGGTGATGAAATGTTCGCTGGTTACGGCCGCTACCGGCGCGCCGCCCGGCCACGGATTTTCGGCGGGCGGGCCATGCGCGCCACCGGGCAGTTTGACGGCCTGGGGGTTCTGCGCGAGGCCGATATGGGTTGGCGGCGCGCATTGAACGAGACCGAGCAGGCCCTGCCGGCGTCGCTCAGCGGGTTGCAGCGGGCCCAGGCGGCGGACTGTACCCATTGGCTGCCGAACGACCTGTTGACCAAGTTGGACCGTTGTCTGATGGCGCATGGGGTTGAGGGGCGCGTGCCCTTTGTTGATCCCGCCGTCGCCAACTTCGCGTTCGCGCTGCCCGATAAACTGAAAGTCAAAGGCCGGCTGGGCAAATGGCTGCTGCGGCAATGGCTGCAGAGCGCCCTGCCGGTGAGCCAGGCCATGTCGCGTAAGCGCGGGTTCAGCGTTCCGGTCGGCGAATGGATCGCCGGGCGCGGCAAGGATTTAGGTGAGTTGGTGGCCCGCCAGCCGGCCATTCAACGCCATTGCCACCCGGACGCCGTCCGCGTCCTGTTCCGAAGCACCGGCAAGCGCCAAGGCCAGGCCCAGTGGACCTTATTGTTCTTCGCCCTTTGGCATGGTCATTATTTCCACGGCAAGGCCGCCGGCGGCGATGTGTTTGATGTGCTGGCCGCCTAACGTAGGGAGTGGCATCCATGACCGATAATCTCACCATCCGCCGGCCCGATGATTGGCACGTGCATTTTCGCGACGGACCTATGTTGGAAACCGTTGTGCCGTATACGGCCGCCCACTTCGGCCGCGCCATCGTCATGCCCAATCTGGTGCCGCCGGTGACCACGGTGGCCGCCGCCATTGCCTATCGCGACCGTATTTTGGCCGCCGTGCCCGAAGGCGTTGATTTCACGCCGCTGATGACCGCCTACATGACCGACACCATGGACGCCGATGAATTGGCACGTGGTGCGGAAGAAGGTGTGTTCACGGCCGTTAAACTCTACCCGGCCGGCGCGACCACCAATTCGGATAGCGGCGTTACCGATCTGGCCAAAGTGCGCCCCGTCTTGGAGCGCATGCAGGAAATTGGCCTGCCGCTGCTCATGCACGGCGAGGTCACCGACCCGACGACCGACATCTTCGACCGCGAAGCCTTGTTCATTGAGAACGTCATGACCGGCCTGCGCGCCGATTTCCCGGAACTGAAGATCGTCTTCGAACATGTCACCACCAAGGACGCGGTAGATTTTGTCATGTCCCAGGACGCCAACATGGGGGCGACGATCACCGCCCATCATCTGGTCATCAACCGCACGGACATTTTCCGTGGCGGCATCCGCCCGCATCTTTATTGCCTGCCGATCGCCAAGCGCGAGGTCCATCGCCAGGCCTTGCGCGCCGCCGCCACGTCGGGCGACGCGCGGTTCTTCCTGGGCACCGACACGGCACCGCATCCCGTGCATGCCAAGGAAACGGCGTGTGGCTGCGCCGGCATCTTCTCGGCGCCGACGGCCATGGCGACCTACGCCCAGGTGTTTGATGAAGAAGGCGCCTTGGATAATCTGGAGAAATTCGCGTCCCTGAACGGCCCGGCCTTTTACGGCCTTGCGGCCAATGAAGAGACGCTCACGTTGACCCGACAGGCAGCCGTGGCGCCAGGACACATCGACACGCCGGATGGCGAGGCCGTGCTGGTTTTCGCACCCGACAACGGGGTCGCCTGGCAGGCAGACTGAGCGCCTGCGTAACTTTCGAAAGAACAATTTGGCGATCAAACGCGGCGCGGAATGACGTCCGCTAATGTATCGGCAGTGGACGTATTTCGTTCTGACTGTCGACTTCAGCCTATAGCCACGAAGAGACATTTTTATTAATCCAGAAACCCAACCTTGATGGTGGTAGGATAAACGAAACGGCCCAACGAACGACGATTTACGTCGATGGAGTTGCAATCTGATTTTTGGTGCAGGGAGGCATGATCATGCCAGACAATGTCGACGCTCAAGGCGATGTTGAATTCGTCGATTTTTGGAACACGGTACTGGTTCCAAAATTTATCAAGTTCAAGCATATCCTCGTGGATGGCCTGACCCATCACAGCGAGGCCATCTTTCCGAAACTCCAGGTCAAGGAGGGCGACAGCGTCCTTGATGTGGGCTGTGGGTTCGGGGACACGGCGATTAAACTTGCCCGGCTGACCGGCCCCAAGGGACGGGTGGTCGGCGTGGATTGCTGCGATGCCTTCATGGAATACGGCATAGAAGAAGCTAAGACCGAGGGCCTCGACAACCTGACTTTCGTCAACGGCGACGTGATCATCTACCCCTTTGAGCCGGAGTACGATTTTGTCTTTTCGCGCTTCGGCACGATGTTCTTTTCCAACCCAGTTGCGGGCCTGCGCAACATGCGCAAGGCATTGAGACCGGGCGGTATCGCCACTCATATCGTTTGGCGGACGGCGCCCGACAATCCGTGGCTGAGCATGGCCAAGGAAGTCGTGCTGCAATACCTGCCGCCGCCGGGCGAGGACGGCCTGTCATGTGGCCCTGGACCGTTTTCCATGGCTGGCCAGGACATGGTCACCGGGATGATGAAGGCCGCCGGTTTTGAAGACGTCAAGTTTGAGCGGGTAGACGCACCCGTGTTGGTCGGCAAAACGGTTCAGGATGCCATCGACTTTCAACTGGCCATTGGCCCCGCGGGCGAGGTGTTCCGGGAAGCCGGTGAAGAGGCGGAAGATAAACGCGAACAGATCGAAGCCGCCCTTACGGTCGCCATCAACAAACAAAAAACCGAAGCTGACGGGATCGTCATGCCATCATCGTCCTGGGTGATTTCGGGGGTCAACCCGGGCTAACACGTTTGGTCGGCTCTGGGTCTTGGCTGTGTGAAAACCCAATTTCAACGAAAAATGCGAAACTTTGATTCGCCAGAGCCGGCACAATAGCAACATTGATTCAAAGAAGGATCACTTCCGATTCGATTGTTGAGAATTCAATCAAAGAGAGAACGTTTTTACACAGCCAGGATCAACTGTCGCCGAAAACGCCAACCGCGAAATTGGTCCGCTTGGCACCCAACATCGGAAGTCTGCTGGCGGAACTTCCGGTCATCCCTTGGGAGAGGAGCAAAACTGTGGACCGTGATTGTCGGACGTCAGACATCATTCCCTTCGTCCCCTGGGATTCACACTTTGCGTCAACTTTCCGGATGGATCGGCGAGAACGCCGGTTTTCGCCAATAATCCCGGACCAAGGGCCAGTAGCCGGAGATGTAATACCCGCCGTTGGCGGCCAGCATCGCGTCGCGGTTCTTGCGGAAATAGCCGGGAATTTCATACCAGGGCATGGTCGGGTGCAGGTGATGGACGATATGGATGTTGTTCCAAAGGAACAACAGGCCGAAGAACCAGTTCGACGGAATGGCCGCCACCCGGTGATAGGGCTTGTCGCCCCATCGGTGTTCGAGGAACGGCCGCACCCAACTGAGCATCATGCCGGGCAGGCAGATCAGCAATAGATAGTCCGTCCATGGCATGCCGGCGGCGGCCATGACAAACCACAACACGCCGGCGCAGCCGCCGATGTGCAGCAGCCATATCCCCGTGTCGGAGAAGTCACCCTTGAAGAACTTCGCCAGGTCCCGGGTGAACAGTTTGTAGAGCCGCATGGCCGGCCCCACCGTGACCCGGCCGAGAAACGTCTGATTGGCCATCAGCAACCCGCGCCACAGCGGCGAGAACGCCTCCCAATCGGCGCGTGTGTGGTAATAGGTTTCCGTATCCTTGCCGGGGTAGGTCAAATCGGCGTTGCGGTGATGGCGGGCGTGGCCGCGCCGGTAAATCTCATAGGGCAACCACAGGCCGATGGGCGGCCAAACCATGATCGTCCTGAGCCAAGTGGGGCAACTCCGCCAGCCGTGAATGGCTTCATGCTGCAGGCTGAAATGCAGGCCGATGATGTAGGCGCCGACCGGCACCAACACCCACCACGGCAACACGGCGTGATACCAGACCAAACCAGCCCATGCGGCGTAGATGCCAGCAGCCAAGAACCAGGTCGGGCCCTCCCAGCGGAAGAACCAAGGTTTCACATCGTCTGCAGGGGCCCGTGGTGCCGCGGTCATCCCGGTTTCGCTGATCACAATACTTGCCTAACAGTCTGAGAACACGCCGCGAGCCTAATGATTTCATAGGCTTAGAGCAATGCCGGCGCGGCGGCCCCGTGACTTGTGATCATCCGACCGCCGCCGGGCCCATTCAATCCGTGCGCCTATGCATTGACGCCGCCAACAGGCGCGCCCATGCTTTATATATATCAACACGGGAGGCATTTCAGATCATGGCGACACTCACGATAAACGGCGTTGCCCATGAGGTTGACGCCGCCCCGGATATGCCGCTGTTGTGGGCGATCCGCGACATCGTCGGCATGACCGGCACAAAATTCGGCTGCGGTATCGCCCAGTGCGGGGCCTGCACCATTCATCTGGACGGCGCACCGACGCGATCGTGCCAAACCATGGTGGAGGACGCCGCCGGCGCCAAGATCACCACCATCGAAGGCCTGAGCGGCAAGGTCACGGACACGGTTCGCGCCGTTTGGACCGAGATGGACGTGCCCCAGTGCGGCTATTGCCAGTCCGGCCAAGTCATGGCCGCCGTGGCGCTGCTGACGGAGAATAAGAAGCCGACGGACGAAGACATCGATGAGTCCATGTCCGGCAATCTCTGCCGCTGTGGCACCTATCACCGTATCCGCGCCGGCATCCATGAAGCCGCCAAGCGGTTGGAGGGGTGATCATGATCAACATCATCCGCAAGTATGCGCCTGAACCCCAAATTGAATCCACGCGCCGCAGCTTCATGATTGGCGCCGCCGCCGCCGCTGGTGGTTTGGTTGTTGGCTTCGGCGCCAATACGGGTGCAGATGCCGCGGCGCCGGCCAAGAAGAAAGCCGCCGCTATTGATCCCTTCGACGCCTATATTCAGATATCGCCGGACAATAAAGTCACGATCCTGTCGTCACAGTTCGACATGGGGCAGGGCAGTTATCACGGTATCGCCACCTTGGTGATTGAGGAATTGGGCGCTGATTGGGATCAGATCACCGTCCAGGGCGCCAGCGGCAACAAGGGTTATTATGCCAATCTGGCCTTCGGCGGCGGCTTCCAGGGCTCCGGCGGATCGACGTCAATGCCGTCATCCTATGTGCGCTACCGTCAGGCCGGCGCCACGGCGCGGGCCATGTTGAGCGAAGCGGCGGCCAAGGCTTGGGGCGTGCCGGCATCCGAGATCACCGCCAAGGGCGGCAAGCTCAAGCACAAGTCGGGTAAATCGGCGCGCTTCGGCGAGATGGCCGCCGCCGCCGCCAAGATGCCGGTGCCTCAGAATGTGTCCCTGAAGAAACCCGCCGATTGGACGGAGATCGGCAATACTGGAGGCCGGCGTCACGACACGGCGCCGAAGACCAACGGCACGCATGATTTCACCATCGACGTGAAGCTGCCGGACATGTTGACCGCCGTGATGATCCATGCGCCGCGCTTCGGCGGCACCGTGAAATCCTTCGATGCCAGCAAGGCCAAGGCCGTCGCCGGCGTTGTTGATGTGGTCCAAGTGCCGCGCGGCGTCGCCGTGGTCGGCGAACATATGTGGGCCGCCATCAAGGGCCGTGAAGCGGTCAGCGTCCAATGGGACGACAGCACGGCGGAAATGCGCGGCACCGACCAGATCATGGCTGGCTACAAGAAGTTGGCCGCCGGCAAACCGCAGATCGTGCCGGTCAACAATGGTGACGTGGACAAGGCCTTCGCCAATGCGGCCAAGGTGATCGAGGCGGAATACACGTTCCCGTTTCTTGCCCACGCCGCCATGGAGCCCCTGAACGCCGTGGCGCATAAAAACGCCGAGGGGATATTGGAGGTTTGGGGCGGCCATCAGATGCCCGACGCTTACCAGGCCCACGCGGCCGGCGCCGCCGGCATGAAGCCGGAACAAGTCCGCATGCACATCATGAAGACCGGCGGCGGTTTTGGCCGGCGGGCCAGCCCGGCGGATGCGGACATTACCTCGGAAGCGGTCTCCATTGCCAAGGCTATTGGTTTCAAGGCGCCGGTGAAATTGCAATGGACTCGCGACAACGACATGCGCGGCGGGCGCTACCGGCCGGCCTACGTGCACCGGCTGAAAGCGGGTCTGGATGCGGCGGGCAATCTGATCGCCTGGGACCATCACATCGTCGGGCAATCCATCGTCGCCCAGAATATGCCGTTCATGATGGCCAAGAACGGCCTGGATTTCATGTCTCTCGAAGGGGCCGGTAATCTGCCCTATGCGATTCCCAACTTCCGCGTCGGTTCGACCAACACGGATGTCGGCGTGCCGGTTCTGTGGTGGCGGTCCGTGGGTTCCACGCATAATGCCTATGCCACAGAATCGTTCTTGGACGAGGTCGCCCGGGCTGGCGACAAGGATCCGTTGGCGCTTCGTTTGGCGTTGCTGAAGGACAAGCCGCGCCATGCGGGCGTTCTGAAACTGGCCGCCAAAAAATCCGGTTGGGGCACGAAGAAGCTACCGAAAGGCCATGCCATGGGCCTCGCCGTGCATGAAAGCTTCCATTCCTACGTCGCCGAAGTGGCGGAGGTCTCCGTGGAAGACGGTGAGCCGAAAGTGCACCGGGTGGTTGCCGCCGTCGATTGCGGTATTCCCATCAATCCGAACGTTATCGAGGCGCAAGTCCAGGGCTCTATTGCCTTCGGCCTGGGGTCCATTTTGGCCGAACAGATCACCATGACCGACGGTGTTGTCGATCAGGGCAATTATGACACCTATACGCCGCTCCGCATGAACGCCATGCCGGATGTCGAGGTGCATATCGTGCCCAGCACGGAAAGCCCGACGGGCATCGGTGAGCCCGCCGTGCCGCCCATCGGCCCGGCCGTGGCGAATGGGGTCGCGGCGGCGACCGGCAAGGTGATCCGGGATTTGCCAATGATTGGGTAGGGGTTTGGCCGCCACTGGCGCCGCCGGCGAAGTTCCCATTTGCGCCGACGGCGCCCGATGTGTCAGTTTCGTTTCATCAACCCGACCACGGATAAAGCTGACGAGCCGCACTCATGACGAATGCCCCCAGTTCCTTCGACCAGCTGCGGATCGCGTTTCACGATCAGTATGAAACCCTGAGTCCGCAGTTGCAGCGGATCGCCCGGACGGCGCTTGAAGACCCGAACATGTTCGCCCTGGAGACCGTGGTCAGTATTGCCGAGAAGGCCGAGGCCCAGCCGTCGAGCCTGGTGCGCTTCGCCAAGGCCTTCGGTTATCGCGGTTTCAGCGATATGCAGAAGGTGTTCCGCCTGCGCCTGATTGAAGGCGCGCCGGCCAACCGCGGCAAGATCTATGATAAGCACGAAGAACTGGAAGCCGTGGCGCGCAACGATCCGAAGTCGATTTTGAATGAGCTCTCTCAAACGTCCATCGATTCGCTGACCTGGCTACAGGAAGACATCACCGACGAAGACTTACGCGCCGCCATGGAACTGATGGCCGGGGCGCGCCAGATTTACGTCCTGGGCCAGCGCCGGGCGTTCCCTGTGGCCAGTTATCTGTCTTATGCCCTAACCCGCATGGAGACGGTCTGCCATCTGCTGGATTTCGTCGGCGGTATGGCCCCGCAACAGGCGGCGTTGATGACGCCCGATGATCTTTTGGTTGCCGTTTCCTTCGCACCCTACGCCCCGGCCGTCGTTGAGATCGTCAAGGAAACGCATATTCGCGGCATTCCGACGCTGACCATCACGGATACCTTGGCCAGCCCCCTGAGCCGGTACTGCACACACTATTTCACCGTCCGTGAATCGAATGCCCATCGGTTCCGTCCCTTGACCGGTTCCATGGTATTGGTCCAGGCATTGGTGGCCGCGTTCGCCTACTACCGGGATGCCCAGCAGCCGTAATTTGAAGTCTCGGCACGCCCTAAACTCCATTGGAAAGTCAAAAATTTGCCACGTCTGCGCCAGCCGGCGTCAATCCTGTATGGCTAATTATCTGAAATTAAACGAGTTTTTGAGTTTTTCAATTTAGTTGACAAAATAGAATATTTTTTCTAAAACATTAATTAGAAAATTCATTCAATAATAATAATTAGAATGAAAATTCAAAATAGTGAGGCATGAATAGCGAGGCTCAAATGATCGACCATCAAATCCGGATCAGCATGAGTGGCATCAATGCCACCGCCCAAATGATCCCCGCCACGATGCGCTCGCGGAATTTCAATCACAGACGCCCGATGAACGGGCGCGGCACCGAAACACCGACGATCCGATCAACGTAATTTGGAGATAACCATGTCTGAAATGAAAATCTCACGACGCAAACTACTGCAAACCACCGGCATGGCCGGCGTGGCCGCGGGTGCGGCATTCTTCGGCCCCTGGAAGCACAACCGGGTCTGGGCCGCCGGCCAGAAACCGATCCTTATCGGTCTCACCCATGACGCCAGCGGCCAGTTCGCCAACTCGGGCCAGGCTGAAAAGCGCGGCACGATTCTGGCCATCGAGGAAGCCAATGCCCGCGGCGGTGTCCTCGGCCGCAAGGTCGAATACATCTGGGCCGACACGGAAACCACGCCGGCGACCGGATCGCGGGTCGCGGAACGCATGATCACGCGTGACAATGTGTCGTTCATGGTCGGCGCCATTCAGTCAGGTGTCGCCAACGCGGTTTCCCAGGTTTGCCAGAAATACGGCACCGTATATTTCAACACCAACTCCTCGTCGCCCACCGAATCGGGCAAGAACTGCCATCGCGTCAAATTCGTCTGGGACGGCAGTGGCGCCAACTTCGCCAAGGCCGCGGCCGCCGGCGCGGTCAAGCAGTTCGGCAATGAATGGTGTCTGCTGACCAACGATTATGTCTGGGGCCACAACACGTCCAAGGCGACGGCGGGTATCCTCGAAGACCTGGGCGGCAAGGTGAAGGAAAACATCCTGGTTCCCGTCGGCACTCGCGACTATTCGTCGATCTTGCTGAAAATACAGCAGATGAAGCCCGACGTGGTGGCCACGGCCGTCGGCGGCGACGACTATAAGGCGCTGCGCCAGCAGGTCCAGGACCTGAAACTGGATACCAAGATGGCCTGGCTGTCGAACCAGCTGGATTGGCCGGACATCTACGGTGCCGGCGCCGAGGCCGCGTTCGGCATCTTCGGTGCGACTTGGTATCACTATCTGGACCTGCCGGGCGTTGCCGATTTCGTTAAGCGCTACCAGACGCGTTGGCCCGATACCCGGATCAACGTGCCGGGCAACGTCACCTACAACGGTTATGTCGCCATGCGCGAATTGCTGCGCGCCGTCGAGGAAGCCGGATCGACCAACAACATCAAGGTGATCAAGCAGTTGGAAGGCCGCGTCATGAAGGCCGCCGACCGCATGCAGCACCACGATGCAGTGATCGATGCGAACTCGCACCATGTGCAGCAGACGATCTATCTGGCCAGCCGCCAGGACAAGCCGCGCGACAAATCGGATTACTTCAAGATCCTTACCGCCATGGAGCCCGAAAAGGTCAAAGTGGCGGGCGAGGCGGCCTGCAATCTCGAATCCTATGCGGATACGCCGACCTACGAAACATGACCTCCTGAAAACTGGCTGGGCGTCAATGTCGGCGCCCGGCCATTTTTTCCATTTATTGATTTTTGATTTTTCAACACGTGAACATTTAACGGAACGCCCGGGATCATGGACTTCCTCTTCAATCTCTTGCCGCATCTGGTCAACGGCCTGGCCTTGGGGCTGCTGTTCGCGCTGATCGCGCTGGGGTTCATGCTGATCATCGGCGTCATGGAAGTCATCAACCTGGCGCACGGCTCGCTATTCGCGCTGGGCGCTTATGTGGCGCTGGTCATCGTCACACCGGAAGGCGGCATGGTGGTGCCGTTCCTCAAGCCCTGGTTCGGGATAGATATTGTCCCGCGCTACGTGGCCGGCCTGATTATTGCGCCATTTGTCGTCGGCCTGTTCGGCATGGGCCTGGAGATTTGCCTGCGCCGGACCTATGGCAAGGATCCGCTGTACGGTCTGCTTTTGACGTTCGGCGCGGCGCTGGTCATCGAAGAGGGCATCCGGGTCATCTGGGGGCACGGCGAATACGTGCTGCCGCTGCCCAAAGGTATCCGCGGCGGCTTTTTCTACGGCGATTTAATTTGGTCGACCTATCGGTTCTATGCGGCGCTGTTTTCCATGGCGATGATCGGCCTGTTGTGGGTGTTCATTGAAAAGACCCCCTACGGCGCGATCATCAAGGCCGGTGCCCACGACAGCGAGATGGTGCGCGCACTCGGCATCAACCTGCCGCGGCTCAGGTTATTTGTTTTCGGGTTCGGGACGGCACTGGCGGCGATCGCCGGTATCATTATGGCGCCGATCTGGGGCATTCGTCCCCAGGTTGGCGTTGATGCCGTGATCCCGGCCTTCGTAGTCATTGTGCTGGGCGGTGTCGGCAGCTTCTGGGGCGCCGTCATCGCCGGCTTGCTGGTCGGCATGGTTGTCGGGTTGACGGCGGCGTTCCTGTCCGACTGGTCGCTTTTGTCCATGTATCTGCTGCTGTTGGCCGTCGTCACGTTCCGCGCCCGCGGCCTGATGGGCAAAGCCAGCGTGTTGGAGAACTGAGCCATGACGTACCTGCGTGACAGGGTGGGGCGCTGGGTGACACCGCATATGCTGGTGGCCTTGGTGTTTTTCGGGACCTTGCCGTTGTGGATCAAAAGCGCCGGTCTTTATGATTACATCGGTATTGAGATCGTTATCTGGATCATTTTCGCGCTCGGTTACAACCTTCTGCTCGGCTACACGGGGCTGCCGTCGTTCGGTCACGGGGCGTTTCTGGGGATCGGCGGATACGCCTTCGGCTGGTTCCAACTCAACGTCATGCCCAACCTATGGCTGGCGATCATCTTCGCCATCGTCATCACGGCACTCATCGGGGCCGCCGTGGCGGTATTCGTGTCGCACCGGCGCGGCATCTACTTCGCGTTGCTGACCATTGCCTTCGGCCAGATTTTCTTTTTCGTCGCGTCCAAGTGGACCAGTCTTACCGGCGGCGAGGACGGCATGTTGAACATCAAGCGGCTGCCCGCCGACTTCGGCTTTGTGTCATTTTCGCTTCAGGAAAACGCGGCGCTTTATTATTTCGTGTTCGCCTGTTTCGCGGTCACGGTCGTGGTGCTGTGGCGGCTGGTCAACTCACCGTTCGGAAAAGTCATCCGGGCGATCAAGCAGAACGAAATGCGGGTCGGCTTCCTGGGCTACAACGTGTTCTTCTTCAAGTGGGCCGTGTTCACCATCTCATGCGCCGTGGCCGGGCTGTCCGGCGGCCTGTTGGCGATGGCCCAGGAAGGCGCCTACGTACAGGTCATGTCGCTGCAGTGGTCGGGGATCATCGTGTTGATGGTGTTGATCGGCGGCGGCTTCGTCAGTTTTTGGGGTCCAGTGGTCGGCACGGTGGTGTTTTTCGTCGCCCGTGACGTGTTGGGCATGTTCACGGAAACCTGGCTGCTGTGGTACGGCCTGATGTTCATGGTGCTTGTCATGTTCAAGCCCGAAGGCATCGCCGGCATGTGGCAGGATTTCATCAACAACCAGAACAATCGTCGTGCTGCGCCGCCGCCGGTGACCGCACCAGTCGCCGCGCCTGTGCCCGCGCCGGCCAGTGAGTGAGGCGGGGATGGCATTGTTCGAAGCCCAGAAGGTTCATAAGCGGTTCGGCGACCATGTCGTGCTTGAGCAGATCGATCTCAGTTTTGAGGAAAACACCCTGAGTGGCATCATGGGCCCCAACGGTGCCGGCAAGACGACATGTTTCAACGTGCTCACGGGGCGCTATAAGCCCGACCGCGGCCGCGTCATGTTCGACGGCCGCGACATCACCGGGAAATCGCCGGGTGCGATTGCCAAGATGGGCATTTCCCGGTCCTTCCAGGTGATGAACGTGTTCGATGAATACACGGTCCTCGACAACGTCCTGCTGGCCGTGCCGCGGGTGCGGCGGCGTTCGTTGAATTTTCTGCACGATCTTGGCAATGATTCGCTGAGCACCGACAAGGCCTGCGTTGTCATCGGCAAGGTCGGGCTGAAGGGCAAAGAGCACACAGCCGCCAGCGATCTGTCCTACGGTGAACGTCGCGCCCTGGAAATCGGCATCGCCCTGGCTGCCGAACCACGCCTTTTGTTTCTGGACGAACCGACGGCCGGCCTTGGGACCGAGGCGACGGCGAAACTGGCCGACATGATCCGGCGGATCAAGGAAGGCCTGACCATCGTCATTATCGAACACGAGATGCAATTCCTGTTCAGCCTTGCCGACCACATCAACGTTGTCCAATGGGGCCAGGTGGTGGCCGGCGGTGCACCCGACGTGCTGCGCGCCAACAAATGGGTGCAGGCATCGAACCTGGGGAAACTGGCATGATCCTGGATGTCCAAAATATCGAGACCTATTACGGCGAAAGCCAGGTGCTTTTCGGACCGTCGCTGCATGTCGGCGAAGGTGAGGTGGTGGCGTTGCTGGGGCCCAATGGTGCGGGTAAGACCACGACCCTGCGCTCGATCCTCGGCCTGACCCCGGCCAAGGCAGGCAACATCCATTTCGACGGCGCCGACGTGACCCGCCAGCCGACCCATGAGATCGCCCGGCGCGGCCTGGGATGGGTGCCCGACGACCGCCGCATTTTTCCGACCCTGACCGTCGAGCGTAATCTTTCCATCGCCCGCAAGAAAACCCGCTTCCGGAACTGGCAGGTGGGTGAAATGTTCGAAATATTCTCGGCCTTGGAATACCTGATGGGCCGGGAGTGCGAAAATCTCTCGGGCGGTGAAATGCAGATGGTGGCCATATCCAGAGCACTTCTGGGTTCCCCGGGTTTGGTTCTGTTCGACGAACCGTCGCAGGGCCTGGCCCCGAAAATCGTCCAAGACGTGATGAAAACGGTGGCGCGTTTGAAGCGCGAAGGGATTTCCGTGCTGTTGGTTGAACAGAACGCCATGAGCGCGCTGGCGGTCAGTGATCGGGTCTACATCATGGACCTGGGCCGCATCGTCCACGAAGGCCCGGCGCAGGAACTCCTGGATGACGATGCACTGCGCGCCCGCTTGTTGGGGATTTAGATTATGAGCACGCCCATCCTTCAGGTCGATAAGTTGGTCAAGACCTATACCCGGGGATTTCCCACGCGCCAGGAGACCTTCCGCCTGGAGGCCGATTTCACCATCCCCGAACCGGCCATCATCGGCGTCATGGGCCCCAACGGTTCGGGCAAGACGACGCTGTTTGAACTGATCACCGGATCGAACCAGCCGACGGCGGGCGAGGTCCGCATTGCCGGGCGCAACATTCATGACGTGAAGTATGGTGAACGCGACCGGCTGGCCATTCACTATCACCAGTCCTATCAGGTCCGCCATTTCTCAAAGCTGAAACCCAGCTTCCTCATGCAGCCGGCCGGCACTGACTATCCCGTCGTGCATTTGTTCGATGAGCCGCAATTCAATACCCAGGACGGCTACATCGGTTTCATGCTGGATTTCTTCAAGAAACTGCGGGCCGAGCAACGCCTGGTCTTCGTCTGCGTGCATCCCAATGAAGCTTTCCATTTGGACATCCTGGAAGAGATCTGCGAACGCTTCATTTTCGTCAACAAGGGCCATCTCAGCCACTTCGATGACTTCGCCGCCACTTTGGACCACGCGCCGGTCGGCGATTACCTAGGCCATTTGGTCAACCGAGCGGCCTGAGCCGGCGGGAAATTCACCCATCTGCGGTACTGATTGCGCATGTATCGCCACAAAGAGGAGAAACCAATGAGTTTCGGAGAGCATAAGTTTCAAGTCCAAACGGCCGATGATGCCCCGTTTGTGGACCAGGGTCTGCGGGGGTATTTCGAATATCGCGACCTGGGCATCGGCGAGGCTTCCGGCGGTCGGGTTGTCGCGCAAATCAACAAGGCCAAGCACAAGGTCAGCGATACGGGCGATCTTCATCACCATGTTCTCGACTTTCAGATGAACTACATCTTGAAGGGCTGGGCGATCATGTGGTTCGAAGGACACGGCGAAGTGCGCTTCGAGGCCGGTACGGCCTTTAACATGCCGCCCAATATCAAACATTCCTTCCTCGCCTGTTCGGACGATTTCGAAACCCTGGAAATATGCATGCCGGCGGATTTCGATACTGTCGTCGATGCCGATCAGCCGCCGGTCTAGGGGCCCGTCAGATGACGCAGTTCACTCAACACAGCGACGCGACAGGCGCGGCCGGTATGGCGCCGGGCGGTCTGCGGCATTCCCGGCAGTTCGACGCGATCCAGCCGCCGCCCGCCGCTCTGGAAGAAATGTTTGATCTGAGCGGCAAGACGGCATTGGTGGTCGGTGGTTACGGCGGGCTGGGCGGCGCCATTGCGCGCGGCTTGGCATCACGTGGTGCGCGCTTGGCGGTGGCCGGACGGGACGCGGAGAAGGCCTCCGATTTCGCCACCGACCTGCCCGGGCAGGCCATTGGAATAGCCCTGGACGGCGGCGTCGTGAGTGATATCAACCGCGGTGTTGATCACGCCGCCGAGGCGCTGGGCGGGATCGATATCCTGGTCAACTGTGTCGGTATTAACATTGAACAGTACTTGCTGGATGTCACCGAGGCGGCCTTCGATCAGGTTTATGCGACAAATTTGAAATCCGCCATGTTCCTGGGCCAGGCCGCGGCCCGTCATCAGATTGCGGCGGCGCAGGGTGGTAAGCAGATACACATGTTGTCGGTCAGTTCGCACCGGGGATTTTTCGGCAAGGGATACACTGCCTATTGTGCAACCAAGGGCGCGCTGATCATGCTGGTCCGCCAGCACGCGCTGGAACTGGCGCCCCACAATATCCAGGTCAACGGGGTGGCGCCGACCTATGTGGCCACCGACATGATCCGCAAGAAGCTGGATGACCCGGACTTGCGCTCGGAACTGACGAAATGCATCCCCATGGGCCGAATTCCGGAGCCCGAGGATGTTTCCGGGACAACCGTATTCCTGGCCTCGCCGGCCGCCGGCTTTGTCACCGGGCAAGTGATTTATGTGGACGGTGGGGTGTCCGCCAACCGTTGATCGGCAGGAAATCCTGAATTTTCCTCAATTTTATATGTGGAAAGCTATTGAAATTGGTGCCGGTTGGCGGGCACATTGCAGCGAACGCTGCAACGTCCGTCAGACACCAGGGGAGCCACCATGCGCAACGTCAATGAGAAGACCATCACCGATGCCGTCATCGCCAGTATCGGCAACGCGGAAGACCCACGGACCAAGGAAATTCTGTCGGCGTTGATCCACCATCTTCATGATTTTGTCCGTGAGGTGAAATTGACCTCGGCGGAATGGCAGCGCGCCATGGACCTGGCTTATAAAGGCGCGCAAGTTACCGACGAACACCGCAACGAGTTCATTATCTTCTCCGATACCCTCGGCGTTTCCTCCTTGGTCGATCTGGTCAATGAAGAATCAACCATCGGCACGGAAGCCAGCCTGCTGGGCCCGTTTTACGTGCCGGGCGCGCCGGAGCTCGGCTTCGGCGCCAATATGATACAAGACAACGACGGCACCCGCGCCATTGTCCGGGGTACGGTCACCGATCTTGATGGCAATGCGGTTCCCGGCGCAGTGTTGGATCTGTGGCAAAACGCGGCGAATGGCCTCTACCAGGTTCAGGATCCGAACCAGGATGATGACAATTTGCGCTGCCGCACGGTCAGCAACGATGACGGCGAGTATCTCTTTGCCACCATCAAACCGGTGCCCTATCCCGTGCCCGATAATGGGCCCGTTGGTGATATGCTGCGGGCGACCGGCCGCCATCCCTTGCGCACCGGGCATCTCCATTTCAAGATTACCGCCGACGGCTTTAAGCCGTTGGTTACGGAACTGTTTCCCGAAGACGATCCCTATCTGGATGAAGATGCGGTATTCGGTGTCAGGGAATCATTGATCCTGAAGTTTGAGGATTCCGGCGAAACGGAAACATCGCCGGTGCCGGGTGTCGAGGCCCCCTATAAGAAGATCAATTTCGATTTTCAACTGATCCCGGAATGAGTTTCTGATCTCACCCTAATGCGAACGCGGCCCAAATGGGCCGCGTTTTATTTGGGTTTTTTCCGCCTTCAACGGATGTCAGGCGCCCAGGTAGTATTGTTTGATCATCTCGTTGTTCGCCAGATCATCAGCGTCCTTGCCTTCAAACTCGATCTGGCCGTGAACGATGATATAGCCGCGGTTGGCGATCTTGATGGCCTGGTTGAAATTCTGTTCGGCCATCAGGACGGTCAGGTTGCGCAGTTCTTTCAATTCCTTGATCTTGGCGATCATCCGGCTGACCAGGATGGGCGCCAGGCCGACCGAGGGCTCATCCACCAACAACAATGCCGGTTCGGACATCAGCGCCCGGGCGACCGCCACCATCTGCTGTTCGCCACCGCTCATGGAGCCGGCCATCTGGCTTTTGCGGGAGGCCAGGGCCGGGAAGGCCTCGTAAACGAACGCCAAATTCTTATCGATGTTCGACCGGGCCGCGGGGCGGAAGGCGCCGAGGATCAGGTTTTCCTCGACGCTCAAGGTCGGGAACAGGCGCCGGCCCTCGGGCACCAGGGCAACGCCCAGATCAACAATCTCCTGCGGCGCTTTGCCGACCAGATCAATGCGCTCGCCGTTCGTCGTCAAGGTGATCTCGCCGGCCGTCGGCGTGATGATGCCCATGATGCATTTCAGCAAGGTGCTTTTGCCGTTGCCGTTAGAGCCCAGCAAAACCACCGTCTCGCCATCATTGGCGGTGACCGCAACATCGTGCAGGACCTGAACGGACCCGTATCCGGCCTGCACACCGCTGACGCTGAGACTACTCGCCAAGATACGCCCTTTCCACATCAGGATTTTCAACGATTTCCTCGGGCGTGCCCTCGGCAATCTTGTGGCCGGCGTCGAGGACGACGATCCGTTCACAGAACCGCATGACGGCGCGCATGATATGTTCAATCATGATCACGGCGACGCCGCGGTCGTTCAGGGTCATCAAAATTTCCAGAATCTCATCGACTTCCGAACTCGACAACCCGGCCATGGCTTCGTCCGAGACCAACACCGTCGGCTTGCCGGCCATGGCGCGGGCCAGTTCCAGCTTTCTTAAATCAACTTGGGTCAGGCCGGCGGAAAGCTCATTGGCGCGATCGGCGAAGCCAATGGTCTCCAGGATTTCCATCGCCTGGTCGCGGATGTTTTCATGGCCGATGCGGTCCCAGGCGGCATAGTCCAAGGGCACGCAGAGGTTTTCCAGCACGGTCATGGATCGAAACGGCCTGGGGATCTGGAAACTGCGGGCAATGCCCAAACACGCGCGTTTGTACGCCGGCAGGCCCTTGATCTCATTGCCCTCGAACAGGATCGAGCCTTCGTCATTGATCAGCGCGCCCGAGATGCAATTGATCATGGTCGTTTTGCCCGACCCGTTCGGGCCGATCAGTCCCAGACGTTCGCCGCGGCCCAAATGCAGACTGACTTTGTCCAACGCCGTGAAGCCGCCGAACATTTTGGTCAGGCCATCGACTTGCAGGACAGGCGCGCTCATTGTTTCCGCCTCTTTTTCTTGTCGCGAAAGTCCTGAAACAGCCCGACGATGCCGCGCGGCGCCAGTGTGATAAAGGCGACCAGCATGACACCGACGACCAAAAGATTCATTTCCGACGAGATCGTCACGGTGATGATTTCCTGGGCGCCGCCGACCACCAGGCCACCGATAATCGGCCCGATCCAGGTCGCCGTGCCGCCGATCATCGGCATGGCAATGGCATTCACCGCGACCAAAAGGTTGAAGGCCGAGACCGGATCCACATAGGTGACGAAGAACGGATAGGGCGCGCCGGCGACCCCCATCATGGCGCCCATGACGGAGGCCGAAATGAGTTTCAGTTTCAGGGTCGGCACACCGCTGGAGGCGGCCGCCACTTCATCGTCGCGGATTGCCGCCAGGCCTTGGCCGATGCGCGACGAACTGAGAAACCGCGCGACGGCGGCCGAGCCGATGGCCAAGGTCAGGATCAACATGAACAGCAATTCGATATAGCTGTCGAAGAACCACGAATCCTCGGGCGTCAGGATATAGGCGCCGCTGGCGCCGCCGACGTATTCCCAATTGTTGGCGACGGTCTCCAAGACAATGGACATGGCCAAGGTGGAAATCGCGAAATAGACGCCCTTCAGGCGCAAGGTCAGATATCCGGCGGCCAATCCCAGCAGTCCGCTGAGCGCCGCGGCGGCGACGATCATCACCGGCAACGGCAGGCCGAAGGCCTTGTTCAAGGCGACGGTTGTATAGGCGCCGACGGCGAAAAAACCGGCGCTGCCGAAATTCACATAGCCCGTAAAGCCGCCCAGAATGTTCCACGCCGTGGCCATGATGACGGCCTGCAGGACCACGTAGCTGGCGAAGAAATAGAACTCATTGTCGGCAACCTGCGTAAACATCAGACCGGCCGCGAATACGGCGGCGGCGCCAATCCAGAAGAGGTGGATTTTGGGCTTCATCTAAATACGTCCGAACAGGCCTTGCGGCCGAAATGCCAAGGTAAGAAGCAGGATCATGAAGCCGACAGCGGGCGCCCAAGACGGTCCGTAGAACGTCGCGATCAGACTTTCGACGACGCCGATCAACAAGGCAGCGCTCATGGTGCCGCCGATGGATCCCATGCCGCCCAGAATGACGATGGCGAAGACCCGGCCGATATAAAGCCGCCCGACGGACGGCTCAACCGGGCCGATGACGATCAGCAACGAGCCGGCCACCGCCGTTGTCGCGATGGCGATGCCCATGGCGATCTGTTTGATCTTAACCGGGTCGGCGCCCATCAATTGCAAGGCCAGACGGTCCTGGGCGACGGCCAAAATGGCCCGGCCCGTGAACGTTCGCGACATATAGAGATAAACCCCCGTCGTCATCACCGACGCAACGAGGAACGGCACCAGCATGCGATACGGCACGCTGATGATGCCGAGATGCAGGGTCTTGCCGATGTAGTCGGCCTCGACCAAACGGTAATCAACGCCGTAGACGAGGATCAAGACGACTTCGATGATAAACATCACGCCGAAGAAAAATGCCAAACCGCTCAGGCTTTCCTGACCGGTTCGTTCGAAACTGGCGTAGTAAAATCGGTAAAGCCCCATGCCGGCGACGAAAAACACCGGCATGAACAGAACGCCGGTGAGGATCGGGTCCAGACCGAGCCGCTCATTAACGATGTATGCCGTGTAGGAGCCGACAATTACAAAGGCGGGATGCGCGATGTTGACGATATCGAGCTGGCCGAAGGTGATCGACAAGCCCAATGCCACCGCCGCATAGAAGCCGCCCAGCAGGATTCCGGCGACAACCGCGTTCAGAAAAAGATCTAGAAACATGGTTGTCGCCGGTTTTCCTGCTCGCCGTCGGCGAGCGTGTTCTTAGTAGTCATGCGCGATAAAATTCCGCGTTCTTATTTTTTGTAGGGATAGGCGATGTCGCCCGATTTCCACTCCTTCGGATAGAGCACGACCCGTTTGCCGGGGCCGGCGAACTGGCTCATGTCGCCGGCTTTCACGTCGCGGAACTGAACCTGCAAGGTGCGGGTCTTCGCCCATTCGCCGTTGGCACCGAACTTCACCGGTCCGACCACTGTGTCGTAAGTCGTGGCGTGCATATGATCGGCGATCTTGCCCTGATCAAGGCTACCGACAGCCGTCACGGCCTGGCCCAGGATCTGCAGATAAGCATACGCATAAGGCGGCAGGTAGTGACCCAGCGGATCAACGCCCTTGCCCTTGGCGGCTTCTTGATACTTTTTCAAGAACGCTTCGACGCCCTTGAAGTTCAAGGTTGGCTCCGGCACCCAGAAATCATAGTTGATGATGCCGTTCAGCATGGGTCCTAAGTTTTTCTGGATCGCTGCGAACTGCAGGCCGACCATGCCGCCGCCGAACATTTTGGCTTTCAGGCCCAATTCGTTGGCGGATTTGACCATGCCGACGGAACCCGGCGGGTAGGAACCGACATAAACCAAGTCCGCTTTGGAAGCGATAATCGCCCGCATGATCGGCGAGAAATCGGCCGTTCCCGGCGGATAGGTTTTGTCATAAACGATGTTCAAACCCATGGCTTGAGCATTGCGGCGCGCACCGGCAACGGCGTTACGGGCGAATTCCGCGTCGGCCGACAACAGGGCGATGGATTTCGGTGCGGGATTTTGTTCGGCGGCCAGCGCGAAGAAGCCACGCGACCAGTCATCCTTCGGCACCGGGCCGGCCGGCATAATCTGGAAATAGCGGTCGTAGTTAAACTTATCGTTGACCGCCAGACCGAACAGCGACGGGAACACCAATTTCTTGCGCATGACGATCGGCATGGCCGGCGCAATTTCGTTGGTGCCGTAGCTGGAGACCACCAGATCGACCTTATCGATGTTGAGAAGCTTGGTGTAGATACCAGGCACCTTGGCCGGCGAGGTGGCATCATCGTAGTAGACGAACTCAACTTGGCGGCCCAACAGACCACCGGCCTTGTTGATGTCGTCGCGCCAAATTTCCATGGCGATCAAGGCGGCCTTGCCGGCACCGGCCAGACCACCGGTCAGCGCCATGCTGAAACCGATTTTAAGGGGATCGGCGGCTCGTACTGTTGACGGCGCCAGTGCGGCGGCCGCCATGGATACGGCGACAACGCCGCCCAACAACCATGTGCGCAGGCTGCCTTTCGTGACTCTAGTCATTGCAATTACCTCCCTGATAACTGATTCCGGCATGGCCGAGGCCATGCCGTGGCTTTTGATTATTGAATGACGTCTTCCGCGCCTTCCTTAACTCTATCTAACATATAAGTGATCGGTAATAAACTCGATATCAACAAGCGATTTCGAAATCAAGAAGCGATCTCGGTTGAGGCCGGGCCTTTCCCCGATGGCAGCGCTTTGTTAGGCTTTTCCCGGACACAAACCCGGAACCGGGTGGTCACGATGTTTCGCGGCGGCACGGCACTGATTTCGCAGTCTTGCCGCCGGAAATCCTAGGGGAGGCAGATCGATGAAACCCGCATCGTTTGATTTTGTTCGCGCGGCGACCTTGGACGACGTTTTTGCGGCGTTCCAACAACACGGCGATGACGCGCAAATCCTAGCCGGCGGACAAAGCCTGATGCCGATCCTGAATATGCGGTTGGCGACCCCGGAGGTGCTTGTCGATATCAATGGCATTGACGAATTGAACGGCATCTCCGTCAATGACGGCTTCCTGCGTATCGGCGCCTTGACGCGTCACTGTGACCTGCTGGCGTCGCCGGAGATCGCCGCGCATGCGCCGTTACTCACGCTCGCCGCGCCGCACATCGCCCATCCGGCAATCCGCAACCGCGGCACCTTCGGCGGTAGTCTTTGTCATGCCGATCCGGCCGCCGAGTTGCCGGCTTGCGTGATCGCGGCCGGGGCCCGGATCAATGTTGCCGGCCCCGGCGGACGTCGCAGCGTTGAGGCGGCGGGTTTTTTCCACGGGATTTTCGATACGGATCTGGCCGCCGATGAAATTCTGACCTCCGTCGATCTGCCGCTGTTGACCACGGATGAACGGGTCGGATTCCAGGAACTTGCCCGCCGTCACGGTGATTATGCGGTCGCCGGTCTGGCCATGAAGGCGACCGTCAGCGCCGGCAAAGTCAGCGGCGCCACTTTGGTTTATTTCTCGGTCGCCGATCAACCGCTTGTCGCGCCGGCGGCGGCCGGCGCCTTGGACGGCCATGCCGTCAGCGACCCGCTGAGCGATACGGTGATGGCCGCTTTGGATAACGATCTCACCCATGTCATCGACGATCTCCACACCTCCGCCGCCGGCAAGCGCCATTTGGCCGGCGTTCTTCTGGGGCGCGTGTTAGCTGAAATGGCGGGGGAGGCCGGATCATGAGCGCACCTGTTGTGATCACCATGACCGTCAACGGCGAACCGGTTACCGGCACCATTGAGCCGCGCCGAAATCTGGTCGATTTTCTTCGTGAAGACCTGCAATTGACCGGATCTCACGTCGGCTGTGAGCATGGGGTCTGCGGCGCCTGCACCATCCGTGTCGACGGCGACATCGTCAGGGGATGTTTGATGCTTGCCGTGCAAGCCGATGGCGCGAACGTCGAAACCATCGAGGGCATCTCCGACAGTGGCGAGATCGCGGATTTGCAAAAGGCATTCCATGAACGCAACGCCTTGCAATGCGGGTTTTGCTCGCCGGGTATGCTGATGGCGGCCTCGGCTTTGCTGTCCGAGAACCCGGTTGCCAGCCGCGACGACATCCGCGAGCACATATCGGGCAACTACTGCCGGTGCACCGGTTATCAGGCCATTGTCGATGCCATTGAGGCCACCGGCCAGGCCCGCAAAGGAGGCGCGTCATGACTGAGACTTCTCCCCTGACGGTCCTCGACCGGCCGAACTCGTTCATCGGTCAAAGCGAGCCGCGCGCCGGCGCCAAGCGCCTGTTGCAGGGGCGCGGTACCTATGTGGACGATGTCGTGTTGCCGCGCATGGTGCATGTGGCCTTCTGTCGCAGTCCTTTCGCCCACGCCGAGATCAAATCCATCAATACAGAGGCGGCAAAGGCGTTGGCGGGCGTCGTGCGCGTCGTCACCGGCCCCGAATTGGCCGCATATTGTTCGCCCTGGGTTGGTGTCCTGAACCATCTGCAAGGCATCAAATCGGCCCCGCAGCACGCCTTGGCCATCGACCGCGTGCGCTGGCAGGGTGAAGCCGTCGCAGCCGTTGTTGCCCTATCGCGGGCCGAGGCCGAAGACGCCGTCGCCTTGATTGATGTGGACTATGAAGCCTTGCCGGTCATCGCCGATATGGAAACGGCACTGGATGAGACAACGCCAATCATTCATCCGGATCTGGGTGATAATTTGTGCTTCCAGCGCGAGGTTGATTTGGGCGAGGTCGATAAAGCCTTCGCCGACGCCCATCTGGTCGTTGAGGAAACCTTCCACTTCGGCCGGCACACGGGGGTTTGTCTGGAAGCCCGCGGTATCGTCGCCGACTACAATCCGGCGGAAGAAGCCCTGACCGTCTATTTGTCGGCGCAAGCCCCGCATATGATGAAGAATATCTACGCCAAGCATTTTGACTTGGACGAAAACAAGGTTCGCGTGGTCTGCAAGGATGTCGGCGGGTCCTACGGTATCAAGGTCCATACCTATCCCGATGAGATGAGCGCCGCGGCACTCAGCATCATGCTGAAGCGCCCGGTCAAGTTTACCGCCGACCGTCTGGAATCCTTCGTCACCGACATTCATGCCCGCGACCACCGGGTCACCGCTCGCATGGCGGTTACCGAAGACGGCAAGATCACGGCCATTGATATGGACGACCTGACCGGCATCGGGCCGTTTTCCGTTTATCCGCGGACCAGCGGCATCGAGGCCAATCAGGTGGTCAACCTGACCGGTGGACCCTACACGATTGACAACTATCGGGCCCGGGCCCGCGTGGTGTTCACCAACAAGAACGCCATGTGTCAGTACCGGGCCGTCGGCCATCCGGTGGCTTGCGCGGTGGGTGAGGGCCTGGTTGATACGGCGGCGCGCGCGCTGGGCATGGACCCGGTAGATATCCGCCGCAAGAACCTGATCCCCGATGATGCCTATCCCTATACCTATGTGACGGGATTGCCCTTTGAGAAGCTTTCCCACCATCAATGCCTGGATCAGATTCTGGAGATGATGGATTACGAGGCACTCCGCGCCGACCAGGCGGCCTGCCGCGAGAAGGGCATCCATCGGGGCATCGGGTTTGCCTCGATGATCGAAGTCACCAATCCCAGCCCGGCTTTCTACGGTGCCGGCGGAGCCTTCATCAGTGCTCAGGACGGCTGTACCATGCGCATGGACCACACGGGCGGTATCACCTGCACTGTCGGCGTCACCGAACAGGGCCAAGGCTCCGATGCCGTCGTTCAGCAGGTTGCGGCGACCGCCGTCGGCGTGCCCATGGCGATGGTCAAGGTGGTTTCCGGCGATACGGACGTGGTGCCCTATGGTGGCGGCACTTGGGCGTCCAGAGCCGCCGGCATCGGTGGGGAGGCGACCTTGCGGGCCGGCGTCGCACTTCGTGAGAATATCTTGGACGTCGCCGGCGCGATCCTGCAGGCCGAGCCCGATACACTGGATATCCGCGACGGTCATGTGGTCGATGCGGCCGATGGCACCGAACGTCTGCCGCTCAGCGAGGTCGGCCGGATCGTTTATTTCCGCGGCGATACGCTGCCCGACGGGGTGCAGCCCGAACTGGTCGCGACGCGCCATTATGTGCCGAAGAAATTCCCCTTCACCTTCACCAACGGGATCGAGGGGTTCTACGTCGAAGTGGACGCCGATACGGGGTTCGTGAAGTTGCTCAATTGCTGGGTTGTCGACGATTGCGGCACGGTCATTAATCCCATGCTGGTTGATGAGCAGATCCGCGGTGGTGTCGTCCAGGGCATCGGCGGCGCCATGTATGAGGAATGTCTCTATGATGAGCGCGGCCAGTATATGAATGCCACTATGGCCGACTATCTGGTGCCCATGTCGGTGGAAATGCCGGATATTCAGGTCGGCCATGTGGAGACGCCGACGACCGATTCCGAATTGGGCGCGAAAGGCGTCGGCGAGGCCGGCACCGCCGGGGCGCCGGCGGCGATCATGAACGCCATCAACGACGCCCTGACGCCGTTTGAGACCACCGTCACCGCCATGCCGTTTACGCCGGATCGCATTTTGCGGGCGCTCGGCAAGATTTAAACAACGATATAACGGGAGAAATTGACTGATGAGTGATCTGAAAATCACTAAGCACGACATCTTGGAAAAAACGCCGGACATGCTGCAAAAGCAGCTTTATATCGTTCATACCAAGCCCACCAACGGCCTTGGCCCGATCATGGAAAACATCGGCCCGCACCTGGAATTTCAGGTCAGGATCGAACAAGAAGGCATCATGTTCGCCGCCGGGCCCCTGTGGGCCGATGATGAGGAAACCTGGGAAGGCGAAGGCATGGTGGTGATCCGCGCCGACAATTTGGCCCACGCCCGCGAGATCGCCGCCTCGGACCCCATGCATTCCAGCGGCGCCCGCGACTTCACGGTGCGGCCCTGGCTGGTCAACGAAGGCGGCTTCACCATGCGCGTGACGTTTTCCGACGGCGGCCGAACGGTGGAGTAATCAGGTGATCTTTGTCGTTCACGGCTTCGACAAGCCGGGCAGCGATTTGCGCCAGGACCTGATCGCAGCGCACCGCGCTTATATGGATACGGAGGCCGAGGTTTTGTCTTCCGGGCCACTGGTCGACGACGACGGCGAAACCATGATCGGCAGTATTCTGATCATCGAGGCGGCCGACCGCGAGGCCATCGACAAAGTTGTCGCCGGTGATCCTTTCGTCAAGGGCGGGGTCTTCGAAAGCCTCACGGTGAGCCGCTGGTATCAGCGGGTCGGCAGCTTCGCCGCGGTTTAGGTGGTTCGCTGGACGACGGCGCCGGATGCGATTAACGCCGCTACCTCTTCGTCATCCAGCCCCCAATCGCTTAACGTATCGGCCGAGTGCTCGCCGGGTTTCGGCGACGGCCGTTGGATCGCCGCCGGTGTCCGGCTGAAGCGCGGTGCTGGCGCCGGCTGGGTTATGCCCTCGTTTTCGACGAACGTCTGGCGGGCGACGTTTTGTGGATGCGTTGGTGCCTCCGCCATGGTCAGGACCGGCGCAAAGCAGGCGTCGGTGCCTTCCAACAGATCGCACCATTCGTCGCGGGTCTTCTGTAAGAAGATGCCGCGCAGTTTGTCTTTCCATTGCGACCAGCCGTCGCGGTCCATGCGAGCCGGCATGTCCGCAACATCGATACCCATGATCTCCATAAACTGGTCGTAGAACTCAACCTCGATGGGCGCGAGCGAGATCGCCTTGCCGTCCCTGGTCTCATAATTGGCGTACATGTGGGCGCCGCCGTCGAAAAGGTTCGATTCCGGTTCGTCCTTCCACCAACCCGCGGCATGCAGGCCGTAGGTAAATGACAGCATGGAGGAAACACCGTCGACCATGGCCGCATCGATGACCTGCCCCTTGCCCGATGTGCGGGCTTCCAGGACGGCAGCCAGAACGCCGATAGCCAGGAACGTGCCGCCGCCGCCGAAATCACCGATCAGCGCCAGCGGTGCCGGCGGCGGTGCGCCGGCGTTACCGATGGCATGCAGCGCCCCGGTCAGCGCGATGTAATTGAGATCATGGCCGGCGACCTGGGCGAGCGGGCCGTCCTGTCCCCATCCGGTGACCCGGCCGTAGACTAACTTCGCGTTCCGCACATGGCAGTCATCCGGGCCAAGGCCCAGGCGTTCCATCACGCCCGGACGGAAGCCTTCGATCAGGACGTCGGCCTTCTCGACCAATTTAAGGACCACTTCGACGCCGTCCGGATTCTTCAGGTCAACGGCGACGGACCGCCGGCCGCGTAGTTGCGGGTCCACATAGTTGTCGTGTTCACGGCCCAAGGGTGCCGGCCGGTCGATGCGGATGACGTCGGCGCCCATGTCGGCCAACAGCATGGCGCAGAAGGGCGCCGGGCCCTTGCCGGCCATTTCGATGACCTTGACGCCGACCAGCGGGCCGCTGACCTTGGTTTCAGCACTCATCATCCTGCCTCCGCATCGCGCAGCATCTTTCGGTTGACCTTGCCGGCCGGGGTTTTCGGAAGGTCAGCGACGAAATTAACGAGCCTCGGATATTCATGGCGCGACAGGCGTTGCTGGGTGAATTCCTGAACTTCGCGGGTGAAGGTGGCATCGCCCGGGCGTTTTGAGACGATGAAGGCTTTGACCACCTGGCCGCGTTCTTCATCCGGCACGCCGATCACCGCGGCTTCGTCGACGTCGGGGTGTTTCAACAAAACGTCCTCGATCTCCACCGCGCCCATGGTCCAGCCCGCCGTGATGATCACGTCGTCGGCGCGGCCGCCGTGGTAGTAGTAGCCGTCCTCATCCGTGCGGCCCAGATCCTTGGTCGGGAACCAGGTGCCGCGCCGGCTCATCATAATCTCACCGGTGGCGCCGGGCGGGCAAGGCGCGCCGCTGGCGTCATGGATGGCCAATTCAATCCCCGGCACCGGTTTGCCCAATGATCCGGGTTTGATGTCGAAATCCGGGGCGCCGGGATAGGAAACCAGGACCACGCCGACCTCCGTCGTGCCATAGAAACTTCCCGCTGCCGTGCCGAAGGTTTCGCGGATCCAGTGGTCGGTTTCCGAATCCAAGGGCTCACCGGTGAACGACAGCTTTTCGATGGCGAAGTCAAAATTTCCCGCCTGGCCGGAACGCCGCATCATCCGGTAATGCGTGGCGGCGGCTGAAAGGTTGGTGATACCGAGGTCCTGAAGGGCCTCCAGGCAGCGCACCGGATCAAACTTGCCGGCGTAACTTGCCACCGTCACGCCCAGCGAGAACGGCGCAATGGTGCCGTGCCAGAGGCCATGGCCCCAGGCTGGCGACGACGGGATCATGAATTTGTCGCCGGGCCGCACGCCGGTGCCATAGAGCGTCGCCAGGGTCAGCGTGACGACGGATCCGTGTGTATGGCGGACCGCTTCGGGCAGCTCGCGGGTGGTCCCCGACGTGTATTGATAGACGGCGACGTCGCGGGCCGACGTCTCGGCCGTGAACGCCGGCGGCTCGGCATCCAACAGGGCGTCGAACGCCGGGCCGGCAATCAGCAGGTCAAGCCCATCGATGCCCTCGGCTATGGGCGATTTCTCGGGGTTGGTGACCAAAAGCTTCGGTTTGCAGTCATTGATGCGAAGCCTGAGCCCGTCCGGCCCGAACAGCGTGAACAGCGGCACCCCGATGCAGCCGGCCTTCATGGCGCCGAACAACACCACATACATCTCATAAGACGGTTCCAGCATGACGGCAACGCCGTCGCCGGGCCGCAATCCGCGCGTCCGCAGATGATTGGCGAAACGGTTGGCGCCGTCGCTCAACTCACCGAAAGTATAACTGTCGATGCCGCCTTCGGCCTTGATCACATGCACGGCGACGGCGTCGCGGGGATGCCGGTCCAGGCATTCGTGCGTGATATTAAAGTGCTCGCGGTCGCCATCGAACAAGGCCCACAAGGCGTCCTTGGAACAATGCCGTTGGGCGTCGGCGTAGGTCGAGAAATCGGTTAGGCGGATCATGGTGGGCGGCTCCGGTTAGTCCAACAGGGCGGAATCCAACCGCCCCGCCTGCTGCAAGACCTGGAACGCCCGATGCGTGGCGGTGATGCCGTCACTGACCGATATGCTGGGGTAATCCCCGACATGGGCGCGGATCGGGGCGTCATCAAGGTCCGGCGGGAAGGGCAGAGGTTTACCGCTCACCGCCACATCGGCCTCCGGCACCAGCCCGGCGACGATCTCCATGCCGGCCTCGACCGTTTCGCAGGCGCCGTTCAGGCTGAAGTCATAGGCGCCATCGCCGTCCCTGGATATGGCCGCGATGAAGGCCGCCGCCGCCTCACCGGCGTAGAGCCAGCTGGTGCTGCCGCTATAGGGAATCTCATAGGGTTGCCCCAGCATGGCAGACAGCAGCGCGACGGTGCATTTCGACGTCATGCCCTGGTCACGGGCGACGCCGTAGACGATGTTCGGGCGGATACCCACCGACGCCACCTGCCAGTCCTGCCAATAAACCTTCGCCGTGTGTTCGTTGGCCAGCTTGTAGGCGCCGTAGAGGGTCGCCAGATACGGACCGCCCGGCGGCATGCCCAGCGCCGCGGTTGAACTGGCGTAGGCGGTGCGCCGGATGCTGGCGTGGCGGGCCACCTCCAGCACGTGAATGGTGCCTTCCACATTGACCCGCGCGCCGGCCGCCGGGTTGGCCTTGCAAAACGGCACTTGCAGGCCGGCCAGATGGATAATGGAGCGGATGCCGTGGCGTTCAACGATATCCATGAGACGCGCGCCGTCGGCGATGTCGCCGGTCTCCCAGGTCAGCGCCGCGGCTTCTTCCGGGTCCAGGATCAACGACGGCCGGCGACGGTCGTCGGTCAAATCAAAGGCCACGCAAGGTACGCCCGAGCGGGTCAGGATCGCCAGGGTCCAACTGCCGATACAGCCGCCGGCCCCGGTAACCAGCACGGGGCCGTCGAACGCCGCCGGATCGACCAGAAACGGTTCGGTAAGGAAATCCATTGATGCAGCTCCCCGTGAATATACTGTGCAAATCAATTATGATTGGCCGCCATCATCCACGACATGAGACCGGCGCTCAATGGTCCGGCGGCTAAAACGAAACGAAAGAATGGACGTGACCCATGAAGACCAAACTGACCGAGATGTTCGATATCGAGCTACCGATCTTCGCCTTCAGCCATTGCCGCGACGTCGTAGTCGAGGTTTCCAAGGCCGGCGGTTTCGGCGTGCTGGGCTGCGCCTATCTGTCGCCTGAACAGCTAAAACAGGAGCTGATCTGGATCGACGACCACATTGATGGCAAGCCCTACGGCATCGATCTGTTGATGCCCGGCAAGTACACCAAGTTAGAGGTGCCGCGCCTGACTATCGACGATCTGCCCGCGGAACAGATGGATTATCTGCGCCAATGGTGCGATGACGCCGGCGTGCCGCGCCTGCCCGATGATTTGCGCGACGAATTGATCCAGGCGGAACTGGACAAGATGCAGTTCACGCCCGATCAGGCGCAGGGCCTGCTCGACGTGGCGCTGGAACACCCCATCAAGGCCGTGGTCAACGCCTTGGGCGCGCCGGACAAGGAGATGGTTGATGATCTGCACGCGCGCGGCATCAAGGTGGGCGCGTTGATTGGTAAGGTCGAGCACACGAAGCGCCAGTTGGCCGCCGGCGTCGATATGATTATCGCCGCGGGCTACGAGGCCGGTGGTCATTCCGGCCAGATCGCTTCAATGATCCTGTGGCCGCAGATCGTTGACGCCGTGGCGCCGGTGCCGGTGCTGGCCGCCGGCGGCATCGGGCGTGGCAAGCAAATGGCGGCGGCCATGGCCTTGGGGGTCGAGGGTATCTGGTGCGGCTCGATCTGGTTGCCGACGGTGGAAAGCGAAGTCATGCCGGAGATCAAGGAGCGCTTTTTCGCCGCCAAGGCCGACGACGCCATCCAGACCCGGGCCCGGTCCGGCAAGCCCGTGCGCATGCTGCGCAGCCGCCTGACCGATGCCTGGGAACAGGACGACGCACCGCCGTTCTTGAACATCCCGTTTCAGACCGGCGTCATGGTCGAATCGCGCTTGCGCGTCGAGCGCGCGAAGGTGAAGGATTTCCTCACCTACCCGGTCGGCCAGATCGTCGGCGATATGACGGGTGAGACGACGGTGCGCCAAGTGATTTATGAACTGCTGGATGAGTTCGCTGACGCGGTGGAGCGGTTGAATGTGATGACGGGGGCGGACGACACCTGATGTCTCCGGCCAGGACGTCTGCTCTTCGCTTGAATGCCGACACTATCCCATGGCGGTGAGGAGGTCCGAGTTTAGCGATCAGCAGTCGTCGGAACAGAGTACGGCTATTCAAGTCGATCTTGCGCAGATATAATCGTTCCGGAGCGAACAGGTGTCGGAAATGAGAAAGTTCGTCATACTTCTGTGTGGGTTGTTGTTGGCGTCGTCCCCCGCCGGTGCGAGTTCCTTGCCAAAATTTCAGATCGTCACCGAAGACTGGGTCCCCTACCAATTTTATGAGGGCTCAGCGTTACGCGGTATCGTCGTTGACCTGGTGGTTGAATTGCTAGACCGAACTGGCTCCACCCAGACACGCAAAGATATTCAACTGCTGCCTTGGGCGCGTGCCTATCGCTACTTGCAGACGCGAGAAAACACCATGCTTTTCTCCATGACCCGCAGCCCGGAACGTGAGGCTCTTTTTCGTTGGGTCGGACCTGTTTTCAAAAACACCACCTATCTCATTGCCGCTAAGAAGAGAAATATCAAGATATCCTCACCCGACGACCTGCAAAATTATCAGTTCGGCACCGTCATTGATGACGCCAGTGAGATGTTTCTTTTGCGGCTTGGATTGAATGTTTCCCAGTTTCATCGAAATACGCGGACCCAGTCGAACCTGAAAATGCTGAGTTTGGGAAGGCTGGACATGATCGTATCGGGGTGGGAAGCGTTTGTATCTGATGCAACGAAGACTGGGTTGGACCCGAATGATTATGAATTAGTCTATACGGTCGATGTGTCGGACGTATCAATCGCGTTTCATCGGAAGACGCCGGACTGGATAATCGACAAGTTTCAGCAGGCATTTGACGATATGAAGACCGAGGGTGTGTATGAGCGCGTATTCGAGCGGTACAGAAAATATGTGCGCGACGAATAATTGTTGATTTGCTTCATATCTATCATGTCCGAATTGGGTCAACAGCAGCCAAAAATACCGTCTCGGAATTTGGTCTGTTTAGCGCCCAACATCGGAAGTCAACCGCCGGAACTTCAGTTTAGCCCTTGATAGCCAACTAAAATCACACGCCGCGCTATCGTCCCTTCATCGCCAATTATGGAATTTCCATTTGAATATTCAATGGCGTTAGATCGCCTCCAACTTGGCTTTAGCGTATGACATCAAGTACCGTGGGTATTCCGGCAACTGAACGCGTGCAGATATTTATGAACCCAGCCTTCACGCCTCTGTCCGAGGCCCTTGGCATCGAGGTCACGGGAATTGACCTTGCCCAGCCGGTTGACCCCAGTCTCGCGGCGGACCTGGAAGCTGTCCTCATCGAGCATATGGTCATGGTCGTCCGCGATCAAAACCTGACGCCGCCACAGCTTCTGGACGCCGTTGGCATGTTCGGCAATATCATGCCGCAGCATCTGACCTCGCTACGGCTGCCGGACTACCCCGACATCGTCGCTCTGGACAGCCGCAATACGAAAGTCGGCGGCGACGGAAAGTTCGTGCCCATCGGCGCACGGGATTGGCATACGGATCATGCCCATCAAGAGCGACCGCCCAATTATACAGCACTCTTCGCAGTAAGCTTGCCGTCCCGGGGCGGGGATACCAGTTTTGCGAATATGCAAATGGCGTTCGAGTCTTTGCCGCCACAGGTCCGCGACGACGTGGCGAGGAAACAGGTCATTACGAAAATGGACAACCGTTATTCGGACGCCGAGGATCGGCAAGAGCACATTGAAAATCGACGTCATCCGTTAGTCCGCACCCATCCCGTGACCGGTCGGAAATCCATTTTTTTCCACCCAGGCATGGTCGAGCGTTTGGACGGCATGGAACCGGACGAAAGCATGACATTCCTCGACAAGCTCATCGAACGTACATTGGTCTCGGGCATCATCTACCGCCACCAATGGCAGCCCGGCGATTTGGTCATCATGGACAATCGTAGTCAGATGCATGTCGGCCATGCGGATTATGATTTCTCGGAAGGCCGTGTCCTACACCGGATCATTGTCGAGGGCGAAGTGCCGCATTGATCTGCAGGTTCGCGCAGATACCCGATGATGTGTGACGAAGCGGATATTCCGCTTCGGGTCATTTTCGGAAATGCGTATCTTTGCGTACAATCAATCCGTGACCGTGGCGACATAACGTCGCCGCGTCAGCGCGGATTGATCCCCCGGAGGGAGGTTTCAACTCAGCACGGCATGCGTTGAAACGCTGTTGGACACATTGATTGGACCGGCCAAGAAACCGTGAGCGTGGCGACTTGACGTCGCCGCGTCAGCGCCATGTGATCTCCCGGGGGATATGAACAACAGGATGGATCCCTCCGGGGGATGCCACGGGCTTTCGCCGTTCCGCAGGGAACGACGGTCCCGCGGCATTCTGGCCAACCCGGCCATCCCCAGACCTCACTCGGATAGTTATTGAGACTCGGCGTCAGAGCTTGAAGCCTACCATCGTAATATCGTCGCGGCGTTCTTCCTTGTGCTGAAACTCCTCGAAGGCGCGGAGGATTTGCACGGCCTGATGGCCCATCTTCATGCGTGAATAATCCAACAGCATCTTCTTCATGCGCCGCTTGCCAAAAGCCCGGCGGCGGACCCCGCCGACCTGATCGACAAGGCCGTCGCTGAGCATGTAATACCCGGCGCCGCGTATGACGGTGATTTCATGGTTGTTGAAGGTCCGCGACATGGGCGTACGGCGATAGCCGATACCGGCCTTATCGCCGCGAATTTCCGTCAAGTCCTGGCCGTCAACGCACCACAACTCAAATCGCGCGCCGGCGAAAGTCATGGTATCGCCGTCGTTGGCAATCCGGCAGATGCCGCATTCGAAGCCGTCATCCGATTCGCTGTCGTCGCCATCCTGGCCGAGAACGGTTTTCAGCAATTGATTGGTACGCTGCATGATGGTGGCGGGGTCGCCGTCGGGGTTTTCGCTCAAGGCCTGATCAATGGAACCGGTGGCGATCATCGTCATGAACGCGCCGGGCACGCCGTGGCCCGTGCAGTCGATCAGGAAAATCAGGGTGCCGCCGGCGCAGGGGCGGACCAGATAGATATCGCCGCCGACCACGTCTTTGGGCTCCCAGATGACAAGGTGATCGGTGAAGATGGCCTTCAAGTCGTCGGGCGTTGGCAAAATGGACCGTTGAATGTTGGACGCATAGTTGATGGAACTGGAAATGATCTCATAGGCGTCTTCCAATTCTCTCTCCGCCGTCTTGCGTTCGGTGATATCGGAATAGGTCGAAACAAATCCGCCGCTCCGCACGGGCTGGCCCTTGATTTCGACGACCCGGCCGTCCGGCATGGTGCGCTCAAATTGATGCGGTTCAAACTTCCGCGCCAACTCAAGGCGCTCACGGATCTGTTCGTCCGGATCACCGTCACCGTATTCGCCGCGTTCGGCGTTGAAGCGGAACATCTCTTCCATGGTTCGGCCGGTGACAAGAAGCTCTGGCGGGAAATTCAAGACCTCACCGAAACGGTCGTTGAAGGCGGCGAGGCTCAGGTCCGCGTCGAACATGGAAATGCCCTGATCCATGTTTTCCAGGGCCGTGTCGATAATGTTCTTCTGGTGCGACAGTTCGGCTTCCGCGTCTTTCAGCGCGGTAATATCAACCATCCAAACAACGCGCGCCTCGGCGCCCTGGAACTGACCGAGCCCTTGCGTACTTTGCAGGGTCCAGAAGTTCGATCCATCGACGCGACGGCGATGGATCTCCATGTTCTCGACGCTGTCGCCCGCCAACACGGCCTGGCGCAGGGTATCGAGGTCTTCGGGATTGACGTAGGTGGCGGTGAGTTCTTCCGGGTTCAAAGTATTGGCCTCTGTGGCGCCGAGCATGCCTTTCAAACGCCGGTTGACGAATAGGCGGTGGTTTGAAATGCGGTCCATTATGCCGATGCCGATGGGGGCGGAATCCAAAAGCTCCCTCAACTTGGCTTCATTTTCACGGACGGCGCGTTCCGCCTCTTTCATTTCCGTGATGTCGTGGTTGATGTGACCAACACCCAGCAACGTACCTTCCGATGACATGATGGGGAAGCGGATCGAATTGACCGTACGCGTGACGCCGTCGGCATAGGTCGAACTCGTCTCGCTGATGTCGTTTTCCCGATTGACGCCGATACGGGTATCCAATTTGCCGATAAATAGCGCTTTTTCCGGATCGTACAGTTCATCGACAGTCTTGCCGACCATTTCGCTGCGGTTTGTCTTCGTCCATTCCTCGCAGACTTTGTTGACGAACAGATACCGGCCCTCAGTGTCTTTCATGGTGACGAATTCCGGCAGGTTGTCGGCCAGAGCCTGGAAAATATCGCGGCTTTTCTGCAGTTCGGCTTCGGCCCGCTTGCGTTCGGTGACGTCCAGGACCCAGGACATGACGGCTTCTTCGCCGCCGAACTCGATGACCCGCCCGCTCAGGGAAACCCATCGTTGAGACTCGTCTTCCATGACCAATTCAACTTCGAAATCGGCGACAATGCCGCGCGCCTTAATCCCATCAAGATATTCCTGGCGCCGTTTTGGATCTTTGTATCGGTTGGCGACCTTGCGCTTTTTATAGTCCTCCAAGGTCAGGTTGTTCATGCGTAGGATCGCTTCATTGGCCATCACGACTTCGCCCGTCGGTCGCGAAAGGACAAAACCGATGGGGCTGAGATTCAAAACGGCCTGAAGGTTTTCCTCTCGTTCGCGCAGGACCAGATCGTTTTGCTTCAATTCTTCGCGGGTCGCGTTGATGTCGGCAATGTACTCACCAATGTTGCGCGACGCGGTCTCAAAGCCAGAGGCGATTTCACCGATCTCGTCGCCACGGGCGAGGCCTGAGAGATCGATGGCCGTCCGTGTTGCGCCGAACTCGGCGACCGCATTGCGTAATGTTGCCAGGGGTCTGACGACGGTGCCATTGAGCAGAAAGAAGGCCCAGACCGTAAGGCCGAAGGACAGCAGCGCCATGGCGGCGGCGGCGGTGATGCGGATTTCATGATTGCGCCGAATTTCCCTGTGCTCACGGGTGGTCCGTGCTTCAAGCAGGTCGACAAACTCCCGGATCGGTTTCATGACGGAAGCTTTCGCGGCGTGGTATTCCTCGCTGAAAAGAATTTCCAGGGCGCGACGGGGGTCCGGTACGCCGACCCGGGAGAACACGCCGCGACCATCGCTGTAGCGCCCTTTCGCCGTGTTCATGGCTGTCGCTTCCAAATGCGTGAGGGCCGCCGATTGCCCTTCCGCCTCCTTCAATTTGGCGAACTCATCGTCGCTGAAGCCAAGTTGGCGCATGCGGTCTTCGAAGCTGTTCGACGTCCCTTCGTGTTTCAGGCTGCGCTTCTCGTTAATAACGAAATCCCAAAAAATGCCATCGTAGCCTTTCGGGTAGGGAATAGCGCCGGCGCGGATGTCCTGGATATCCTGGAAATAGGTTTCGAACCGGCCGACGCGGGTTGCCGAGAAACTGCGTGCCATGCGGGTCAAATCATCGGAACTTTGGCGAAACTCATCGGCAAGCTTAAGCGACGCGAACCGACGCGAATCCACATCCTCGACCTGATCGATAGAGTTGACGGCCCAGATGGTCATGCCGGCCGCCAACATCACGCTACATATCAGCGCCATGAACAGGATCTGGAATTTCGTCTGAATTGTCGTCATCGCACCTTGCCCCCTGCGATACCACTAGCGTGTGGCTTTCTGCAAAATCGAAACCCACGGCAGTCCTTACCGTAAGAATAGTCTACCATAGGCTAGAGAAATTGCCTGACAGCTTCGTGACTATTTATGGGTCAATCTAAGTTTCACGGTACAAGCGTGGGTTCAACGCGTCGCGCAACCAATCGCCCAAAAGATTGATCGCCAGAATCAGGACCACCAGGACGATGGCTGGAATGATGGTGATCCACCAGGAACCGGAAAATATGTACTCGAAGCCTGAGCGGATCAGCGAGCCCAGTGAGGGCGTGGTGACCGGCATGCCGAGACCCAGGAAACTCAGGCTGGCCTCCGAGATGATGGCATTGGCGACCTGAACCGTGGAGACCACCAGTATCGGCGACAGCGTGTTCGGCAGCAGGTGGCGGAACATGATGCGGCGCTTCGAAAACCCCAAGGCCTTGGCCGCATCAACATACAGCTGTTCTCTTTCCGCCAACACAGAGGCGCGCACGGTGCGTGCGTATTGCGGCCATTCGGCGATGCCGATGACCAATATCAGCATAATAATCGCCAGACCGTCATAAAGCTCTGATCCGAAAGCGCCCTGGAAGACGGCCAGCCCGATGATCGCCACCATCAGGGTCGAGAGCGACAGTTGGATATCAGCGAGGCGATGGCGACGGCGGTGGCCAAGCCAATGGCCGCGAAAGTGCGTTTCCTCCGAATATCCTCCCTGGCTTATGATGAACGTTGTTTTTAAAGTCGGACCGTTTCATGCAATGAATTATGCAGCCAAAGGGTCGTGCGCATCAATGTTCATGGGGCCTATAATCCGCCACTAAATTCTCAAGACCGGTCGGCAGCCAAAGGAGTTCTCGCATGTCCAGCACCGATTACACGGCAATCAAATTTGAGGCCAAAGACGGCATCGGCACCATCACCATGAACCAACCGTCGCGGCGCAACGCGCTCAGCCCTGAGATGCGCGATGACTTCGCCAAGCTGATCCCGACGCTGCAATATGACACGGGCCTCGGCGCGATCATTCTGAAGGGCGCAGACGGCGTGTTCTGCGCCGGCGGAGACTTGAAGGCCCTGTCCGATGGCCTGGGCGAGCGCAACACGGCGGTCGACCGTCAGCGCCTCTATCGCTATCACGATTGGTTTCAGAAGTTGCTGAATCTGGAAATTCCGGTGATTGCCGCCGTCGACGGGGCGGCCTACGGGGCCGGGTTTTCCATGGCCCTGGCCGCCGATTTTATCCTCTGTTCGGACCGCGCCAAATTGTGCTGTGTGTTCCCGCGTATCGGTCTGGTGCCCGACGTCGGCGCCTTTTTCACGCTGCCGCGCATTGTCGGTCTGCAGCGCGCCAAGGAAATCATGTTCACGGGCCGGCCCCTGGATGCCGCCGAGGCCAAGGACATCGGCATCGCCATGGAAGTCCACCCGGCCGATGAGTTGGACGCCGCCGCACGCGCCTTGGCGGCACGCCTTTGCAAGGCCAACACGCCAGCCCTGGGCGCCACCAAGCGGATCGTCAACCAATCCTTCAATCTGGATGCCAACGCTCTGATCGAGATGGAGGCTGCGGCCCAGGCGATCTATTTCTCCAGCGACTACCATGAACAGGCCATTCGCGGCTTCCTGGACAAGCAGCCGTTGGCCTATGATTGGGAGCGCATGGACAGGGACGACGCGAAGCGCGACGCCGCCGAGTAAGCCAGCGCGCAAGACCGAATTTAAGGAGCAGGACCATGGCCCGCCAATGCCACGAAATTGAATACAAGCTGATCGGCGACGACATGCAATTGGTCGAGGTCATTCTGGACCCGGGCGAAACCGTCATCGCCGAGGCCGGGGCCATGAATTACATGGAGGGCGGCATCACCTTTGAGGCCAAGATGGGCGACGGCTCGGACCCGGACGCCGGGGTGTTTGGCAAACTTCTGCAAGTCGGCAAGCGGGCGATCACCGGCGAATCCATCTTCATGACTCACTTCACCCACGAAGGTGCGGGCAAATCACGGGTTGCCTTCGCCGCACCCTATCCGGGCAAGATCATTGCCGTTGATATGGCCCGCCAGGGTGGCGAATTGCTTTGCCAGAAAGATGCCTTCCTGTGCGCCGCGTTGGGCACCAAGGTGGACATCGCTTTCAACAAGCGTCTTGGGGCGGGTTTCTTTGGCGGCGAAGGGTTCATCCTGCAGCGTTTGCGCGGCGACGGCATGGCCTTCGTGCATGCCGGCGGGACGATTGTCGAAAAGCAGTTGAACAATGAGACGATCCGCGTCGATACCGGTTGCATTGCCGCCTTCTCAGGCAATATCGACTACGACATTGAACGCGCCGGGTCGTTGAAATCCATGTTCTTCGGTGGCGAGGGGTTGTTCCTGGCAACGCTGAGCGGTACCGGAACGGTTTATCTGCAAAGCCTGCCGTTTTCGCGCCTGGCCGACCGGATCCTGGCCCACGCGCCGGCCATACAAGGTAGCGACAAGGGCGAAGGGTCGGTGCTGGGCACGGTCGGGCGCTTCGTCGACGGCGATAACTGACGCCGTTAGATATGATCTAGAAAGTTCCCGATGGTGATCCCACCATCATCGGGTCACCCGTTCCCATGATATGCATGGCCGCGATTATGACGGCCGATAGCACAAGGGTCAGGCCGAAGGCTTTTAGCGTCGTCATGGCAATACCTCCTGTTCTCGGAGACAAGGCAAGGTCTGATCGTTTTTTCTGCGATCACTATGGACGGCGATCCGAGCTTCGTCAGTGATCGCCATCACGGGCTCGAAATTAATCCAAACGAGCTAATTGCCGATCATGCCACGGCGACAACACCAGCAGGGCGGCGACCGCGCCGCACATGGCCATGAACATGTCCCACTGCGAATCCCAGACATCGCCCTGGGTGCCCAGGAATGACTCGGCGTCCTGGCCAAGTGCGATGGCGGCCCACCATTCCACCAACTCATAAAACGCGCTAAAGGCCAGGCACACGGAAACCACCAGATAGGACAGCATCTTGCCCGGCCTGAGTGTTGTCTTTCTGAACAGTATTTCACGCGCCAGGATTGCCGGGATGAAACCCTGGGCGAAGTGACCCAGCCGGTCATAGTGATTGCGCGACAATTCGAACATGTCCTGGACCCAGAAGCCCAGCGGCACCTCGGCGTAGGTATAATGGCCGCCGAGAATCAGGATCAGGCCGTGCACGAAGATCAGGCAGGTCAATAAGCTCGTCAGCGGAAACCCACGCCGCGTCAATGCCATCAAGGGCATGGCAATGAGAACCGGCGCGACTTCCAGGAACCACGTCAAGCGGTCAAGCGGTGCCATCCCCGACAAAATAAGCGCCGCCAGCCAAAGCACCAAAAGAGTGCCGGTAAGCCGGTCTTCCCTGGTCATGCGTTCAAGGTTCCGCCGGCCTGCGTCACATGGCTTCCAGGGGCGTGCGCTCCAGGTTATCCGTGTTCTTTCCCTCAATGCGGATCAGCCGCGTCGGCGCGTCGCGGTAGGGCGCGTGCACATCACCGGGCGCATAGACGTGGGCGTCGCCGGGCATCATTTTGTAGGTCCGGACTTTCTTGACCTTGCCCGGCGCGGCGTCTTTCGGCGCTTCGACGATTTCCCAGTCGGTCATTTCCGTCTCACCGGCGGCCTGGCCGTAAATTGCCCAGGTCGGACCATGGTCGTGGGGAGATCCCTGTTTGGCATCCGTATAGTTATGCGCACAGATGCAAAATCCCAGATCCGGATCCTCATAGATAATCTTGCGCGGCTTATCGGCGTGGACCGGCACATGTTCGTCGACGAAAGCCTCGTCCTTGAGGGCTTTCTGGACGCACTGACGGACGGCCTCAAAGGCCTCGGGGCTTTCACCGCCCTTCAGGGCGGTCCGGCATTCGGTGGCAAATTCATCAAGCGTATACGGCATGGTCGGAGTTCCCTTGGTGGTCTCGGGTATGGGGCCGGGTTGTAGCACATTTGACCGCCCAGGGCGATTCCTCTCGGCATTAGCATTTCATTTTTTCGGGCTGCGTTGGCACCGCCGGGCGCCGCGTCGTACCATGGCGGTGCCCGAGGCTTTCGGCACCGCGACGCCGCTTAGAGGATGTGAACCATGGCTTACAAATCCGTATTCCGGCCCGATCTTTTCGCCGATCAGGTGATCATCATCACCGGCGGCGGCAGTGGTATCGGGCGGTGCATCGCCCATGAGTTGAGCGCGCTCGGCGCCACCGTGGTGATTACCGGCCGATCCCAGGACAAACTGGACACGGTGCGTGACGAAATTATCGAAGACGGCGGCGCCGCCGATACCCGGGCATTCGACATCCGCCTGGAAGAGGCGGTGACGGAAAACATTGCCTCCATATTGGCGCAGCACGGGCCGGTCAGCGGGCTCATCAACAATGCCGGCGGCCAATTTCAGGCGCTCTTGGAAGACATCAGCCAGAAGGGCTGGGAAACCGTCGTCCGCAATAACCTCACCGGCGGGTTCCTGATGAGCCGCGAGATCGTCCGCCAATGCATGCGTGAGCACGGCGGCAATATCGTCAACATCACGGCCGATTCCTGGAACGGCATGCCGCGGCTGGGCCATTCCGGCGCGGCGCGCATGGGTATGGTCAACCTAACCAGCACGGCGGCGGTGGAATGGGCGCATTACGGCATTCGCGTCAACGCGGTGGCGCCGGGGATCATTGCATCATCGGGGCAGGCCACCTACGACGAGGCGACGAAAAAGCGCCTGTTGAAACGGCGTCTGACCATGCCGACCAAACGTTACGGCAACGAAGCGGAGGTGTCTGGCGCGGTGGCGTTCCTGTTGAGCCCGGCGGCGTCCTTCATCTCCGGCGAGACGCTGCGCGTCGACGGCGCGGTGCCCAACATGACCAATAACTACGACGTGCCCGACCACGATAAGTCCGCTGCCTTCGACGGCTTTCATCGGGCGGTGTTACCGGAATTTCTGGCCGAATCTCTGGCGGAATTTCCGGCCAAGGGCGAGGATTGAGGCATGCAGTTCACCCATGAACACCGGGAATTGGAGCGCACGGCATTGGCGGTTTTTGCCGAGCATATCGATCCGTTTATCGACGCCTGGGAGGCCGACCAGATGTTTCCCGCCCACAAGGTTATGAAAGCGCTCGGCAACGCCGGTCTACTGGGCATCAGCAAGCCCGAGGCATACGGCGGCGCGGCACTGGATTTCTCCTACGAAATGGTTTTCGCCGAGGCGTTGGGTAATGTGCGCTCCAGCGGCCTTGGCTCGGCGGTCGGTGTGCAGAGCACCATGTGCACGCCGGCCTTGGCGAAATACGGCCACGACGCCTTGAAGCGCGAATGGCTGGCGCCGACCATCGCCGGTGATCTGGTCGGCTGTATTGGGGTTAGCGAAGCGTCTGCCGGGTCCGACGTGGCGAAAATCAAGACGACGGCGAAGCGCGATGGCGGCGATTATGTGATCAACGGCTCGAAAATGTGGATCACCAACGGCGTCCAGGGCGATTGGATTTGCCTTTTGTGCAATACCTCCGATGAAGGCGCGCCGTTCAAGAACAAGTCGCTGATTGTCGTGCCGTTAAAAACCAAAGGCGTCAGCGTTGGGCGCAAGCTCGACAAACTGACGCTGCAATGCTCGGACACGGCGGAGCTGTTTTTTGACGACGTACGGGTGCCGCAATCGAACCTCATCGGCGAGGAAGGCCAGGGCTTCATCTATCAGATGGGCCAGTTTCAGGAGGAACGCATGTTCGTCGCGGCGCGCGGCGTGCGGGCCATGGAGATGGTTATCGAGGAAACCATTGAGTACACCCGCACGCGTGAGGTCTTCGACAAACCGATCCTGGCGAACCAGGTCGTCTACCATAAGTTGGCGGAATTGCAGACCGAGGTCGTGGCGCTCCGCGCACTGCTCTATCAGGGCATTCAGATGTATCTGGACGGCGAGGACATCACCCAGATCGCATCCATGGCGAAATACAAGACCGGCAAGATGTCCATGACCCTGCCGTCGGAATGCCTGCAGTATTGGGGCGGGCAGGGGGTAATGACCGAGAACTGGATATCCAGGGCCTACCGCGATATCCGCCAAAGCGCCATCGGTGGCGGCGCCAATGAGGTCATGCTGGAGGTCATCGCCAAGACCATGGATATCCATCCGGGGCGGCCGGGGCGAGAAAAGGCGGACGGCTAGGCAATTGATCATCTTTACCGTCGTTCCCGCGGAAACGGGAATTCAGAATAACTGGCTCAGGCTTTGCGCCTCTGGATTCCCGCTTCCGCGGGAATGACCATTGAGCGTGTATGTCCGCTCTGAACTTGTCTTTCTCGATGCTGCGGTGCACCATCTGCGGCCCTAGATTTCTAGAACGGGAAGACACGAAACATGCAAAAACCCCCGAAAAAGTTCTTCGAGCCCCTGTCTATCGGCGCGCCCATGCCCTATCGCGAGGTGCCCGTGGCCTTGGAGCGGATGATCCATTTCTTCCCGCCGCATGTCGAGAAAATGCGCGCCAAGGTGCCGGACATGGTGGGCAAGGTGGATGTTCTATTGGGCAATCTGGAAGACGCCATTCCGGCGGACGCCAAAGAGGCGGCGCGGGCCGGGTTCATTGAAGTGGCGAAGGCCGTGGACTTCGGTGACACCGGGCTCTGGACCCGGGTCAATTGCCTGAACAGCCCGTGGTTCCTGGATGATGTAACGGAGATCGTGTCCAACTTCGGTAACAAGCTGGACGTGATGATGCTGCCGAAGGTCGAAGGCGCCTGGGATATTCATTATCTGGATCAACTGCTGGCCCAACTGGAAGCCCGCCATCAGGTCACGAAACCGATCATGATCCATGCGATTTTGGAAACCGCCCTGGGCGTCAACAATATCGACGCCATCGCGGCGGCCAGCCCGCGCATGCACGGCATGAGCCTGGGCCCTGCCGATCTGGCCGCCTCGCGCGGCATGAAGACCACACGGGTCGGTGGCGGGCATCCGTTTTACGGCGTCCTGGAAGACAGCCGCGACGATGGCGCGGCGCGCACGCTCTATCAGCAGGACCTCTGGCATTTTACCGTGGCGCGCATGGTCGATGCCTGTCAAAGCTATGGCCTGAAGGCGTTTTACGGGCCGTTCGGGGATTTCTCCGATGACGCGGCCTGCGAGGCGCAGTTCCGAAATGCCTTCCTGCTGGGCTGCGTCGGCGCCTGGTCCCTGCATCCCAAGCAGATCGATATCGCACGCCGGGTCTTCGTGCCGGATGTGGAAGAGGCAAAATTCGCGCTGCGCATTCTGGACGCCATGCCGGACGGCACGGGCGCGGTGATGATCGACGGCAAGATGCAGGACGACGCGACCTGGAAACAGGCCAAGGTTATCGCCGATCTGGCCCGCATGGTGGCCGAGAAAGATCCCGAAATGGCGGCCGCCTACGGCCTCTAGGCTTTGTCTTCTGAGCCTATTTCCTGGGCGCGCCCATTTCGTCCATGAACTGGGCCAGCGCTTCGTAGGGCTGGGCGCCGACCATGCCCTGGCCGCCGCTGACAAAGGTCGGAACGCCGGTGACCCCGTATTGGTGTGATTTCGCCCAATCCGCATCGACGGCGTCCTTGAAACTGCGTTCTTCGATGACGGCGCGGGCTTCGTCGACATTCAATCCAGCCTTGTCGACAACGTCGAGAATGACATCCACATCACCGACATTCCGGCCATCGACGAAATAGGCTTCGAAAAATTTGTCATGGATGTCATCGCCGCCGTCCTGGGTGTCGGCCCAGCTGCCGACTTCCTGGGCGAGACGGCTGTTATAGGTGTGGCTGCGGTCGCTGAAAGGCAGGCCTTCGGCTTCCAGCAGGCCGCGCATGTTGTTGTTCTTGGCGGTAATCTCTTCCGGACCACAGCTGAACAAATCTTGCAGTTCGCGGCCCTCGGACGGGGTTTCCGGGTGCAGCGGGAAATGCACCAGCTTGACCTCAATATCGAAGGTCTCTTTGAGTTTCTTGACGCGATTGTCGCCCAGATAGCACCAGGGGCAGACATAATCGGTGAAGACTTCAAGGGTAATGGGTTCAGACATGGGGCCGTCCTTTGAATCAATGGGTTGGCTTGAATTTAGGCGGAATTCGAAAATTTTCAATCACCGACCCGGCGCCGGCCTGGAACAGGTGCTGGTCCAATGAGGCCTTAGCCGATAATTACCCGGTTGCGGCCTGCATTTTTCGCCGTGTAAAGATGTTCATCAGCCGCCGTTAGCATGGCCTCCAAGTCCGGCTCGTCGCTGACGACAACGCCGAAACTGGCCGTCACTTTGACGTCGGTTTCATTGAAGGGCACGACGCGCGCTTCGATGGCGGCGCGCAGGCGCTCGAAGTAGGGCGCCACATTGTCGATGTTTTCAACCTCCAGCATCAGCGCAAATTCCTCACCACCCAGCCGCGCACACAGATCGCCGCCGCGGTTGGCGTGGTCCTGAATAACCTCGGCGACGGCTTTCAATACCGCATCGCCGCCGTCATGACCGTAGGTATCGTTGACGGCCTTGAAATGATCGATATCCAGCATCGCCACGGCGCAGTTGAATTTTGATCGCCGGCGGGTTGAGGCAATGGGATTGCCGACATCAAAAAACGAACGCCGGTTGAATAGGCCGGTCAGATAATCCTTGGTCGCCGCATTGGTCAGGGCCTCGATGTTTTCCAATATTTCCAGATTGAGCGCGACGCGGGTATACAGTTCCTCCGGCAGGTACGGCTTGGCGATGAAATCGTTGGCGCCGTGCTTGATGAACATCGCCGACAAGGGCGCGCCGCCGGCGCCGGAAACGCCGATAACGGCCAGTTTGTCCCGGCTGTATTCACGGCGGATGGCGGTGACCAATTCGAACCCGTTCATCTCCGGCATCTCATGGTCGGTGAGCACCATCCGGATGTCGTCGCGGTCATTGAGAATTTTCAGGGCCTCGGCGCCGGATGCTGCTTCAATGACGTTTAACTGATAACGCTGTAACAGATCGCTGCACATACGCAGTGCAATGGTTGAATCGTCGACCACCAGGACTGTCGTTGAGCGGTTCTTGATGACCCGGGCGGTCAGCTTCAGGACGTAATCGAGGCTCGATGGATTATCCTTTAAAACAAAATCCAAGATCCCCTTGTCGAGGAATTGGGTTCGGATATCTTCGTCAAAATTCGAAGTGAAAACGACAGACGGAATGCCATTGTCGAGGGTCAGGTCAACGGCCTCGCCATCGTTGGCATCCGGCAGGCGCAAATCCACCAAGGCCAGGGCAAAGGGCTCTGCGTCCTCAGCCAAATGGGTTTGGGCCTCCGCCAGGGTTGTCGCGGTGACAAGTTCGACCGCTGTTTCATCTTCGAAACCTTTGCGGATCAAATTCAAGAAAAAGCTCGAGTCTTCAATGACGAGCAGGCGCGCCATGCTGCGTCTCCATTATATCAGACCCCGTACGTGGATATTCAGCAGGTGGGGCCGCGCCGGTCAAGGTCAAATGAAACCAATCACCGGTGGAGATCAATTTTTACACGCTTAACTTGGATCAAGGCGTGCGGCAGCCGGTTTCGGTAGTCTTGATACTGTCAGAGGAACTCTCCTCCTTCCGCGTTGTTCGAAACGCCTTCTGACGCCTCCCTGTGAAACTCGCCGGGCCAATGATTTGGCCCGGCTTTTTATTTTGCGAATGATTGAGGATTTTCGCGGATGAATTCCTGACGAAATCGGCTTTTTTGGGCCCACGCCGCGTGCCACACTCGGCACCCTTGAGGGGTGTTCAAAGGAAGCCATCGGTGACCGATACCAGCCTGTTTATCAGCGGCGACCGGTCGCGGGCGCGCCGTGACGTGGAAGACCGTTCGCGGCGTGCGGCGACGGGTTTCATGGATCTCGGACTGGCGGCGGGTCATGCGGTCGGCCTGTTGCTGCGCAATGATTTCGCGTTTTTTGAGGCGACCTTTGCGGCCCAGGCCATGGGCGCCTACGCGGTGCCGATTAATTGGCATTTGGCAGCGCTTGAGGTTGCCTACGTGTTGGAGGATTCCGCGGCGAAGATCCTGGTTGCCCACGCCGATCTTCTGCAGGCCCTTCCTGAAACGGTGAGCGCCGCCAAACGGTCGGGCGTGACGGTGATCACCGTGCCGACCCCGCCTGAGGTGATTGAGGCTTATGGCCTTGATGCCAGGCAATGTGAGGTGGCCGCCGACGCTGTCATTTGGGACGATTGGCTATTGGCCTTTGACCCGCTGACCCAGCTGTCGGATCAGGTCACGGAAAACATTTACTACACCTCGGGCACCACCGGCCTGCCGAAAGGCGTGCGGCGGTTTCCCCTGAGCCGCGACGCGGCTCTGGAATTCATTGCCATGCGTGACGCGCTCTTCAGTATTGAGCCGGGTATCCGCGGCATCGTCGCCGGTCCGCTTTATCACAGCGCGCCAAACTCCTTTTCCATGCGCGCCGCCCGGGTCGGCGATGGTCTGGTGCTGATGCCGCGATTTTCCGCCGAGCGGTTCCTGGCTTTGGTTGAAAAACACCGGATCACCAACGCCTTCATGGTGCCGACCATGCTGGTTCGTCTGTTGAAATTGCCCGATGAGGTGCGGTTCAAATACGACGTCTCGTCCCTGCGCTACATCATGATTGCCGCCGCGCCATGCCCGGCCGAGGTCAAGCGTGCCATGATCGATTGGTGGGGGCCGATCATCCATGAGTTTTACGGGTCCACGGAACTGGGTTACATGACCCTGTGCAATAGCCAAGAGGCCCTCGACCGGCCCGGCACCGTTGGCCGGGTGGTCGACGGCACAGTGTTGAAGGCGCTCGATGAAAACGGCGACGACGTGCCGCTGGGGACCCCTGGTGAGCTTTACGGACGGATGCCCCAGTATCCCGACTTCACCTATAATAACCGCCCCGAAGAACGCGCCGCGTGCGAACGCGACGGCTTGGTCACCGGTGGCGACGTTGGTTATTTCGACGCCGACGGCTATGTCTATCTCTGTGACCGGACCCGCGAGATGGTGATCTCCGGCGGCGTCAACATTTACCCCGCGGAAATCGAGGCCGTGCTGATCGGCATGTCCGGCGTGCGCGATTGCGCCGTGTTCGGCATCCCCGACGCGGAGTTCGGCGAGAAGCTGCTGGCCGTTGTGCAGCCCATGGAAGGCCAGGCCAACCCCAGCGCCGACGCCGTCGTCGAATACCTGCGCGAACGGATCGCCGGCTATAAGGTGCCGCGCCAGGTCGAATTCCGCGACGACTTGCCGCGCGACGACGCCGGAAAAATCTACAAACGCCGCCTGCGCGAGCCTTATTGGGAAGGACACGCACGGCGGATTTAGGGGGGCCGGTAGAAGATTAACCCGTAATCCCACGGGAAGACGTAGCCCCTCCGGTGTTCTAATTTCGGCGAACAACCCTTAACTAACTTTGGACCTATTCAAAGCGATCTCACCTAATCGAAAGGAAAAACATGACTAACGATGTTGAGGCGAACAAGAATGCGGCGCAGGCATTTTACGATTTAATGTTCAATCAATGTAAGCCGCGTGACGCAATCGAGCGCTACGTTGGCGACGATTATATACAACACAATCCAGAGGTCAGTGACGGGAAGGATGCTTTTGTCGAATATTTTGAGCGCATGCAGGCGGATTACCCGGGAAAGAAAGTTCATTTCAAACGCGCCATCGCCGAGGGAAATCTCGTTGTGCTCCACTGCCACCAGGAATGGCCAGGAGATATGGATTATGCGGGCATCGATATTTTTCGCTTCGACGACAACGGGAAAATCGTCGAGCATTGGGACGTTCTGCAAGTCATTCCCGGCTCATCGGCAAACTCAAACACCATGTTCTAGAATCAATTGAGGTCTAATCTTGGTTAATTTGAATGAGAACCGCAGACCGGGAATTGTTCGCTGCTGGTGTCACGACAGTTGCCTGGATCAATGTCTTTCGACAATGGCGTTCGCGTTTCCATGCTAACCTAGCGCGGCACATGACACACTAGGCCAAGAGGTTCGACACATGCCCCGCCAGATCATCGACATTTCCATGCACTTGGAGAACGACGTCGTGTCGGACCCGCCGGGCTATCGGCCTGAAATCACCTATATCGACCACCAGCAGTCCTATGAGCAGATCGCGCCGTTCTTTCCGGGCCTTGAGAAAGACGACCTGCCCGACGGCGAGGCCTGGGCGATCGAGAAGGTCGAACTGATCACCCACAACGGCACACATCTCGACGCGCCCTATCATTTCCATTCGACCATGAACCACGGTGAGCGCGCCATCACCATCGACGAAGTGCCGCTGGAGTGGTGCTTCCAGCCCGGCGTCAAGTTGGACTTCCGGGATTTCGATGACGGTTATGTGGTCACCGATAAGGATGTGGCGTCGGAACTCGATCGCATCGGCCACGATCTGCAGGCGCTGGACATCGTATTGATCAACACCCGCGCCGGCTCACGCTACGGGCATGACGATTATGTCTCCGCCGGTTGCGGCATGGGCTACGACGCGACCATGTATCTTCTGGAGCGCGGTGTCCGCGTCACCGGCACCGACGGTTGGAGTTGGGACGCGCCTTTCGTGCACACGGCCGAGCGCTACGAAGAAGGTAAGGATGCGTCGATCATCTGGGAAGGCCACAAGGCCGGCCGTCATATCGGCTATTGCCACCTGGAGAAATTGCACAATTTGGAAGCTCTGCCGGACGACGGTTTCACCGTCTCATGCTTCCCGGTCAAAATCCGTGGCGCTTCGGCCGGCTGGACCCGGGCCGTGGCATTGCTGGATTGATCGGCCTCAGTCCCCCGTCTCGGCTTTTGCCGGATAGGGAAACAGGTCTGACTTCTCCAAGAACCCCGGCCGTTCCAGGGTGAACACCGTGTCGCCGGTCACTTCCGTGTAGTCCTGATAACCCATGCGCGCGATGGGGTGCAGCTTGGCGATGTCGATGCGGCCTTCAGCGGTGATTAGCTCGTCAGCGATGTGGATGCCGATGACCTCACCGAAGACGACCGTGTATTTGGAATTGCCGGTGGTGTTGGGCAGGTCCAGGTGATGGACCAATTTGCATTCGAAATGGATGGGGGATTCCTTGACCCGGGGAACGTTGACCAATTCGGAGGGCTCCGCGGTCAGGCCGGCGGCAGCCATCTCATCGACGTTTTTGGCCGTCGTCGCCGATGACAGGTTCATGGCTTCGCGGGTGTCCCAGGTCGAGAAGTTGTGCACGAATTCGCCGGTCTCGATGATGTTGCGAACGGAATCCTTCAGCCCATCGTCTTCCACTTCCCCTTGGCCCGAGGAAAACATCACCGTCGGCGGCCGGTAGCTGACGCCATTGAAGAAACTATAGGGCGCCAGATTGACGTTGCCCTCGCCATCGACGGAACTGATCCAGCCGATGGGTCGGGGCACGACCAGGCTGTTGAAGGGGTTCTTCGGCAGGCCGTGGCCGTCCTTGGGCTCATAGAACATGTAGGTGGACTCCGGTTAAGCGCCGTCTTGGCCGACCACGCAAACCGCGCAGACGTTCTGGTGCGGGAAGCCGCCCAGGTTGTGGGTGACGCCGAACACCGGATTATCCTCACGCTGACGCGGCCCGGCGCGGCCCTGCATCTGTAGATACATCTCATAGAGCATGCGCAGGCCCGACGCGCCGATGGGATGGCCGAAGCATTTCAGGCCGCCGTCGATCTGGCAGGGCACCTGGCCGTCGGCATCATAAAAACCGTCCATGATGTCGGTGATGGCGCCGCCTTCCGGTGACAGCTGCAGGTCTTCCATGGTCACCAGTTCGGTGACTGAAAAGCAATCGTGCACCTCGACAAGGCTGACTTCCTCGCGGGCGTTCTTGATGCCGGCTTCCTCATAGGCTTTGCCGGCCGCCACACGCGTCGTCATGAAGTAGCTGCCGTCCCAGGAATTGTGCTGGGCTTCGGTGCCGTTGGAGACGGACAACTGCAGGGCCTTGACGGTGATCAGGTCGGTCTTGCCCAGGGACTTGGCGATTTCCGGTGTCGTCACGATGGCGCAGGCCGAGCCATCCGAGACGCCGCAGCAATCGAACAGGCCCAAGGGCTCGGCGATCATCGGGGCGTTCATCACCCGATCTTCGTCGATGGCTTTCTGCAGGTGCGCCTTCGGGTTCTTGGCGCCGTTGGCGTGGCTTTTCACCGAGATATGCGCCATGGCGCGCTTTAGGTCATCGCGCGACACATTGTGCTTGGCCTGATAGGCGCTGGCCAATTGGGCGAAGGAGCCGGGTGCTGAGTTGTTGGACCAGAATTGATCGTTCAAGGCGCCGCGCGAGCGTTGCGGCAGGCCGCCGTAGCCCGTGTCCTTGAGCTTTTCGACGCCGACGGCCAAGGCGATGTCGGCGGCCCCCGACGCCACCGCATAGACCGCACCCCGGAAGGCTTCGGAGCCCGACGCGCAATAGTTCTCAACGCGCGTGACGGGGATGTAGGGCAGGCGCAGGGCCATGGCCAGAGGAATGCCGGACTTGCCGACGTGCTGCTCTTCAATGGCCGTGGCGAACCAGGCGGCGTCAATCTGGCCTTTCTCGATGCCGGCATCTTCCAGGGCTTCCGTGAAGGCCTCCAGCATCAAATCTTCGGCGTTATCGTTCCAGCGCTCGCCGAATTTCGAACATCCCATGCCGAGAATGGCGACCTTATCCTTGATACCGCTAGCCATGATTTAAGCTCCTTCCTGTGTCGTGCCGAGTTCAGTAACGGGTGTGGCCTTCCAGAAATATCGGCGGAACCCACGTTTCGTGTCAAATTCCTTGATCCGGAAAACCATCCGCAAGGGCTGTCCGACTTCCAACCCGACGGCCGGATCGACGTCGGTAACGTCCAGCATGGACCGGCCACCGTCCTCGAACTGCACCATACCATAAAAGGCCGGCGGATCGGGGGAGAAGGTCAGGCTGTCGGCGGTGAACGAATTCAGTTTCGCCGGCATTTCCGAAAACGGCTGGTCTTCCTGAGAGTTCACCGCGCCGCAATTGGGGTTGGCGCAGACGTTGGTCTTCGGATATTGCAGCGTGCCGCATTCGGAACATTTGCCGCCGATCAAACTGAGCAGCATCTCCTTGTTGCGATACAGTGTTGTCAGGCCCGTCTGCTTATCGACTTCCGAACGCAAGCCCTGTTCCATGGTGACCAGGTTGTTGACGCCCAGGAACCGGTTGTAGTTGGTCTCTTCGCGGCGCCGCGCCAGGTGTCCGGAAATGCCGTTGGCCGGCTTGGCGTCGTTGATGGCGTCAGTGGCCTCAAAAATCAGTGCATCACAGCCCTGACCAAAGCCGGTGACCAATATCTTGTCGCCGGGCTTGGCGTCTTCCAGGGCATGGACCAGCATGATCAACGGCTGCGCCGAACCGGCCTCGCCCAATTTACCTTGCAGGTTGTCGCGCACACTTTCGTCCGACAGGCCGCATTTTTTTGCAATCATGCCAGCGACGCGGGCGGCGGCCAAAGGAAGGCAGAAGTGCGTGATATCGGCGGCCGTCACGCCGGCCGCCTCAAGCGCCGCGGCGATTGCGATCGGAATAATTTTCAGATAACCCTCGTCACGAATCCAGCGCTCTTCCCAGACGTAGTCAAAGGCTTCGTCCTGGCCGCGGTAATGATCAACGAAGTCCACCGCGTGGGTGGCGCGGCCCAGCAATTTCGCGGCGCCGTCGCCCTCGGCGACAACCACCGCGCCGGCGCCGTCACCGGCGGTGAGTTCCATGGGGCTGGCCGATTTGGTGCGGCGCTTTTCGCCGCCGGCGACGACGACGCGGTCACCGCCGGTCGCCGCCTTCAGGGCCGCCGTCAGGGCCGTGGTGCCGGCGCGTTGTGAGCCCGCGATGTCCATGGTCAAGAGGTCTGAGCCCAGATGTAACGCCTCGGCAATGATGCCGGCGTTCTGGCGGTCCTGGAACGGCAGGGTGGTCGACGCGAAGTAGACCGCGTCGATGCCGTCGACGCCGGTACCGCCCAGGGCCTCGCGGGCCGCTTCGACGGCCATGGTCACCGAGTCTTCATCCCAGTTGCAGATTGACCGCTCGCCCTTGCCCAGGCCACGCAGGCCCGGATTGAACCAGGCGTTGGCGTCGGCAATGGCTTTGCGTTGCAGCCGCTGGATCGGCACATAGCCGCCGAACGCGTGAATTCCTACACTCATGTCCTCATAAACTCCTTAAAGTGCGCCGCTGTCTTTCAACGCGGTAATGGATGCCTCATCGAAACCCCATTCGGCAAGGACCTCGTCGTTGTGTTCACCGGCCAGCGGTGGCTGTGTCGGCGTCGCCGCCGGTGTGCCGGAGAAGCGCGGCGCCGGGGCGCCCTGCATGGTCTCGGCAATCTCAATGAACGTGCCGCGGGCCTGATTGTGGGGATGGTTCTGGGCGTCCATCAAACTCAGCACCGGACCGAAACAGACGTCGGTGTTTTCCATCAAGGCGCACCAGTGCGCCTGCGGCTGGGTCTTGAAGATGTCGCGCAGCTTTTGACGCGCCGCGCCCCAAGTGTCCGGGTTGTTCTGGTCCTTGAATTCCGGCGCCTCGGTGAGCTCCAGCTTTTCCAGCATGAGCTGGTGAAACTGCGGTTCGATGGGACCGATGGAAATCCATTCCCCATCCGAACATTCATAGGTGCCGTAAAAATAAGCGCCGCCGTCCAAGATGTTGGCTTCGCGCTCATCGCGCCACAGGCCCATGGAGAGGCGCGCATGGGCGCCGCCCAGCAACAGCGGCACGCCGTCGGTCATGGCCGCGTCGACCACTTGCCCTTCGCCGGTGCGGGCCGCGGAAATCACCCCGGCCAGGATGCCATAAGCCAGGAACATGCCGCCGCCGCCGTAATCGGCGACCATGTTCAACGGCGGTACCGGGCCGCTTTGCTTGGTGCCGATGGCATGCAGGGCGCCGGTGATGGCCAGGTAATTGATGTCGTGGCCGGCCGATTGGCTGAGCGGTCCTTCCTGACCCCAACCGGTCATCCGGCCGTAGACCAGTTTCGGATTGCGCGCCAAACAGACGTCGGGGCCAAGCCCCAGGCGTTCCATGACGCCGGGACGAAAACCCTCAATCAACGCGTCGGCGCTTTCGATCAACTTCAAGCAGGCCTCAATGCCTTCCGGGCTTTTCAGATCGAGGGCCACGGAACGGCGCGAGCGGTAATGCGGGTTCTTGCGTGGCGCCGTGTTTGACGGATGCCCGCCGATGCGGTCAACGCGGACCACGTCGGCGCCCATGTCGCCCAGCATCATGGCGCAGAAGGGGCCGGGACCGATGCCGGCCAGTTCGACCACTTTAATGCCCTGAAGTGGGCCGGCGTTAGGCTGTCCCATGTTTTTTCCTTTCCGTATCCGAATGTCCGTTCAATTCACTTAAAAGATTGGTCCGGACGACCCGCAGCATGCCGACCAGGCTATCGACCTGGTCCTTGCTGAGGCCCTTGGTTGAGGTCCCGTTGATATTGTTGACGTTTTTCACCATGGACGGCCGGATTTCCTCGGCCCGGCGGGTCAACCAGACGCGTTTGACGCGGCGGTCTTTCGGCTCGTCGCGGCGTTCAACCCAGCCTTGGGCTTCCAGCCGGTCGATCAGACCGCTCATGGTGACGGCGCCAATTTCCAATTGCTCGGCCAGATCGCGCTGGGTCATGCCGTCGCGGCGGTAGAGATTGGCCAGCGTCCACCACTGGGCCCGGGTCAGGTCGTAGGTCTGCATGAAGTCATCGAAGACAATTGAGCGGAACCGTGCCACGTCGTGGAACAGAAAGCCCAGTTTATCTTCGGAATCCGGCATGCCTTAGTCCGCGACCTCGACCAAACCGTTGTTCAGCACAACCACGTCGCGCTCCAACACCTTGGAGCGGAAGGACACTTGGTTGCCGTCCTTCCACATTTCCGTGCGGATCGTCTCGCCCGGAAACACGGGTGCCGAGAACCGGAGCTTCAAGGATTTGAACTGTCCGGCGTCGTAGTCGCAATAAGTGTCGAGGACGGCGCGCCCGGCGACACCGAGGCTGCACAGCCCATGCAGGATGGGTGCCGGGAATCCAGCCGCCTTGGCCACCGCCGGCGAAGCGTGCAGCGGGTTCGGGTCGCCGGAAAGCCGGTAAATGAGCGCCGCCTGTGGCAGCGTCGGCAGGTCGCAGACCTTGTCCGGCTCGCGTTCGGGCAGGGCATGCGGCTTGGGCTGTTCCACCGGCGGGCCGCCGAAACCACCGTTGGCGCGGGCAAAGGTCGTGGACACGGTGGTCGCCAATTTTTCACCCGTCGCCTTGTCGCTGATCTCACGCGTCGTGTAGATCAGCGCGCCCCGGCCTTCTCCCTTGTCGATAACTTCCGTGACCTTGTTGTGGGCCACGACGGTGGCTTCCGAGGGCAGGGGGCGGTGCAGTTGGATGCTCTGCTCGCCATGCAGGACCTGTTGCCAATCGACCCCCGTTTCCGGGTCGCGGACCCAGAACCCGGGCGTGCCGAGGACGGCGGCCATGGTCGGCACCGCCGAAAATCCTTCTTCCTCAAAAACGAAATGCAGCTCGCCTTCGTCCAGGGGGTCGGCGCCGAAGCCCAGCCCCAAGGCATAGAGGATGGTGTCCTTGTGGGTGTAGGATTGCTCAACCGGTTCGAAGGGCCAGTTTTTCAGCTTGTCATAATCGATGGTCATTATACGGGATCCCAGCTGAACACGTCCTGGCTGCGGTGCAGCGGATAGAACATGGTGGACATGGCCGGCAACGCATGGTCGAGCACGGTTTCCGGTGTCCAGCCCTCACTGCGCTGCATGCCGCGCAGCGGCCGTGACTGACCCATCAGGAAAATCTCATTGTTGCGGACCGCGAAAATCTGCCCCGATACGTCCTTGGCGGCGTCTGAGGCCAGGGCCACGGCGACCGAGGCGATCTTGTCCGGGGTCATTTCCTTCAACTTCTCAACCCGCGCCTTCTGTACTTCGTCGGTGATCGGGATGGTGCCGATCAGGCGGCTCCAGGCGAACGGTGAGATACAGTTCGAGCGCACGTTGAAGCGCGACATGTCGAGCGCCAGAGATTTCGACAAGGCGACGATACCGGCTTTCGCGGCGGCGTAATTGGCCTGCCCGAAGTTGCCGACCAGTCCCGATGTTGACGTCATATGCACGAAGACGCCGGATTCCTGTTTGCGGAAATGCGGCGCCGCGGCACTGGACGTATTGAAGCTGCCTTTCAGGTGCACGCCGATGACCGAGTCCCAATCGGCTTCCGTCATCTTATGAAAGATCACGTCGCGCAGATTGCCGGCATTGTTGATGACGATGTCGATGGACCCGAAGCAATCGAGAGCCTGTTCGATCATGCCGTGCGCCGCCTTATTGTCGGAAACACTGTCGAAGTTGGCTTCCGCCTCGCCGCCGGCGTCGCGGATCGCCTTGACCGTTTCCATGGCCGGCATCTGGTCATTGCCGTCGCCCGATTCAGTGCCGCCCAGGTCGTTGACGATGACCTTGGCGCCGTGCGCTGCCAGCATCTTGGCGATCTCGGCGCCGACGCCGCGGCCGGCGCCTGTCACCAGGGCGACCTTGCCCTCAACCAGTTTCGTGTCTGTCATATTATCCCCTCCGTGATCACCGCCGGCCGTTGATCATTTTGATCCATATGAAACAGCGGCGTGTTGAATTTTCGTTCGCCGTCTTATATTACGCATGCGAACGATGTGTCGAATCCCTTTTCGACCAAGCATTTCAAAACGCCGGAGGCCGCCGCAATGACTGCAAGCATGATTCCAAGAACCCTGTTCAGCGAAGAGCATGCGTTGTTCCGCGAGTCCGTCCGCCGGTTCACGGAAAAGGAAATCACGCCCTATCACGCGCAGTGGGAAAAGGATGGCCAGGTCAGCCGCGAGGTTTGGCTGGCCGCCGGTGAGCAGGGTTTCCTGTGCGCCTCGGTGCCGGAGGAATTCGGCGGCCCGGGCGCGGATTTTCTGTACAGCACGATTCTTTTGGAAGAGATGGCCTATGCTAACGCCACGGGACCGGGCTTCCATCTGCATTCGGAGATCGTCGCGCCGTATATCATGAATTACGGCACCGACGAGCAGAAGCGCAAATGGTTGCCGAAGATGATCACCGGCGAATGCATCACTGCCATTGCCATGACCGAACCGGGTGCCGGGTCTGATCTGCAGGGCATCAAAACCACTGCCATCCAGGACGGCAATGAATACGTCATCAACGGCCAGAAGGTCTTCATCACCAACGGCCAGATGGCCGATCTGGTGATTGTCGCGTGCAAGACCGATCCCAGTAAAGGCGCCAAGGGCACCAGCCTGGTGATTGTCGAACGTGGCGATGAAGGTTTTGAGCGCGGCCGCAATCTGGAAAAGATTGGCTGGCATGCCCAGGACACATCGGAGCTGTTTTTCGACAATGTCCGGGTGCCGACCTTCAATCTTTTGGGCGAGGAAGGCCGCGGCTTCGTGCAACTGGTCGAGCAACTGCCCCAGGAACGCCTGATCGTCGCCGTGCGCTCCATCGCCACGGTCGAGGCCGCCGTGCAGTGGACAGTGGAGTACACCAACGAACGCAAGGCCTTCGGCAAGCCCATCGGGGCGTTCCAGAACACACGATTTAAGCTCGCCGAAATTCAGGCCGAACTGGTCACACAGCGGGTATTTATCGACAAATGCATTGAGCTGTTATTGGCCGGGGAATTGGACGCGGTCACCGGCGCCATCGCGAAAATGAAAACCACCGAGTTTCTGTGTCAGGCCCTGGACGACTGCCTGCAGATGTTCGGCGGCTACGGTTTCATGGCCGAGTTCCCCATCGGCCGGGCCTGGGCTGACAACCGCTATGCGCGAATCGCCGGTGGCTCGACGGAGATCATGAAGGAAATCATCAGCCGCGATCTGACGGGACAGAGGTAGGCGTGGCTGGCGACGCGACACCCCCCCCGGCTAACGCCCAGGCTAATCCCCAGGCTAATCCCCAGGCTAATCCCCAGGCTAATCCCCAGGCTAATCCCCAGGCTAATCCCCAGGCTAATCCCCAGGCTAATCCCCAGGCTAATCCCCAGGCTAATCCCCAGGCGGTCGATCCCAGCCCGTACCAGCAAATGATCGGCTATGAAGTCACGGCCTGGGGGCCGGGACATGTGACCGTGGAATTGGACCTGGATGAGCGTCATAAGAACCGCCGGGGCAATCCGCACGGCGGGGCGTTGATGACGCTGATGGACGCGGCCTGCACGCGGGCCGGCGCCATCGATGCGGATAGCGGAGAGATATACAAGACGGCGACGGTCAATCTTTCGACGAATTTCGTCGGCGTTGCGCAAGGCGGCAAGCTGCGTGTTGAAGGCCGCAATACCGGCGGTGGTCGACGTTTGTTTTTTGCCGAGGCGCATGCCTATGACGGGGAAGGGAACCTGGTGGCAACGGCGGTTGGGACGTGCCGCTATGCGTCGGCGAACACGTCGAATACCCGATGAGCCAAATTGCCGCGTCTGAGACGAGTGAGCGCCGTTAATATTGACGAATTTCGGCGTAGACGGCGCGTTCAAACCGATCCAGCAAGGCCAATGTTTTCGGATCAACGAAGGGCAGCATTTGCGTGAACAGGGCGGCACCCAGACCGCTGGCCGGATCAATCCAGAAGTACGTGTTGCGCAAGCCCCCCCAGGCCAGTGAACCGGCCCGGCGCCCGCCCGGCAGATCCTGCATATTGATCATGAAGCTCAGGCCCCAGCGTTTCGGCACGCCCGGATACAGCTCAAAAGGATAGGTGCTGGCCGGCAGCGCCGCCGGCATGCCGGTCACCGGAATATCGCCCATGTGGTTTTCAGCCATGAGCCGGACCGTATCGGCGCCCAGCACGCGACGGCCGTCCAGCTCTCCACCATTGAGGATCATCCGCATGAACCGGGCGTAATCGGCGGCCGATCCAAACATTTGTCCGCCGCCGGTAAAGGTTCGTGGGTCCTGTTCTGCGGGCAGCGGGAAATCGACCGCGTGGATGGTCCCGTCGGCATCGCGTTGATGGACGCCGGACAGACGCTGGCGGATGGACGGCGTCAAAACGTAGCCGGTTGACGTCATGCCCAGCGGCTCCAGCAGATGCGCCCGAAGATAGGCCTCCAGGGTCTCGCCGGTCACGGCTTCCAGCACCTTGCCGGCCCAATCGATATTAATGCCATATTCCCAGCGGCTGCCGGGATCAAAGGCCAGGGGCGGGCAGGTGGCAGGATCATCATAAAAATCCACCCGCGTGATGCCGGCCTGTTCCAGCCAATCGCGCTGCTGTGGGTTCCAGATGTCATAGACGAACCCGGCCGTGTGGGTGAGCAGGCGGCGCAGCGTTATGGCGCCGTTGGCCGGGCGCAGCTTGGGGCGGCCCGCGGCGTCAAATCCCTCCAACACATTTGGCCGCGACAAGGCCGGAACCAGGGCGCCGCAATCATCGTCCAGGCCAAGGCGGCCGCGCTCAACCAGTTGCATGACGCCGGCCGCCGTCAGCGGCTTGGTCATGGAATGAATCCAGTAGACCGTATCTTCCGTCAGTGGCCTGCCGGCTTCGCCGAGCCGGCAGGGTCCCGCCTGTCCCTGATAAAGCTGCTCGTTCGCATCGGTAACGACGCCTGCGGCGTGCGCGACGTCACCGCTGGCGACGGCCTCAGCCAATATGCGGTCGAGTTCCGATTGCAGGGCGTTGATGTTCACAGTGGGGCTTCTCCCGGATCGGCGGTTGGCAGGGCCTGGAACCTATACACCACTGGCGTTCGGCATTCACCACTGGGTGTGGAAAAAACCGGGGCGATCAGTCCGCTCGTAGGTATGGGCGCCGAAAAAGTCGCGCTGAGCTTGGATCATGTTGGCCGACGACCGCGCGCTGCGATAGCCGTCGAAATAGGCCAGCGCCGAACTCAGACCGGGTGCCGGGATGCCGTTCAGCGCGGCGGCCGCGACGGCGCGGCGCCAGCCGGCCTGATTGTCCGCCAGCAGTTGCGCGAACCCCGGGTCGGCCAGCAGATTTTCCGGTCGGCTTTTACTTCGGTAAGCGCGCGCCATGTCGTCGAGCAGTGCGGCGCGGATGACGCAACCTTCGCGCCAAATGGTGGCAACCGTCGCCAAGTCCATGGGCCACGCGCGCTCCTGCCCGGCGGCTTCAATGAGCGCGAAGCCCTGGGCATAGATGGCGACGACGGCGCCCAGCAAAGCCTGGCCCAGACAGTCAACCGGATCGCTGTCGGCCCAGGCGTCATGCACCGGTTGTGGGCCTTCGATCACCGCCGCGGCGGTGATCCGTTGGTCTTTCATCGACGCCAAGGCGCGGGCAAACACGGCCTCGGTGATGGACGGGGTCGGCACGCCGAACTCCAGGGCGGCCTCGGAACTCCAGCGGCCGGTGCCTTTCTGGCCGGCCTTGTCGAGGATCATCTCAACCAAGGGCGTGTCACTAAGGTCATCTTTTTTGGCCAGGATCTGGGCGGTAATCTCAACCAGATAGGACGGCAGCTTGGTGGCGTTCCAAGCGTCAAAAACCGCTGCCATGTCAGCGTGGTTCATGACACAGAGATCGCGCAGGATGACGTAGACTTCCGCAATCACCTGCATGATGCCGTATTCAATTCCATTATGGACCATCTTGACGAAATGCCCCGCCCCGTCACCGCCGACCAAGGCGCAGCACGGCTCACCGTTGAACTTGGCGGAAATGGCCTCAAGGATGGCGCGGCTGTTGGCGTAAGCGTTTTCGGCACCGCCGGCCATCATCGACGGGCCGTGCCGTGCGCCTTCCTCGCCGCCGGAAATGCCCAGGCCGATGAAGTGAAAGCCTTGGGCCCTGAGCGCGGTCTCGCGGCGGATGGTATCGTGATAATGGGAATTGCCGCCATCGATCAAGGTGTCGCGGGGCGCCAGATGAGGCACCAGGCTTTCAATAACATCATCCACCGGGTCGCCGGCCTTGACCATGACGAGGATGGTGCGCGGCTGAGCGAGGCGGGTGACCAATTCGGCGGGCGTGTGGGCCGAGGTGATGCATCGGGCCTCGGCGTCGGATAGGCCGGCCGCGAACGTCGCGCCGGCCGTTGTCCAGGTGTCATAAACGCCGATGCTGAAGCCCTTGTCGGCCATGTTCAGGGCCAAGTTGCGGCCCATGACACCCAGGCCGACGACCCCGATATCACAGGCTTCAGTCATCGATGGCGCGGCCCTGGATTGCCCAGCCGACCCGGTGAGGCCGGCATGAATATTGTCCACCACGTCTGATACGGACGGACTGATGTCGATGGCCAGCGCGGTTTCGTCGTCTGCCGGGATTTCCAGGGTGGCAAACTGACTATCAAGCAGGCCGGCCGGCATATAATGGCCCGCCCGGGTCGCCAGGCGGGCCGCGATCAGTTCATACGGGCCGTTCAGAAAGACGAACAAAATCGGCTCACCGGCGGCGGCGATCAAGCGCTCGCGGTAGGCGCGGCGCAGGGCCGAGCAGGCAACGACCACCATACCCGCCTGCTCACCAAGCGCGCGGCCGATGTTGTCCAGCCACGGCCAGCGGTCCTCATCATCGAGCGCGATGCCGCGCGACATTTTTTCAATGTTCGCGGCCGGGTGAAAATCATCGGCGTCCAGAAACGGTTTGCCCAGCCGGTCGGCCAGCGCCGTGCCGACAGTCGACTTGCCGCAACCGGTGACACCCATGACGACGGTCAGACGGCGCGCTATATTTTCTGACGACATATCCACACCTGATCAGGGTTTGAGTTTACGGACTTCACGCCGCGTTCTCCGGTATCAGACCTACCACCGGGCGACGCGATGCAACCTCTGGGATGACTTGTACTCAACGGCCAGCGACGGTCAATGCGTTCACGAACGTCATCGGCGTCAGGCACGGTGGCAATCAGCGCGTCGAAGGCGGCAAGATCGGCGGCCGGAAATTTTTATACCGACGCCCTTGCCGATGACGAAGATCGAGAGCCTGGATGCTTCGCGGTGGGGACATGCCGCGACATGCTGCCTTGAAAAACGTCCAGTCCTGAGTTGCCGCAAGCGTTCGTATATGTGTCCGTGATCTTTTAGAAATAACTATATCATAAGTAATATAAATTAGTGTGTCATACATATCCGGGTATATACATTTCAGCCAACCAGTTTTCGAATAAAGCGATATATATGTATATGTCCTCCGTGGTAGATAAAATTCTCTTCTCCAACGAATGTCGGCGTATCGATTATCATAAGTAAGGCATTTCAACGGTTTCTATGGGCATGTGAATTTTTCAAAGAGCCGGGCGCCCATCGATACGGGCGGTGCCGGTTTGACATATTCTGAAATATTTTGAAGCGATTCAAGTGTATGAATCCGGCCTGCGTCGATGTATATGCTTTGTGACTAAAGTAATATCCCATTCTTTGATAGTCAGAAATTGAACGGTCGATCTTAAGCGCGATACTTGTTCCTGACAGTCTATCGAAAAGCCACCGAATGGGCGCCACTAGAAACAATTGGAGTAGGTGCCGTGCAGATTTTTCAGAATTTACCAACCAAAATGAAGGTGCTTTTCGGTTTTGCCGTGCCCTTGGCTTTCTTGATCGCCCTGGGGGCCGTCAGTTTATACAATTTGAATTCCATCGCCCAAACAGCGAAGTGGGTGGATCACACCCGCGTCGTGCTGGCGAAAGCGGCATCCATTGTCGGGTCCGCCGTGGACATGGAAACCGGCATGCGGGGTTACCTGCTGGCCGGTAAGGACGGCTTCCTGGATCCATATAAAGGCGGTCAGGAAAAGACCTACGCGTCCATCAAGGAGTTGCAGGAAACCGTCAGTGATAACCCGGGTCAGGTGGCCCGCCTGGGCGAGGTCGAAAAGGTCTTGCGCGATTGGCAGGCCAACGTCACCGAACCGACCATCGCGCTGCGCGGTCAAATTGGCGACGCGAAAACCATGAACGACATGGCGGCTTTGGTCGGTGCGGCCAAGGGTAAGGTCTATTTCGACAAGTTCCGTGGTCAGATCGCGACCTTTATCAAGCGTGAAGCATCGCTGCTCGACAAGCGGCGTGAAGATTTCGCCGGGGCTTTTGCGAAGATGCGCCAACTTGCGGAAACCGGGACCTCTGGAACCGGTGCCACGGCCTTATTGAAAACCATGTCCGACAACGAAAAATGGGTGACCCATACCTACAAGGTCATTGCCCAGGCCAACGAAATTCTTGCGGCCGCCGTGGACATGGAAACGGGCATGCGCGGGTATCTGCTGGCCGGTAAGGACGAGTTCCTTGATCCCTACAAGGGCGGTAAAAAAGCCTTTGGCGAGCGGGTCGCCGCGCTGCAGAAGACCGTCTCCGATAACCCGGCTCAGGTAAAACTTCTGACCGAAGTTCGCGAAAACATCGGCGCTTGGCAGAATAATGTCACCGAACCGACCATCGCGCTCCGGCGTCAGATCGGCAACGCCAAAACCATGGACGACATGGCTGATTTGGTTGGCGAGGCCAAGGGTAAGGTCTATTTTGACGGCTTCCGCAAGCTGATGGCCGAATTTTCCGCCGAAGAGCAAGGCTTGATGGAATCCCGTCAGGCCCAAAACGTCTCGACCCTGACGCAGGCCGACTGGGTGCTGACAAGTGGCATGCTGGTCGGCATCGTGCTGGGCGCCTTGATTGCCTGGATGATCGGCAATGGCGTCGCCAATCCGCTGGTTCAAATGACGTCGGCCATGCGTAGCTTGGCGGACGGACAATTGGAAACCGAAGTCCCCGCGCAAGGCCGCAAGGATGAAGTGGGCGACATGGCCGAGGCCGTCCAGGTCTTCAAGGACAACGCCCTTGAAGTGGACCGCCTGAAACAACAACAAGAGCAGACCGAAAGACAGGCCGAAGAAGAGAAGAAGCGCGCCATGGCTGAGTTGGCCGATGGCTTTGAAAAAAGCGTCGGCGGTATCGTCGAGAACGTGTCGGCGTCGTCCGAACAAATGCGGGCATCGGCCAGAACCATGTCAGCGACAGCCGACCAGACGTCAAACCAGTCGACAACCGTGGCGTCGGCTGCCGAAGAAGCAACCGCCAATGTTCAGACGGTGGCCGCGGCGACGGAAGAATTGACGGCGTCAATTACTGAAATCAGCCAACAAGTGACGAAAGCGGCGACCGTTGCCGACACGGCGGTCAACAATGCCGAGACGGCCCATAATACGATTAATGGGTTGGTTGAATCTGCTCAGAAGATCGACGAAGTGATCAGTTTGATCACGGATATTGCCGAGCAGACCAACCTGTTGGCTCTCAACGCGACCATTGAAGCCGCCCGCGCCGGCGACGCCGGTAAGGGCTTCGCGGTCGTGGCTTCCGAAGTCAAGAACCTGGCCAATCAAACGGCCAAGGCGACGGAAGAGATCGGCTCTCAGATCACCGATGTTCAGAATTCGACCAACGAAGCGGCGGAAGCGGTGGCGGAGATTGCCAAGATCATCGGCAACATTAATGAAATCACCACCAGTGTTGCTTCGGCGGTTGAAGAGCAGCAAGCGTCGACGCAGGAAATCTCGTCGAACATTCAGCAGGCTGCAGATGGCAATCAACTTGTGTCGTCGAACATCATCGAGGTCCAACAAGCGGCATCTGAAACTGGCTCCGCTGCAACGCAAATTCTTAGCGGTGCGGAAAGCCTGTCGGATCAGTCGTCCACCTTGAAGCAGGAAGTTGATAACTTCCTGTCGAAAGTTCGCGCCGCCTAATAGCCGGACCACACGCTTTCAAAACTCTGCATTGAGGCCCCGTCTTCGGACGGGGCCTTTTTCTTGCAGGCGCAATTAATCAGATCAACTTGGATGGAAGCGCTGGTTTGGGGGCTTCTTGTTGCGCCTGAGCATCGTCCTTGCTCAAGCGTGTTCGCTCAAGGCCTGGTCCAGAATGGCCGTGGCCCGGTCAATCTCCTGGCGCGTGGTCGTCAACGGCGGCGCGATCCGGAAGACACTGGCGGTAGACCGGCGACCGATGTTCAGGCAAGCGCCCAATTCCAGGCACCGGCGGCTGACCGCCATGCCGATTTCGTTGGCGGGTGTTTTTGACTGGCGGTCAGAGACCAACTCAACACCGATCAACAAGCCGCGGCCGCGGACATCGCCGATGACCGTATGACGTTGCTGCAAATCGCCGAGCTGGGATTTCAGATAATCACCCAATTCCCGCGCCTGTTCGGCCAGGCCGTCGCGAATGACAATTTCCACGACTTTGCGGCCGACCGCGGCCGGCAAAGGGTCGGCGGCATGGGTGGTGTAGAACAAGAACCCCTTGTCGTAACAATCTTGTTCGATCTCGGCCGACGTGACGGTCGCCGACAGGGGCAGCCCGGCGCCCAAGGTTTTTGACAGGTTGAGAATATCTGGCACGACGCCTTCATGTTCGAAGGCGAAATTGTCGCCTGTCCGGCCCATGCCCGTTTGCGCCTCGTCGAGGATCAACAGCATGCCGCGCTCGCGCGCCTTATCGCGTAATGCGCTGAGATAGCCATCCGGCAATTCGATGATGCCACCGGAACTGAGGATGGGTTCAATGATCACAGCGGCCAATTGGCCGGTGCTTTGCCGGTCGATCATGTCCCAGCCGAATTCGAACTCGGCCCGCCAATCGTATTGGCCGTCGCGATTGAACGGCGAGCGATAAGCATGTGGCGTCGGCAAGGTCAGAACGCCGGGCAGGGTCGGGCCGTGACCACGCCTTCCGCCGGAATAAGTGGTCGCCGCGGCGCCCCCGGTGACTCCGTGCCAGGACCGGTCAAAGGCGACGATTTCAAAGCCGCCCGTATAGGTCTTGGCCATACGAAGTGCCGCTTCATTGGATTCGCCGCCGGTGGAAAGCGGCAAAACCCTGTCCAGGCCATCGGGCAGCATGTCGGCCAGATCGTCCGTGAAGGCGGCCACCGGGTCGGAAATAAAGCCGCTGTGAAGATGATCCAGATTGTCGGCCATATCCTTGATGACGGCGGCGATCTCCGGGTGACTGTGGCCGAGAATACCGCTCATCTGGCCGGACGTGAAATCCAGTATCTCGTGACCATCGCTGTCATAAATATAGGACCCGCTGGCGCGGACGATCCTTTGCTCGGCGAAGTCGCCGCCGTAGCGGAATACGTGGCTTTCATTTTCGGTCATGTCATGTCGCTCATATGGGTGGCGTTGGTCATGCCGAGTCAGACCACGCGCTTGTCCTTCAAGGCGGCGATATCGTCGGCGCCATAGCCCAGGGTATCAAGCAGTTCGGCCGTGTGTTCGCCCAATTGCGGTGGGCGGCTTCGGACAGTGCCGGGGGTGGCGGTCAGGCGCAGCGGTGTCGAGACCACGGGAACGTCACCGGCGACACCGGGATAATCCGTCGCGTTCAGCATACCGCTTTCGCGCACGTGTTCGTTTTCCAGCACTTGGCGCGGCGACAGAACGGGCGACGAGGGAATGCGGGCCTCGGCCAAGGCGGCGAGGGCTTCCTCCGTTGTCCGCTCGCTGCACCAGGCCTGCATGCGGGCGCTGATTTCCGTGCTGTGTTCACCGCGCACGGCGTCATCGGCAAACCGAGGATCGGTCAGCCAATGGTCTTCGTCGCCGCCGTCCTGGCGCAGCAAGTCGACCCAGCGTTCGAACATGAGCTGGCCGGCCGACGTGGCGAAGATGTGACCGTCCTTGGTCTTGAAGTCGTCCGACGGCGCGGCGATCTGGCCGCGGTTCTCCGTCGCCGTACGGTCCGCCTCCGCGACCTGCTGTTCGATCAGCAGGGAATTAGCGACGGTCAGCGCGGTCGCCAGTAGGGCGCATTGAACTTCCTGGCCTTCACCGGTGGCGTCGCGATGGCGCAGCGCCGCCATGGTGCCGAAGGCGGCCAGGGCGGCGGTGTTGTAATCGACCCAGGGGGAATATGATTTCACCGGTTTGCCCGGGCTGCCGCTCATGTGCATGTTGCCGCACATGGCCTGGGCGACGGCGTCCAGACCGACTTTCGTTGCGTAGGGCCCTTGCGTACCGAAGGCGGTGGCAGTGACCAGGATAATGTCGGGTTTGATGGATTTCAGGGTCTCGTAGTCAAGGCCCAATTGCTTCAGCGCGCGCGGCGGCATGTTGGCGATGATGATATCGGCGGTGGCCACCAGCTTGTCCTGTATGGCCCGACCTTCGGGCTTGGTCGGGTTCAGGGTCAGGCATTTCTTGTTGCGGTTACACTGCATAAACATGGCGCCGGTATTGTCGTCATCGCTTAAGGGGTACATCTCCCGGTCCTCGCCGCCATCGACTTTTTCAATGCGGATCACGTCGGCGCCTAAGTCAGCCAGCAGCGCCCCGCACCACGGCCCGGCGATGAAGCGGCCGAAATCCAAGACCCGAATGCCATCGAGTACAGCTGTCATGATTGTTCCCCCGAAGGTGTTAGTTGGCGGCGCTAATGTCCGGGTATTGTCCGTATTCCGCAAGCGCCGAAGGATTGGCGATGGTTGTGCGCTGCATCAGGCGGCGGTGTTTGGTGACGTCGAAGGGCGTCGCCCGGTGCAGGGTGGCGCGGTTGTCCCAGACGATGGCGTCGCCGGTGCGCCAGTGGTGGACGTGGATGCGGTCCGGTTCCGTGGCGCGCGCAAGCAGGTCATCAAGCATGGTGCGCGCTTCGTCTTCGGGCCAGCCGATGATGGTTTTGGCATGGGCGCCGATCATCAGGGATTTTTTGCCGGTGACGGGATTTGTTTGCACCAGGGGATGGCGGGCCGGCGGGTTTTCAGCTTTTTGCACGTCATTGAAATGAAAGCCGACGAGGCTGCGGGAATAGGCGAAGTCGTGTTCGACGACGCAGCCTTCCAACTGCTTTTTTGTCGCCGCGTCCAAGCTGTCATAGAGCGCGCGGGTGGACGCGAATTCCGTGGCGCCGCCTTCCGGGGGCACTTCGCGGGCCGTCAGCATGGAACAGAGTGACGGGGTTTTCTTGAACGTGCTGTCGGCGTGCCAGAGCATGTTGCCCTTCTGGTAGAAGATGCGTTGGTCGTCGGCGTCCATGGCTTCACCAGACGCCATGTCGATGTTGGATTGGCGCGCGAAGGCGGTGCCGACGGCGGGATTGACGCTGACTGTTGTCTCTAGCGGGCCGAAGCGCTCTGAGAACACAACTTGCTGATCGTCGTTCATGGGCGCGTCCCGGAACAACAAGATGCCGCTTTCCTCAAAGACAGCACGGACGTCTGCGAACACCTCATTGCTCAACGCGTTCACATCGATGCCGGAAATCTCGGCGCCGAAATGCGGGGTGAGCGGTATGACGCGCAGGATCATGGTCGATCTCCCAAATTGATAGGTCATTCTTCAAAGATTTTTCGGCGCCGGCAATGGGGTGACATTTCAATTGCAGCTTCAACATATGTGACGCTACTCGATATCCTGAAGCCAACACCAAAAGTTGAACGGCGGTCGTTTGACGTGGGAACCAGCTATTGATTACGCTGTCGGCAGAAATGATCCGGGAGATACCGGAATTGGGCCGGCACGGTGTGCGGGCCCTCATCATAGGGAGGATATCATGACCAATTTCGTGGCGCCGACACGGCGCCGTTTCCTGCAAGGAACCGCTGCTGCCGCCGGCACGGCCGCCTTTGCGATACCGTTCAGCGAAGCCTTCGGGGCCGGTTATCCGTCGCGCAACATCAACGTCATCATCCCGACTCGCGAGGGCGGTGGCGCCGACCGGAATTTCCGCGCCTTCACAGGTGTCTGGTCGAAAATCCTGAAAACCAAATTTGAGCCGGGATTTTTCCCGGGTGCCTCGGGCCGCGTCGGTTACGAAGTCTTCATGGGCAAGCGCGAAGCCGATTGCTACAGCCTGATCTTCGGTAACATGGGACCGGAAGTCCTCAATTGGGTGGTCAAGGCGCCCAGCTTCAACGTTAGCGATTACCTCTATTTCGGTCGCGTTGATACGGATCCGGGCTGTGTCTTCGTCGGCAACAAGAGCAAGTTCCAATCCATCGATGAGATTGTCGCCGAAGGTAAAAAACGCAAGTTGAATGTCGGCACCAGCCGCATGGCGCATCCGGCCTCCATTGGCATTCTGGCCTTGGGTGAGAAGACCGGCGCCAAGTTCAACCTGATTCCGCTTTCCGGCGGCAAGAACACCATTGCCGGCGCGGTCACGGGCGAGGTGGACTTCAGCGTGTTGACGTCGGGCTCCGTCGCGGCCAAGAACAAATCCGTGCGGACCTTGTTGGTCTTCGATGACAAGAACAAGCTTGGTGAGCGTCTCGACAATGCGCCGACCATCAATGATCACTTCAAGATGGATCTGCCGCCGTTGTTGTCGTCCAGGGCCTTCGCCATCCATAAGGCGGCGGTTGATAAATATCCGGACCGTTTCAAGGTGCTGCAGGACAGCTTCCCGAAAGTCTTCGATGATCCGGCGTTCCTGAAGGCTTACAAGAAAGCCAAGGGCAATGTCGAATACCTGAGCCCCGGCGGGGTCACGGAATGCGCCACCTACGTGAAGGATATCATGAAGATCGGTGCGCGCTTCAAACCGCTGCTTAGCGGCAAGAAATAATCAACCCGGCAACGTGAATTTGGACCCCCCGGCGTAACAGCCGGGGGCGACTTTCCCATGCAATCAAACGACATCAAGAAGAAACGCGCCGCCGGCGGTGAATTGGTGATCCCCGCCGCGGCGATCATCTTCACGCTGTATTATTTCTCAACGATCATTGATTCACCTTGGACCGCCCAGGTCAGTGCGTTTTTCGTCGGCGCCGTGCTGTTGGTGCTGGCCGCGGCGTTTATCGTCCGTACCGTGTCGGCGGTGCGCAGCGGCGACGCCGATCTCGGTATGCAAACCTTGTTCTCCAGAACCGATGTGTCGTCCGGGCGATTGGCCTTGGTCGGCTTCACGGTGGGCTACATCATCATCATTGATTACCTGGGGTTCACGATCACCACCTTCGCCTTTCTCTTTCTGTCCATGCTGGTTCTGAACCGGGGCCGCGCCAAGGGACTGATCGCCGCCTTGTCCGGTACCATGGCGTTGGGCGGTTATGCCTTGTTCATTCTGGCCTTCGACACACGGTTTCCGCGCGGACCCTTTGAGACGTTCATGAAAGGGGTGCTTGGCGATGGAGGGTAGTTTCACCGAATTCGCCGACATGTTCGTCCATACCCTGACGTTTTGGTGGGTGATCATCCCGACGATTTTTCTGGGCCTCATTGTTGGCGCGATCCCCGGGTTCAGCGCCGCCAATACGATCATCATCCTGCTGCCACTGACCCTGGTTATGGAGGTCGAGGTGGGTTTGGTGTTCATGGTGGCGCTCTATTGTTCGTCGCGCATGGGCGCCGGTATTCCGGCCATTCTGGTCAATATTCCGGGCACCGCCGGGGCGGCGGCGACGCCCCTGGACGGCTACCCTATGACCAAGGCGGGCAAGGGTCAGCAGGCCCTGGCCATGTCCTTTGTGGCGTCGACCATCGGCGGTCTGTTGACCACCGTCATCGCCTTGATCTCCATGCCGGTCCTGGCCGAGGTCGGCTATTACATGCACAGTGTCGAGATGATCGTCGTCATGCTGTTCGGTATTTCGCTGATCGCCACCATTGCTGCCAAGGACACGCTGAAGGGCCTGATCGCCGGCTTTTTCGGTCTGATGATCGGCGCTATCGGCACCGACGTGGTCTATGCCACACCGCGCGGCACTATGGGGTTTTTGGAGCTTTATGATGGGGTGCCGTTGATCCCCGCCCTGGTCGGCCTGTTCGCCGTCTCCGAAGCGTTCTTGATCATCGAGCAAGATTCTATCCTCACCGAGCGTGGCCGGGAACTGATGAAGTCAACCAGTTGGGCAGCCACATTCGAAGGTGCGAAGATGGCGCTAAGCCGTTGGTGGCATATCGTCTGGACCAGCTTAATCGGCTTGGTGATCGGGGTGATTCCGGGCGCCGGCGCGTCCATTGCGTCCTTCGTCGCCTACCAGCAATCGCGGACCTATTCGAAGACCCCGGAACTGTACGGCACCGGCCATCCGGACGGCTTGATCGCACCGGAATCGGCGAACAATGGTGTGACCTCGGGCACCCTTGTGCCGCTGTTGGTGATCGGTATTCCGGGCGGGGCGACGGCGGCGATTATGCTGGTGGTGCTGCAGTATCACGGTGTCAACTTCGGACCTAGCCTGTTCCTGGATCATCCGGAGATCGGGTATGGCATGTTCATGGCCATGGCCGTCACCTATCTGTTGATGGCCTTCACCATTCTGCCCCTGTCGCGGTACATGTCGCGGGTCACCATGGTGCGCACAGTGTATCTGGCGCCGATGATTATTTCCTTCACCTTGGTCGGCGCCTTTGTGCCGCGCGAGTACATGTTCGATATGTATCTGGGCCTGGTCTTCGGGGTGATCGGCTATGTGGCCCGGAAGACCGGATATCACGTGGCCGCCATTCTCATCGGCGTGATCCTGGGGCCGCTGCTTGAAACCTATTTTCTGCGCGCTCTGAAAAAATCCGACGGTGATATCCTGACGCTGTTTTCATCGAACCTGGGCAACGTGCTTTGGGTGATGCTGGTGATTTCTATCGTCTTGCCGATCATTTTGGACCGCCGCCGCAAGAAACAAGCGCAGCAGGAGCCTGCCTCATGAAACGCGAAATTGACTTTGAACTGAGCCGCAATATCCGCCGCGTCGGGCACTTGGATATCCCGGGCGGCGGTCAGGTGCTGGTCGATGGCAACCACGCCTTCATCGGCCACATGAAGCCGCCGCACGGGACCTCCATCATCGACGTCTCCGATCCCGCCAATCCGAAAATCACCGCGACCCTGGACGTGCCCGATCCCTATTCCCACACCCACAAGGTTCGGGTCATGGGTGATGTGATGATTACCAACGTTGAGCAGGACCGTCGCCACTTCCTGCGGCGCGGCGATAAACTGCCGGAGATCCGTGCCGGACTGCAAACCGAACTGGGCCGGCCGGCGACGGATGTCGAGGTCGCCAGGCACATGGCTGTCAGCGATCAGGATTTGGCCGACATGGAGGCGGCGCGCCAACGCGGCTACGACCAGGGCGGTTTCCAGCTTTGGGATATCGCGGATCGATCGGCGCCAAAACTTATCCACCACGAAAAGACCTTCGGCTTCGGCGTGCATCGCTTCGATGCGGATGCCGACTACGCCTACATATCGACCGAGATGGCGGGCTACATCGGCAATATTCTGGTGATCTACGATATCCGCGACCCGGCCAAGCCGACGGAGGTTTCGCGCTGGTCGATACCGGGCCAGCATTTGGCTGGCGGTGAGACGCCCACGTGGACCGGCTACGGCCATCGTCTGCACCACGCCATGCGGGTCGGCGATGAGCTTTGGGCGGCCTATTGGCACGCCGGCTTCCGGGTATTGGACGTCAGCGACATCGCCACGCCGACGCTGGTCGCCGAACACGACTATCACCCGCCGTTTCCGGAGCCGACGCACACCATCATGCCGTTACCGGATTTGATCGATGGCCGGCGCATTGCTATTGGCGTCGATGAGGAGCACGCCCACACGCGGGGCCGCCTGCATGGCTTCATGTGGGTGTTCGACGTCACCGATTACGCTAACATCCAGGCGCTGTCGGCCTTCGATGTCAGTGAGTTGGACAGTCCCTGGAGCCGCATCGGCCGTTTCGGGGCGCATCAATACCGCGAGAAAATGGACGGCACATTGGTCTATCTGACCTGGTTTTCGGGTGGGCTCAGGGTTGTTGATGTCGCCGACCCGTTCCATCCAAACGAAGTGGCACACTTCATCCCAGAGCCGACCAACGGCAATGAAAGTCCACAAAGCAATGATGTCGATGTGGATGATCGCGGCTTGATTTATCTGCTCGATCGCAACAACGGCCTCGACATTCTGGAAATGACGATCTGAGCCTAACGACCAAGGAGCCTATCAAGATGGACACCACCGATCTTCTCGAACCGAGCGTCGACCCGAAGAAGAAAGCCATCGGCATCCGCCGGGTTAGTGCCCGCAACGAAGCCTCGACGCGAACCGTGATGATGGTTCGCGACCATGTGCTGATTACTGATGAGAAAGAGACCAATACGGGCGCAACACCGCTGGAAATGACCTTGTCGTCGCTGTTGGGCTGTGAGGGTGTGATCATTAACCGCTGTGCCGAAGCCATGGGGTTCGACTACAGCGCCGTGGACATGGATTCCGAAGGTGAGGTGGACCAACGCGGTTCGCGCGGCGTGCATGGGGTCCGGCCTTATTTCAACTGGGTGAAACTGCGCATCCGAGTTCACAGTAGTGAGACGCCTGAGCGTTTCGAAAAACTGACCAAGAACGTCGAATACCGATGCCCGGTGATGAACCTGTTCCGCTCGGCGGACGTGGATTTGCAGGTCGAATGGCAGTTGGTGGCGCCATAACCGCCGGTAATTTTTTTTCCACCACCCTTTGGACAGTTCGCTCCGGCTTTGCTACATTCGCGAGTCTGGGACAAAAGGAAGCGAACATGCGCGGTTCGGTCATTCGAAGTTATCGGGTGAGTGCCCTGTTGGGATTCCCACAGGGACGCCCACAGGGACGCCCACAGGGACGCCCACAGGGACGTCCACAGGGACGCCCACAGGGACGCCCAAAAGGAATTCATAAGATGTTAGGTGGCGCCCTGCTGGCCGGTGCGGTTTTCTGGGCCGGCATGGCCGCCGCGGCTGATTTTGCGCCGATCACGCAACGCCTGTTTGACGCGGTTTGGGCCGATGACATGACGAAGGTCAAATCCAGCGTCTCCGCCGGCGCCGATCTGGCCGCCATCAATGATCTGGGCGTGCGGCCCGTCGATATGGCCATCGACAAGGGCCATTACGATATCGCGCATTATTTGCTGTCCGTCGAAAAGCTGCGCCGCGATGCAGTTGAGGCCCGCCGCGAACCGACGCCGCGTGAGCGCGTTGTGGCACGGACCGTTGAGCCGGCGCCGCTGGCCGCCGCGTCGGTGCCATCTCCATCTCCATCAGGTTGGTTAACCGGTAATTCGGGATCGCTTGGTCCGAGGATCGCGCCGCAACCGGCATCCGGCCCCGTTCCAGGGCCCGCGCGAGCGGTGGTCCCTGCGCCTGTCCCTGCGCCTGTCCCGGCGGCCGTTCCGGCTCCAGCACCTGCGACGCCGGTCCAAACCGCATCCAGCGCTGCATCGGTGCCGCGCGTCCAAGAGAAACTGTGGAGCCCGGAAGCTGAAACCCAGGCCACCAAAGTCCCGGCCCTGAAGGTCGTCAGCGTTGCTCAGCCGCGGGCCATCGCCGACACGGCGCCGGCAGCGGCAGTCGCCGATCCGCCGGTTCCACAATCCCAGCCGGCTGATCTCGGCGGTTCCCAATCGGGGCCGACGGCATGGCTGGATAAGGTCACCAGTATTTTCTCGTCAGCACCGGAACCGCCTGCGGCCAAACCGATGGCCGTGCCGGCACAATCGGCCGCCGAGGTGCCCACACCCCGTCCGGCGCCAGTTGCCGAAACGGCTGTGCCGAAACCGGCGCCTGAGCCGGTGCCGGCAGCACCCGCTGCCGTTACGGAAACGACGGCCCCAAAGCCGCCGACCCCGGATTTAATTGACCGCGTCACGTCGCTATTTGAACCGTCAACATCGGAAGGCGCTGCAACGGAAACAGTTGAGACCGCCAAGGCGCTGCCGCTGCCACCGGCACCTGTCGCCGCGCCCGAACCGGTCGCCGAGACACCGGCGCCGGCTGCGCCCGCGGAGCCAACTGATCTGTTGGAAACTCTTGGTAATCTGTTCAAAAGTTCACCGCCCGAGGTGGCGACGACCGAGGCCGGGCAAGCGCCTGCCGATGGCGCTTCCGATGCCGCTCCCAGTGCCCCTTCGGATGCCCGCCCCGAGACCTCTTTGGCACCCGATGTTTCGGTTGAAGCACCGCCCGCACCGCCAACGCCCGTCGCCGCGCCCAAGCCAATTGCCGAGGCGCCGGTGGCGCCCGCGCCCGCGGAACCAGCTGATCTGTTGGAAACTCTTGGTAATCTATTCAAAAGCTCACCGCCCGAGGAGGCAACTCGCACTGAAGTCACGGCGACCGAGCCCGTGCAAGCGGCTGACGACGCCGCTTCGGATATCCGTTCGGTAACCGAAGTTCCGGTTCAGGCACCGCCGGCACCGCCATCGGCTATCGCCGCGCCTGAGCCAATTGCCGAGGCGCCGGCGGCTGCCGCGCCCGTGCCCCAGCCCCAGCCCCAGCCAGTTGCCGAGTTGCCGGCGACGGCTGAGCCCGTGAGTTCAACCGAAGGTTCAGGTGATTTATTCAAAAGCCTTGGCGATTTATTCAAAAGTTCTTCGCCTGAGCCGACTGAAACGCCTGAGGTGGAAAAGATCGAGACCGAACAAGCGTCCACCGGTGTGACACCGGAGGTGCGCCCGGCGGCACCCGAGGTTCAGATCCAGGCCGCTTCCGTGCCACCCGTTGAAATAACGCCGCCGGCAGTCACCGCGGTGGCGCAGGCTCCTGACACGGAAGCCGACACGGAAATCGCGATGGAACCCGAGATCGAACCTGGGGAACCCGGCCTATTCGATCAGCTTGCCGACATTTTCCGGCCGACAGCGCTGGAAACGGCGGTGGTTTCTAAGGCCGGTCCAATTGATGCGGAAACGCCGGATGAAGCGCCGGTGTCGCGACCTCCCGAGCCGGCGGCAATAATAGTGTCCGACGAGGCGTTATCGGAGACGCAGGAGCCGACGGCTGTTGAGATTGCACAAGAGCCCGTGGTTAGTGAGCCACCTCAGAAATCGGCAGCCCTGGCTGCAAATGCAGACGCGGCCGACAACGATGAGCCCAGCCTTTTTAGTCGTCTTGCCGATGTATTCCAGCCCGCCGAAACGGTCCCGGAGGTTGTCCCCAGTGCTGCCGAGGACGCGCCAGAAGTTGCGGCCGTCGATACGCCACCGATCGTTCCTGAGCCAGTCCCAAGCGTTGCCGAAACGCCGCCGGAGGTTAGCACGCCCGCTGTGACCGAGACGGAAGTCGCATCGGCTGATGAACCGGGTTTGTTTGAACGTCTGGGCAATCTGTTCGGTGGTGGCGATACCGCCAAACCCGTGAGTGACGACGCGGTGAAATCCGAACTCCAGGACGCGCCGGTAGCGCTGCCCCGAGGTGCTGTCCGCAAAGTCGCGGCGCCAAAGGTTGAGGCCCCAGAGGCCGATCCGGCACCTGCCGAGATCGTCCGTGCGCCAGTTGAACCTGCCACGTCTCCCGTATCGCAAACCATAACGCCCACTCCCGCACCGCAAACGCCGCAAGCCGCGGCACCGGCGCCCAACGCCGTCGCCATTCCCGATACGAAACCGCTATTGCCGCGCCCCTCGGCGCCGGTGGGCACACCGGCAAAGGTGCCGACGGAAGTGGCATCCGTGCCAACGGGTCCCGGGTCGGACGGCGCGCGCAAGGTTTTGTCACCGGACAACCTGCCGGTAGCAGGCAATGCCGTCACGGCGCCGGCGCCAATGAATGCGGCGCCGCCGCTGCAAGGCGTGAAGCTTCGCCTGGGCCAGTCAGCCGAACTGGGCACCCGGGTGCCCGCCGGCAAGCGCGGCCAATGCATCGATAAAGGTCGCTGGAACACGATCTATTGCATTGAAGACCTGACCTGGCCCGACGCCGTGGCCCCGGCGTTTCAGGTGACGACCAATTTTTATCGCGGTAAGCGGGCCATTGTCGAATATCTTGCCGGCGAGGCCGTCCAGATGCATGTCATGTTCCCGGTCAAGGAACTGCGCCGGGTTACCGAATACTTTAAAACCCGTTATGGCGCGCCAACGGAGGTTCCCGACATCTGGACGGCGCTGATCGGCCAGCCCAAGCGGTCCAATCGGACGGTGCGCTGGCGCAGCCGCGATGCCAAGTCGGGCGCCGAAACAGTTCTGGAAATCCGTGAGATTGATGATCTGCGCTGGTCATCACCGCCGGATGTGAACCACGGCTTGGTCCGGCTGTTCGCAAAGGGACGCGGCTCCGTGTTCGAACTTCTTTCATCGACGGATCTGTTGCTCGTGCAGCTTCGCCGGCGCTGAGCGGACCGGTTTGCGCGATCCTTCGACCCCATCGACATCCGTATGAACACGGTTGTCATCCAATCTTACCGGACGGAAAACGTCGCGCCGTGGATTGAGCGCTGCATCGACAGCGTTCACGCCTGGGCGGTCGGACAGGGGTTTGACTACCGCTTCGTCGGCGATGAAATTTTTGAAATGGTGCCCGATTGGTATCGGGAAAATGCCGGGCAGCGCGCGCCGGTGATCACCGACCTGGCGCGGCTTAAGTTGCTGCGCGAAGAATTGGACGGCGGCGCGGCGCGCGCCGTGTGGCTGGATGCCGACGTGTTGGTTTTTGATTCGGCAGGTTTGAGTGTTCCCGCCGGTATGGGCTATGCCTTCGGCCGTGAATTCTGGGTCCAGCCGGCGGCCGGCAAAAAATTGAAGATCTATCGAAATGTCCACAACGCCATCGCCGTTTTTGAGGCTGGCAACGCGTTCCTTGATTTCTACATTCATGCTTGTGAACGGATTATTTCGGGCGCCAACGGCAGCGTCCCCAACCAGGTCGTCGGCACGAAGTTTCTGACGGCGCTACACAACATCATGGGTTTTTCACTGATCGATCAAGTCGGCATGTTCAGCCCCTTGGTCAACCGCGATATCGCCGCCGGTGGCGGGCCGGCGCTGGACCGCCTGGAAGCCGTTTGCCGCCAACCTCTGGCCGCCGCCAATCTGTGCTCGTCGCTGGCCGGCGGTGAGGCCGACGGGGTTGAGTTGTCCGATGATTTGATGGCAAACGTCTGTGAGACCCTGTTGACGCGGCGAACGTTGCGCGGTGCGGCGCATGGCTGAGCCGCGCCCAGAACGACAAGGCCCAGAACAACATGGCCCGGCGCGGCCCGGCACCTGGGATACGCGGCGCGCCCTGACGTTGACCTTCAAGGCGCTGCCATTGGCCGAGGCACCGTTCCGGGTGCGCTTTTTCCTGACCTTGACCCTGATGACCCTGGCGGCGCTGCTGAACGCCGCCGTGCCGAATTTTTTCGCCGCCGCCATCGATGCCATCGCCGGTGGCAACCCGAAGGCCAATCCATGGGCCGTGGCACCGGCGGCGATCCTTGTCGCCTATGTGGCGGTGCACTGGATTTCGCGCATGTTCAACGAAGCCCGGTGGATGCTTTACGGGCCCATCGAACAGCGCGCGCAGCGGCGCCTCGCCCTGTTGGCCAGCGAACATCTTCTGAAGCTGTCATTGGAATATCATTTGTCACGCAATACCGGTGAGATCAGCCGGATCATGGATAATGGGCTTAGGGGTCTGCGCGAATTTCTGTTCAACGCGGTGTTCCTGATCCTGCCGTTCATGGCGGAAATCCTGTTCGTCGCGGTGATTGTGTTCAGCTTGCTGGATTTTATTTTCGGCGCACTATTGGTCGGCACACTGGCGCTGTATGCCGTCAGTCTGATCGCCGGGTCGGAACGTCTTCGAAAACATCAACGCCAGGCGGTGACCCGGGGCGCTATTGCGCACGGTGAGGCCATCGATGCGCTGATCAATTTCGAAACCGTCAAACACTTCGGTAACGAACGCCTGGTCGCCGACCGCTACGACGGCAGCCTGGCCGAGGTCGAGCGGCTGACCGTGCGGGCCCATACCTACCGCAGTCTGTTGGGTTTCGTGTTGATGACCATCCTGGCCGGCGGCATGGTCATCATCCTGTTGCTGGCCAATTCCCGCATTGAAGCCGGGACCATGACCTTGGGCAATCTGGTCTTGGTCAACGCCTATTTGCTGCAGCTGATCCGGCCGCTGGAGCGTCTCGGCAATATCTACCGCAACCTGAAACAGGCCCTGGTCGAACTGGAACAGTTGGCCGGTCTGCTTGATGAGCAACCCGATATCCCGGACCGCCCCGGTGCCGTCGATGTGCCCGACGGCCCCGGTGTCTTGCAGGTCAATGCGATCACCTTTTCCTACGCCGGCCACGACACGGCGCTTAGTGGCTTGAGTTTCGAGGCCCGGCCGGGCCAGAAGGTCGCCCTGGTCGGTCCTTCCGGCGCCGGTAAGTCGACCGTCGCGAAAATGCTGTTTCGGTTCTATGACCCGGATTCGGGGACAATAGCCATCGATGGCCGCGATCTGCGCGACATCAAACTGGCCAGCTTCCGCGACACGGTCGCCGTGGTGCCTCAGGAGCCGGTTCTGTTCAACGATACCATCGGCTACAACATTGCCTTCGGACGACCCGGCGCGGCGGTCGCCGACGTCGAGGACGTGGCGCGCCTGGCCGCCATTCACGATTTTATCGTGTCGTTGCCGGATGGCTATGAGACGCGGGTCGGCGAACGCGGTCTGAAGTTATCGGGCGGCGAGAAACAACGCGTCGCCATTGCCCGGGCTTTCCTGAAGGGCGCGCGGCTTATCGTTCTGGACGAGGCGACGTCGGCCTTGGACAGCACGACGGAGAAAAGCGTTCAGGAATGCCTGAAGGATTTCAGCGACCGCCTGACCATGGTGGTCGTCGCGCACCGTCTGTCGACTATCGTCGACGCCGACTTGATCCTGGTGCTCGATAAGGGCCGGGTTGTCGAGCGCGGCATGCACGATGACTTGCTGACCAAGGACGGCCTGTATGCCGAGTTGTGGCGGCGCCAGATCAAAGAAGCGGAAGCGTGAAGCGTCACCATTCGTCGCGCATGGCGCGGCGTTTTTCGCCGATGAAGCAGTCGGATTTCTTGGTCTGCACCAGAGAACTCGCCCGGATCAGCAAATCGGTGACCGGCGCGGCGATTTCCAGGATCAGCTTGCGGCGAATGGCGCGGGCCATGTGGTTGGGTTGGCGCACGGGAACCACGAAGGCGCCGCGGCCACCGATGACGCAGTCCTTGTAATAGGTATCCAGCGGCGTCCCGTCGCCCCAATATTCTTTCAGCATGAGCGGCAGGCCGTTGATGGTGACGCCCATCCTGACGACGTGGTCGCGGGCCGGCTCGACCGGCTCGCCGACGTTGTTGGCGCCGTCACCGGAGATGTCGATGACCCGGCGCGCGCTGGTGAAGCCGTTGCGGTCGAACAGGGTCTCGCCGTAAAGCAGGCCACCGGAGATCGAGGTGCCGCGGATATAGGCGACCGGTTTACGGGCCAGAATTTCAGCAAAGCGTAGGGCCGATTCCTTACTGTCAATGAGCGTCCAGGGCGCGGTGATCACCTGGCCGACGGGACCGGCCCACTCAAAATAGGTGACGGCGATGCGGCCGAGATAGCCCGACGTGATCGTGTTGATGACGCCGCCGTGACGGAACGCCGCGACATAGCCCTGGCGCTGCAGGATGTGTTCGTCCTCGTCCATGGACCCGGACACATCAACGGCCAGAACCAATTGCAGGTCGACGGCCTTATCCTTGGCTGCAACTGGTGAAATGGCGGTGGCGGCAAGGCTGAGAATGAAAGCGATAATCCACGGATGCATGCGCAAACCCTCCGTCGATGGGAGGGCTCGATCTTACACCCTCTTGCGGCGCTCTCCAAAGCGCCGAATGGATGGACGGCGGAAGCTCAGGCCGAGCGCAGGTAGGTGCGGGGGATGGTGGTGACGCCGTAGCCGGCTTCTTCCGGAATCACCAGCTGCGGGCCGTCGTCGGTTTCAATGCGTTTCGGCATGACGCGGACAACGTTGGCGGTGCGGGCCGCGGCCAGGGCGGCTTCGGCGGTTGGCCAATTGGTCAGCTTCTGCAGGTTCAACATGGTCGGCAGGACCAGTTTCAGTTCGCCGGCGTGCATGGCATCAAAAACATCCGCCGGGCGCTTCCAACGGGCCTTGACGATTTCATAGCCGTCGACCTCGGCGAACATCTGGTCGGCCGGTCCGGCGGCCAAAAAGAAATGCGTGTCAAAGCGCTTCGGCCGGCCCGGCGGCGTCACCCAATGAGCGAAGCGGACCAGTTGGTCGGCGGCCGGCTCGAACGGTGCGGCGGCGGCCAGTTCCAAAAACGGTATTTCCGGTGCTGCCGCCTGGCACGCGGCGGCTTCCTCGGCGGTCATCAACCCGATCCCACCCGGACGGCGGGCCAGGACAATGCCGCATTCCTCATGGGTTTCGCGGATCGCGGCAATCTTCAGGGTCGAGAATTCGTCGCGGTCCTCGCCGATTCCACCGCTGTAGGCCTCGTCTTCCGGTGACACCTTGCCGCCCGGAAAGACCACGGCGCCGCCGGCGAAGTGTTCACCCGACGCCTTCCTGAGCAACAACACCTCAATGCCCTGATCACCGTCGCGGATCAGGATGATCGTTGCCGCCGGTTTCGGCTCGACGACGGCGCCGGAAAAGTCCATCGGATCTTTCTTGGATGATTCCGGGGTCGTTTCAGACGGCGGCATAATCGGCCTCCGCCGTCGGCGCGCCGTCACAGGCGGCGCGTCCGGTTTCGATCATGTGGATCAGGTGCGAATGCACGGTCCGCGCCGCCGCCCGGTGGAGTTTCTCGGGCACGTCGCGATACATCGCGGCGACCAAATGGGAAATTTGAGAGGTCCCGGCGGCCAGGGCATCAGCGATGACAACCTCGCGCTGTTCGCGGTGCGCGATCAACGCCGCGACGTGCGGTTGCGGCGCCGTGATGGCCGGGCCGTGGGTCGGCCAATAGGTGGCATCATCGCGGCCCATAAGCTTGCGGAGCGACTGGATGTAATCACCCATGTCACCGTCCGGCGGCGACACCACGGTCGTCGACCAGCCCATCACCTGATCGCCGGAGAACAGCGTATCTTCCTCCTTCAGCGCGAAGCACAGGTGATTGTCGGTGTGGCCCGGCGTATGAACGGCTTCAAATGTCCAACCCGGCCCTTCGATGATATCGCCGTCGGCAACCAGATGATCCGGGCTGAAATCCGTATCACCGCCATGGCTTTCCTCGCCATCCTTGCCGCGCCAATAGGTTCCCGCCACATGCGGCCCGAAAGCATAACTGGGCGCCCCGGTGGCTTGTTTGAAAGGCGCCGTGGCGGGCGAATGGTCGCGGTGCGTGTGGGTGACCAGAATATGGCTCACCGTTTCGCCGGCGACGGCGGCGCACAAGGCATCCACATGCTCATCGATCAACGGCCCGGGATCAATGACCGCGACCTCGCCGCGGCCGATGATATAGGTGCCGGTGCCGTGGAAGGTGAAGGGCCCCGGGTTCTTGGCGACGACCCGGCGGATCATCGGCGAGACCTGATCGACGATGCCGTAGTCGAACTCGATCTCGCGGACAAAGGGGATTGCGGAAGCCATGGTCTATTCCTCACGCAGCAACGTGGGTTTGTAAAGAGGTGAACGTTTCAGGTCAGACACAATGATCCTGCCGGCGCCTGGGCTAGAGGCCGGCCGCCTGAAAAATCGGATCAAGGGCCGGTGAAATGGCCGTGGTGTTTTCACGAATAAATGTGAGCAGGGCAATTTCGTCCTCGTGCAGCCCGGCGGCCGGGCCGATCTGGGCCAGCAGCCAAGCCGCTTCATCGTCATCGACCCGGGCCAGTTCCTCGGCCAGGGCGGCATCGTGGTCGAGCTTTTGCATATAGGCTTGATCTTCGCCGGTCACGGCGTGGCCGCTTGCCGCCGCACCCAGGTCGAAGGCCTCGCTAAGCGCCGCACCACTACCCAGGGCGGCGCCCATCTTGGCAATGAAAGCGGCCTTATTGCCGCCGCGATCCGCCAACCATGCCTCACGGCGGCGCAGATCGGCATCGCTGACCGTGGCCTGGCGGCGCGGAAACATCAGGAAGTTGCCGATCCCCTTGACGAAAAGCTCACCCCAGCCCGGCGCATTGCGCTTGGCGCGGGTTGCGCGGTGCAAGTCGAACAGCAATTCGGCCTCGCGCCGCGAGACGACAAAACCGTCACCGCCGCCGATCCCATAAATAATGTCGCGGACAACCTCGACGTCGCCGTCATCCATGACGCCGGCGCGGCGCCGGTCCGGGCCGAACAGCGTGCCGCCGCCGGCCAGAACCGTGTCCTTGACGCCTTCCAGGGCCAGACAGACGACGTCATCGGGCACCAATTTGGCGTGTTTGATGATGTTGCGCAGCAATTCGAACTCAGTGGCCGCCTTGATTTTGCCGTCGGCGGTGACCCGGTCGACCAACAGTTTGCCGGCCTCTTCGCTCAACACGGCGGGGGGAAACTGTTTCCAGACGAAGAAGTCGGTGAGCGCGCCGATGAAGAACTCCGGCCAATCGACGGCCGTACTTTCCGCATGGGTGTCCAGATAGAACAGCAGATCGACTTCGTCCGCATCGACAATGCCGTCGGCGAACACCTGGCGGCGGAGCGATGCCAGTTCCGTTTCGTCAAGCCAGCCGTCGGCGAGAATTCTGTCGGCCAGGGTTTGTTTTTCAAGGGTTAGTGGGATGGGGGTTGGCATGGGCAATCGCGTTCCGTCGGGGTCAATCGGCTTCTTGGGGCAGCGCGGAGGGGCCTTCTGCCACTTCCTTTGGGCCGCGCAACATCAACGCCAGCATGGGCGGGATAATGGTCAGGGTGAGGATGGCGGACAAGGTCAAACCGGCGCAGACAACGGTGCCCAGGCCGCCGTAAAGCTCTGAGCCGGCGCCCGGCAACACGACCAGCGGCAGCAGGCCGAAGATCGAGGTCAATGTCGACATGAAGATCGGCCGCATGCGGTCGCGGGTTGCCGCCAGGATGGCGTCGTTCGGCGCCAAACCTTCGCGGCGCATGTGCTGCAGGGTTTGGTCGACCAACAATATCGCGTTGTTGACGACGATGCCGATCAAGATCACGAACCCCAGCATGGTCAACATGTCCAGCGGTTGATCGATGACCAGATTGCGCAGCCCCAATCCCGCGACCCCGCCGGCCGTCGCCAAGGGCACCGACAGCATGATGATCAGCGGATAGAATAAATTCTGGAACAAAACCGCCATCAGCAGGTAGACGATGATCCCGGCAACCACCAAATTCCATTTCAAGGCCGTCCACGTCTTGGTCAGATTGTCGGCGGCGCCGGATAACCGGAGTTTGATCCCAGCCGGCAGGCCCAATGCCGTCAGCTTGCCGATGACTTGGGTGCGGATGATTTCAATGACTTCTTCCAGGGGCAAATTCTTGGCTGGACGGATTTGCAGCGAAACGGTCCGCGCCCGGTCGAGATGGCGGATCGACGACGGTCCCGTCGTGACTTCGATATCGGCCAGCGAACTGGCCGGCACGATCTTGCCGACGCCGGTGACGATGGGCAGATTGTCGATGCCCTGGGTTGCGGTCACGGCGCGTTCGGGGCCTTTCAGGGTCAGGTCCATGCGCCGCGACCCGACATTGATTTCCAAAACCCGCATGCCGTCGTTCAAGACATCGATGGTCTGGCCCAGGTCGCGGGCGGTCATCCCGGCCGATGCCAGGCGTTGCAGGTCCGGGGTGATGCGCACCTCCGGTGCCGAGGCCTGCAGGCCGGGCCGGACCCGGACCTGATTGCCGGCGCTGCGCGGCAGGGCGCGGCGCACGTGGCCGTTGGCCTGGGCGGCGACGGCGTAGATATCCTCTAATTGCTCACCGGAAATATCCAGGTTGATGACCCGTGAGCCACCGATATGACGCCCGAAGATGGAAGATTGTGAAATAATGCCGCGCATCCCCGATTCGCGATCAACAGCGCGCCTGATCAGCGGCACCAGTTCGCCGGCCCGGGTCACGTCCTCACTGCTGGCGCCGATCAGCGTGAAGTTGCGGAAGGCCAGGAAGAAGAAGTTGGAAATGGCCGGCGGGTCGCCGGGTTTCGCGGCATCTTTGTTAACCCGCGTCCAATAGGGTTTGACGGCGGCTTCGATGCGTTCCGCCGCCGAATAGGTGGTCGCCAAATTGAAGCCCGGTGGCGGCTGAATACGGCCCAGAACGAAGTTGCGGTTGCCGTCGGGCAGGTAGTCCAGCTTCGGCAGCATCAGGTAGGTGGCCGTGGCGGCAGTGCCGCAGACCACGACGACGACGGCGAAGGCCACCGCGCGCCGCTGAATGATATAGGCCGTTGCCGCCATGACAAATCTAACAAATTGCCCGCTTAGGAAATCGATGCCCGGCAAGCGCATTTTCTTCAGCGCCGCGGCACCGTCGCCTTCGCTTTTCAGCAGCCGGCTGGAGAGCGCCGGAATGACCGTGATCGCGACCAGCAGGGACAGCAGGACTGAGACCGAGATGGCAACGGCAATGTCGCGGAACAATTGGCCGGCCTGCAGGTCCAGGATCAGCAACGGAATGAACACGCCGACCGTTGTCAGCGCCGACGCCAGCACGGCGCCCCAAACTTGGCGCGCCCCTTCAAAGGCTGCCTCGAAGGGCGATTTGCCCAACTCCCGATGACGGTAAATATTTTCCAAGACGACAATCGCCGCATCGACGACCATGCCAATGGCGAAGGCGATGCCGGCTAGGGAGATGACGTTTAACGACCGCCCCAACAGCGCCATGGCGACGAAGGCACCGATCACCGAAACCGGGATGGCGATGGCGACGATCAGCGTGGCCCGGGCCGAGCGCAGGAACAACAGCAAGATCAGCGCCGCCAGGGCACCGCCGACGAAGATGTTCTGTTTCACCAAATCGATGGCCGAGCCGATATACAGGGTCTCGTCGTAGAAGATTTCCAACTTCAACTTCTCACGCGGCAGGACGCTTTCATTCAACTCCTGCATGGCCGCCTGCAAATTGGCCATGGTCGAAACCACATTGGCGCCCGATTCGCGGACCGCGTTCAGGCGGATCATCGGTTCGCCGTTAAAGCGCCGTCGGCTGGTCGGTTCCTTGTAGCCGAAGTTGACCTCACCGACATCGCCGACGGTGACGTTGACGAGGCGCTGATTGAGGTCGTCAAAGTGGGTGTCGAGGACGATGCGCCGGACCCGCTCGACACTGATGGTTTCGGAATCCGTGCGCACGATGTAGCGGCGCTTGCCTTCGTCGATGGCGCCGGCGGTTACTGACGCATTGGCGCCGCGCAGTGCCGCGACCACCTTCGGTACGGTCAGGCCGAACCTGGCTACCTGGTCAGGGTGGACAATGACCTGAAGTTCGCGGCGGCTGCCCCCCGATGCACTGATTTGCGAAATACCACGGACCCGCTCCAGGCGGTCAACGACCACGTCGTCGGTGAAGGTGCCGTATTGTTCGATGGGGCGGGTGTTGCCGTCGGTGCGGGTCAAGGCGAAGCGCGCGATGGGCACGTCGTCGGAGGTTGACGTGCGGATGCGCGGCTCGGTGGCTTCTTCGGGCAGGTCGGACACCCCGGTCAGGCGGTTTGAGACCAGCATGAAGGCGCGGTCCATGTTGGTGTCGTTGCTGAATTCAAGCTGGATGCGTGATCGGCCCAATTGCGATTGGCTGGACATGATCTCCAAACCCTCGATGCCGGAAAGTTCCTGCTCGATGGGGTTGGTGAGCTCGCGCTCGACCTCTGCCGGCGCCGTGGTGCCCCAGTAGGTGAGAATGACCAAGACCGGGCGGTTGACGTCCGGGGTCAGTTGGATCGGTATGGTCTTGATCGAGACCACGCCCAGCACCACGGTGATCAACACCGCGGCGATCACCGACATGGGTTTTTGGATGGCGTTCTGAATGATATTCATAAGTCGTGCAAACCGTGGTGTCCTGCCGGGCGGATTATGGCACGATTGGATCGAATCAAGGAAAAACAATTCATTATGACCAGTAAATGACAGAACCGATCCAAATCCGCATGGGTGGCTATGGTCCGCCGGATACGGCTTTCAGCAAATCCCTGAAATTCATCGGCGATCAATTGGTGGCTGATTTCGGCGATGACGTTGATGCCAAATATGTCTGGAATATCATGGACCTGCACTACCGCGGCGAGGATATTCTGTGGCTGGTGGAAAGCGGCCTGCTGAGCTTGGGCTATCAGTCCAGCAGCTACCTCACCGACCGGGTGCCCGAACTGGGGTTCGTGGATCTGCCGTTTCTGTTTGCCGACAACGCCCAGGCCCGCGCCGCCATGGACGGTGAGCTGGGTGCCTATCTGGCCGGTCGTATTGAGGCGGCATGCAATTACTGCATCCTGGGCTGGTTCGAGAACGGATTTCGCCACATCTCGAACCGTCTGCGGCCGGTGCGCCGGCCCGATGACCTGCACGGCATGAACATTCGCGTTCTGCCCAGCGACGTCCAGGCCCGGACTTTCGCTCTGTTGGGTGCCGAGCCCTTGAAGATGGACTTGACCGAAGCCATCGACGGGGTTGTCGGCGGGACCCTGGACGCCCAGGAAAATCCCTTGGCCAATACGGTCACTTATGGCGTTCACGACTTTCATCCCTACCACACCTTAAGCGGCCATTTTTATATCTCGCGGCCAATTTTCGCACACCGTCAGACGGTCGATGCCTGGCCGGCGGATTTTCGCGCCGCCGTCTACGCCGCCGTTGGTGACGCCATCATCTATCAGCGCGGCTTGGCCGAGCAAGAAGCCATCGATGCGCGGCGTACCATTGAGGCGGCCGGCGGCGCATTTGTAGAACTGGACGCCGCCGCGCATACGGCCTTTGCCGCCGCCGTGGCGCCGCAGCATGATGAGGCGCGGGCCCGCTTCGGCGACGCCATGTTCAATATGATCGACCCCTGAGGAGCCCCCGGCGTGGCAGATGACAAAACCGAAAAGACCGCCCTGGTGGTTGGCGCCGGGGATTATCTGGGCGCCGCCATCGCCCGGCGGTTTGCCCGCGCGGGCTATCAAATTGCCGCGGCGCGCCGCCGTGGCGACCTGGATGGCTTGGTCACGGCAATCGAAGACGGCGGCGGCCGCGCCGTCGGCTATCATGCGGACGCCCGCGATGAGGATCAGGTGCGCGATCTGATTGCCACGGTGGAGGCCAATTTGGGGCCCATCGATGTCGCCGTCTTCAATATTGGCGGCAACGTCAAATTCGGGATCACCGAGACCACGGCGCGGGTCTACCGCAAGGTTTGGGAAATGTGCGCCTTCGCCGGTTTCCTGGTCGGCCGCGAGGTTGCCGGGCGCATGCTGGAACGTGGCCACGGTACGATAATATTCACCGGCGCCACGGCAAGTGTGCGTGGCGCCGCCGGGTTTTCGGCCTTTGCCGGCGGCAAGCACGCGCTGCGCGCCCTGGCCCAGAGCATGGCCCGCGAACTGGGCCCCCAGGGCATTCATGTCGGGCACGTGGTCATTGACGGCGCCATCGATACCGAATGGACCCGCGAGCGCCTGGGCGATCAATACGATGCCCTGCCCGAAGACGGCATCATGCAGCCCGACCATTTGGCGGAAATCTATTGGCAACTGCACACCCAGCCCAGAGCCGCCTGGACCTTCGAGACGGATGTCCGGACCTATCGGGAACCGTGGTAGGAGCTTATCCGGCGCGCGGAATTGTAACGTTCAATCACGCGTCTTTTTTGGAAGATTTCAACGCTTAACTCACCGTTCATGATGATGGAATGGCTTGCCGGCAATCCAAGATCCGTGCCGGCAGTCAAGATGCCCCGGGTCGTCGATTGATCCGCGTGGAAGGGCCGTTGCGGGCCCTAGGTCGTCGCGATGATCATATCGGCGGCTTTCTCGCCGATCATCAGCGCCCCGGCGTTCAGGTTGGCGGACGGCATCATCGGCATGATCGAGGCGTCGGCGACCCGCAGGCCATTGATGCCGTGGACCCGCAATTGATCATCGACCACCGTATCCGTGTTCGCGACCGGCCCCATGCGGCAGGTGCCCATGGGGTGATAGGCCGTATTGCCGGTGCGCCGGGCGTGATCCAATAGGGCGTCATCGCTTTGCCGATCCGGCCCGGGCCAGAGTTCTTCGGCGACATGCGGTCCGAACGGATCGCTCAGCAGGATGCGTCGGCTGAGCCGCATGGCGGCCAACAATAAACGCCGGTCTTCGGCCTCGGCCAGATAATTGCCCTGGATGTCCGGCGCCTGGAAAGGATCGGCGGAATTGGCCCGTACATAACCGGCGCTTTCGGGGCGCTGTTGCCAGCAGGCGACGGTGGCACCGGGGAACCGGTCGAGGCCCGATTGCACGCCGTCCGGATAGCTGGCCGGCGTGAAGGTCAACTGGATATCCCCGGCCTCCAGGCTGTCGTCGGATTTCCAAAAGCAGTAGACCAGCGTCGGCGTCAGGGCCAGGGCGCCCTTTCGAGTTAACGCATATCTAAGGACTTCGCGGACCAGCGCCGGGCCGCGAACGCGTTGGTTGATGCTGGGCAGGCCCTGGGTGCGGACCACTGACCGCACCGCGTAATGATCGCGGAGGTTCTCGCCAACCCCGGGCATTTCATGGACCACCTGGAGGCCCAGCGATTGCAGATGTTGGCCGGCGCCGATGCCTGAAAGCTGCAGGATATGCGGCGACGCGATGGCGCCGGCGCAGAGGATGATTTCCCGTCCGGCCCGGACCGTGCGCTGGGGCGCCGTCGGGCCGCCGGTTTTGAAGCGCACCGCCGTTGCCCGGTTGCCATCCAGATCGATACCCAGGACATGGGCGCCGGTGATGACCCGCGTGTTGCCGCGTTTCATGGCCGGATACAGGAAGGCCCGGGCCGGGCTGACGCGGCGGCCCTTGTGGACGCTGCGCTGGGCGTAGGCGATGCCTTCCTGGGTGCGGCCGTTGTAGTCGGCGTTGCGCGGGATACCCAGCGATTCGGCGCCGCGGATGAAGGCGTCGCAAAGCGCGTCGGGTTCGTCCACATCGGTGACCGTGAACGGCCCGCCGGTACCGTGATAGGCGGCGTCGCCGGCGCCGATGCGGTTTTCGCTTTTCATGAAGTAGGGCAGCACGTCGTCATAGGCCCAGCCGCGGTTGCCCATTTGCGCCCAGGCGTCAAAGTCCAGGCGCTGGCCGCGGTTATAGATGTGGCCGTTGATGGCGCCTGAACCGCCCAACGTCTTGCCGCGCGCCTGGGTGATCGCGCGTCCGTCCAGGCCCGGACTGACCAGACCCTTGTACATCCAGTTGATGGCCGGATTCTGCAGCGTGTAAATGACCCCGGCGGGGATATGGATGAACGGATTGCGGTCCGGCGGCCCGGCCTCCAGGACACAGATTTTGTATTTGCCGTTTTCCGACAGGCGTCCGGCGACGACCGACCCGGCAGTGCCGGCGCCGATGACGACGTAGTCATAAGTTTCCGTGGTTTCCGTGTTCATGAACGGAGACTATGACGCCGGCGGGCGAAGAGAAAGCCTCGGCGTGACGACGCCCGTGTCAGTGCCGGTCCAGGTGAAAACCGTATATCGGTACCGCCAGGCAGACGACCAGCCAGAGCGCGACCGCTGCTGCCGCCAGCGGATCGTCACGGCCCAGGTCGCGGACCCAGGGCAGCAGGGTCGGCGAAGTCCAAAGCGCGATCAGCCAAATACCGAAGGCCGGCCGCGAGGCCCGTCCGTCGGGGCGTCTGGTCAGCAAACTGATGACCGGCGCCAGGACGATGACGGAGATGGCTACGGCGTGCCAGGTGGCGAAGCTCTGCATGGTCCACCTCCTGTCTCGGATGGTGGAAATAAGCGGCGTCAGTGCCGCCGGCCTTGATCTTCTTGAAATGAGTCTAGCGCTGTCGGCAGCAAGGCGACATGACGGGGATCAAGTCAGGATGGCGCTTATGTTTGCGCCGCCGCGTATTGCGCGATGCGATCCAAGTGCACCTGTTTTTCCGATTCGCCGAGGAAAGACCCGGTGAAGGAATTATTGGCCAGCGTCGTGAGTTCGGCGCGGCCCAGTCCCAAGGCCTCTTCGATGCCCCGGTAGTTGGCGTTGATGTAGCCGCCGAAGTAAGCCGGATCGTCGGAATTGATCGTCACCAGCAAGCCCGCGTCCAGGGCGCGTTTCACCGGACTTTCCGCCAGTGTCGGAATCACCTTGAGGCGCAGGTTCGACAGCGGGCACATGGTCAGCGGAATACGCTCGCGGACCAGCCGGGCGACCAGGTCGGCGTCATCGAGGGCCCGGTTGCCGTGGTCAATGCGGGCCACCTTGAGGATATCGAGGGCGCCCTTAACGTAGTCAATGGGGCCTTCCTCGCCGGCATGGGCGACGGCGGTAAACCCTGCGGCGCGGGCTTCGGCAAAGACCCGGGCGAATTTCTCCGGCGGGTGGCCAAGCTCAGATGAATCCAGCCCGACGCCGAAAATGCGGTCCTTGTGACGTTTTGCCGCCACCAGGGTCTCAAACGCGCTGTCTTCCGAGAGATGGCGCAAGAAACACATAATCAGCTTCGATGAGATGCCAAGCTCGCGCCGCCCGGCCTCCAACGCGCCCCAGATGCCGTCGAGCGCCGTCTCGAAATTGACGCCGCGGTCCGTATGGCCTTGCGGGTCGAAGAATATCTCCGCATGGCGGACCCCGTCGGCGGCGGCCTTCTGAAGATACGCCCAGGTCAGGTCATGGAAGTCGCGTTCCTGCATAAGCACCGACATGCCGGCGTAATAGAGATCGAGGAAATCCTGGAGGTTTTCAAACTCATAGGCCCGGGTGACGTCGTCGGCGGTCTTGTAGGGCAGGGTGACGTCGTTGCGGGCCGCCAGATCGAGCATCATCTGGGGCTCCAGGGTGCCCTCGATGTGCAGGTGCAGCTCGGCCTTCGGCAACTGGCCGATGAAGCTGTCGCTGGCCCGGTCCGACGTCATGATCACATCGCCAATTCAGGCCGGCGTTTTCATGCCGATCTGGCTGGCCGGGCGTTCGGTGCAGGCGTCAAACCACCGATTGATCTCGGGGAATTCATCCAAGGCCAGTTCATCGGCGGCGCCGTAGAAACCGCCCAACGTCCGGACCCAGGGCCAGGTCGCGATGTCGGCGATGGAGTAGGCGTCGCCGACCATAAACTCGCGGCCTTTCAGGCGGGCTTCCAGCACCGCCAGCAGGCGCCGGGTCTCGTCGCGGTAGCGCTGCATGGGGCGCTTGTCCTCCCATTCGCGGCCGGCGAACTTATAAAAGAACCCGAACTGGCCGAACATCGGTCCGGCGCCGCCCATCTGCCACATGAGCCATTGGATGGTCTCGACCCGGGTCGCCGGGTCCGCCGACATGAGCTTGCCGGTTTTCTCCGCCAAATAGAGCAGGATCGCACCCGATTCAAAAATCCCGATGGCTTCGCCGCCCGGCCCGTTGGGGTCGATGATGGCGGGGATCTTGTTGTTCGGATTGAGCGACAGGAATTCCGGCGTGCGCTGGTCATCGGTGGCGAAGTCGATGGCGTGCGGCTCATAGGCAACGCCGCATTCCTCCAGCATGGCTGAGACCTTGATGCCGTTGGGGGTCGGCTTGGAATAGAGCTGGATGACGCCCGGGTCCTTGGCGGGCCAGCGTTTGGTGATGGGGAATTGATCAAGCATGCGGGCGGGGTCCTTTCCGGGCGCGGCGTTCATGGGATGTCGGCTATATGGTCGTTTTGCCCGGCTGCCGCAAGACCCCCCATGGGATCAGGCCGTCCTGGGCAGTACAAGGGGTCACGGGCCAGCGTCACGGGCCAGAGTCACGGGCCAGCGTCACGGGCCAGCGTCACGGGCCAGCGTCACGGGCCAGCACCCAGCGCCGCCACCAGTCGCGCCAGATCATCCTCCGTATTGTAATAATGTGGCGCCGCGCGCATCACCACGGGCAGGCTGCGGGCTTCGGCGTCGAGGCGCGTGCTGTCCGGTGACGAGGTGCCGATGATGATGCCCCGGGCCTGCAGCGCCGCCACCGTCGCCGCCGGGTCGCGGCCGTCAATGCTGAAGCTGACGATGGCGCAATGCGCGGCCCCGGTGTCGCGGATCTGAGCGCCAGGCAGTCCGGAAATCATGCGACGCAGCTGATCCGCCAGTCCCCAGGCCCGGGCCTGAATGTTCGCAAGCCCCAGGCCGAGCGCATAATCCACCGCGACGCCCAACCCGGCGCGCAGCGCATAGGCGTTCTCCCAGGTCTCGAACCGCCGGGCGTCGGGGCGCAGCTCATAAGTATCGCGTGTCACCCAGGGTGCGCCGAAGTGATCGATCATGGCCGGTTCAAAGGCAGGTTCCAGGGTCTCCAGCCATTTCTCACGAACATACAAAAATCCCGTGCCGCGCGGTCCGCGCAGAAACTTCCGCCCGGTCGCCGACAGGAAATCGCAGTTCAATTCATCGACATCCACCGGCATCTGCCCGACCGCCTGACAGGCATCCAGCAAATAGGCCACGCCGTGCCGCTTCGCCACGGCGCCGACGGCGGCGGCCGGATTGACCAGACCGCCGTTGGTGGGAATCCAGGTCATCGCGATCAGCGCCACCCGCTCATCGATCATCGCCTCCAGGGCGGCCACGTCGAGCCCGCCGGCAGCGTCCGACGGCACCACTTCAATGACAATGCCGTCACGTTTGGCACGCTGCAGAAAGGCCACATAGTTGGCCGCGTACTCGGCCTCGCCGGTCAGCACCCGGTCGCCGGGCTTCAAGGGCAGGGCATAGAAGGCATGGCACCAGGCCACCGTGGCGTTCTCCATCAACGCGATCTCACCCGGCGCCGCGCCGATCAGCCGCGCCACGCAGGCATAAACCCCGTCCAGCTGTTCGGCCCGCGCCGCCTCCGCCTCATAACCGCCGAGGCGGGCTTCCAGGTGCGTGAAGTCAACCACCGCATCGACGACGGGTTTCGGCATCAATGCCGAGCCGGCGGCCAGCAGGTGGACACGGTCCCCATTGTCGGCCGTGTTATCGGCAATTCCCGGCGTGTCTGCGCGGAGGGCCGCAATGTCGAGGGGCAGGGGCGGGGTCTGGGAAAGTTCCTGGGGCATGGTGGTTCCTGGTTTGATAAATTTTCCGGGCGGCGGGGAAACAATTTAATTGCCGATTAAGTTGAATTGTGCGGATATAGATTCATCCGGTGATTTCATTTGGGCGACACGTAAACGACTGTAACTGACAGGCTGAATTCAAATGTGGCCGATGCAAATTTCGCCTCTCCGATACTTACCCCATCACGACCGGACTGGATAACAGATTCGAAAAATTCGGCTGAATTTTGGCAAGAGGGACAAACGCCATGAACACTTTGAAGCTCCTATGCGTCGGGCTCGCCATAAGCCTGATATCGGGTTGCCAGACAACCGGCGGCAGCTACACCACCGAGACTGTCGCGCGTGAGCCGCACCGCGCCGATTATGCCGCCGACCATGAATTCGCAGCGGCGCTGATCGCCCACATTTTTCCGCGCCGCTGCCGGTTCAACATCACGCAAGGAAATATCCCCGTAAGAAGCAATTTGAAACCGATCCAGTTTTCCTTCGGTCAGGTCATCTCCAACAGCCCCGACGACGGTTGGTACGTGGCCAATGTCAAACCGGAACGGTCCGGAACGGCTCAAGGCACATTGACAATTTACGCCAACGGCCGGACCGGACAATGGGCCTGCGGCAATGGCCATCTGGCCAGGGTCGCGCCGGGATTGAGCTTTTCGACGGGTCGGTTTTTTGACGTCAATTTGTCTGCAGGCGCGGCGAAGGGCACAGTGACTTCGGGGACACCTGCCCGCAGCTATAATGTGCCCATCAAAACCGCCTGCCAAATGGCCATCGCGAAAAACGGCAATAATTTTGCCTGGGAGACGCGACGCACCTACACCAAGTATGTCGATCAGGCGCAAGCCGCGAGCTTGACCCCCGAAGACTGTGCAAAAATGGCAGGCCAGACGTAGCGGACGGGCGCCGTCGATGGCGGCCACCAGCCGCCCAGCGTCTTTTGTGCCGACTTGCCATCCCTCAAGCGGTCCGGATTTCCGCCCACCGCCGATCACGGGCGGGGCGCTGGTTCCGCCGTCTTATGCGCTGTCTTATATGCCTGCTTATACGCCACCTTGTATGCCATGGGCCGCCCGGCGAAGCCCGCGGCGATCCAATCGATGCCGAAGCACGCCGCCAAAAACCCGACCGGCGCCAGGGCCAGGAAGACGAAGCCGCTGAGCCCGTGGGTGTCGGACAGGGCCTCAAGCCAGTGCAGAAACGCCACCAGGAACGGCCAGGCCCAATCGAACACGGCGACGTAAGCGGCGCCCAGGCCGACAAGTGTCAGGGTCAGGCGGGTCAGGCCGGTGCGGGGGCCGGTGCGGGTGTTGGTGGCGGGGTTGGTCGTGGCGCGCGGGTTGGGCATGGGGGAGGGTAGCTGGTGGCGCGGCCGGGGGGCAAGGACTTGGGGGCAAGGACTTGGGAGCAAGGACTTGGGGGGGGAGGGCGAAGGGCGTTGAATGGTAGCGTCGGGCGGCGGCGTTGGGCGCCTTTGGCCCAAGCCACTATTTCACCACCAATTTACCCATTGACCCCCCCCATTGACCCCCCCACTGACCCATCCACTGACCCTGACCCACCCACTGACCAAGGCCACTGACCTGTGGAATAGCCATGTGGGCTTGTCGTGTGGGCTTGTCGTGTGGACTTGTCATGTGGATTGGTCATGTGGATTGGTCATGTGGATTTGCCGGGCCGGAACGCGCTACACTGATCGGCCCCGGTTGACACCATGGACGGAGGCGGGCGGTTGATGCGTTTTGTTCGGATCGGATGTTTGGCGGTGGCTCTGACCGCCGCCGGCTGCTCGACCTTTTCCGATCTGAAAGTCGGCCTACAGGGTATGATGGGCCGGCCGGTCGGCGATTTGACGGCGCAATTCGGCACGCCGCTGGCGGTGGCGCGGAAGGACGGCGGCAAGGTCTATACCTGGCGTTATCAACACGCCTACGATCATCTGATCCCGGAACCGACCTTCGTGCACAGCACCCTCGCCGGCATCACCGGGTTTTTCCCGATCCCGACCTATTCGACGGAGACCAAAATTCATCGCTGCACCGTCACCGCGGCGGTCGATGCCAAGGGGATCATTCAATCGGGCCATTTCGACGGCAATCGCAGCGCGTGTGCGTGGTTTACGGAAAGAATAGGTCGCAAATGATTTCGAGCGGGATGGGGATGGCTGGGTCGGCCATCCCGCGCCCTGCCGTATTCTTCCTGCTGTCAGGCGGTTGATCGGCCAATAAGATACCGGCTGCCGTTTCCGCGTTTTTCGTCCGCTGCCCTAGGCGGCAAACTCGCGCAGCACCTGGCCCGGCCCGCGCGGATGATCGATCATTGCGTTGCCGTCAAACACCGGCGTGCCATTGATCCACACCCCGTCGACGCCGACCGGGTGGCGGACGGTCCGGGCCCCGCCGGCCGGCAGATCGGTGATCCGTTCCGGGGCGCTGACGCCGATGGTGGCGGGATCGAACAACACCATGTCGGCGTGCGCGCCGGGGGCCAGGCGGCCGCGCTCTTTAATACCATAGAGATCGGCCGGATGGCTGGTCAGGCGCCGGATCCCCTCGGCCAGGGTGAAGGCGCCCAAGTCGCGCACCCAATGGGACAACAGGTGCAGGCCATAGCCCGCGTCACACATATATATAAGATGCGCGCCGGCATCCGACAGCGACACGACGCCGCGGTCATGACGCAACAGCTCACCAACGCCGTCATCGCCAACGTTCAGGAATTTCCCCAAAAACGCCGTTTCCAGGTTTTCGGACAGGGCCAAATCCAACATCACGTCCAGCGGGTCGGCGGATTGCTCGGCCGCCAGATCGGCGATCGTCCGGTTCTCCAGGCGCGCGTTTTCATTCCGCGCCGCCGCCGCGATAACAACCTGATCCCAGGTGCCCTTGAAGATGGTGCCGACCACCGGGTCTTTCAGATCACCCCGCAGGCGGTCGCGGAATCCGGTGTCTTTAAATACCTCGGTCAAGGCGTCCGCGTCATAGGCCTTGATGTCCGAAAAGGCGGCATGGCTATAGAACGGGTAGGCGTTGGCCATGGTGAAATCGAACGAAAGCGGCTGACAGGGGATTTGGATATATAGCTCATGGCCGCGCTCATGGGCCCGGGCGCAATCCTCGAACCAGCCCATGGCGCGGGCGGGATCGCTGGAATCATACATCGCCGCCCCGGTGGTCAGGAACATGGGCCGGCCGATCTCGGCGACAATGGGCTCCATGGCGGCGACGTTGGCCTTGGCGCCGGCGGCGATCTGCACAATGCCCCGCCCGGCGTCGGCCAGGGTCCCGGCCAAATGGCTAAACTCATCGACGCTGGAGATGGTCGACGGCATGGGAATGCCGTCGTAGCCCGAATGGTTCAGGGAATAGGACGACGCGAACCCGATGGCGCCGTGATCCAACGCGTCCGTGACCATGGTCCGCATGGCCGCCAGTTCGTCATCGGTGGGCGTCTCGCGGACCCAGGCGTCGCCCTGCATGACGGCGGTGCGCACCGCCGAATGGCCGACCAGCACGGCGACGTTGGGGTAGGGGCCGATGCGCTCGAGCGCGCCCATATAGTCGGCAAAGCTTTCAAACTGCCAATCGATGCCGGCCCTGAGCGCATCCAGGTCCATGCCCTCGACCACGGACAAATTCTTCATGATGGTGTCGCGGACCGCCGGCGGGCTCGGCACGATGCCGAAGCCGCAATTGCCCATCACACAGGTCGTCACGCCCAGCGACGGCGACGGCGAGCAAGTGCGGTCCCAGGTGATCTGCGCGTCGAAATGGGTGTGCAGATCGACGAAGCCCGGCATCAGGGCGCGGCCGCCGGCGTCGATGACGTCGCGTGCCTCGGGCGCCTCGGTGCCGATGCCGGCGACGCGGCCGTTCTCGGTCCAGAGGTTGGCGCGCACCGGCGCGGAGCCCAGGCCGGCGTGGATTTCGGCGTCTTTGATCAATAGGTCGAACATGGTGTGCCTCGAAAATTGTGGCCGTGGTGATTGCAAGGCAGCCTGACTTAATCGGGTGAGGGGGGCAACGAGCGGCGTTTCATTGCGTTGCGAACCAATGATGTGGGGTACGCCAGGCGGAGGCGTTACGGTGCCGGTGTATTCGATGCGGAGAAGGCGTTATGCCAGTGGGAATTCACCGTTCAATATCTGGCCCCTCGATGGTGTGTGGGCACGTCTGACGGGCCGATGGCGCGTTGGCCGGGAACTCAGCGGCTGATGAATTGTCCGCCACTCCTCGACCTCCGTTCGGTGCGCCAGCACCGCCTAGCGCGACTGAGCGCCGGCGCGGGTGCGCCGTCAGCCAAGTGAGCGGAGCGAACGCCCGGCGCTTGAGGGGCTAAACAAAAAGACCAACAGTTCCAAGCTCGCATATCTGTCAGTATTATCACTGTCAACACGGGAGCGCGAATTCGAGGATTTAGAAATGAGTATACTGTCCGCGGATTCTGCTGTCCGCGGATTTCCTCTGTATGGCGCCGGGGTGCTCGATGCGGAGAGGGCGTTTTTCCAGAATGAATTCACTGTTCAATACCTGACCACTTGGGTGCGCCCAGAATTACTATGGCTCATTCAATCTTGTTGAACATTTTCAGTTGTGTCACCATAAATAGATTAAAATTTTTAAAATCGATATAAGGTTGATTCCCAGTTGGTTAAGAAAAAGAAATCAAACGTAAACATAATTATATGAAGAACTGACACAATTGGCACCGGTGATGCCGAGACTGATGGACTTTTTCAAAATGAATGTTTTGTCGATACCGGGCATTTAGAGTGTCTGGCGAACATCGATGATCCGAGATGTATTATACTGGGCAGGACCGGTAGTGGAAAATCTGCTCTAATCCAAAAAATTTCTGACACGACAGAGAATGTAATTCATTTACCTCCAGATTCGCTGGCTCTTCGTCATATATCAAACTCCAATATTATTAAGTTCTTCGAAGATCTCGAAGTCCACTTGGACTTGTTTTATATGTTCCTATGGCTCCACGTCATCACTGTAGAACTGCTCCGAAAGCGATTTAATATTCGAAACCCGAGCGACCGAAATAATTTGTTTTGGCGCTGTATCTCTCAAATCTCGAATAGCCCGGCAAAACAAAAGGCGATTGACTATGTCAATCAATGGGGAGACAGCTTTTGGCAAGAATCTGAAGAACGAATACTAGAGTTTTCTGAACGTTTAGAGAGCCAACTCCAGAGCGCTGTTGGTGCTGATGTCGGTCTTGTCTCAGCAAGCGTAAATGGAGAACTAAATATTTCGAACGAAAAGAAAACGGAAATTGTTGAGCGAGCTAATAAAGTAGTTAATCAAGTTCAGCTAAAGGAACTGATGCATCTGATTGACCTCCTTGCCAAAGATATTTTTGTTGATCACCAGAGCTCATTCTACGTCGTAATTGATGGTCTTGATGAAGATTGGGCTGAGGATCAGGTTCGGTATCGATTAATTAAGGCATTAATCGAGTCTGTCAGAAAGTTTCAATCAGTTAGACCAGTAAAAATTGTCATTTGCTTGCGAAGTGATCTTCTCCACAAAGTTTTGGAGGCAACCAAGACAACTGGATCGCAGGAAGAAAAGTACGAGTCGCTTTATCTTAGAATTTTTTGGTCGAAGGAAGAACTAAAAGAACTACTTGATAGGCGTGTAAATTTCTTGTTTCGCCGAAAATACACAGGCACATCTGTTGGTATCGACGAATTGCTACCCAGTAATCAAATGAAACAAAAATCGTCGGTTGAGTATATTCTTGAGCGATCATTTCTTCGCCCCAGGGATGTTATCCATTTCATAAATGAATGCATGAAGACTGCAGACGGACGTGGAAGATTTACAACCCATACAATCTGGGATGCCGAAAGATCATATTCTACGAAACGGCTCCGCTCTGTCTGTGATGAGTGGCGTTCTTCTTTTCCGAACCTTGTTGATTACGCGGCTATTGTCGAAGGGCGGCCAAGGCGTTTCTTCGTTAAAGACGTCAGCGAAAATGACCTCGAACCCTACGTGGTGAAATGCCTGAGTGCGACGAATAGAGTGCGAGGACCAATGTACGAAGTTGCGAAAGGTTATTTGGATAGTCGAATATCGAAGATTGAGTTTCTTGCTGAACTTTTCGAGAAGTTATATCTGACTGGAATCGTTGGGGTTAATACCGTCGGGTATGAGAAAGTTCATTGGTCTTATTTGGATGATGTGCCTATAACCAAAGCCCAGTTGGGCGACGATTACGAAATTTATGTACACCCAGTTTTTTGGAATGCGCTCGGAATCAAATACTGACGGACTCCTCTCCAATTCCGTACCCGAAAGCGGGGACAGTTACCTATTTATCGCGCATTCCCTCGCGGATTTACTCCAGCGGAATAGGACCATCATAGAAAAGCGCCACACATGGAAAAGGTTCAGGTTTTGAATGGTGAATTCATCACCTCTTCCCATACGGTTAATTAACGTTTCACGCTATTAGTAACGGTTGACGTCATTACCGTTCAACGTTACTATAATCACATGATCAAAGCCTACAAATGCAAAGACACGCAGGCCTTGTTCGAAACCGGTTCGACCAAGAAATTCGCGCCCATTGCCAAGACCGCCATGCGCAAACTGACGATGCTTGCCGGCGCCACCAGCCTGGACGATCTGCGCAACCCGCCGGGCAACCGCCTGGAAGCATTGACGGGTGACCGCGACGGGCAACATTCCATCCGTGTCAATGATCAGTTCCGCCTGTGCTTTGTCTGGACCGACGACAACAACGCCACGGACGTCGAAATCACGGATTACCATTGAGCGCCAATAACCCCCAATAGGAACAGCCACCATGACCGCCAAGAACACCAAGATCGTTCACGTCCCGCCGACCCACCCCGGCGAGGTTCTGCTTGAGGAATTTCTCAAGCCCATGGGCATCACGCCCTACGCGGCGGCCAAGGCCATCGGCGTGCCGGTCTCGCGGATCGACCAGATCATCAAGGCGCGGCGCGGCATCAGCGCCGACACGGCGCTGCGCCTGGAAAAATACCTGGGTAATTCCGCGCAGTTCTGGCTGAACATCCAGAACCACCATGATTTGATGAACGCCAAGACCAAAGCCAAGGCGGAGTACGACGGCATCGAAGCCCACGCGGCGTGATATCTGCGTAATTCGCGAGAAATCGGGGACAGTGACCTATTCACGGCTCATTCCTTCGCGAACCTCACGGGGTGCGATTTCGCTTGACAAATGAACATAGATAGGGTATATTTTCCTTTGTATAGTAATTTCATAGATGCCCAAGGATAGTAATGCACTCGCGACCTCATCTAAGCCGCCTTTTCGATGAAAAAACCCCGGAATTCCGGGGTTTTCGTGTTTTTGGGTATTGAAGATGTGTACTTTTGTCCACTTTTGCGACGTTATGCGAAAAAATGGATACCTAGGTACACAAAAAAGGCCATTGAAATCATTGGATAAATTCGGAGAAATGCGATTTTTGCGTACTTATGTGTACTTCTGTGTACGAACGGTATGGGATGAAAGGGATCGGTGCAGCAAACTCAAGCGCGATGGGGATGGCCGGCTCGGCCATCGCGCGAACTCACGGGGATACCTCCAATATCGGAGCGCGCCGTAGTCCCGAAAGCTGGAGGTCTACGGAGGGACCGCGCGGGCGCCGACCATGAATTGGAACCGCCGTGCCTTAACGGCACGGCGCAAGTTCAATTCATCCCCCGGAGGCTGTTCTGGGACCGTCGCCCCAGTGGGGCGGCGTAAGCCCAGGTTATCCCCCGGAGGGGGCCATCCGCTTGCTGTGGCGGGTATTGGCGCATTACGGCGGCACCTGCCGACGACGCAGACTCACCGGAGGTCTACGGATAGTCGCGGGATGGCCGACCCGGCCATCCCCATCCCGCTTGAGTTTCGGGCCAACCTTTCAGTTTGGCCCCAATCTTGCGGTACTCCTCCCAACGGCGGGGTTTCCGGTGGTTTTTCGCATCATGTGCCTAAAAAATAGGCGATGCGAAAAGGGTCGGATGAAAATATGGGCAAAGCGTGCCCTGGTCCCCGCCATGGTTATTCGCACGGTGTCGGATGCGTCGGTGGGACGCGCCGGGCCGGGTACGAAGAGAGGGGAACGATGAAACACCTGATATCGAAATTTTGGACCATCGGTTTGGCCATCGCGGCCACCGGTTTGGTGGTGGCGCTGCCCGACGCGGCGCTGGCCGCCGACGAAGCAAAACTGAGCGGCGCCAACACGGCGTTGGTCTTCACCGCCACGGCGCTGGTCCTGTTCATGACCTTGCCGGGTCTGGCGCTGTTTTACGGCGGCCTGGTGCAGGCGAAAAACGTGCTTAGCGTCTATATGCAATGTTTCTCCATTGCGTGTTTGGCCTCGGTGCTGTGGCTGGCCGTGGTTTATTCACTGGCGTTCTCCGACGGCGGCAGCGCCAACGCGGTGATCGGCGGCCTGGGCAAGGCGTTCCTGTCGGGCGTCAGCTTTGACACCCTGGCGGGTGATATTCCGGAATCCCTGTTTTTCATGTTCCAGATGACTTTCGCGATCATCACCCCGGCGCTGATCGTCGGGGCGTATCCCGAACGCATGAAGTTTTCCGCCGTGCTGTGGTTTTCCGGGCTCTGGCTGATCTTCGTTTACGCGCCGGTCTGTCATTGGGTCTGGGGCGGCGGCTGGTTGGCCGGCCTGGGCGTCATGGATTTCGCCGGCGGCCTGGTTGTCCACGCCACGGCCGGCACGTCTGCGCTGGTGTTGGTGAAGATGCTGGGTAACCGCCAGGGCTTCCCGGCGCAACTGCATCCGCCGCACAGTCCGGGCATCACCATGGCCGGCGCGGCCATGTTGTGGGTCGGCTGGTATGGCTTCAACGGCGGCTCGGCCCTGGCGGCCGGCGGTGGTGCTGCCATGGCGATCACGGTGACGCACCTGTCGGCGGCGACGGCGTCGCTGGTCTGGGTGTTCATTGAATGGAAGAAATTCGGCAAGCCGTCGCTGGTCGGTATTGTCACGGGGACCATTGCGGGCCTGGCGACGATCACCCCGGCGTCGGGCTTTGTCGGGCCGATCGGCGGCATCGCCATTGGTTTGGCCGGCGGCTTTGTCTGCTATTATGCGGTGGGGCTGGTCAAGCAGGCCTGGAAGATCGATGACAGCTTGGACGTCTTCGCCGTGCACGGGGTTGGCGGCATGCTGGGGACCATCTTGGCGGCGGTCTTCGCGGCGACCAGTTTGGGCGGTGCGGGTTATGCCGACGGTGTCACCATGGGCGGCCAGCTGGTCACCCAGGTGATCGGTGTTGTCGCCACGGTGGCGTGGAGCGTTATCGCCACGGTGATCATCTGTAAGGTCGTCGGCATGGTATCCGGCGGCTTGCGCGCCACTGACGACGAGATCACCGAGGGATTGGATTTGTCCCACCACGGTGAACGCGATTACAACTTCTAGGGCCGGCACGGCAAAAAAGGAGCAAGACCGATGAAATTGGTAATGGCCATCATCAAGCCGTTTAAGTTGGACGCCGTGCGCGAGGCGTTGACCGAGCTCGGCATTCAGGGACTGACCGTTTCCGAGGCCAAGGGTTTCGGCCGACAGAAAGGTCAGACGGAAATCTACCGCGGGGCGGAATACGTCATCGATTTCGTCCCCAAGGTGCGCCTCGATCTGGTCGTCGACGACGCCCAGGTGGAAAGCGTTGTCGAGGCGATCCGCGGTGCGGCGCATTCCGACAAGATCGGCGACGGCAAGATCTTCGTGCTCGAAGTCGCCCAGGCGATGCGTATCCGGACCGGTGAGACGGGCAACGAGGCGTTGTAGAGTCTTGGTTTGCCACAAATTCCTCGGCGCGGAGGAAGACCTCCGCTTGGGATTTGTGGGTGACACTAACTGGGGTAGGGCGGTGGGCTTAGTCCGCTGCTTTCACCTCGACCTGGGCGCCGGGGCGGACGGCGGGGCAAGACGGCCGGTTTAGTCGGCCGCCTTGACCTCGACCCGGGTGCCGGGACTGACGGCGGCGAGGGCTTTGACGTCGCTCTCGGCGTCGGCCCAGATGTTGCAGGGCGAGGCCAGTCGGATCTCGTCGCCGCGGGATACCGGGGTCGGGCCATAGCCGATGGCGATGCAGCTGCCGGCCAGCCAGAAGGCGATCTCGCCGGGCGCGACCACATCGGTGGCGTCGGCTTCCGGGGCGGCCGAAACCGGGGCCTCGAAGTAGACCTCGTCGCCCCAGGTCTGGGTTGTCGCGGTGAACGGCGCGGCGGCCAGGACGGCGGCGGCGGTTGGCGTGTCGCGGAGGCTGATCGTCAGGTCTTGGGCGGCGAAGCGCAGGGTCAGGCGGGGCATGGGTGTCTCCCTGGGGGCTGGGGTCTCATTGCAAGGTTATTGCAACGTGGGCGCCTTGGCCGGCGGTTTCTGGGCGGCCGGGTCGGCCGGCGCCGGGGCGGCCTGATGGTGCACCAGCTTCCAGGTGCCGGCTTCGCGGACGAAGATATTGGTCGCCACCAGCTGGCCGCCGTCCAGGAATTCGGCGCAGATCACATAGGCCATCTCGCCGGCCACGTAAGCCGTCTCCTGGCCACAGGTGATCGCCGGCGCGTCCGGGTTGGCCAGGATATCGTGCCAGCTTTGCATCACCGCGGCGCGGCCCGTCAGCGGTGGCCAGCCCGGGTGGATGCAGCTGACGGCGTCCAACTCGGACCAGACCGCGTCCATGGCCTCGGCATCGCGGTTGGTGAAGGCGGCATAGAACGCCTCGTTGGCGAATTTGACGGCGGTTTCCTGGCTCATGGGCGATCTCCTGATTAGACGAACGGCGGCCCGACGTACCAGGCCACCAAGGAGCGCCGCGACCCCGCCGTTACCGCCGTCACCCGGTGATAAAGATGTGCCGGAAAAATCACCGCCGAACCTAACGGTCGAACCTCGGTTAGGGTCTTCAGGCGCTTGTCGGGAACATCGGGCGGTGATTCCATAACCTCGACCATAAAGTCGCCGCCCGTATAGGCGTCGGCGTCCGACAAACTGACGACGACCGTCAGTTTGCGCAATAATCCCGGCCAGCGGCTGTCGTCGTCCGGATACGGCTTACGCCGCTGGTCCGTGTGCCAATGATAATGCTGGCCCGGGTCATAGTGCGTGTACTGCATGGATTCCGCCATGGTAATCCGCCAGTTCCATAACCGCGCGTTGGTCTCGTCGACCAATTTGCTCACCGCATCATAGAGCCAGCCAGTATCCGGGCCTTGGCGCAGCCATGAGACGGTTGAGTTGCGCACCGAATCGGTTGGATCGTGCGCCACCGCGGCATTCATACTTTCCGTCGCCTCGCCGGTTTCGATGATCCGCTGGCAGAAACCGGCATCGAACGCCTGGCTGACCACGCAATAAGGGTGCTGAAGTCGCATATCGGGGACGCAGCATAACGAAGTGCTGTGAATTGTCATTCCTTCACTGCAGGCTCACTGGCCGGCGGCAGATGGCTTAAGTGCAGCGCCATGAGCTTAATCGCGCAATTTGGCGGAATAACCTGCAATTCGCGACAGACCTGACTAGGTTTAGATCAGGTTCAATGCGCACAAGTAGCGCCCAAGTCGGGTACGGAAAAATGGCTGAAGATATCAATCAAGACGACGACGACATCGAGGAAGAAGAAGATCGGGGCGCCGACGCCCAACAAACCCTTGATGATCTTACCGTTCTGACGGGCGGTGGCGATGGTCTTGATGACGTGGACGAACAAACCGACACCGGTGATGACGTTTCCGAATGGGCCGAGCCCTCGGCGACGATGAGCCTGTCGACCATTCACACGGGTAGCCGTCCGACCGATTCGGAATTGTTGTCCAACCTGATTCCTGAAGGCGAAGTCATCGTCGAAGAGGGTGATATTGTCCGCACCCAGGAAGAAGTTGGCCAGGAGTTGGATGAGGTCGAACCGGAAGAGTTCGAGTTAGATACCCCGAACCGTGGCCCTGAGGAAGATCAATCCGGCCAGGAATTTGCTGGCGGGCCGGCTGGGCCGGCGGCGCCCGATGCCACTGCGGCGCCTGAGGTAACAGAAGCGCCCGCAGAAGACGAAGTAACCGAAGAGAGCCTTGTCGAGGATATCACGCCGGCCGCCGCAGTCGTTGCCGATGAACCCGTGGTTACAGCGGCGCCGGGTCCGGAAGCCACACTGGCGCCGACCGAAGAGCCCGAACCGACGAGTACGCCGGAACCCCTGAGCACCACGGATGCCGCCGGAAGCGAAGACGCGGCGATTGCACTGGATATCGATGCCGGTGCCGAGTCAGAGGTGACGATTGCCGACGTGCCCTCTGGCGCGTCCTTAAACGCCGGTACGGATAACGGTGATGGCACATGGACCGTGGCCGCGGATGATCTTGACGGACTGACGATTACCCCGGCCGCCGATTCCGACGTCGATTTCACGCTGCAAGTGACGGCCGGCAACGATACGCAGACTTTGGACGTGACCGTTGAGGCGGTGGCGGATGCGCCGACGGCCACTGCGGATGATGCCGCCGGCCTTGAAGACACGGCAATCGATCTTGATCTCGGGTCGGCTTTGAGTGACGTCGACGGGTCGGAAAGCTTGTCGGTCACTATTTCGGGTGTTCCGGATGGGGCGACGCTGTCGGCCGGCACGGATAATGGCGATGGCACATGGACGTTGTCGTCAGATGATTTGTCCGGGCTGCAGATTACCCCGCCGGCGGATTTCCATGGTGAGATCCCGCTGACCATGACCGCGACATCGACGGAAGCCGATGGCGGCGATACGGCGACAACGGAAGTGCCGTTCACGGTGACCGTGGCGGACACGTTGGATACCACTGCAGCGGCGACGGACGAAGACACATCCGTTGCCTTGAGCATTGAGTTGCCCGATGGCGTGACGTCGTTGACGATTGCTGATGTGCCGGACGGCGCTGTGCTTTCCGCCGGTACCGACAATGGTGATGGCACTTGGACACTGAGCGCCGATGATTTGGATGGTCTGACGGTTGCGCCGCCGGCGAATTCCGATGCCGATTTCACCCTGCAGGTGACAGCTGACGGCGTTACTCAGGAATTGAACGTGACGGTGGATGCCGTCGCCGACGTGCCCGATGTGTCGGCGCAGGACACCAGCGGCACCCAGGATACCGCGATTCCGCTCGATTTAAGCTCGGCATTGAACGATACGGACGGCTCCGAAACCCTGTCGATTACCATTCACGGTGTCCCGGACGGGGCCGCGTTGTCTGCAGGTACGGACAACGGAGACGGCACGTGGACGGTCGATCCGGCCGACTTGGACGGCTTGTCGATCACGCCGCCTGCCGGTTCCACGGATACGATGAACCTGTCTTTGGAAGCCACGGCGACGGACACGGATCAGGATTCCGGTGACACATCGACAGCGACCAACACCATCGATTTTGCGATCGATATCGCGGCTGATGGCACCTTCAGTACTACCGATGCGGTCGGCAATGAAGACACGGCCATTGCGCTGATCATCGATCCCGGCGACGCCAGTCAAGTGACGGTATCTGACGTGCCGGACGGCGCAAGCTTGTCCGCCGGTACGGACAATGGCGACGGGACCTGGACGATCAATGCCGCCGATCTGGATGGCTTGACGATTACGCCGCCGGGCGATTCCGATGCCGATTTCACGATGTCGGTGAGCGCCGACGGCGTGACTTCGGATCTTGATGTGACGGTTAACGCCGTTGCCGACGCACCGACTGCCACGGCCACCGATGCTGCAGGCTCGGAAGGCGATGCGATCGATCTGGACCTGGGCGGTGCCTTGACCGATGTCGATGGTTCGGAAACGCTCAGCATGACGATCAGCGGTGTGCCCGATGGGGCGACGCTGTCCGTCGGCACGGATAACGGCGACGGCACCTGGTCCGTCGATCCGGCCGATCTGGCCAACGTATCGATTACGCCGCCAGATGGGTTCTTTGGTGATATTGATCTGACGTTGGTGTCCACCTCGACGGAAACCGATGGCGGCGATACGGCGACGACGGAAGTGCCGTTCACGGTCAGCGTTGCGTCCGATGGTGACTTCGGTGTTGCAGCGTCCGTCGGTGATGAAGATACGGCCATTGCGCTGACGATCGATGACGGCGGTGCCGATACGATCACCATTGCCGATGTTCCCGATGGCGCCGTTTTGTCGGCGGGTACGGATAACGGCGACGGGACCTGGACATTATCCTCTGATGACTTGAATGGATTGACCATCACACCGTCGGCGGATTCGGACGTAGATTTCACGCTGTCGGTCACGGCCGATGGCGAGACCGCAGCATTGGATGTAACCGTCGATGCCGTTGCCGACGCGCCGACAGCTTCGGCACAGGACGTTATCGGTGAAGAAGATTCAGCCGTTCAGCTCAACCTGGATGCTGCGCTGACCGATACGGACGGCACCGAATCTCTATCGCTGGTGATCAGCGACGTGCCCGCCGGTGCGTCGCTCTCTGCCGGTACAGATAATGGCGACGGCACATGGTCCATCGACCCGGCCGATTTGGAGGGTTTGTCGATTACGCCGCCGACGGGGTTTGACGGCTCATTCGACCTGACGCTGACCTCGACCTCAACTGAAACTGACCCTGATGCTTCGGTCCAAAGTGCCAGCACGGATACAATTTTCACCGTCACGGTCAACCCTGATGACCAAGAAGTCGTCTTTGACGTGACGGCGGCGGAAGGCCTGGAAGATACGGCCATTGCGTTGGATATCGACCCGGGGACAGCAACGGAAATTACCATCGCTGACGTGCCGGATGGCGCCGTGCTTTCGGCCGGTACCGACAATGGCGATGGCACCTGGACTCTGAGTGCCGAGGATCTGGACAGTCTGACTGTGACGCCGCCGACGGACTCGGATGCTGATTTCACGCTTTCTGTTACGGCGGAAGGTGAAACCCAGACATTGGACGTCAACGTCTTGGCCGTCGCCGACCGGCCCGATCTGGACGTTCAAACGTCTGTCGGCAATGAAGACACAGCCATCCCGCTGAATATTTCTAGCGGTTTGATCGATACGGATGGCTCTGAAACGCTGAGCATTTCCATTGACATCGTCGGCATCCCCGATGGCGCGGTCCTGTCTTCCAATGGCGAGCCGATATCCATCGATGACGGTACGGCGACGTTGACACCGGAACAGCTTTCCGGCCTGACCATCACGCCGCCGCAGGATTTCTTTGGCGATATCAACTTGCAGGTGACGGCGACGGCGACGGAAGAAGGCGCCGCCGAGGACGTGGCCGTGGAAACCGCCGCCTCAACGGCCTCCTTCGGCGTCACGGTGCGCCCCGTTGAAGATAATCCAGTGGTCAGCGCGCAATCGGCGTCGGGTGATGAAGATACCGTCATCGCGCTTGATCTTTCCGCCAACATGGAAGCCGGCGTAACGGAAGAAGTTTCCTCCATCATCATCGGTAATGTGCCTGAGGGCTCGACCTTCTCGGCCGGTACGGACAATGGCGACGGCACCTGGACGCTGGAAGCCGGCGACCTGGATGGTTTGACCGTCACGCCGCCGCAGGATTGGAACGGCACTCAGTTTATGACCATGACCGCCATCTCCTCGGACGGTGGAGTCAACGTCACTGGGTTTACCTTGGATGTGGCCGATACGCCGGACCTGACGGTTACTGACGCCAGCGGCATGGAAGACGGCGCCATCGCCATGGATATCAGTGCCGGCCTTGGCGAGAGCGTGACCATTTCTAACGTTCCGGACGGCGCCGAGTTCTCCGCCGGCACGGATAATGGTGATGGCACTTGGACCATTGCGGCGGAAGACCTGGACGGTCTGACTCTGACGCCGCCGGAAAATGCCGACGATGATTTCACCCTGACCGTCACGAACGGCGAACAGGTCTTGGATATGGACGTTGCCGTGACCGCCGAAGCGGATGCGCCGACGGTGGCGGCGGAAGACGTCTCGGGCACGGAAGATTCGGCGATTTCCCTGGATTTGTCGTCGGGCTTGACGGACACGGACGGTTCCGAAACTCTCAGCGTGACCATTTCCGGCGTTCCGGACGGCGCGATCCTGAGCGCCGGCACGGACAACGGTGACGGTACCTGGTCCATTGATCCTGCCGATCTGGCTAGCCTGTCGGTCACCCCGCCGGCTGATTTTTCCGGTTCCTTCGATTTGACCGTTGAGGCGACGTCGACGGAAGCCGACGGCGGCGACACCGCCGTCACCAGCGAAACCTTCACGGTGAATGTTGCCGGCGATGCCGACGATCCGACATTGAGTGTCGACAATACGGCTGCCGGCACGGAAGACGGGGCAATTGCCCTCGATATCAATGCGGGACTGAGTGATTCCTCTGAAACTCTCAGTGTGACCATTTCCGGTGTGCCGGACGGCGCCGCCTTATCGGCTGGCACGGACAACGGTGACGGCACCTGGACCTTGGATGCCGGCGATCTGGACGGCCTGACGGTGACCCCACCGGCCGACAGCGATGGCGACTTCCAATTGTCCGTGACGGCGACCTCGACCGACGGCACCGATACCGCGACCACGTCCGGCACCATTGATGTGAGTGTCGCGGCCGATGCGGATGCGCCAACGCTGACTTTGGATGAGACGGCGTCGGGCACGGAAGACGGCGCCATTAATTTGGATATCGCCTCGGGTTTGACCGATACGGATGGCTCTGAGTCTCTCAGCGTGACCGTCTCCGGCGTGCCGGACGGCGCCGCGTTGAGCGCCGGCACAGACAATGGTGACGGCACGTGGACCTTGGACGCGGGCGATCTCGATGGCTTGCAGGTCACGCCGCCGGCTGATTTTTCCGGCAGTTTCGACTTGGCCGTGAGCGCCACATCGACGGAAGCCGATGGTGGCGATACGGCGACGACGACGGGGACGATCACCGTTGACGTGGCCGCCGATGCAGACGATCCGACCCTGACGATTGATACGACCGCGGAAGGTGGCGAGGACACGGCCATCGCGCTCGATATCGACGCCGGTGTGAGCGACGGGAGTGAAGTTCTCTCCGTGACCATTTCCGGTGTGCCTGACGGCGCGGCCCTGTCGGCCGGCACGGACAACGGCGACGGCACCTGGACGCTGGACGCCGGCGATCTGGACGGATTGACGGTGACCCCGTCGGCCGACAGCGACGCGGACTTCAGCCTGTCCGTATCGGCGACATCCACGGATGGCACAGACACGGCGACGACAACGGGCACCATCGACGTCAGTGTTGCTGCCGATGCCGATGCGCCGACATTGACCTTGGATGAGACGGCCACGGGCACGGAAGACGGTGCCATTAATTTGGACATCGCATCGGGACTGACGGACACGGATGGTTCCGAGACCCTTAGTGTGACCGTCTCCGGTGTGCCGGATGGTGCCAGCCTGAGCGCCGGCACGGACAACGGCGACGGCACCTGGACGCTGGATGCCGGCGACCTGGATGGCCTACAGGTGACGCCGCCGGATGATTTCTCCGGCAGTTTCGATCTGAGCGTTACCGCGACATCGACGGAAACCGACGGTGGCGATACGGCGACAACGACCGGTACGATTACCGTTGACGTTGCTGCCGACGCGGATGACCCGACCTTGACGGTTGATTCCACCGCTGGCGGCACGGAAGACACGGCCATTGCGCTGGATATAGGCGCCGGGCTGACGGATTCCAGCGAAACCCTCAGCGTGACGATTTCCGGTGTTCCGGACGGCGCGGAGTTGAGTGCCGGCACGGACAACGGCGACGGCACCTGGACCCTGGATGCCGGTGATTTGAACGGCCTGACGGTGACGCCGCCGGAAAATTCCAATGATGATTTCCAGCTGACCGTCACGGCGACCTCCACGGACGGCGACGACACGGCCTCCACGTCGAGCACCATTGATGTTGCCGTTACCGGCGATGCGGATGCGGCTATTTTGACAGCCTCCGCCGGTGAAGCGACAACCGACGGGACGACGACCATCGTCGATGTCGATTTGGATGTCTCGGCCATGCTGACCGATACGGACGGCAGTGAAACCCTGTCCATCACCATCGATGGGGTGCCGGACGGCGCCAGCCTATCGGCCGGCACGGACAACGGTGACGGGACATGGAGCGTTGATCCGGACGATTTGAGCGGGCTGCAATTGAGCGTCCCCAACGATCTTGGCGAAGGCTTTAATCTCACCGTCAACGCAACAACGACCGAGGATGATGGTGATTCTCAGACAGTTTCCCAGACCGTTGAAATCGGCAATCCCGATACCCTGGCGGATGGCGTTGATCTGGATGTTGATAGCTTCACAGCCGGTATGGAAGACTCGGCCATTCCCGTGAATATTGACGCGGGCTTGATCGATACGGACGGCTCGGAATCCCTGAGCATTACGATTTCCGGTGTTCCCGACGGTGCGGCACTGTCCGCAGGCACGGACAACGGCGACGGCACCTGGACGCTTGAGCCGGGCGATGTCGATGGCTTGACCATCACGCCGCCGGCCGATTCGAGTGAGGACTTCCAACTCGGCGTCACCGCAACCGGCACGGAAACCAGCACCGGCGACACCACTTCGGTCACCGAGAACGTCAATGTCATGGTCATCGGCGACGCCGACGCCCCGACGCTTGATGTGTCCGATGTTACCGGCGACGAAGACACGGCTATTCCGCTGACCATCAACACAGGCCTGACCGACACGGACGGCTCCGAGACCTTGAGCGTGACCGTCAGTAATATTCCCGACGGCGCGGTGCTCTCCAGCGGCGGCGTCGAAATCACCGTTGAAAACGGTTCCGCGACTTTGACTGCCGAACAATTGGAAGACCTGGCCATTGTTCCGCCGGGCGACAGCGACGGCGATTTCTCCCTGCTGGTCTCAGCAACGGCGACGGAAGATGACGGCGACAGCAATACTGTCAGCGGCATTTTGGAAGTCACGGTTGAACAAGGCGCCGATGCGCCGACGTTGGATCTTTCTGACGCAGCGGGTACCGAGGATGGCGCCATTGCGCTGGATATCGGTGCGGGCCTGACCGATGCCTCCGAGACCCTGAGTGTGACAATCTCCGGTGTCCCGGACGGCGCGGCCTTGAGCGCCGGCACGGACAACGGTGATGGCACCTGGACCCTGGACGCAGGCGACTTGAACGGCCTGACAGTAACGCCGCCGGCCGACAGCGATGCGGATTTCAGCCTGACGGTGACTGCGACCTCAACGGACGGCGATGATACGGCAACGACCAGCGGCACGATTGACGTCAGCGTCGCTGCTGATGCAGATGCGCCGACATTGACCTTGGATGAGACGGCGGGCGGCGCCGAGGATACGGCGATTGCATTGGATATTTCTTCAGGCCTGACCGATACGGACGGTTCCGAGACCTTGAGCGTGACGATCGGTGATGTGCCGGATGGCGCCGTATTGTCCGCCGGTACGGACAATGGCGACGGCACCTGGACGCTGGACGCCGGCGACTTGAACGGCTTGACGGTGACGCCGCCCGAAGACTTTAACGGCGCATTCGATCTGACGGTGACCTCGACATCGACGGAAACCGACGGCGGCGACACGGCGACCTCGACCGGCACCATCACTGTCGACGTGGGCGCGGTTGATGACGAGGTTGCGGGCTCGACCCTGGAGACCACCAGTGCCGCGGGTACGGAAGATTCAGCCATCGGTCTGAACATCGACGTGACCCAATTGGATACGGACGGTTCGGAATCCGTTTCGATCACCATCAGTGACGTGCCGGACGGTGCGGCGCTTTCCGCCGGCACGGATAATGGCGACGGCACCTGGACCTTGGACGCCGGCGATCTGGATGGCCTGACGGTAACGCCGTCGGCGGATTCGAACGCCGATTTCCAATTGGGTGTCTCGGTGACGACGACGGAAAGCGACGGCGGTGACACGACAACCACGTCAGCGACGCTGGATGTGGATGTTACCGGTGACGCCGATGCCCCGACGCTGACCATGACGGCGGCGGACGGCGATGAGGATTCGGCGATCAGCCTGGATATTTCGTCGGGCCTGACAGATACCGACGGTTCCGAGACCTTGAGCGTAACGATCAGTGACGTGCCGGACGGTGCGGTGCTGAGTGCCGGCACCGATAACGGCGACGGCACCTGGACGCTGGACGCCGGCGACCTGGACGGCCTGCAGGTCACGCCGCCGGCTGACTTCTCCGGCAGCTTCGATTTGACGGTGACGGCGACGACATCGGAAAACGACGGCGACACGGCAACCACGTCCGGCACACTGACAGTCGATGTGGACGGCGTTGCTGATGATCCGACCTTGAGCGTCGATAATACGGCAGCGGGTACGGAAGACGGCGCCATTGCGCTGGATATCGGTGCGGGCTTAGGAGATTCATCTGAGTCCCTGAGTGTGACAATCGCCGGCGTACCAGATGGCGCGGCCCTTTCTGCCGGCACGGATAACGGCGACGGCACCTGGACCCTGGACGCAGGCGACTTGAACGGCCTGACAGTAACGCCGCCGGCCGACAGCGATGCGGATTTCAGCCTGACGGTGACTGCGACCTCAACGGACGGCGATGATACGGCAACGACCAGCGGCACGATTGACGTCAGCGTCGCTGCTGATGCAGATGCGCCGACATTGACCTTGGATGAGACGGCGGGCGGCGCCGAGGATACGGCGATTGCATTGGATATTTCTTCAGGCCTGACCGATACGGACGGTTCCGAGACCTTGAGCGTGACGATCGGTGATGTGCCGGATGGCGCCGTATTGTCCGCCGGTACGGACAATGGCGACGGCACCTGGACGCTGGACGCCGGCGACTTGAACGGCTTGACGGTGACGCCGCCCGAAGACTTTAACGGCGCATTCGATCTGACGGTGACCTCGACATCGACGGAAACCGACGGCGGCGACACGGCGACCTCGACCGGCACCATCACTGTCGACGTGGGCGCGGTTGATGACGAGGTTGCGGGCTCGACCCTGGAGACCACCAGTGCCGCGGGTACGGAAGATTCAGCCATCGGTCTGAACATCGACGTGACCCAATTGGATACGGACGGTTCGGAATCCGTTTCGATCACCATCAGTGACGTGCCGGACGGTGCGGCGCTTTCCGCCGGCACGGATAATGGCGACGGCACCTGGACCTTGGACGCCGGCGATCTGGATGGCCTGACGGTAACGCCGTCGGCGGATTCGAACGCCGATTTCCAATTGGGTGTCTCGGTGACGACGACGGAAAGCGACGGCGGTGACACGACAACCACGTCAGCGACGCTGGATGTGGATGTTACCGGTGACGCCGATGCCCCGACGCTGACCATGACGGCGGCGGACGGCGATGAGGATTCGGCGATCAGCCTGGATATTTCGTCGGGCCTGACAGATACCGACGGTTCCGAGACCTTGAGCGTAACGATCAGTGACGTGCCGGACGGTGCGGTGCTGAGTGCCGGCACCGATAACGGCGACGGCACCTGGACGCTGGACGCCGGCGACCTGGACGGCCTGCAGGTCACGCCGCCGGCTGACTTCTCCGGCAGCTTCGATTTGACGGTGACGGCGACGACATCGGAAAACGACGGCGACACGGCAACCACGTCCGGCACACTGACAGTCGATGTGGACGGCGTTGCTGATGATCCGACCTTGAGCGTCGATAATACGGCAGCGGGTACGGAAGACGGCGCCATTGCGCTCGATATCGGTGCAGGGCTAGGCGATTCCAGCGAGTCCCTGTCCGTGACGATCTCCGGCGTACCGGACGGCGCGGCCTTGAGCGCCGGCACGGACAACGGCGACGGGACATGGACCTTGGACGGCGGCGACCTGGACGGACTGACAGTGACGCCGCCGGCAGATTCCGACGCGGACTTCAGCTTGACGGTGACGGCAACATCGACCGATGGCGACGACACAGCAACGACGAGTGGCACGATTGACGTCAGCGTGGCCGCCGACGCCGATGCCCCGACACTGACTTTGGATGACACGGCATCCGGTACGGAAGACGGCGCCATCAACCTTGATATCGCTTCGGGCCTGACGGATACGGATGGTTCGGAGACCCTCAGCGTGACGGTTTCCGGCGTGCCGGACGGCGCCGCGCTAAGTGCCGGCACGGACAATGGCGACGGCACCTGGACGCTGGATGCCGGTGATCTGGACGGTTTGCAAGTGACGCCGCCTGAAGACTTCTCCGGCAGCTTCGATCTTTCCGTGACGGCAACGTCCACGGAAGGCGATGGCGGCGATACGGCGACCACATCCGGCACGATTACGGTTGACGTGGCCGCCGACGCCGACGATCCAACCATGACGCTGGATAATACCGCCGGCGGCACGGAAGACACCGCCATTGCCTTGGATATCGACGCCGGCGTGACCGATAGCAGCGAGTCTCTGTCTGTGACGATCTCCGGCGTGCCCGACGGCGCGGCCTTGAGCGCCGGTACGGATAACGGTGATGGCACCTGGACGTTGGACGGTGGCGATCTGGACGGCCTGACGGTCACCCCGCCGGCCGACAGCGACGGTGATTTCAGCCTGACGGTGACGGCGACCTCGACGGACGGCGACGATACGGCGACGACGAGCGGCACGATTGACATTAGCGTTGCTGCTGATGCCGATGCACCGACGCTGGTGCTAGATGACACGGCTTCCGGTACGGAAGACGGCGCGATTAGTCTCGACATTGCCTCGGGCCTGACGGATACGGACGGCTCGGAAACCCTCAGTGTAACGGTTTCTGGCGTTCCCGACGGTGCAGCACTTTCGGCCGGCACGGATAATGGCGACGGCACCTGGACGCTGGATGCAGGCGACTTGGATGGCTTGCAGGTGACGCCGCCTGAAGACTTCTCCGGCAGCTTCGATCTGAGCGTTACCGCGACGTCAACGGAAGGCGACGGCGGCGACACGGCGACGACATCGGGCACGATTACAGTTGATGTTGCCGCAGATGCGGACGACCCGACCTTGACCGTTGACGATACGGCCGCCGGTAACGAAGACACGGCCATCGCGCTTGATATCGATGCTGGCGTGACCGATTCCAGTGAGTCCCTTTCTGTAACGATCTCCGGCGTGCCGGACGGCGCGGAATTGAGCGCCGGCACGGATAACGGCGACGGGACGTGGACCTTGGACGGTGGCGACCTGGATGGTTTGACGGTGACGCCTGGCACCGATTCAAATGACGATTTCCAATTGACCGTGACGGCGACCAGTACGGATGGTTCCGACACGGCGACGACGACTAGCACGATCGATGTTGACGTGACAGGCGTGGCCGATGCGCCGACGCTTGATGTGTCGATCAGTGGCGGGGAGGTGTCTTACGTGGGCGGCGGCGGTGGCGGCATCGATCCTGATGACGCCGATTTCACCAGCGGCAATGATGACGTCACCCTTAACGGTTTGGATCAAAACGATAATATCAGCATGGAAGCTGGTGATGACAGCCTCACAATTACCGGTGACGTCGCTGGCGGCAACAACATCAACATGGGTGCGGGTGATGACAGCATCTCCTTCCAGGGCGATATTGACGGCAACGTCGCGGTTTCCGGCGCCAGTGGTGATGACGTTGTGTATTTCGGTAAGGATGAAGGCGATTACAGCGTCCAGAACGTGACCGACAATAACGGAAAACTCAGCGCCCAGATTACCGATTTGGAAACCGGCCAGACCGTCACGGTCAGCAATGTTGAAGCCATTTCCTTCGGCGATGGCGGCTCCATTGGAGATACGGACCTTATTGATCCCGATCAGGTCAACGGCGCGACCGCCCAGGTGACCTATGATTTGGACATTGACACCAATCTGACCGACACGGACGGATCCGAGAGCCTTTCCATCACCATCGGCGACTTGCCCGACGGCGCCAGCCTTTCTGCCGGCACGGAAAACGACGATGGCAGTTGGACACTGTCGGCGGACGATCTTGATGGTCTGCAACTGACGGTCACCGGTGATAATTCCGGTGAGACGTTTGATCTTTCCGTCAGCGCGACAGCGTCCGAAGATGATGGCGATACGGCCACCGTGAGCCAGACGGTCACGGCCGGCGGTGCCGAGACGGATTTGAGCGCCGACGGCACGACTGTCGACGTCAGTGATGCCTCCGGCACGGAAGACACGGCCATCAGCCTGGATATCGATGTCGGATTGGTCGATACGGATGGTTCAGAATCAATGTCGATCACGATCTCCGGCGTGCCGGACGGTGCCGAACTTTCGGCTGGTACGGACAACGGCGACGGTACCTGGTCCCTGGATGCCGGTGATCTCGATGGCCTGACGGTGACCCCGTCAGCCGATAGCGATGCGGACTTCAGCTTGACGGTCTCGGCCACGTCGACAGAGAGCGCGAGCGGCGATACGTCGACCACCACGGGCACCATTGACGTTAGCGTCGCCGCTGACGCGGATGCGCCAACACTGACGTTGGACGACACGGCTGCCGGCACGGAAGACGGCGCGATCAATCTTGATATCGCGTCGGGCCTGACCGATACGGACGGTTCCGAGACCTTGAGCGTGACGGTCTCCGGTGTTCCCGACGGGGCCGAGTTGTCTGCCGGTACGGACAATGGCGACGGCACCTGGACTTTGGATGCCGGCGATCTGGATGGCTTGCAAGTGACGCCGCCGGAAGATTTCTCAGGCTCCTTCGATCTTTCCGTCACAGCGACGTCAACCGAAGGCGACGGCGGCGATACGGCGACCTCATCGGGAACGATCACAGTCGATGTTGCTGCCGATGCCGACGATCCGACGCTGATCCTCGATTCGACATCGGCCGGTACGGAAGACACGGCCATTGCCCTGGATATCGATGCCGGCGTGACGGATTCCTCCGAATCCCTGTCGGTGACAATTTCCGGCGTTCCGGACGGCGCCGAGCTTTCGGCTGGTACGGACAATGGCGACGGTACCTGGACGCTGGAAGGCGGCGACCTGGACGGCTTGACCGTCACCCCGCCGGCCGACAGTGACGGCGATTTCCAACTGACGGTGACGGCGACCTCGACCGACGGCGACGATTCCGCGACCACCAGCGGGACCATTGACGTCAGTGTTGCCGCCGACGCCGATGCCCCGACGTTGACCTTGGACGATACGGCGGGCGGCACTGAAGACACGGCCATTGATCTTGACATCGCGTCAGGCCTGACGGACACGGATGGTTCCGAGACCTTGAGTGTCACGGTTTCTGGTGTCCCGGATGGCGCCGAGCTATCCGCCGGCACAGACAATGGCGACGGCACCTGGACCTTGGACGCCGGCGATCTGGATGGCTTGCAAGTGACGCCGCCAGATGATTTCTCCGGCAGCTTTGATCTGAGTGTTACGGCCACTTCAACGGAAGGCGACGGTGGCGACACCGCTACAACGTCCGGCACGATCACTGTCGATGTTGCTGCTGAAGCTGATGATCCGACGTTGACCTTGGACAGCACCTCGGCAGGCACGGAAGACACGGCCATTGCATTGGATATCGATGCCGGTGTGACGGATTCCTCCGAATCCCTGTCGGTGACAATTTCCGGCGTTCCGGACGGCGCCGAGCTTTCGGCTGGTACGGACAATGGCGACGGCACCTGGACCTTGGAAGGCGGCGACCTGGACGGCTTGACCGTCACCCCGCCGGCCGACAGTGACGGCGATTTCAGCCTGACGGTAACGGCGACCAGCACAGACGGTGACGACACGGCAACGTCCACCGGCACCATCGACGTCAGTGTGGCGGCCGATGCGGATGCACCTACCCTGACTTTGGACAGCACTGCCGAAGGCACAGAAGACACTGCAATCTCCCTGGATATCGCATCTGGCCTGACCGATACGGATGGCTCTGAATCGCTGTCCGTCACCATCTCCGGCGTCCCCGATGGGGCCAGTTTGAATGCCGGCACCGACAATGGCGATGGTACGTGGACGTTGGACGCCGGCGATTTGGATGGCCTGCAGGTGACCCCGCCGGCCGACAGCAATGACGATTTTGACCTTACGGTCACGGCTACATCAACGGAAGGTGACGGCGGTGACACGGCGACAACCACAGGCACCATCACGGTTGACGTGACCGGCGATGCCGACACGGCGACCTTGAGCGTCGATGACGCGAGCGGTGCGGAAGATACGGCCATTTCCTTGGATATCGATGCGACGCTGACCGACACGGACGGTTCCGAGACAGTCAGCGTGACCATCGCCGATGTGCCCGACGGTGCTTCCTTAAGTGCCGGCACAGACAACGGCGACGGTACCTGGACATTGGACGCCGGTGATTTGGATGGCTTGAGCATCACGCCGCCACAGGACTATTCGGGCGACTTTAACCTGACCGTAACGGCGACGACGACGGAAGATGATGGCGATACGTCTTCGACGTCCAGCACGCTCAGCGTCAGTGTCGCTGAAGTCGATGATTCGGTCGAAGGGTCAACCCTGGACGTCAGTGACGCGGCCGGCACCGAAGATACGGCCGTATCCCTGGATATCGGCGTCACCCAGGCCGATACGGACGGCTCGGAAAGTATTTCCGTGACCGTTTCGGGCGTGCCGGATGGCGCCAGCCTGAATGCCGGTACAGATAACGGTGACGGGACGTGGACCTTGGATTCAGGCGATCTCGATGGTCTGGAAATCACGCCACCGGCCGATTCCAATGCGGATTTCGAGCTTGGCGTTTCTGTCACGACGACGGAAACCAGCACGGGCGAATCATCGACCGTCACCGGCACGATCGATGTTGATCTCACCGGCGATGCCGATACGGCGACCTTGAGTGCGTCGCTTGGCGACGATACTGCAGATGTGAGTGGCGTCACCTATGATCTCGATGTCACGGCGGCTTTGGCCGATACGGACGGTTCAGAGACTTTGTCCGTCACCATTAGCGACGTGCCCGACGGCGTGTCCTTCGATGCCGGCACGGACAATGGCGACGGCACTTGGACATTCGAAGCCGGAGATATTGGAGATCTTGCCATGACCGTTCCTGATGGGACGCCGGCATTTGATTTGAATATCGCCGCCACTGCCAGCGAAGATGATGGCGATACGGCGACAACGTCAGCGACAATCTCCGTCGAAGCGACCGATACAAGTGCCGATGAGGCCGACTTGACGACGACGGCCGCCGCCGGCAACGAAGATTCTGCCATTGCCCTCGACATTGACGCTAGTCTTGTTGATGGAGACGGTTCGGAAACCATGTCGGTTACCATCAGCGACGTCCCGGACGGCGCGGCCTTGTCTGCCGGTACGGATAACGGTGACGGCACCTGGACCTTGGATGCGGGCGATCTGGACGGTTTGACGGTGACGCCGGCAGCTGATTCGAACGAAGACTTCAGTCTCTCAGTATCCGTGACGACAACCGAAGAATCGACAGGTGATACGGCAACGACGACTGCCACGTTGGATGTCGACGTGACCGGTGTCGCCGACGCGCCGACACTGAGCGTTTCGGTTGAGCATTCCGGGCAAACCAGCGCGGAAACCGATGTGGACGTACCGGACGCTATTTCCGGTGCCGCATCGGGCGACGACTCGGTCGTCGTTTCCGGTGTGCCGGACGGCGCTTTTCTTAATGCCGGTACAGACAACGGTGATGGTACGTGGACGTTGGACGCCGGTGACCTGGACGGCTTGACCGTCATGCCGGCGGAAGGTTCGACGGACACAATTTCGCTTTCGTTCGACGTCCCCAGTTCTGAAAGTGCGGGCGATACGTTGACCTCGGATGACTTCAGCGGCGGCGTTGGCGATTGGAGCGGCGATGCGGAAAGTTCCAACGGCCAACTGATGCTGGAAGGTGACGCGACAACGTCGCAGACATTCGACTTCGGCCCGGAGCACGCTGGCCAGACGGTCACCATATCGTTTGACGCCGACGCCCAGAACGATTGGGAGGAAAGCGGGTCATATCAGGATTACTTCGACGTTTCAGCAAACGGCACGCAGGTGATCAGCACGTCGGAAGAAAGCTCGACCAGCTATTCCTTCGAAGTGACCCTGGATGAAAACGGCCAGGTCTCGCTGGAGATGAGCACCGATACGACGGCGTCGGACGAGCGGGTCATGATTGACAACTTGGAGATCACGGCCGGCGACGATTGGGATGCTTCCCTGGCTTCGGCCGATCTGGATGTGGAGCCCGAAGCCGGCGGTACGGTTTACGATGTTGATCTGATGGATATCCAGTCCAGCCTGACCGATACGGATGGATCGGAAACCCTCTCGATCACCGTTGATGGGTTGCCCGAGGGCGCCACTTTGACCGCCGGCACGGATAACGGCGACGGTACATGGACGTTGGACGCCGGCGATATTGACGATCTGGAAATGCTGGTGCCGGCGGGCTCCGGTGACTTTGACCTGGCCGTCAGCGCGACCGCCACGGAAGACGACGGTGATACCAATACCGTGTCGACGACCGTAACCGTGGTCGAACCCGACACGGAAGCCGACGGCGCGACAATCGACACCACCGACGCAGCGGGCAGCGAAGACACGGCGATCGCCTTGGATATCGATGTGACGCAGACCGATACAGACGGGTCTGAGTCCATGTCCATCACCATCAGTGACGTTCCCGATGGCGCGGCGCTGTCGGCGGGGACGGACAATGGCGACGGCACCTGGACCTTGGATGCCGGTGATCTGGATGGCCTGACCGTGACGCCGGGTGATGATTCGAACACCGACTTCACGCTCGGCGTTTCGGTCACGACGACCGAAACCTCGACCGGTGACACGGCGACTACGACAACGACTTTGGACGTCGATGTAGCCGGCGTCGCCGACGCGCCGACGTTGAGCGCCGACGTGACCTTTAACGAAATGGTGGAAAGCGAAACCGACGTTAGCGTGCCGACGACGATTACCGATGCCGCGACGGGTGACAACGAAGTGACCGTGTCGGGCGTGCCTAGCGGCGCGTCCCTATCGGCGGGAACGGACAATGGTGACGGCACCTGGACTTTGGAGCCGGCTGATTTGACCGATCTGACGGTGACGCCGGCGGACGGTGAGACGGCCGATATTGACCTGAGCTTCGATGTCAGCGGATCCGGTGGCTCCGGCGACGCCTTGTTCTCGGATAACTTCGACAGCGGCGTTTCGGGTTGGGGCGGCGAAGCCGAAAGTTATTCGGGTGGCATGGAAATTGAGCAAGACGAATCGGCTACCCGGACCTTTGACTTCGGGGATGAACATGCCGGGCAGACCGTAACTATCAGCTTCGACAGTTCGACCTGGGGAAGTTGGGATGAGAGCGGCAGTTATCAGGATAACTTCGTGGTCACCGCCAACGGCAGCGAAGTTTTGGATACCTCTGATTCCGGTGATAACAGTTATTCGATGACCGTGACCTTGGATGAAAATGGTCAATTATCCCTGGATATGAATGTCGATTCGACCTCGTCTGGCGAGGGCATGGACATTGATAACTTTGAAATTTCTGCCGGTGACGACTGGTCGTCGTCTTTGGCCTCGGAGACCGTGACGGTTGATGTGGAAGAGCCGGGCATGGTCTACGATCTGGATATCACGGCCGGCCTGACGGATACGGATGGCTCGGAAACGCTTTCAGTCACGGTCAGCGATGTGCCGGATGGCGCATCGCTGTCTGCCGGTACGGATAATGGCGATGGTACGTGGACAATAGAGTCCGGTGATCTTGACGGATTGCAGATGACTGTACCGGCCGAAACCGCCGACTTCGACCTCGGTATTGCCGCGACGGCGACCGAAGGCGACGGCGACACCAATTCGGTGTCGGCAACGGTCTCGGTCTCGACGCCCGATGTCGTCGCCGAAGACGCAACGCTTTCGACGTCCGATGCGACCGGCGAAGAAGACCGGGCCATAGCGCTGGATATCGACGCCAGCCTGACGGATACGGATGGCTCAGAAACGATGTCCATCACCATCGACGGCGTGCCGGACGGTGCGGCCCTTTCCGCCGGAACCGATAACGGTGATGGCAGTTGGACGCTGGACAGCGGTGATCTTGCCGACTTGACCATTCTGCCGGCCGAAGATTCGAGCACAGATTTCTCGTTGACGGTTTCCGCGACGACAACTGAGTCAACATCTGGCGACACCTCCACGGTCACCTCGACAATTGATGTCACCGTGGATGGGGTTGCCGACGCGCCGGAATTGAGCGTCAACTTGGGTGATGCGGTGGAAGTCGGCGGCGGTGCGACGCCTGTCAGCTACTGGCAATTGGATGAAAATGACGGGAACGACACCCTGGTTGACGCCGTTGGTGATAATGACGGCACGCCGGTTAACGATTTGAAAACCGATAATGAAACCGGCGTCTTCGACGGCGCGGCTGAATTCTCGGGCGGCGGCAAGGGCTCGGATAACGACGAATATATTGAAGTTCCGCATTCCGATGATTTGAAACCCGATAGTGGCTCGATGACGCTGTGGTTCAACGCTGACAAGGTTGATGGTGGCGAGGGCAGCGATCAGTACACGTTGGCGTCCTCCGATAATTCCGGTGATGGCGCCGGTGAATTCGGCCTGTTCATTCAAGACGGTGAGATGCATCTGAAGATGGAAAGCTCCAGCGAGGACATGGAGATTTCCGGCGGCGATGTTGATAAGGACGAATGGAACCAGGTGACCGTCACCTGGGGCGAAGACGGCGCGAATGTCTATTTGAACGGTGAATTGGTTGCCTCCGACGATAGTTGGACGGATGGCATGTCGGGTAACGAAAATCCTTGGATTTTCGGTGCCAGTGAAGGCAGCGGCAGCATGGATGACTTCTTCAATGGTCACATGGATGATATCGCCATCTATGATGAACAGTTATCCGCCGACGACGTACAGTCCCTGTTCGACGACGGCGTTGAAGACGTGATGAATGAAGGCGGCGATGAAAGCTTGCAGTACCCGCTGGATATTACCGCCAGCCTGTCCGATACGGACGGCTCCGAAAGCATGGCTATTTCCATCGACGGCCTGCCGGACGGCGCCGTGCTGTCGGCCGGTACGGATAACGGAGACGGCTCGTGGTCCGTGGACTCTGGCGACTTGGACAGCCTGACGCTGACCGTTCCTGCCGATTCCGATGATTTTGTGCTGTCCGTTGAGGCGACGGTCACTGATGAAGGCGGCGACACCCGGACGGCCACCGAAATGGTGCAAGTTGATGTGGGTGATGACGGCTTCGATGCGGGCACCGTCGGTACTGAATCCGCGGATTCAATTACCGGTACGGCCGGCGCCGATACCATATCCGGTGAAGGCGGTGATGACACCATCAGCGCCGGTGACGGCGACGATACTGTCCTCGGCGGTGCCGGTGACGACAACATCGATGCCGGCGATGGTGATGATGTGGTTGATGCCGGGGCCGGCAACGACACGATCGATTCGGGTGCCGGTGACGATGACATCATGGGCGGCCAGGGCGATGACCTGTTCATCTTCGGCGCCGGTGACGGTGCGGATTACTTCCAAGGCGGCGACGGTTGGTCCGACACGGTTCAAATCGATGGCGTCGACAGCGGCCCGGGCGGTGATTCCGGCTGGACCCTGCAAGTCGATGAAGGTGCTGGATATACGGAAACCGATTCCGGTGTCGAATTCGATGCCGAGGCCTCCGGCGTGATCACCTTGGCCGACGGCAGCGAACTGACCTTCGACGGCGTCGAGAAGCTCGAGTGGTAATACCTGCTTAGTGCCACGAAAGCCGATCGGATATCTGATCTCTCGGTACGCCGAGGCGGCCCTTTCGGAGGCAACCTCGGCGGCGGAGATTTGTACCGTAGTTGAGACGGCCGCGGCGATGGCCGCAGAGCAATTTGAAAGGCGGCGTCGTAAGAAAACCGAGCGGCGGGTCGATTGCAGCATTGGCTGCACCCATTGCTGCCATATTCGGGTTGATGCGTCGCCCGTCGAGGTGATCGCCCTCGTACATCAACTGAAAATTCAATCCGGTTCCACCGGCCTATCGAATATTGAAAGCCGCGTGGAGGCTGCTGACCGCCGTACCAGGGGATTGAATGAACAAGCGCATTCAGCCACGCACGTCGCTTGCCCGTTGTTGGTTGACAACCGATGCAGCGCCTATTCATGGCGGCCGCTCGATTGTCAGGGCTATGAATCTTACGACGAGGGCATATGTCGTGCATTGCGTGGCAAATACGATTTTCAGCAAGTTACCCTGAATGCACCGCGTTATGGCCTCTACGAACAGGCCCGTGCTGGATTGATCACGGCGTCGAGGAAACTGGGCAGGGAAGATTCTCTTATTGAGCTCACCGCCGGCCTTCGCATTGCGCTCAGCGAACCGCGTTCTGTGAACTTATGGCTGCAAGGACATCGCCCATTTGCGGCCGCGCGAATTGCTTGAAGTGGTCAACGCAGGCCGCATCGCCGGGCAAAATCATCGTAGGAGAATGCAGCTTCCAGCGTCAGTCCATCTGCCGCCGAGCAGGTGTAAATGGCCGGCAGGTTAACGCCGTTGAACCAATGCGATTGGCCGTGCGTATAGGCCCCCATCTTTTCAATGATAACGCGCTGTCCCACTTCCAACGGTTGATTGAACGCGTAAGTGCCAAAGGTGTCGCCGGCCAGGCAGGTCGCGCCGGCGAGGATATAGGTGAATTTGCCGCCGCGCCGGGCACCCTTTACGGGGGGGCGGAATTGATAGGCGAACACTTCCGGCATGTGATTGACCGTGGTATCCAAAACGGCAATTTTCTTCGCGCCCAGATCAATGACATCGACGACCGTGCTGACCATGGATGCCGCATCCCGGACCATGGCGGTGCCGGGCTCGATGAACACCTGTAAGCCGAAATCCTGGCGGAGTAAGGATACGGACTGGGTGAAATCAACGGTTTTGCGAATCTTATCGAAGAAATAACCACCGCCCAAATTGAACCACTGAATGTGTTCCAACAATCCGGGCAGTGCGGATATGACGCGCTGAACCGTATCCTTAAGCCCGCGAAAGGACCGATTGCCACAGGCCGAATGAACGTGGAGTCCCTTGATGGCCTTGAAGGCACCGGGATCGTCTTCGTAAAATTTTATCAATTGGCTCAAGGGCACGCCCAGTTTCGAGTCCTTGCGGCACGGATCAAATCGCGGGTCGCTGACGATCGACAATTCCGGATTGATGCGGAGCCCGGTTTGCATATCAGCGCCGAAAGTATCGCCGAGACGCCGCCATTGCGTGAGAGAATTGAACGTCACATGATCGCAATGTCCGTCAAGATCCACACTTTGATCCAGGTGCAGGGCAGGGCTAGTAATATGAACGGATCCTTCGGTGCCGAGAACGTGCCGGGCAAGGCGGGCTTCAAAAGGTGAACTGCAGGCGAAACCTGACACCTGGGGTTTGATACGTTGCATGACGGCGCCGACACCGGAGGCCTTTACGGAATAGAGCAAGGAGCAGCCGTGATCGCCGGAAAATTTGACGAAAGAGGCCAATCGTTCGTCGAGCACGTCCATATCCCACACCAGCGCGGGGGTTTTAATCTGTTCATTGTTCAACAGCGGAATCTCGTCAGGTCGTGTCTTGGGCCGGTTCATCTGGCATTATCCGCAGTTAAGAATGGCAATCGGTGTGAGCCGGTAAATTCTAGATAACCGAACATCGTGAAACAATGCAGCGCGAACCCACAGATACCATGATCGACGGCAGCTGGGAGTTTCAATCCCTGACCCGATTGGCCGAAATGATCAAGGCCATGGCGCCGGATGGCGCGCCGGCGCTTGCCGATTGGTATGCCGAAGCGGTGGCTCTGGAAAACGCCGGCCCGATGAATACGTTGATGGCGGAGCGCGGCCTGGACAACTTGGCGTTTTCTTTGCGGTCCCATTGGCTGCGCATGGCGCACGAGTCCTCCCATGGCTATCTCATGGCACCGCCCCACGCGCAGCCTAAATTCATGCCGTCCGGCAAGAAATTTCAATTCGACTATGAGCGGTCCAGCCGGCCGGAAATCCTGGAGCGCCGCGGCATGGCCTTGGCGCCGTCGCCAAAGGGTTGGACCGGGAAGTGCATGCTGTTTGCCAGCGGCATGTCGGCCATCGCGACGCTGATCCAGGTTTGCTGCGCGCATCTTAATGGCGCGCTGCCCGACCAACCGGTGCAACTTAAAATGTTCGGCGGATATTTTGAGACCTGGCGCTTGCTCGATATGTTTCACAGCCCGGCCCTGGATGTGGAATACCTCGACACTAATGATGAATTGGCGGACCGTGTCATTGACGGCGGCGCCGATGTCTTGGTCATTGAGCCGGTTGCCTATGACTGGGACATGATCGTGTTCGATCTGGCGGCATTTGCCGAGGCCTGGAAACGCGCCCGCCAACGGCCCCGCGTGGTTATCATCGACACATCTTTGACGGGACCGACATTCACCGTGTCCGATCTGGTGGGTGCATTTGGTGATCATTTGCCCTGGCTGGTGGTGTTCGTCCGTTCCGGGTTGAAATTGGACCAGCAGGGTTTGGAGTTGTCGAATGTCGGGATCGTCAATATTTATGCGCCGTCGGACGGCAAGCGGCCGGTCAGTTTAAGTCATTTGATGCAGCGCCTGACGGTCAACCGCGCGATTACCGGCGGCGGCTTGAGTGTTAACGATACGGCCGCCCTGGAGGCGCCCTGGTTCCTGGACCGGCAACTCTTCGTGGATCACGCAGATCGCGTGTTTGCCAACAATCGACAATTGGCCGAGGGGGTCCGTTTGGGTGGCGGCATCATATCGCGGATCAATCATCCGGCTCTGGCTCCGGAGCCGCGTCCCAAATGGGCGGTGTCACCGTTTGTCGTGTTCCATTTGGCGAGTGATTCCGTGACCCGCCATGGCTTGTTGGTTGCGATCCTGGTCCACGAAGCCGGCAAACGGGGGCTGTGTTTTGATCTGGGTTCCAGCTTCGGGTTCCGCGGCCAACGTTTTGAGGTGATCCGGCCGCTGGTCCAAATTCGCGAACGCAAGGGCCGCGTCGGCCTACTGAAAATCGCCATGGGATCCCGCCAAGGGCCATCGGTAGGCGGCATCATTAAACTGATCAATGACATAGGCGCGTACCCCGATTGGAAATCGTTGAAGGCGGCATACCCAGACGTGAGGGCTTATGTGAAAGGGGATTTCGGCGTCTATCAGGCCCGGCCGCCGCGTCCTTGAGACGTCGTTCCACAGGGACTGTATTTACATCGCCGTTTGTTCTAGCATCCGCGGCATCATGAGCGATCCGATCTATCACATGTGCCGCCGCGACGAATGGCTGTTGGCAGAAGCCGCCGGCGAATACGGCGGGTCGTCGCAAGACGTGGCCGACGGCTTCATTCATTTTTCAACCGCCCAGCAAGTTCGCGAAAGCGCCGCCAAGCATCGGGCCGGCCAGACCGGCTTGGTTTTGCTGAGCGTTGACCCCGACCTCTTGGGCGACGCCCTGAAATGGGAGCCTTCCCGCGGTGGCCAGCTGTTTCCACATCTTTATGGCGCCCTGCCCGTATCCGCCGTTCAGCGCACCGATGCGCTGGAGTTGGATGCCGACGGCGCGCACCGGTTTCCAGATCACGTGGCGGAAGCCTAGATGTACGGCCTGCTGCGTCCGCTGATCTTTCTTTTTGATCCGGAACTTGCCCACAGTTTTAGCCTGCGTGCCGTCAAAAGCGGCCTGATTTCCGGGCCGGGTCCCGTCAGCGACCCAGTCCTCAGTCAAGACTTGTTCGGGCTTCAGTTCGCCAACCCCATCGGAATCGCCGCCGGTTTCGACAAGGACGCCAAGGTGCCGCTGCAAACACTTGGACTTGGTTTCGGGTTCACGGAAATCGGCAGCGTCACGCCACGTCCGCAACCGGGCAATCCGCGCCCGCGCCTGTTCCGCCTCAGCGCCGACGAGGCGGCGATCAACCGCAACGGCTTCAACAGTGGCGGCGCCGAAGCCGCCGCTGTCCGTTTGGCGGCATTGCCGTCGGCGCGCCCCGGTCCCGTCGGCGTTAATCTGGGTAAGAACAAAGAGACCGAGGACGCCGCGGCCGACTACGTTGCCGGGATCAGGATGTTGGGTGCCTATGCCGATTATCTGGTCGTTAATGTGTCGTCGCCGAACACGCCGGGTCTGCGGGGCCTGCAGGGCAAAGCGCCCTTGGCGGCGCTGCTGCAGGCCGTTAAAGCCGCTATCGCCGAGTTTGATCGACCAACCCCGCTGTTGCTGAAGGTCGCGCCCGATCTCACCGAAGACGACAAACGCGATATTGCCGAGGTCGCCCTGGCCGAGGCCATTGACGGTCTGATCGCGACCAACACCACCATCGCCCGGCCGGCCAGCCTGACCGATCCACAGGCTTCGGAGGTAGGCGGCCTGAGCGGCCGGCCCCTGATGGCTGCCTCGACCAAGGTGTTGGCCGATCTTTACCGCCTGACCGAAGGCCGATTGCCGCTGGTCGGCGTCGGTGGTGTGGCGTCGGCGGCCGACGCTTATGCGAAAATCCGCGCCGGTGCGTCGCTGGTTCAACTTTATACGGCGTTGGTTTACCAGGGGCCTGGCCTGATTCCGCGTCTGGTCCGCGAATTGACCGGCCTGATCAAGGCCGATGGCTTCAGCCATATCAGCCAGGCCGTCGGTGCCGATCATCGTTAGAATCCGTGCGTCGATGGGTCTTCCTTGATCCCCCACTTTTTTTGCAGGATATGGAAGACCACGGGCGCGGCGACCACCATGAACACCACGCGCACGAGGTGATGGGTCGAAACAAACGCCACATCGATCCCCAATGCCAGGCTGATCAGCGTCATTTCAGCAACCCCGCCCGGCGCGAAGGCCAGCCAGATGGCGGCAAAGGGCAAGCCGGTCCAGGATTCCAGAACGATCGCCGCGGCGGCGGCAAATCCAACCATAAACAGGGTCGCGCCGGCACCGGCCACCATCACCTTGTAGAGCCGTTTCACGGAGACCCCGGCGAATCGGGCGCCGATGCCTGTGCCGATGACCAGTTGCGCAATGTTGACAAATTCCACCGGCGGCTTGGCGTCCGTCAGGCCGCTGACGTGAACCGCGGCGCTTAATATCATCGGGCCCAGAATTTGCGCCGACGGCAGCCGAACTACCTTGAACAGCGGATAGCCCAGCATGCAGGCGAGAAGAATGGCCGCATCCTTGAGTGACAGATCAATGACGCTGCCCAGAGAATCCAAACCACCCGGCTCATAGCCCTCGAAGATACGGAAATAAAAGGGAATGATCAGCACAGTCAGCATGATCCGGATGGATTGCGTGAGGCCGATACGCCGGTCGTCGCCGCCCATTTCGGCGCCGATCACCGCCATCGTCGCCAGGCCGCCCGGCGTCGCCGAGAAATATGCCGACACGGGCCCGAAGCCCATGACCTTGTGCAGATAGAAGGAGACCACGGCGATCACCACGACGACGAAAATCAACATGGAAATGACGCTGGGAACCCACGACGACACCTGGCCCAGGGTTTCCGGCGTGAACGAACTGCCCAGCATGATCCCCAACACGGGCACGAAAATGGTGCGGATTCGCTGCGAGCCCCGCACCGGTGCGCCGGCCAGGGCCGCAACGGTGGAGAACACCATGGCGCCGATCATCCAGGCCAGCGGCATGGTCAGCCAATTGAAGATCACACCGCCAACGGCGCCTAGCGCCAGACTGGCCAGCATATAGATAGTCCAACGGGGCCAGCCCTCGGCCGGCACCGAAACCTTTTCGGCGGCCCGTTCGGCGTCCGGTCCGCTCTGTCCAGCGTTGGTCCGACCGCCACCAGGGGCATCACCAGGGGCATCACTAGGTCTGCCGGGCTGGCGTTGGTTTGTGTCGTCTCCGTTGGCGCTCACGGTTGGAACTGTTCCTTGAGGATCCGTTCCTCCAGATTGTGTTCCGGGTCAAACAACAGGGTCAAGGCGACACTGCGGTCCTCGGAAACAGTGACCCGAGCGACATCACGGACTTCGTGGGAGTCGGCGGCGACGCTGACCCGGCGGAATTCCGCGTCGGCGACTTGAAATTCCACCGCCGCGCGGTGCGGCAACAAGGCGCCGCGCCAGCGTCGGGGCCGGAAGACGCTGATCGGCGTCAGCGCTAGCACACCGGCGCCCATGGGAATGATCGGCCCGGCGGCGGACAGGTTATAGGCGGTTGATCCGGCCGGCGTCGAGACCATGACGCCGTCACAGATCAATTCATCCAAGCGTTCCACGCCGTCGACCAAAATCTTGATCTTCGCCGCCTGGCGCGATTGGCGGATCAACGAAACCTCGTTGAAGGCCAGGGCCTCGTGCTTGTCGCCGGCGGTGTCCCAGGCGGCCATGCGCAAAGGATGCAGTTGCGCGGCTTCGGCGGCGGCGAGGCGTTCGGGCAGGCCGTCTTCGTCATAGGTATTCATCAGAAACCCGACCGAGCCCTTGTTCATACCATAGATCGGGATCGGCCGGTCGATGACGCCGTGCAGGGTATTCAGCATGAACCCGTCACCGCCCAGCGCAACGATGACGTCGGCGTCTTCCGGCGCCGCACTGCCATAGCGCTGACGCAGCCGCGTCCCGGCTTCCTGAGCTTCCGGCATGTCGGCGGCGACGATGGCGATGTTTTTGAAGGTCACGGCGTTGTTCTCACTTCCCGGCGCTGACCGGCGGTATCCGCAGCTGAAGGTCGGCGCAGTTTAAGGTGTCCGGCGCGACCCGGCAAATGCAAGCCGGTCGCCGTTCCCGCATCTGGCCGCATCGCCACCGGGAAATTGGCACCACCGCATGGAAAATGATGACAAAATGTAATCCGGCAAATTTCAAGACTCGCCGATTTCCGGGCTTTGCGGGGGTCTCGACCCGGTGACAGGGATTCCAGGAATTCGGACATCATTCCTGGAATGTTATGTGCTTGTTCAGATTTATCAAATTTATATCTCATTTGTTCCTTGATAATTGGCTCTGGAGATAGGCATATGATCTTTATATAATAAATTGTAAATGTTTTTTCCTAGGAAAGGATGGGCTATGAATATTCGTGACCCACTACGCCGCAACGGCCTTTTAGCCCGCCGCGACGACCCGTCGCGTTCGCGCCATTGGACCTCGGATCAGGGGACGTCGGATCGGGCCGTCCGGCTGGACCGGCCCTTCGCCCTCAATGCGCCTGTCGGCAATGACGGCGCCAACAGATCGGAGGATGTCGGTTTGGTCGCGACAGCCCTGACACAGGCCGATTATATAGGGAACAAACGGGCAACCAAGACACAGCCGACCGGCCACCACGGCAGCCACCTTTGATCAGGCCGTGCGGTTCTTCCAGCGTGACCACAAACTGACCGACGACGGCCTTGTCAATCCGGCCGGGCCGACGGTGACGAAGCTGGCCGGCGTTTTCGGTCAAGGCGCCCCGAAGCCGCCGCGTCCGGTGCTGGGTCATCAATCGGTGATGAAGAAATTGTCCGGTGACGCCTACACGGCCAACCAGCGCAGTGTCGCCTATTTGAAGACCTCCACGTCGGACGGCCTGTTCCAGCAACTGCTGGCCGATGATTTCCGCGCCAAGGGCGTGTTGCGCGCGAAAGCCGTGGATTTTCTGGCTCAGCTGCGGGCCGATGACCCGGACCGCGCCCGCATCGTCCGCGACAAGGCCGCGCCGTTCATGATGCGCGACGAGGCCCCCCTACTGGACCGTCTGGTCGATGACCTGGCGACGGAGCGCGCCGAAGCCGCCGCCGCCCTGAAGCGTCGCATCGACAGCGACCGGCCCTTGGAAGAGGACGCGCCAGAACAACCCGACCCCGGCGACCCGGATGATTCCGATGAACCTGAAGAGCCCGAGGCGCCAGAAGAGCCCGAGGAGCCGGCCCCCGATCAACCGGACGAACCGAGCCAGCCCAGTGAGCCGGAGAAACCCAGTAAACCGGAAGAAGACCCCTGCGCGGGTTGGCGAAATTTGGTTGTTGTGATTCGCGATGAAATCAGAGCGTTTGCAGTTGAGATTAAAAAGGTTAACGAGAATCTCGTCGTTCGTGAGCAGGAACTGCAACGCCGTGAACAAGCGCGGCGCGACCGTCATCCGACGGCGCCCTCAATCCCGTCTCTCCCGGAATACCGCCGCAATTCAAAGACCGGCAAGCACCTGCCGGGACCAGTTGGCGTCATCGGCATGATCCTCGATTTGATCGGCACCGCAGGGTCCGGCACTCAGCAGCAACGCGAGCGCGACGCGGCCGGGATAGAGCAAAAAAGTATCGATCAGATTCGCGGCGAAATCGATGACTTCAAGAAAACCATTGCGGATTTGGAGGCGCTGCGGGAACGAAAGGAAGGCGTCTTGGTGCAGGCCAATGAGAAACTCACCGCATGCGAAGTGGCGCACGGTCAAGATGGATCGGATGATATAGAATAGAGGCGCTGTGAAGCCTGTCAGTGAGCCTTCCCGGGCAACTGCGGCAGGGGGGGCTTGCCGGCGGCCAGCCATGCGTGAACTTCCTCGCGGTCGTCGGCCGTCAGGCGGGATTGCAGCATCAAGATATCCTGGTCCATGGCCTCGCCGTCGGCCTTCGCCCGTAGCGCCCAGTAAAGCGCCCGCGCATTGTCGCGCAGCACCGCCTGGCCGTCCCAGTAACGCTCGAAGAGGTTGATCTGAGCCGGCCTAAAGCCATCGTGCCCCAGTTGCCGTAGGTATTGAAGGCCGACGGGATTGTAATGGAGACGGCGCAGCTTTTTCAGCATCGATTGGGCATCTTCATAGCGCGCCGGCGCGTAGCCGTTTTTAGATGCCATCCATAATAGATACAATGCGATGTGTTTTGGGGTTCGGCGTGATTTCGTCGCCAGCTTCGCATAGGTGTGGGACAGGTCATAGGCGATTTTCGGATCACCGGCGCGGAGGTTCTCCGCCCAGGCGATCATGGCGTCGAATTTTTCCAGGAACGCCGGTTCAAGGCCGGCAGCCTCGGCTTTCAGCCGTTCCATGCGGACGAGTTTAGGAGACTGAAGCGCGAAGTAACGAAGATCGTCACTCATCTCTTGAGAGTAGTTATGGCGTCCACGCCTCTGCCAGTAGAAGTGTGCGGTGGCCAACATTGAATCCAACCCACGCGTAATGTCGGTGTCGCGGTTGGCGGCTTCACTTGGTTGCGAGGTCGCCCAACCCGCCAGACCGAGAAAGATCGCAAGACAGAGCCGGATTAAAATCATGGCTGCTATTTTAAGCTGTACCGAATTAATCGGCAACCGGGCCACTCAGGCGACGAATTAACGTTTGTGGCGTTCTAATCCCACCCGGCCGGCCGGCCGATGTCGCCGAAATCATCGGCGAAGGCCTGGCCGATGCGCAGCGTCATGGTTTCCTCGCCGCCGCGGCCGATGATGTGGAGGCCGCCGGGCAGGCCCTGGTCGTCCAGGCCCATGGGTGTCGATAGCCCGCAGAAGCCCAGGTGGTTGACCATGCGGGTGAACTGCGAAGGCGCCGTGGTTTGGTCGATCTCAGCAACCACCGGCGCCGGGATCGGCACGCTTGGGGTCAGGATCGCCGCCATGCCGTCCATGGCGTCGATGAAGGCGGCCCGGTCGGTGAGGCGTTGGTTGAGCGCCCGGGCGTAGTTTTGGGCAAGCTCCGTCTTGCCGGTCATGATCCGCGCCTTGACGTCCTGATCCATCTGGTTGTCGTGCTTTTCATACATGTCCCCGTGATAGTAGTAGCCCTCGACACCGATGATGGTGGCGACGCCGAAGCGCATGTCGTCGATGCTGCGCGGGAACTCCAGCGGGACGATCACCGCACCCAGCTTTTCCAGCCGCTCAAGGGCTTCGTCGTAGAACGCCAGCACGCCGGCATCGACAATCGCCCGGTCGGCCTCGGTTATCACGCCCAGAACCAGGCCGTCGACGCCGCGCTGCATGTCACGGAAAATGCCGGTGCCGTCGCGTAGATCGGCATCGATGGCATGCGGCTCACGGCCGGCCATGGTTTGATACATGATCGCCGCGTCAATGGCACTGCGGCACATGGGGCCCGGCGTGTCCAGGGTATGGGACAAGGGCTGAATGCCGTCCAGGGGCAATTGGCCTTCCGTCACCTTGAGCCCGGTCAGGCCGCAGAACGCCGCCGGAATACGCACCGAGCCGCCGGTGTCCGTGCCGACGCCGCAGGCCGCCAGACGCGCCGCCACGGAGGCGCCGGTACCGGACGATGATCCGCCCGGCGCGCGGTGGGTTTCCGTATCCCACGGATTCCATGGGGTGCCGCGCTGGGTGTTGGTGCCCCAGGGGCCGTAGGCGACCTCGACGGTTTTGGTCTTACCCAGCAAGACGCCGCCGCCGGCGATTAAACGGTGCGCGATGGGCGCGGTCTCGGTTGAGACGCGGTCGGCATAGGGATTGGCGCCGCCGGTGGTGATCGTGCCTTCGACGTGGACCAAATCCTTCAATACGAAGGGCACGCCGTGGAACGGGCCGAGGCGATGACCGGCGGCCATGGCCTGCATCGCGGCCTCGGCGGCGGCCAGGGCGGTGTCGGCCATGACGACCTCAAAGGCGCCCAGGCGCGGTTCCAGTTTTTCGATCCGCGCCAGGCACTGCCGGGTGACCTCAACGGGATTGGTGGTTCCCGCCGCGTAGGCGTCGTTCAGGTCGGCAATGCCGAGATTTTCCAGGGCGTCCATGGGGCAGTGTCCTCGTCCGGCTGATGGGGAATGATGGCTGCGGCCAGCCTATCGGACCGATAGGCCGTCTGTCACGCGGCACAATTGGACACCGGGTGAAATGTCTAGAAACATCGGTTTAACACGACTGAAACGCCGGCCCGCTATAAGCGCCGTTAACGAACACGCCGGACATAGGGGACGTATCTTGACGGTCTATTTAATCTGCGGACTAACCGTTGCCTTGGGGGTCATGCTTCTGGGCATGAGCCATTATCTCATCGAGGCAAAAGAGACTAAAGACTGACCGCTACGACGCCCACATTTAGCCGAAATTGATGCCCTGCGCCAAGGGCATTTCGGTGGAATAGTTGATCGTGTTGGTGGTTCGGCGCATGTAGGTCTTCCAGGCGTCAGAGCCGGTTTCCCGGTCGCCGCCGGTTTCCTTCTCGCCGCCGAAGGCGCCACCGATCTCAGCACCGCTGGGACCGATGTTGACGTTTGCCATGCCGCAATCGGAACCCGCCGCGGACAGGAATTTCTCGACCTCGCGCATGTCATTGGAAAAGATGCACGATGACAGGCCTTGCGGCACGTCGTTGTGCATATGGATAGCGGTGTCGAATGCCGCATAGCCGGTGACGTAGAGGATCGGCGCGAAGGTCTCGTCGCGCATCACGGCGGTCTGCGCCGGCATGTCGATGACGGCGGGGGCCACGTAATAACCGTTCGGGTAGGTCTCTTCCAAGACCCGGCTGCCGCCGGCTAAAAGCCTGCCGCCTTCGGTCTGGGCGCGGTCGATGGTGGCGCTGAAGGCCTCGAATGCTTGGTCATCAATCAAAGGACCCACCAGGGTGTCCGCGTCCAACGGATTGCCGATCTGCAACGACCTATAGGCCGTGACGATTTTTTCGACCAGCGCCTCCTTGATGCTGTCATGGGCGATCACCCGGCGCAGTGTCGTGCAGCGCTGGCCGGCGGTGCCGACGGCGCCGAACAGGATGGCGCGCACCGCCATGTCCAGATCCGCGTGCGGGCTGACGATCATCGCGTTGTTGCCGCCCAGTTCCAATATGCGCCGACCGAAGCGTTCGGCGACCTTCGGGCCGATGGCGCGGCCCATGCGGGTCGAGCCGGTGGCCGATACGATGGGGATGTCCGGGCTGTTGACCAGGGCTTCGCCTTGCGCCTTTCCGCCGATGACCAGGCTGGCCAGGCCGTCCGGCGCGTCATCACCAAACCGCGCAATGGCCCGGTGCAGGGACTTTAGCGTCGCGATCCCTGACAGCGGCGATTTCTCCGACGGTTTCAGGATGATGGGGTCGCCGCAGATCAACGCATTGGCGGCATTCCAGGCGAACACGGCGGACGGAAAATTGAACGCCGTGATGATGGCGACCGGGCCGAGCGGGTGCCATTGTTCCATGATCCGGTGGCCGGGCCGCTCGGAAACGATGGTCTTGCCGAACAGCTGGCGCGACTGGCCGACGGCCAGGTCGCAAATGTCGATGGCCTCCTGAACCTCGCCCAGGCCCTCCTGGATGATCTTGCCGACCTCGACGGAGATGATGTGGCCGATATCCTCCTTGGCGGCGCGCAGTTCTTCGCCCCACAGGCGCACCAGTTCGCCGCGCCGGGGTGCGGGCACGTCGCGCCAATGGCGGAAGGCGGCCTGGGATTGCGCGATGATCCGCGCAACCTCCGCCAAAGGTGTTTCATGCAGTGCCGCGATTTCGGCGCCGTCGATGGGCGAGTGCACCTTCATGGCGCCGCCGGTTCTTACTGCCTCGGCGATACCGTTGCGATCGAGAATGGCGTTCAGTTGGGGCATGGCAATTCCTCCTGCGGCTCAGACCGCGTGGTCCAAGTAAGCGACGTCATCGGTTTCAAAGGTCATGGGGTCGCGGCCGCGCTTGGTCAGCCAGGAATAGACCGGCGGCACCCGGTCGGCGATGGATTCCACATGCACATCCAGCAAGCAGGGGCCGTCATGGGCGAAGGCGTCGGGCAGGACGGCGGCCAGGTCGTCGGAGGTCTTGATGGTCCAGGACTTGAGACCGAAGGCTTCGCCAATGGCCTGGCCCTTGGGCGGCAGAAAATCGACACCGAAGCATTGATTGTGACCCTGCAGACGGTGTAGGCCCTTGATCCAACCGAAGCAGCCGTTGTTGAACAAGATCAGCATGGCCGGAATGTTCAGCCGCACCAGGGTTTCCAGCTCACCAGCCGACATGCCCAATGATCCGTCCCCGAACAGCCCGATGGGCTTGCGGTCCGGATCGGCGTAATGGGCGCCGACGACGGCCGGAATGGCCCAGCCCAATCCGCCGAAAGCGCGCGGAATGATGAAGCGGGTGCGGCGCTCGCCGATCTTCAGAAAGCGCGTCATGTAGGGCGTCGGCGTGCCGGCGTCAGACAAGATGTGCACGGGCTTGCCGTGGGCTTCCAGTTGTTCATTGAAGACGCGGACGACCCGTTCGGGACGCAGCGGCGTATCGGTGCGGGTGAGCAACGGCTCCGCGTTGTCCCAGAAGTTGCTGCGGTAGGTATTGAGATGATCGACCCAGGCCTGGTGCTTGGTGGTATCGAAATCCGGCGGGACGTGGTCGATGACCTGGTTCAAGACCAGCCGCGCGTCCCCGGCTATGGACAGCATGTTCTCGTAGTTATTGGCCAGGCATTCGGGATTGATGTCGATTTGCGCGACGCGCTTGTTCAGGGTGATCTTCGGGAAGGTCCAGCCGACGGTAACCACCGAGCCCATTTTCGAGCCGACGAACAAAACGAAGTCGGATTCCTCCAAGGCGCGGTTGGCGTGCGGATGGAACCCGTTGTCGCCAATGACACCGATAGCCAGGTCGTGGTCGTCGGGCATGGCGCCCTGGCCGGTCATGGTGTTGACCAGGGGCACGTTGAGGCGTTCGGCGAGCGCCGTGATCTCGGGGCCGGCACAGGACCGGTTGACGCCGCCGCCGGCGACGATCAACGGGTTTTCGGCCTTTGCGAACAGGCCAAGCAGTTCCTCGACCTTGCCCGGCGCCGGACCCATGGGGAAGGCCGGGAAGGTTCGGCATTCGTCTTCGGCATGCAATGAAACAGTGGCCGGATTGACCTCGGCCTTTAGCATGTCTTCGGGGATTTGCAGGTGCACGGCGCCTGGCGTGCCCGAGCACGCGACGCGGAAGGCGCGGCGGATAATTTCGGGCAGTTTCTCCGGTGATTTCACCTGCACGGAAAGCTTGGTTACCGGCTCGAACAACTTGGCGCAATCCAGCTCGGTGATCACGCCGCGGCCTTCGCCGGGCAGGGGCAGGTCAATGGTCAACAAGATTACCGGCACCGACGACGCGTTTGATTCCGCCACGGGCGGCAGCGAATACATGGCGCCGGCCCCGGACGGGCATTCGAAAACGCCGGGCTTGTCGGTCAGCCGACCGTAGGCGTCGGCCATGAAACCGGCCGAACGTTCATCGCGGGCCATGACGTGGCGGATTTCGCCGTCGCGCTCCTGCAAGGCCGTGTAGAAGGGGACGTTGGTATCGCCGGGGACGCCGAAAACGGTTTCGACGCCGTAGCGGATGAGCATCTCGACAAGTATGTCTGCGCCGCGCATGGGGTTACTCCGTAAATCTAATTGTCGTCGGTTGCATAGAGGCCGCCGTTCCGGGTGTTCAAGAAGGCGGCGAGGGGGATTTCCTCTTGCTTGAGGAAGCCGGTGGCGGGCAGGACGCCGTCGCGGACCATCTCGATCACCGCCGTCACTGACGCTGATGTGGTCCAGGAAATGGCGGTGCGCCGGATGCCGGCGATGATTTGGGGATGATAGGCGCGAACGAATTCCTGGCGCTGCAGGCGGCCGTCCATGGTGCCTTCGACGGAGGCGTGAACGTAGACCACGTCGTCGTCAACCGGCGGTTTCGCGTGGGTCAGAATTTGCCCGGCCTCGTCGCGCCGCTCACGCATCAACAATTCGTGGAAGAAAAAATTCATCAGTGCCGCATGGCCCGGATAGCGCATGGTCTTGTAGTCCAGATTGTCGACCCGTCCGCCGTAGGTCTCGCACATGGTGCCAAGCCCACCCGACGTGGTGAAGGCCTCCAACTTGCGGCCCTGGACGTGGATGGTCTCCAGCCATTCCATGGGCGACACCCACTTGTGCTCACCGTTTTCGATGACCTCACAGTCATTCAAGTATTCGTTGACGACGCCCTCCGGAGACCAGTTGAAGGCATAGGCCAACAGCCCGGTCGGGTTTTGCGGCAAGGCGCCGACGCGCAGCCGGATCGCCCGCAGATCGTCGAACTGGTCCGCCAAATGGGCGCCGACGATACCGATAAACCCCGGCGCCAATCCGCATTGCGGCGCCATCACGGCGCTTGATGTCTTGGCCAGGACGCGGATCGCATGGGTCGTCGGCACGTCCTCGGTAAGATCGAAGTAATGCAGGCCCAACCCATGCGCCGCCGTCGCCACGGCTTCGTTCAAATGATAGGGCAAACATGACAGCACGCCGTCGAAGCTTTTCAGCGTTTCGCCAAGTGAACCGGGTTCGGATACGTCCAGCCCGCCGACGCCGAAAGGCAGGCCCGGGTCGCGGGCGCGGTTGTCGAACCCGGTAACCTGAAACCCGGCCTCATGGAGCAGGGTGGCGGCCAAGGTGCCGACCTTGCCCAGGCCCAGAACGGCAATACTGTGGAGTGCCATGACGCTGTCTTTCGATGTTACGAGGTTTCTGATGAGCCACCAGTACACCTTGGAACTGTGTCGAAAGATATTTTTGTATCGTCTTTTTTGACCATTTTATTAGTGATTTTGTCTAATTAGATAGTGTAAAAGACACTATGGATAAGGACGAATTGCTGATTGCCCTGTTGCGTGAGAACGCCCGTGCCTCGGTTGCAGAACTGGCCAGGCGCTTGGGCGTGTCGCGCACGGCGGCACAGGTGCGCCTCGAAAAGCTTGAGCGGACGGGTGTGATTGATGGCTATACGGTGCGCTTGTCGCCGGCCGCGGCCCGCCACCGGGTGCGCGCCATGGTGATGATCAAGTCACCGCCGGCCAATCGGGCCGGGGTCGAACGGGCGCTGGGTAAGATACCGGCGTTGACGTTGCTGCACTCAATTTCCGGAGCTTACGATCTGAGCGCCGAGATTTCGGCGCCGAGCGTCGGCGATCTGGATACGGTGATTGATGAGATCGGCACCTTGGATGGCGTCGCCGACACGCTGTCGTCGATCATCTTGTCGACAAAGATCGACCGATGAAGGGGCGGCCGAAGCTCACATGGGATATCGGTCCAGCCAATCCAGCCCGGTATATTTGGTAAGACAATGCCGCGCCTTCTTGAACGGCCGCAGGCCGCGGCAAAGGCGCCGCGCGTTCTTGATTTTGATATAGTCCTGAACGATACCGGTGATCTTTTTGTCCACGGCGGAGGGTTCCTTGACGCTGCGGGTGATGCGCAGTGCCGAATTCAGCGGAATGCGCGGCTTCGCCAGTTGGCATGACGTAATGAGATAATTCCGGCCCTTCCATTTCAGGGCTTTGTAGCGGGTCTGGCCCTTCCATTTACCGGCGGCGCGGGCCTGGGCCTGGGCGCGGGCGCGGGTGGCGCGGTCGGTCTGCACCAAGTACGCCGTATAGATGCCGTTCAGCTTGGCGTCGCGGCTGTCCGCGCGCGGCACCTGAATGGCCGCCTCTTTGAGTTTCTTGGCCAGGGTGCCAGGTGCCGATTGCAGTTCCTCATCGCAAAGTGCTGGCGTGAAGATGGATGGCGGCTTCCAGACTTTCTTCGCTGAAGTCGGTGTTGCTGCGATCATGATGGTGACAATAGTGATCAGAACCCGGTTCATGACGATAGCCTATCATGGTGTCGCCAGCGTCCCAATGGCACGAATGGCTAGCAGCAGCCGGCCTTAATTGGCGTCGCTCAGACATCCGGCCAGAGCATTGCCCAAGCCGCGCATCATCTGGAAATAGGCGTCCGGACCCGGCGTCAAGCCGACGCCCAGGGGATCCAGCGGGGTCGTTCGGATGGATAAGCCGGCGCTGATGGTAGCGGCCAAGCGGGGCGGGAACTGCGGCTCGGTGAACAGGCAGCGGGCCTGCGTTGTTGCAATGATGCGGCGTATTTCACTGACGTGCTGGGCGCCCGGCTGGCGGTGCGGATCGGCGGCGACAACGGCGGCATGGGTTAGCCCATATCGGGCTTCCAGGTATTGATAGGCATCGTGAAAGACCACGTAGGGCCGGCCGGCTAGCGTCGCCAGTTGGGCCGCTAGGTGACGGTCCAATTCGCCAAGACGCCGTGCCAGATCGGCGGCATTTTTACGGTAGAGGGCGGCGCGTTCCGGATCGGCTGCGGCCAGGGCGGCGGCCATGGTTCGCGCTATGGCACGGGCGTTCGCGGGATCGAGCCAGATATGCGGATCGGTGTTCGGATAGCCCTTGTGGGCGGCATGATCGTGGGCCGCCTTGCCGGTTCCGCTAAAGGCCCGCCGCGTCAGGCCGGGCGCCGCGATGAGATCAACAATCCGGGCCTGCCCGGCCAGGGCCTGCAGCGGCCGCACCAGTACCGTCTCCATGTGCGGCCCGACGCGAAACACGATATCCGCCGCCGCCAGCCGACGTGCCGCCGACGGCTTCAGGGCGTAAGCGTGCGGCGAGGCGCCGGCGGGAATCAACAAATGCGGAGACCCGGCACCGTCCATAACCGCCGCCGCCAGGGCCTGCAGCGGCGGCAGAGAGACGGCGACCAGGGGCAGCTCGGCGCCGTCAGCGGGCCCACCGAGCGTGGTCAATCCGGCGACCACGAAAAGCCGGAAGATATGCCGGGGCGCGGCGATAAATCTGGCAGCACCAGGAAATTTTGATCGTGTGCGCATGAAAAACTCTCGATTGCCGGAACGTTTCATATTATGTTATATCATTACATTACAAGCGTTATTTGCATGTGATCGTTCCATGCATTTTGCCGGATGGTTAGAGGAACGGAAGAATGGCTGGCTTGAATTCGAGGGCCGCAGGCGCGCCGCGAAACACAGGGCATGACCCGGTGGACGGTGGCGGAGCTGCCGGATTTCCGGCGCCGGGGCATGATCACGCGGCCTGCCGGGACACCGCCATTGCGCGGGCCGAAGGGCTGTGCGCGCGGCGCGGCGCGCGGCTGACACCGCAGCGGCGCGAGGTGCTGGACCTGCTGTTGTCGGCACACCGGGCGCTTGGCGCCTATGAGATTATGGACGCCATCGATTGGGAAGGCCGCAAGCCGGCGCCGGTGGTCGTTTATCGGGCTTTGGATTTTTTGATGGAACTGGGCTTGGTCCATCGGTTGGCCAGTCTCAACGCCTATGTGGCCTGTGGACATGGTGGCGATGGGCATGAAACGGCTGAGGGGACGCGGTTTCTGATCTGTACGGAATGCCGCACGGTGGCGGAAATCACTGGTCCGGGAATTGCCGAAGCGGTTCAGAACGAGGCCGCCCGCACCGGCTTTGCCGTTGAGCAGATGATGATTGAAGTCAGCGGCACCTGTCCGCATTGCGCCGATGCCGGCGCCGGAAGTTCCCATGGCTGACGGCGCCAGCGCCGCTGGCGCCACCGCGCCGCTGATATCCGCGACCCGCCTGGGGGTGCGCCGGGCCGGGCGCTGGCTGATCCACGATATTGACCTCAACGTCTCGGCCGGCGAAATCGTCACCATCATCGGTCCCAACGGCGGCGGCAAATCGACCTTGGTGAAGGCGCTGTTGGGTGTGGTTGCCCACGATGCCGGCACCATCCACCGGGCGCCCGACCTGAAAGTCGGCTATGTACCGCAGCGATTGGAAATTAACCGGGTGCTGCCGCTCAGTGTCGGGCGGCTGATGACAGCGACGCAGCGTGCGCCACGTGCCGCCGTAATGGACGCCCTCGCCGAGACTGGTGTTGATGCCCTGATCGATCAGCCGGTGCAGGTGCTTTCCGGCGGTGAGTTTCAACGCGTTATGCTGGCCCGCGCCTTGCTGCGGGCGCCGGACCTTTTGGTCTTGGATGAGCCGGTGCAGGGCGTCGACTACGCCGGCGAAGCGGCGCTCTATGAGTTGATCGGCTATATTCGGACGCGCCGCGATATCGGCGTCTTGATGGTCTCCCACGACCTGCACGTGGTCATGCGGGCGACCGACCGGGTGATTTGCCTGAACGCCCATGTCTGTTGTACCGGGGCGCCGCAGACGGTGACCCGCGACGCCGAATATCAGCGCCTGTTCGGTTCCAAGGCGGCAACGGCCTATGCGGTTTACGAACACCATCACGATCATGATCACGATGTGCATGGAAATGTGGTTGCACCTGGACACGATCATGATCATCACCATCACGACCATCATCACCGTGAACACCCTCATCATGACAGCGACGGGGCCGGTTAATGATTGATGATTTTATCCTCCGGGCCTGGCTGGCCGGGATCGGCGTGGCGATGATCGCCGGGCCGCTGGGCTGTTTCGTGGTCTGGCGGCGGATGGCCTATTTCGGCGACACCATGGCGCACTCAGCCCTGTTGGGCGTCGCCCTGGGCTTGCTGGCCGGTGTCGATCCGGCGCTCGGCATTATCGTTACCGCCCTGGCCGTGGCGCTGTCTTTGCTGGCGTTCCGCCGGGCCCGGCGTATTGCCGACGACACGCTGTTGGGGATTCTGTCGCACGCCGCCCTGTCGCTGGGTCTGGTCGCGATCAGCCTGCTGAGCTGGGTGCGACTGGACCTGATGGGCTATCTGTTCGGTGACATTCTGGCGGTGACGCCGGCCGATCTTATTTGGATTTACGCCGGCGGCGCCGGGGTGCTGGCGGCGCTGGTGTGGATATGGCGGCCCCTGTTGGCGTTGACCATCGACGAGGATCTGGCCCGCGCCGAGGGCGTGCCGCTGTTGCGTACCCAGATCGTCTTCATGCTGCTGATTGCCGCGACCATCGCCATTGCCATGAAGATTGTCGGCATTTTGCTGATCACATCGCTGTTGATTATTCCCGCCGCCGCGGCGCGGCGCCTGGCCCGCAGCCCGGAACAAATGGCTTTCGCGGCGGCTGTGGCCGGCGCCATTGCCTGTACGCTCGGGCTCTGGGGGTCGCTCAGCTTTGACACGCCGTCGGGGCCGTCGGTGGTGCTTGCCGCCGTCGTGCTGTTCATCGCCAGCCTGTTGCCGCCGGCCCGCTATAGCGGTTAGCCGACGACACTAGTCCCGGTTGGTGGCGTCGATGTGTTTCACATAATCCATGTCGCGTTTCAAAATATGCCCGGTCAGCCACTCGGAGACAAAGTCCAGAAACGGTTCGATTTCGATGGCGCCCGGGTTTTCATCGAAGGCCGTCTTGAAGCCGTGGACCTTGTCGCCGATCCGCCGGTGGATCGCCATGTGTTCGACCAGGTCCGGATAGCCGTTGGCCTCCAGCATCGCCTCTTCGCGCGCGAAATGGCGGTCGACATACATGACCAGTACATCCAGTGCCCGGCCGATGGTATCCGTGTCCAGGCCGTCGGCGGCCCGATTGTGAACCATATTGACCGTTGCGAACAAAGTCCGGTGGTCGCTGTCGATCAACGGAATGCCGGTTTCGAATTGATCGGACCATTCGACGATGGCCATGGTAGTCGCCTCCCCTGCACGATAACCCCGCCGGCATCAGGGCCGCGGATGTCGCCTACATTTTGTTGTAGATCACCTGCAAAGGCATGAAATTGATCTGCGTCAATTCACAGTTGATTCCGGGCCATGCCGGCCAGGTGTGCTATACTGCGCAGCCATGAGACGTTTGATGCTTATAATCTTGGCGGCGGTGCTGGTGAGTTGGTCCCGTCCGGCTGTCGTCAGCGCCGATACGACCGCCGACTGCGGCCGGTTTCACCTGAAAACGGACCGCAAGACCGGCAAAAAAAAGTGCGTCAGCGGTAAGCGCAAACAGCCGGGTGGGGCGGTGACGGTGCAATCCATCCGCCGCCAGCAACGCGCCGCGCAGCAGCTTATCCAGCGCGCCCAGAGATTGCTCAGCGGCGAAGACCTGAGTGCCGACCAGCGTCGCCGCGCCCGCGAATTGGTTGTCGAGGCGCGTCAACGCATCGAAAAGATCAAGCGGCAGACCAATCAACTGCGCCAACAGCAAAAACAGTTCGCCGATGAGGTCGCCAATGCGTCCAAGCAACGCTCCCGTGCCCAGCAGGAAATGTCGCGCGCCCTGGAACAGCAACAGCGTGACCTGACGCAACAATTACTCGCGCAGCAACGCCAGCTGTTGCAATCCCTACAGCGCAACCGCCAGGCGTTTCAGCGGCGCAATTGATGGCGTTTAATTTGGCGTGATTGCCGGCGCGGCTAGCTCTCTTCGTCGTACAACAACGTATATAAGATGCCGCTGACGCCGCCGAAGAACAAAATCATGCTGAAGAAAAGTCCACCAATGATCGGTAGGATATGGAGATCGTCCCATCCGAAATGCGGACTGACGACCGCGTTGACGAAGAGTGATAAAAAAACCAACAAATACCAAAGACTAAAACCGCCGCACACCCCCGCCAGCGTCACGGAGAACCGAAGCTTTGCGTTCGATTTGACAATTTCCGATTTGTTGTAGGCGCGCATGATATCTTCGGGTACCGAACGGATATCGGTAATGGTTCGCGACATATATTTGAAGGATCGGCGCCAGATCCACAGTAATCCGAGAGCAAATAGCCCCGACCAGCCAACCGTCCAGAAAAACAAATCGGACCCGCGGTCGATATACGGCATCAGTTCCTTGAAAACCATGTACGCAAGGCCGCCGCCGCCCGCCACCGGCACGAGGACAGTCAAACAAGCCCTGGAGATTGCATGCCCGGTTTCATTGGGTTGTCGCTGAATATCCTTTTGTATTTGGGCTTGTCTCGATTGAAGTGACGGAGAAGGCGTTGAGTTCGCCGCTTGTGCGGACAACTCATCACCGGCGATGCATTGGGCCTCAACCACATCCCAAATGCCGGCGAATTCCTTATTGGCGATATTCCGGGCCGCTATCTCGCGGTATTGGGCCTCACCGCCGCCCGGCGCCATATCGCGGCTGCCATCGAAATAGGGTGCCGCCACTGCGGCAAATCGGGCGCATTTATCGGCGGGTGTCAGGGTATGAGTGATATCGCCGTGACCTGCGCCGTCCGACACAAAAACGACGTCTAATTCGCCATCGCAGTAGTAGTTAAAAAAGTAGCGGTTTTCGTGATCGCTCAGGTCGAGGATTTGGTGGAATATCAATGGCTGTTTCGGATCGTCATAAATATAGGCCATCAACGACATCACGATGCCATCGGGCAGCGGGAATATCTCCGTATAGACCTCCTTGCGGACATCCTGCAAAGCGATATCCAGCCCGGTTTCAAGCGCCCATATTGGAATACCGTTCTGGACAGAAAACATCGGGGTCATCAAACCAGCCATATTTCAAAGCCAGTGTTTTAAGCCACCCGTGATCCGACGCCGATATGCGGTGCGAAAACTTCCCCACTGGAAAGTCTGGATCGCGCGATTGTCCTACTTGTCACGGGGGTCCGGATGAGTGCGGCGGGGGCCATCACGGCGTCCGCCGGTCCGCTGGTTGTTATCGATTTCTTTAGCCTCCTGGCGACGATCATCGTCTCGGCGGTCCGAACTTTTTCGGCGCGGTGCGCCCCGGTTCATGCCTTCAGCATTGTCATCGGCCATTAGCTATTCCCTTGATCATGATGTCGCCAATTCATTCGAAAGAATAGCATATAGCCAAATATCTCTTCTTGGCTAGTCGCAGTCCTCGATAGATGTGATAAATACCTTCCATTGCGGGCGCCAAAGCGCACTAGCCAGCCTTGAGGGTTCGCTCATCGGCACGGTATGCGTCGCCGTCATGGCTCCGGCGGAAAATTGATGAAATGGAGATCGGGCCGTCGGCCGCCCGTGACACTTATGATCCATTAGAGACGGCTGAAGGACGCGGCATGAGCCGCGCAACGACCTTCGCCAAACTCTTGTGGCGACTTTTAGCAGTTCAGCAGATGTGACCGGCTAAGGATATGCTGCGGGATTAGAAATTATAGCGAAGACCGGCCATGGCCCGCCATACGCTGACGTCGCCGGACAATTCTTCGCTGAGGTTGACACCGGTCGACGCGGCGACTTCCGCCGCGCCGGTACGGCCCGAACTTGCGCGGCCAAGATAGATGTACTCGCCGCTCAGCATCAGGCCCCAATTTTGGGTGAGATGATACCCCAACCCAAGGCGCGCACTGGCGGCCGGATTGGTCCGGGTGTTGCCGGGAAAGATGTTGTAGTTGCCGGCTTGGTTGAGGCCCTGGCGGGCATCGGTCGACACGAAGGCCAATCCGGCACCTGCCGCGCCTTCAAGAAATAAACGATTTCCCAAGGGGTGATCGTAGCCGACTTCGACCATGATCGCATGCGCATCAACCTGCATCAGTTGCTGAAAGGGGTTCCCGCCAAACGTCGCAAAGCCTTCGAATTCCATCTGATCAAAATAGGAATAAGCAAGCCGGACGAACATATTCTGGTTGTAGCGGTATCCCAACGCGGCCTGGACGCCCAGCGCGGTGTCGCTCTCGTCCGTATTGTCCATGATGATTTTGTCGCCTGATACGGCGCTCGTCGTGTTCGCGGCACCAATGGGATTCGAAAAGGTGAAATCGGAAACGTTGCCAATGCTGGTGCCGATGGCGCCATCAACGAAATAGCCTGGCTTCATGGCCATCATCGGTTCGGCTTTGGCGCTCAGCGCAAATAAACATGCACCGACGACGGCGTAACAAACTTTTGATATGGTTGATTTCATTGGCTTTCCCACAATCAAATCGGATTTTTTGTAAAATATTGAATATCTTGAAAAATTGCAATGTTTTGATGATATGGCTTTCGCCTTTCGCCCTATCACAGTATCCGCAACCGTGACGGCGCAGCGGCGATCGGAAAATCAGTGAACTGAAGATCCGGTCGTCAGCCGCCGGTGACGCTCATATGCCTGGCCACGGCGGGGCCCGAGCGGCCGCGTTCAATGATGAAGTCGTGGCCCTTCGGTTTGCGGCCGATGGCCTCGTCGATGGCGCGTTCCAGGGCCTCGTCGCCTTCCGAGGCGCGCAGCGGCGCCAACAGATCGGCGGCGTCGTCCTGGCCCAGGCACATATAAAGCGTGCCCGTGCAGGTCAGGCGGACACGGTTGCAGCTTTCACAGAAGTTGTGGGTCATGGGCGTGATGAAGCCAAGTTTGCGGCCCGTTTCACCAACCTCGACAAACCGCGCCGGGCCGCCGGAGCGGTAGGGTATATCGGTCAGCGTCCAGGTTTTCTCCATGCGCTCGCGGACTGTCGACAAGGGCAGGTATTGATCCACTCGGTCGCCGCCGATATCGCCCAGCGGCATGGTCTCGATCAAGGTCAAATCGAAGCCTTCATCACCGCACCAACGGATCATGTCGTCGAATTCGTGCTCGTTGAAATCCTTCAGGGCGACGGCGTTGATTTTGACTGCCAGGCCGGCGGCCTTGGCCGCCTTAACGCCTTCCATGACCTGGTCCAATTTGCCCCACCGCGTGATCTGCTGGAACTTTTCGGGGTCGCGGGTGTCCATGGAAACGTTGATCCGTTTGACCCCGCAATCGACCAGTTCTTCGGCGAAGCGCGCCAATTGGCTGCCGTTGGTGGTCAGGGTCAGTTCCTCAAGGGCGCCGGTTTCCAGATGCCGGCCCAGATTGCGGAACAGCGACATGATGTTGCGCCGGACCAGGGGCTCGCCGCCGGTAATCCTGAGCTTCCGCACGCCCTTGCGGACAAAGGCTGAGCACAGACGGTCCAGTTCTTCCAGGGACAGGACATCTTTCTTCGGCAGGAACGTCATGTCTTCCGACATGCAATAATGACAGCGGAAATCACAACGATCCGTCACCGAAATGCGTAGATAACTTACGTGGCGACCGAAGGGGTCGATCATTTCCGTCACGAACGGCATCCTTCCCAAGGGGCCCGGTTCTAGCCCGGTTTTAGCCCGGTTTTAGACAGCCCAGTGCTCAATAACCCAGTTTTGGCCGGCGGCGCGAAATTTACAAGCACCCGCGCTTTCAATCAATCCGGCCATGTTTCTCCAAATGTAGGCATGCCGGGACCAATTGTCGTCCCCAAAATTAGCAGGGACATTCACAACTCTTACGTTCCTTCGTCATCGACCCCGTCCAGGCCGCGGGCCTTCATGTCGGCGGCGGCCTGTTCGCGCAGTTCTTCGCGTTCGCGCAGATAATCGTCGGTGGTCCGGGGTATCGGCACGGTGCCGTGGGCCATGGGTTGCGTGTCGTCTTCGGTCATCGCGATGACCCGGCAGTCCTCGCACATTTTTAGGCGGTCCAGGGCGTTAGCATCAGCGAACATGGAATGGCCTTCAAGTTTGGTGACCATGTGTTCGATGGTTGATTTGGTGCCGAAGGCCTTGCCGCAGCGGATGCATTCAAACGGTTCTTCCTCCTTGACCACCTGATGGCTGCGCGCCGCCTCCAGAAAACTGAGGCGCGGCGTTAGCGAGATCACACTTTCCGGACAGGTATTGCGGCACAGCCCGCACTGCACGCAGCTTTGCTCATTGAAGGACAACTGCGGCAGGTCCGGGTTGTCCTTCAGCGCCCCCGTCGGGCAGGCGCCGACGCACGATAAACACAGCGTGCAGCCTTCAATGCGGACCTCGACGGCGCCGAACGGCGCGCCGGCGGAGAGGTCGAGAACATCAACGGGGCTCGGCGCGCTTTCATGCAGAGCCTGCAGCGCCTGGTTCATCACCGAGCGCTTGCGCCCCATGGCCATGAACTCAGCCGCCGGCATGCCGGGCATGGCGTCGAAGCCATAAAGTTGGTCTTCGAGGGCGGCCGGATCGGTCGTCTCGATCACCGTGAAGCGCCCGGCGCCATACCCCAGCCCATCGGCAACGCGCTCGGCCAGGGCCATCTCACCGTTCAGACCGTCCGTTTCGCCGCTTTGCGCCGGCCCGACCAGGACGCCAACCCGCTCAGCGCCGTAGGCACCGGCAACCAACAGGGTTTCCAGGCCAATCTGCGTCACCGTATTGACAACGAAGGGCAACACGTTGGCCGGCAGGCCGCCGCCGGCGCGGGCCATCGTCGCAATCATTTCCTCGCCCCAATCGCCGTCGTGGACAAGCACCACGGGATTTGCGCCGCCGGCGTTTCGATAGGTCATCAGCAAGGTACGCAGACGCAAATGCAGGGCATCGCCCGCCGGCAGGGCATATTTGGCGGCGCCGGTCGGACAAACGCTGGCACAGGTGCCGCAGCCAGCGCAAATGTAGGGATCGTAATCAACCTTATCGCCGGCCGGCGTAATGGCGCCGGTTGGGCACACATCCAAACATTTCGTACAGCCGACGATCTCGTTGCGGGCGTGGGCGCAAAGATTGGCGTCGTAATCCACATAGCGCGGCTTTTCGAAACTGCCGACCAGATCGGTCATCTCCAACATGGCGTCGGCGACACCGGCCGGATTTTTTGGATCGGGATTGAAATAGCCGTCGCGTTTTTCAGGCGCGTTGACCAGCGGCGTGGCGGCGCGCAAATCCAATATCATATCGCATTCGATGACGCCGTCCTGGCCGGCGCCGCTGAATTCCAGGCCGCTGCGGCCCGACGGTGATGCCGGCACGGAATCTTTGATGCTGACCTCAAACTGACCCAGATGACCCGATGCCTCGACAGCCCGGCCCTGAAACACCGGCACGTCCATGACCCGCGGCGCCGTCAATTCGCGGCCTGGTTCAACAACCACGGTAACCTCAAGGCGGTCAGCCAGTTTTGCCGCGGCGTCCAGGGCTTCGTCGCCGGCGCCCAGGACAAGAACCGCGCCTTCGGAGTCCATGGCGACGGCGCGGGTATCGGGAATGTTCATGGCCGCTTCGGTCAACAGCGCCGCCATTTTCGCGGTCAGGTTGGTCGACGCCTTGCCGGCGGGCTCGCGGCTCCACCCGGCCTTTTCACGGATGTTGCAAAACCGCATGGCCGGCGCGTCGGCATCCATGTCGGTAACGGCCTCCAGAAAGATCGGGGCTTCCTGAGTGCAGGCGACCAGGACGCTGTCATTGCCGGCCGCGGCCGCCTCGAAAACCTCCAATTGGGCCCGGCAGAGCTGGCTGATAGTATCGGGGGCGGTGCCGCCGAGCGCACCTGCCAAGGCCTTGGTGTCCATGGCCATGGTACCTTCGCAGCTACAGAATAGGACCTTTTTGCCGTTCAATTCCATGCGTTCTCGGCGCCCGGGGGTCGCCGCTCCTCCGGTGATTTTTATGGTTGCATCTGTATTTAAGGTGCGCCGGCTGGTTTGTCCGCAAAAAATGACATTGTTGAGGTGGCGTCACGGCGCCGTCTTATCTATATTTCGAGTGGGGAAAGGGTGTCGGACCCTTGGCGCCTTCGGAAGGGAGAGCATTATGGATAAGCTGAAACTGATCGCCGAAGAGGCCGTCACTGAAATAAACGGGATTGTCGGCGACGCCGGCGCCGGCAAGCACGATGAATTGTTTCAGGTGATCGAAGCCGCGGTCATCAAGGCGGTATTGGAAGGCCAGCACCGGGCTGTCGACGCCTGTATCCAATATCCTGAAGCGGATCAGGACATCGCCCACAAGATTGCGTCCGAAATCCGCCGCAAGAACGATGCCCTGATTGCTAATCTTTCCAGCCTGCGTTAACCGGCCGCTTCCCCGGTCGGGGTATCGGCCGGAGGCCGGATAGCCGGGGCCTGTCTCAGGCCATCCGGGCGCGCAAATCATCGACCACCGAATGGCCGCGCTTGGTGGCGAAGAACGAACGCGTCATATGCATGACGTAGTCGCCGCGCTGGTTCTTGCCCGAATGTTTGACCCGGACGATGCCGGCGGTCGGCCGGGATTTCGACTCGCGTTTATCCAGCACCTCGGTCTCCGCGTAAAGCGTATCGCCAACGAACACGGGATTGGGCAGTGTGATCTCCTCCCAACCCAAGTTGGCGATGGCTTTTTGGCTGGTCGATGACACGGCCATGCCGGCAATCATTGCAAGCGTCAGGGTTGAATTGACCAGATACTGGCCGAATTCCGATTGCTCGGCGTAATTCGCGTCAAAATGAACCGGGTGGGTGTTCATGGTCAGGTTGGTGAACCAGATATTGTCGGTTTCCGTGATCGTCCGGCCGGGCCAATGCTCATAGGTGTCACCGATTTCGAAATCTTCATAATAGAGGCCCGGATCCTCACGAAACCGCTGTCCCTCGACGTGGGTCAACCCGCTCAATTGCCGTGTCATGTCTGTGTCCTTCATCCGTGTTGAGAATGCGCTCGGTTCACACCAGCACCGGAGTATTGACCATTTATACTGAAATGCGAAGGCACCACTGATCGCGTTGGCATCAGCCCGGATTGGCCGCCGAAATGACCCAGGATGACGAATCCATGACGATGCCTTCAGTGTTCATCTTCTGGGCGTTGATGGCGGCGGCCAGGTCGGCCTCGATGACGGCGCGTTTCGCTTCCGCCTGTTCGCCGGCTTCGCGGAACACCTCGCCGGCCGGTCCGATGGCCAGTTGAAAATTGATGGCATCCTGGACCGTGCGCCCGACCAGCACCGGCGCATCGACCCGCTCAAACCGAATGTCTTCGAAGCCGGCGGATTTCATCATGCCGGTGACCATCGCTTCGCTTTGCATGGAGAACGGGCCCGGCCCACAAGTCTGCGCACCTTCACCCGGCGCAGGCAGATGCTTGAGGACGATTTCCTTGGCCATGCTGAGCCACGGATTGTCCTCCGGCGTGCGCCATACAATGTGGGTGACGGTGCCGCCCGGCTTGAGCGCTGAGCGCATGTTGCGCAGTGCCGCCACCGGATTGGAGAAAAACATGGTGCCGAACCGGGAGAACACGAAATCGTATTCGGGTTGGAATTTCATGACCAGGGCGTCACCGTTGGCGAAGGCGACGTTGTCGATATCCTCTTCGGTCGCCTGGATGCGCCCGAAATTCATGAACGAGTCGCAGCAATCGACGCCGGTGACGAAGCCCTCGGGCCCGACCCGCCGGGCCAGTTGGATGGCCGTGTCTCCAAATCCGCAGCCCACATCCAGCACACTGTCGCCCTTGTTGACCCGAAGCGTTGGGAAAATGGCCTCGCTGTGATGGGTCAGGCCATCGACGAGGATGTGTTTGAAGCGGATGAATTTGGGCACCAGGACGGTATTCCAAAAATCGACGAATTCCGTATCGCCTTCAACAAGCGTTGTCATGGTCAGGTTCCTTTGTGTTTATGAGGCCGCGCTCCGCGAAAACGGCACCGGCCGGGTTGGGTTTCAAATGGGCGGACGATTAAGCCGCGTAGCGATGTCGGCTCGGATGACTTTGCAGGTGCCGCTGGGCCAATCGCATGACCGGCGCCGGGTGGGTCAGCGGCAGCATGTGGCCGGCGCCGTCGATGGTTTCCAGGCGCGCCGTCGGCAATTGCGCCGCCAGCAATTCGGCGATACGCCGCACCGGCGGCGGCGACAAATCACCGCGCAGGATCAGTGTCGGGGTATGCAGGTGGCGGTAATCTTCATGGCGCGCCGGGTCGGTGCAGGCGGCCCAGAAGTCCAGGGCAAGTTTCGGCGTCAAACGCATCAAGGCGTGTTGACGGTCCGTATCCAGCCGGCGCCAAGTGCCAGGGCCGTTCCAATAATCGACAAATCTTGCCATGCCCTTGTGGAAGTTGCCGCTGGTGACGGCGTCCGAGACGGCGCCGGCGATGCCGGAAATCTCGCTGAACAAAATCCGATCAGGATCTTCGCCCTGACGCAAGACCTGGAAGGCGACTGGTTCGATCAAGGTCAACGAGCGCACCCGGTGCGGCTTGTCCATGGCCAGACGTAGCGCCACGGCGCCGCCATAGGAATGACCAACCAAGTGGACCGGTTCAACCAGCCGGTCCATGATGGCGGCTATCCGGTCGGCTTCGCGGGCCAGACTGATGGGGCCGTCACCGCGCCAACCGTCGCTATCACCGTAGCCACAGAGATCCGGCGTGAGCACGTGAAACCGCGATCCCATGCCCTGATGAAAGGCTTTCCATTGAACCGATGAACTGGCCGACGAATGCAGGGCGATCACCGGCTCGCCGCTGCCGCTTTCCGAATAGGCGACGCGCGCCCCGTTGAATTCCATGTTTGGCATTATGTTGGCCCCCTAGTGCCGTCTTCCCCATGCGGCGTGCCGCGATGGCCGGTTTCATAAGGGGATTTGCAGGTGTTGACTGTGACGAGTGTCACAATTTGAAATAAATTGTAAAAAAATGAAAAAAAATGTCATTAAACGAACATATAAATACAACCACTATGCTTTTGACGTCGTCATTTTGGAACACTGGTCGAGGCTCGAACCAGCACCGCCATTAAAGAAATTCGCTTTGTTCATGGGTCTTTTCGCCTTAGGCATGAGTACCGCGAACTATTGCGGCACGGCTTTTGGGAGACCGGCATGAAGGGTCAGGAATTTGACAACGATATCGCTTTGGTCACTGGCGCGACCTCGGGGATCGGTCGGGCCGTGGCGCGGGCCTTGGGCAAGGCCGGGGCGCGCACTGTATTAAACGGCATCGGCCGCGAGGCCGCCGCCGACGTCGTCACTGAGATCGAAGCCGCCGGTGGCGCCGCGTCCTTCGTTGACGGCTCTCTGGCCGATGCGGATGGTTGGAAATCCGTGCTGGCGGCGGCCGAGGCCGCCTACGGGGGATTTTCCGTGTTCGTCCACTGCGCCTCACCGCCGCGCACGGAAACGCAAACCGTGCTGCGGGTCAGTGAGGCCGAATGGGATGCCATGATCAACACCAACCTGCGCTCGGGCTTCTTCCTGGCTCAGGCCATCGCCCGAAAGATGCGCCAATCGCAGATCCGCGGCCGCATGGTCTTCATGACGTCGCTGCATGCGGAAACACCGCGCAACCTGCCGCACTACAGTGCCGCCAAGGCCGGCCAGGCGATGGTTGTCCGGGAATTGGCGCGGGCGCTGGGGCCGGATGGCATCCGGGTCAACGGGGTCGCGCCGGGGGCCATTCCGGGCGGCGGCTTCAAGGCCGATGTGAGCACATTGGAGCGGCAAATCCCCGCCGGCCGCACCGGTACGCCGGAAGATGTCGCGGCGGCAACGCTGGCTTTACTTTCGGATAAGCATTGTGGCTACGTCACCGGCGAAATCCTCGCCGTTGATGGCGGTCTGGCGCTTTATAACTGGCTTGGTCGGCCGGAAAATTTGGACGCTTAAGTGCCCAGGCCGCAGGCCTCAGCCAGCAACTCATAAGACCGCCGCCGGTCTTGTTGATCGTGGGTCCAGGTCAGCACGACGACTTCGTCGATCTCATAGGCCTTGGCCAGATCCTGGAGTTTGCCGGCCAACTGATCGCCGGAACCGATCAACGCGCCGTCACGAAGCTGATCCAGGCGCGCCTGTTCGGCAGCGCCCAGTTTAAGATCGGCGAACGCTTCGGGCGCGTCGATGGCTTGCAGGGCGCCGCGCTCGCGCGACAGTTTCCAATGTGCCCGCGACAGGAACAGGCGTTCCGCCTCGGCCTCGGTTTCGGCGGCCAGGGCCCAGACGCAGACATTGGCGATGGGTTCGGGATAGCGCGCGCTGGGCCGGTAGTTGCGCCGATACAAAGTAAAGGCGCGCTCAACGCCGCGGCCGTCCGTAATGAAATGCGCGAAGCAATAGGGAATGCCGAAGTGCGCCGCCACCTGGGCACCGTAATCTGACGTGCCCAACATCCACATCTCCGGCGAAGAGGGGCTTTGCGGGTGCGCGACCAGATCGCCGTAGGGATGGCCCTCGGCCAACGAATCGCCACCGACCCAGGCCATCAGGTCGCGGACATTGGACGGGAAATGTTCGGCGTCTTCCATGGCGTTGGGGTTCAGCGCGTGGGCTGTCTTGCCGTCTGATCCCGGCGCCCGGCCCAGCCCCAGATCGATGCGACCCGGCGCGATGGCTTCCAGGATGCGAAACTGCTCGGCGACTTTCAACGGCGCGTAATGCGGCAGCATGACGCCGGCGCTGCCGATCCGGATGCGTTCGGTCGCCTGGCCGATGGCGGCCATGATGATTTCCGGCGCGGTGCCGACGATGCTCGGATGGTTGTGGTGTTCGGAAACCCAAAAACGGTGATAGCCCAGTTGTTCGCAATGTTGGGCCAACGCGATCGTATCACGGACGGCTTGATCTTCCGCCAACCCGACCGCCGCCGTCGATTGATCAAGAACGGAAAGTCTCAGCATCAGTCTTCGGCGTCCAGGTCATCGAAGACCTTTTTGACGTGGCGCATGGTGTCCAGCGCCGCCGGCATGCCGCAATAGACCGCGGTTTGCAGCGCTGCCTCGACGATTTCCTCGCGGCTGCAGCCGTTGTTGATCGCACCTTTCAGATGCACCTGCAATTCATGCGGGCGGTTCAGCGCCGTCAGCATGCCGACGTTGATAAGGCTGCGGGTCCGGCGGTCCAGACCCGGCCGCGCCCAGATGGCGCCCCAGCCGTATTCGGTGACCAGATCCTGCAGCGGCTGCATCAGCTCATCGGTCTGGGCCAGGGATCGGTCCACATGGGCATCACCCAAAACCTCGCGGCGGGCTTTCATGCCGGCGTCATAACGTGCGTTGCTCATGGATTCCTCCGCAGTTTGGCCGGCCCAAATGGGCGCCGGTCCTTGTCACCTGTTATACCGCCGACGGCCATGCGGGGCCATTTCATTTGAAGTTCCCCGAAAACCCGTCAAGGATAGCTCGGGGATTCTAGGAGACCGGAACGATGAGGCTTAAGGATAAAATCGCCATTGTCATGGGCGGCGGCCAGCAGCCCGGTGAAACTGCCGGCAATGGCCGGGCGGTGGCGCTTCGCTTCGCCCGGGAAGGCGCGACCGTAATGGTGGTTGACGTCAACGAAGAATGGGCCGCCGAGACGCTGCGCGCCATTGAGGCGGGCGGCGGCACAGGTTCGGTGCTGGCGGCGGACATCACCAGGGAAGCCGACTGTCAGGCGGTCGCCGAGACCTGCGCCGAACGCTACGGCCGCATCGATATCCTGCACAACAACGTCGGCCGCTCACAAGGTGACCGCGGCACCACGGAGATGGCGGTGGCCATGTGGGAGGAACTGATGGACATGAACCTGAAGGGCATGTTCATGACCTGCAAGCACGTGCTGCCGATTATGCGCCAACAGAATTCAGGCGCGATTATCAATATCTCTTCGACCTCATCCATGGCGGCGCGCCAGACCATCACCTACAAGACCTCGAAGGGCGCCATCAACACCATGACCCAGCATATGGCCTTCGAAAACGCGGCTTATGGTATTCGCGTCAATGCCATCCTGCCGGGGCTGATGGATACGCCGATGGCCATTGAACGCCGGGCCCGCGAACGCGATGTGGATCGCAGCGTGGTACGGGGCGAACGCGACGCCCAGGTGCCCTTGGGCGGCATGGGAACCGCCGAAGATGTGGCCAATGCGGCGTTGTTTCTGGCGTCCGACGAAGCCGCCTACATTACCGGCGTGCTGTTGCCTGTCGATGGCGGGCTTTTGGTCAAGATCGGGTAATTGCCGGCATCGTGATATAAGATGTTCGGCGCAAAGTGAATGCGAACGGAGGATGACAAATGGCCGCTTATCTCATTGTGCAATTGACGGTGCATGACCCGGAGACCTTTGAGAAATACCGCGAACTGGTGCCGGCGACTTTGGTGCCTTATGGCGGTGAATACATTGTCCGTGGTGGCGAGATGGAGGTTATTGAAGGCGATTGGCCGCACCCCCGGTGTGTGTCGATCAAGTTTCCGGACATGGCCAGCGCCAAGGCCTGGTATGGGTCGGAGGAATACGCGGGCCCGATGGCGCTGCGTCACAGTGCAGCCACGACCAATGCAATTCTGGTCGAAGGTATTTGACCGCGCGATAATTGGAATGCGTGGCGCATCAACATGAAACGTGCCAATCCCATTGTTTTGTCGTTGCTGGGGCTGGGCGCCCTGTTGCCCATTCTGTTGATTTGGGAATTTGGCATCGAAGCTCAAGTCCTGGGTGAAGTGGAAAGCGATTCCGAACACTGGCGAGATGTCATCACCGGAATGGCTGGCGGGTTGCTGGCCTTGGTGATTCCGATAATTTTGCTAATTCGCGATCAACGCCGCCGCGGCGCCGCGGAAGCGGTTCTTCAAGAAGCCATTGAAACGATCCCCGATGGCTTCGTTCTTTATGACGCGGACCATCGGTTGGTCGTTTGCAACAAACGGTTCCGTGACTTCTATAGGTATACGGATCTGGAAGCCGCGCCGGGGGTGACACGCTCCGAACTGGGTGCCCTGGATGCCGTGCGCGGCGCTACGGTCGATGGCCACGGCGGCGCGGCCTATCGGGAGTTGCGCCATACCTTCCGGAAAGGTCCGGCCGGCGAGCAGGAACTGCGGTTGGCCGATGGCCGCAACATCCTGACCCGGGAACGAACGACGGCAGCCGGCAGCCTGGTCAGCGTGCAGACCGATGTGACGGAACTTAAGGCGGTGCAGGCCGCCTTGGCGGAAAGCGAACAGCACCTGCGCGAAGCCCTGGAGAACATCTCCGACGCCTTTGTCTATTTCGATGCTGAAGGACAATTGGTTCTCTGTAATGAGAACTATCGCCAGCTGTTCGGCTATACCGAAGACGAAGTGGCGCCGGGGGCGACCCGCCAGCAACTGGGTGACATTGACGAGACGCGCGGATTTCTAGGCTCAATGGATGAGGCCGGCGCATTCCGCGATACCCGGCGCGATCAGTTGACCGGCGAGGCCGCAGAGATGACCTTTCGGATGGCTGACGGGCGGTGGATTCTCAGCCGGGCGCGGAATATGGAAGGCGGCGTCGTCAGTATCCAAACCGACGTAACCGATCTCAAGAACGCCCAAGCGCGCTTGCAGGCAAGTGAACAACTGCTGCGAGACGCCATTGAAAGCCTGGAAGAAGGGTTCGTCTATTTCGACGCCGATGACCGTCTGGTCGTCGCCAACAGCCGCTACAAGGAAATGTTTCCAGCGCAAAAACATATCCAGCCGGGCATCGCTTTTGCAGATGCGCTGAAGCTGTCTGTGATGGCTGGTGAGGTGCCGGCGATCCGCGGCAACGAAGACGAATGGATGGTTCGCCGTTTGGCTCAGCACCGAAGCGCGACGCCAGTCGACGAACAGCATCTGAACAGTGGCCGCTGGGTCAAGGTCAGCGAACGCCGGACCGTCGGCGGCGGCAGTGTCGGATTGCGGACTGATGTGACCGCCTTAAAGGAAAGCCAGATGAGCGCCGAGGCGGCAAACCGCGCGAAGACCGAATTCCTGGCCCACATGAGCCATGAGTTACGCACGCCGTTGAATTCGATCATCGGCTTTTCGGAAATCCTGCGCGAACAGGTTTTTGGCGACCTGAAAGCGCCCTACCTGGAATATGCCGACGACATTCATCAATCGGGTGTTCACCTGCTGACATTGATCAATGATATTCTGGACATCTCAAAGGTTGAAGTGGGTGAATTGCAGCCGCTGGAAGAGGACGTGCGGATGGCCGATATTGCCGCCGATTGCCTTTCCATGATGCGCCCGCGGGCCGTCGACAAGGGCCTGAAACTGGATATCGATTTGGCGCCCGGCCTGCCCCTGTTGAAGGCCGATATGCGCCATATGAAACAGGTCCTAATCAATCTTTTGTCGAATGCCATCAAGTTCACGGCGCATGGTGGCCAGATCATCGTGATCGGCGAACACGACGCCGGCATGGGACTTCGTATCTCCGTGGTCGATAATGGGATCGGCATTCCAGCAGATGATCAGGCACGGTTGTTCGAACCATTTTCGCGGATCGAAAATCCCGAATCGTTGACCCAGGACGGCACCGGCCTCGGCCTCTATCTGGTTAAGTCCATGACCGAATTGAACCAGGGCTGGGTGAGCCTTGTCAGTGCGGTGGGTGAGGGGACGACGGTCACATTGACATTTCCGCCCGACCGGCTGGTCGCGTCGCCCGTCGATAGCGCCGTCAGTTCGCTGGATTGACGTTCGGGAAAAATGCCTGTTGGCCTTTGATGGTGTAGCTGGCAATGGCCGTCTGGCCGGCCGGTGAGATAATCCAGTTGATGAAAGCCTGCCCGTCCCTGGCTTTCACATGAGGGTGTTTCTTCGGATTGACCAATATGATGCCGTAGGGGTTGAACAAACGGCGATCGCCCTGCGCAAGGATGACCAAATTTCCTTTGTTGGCGAATTTCAGCCACGTGCCCCGGTCGGTCAGGGTGTAGGCATTCATCGCCGATGCCGTGTTCAGGGTTGCGCCCATGCCTGATCCGGTTTCCCGGTACCACCCAGTGTCGCCCGCCCCGGTGTCGACGCCCGCCGCCTCCCAAAGCGCTTGTTCTTTTTTGTGGGTGCCGCTGTCGTCTCCCCGTGACGCAAAACGCGCCTTCCACAACGCAATGCCGGCGAGGGCCGACGTGATGTCCTTGCTGGCACCGACACGCGCCGGGTCAGCCTCCGGGCCGACGATGACGAAATCGTTGTACATGACATCGAAGCGTTTGATCCCGTAGCCGCCGGCCACGAAGTTTTCCTCCGACGGCTTGTGATGAACGAACAACACGTCCGCGTCGCCGGCTTTCGCCAGGCGGATCGCCTGACCCGTTCCGACCGCAACGATCCGTACCGCGATGCCGGTTTGCGTGGTGAATTTCGGAACGATGTGGTCATAGAGCCCGGCATTGCGGGTCGATGTAGTCGACGCGACGGTGATAAATCTTTCCGCCGCCGCCGACTGGCCGATCAACACGATGCTGATGGCGACGATTGAAAAGAAGGTTCTGAAAGGCACTGCGGTCATATATTTGTGTTTCCAGTTAGGGTGCCGGGTCGATGGTCTGTTTTTCCTGGCGCCGGTTGTCCCGGCCCAGTCGCCACCATAACAACTCGCCTTTGACGAAGGCCTGCGCCAGATCATTCTCAGGCGCCGCAAAGAATTGCGGCGCCGGTGCGCGTTCCAGGATGCGGCCGCGATTCAGAAAAATGATTTCGTCGGCCAGGCGCCGGGCCTGGCCCAGGTCATGGGTAGTCATGATAATTCGCGTGCCTTCGGCGTGGATGGCTTGGACGATTTCTTCGACCGCGTGGGTTGCCGCCGGGTCCAGGCTTGCTGTCGGCTCGTCCAGGAACAGGACCTGTGGCTTCAAGGCCCAGGCCCGGGCCAGGGCCAGTTTCTGTTGTTCGCCGAATGACAGCACACGGGCCGGATTGTCACGCAGCCGCCTGAGGCCGCAACGGCCCAGAACTTCGTCGATGATTTGCAGGCGCGCCGGCTTCGCATGGCCGCGCAGCTTCAGGGCAAAGTCGACGTTGGCGGCGACCGAACGGCGCAGCATGACCGGACGCTGGAAAACCATGGCCTGTGCGTTGCCGGGGCCCCGGTCGCTGCCTGGGCCGCCGCCCGGCCCGCGCCATTGGATGGTGCCCGCCGACGGCGTCAACAGACCATGGCATAGCCTCAGAAACAGGCTTTTGCCGGCGCCGTTGGGGCCGATGATGACGGTTCTGGGGCCGGCGTCGAAGCTGCAGTTCACGTCCTTGATAAGGCGCATGCCGCCGATCTCAAAGGACACGTCAGCTAATTCCAAAGGCAGGATAGTGCTGTTCATGTCCATGGCCTCAGGCATGCCGGCGCTGGGCCGTTTCCTTGATCACGAAAGCGGCCCCGTTGACGCACGTCGACAGCACCAGAAGGATCAACCCCAACCCCAAGGCCAGGGCCAGATCACCCTTTGAGACCTCCAACGCGATCGCCGTGGTCATCACCCGGGTCGCGTGATCGATGTTACCGCCGACGATCATCACCGCGCCGACCTCGGCGCTGGCCCGCCCGAACCCGGCCAGCACGGCGGTGACCAGGGAAAACCGGCCATCCCATAAAAGCGCCGTCAGGGCGCGGCCCGGCCCGGCGCCCAGCGAGCGCATCTGTTCTTCATATTCAGCCCACAGGTCTTCGATGACCTGGCGCGCCAGCGACGCGATGATCGGCGTCACCAGGACGACCTGGGCGATGATCATCGCGGTCGGTGTGAACAACAGCCCGAACACGCCAAACGGTCCGGCCCGGCTCAACAATAAATAGACGATCAAACCGACGACGACGGGCGGCAGGCCCATGAAGGCGTTGAGCAAAACGACAATGGCCATGCGGCCGGGAAATCTGAACAGCGCCACGGCGGCGCCCAGCGGCAGACCGATGACGGCGGCGATGAAGACGGCTGTCAGGCTGACCTGCAGCGACAGGGCGACGATTTCCGTCAGTCCGGCGTCAAATCCGGCGACCAGTGAGAAAGCGGCAGCGAAGGCATCGCCGAAATCATTCATTCACCCGTGTTCCACAATTTCGTTCCGGGGATTTCAAGCACACGGCCTCCAATTTGGCAAATCTCCTGCCGCGCGCGCCTTGCACGGAAGTCCTTGGATGGACATCATATCGCCCCATATATCTGGTGATGTCGAACGGGCAAAATTTGAACATGAAAATGAGCGGCGATATGGAACCTTTGATCACCCCCGACCCCACCAATCCGAAGTTGACGGAAAGGGTGGAGGGCATTGATCACGACGGCAAGGCGGTCACCACGTCGGTCACCGTTGAGCGGCCGCTGACGCTTTTTTTGAATTCGCGCGAGATCGTCACGATGATGACCATCTGCGACTATCCGGAATATCTGGCTGTCGGTTATCTGGTCAATCAGAACATGCTGGGCCCCGATGACGAGGTAACGGGCATCGATTTCGATGAGGAAATTGAGACGGTGGTGGTCCGAACCACCACGGAAACCGACTTCGAAGACAAGCTGAAGAAGAAGACCCTGACATCGGGCTGTGCCCAGGGCACGGTGTTCGGCGACGTCATGGAAAGTTTCGAAGATGCCAAACTGCCGCCGCAGGCGGCGATCCGAACATCGTGGCTTTACACCCTGATAAAAACGATCAACACCGCGCCCAGCCTCTATCTGGAAGCCGGCGCCATCCATGGCTGCGTGCTGTGTCAGGAAGACCGGGTGGTGCTATTTATGGAAGATGTCGGCCGCCATAACGCGGTCGACAAAATCGCCGGCTACATGTTTTTGAACGGCATTGGCGGCGGCGACAAGATATTCTACACCACCGGGCGGCTGACCAGCGAAATGGTCATCAAGACGGTGCAGATGGGTATTCCCATTCTGGCCTCGCGGTCGGGCTTCACGGCCTGGGGGGTCGATCTGGCCCGCCAGGTTGGATTGACGTTGATCGGCCGGGCCCGCGGCAAGCGGTTCGTGGCGCTGGCCGGCGGCGACCGGATTATCTACGACGCCGATCAATCCGAGATCGATGACGAACCGGCGCAGATGCGCCGCAAAGGGGCGTCGGCATGAGTTCCAAGACGGTCGGTGTCTTGCTGGCCGGCGGCCTGGCACGGCGCATGGGCGGCGGCGACAAAAGCCTGTTGAACCTGGGCGGCGACCGTATTTTGGACCGGGTCATCGATCGGGCGGCGCCGCAGGTGGATACGTTGATTTTGAATGCCAATGGCGATCCGGCGCGTTTTCAGGAATTCGGCCTGCCGGTGGTTGCTGATGTGCTCGGCGATTTCGCCGGGCCGTTGGCCGGCGTGCTGACCGGCATGACCTGGGCGGCGACGAACGCGCCCGAGGCCGAATGGCTGGTGTCATTCGCCACCGACGCGCCGTTTCTACCGGTTGATTTGGTGGCGCGGCTGATTGATGGCGTCGCGGACGGCGCCGCCGACATGGCCTGTGCGCAATCCAATGAGCGGACCCATCCGGTCTTTGGGCTATGGCCGATCCGGTTGATGAATGAACTGCGCCGCGCCATGGAGGAAGAGGACATGCGCAAGATTGATCGATGGACGGCGCGCTACAAGATCGTCCACGTGGCGTTTGACGTGGGCGCCGACGGCGTCGATCCGTTTTTTAATGTCAACCGGCCGGAGAACCTGGAAGAGGCGGCGCGTCTTTTGCAAACCCGAGGCGCCGCATGAGTGCTTTGGAAACCATGCGCGTCGGCGTTGTTGTCGAGCGTCGCGACATCGACAGCCGCTGGGTTGATTACACCTGGGAACCGGTGGCCGTTATCCCTGGCGCAGCGCCGCTGGAGGACGCCAGCGAATGGCTGGCCTTGCGGTCCGGCGAGGGCTGGCAGCATTTCCTGATCGGCACCTTGGATATTGAACTGTTTCGGCGTGAAACGGAGGGTTACCGGGCCAATCTTTCCAATGATCCGGCCCATGTTTATGTCGTTTTGACGCGGGGCACGGAAGCCGATGAGCCCGAGATCATGCCGTTTCTGGCGACGGTCTGCCCGTACGAGGCGGAAAGCTATACGGAGGGCGATGAAGAAATCGTTGAGGGCGTTCCGATGCCCGATGAGGTCGGCGCCTGGGTCCAGCAATTCATTGATGCGCATCATGTCGATGAGCCGTTCAAGAAACGCAAAAACAAGCCCTACGACCCGCGCAAGGGCGGGTTCTCACGCCAGCCGCCGCGTGCCCTCAGGGACGGCAATGGCAGCGATAATGGTGGCAACAATGGCGGCAACAATGGCGGCGGAAATGGCTGAGCGGGACGAAGGCCGGCTGGCCAGGTGGTCGCGGCTGAAGGCCAAGGGCGGCGCCAGCAATGATGAGAACGCCGCCGCTGTCCGGGTCGAGGAACTGCCGACCGAGGAGCCCGACGAAGACGACCGTGGAATGACCGGCCTTGCTGATCCGGCAAGCCTGCCGGGCGGTGTCCAAAACCGGAGTTTCGTGCCGCCCATGCCGCCCTTGGCATCGCTGGATGAGACCGCCGGGGATGAGACCGCCTATGAAGCGCCGCCGCCGGAAGCCTTGGCCATGCTGCAAGGCGACGTTGCGCATGATGCAAGTCCCGACGCCATTCCTGACGCCGTGCCCGACGGACTGACCGATGCGCTGGATGTTGAAGAACGGCCGCTGACGGTGGAAGAGGAAGCGGCGGTCAGTGAATTACCACCCCTGGAGAGCTTGACAAAGGAGTCAGATTTTACGCCATTCCTGGCCGATAATATCCCCGAGTTCATACGCAATCGGGCGCTAAAAATTCTTTGGCGCAGCAATCCGCTGTTCGGATTTCAAGACGGTCTGGATGATTATGCCGAGAATTACCGGGTCATCGACAAATTGATTACGGCGGCGACGGACTCGATCTACCGGCCGGGTAAGGGATACGCGGTCATGGAAGAGGATGAGATCGACGATGAGGCAGATGATGAGCCAGATGATGAAGTTGGCGACGGGCGTGAAGAAACAGGCGGTGATCCGAGATCAGATCAGGCCCCTGACGTCGTCGATGATCCACCGGAAGTGGCGGAAGAAGTGATCGTGGCGGACGCTAACGAGACGGCGCCGGCCACTAACGAGGCGGCGCCGGCCGACGCCCCAGATGAACAACCGGCAGCATCGGCAAATGGCCGCCCGAGATCCGATAAGAACGGCTGAATGACTTGCTGCAACAGAAATTTCGGTCTTTCCGCATGGTGAAAAATATTCCATCGGGCGGCGGGCGTTGAATTCGCAAATTGAGACGCGATCTGTTGCATTGCAATATTTTTTGAGAAGGTCAATCAGCGTTGCTTTGGATTGAGAATGCGTCCGGTAAGGCCTTGAATATAACTTCATATTATATTTTTATATAATAAGAGTTATTATCACCATTTGTATTTGATAAAATTCCCGCACAACAATTCCCTCTTAAATGTCGCATTGCAACATCACGAATCATTTCAACTAGTTTTATAGACCATTGAGAATAAACAATAATTTTTGAACGAATGCGGCTTGAGAGCATCCGAATCACCGTTGACTTGAAGACGCGTTTGGCGCGATACTTAATTGTGGCGAGGCCTGTCAGAGGCAGGCCGGGCCATGGGGAGGACTCCACGCATCAGCGTGGCAACAATGATAAGGACGGCTTGTGGAGGCGGAAATCCTTTCGGAAACCGAGGTTCCTGTGGAACACGGTCTACCGGATAATGCTAATAACCAACAACTGGCCGGCATATCCGATGAGGATATGCTGCGTGCCAACTTGTATGGTCTGCTGGCTCGGATGCTGACGACGCCGCCGTCCGACGAAACCCTGGAAATCGCTCGCGGATTGGTCGATGCCGATGACGGCACGGCGATCGGTGGGGCGTTGGCAAACCTGGGGGCGCTTGCCGTCCGTACGCTGCGGACCCAGGCGGAGGATGAGTTCACGCGGCTGTTTTACGGCTTCGGTGCCGGCGGCGAGATCACCCCGACGGCGTCATTTTATCTGACCGGTTTCATCAACGAAAAGCCGCTGGCGAATTTGCGTCAGGACCTGGCTGAATTGGGAATCGCGTTGTCGGGTTTGAACAAGGAGCCGGAAGACCACATCGCCTTCCTGTGTGAAGCCATGCACGGCATGATCACCGGAGCGTATGGCACTGAACTTGCGGGCCGGGGAGCGACTTTGGCGAAACAGAAATCATTTTTTCAGCGGCACCTAGCGCCTTGGGCGGCCAGGGTGTTTGAGGATTTGGAGGGCGCCGAAGCGGCGGTCCTTTACATGCCGCTTGGCACCGTCGGTAAATTGTTCATGACGGTGGAAGCCGAGGCATTTGAGATGGCGGTCTGAGGCGACGGCCTGAAGACCGTGAAGTGACGAAACACGTGACGTGTATTTGGGAGTTAACAGTAGGGAGAGACCAATGGCAGACAAAGATGTCAAAACCCTGCCTCGACGTGATTTCTTGAAGGCCGCCGGTATCACCGGCGCCGCTGCGGGTGCAGCGGTTGCGCTTTCCGGAAAGGGCGTCGAAGCGGCGGTCCCTGAAACCGGCAAACAGACCGGCTATCAGGAAACCGAGCACGTGATGAAATATTACGAACTCGCAAGGTTCTAACCACAAGCCATAGGGAGACTATTTCTATGCTCACGAAAAAGAGCAACGGGGTGGCGAACGGCCCCCGTCTGAAGAAGGCCCTGGCTGGTGTGATCGGCGGCGCCATGGACCGTCGGACGTTCCTGAAACGCTCAGGACTCACCGCTGGAGGGGCCGCGCTTGCGGCCGCCACGCCTTTGGGCATGGCGAAACAGGCGAAAGCCCAATCCGCAAGTAACGCGATCAAAAGGATCAAGTCCATCTGCACCCACTGTTCCGTCGGCTGCACCGTCATCGGTGAAGTGGCCAACGGCGTATGGGTCGGGCAGGAACCGGGCTTCGAAAGCCCCTTCAACTTGGGTGCTCACTGCGCCAAGGGTGCGTCCGTGCGCGAACATGCGCATAACGAACGCCGCCTGCGGTACCCGATGAAGTTGGAAGGCGGCAATTGGAAGAAGCTCAGTTGGGATGCGGCCATCAACGAAATCGGCGACAAGATGTTGTCCATCCGGAAGTCATCCGGTCCCGATTCCGTGTATTGGTTGGGGTCTGCCAAGTTCAACAACGAGCAGTCCTACCTGTTCCGTAAGTTCTACGCCTTCTGGGGTTCCAATAATGGTGACCACCAGGCGCGGATTTGCCACTCGACCACGGTTGCCGGTGTTGCCAACACCTGGGGCTACGGCGCGATGACGAACAGCTACAATGACATGCATAACTCGCGTGCCATGTTCCTGATCGGCTCGAACCCGGCCGAAGCGCACCCTGTGGCCGTACAGCATATCCTGAAGGCGAAAGAGCAGAATAACTCGGCGCTCATCGTTTGTGACCCGCGGTTCACGCGTACGGCGGCCCATGCCGACGAATACGTGCGCTTCCGTCCGGGCACCGACGTCGCCCTCATCTGGGGTATCTTGCACCACATCTTTGAAAACGGCTGGGAAGATAAGACCTACATCAAACAGCGCGTTTGGGGTATGGAGCAGATCAAGGCCGAAGTGAAACAGTGGACGCCTGAAGAAACCGAGCGCGTTACCGGCGTGCCGGGATCTCAGCTTCGCCGTGTCGCCAGAACGCTGGCCAATAACCGTCCGGGCACCATCGTGTGGTGCATGGGTGGCACCCAGCATACCAACGGCAACAACAACACGCGGGCCTACTGCATCATGCAACTGGCGTTGGGCAACATCGGCCGTCAGGGCGGTGGCGCCAACATCTTCCGCGGTCACGATAATGTTCAGGGTGCCACCGATTTCTGCATCCTGTCGCATTCGTTGCCGGGCTACTACGGGCTGAAGACCGGTTCGTGGAAGCACTGGGCGCGGGTTTGGGATGTCGATTACGATTATGTCCTGAAGCGCTTCGCGTCTAAGAAGCTGATGGAATCGAAGGGCATCCCGGTGAGCCGCTGGATCGATGGCGTTCTTGAAGACAAGAAGAACATCGATCAACCCGACAACCTCCGGGCCATGGTTCTTTGGGGCCATGCGGTGAACTCACAGACTCGTCTGCCGGAAATGAAGAAGGCGATGGAAAAACTGGATCTGATGGTCATCATCGATCCGGTGCCGACCTTCGCGGCCGTCATTCCGGACCGCCAGGACGGTGTCTATGTGTTGCCGGCGGCGACGCAGTTCGAAACCTATGGGTCGGTGACCGCATCGAACCGCTCACTGCAATGGCGCGACAAGGTGTTTGATCCTCTTTACGAATCGCTTCCGGACCATACGATTATGTATAAGTTCGCGAAGAAGCTCGGTTTCGACAAAGAGATGTTTAAAAACATCAAGGTGACCAAGGACGAACCCCTGATCGAAGACATTACCCGTGAGTTCAACAAGGGTATGTGGACGATCGGTTACACGGGTCAGTCCCCCGAACGCCTGCGCGCGCACATGGCCAACCAAGCCACCTTCGACAAGACAACCCTGCTCGCCAGGGGCGGTCCGGTGTCGGGTGACTACTATGGTTTGCCGTGGCCTTGCTGGGGTACGGCGGCCATGAAGCACCCGGGAACGCCGGTTCTTTATGATCCGTCGAAACCGGTGGCCGAAGGTGGTCTGAACTTCCGGGCGCGCTTCGGCGTTGAGCGGAAGGGCGAAAACCTGTTGGCTGAAGGTTCCTACCCGGTGGGTAACGAGCTCAAAGACGGTCACCCCGAGTTCTCCATGGCCATGCTGAAAAAGCTGGGCTGGGACAAGGATTTGACCGCCGATGAGCTTGCCGCCATCAACAAGGTTGCCGGTGATAAGACCAACTGGAAGACCGACCTTTCGGGCGGTATCCAGCGGGTTGCCATCAAGCACGGTTGTGCGCCTTTCGGGAATGCAAAAGCGCGGACCGTGGTCTGGACGTTCCCCGATCCGGTGCCCTTGCACCGCGAACCGCTGTACACGCCCAGGCGCGATCTTCTGCCGAAGTACAAGACGTACAAGGATAAGAAGGCTTACCGCCTTCCGACCATGTACGAGTCCATCCAGAAAAAGGATTTCTCGAAGGACTTCCCGACGATCCTTACCCAGGGCCGTCTGGTTGAGTACGAAGGCGGCGGCGACGAAAGCCGGGCCAACAAGTGGCTGGCCGAACTGCAGCAAGACATGTTCTGTGAAGTGAACCCCGTTGATGCCAATAACGCCGGCATCCGCGACGGTGCGGACATGTGGGTCCATTCGCCGGAAGGCGGCAAGGTACTGGTTAAGGCACTGGTCACTGAGCGCGTCGCGGCGGGTGTGGTCTTCATGCCATTCCACTTCGGTGGTCACTGGCAGGGCAAGGATCTCAGAGCCAAGTATCCATCAGGGGCCGATCCATATGTGTTGGGCGAAGCGTCCAACATGTGCGGCACCTACGGATATGACTCGGTGACCCAGATGCAGGAAACCAAAGTCACCCTTTGCAGCATCAAAGCAGCGTAAGGTAAGGAGGATAAATCATGGCAAGAATGAAGTTTCTTTGCGATGCCGAGCGCTGCATTGAATGCAACGCGTGCGTCACAGCGTGCAAGAACGAGCACGAGGTGCCGTGGGGCGTCAACCGGCGCCGGGTCGTTACCATCAATGATGGCAAGCCCGGTGAGCGGTCTATTTCGGTAGCCTGCATGCACTGCTCCGACGCGCCGTGCATCGCGGTCTGCCCGGTGGATTGCATCTACCAGTCCGAAGAAGGCGTGGTTCTTCACTCGAAAGATCTTTGCATCGGGTGCGGCTATTGCTTCTTCGCTTGTCCCTTCGGTGCGCCGCAGTACCCACAAGCGGGTAACTACGGCAGCCGTGGAAAAATGGACAAGTGCACCTTCTGTGCCGGTGGTCCGGAGGCCGATAACTCCACCGCCGAATTCCAGAAGTACGGCAAGAACCGCCTGGCGGAAGGCAAGCTGCCGCTATGCGCCGAAATGTGTTCGACCAAGGCTCTCTTGGGCGGCGACGGCGACATGCTCAGCAATATCTACCGCGAGCGGATCGTCAGCCGTGGCTTCGGGTCCGGCGCCTGGGGCTGGGGCACCGCCTATCAGTTGAAGGCGGGGTCGTAAGACCCAACCGGTAACGAATGGGTTGGCGGCGGTGTCCGGGTAACGGATTCCGCCGCCTTCCGTTACCCTATGGAAGCACGAATTTGGCGCGCGCCAAGTGCCGCCGGTGAGGTATGCAGTGTTCAGGGATGACGAGGAAAAGAGCGCCATGAAGGCCCGAAAGTCTGTTGGAATTTTATCCATCTTGATCGGTGTTTGTCTGATGCTTAGCGGTTGTCTGGATGATAAGCACGATCGGATAACCAACTTCGAACCCGGCGTCTACAAGGGTAGAGCAGATACAAAATTGACGGATACCCAACGCAAGGTATTGCTGCGTCGTGCAGCGCATCAAAGCGGTATGGCGACGGCTTCCGGCGGCGGCGGCGGCGGCGGTGTCAGCGCACCGCCCGTATCCGGTTCCGTGCGCATGCCGGAAGATTCCATGGCCCTATATGGCCGCTTGAACGCGCGTGCGGCAAATCAAAGAGGACCGTGACCATGCGGCGAAAGCCGCTGCAGAAATTTGTGATGAGGGCTATGCAGGGGAAAGGAAAAAGGCCATGACTGGCGTGAAAATGCGGCGTTTGTTGGCGGGCTTGGGGATTTTCCTATTGGCCGGCTATGCAAGCCTTGTCGGGTTTACTCAATCACCAGGATTAACCGTAACGTCGGCGGTCGCGCAAAGTGGCGGGCAGGTTCCCGGCAATTGGTCAGGTAATACCAGCGACGCTGAGTTTTGGCGTCTGGTCAAAAAAGGCGTCAAGGGCACGGTCAGTATTCCCGATAAAAAGGCCGGGCAACTGGTTCAGATCGACGGCGATGAACTGCGCGCGTTCCGCAACAACCGGATGGCCAACGCGGGTTATCTGTTACTTGGCATGGTTTTGATTCTGGTTCTGTTTTTTATTTACCGGGGCCGCATCCGTATCGAGGCCGGGCCCGATGAAGCGGGCCGCAAAATTGAACGTTTCAATGCGTTGGAACGGTTTACCCATTGGCTGACGGCGTCGTCGTTTATTATTCTTTCGCTGAGCGGCCTCAACATGCTTTACGGCAAATTGTTCCTGCCGGCGATGATTGGCAAGAGCGCCTTCGCGACATTAACCTTGTGGGGCAAGATGACCCACAACTACATCGCCTGGGCGTTTATCATTGGTATCGTCATGATGTTTATCCTGTGGGTGAAGGACAACATCCCGGGCAAGACCGATCTGCAATGGCTGGCCGTCGGTGGCGGCCTGTTCACGGAGGGGCTACACCCGCCGTCGAAGCGATTTAACGCGGGCCAGAAACTGGTTTTCTGGTCGGTCATTCTGGGCGGCCTGATACATATCTTCACGGGCCTGGCTTTGTTGTTTCCCTTTGAGATTCAGATGTTCGCCGGCTTCTTCAAGATCGTGAACATGTTTGGTTTCGCCTATCCAACGGAGTTGTCGGCACTGCAGGAAGTCCAATACGCATTAATTTGGCACGGCGTATCGACGTTTGTCATGCTGGCCTTGATCATCGGTCATATCTACATCGGCACATTGGGTATGGAAGGTGCGATTGACGCCGTCGGCGATGGCATGGTTGATCGCAACTGGGCGAAAGAACATCACGGCATGTGGGTTGAGGAAGTGGAAAACACGGCGCCGGCCGAAGCCGGGCAGCAACCCGCGGAATGAGGCCGTTTAGGAGGATAAAAAGATGACCGGAGAAAAATGGAAATCGTTCTGGATGGGGACCCTCACCGCGATCGCCATTGCCGTCGTCGCGGGCGTTGTCATGAGCAATATGGGCACGACGGTGGGTGAGAAGTTCTCGTCGTCCAGTACGCGATTGTAGCGCTCACGCTCACACAATTCATTCGCAGATGTTGGCCGCGTCTAACTTGGGCGCGGCCGATTTCATTGCGCGGGTTTATTCGGCAGCCGCCGCCGACGGTGCGGTTGGGCTGACGCGGACGGCGCAGAATTTGAACTCGGGAATTTTGCCGATCGGGTCCAACTGTGGATTGGTCAAAATGTTGGCCGCGGCTTCGTGGAAGCAGAACGGGATAAAGACCATGCCGTCGGGCACATCGCGGTCAGCGCGAACCTGAATATCGACCGCGCCGCGCCGGCTTTCAACTCGTACCGTATCGCCCGGACCGATGCCCATTTCACCCATTTGGTGCGGATTAATGCTGACCGTCGCCACCGGTTCCAGCATGTTCAGGGTTTCGGCGCGGCGTGTCATGGCGCCCGTGTGCCAATGTTCCAGCATACGCCCGGTGGTCAGCACCAAGGGATAATCATCATCGGGAAGCTCGTCCGGCGGCGTTAGTTGCGCGGCGACCAGCTTGGCGCGCCCCGACCGGGTCGGGAAGCCGTCGCCGAAAATGATGGCGTTGCCGGGTTGGTCTTCGGCGTCGCAGGGGTAGGTGACGGCATCTTCGCGTTCCAGGCGTTCCCAGGTGATATTGTCCAGCGACCGCATGGTCCGTTTCATCTCATTGAAGACATCGGCGGGACCCGTGTAGGTCCAATCCAGGCCGATGCGGTTGGCGATCTCCTGGATAATCCACCAATCCTGGCGCGCGTCGCCCGGTAGCTTGATCGCCGGGCGGGCCAGTTGCACCTGCCTGTTGGTGTTGGAAAAGGTGCCGGTCTTTTCCGGGAATGCCGAGGCCGGCAGGATCACGTCGGCATGGAAACAGGTTTCAGTCATGAAGATGTCTTGGACAACCAGGTGTTCCAGCATGGCCAGGCCGTCGCGGGCGTGCTGCACATCCGGGTCCGACATGGCCGGATTCTCGCCCATGATATAGATGCCCTTGATTTCGTTGGCGTGGACGGCGTCCATGATCTCGACCACCGTGAGGCCCCGTTTGGTGTCCAGATCGACGCCCCACTCGCTGGTATAGATATCGCGGATGTCGTCGGCTTCGACGGATTTATAGTCGGGATAGAACATGGGAATCAGGCCGACATCTGAAGCACCTTGCACATTGTTCTGGCCGCGCAGCGGATGCAGTCCCGTGCCGGGCCGGCCGATCTGTCCGGTGATCATGGAAAGCGCGATCAAACACCTGGCGTTATCGGTGCCGTGGACGTGTTGGGAAATACCCATGCCCCAGAAAATGATCGAGCGTTCCGAGGTGGCGTAGGTGCGGGCCACAGTGCGAATGGTTTCCGCGTCAATGCCGCAGACCTCGGCCATTTTTTCCGGCACGAATTTTTTGGCGTTCTCTTTGATTTCGTCGAAGCCTTCAGTCATGGCCTGGACATATTGTTCGTCGACTAGGCCTTCGTCGATTATCGTGTGAATCATGGCACCCAATAGGGCCACGTCGGTGCCTGGCTTGAACTGCAACATATGATCAGCATGACGGCTCAGGCCCTGACCGCGCGGGTCGATGACGATCAAGGTGGCGCCGCGTTTGGCGGCGGCTTTCAGATAGGTCGCGGCGACGGGATGGTTCTGGGTCGGCCGGGCGCCGATGACGATGATGCAATCGGAATCATTGGCCGCCGTAAACGGTGCCGTGACGGCGCCCGAACTGACACCTTCCATGAGCGCCGCAACGCTTGAGGCATGGCAAAGCCGGGTGCAGTGATCGACGTTGTTGGTGCCGAAACCCTGACGCACCAACTTCTGAACCATATAGGCTTCCTCGTTCGAGCCTTTGGCGGATCCGAAGCCGGCCAGCGCGTTTGAGCCGTCGCGGTCGCGGATGGTTTTCAGGCCACCGGCGGCCAAATCCAAGGCCTCTTCCCAGGTGGCTTCGCGGAAATGGGTGAACGGATTGGCGGCATCGACCGTGTCGTGGCCATCCTTGGCGACACCGTCCTTGCGGACTAGGGGCACCGCCAACCGATGCGGATGGCGGGAATAATCGAAGCCGAAGCGGCCCTTGACGCACAGCCGGTTCTGGTTGGCCGGGCCATCGCGGCCTTCGACGTAGAGAATTTCGTCGTCCTTGACGTGAAATGTCAGTTGGCAGCCGACGCCGCAATAGGGGCAAAGGCTGTTTATTGCAGCATCGGCGCGGCCGCGGAAAATCTGTCGGTCATCAACCAGGGCGGCCGGCATGAGGGCGCCTGTCGGGCAGGCCTGAACGCATTCGCCGCAGGCGACACAGGTGCTGTCGCCCATGGGATCGGCCATGTCAAAGATGATCCGCGATTCGGCGCCGCGATGCGCCATGCCGATAACGTCGTTGACCTGAACTTCGCGGCAGGCCCGGACGCACAGATTGCAATGGATACAGGCATCCAGGTTGACCGCCATGGCCGGATGCGAGGTGTCCGCCGCCGGCGTTTCGTTGCGGGCCGGAAAGCGGCTGCCGCCCAGGCCGGCATCGTCAATCCAGTGCCAGAGCAGCGAATCGGGATCGTGGGCTTTGACCTTCTCCGGCTGATCCGCCAGCAGAAGTTCAAGAACCATCTTGCGGGCCGTCTTGGCGCGTTCATTGTCGGTGGAGACGGTCATGCCGGGCGTTGGGGTGCGGCGGCAGGACGGCGCGAGCACGCGCTCGCCCTCGATTTCGACCATACAGGCACGGCAATTAGCATCCGGACGATAGCCTGGTTTGTCGCGATGGCAAAGATGCGGAATGGTGTTGCCCAGGCGCTTAGCGACTTCCCATATGGTCTCGCCGGCGGCGGCCTCGACGTCGTCGCCGTCCAGAGTGAAGGTAATGGGCTCGCTCATGTCACGTCCTCCGCAAAGAAGCGCAGTGCGCTTTCCACCGGGTTGGGGGCGGCTTGGCCAAGCCCGCAGATAGACGCATCGCGCATGGCGGCGCTCAATTCACCAATCAAGGCGGCATCCCAGGTCGGCGCGTCAATGAGTTTCAGCAATTTTTCGCAACCGACGCGGCACGGCGTGCATTGGCCGCAACTTTCATATTCGAAGAAGTGGATCAAGTTGCGGCAAATGGCGCGCACGTCGTCGCGGTCGGAAAAAATGACAACCGCCGAAGATCCAATGAAACATCCGAACTCATCCAACGTGCCGAAATCCAACGGCAGATCACCCTTATCGGCCGGCAGTAGGCCGCCCGAAGCGCCGCCCGGCAGGTAGGCCTTGAACGTATGCCCGTCCGCCATGCCACCGCAATAATCGTCAATCAGTTGGCGGACCGTGACGCCGGCGGGAGCCAGCCGGACGCCGGGTTCCTTGACCCGGCCCGACACGGAATAAAAGTGCGGTCGACCTTGATCCTGATACCAGTTCGGGCCATTGGCGACGATGTCGCGCAGCCAGAACATGGTTTCCACGTTGTTGATCAGTGTCGGCCGTTTGAATAAGCCTTCCTGGGCCGGGAAGGGCGGGCGGTTGCGCGGCAGACCGCGTTTGCCCTCGATGCTTTCCAGCATGGCCGATTCCTCGCCGCAGATATAGGCGCCGGCGCCGCGCCGCAGATGCAGTTCAATACCGCCGGTCAATTCTTCCGCTTCCAGGCGCGCGATTTCCTTGAGCAACAAGGCGCGGACCTCCGGGTATTCGTCGCGCAGATAAATATACGCGGCTTCCGCCTCGACCGCCCAGGCGGCAATCAACGTGCCTTCCAAAACGCGATGCGGGTCGGACTCAAAACAATGACGGTCCTTAAATGTGCCCGGCTCACCTTCGTCGGCATTGATGGCAACCAAGCGCGGTTTCGGCGTGCCTTTCAGGAACCCCCACTTGCGGGCCGTCGGGAAACCCGCGCCGCCAAGGCCGCGCAGACCGGACTCATCAACGCAGCCCGTGACCTCGTCGCGCTGTCGCTGGCCGTCCCGGCATTCTTTCCAGATTGCGTAACCGCCGTCCGCTACGTAGGTGTCGAAATCCTTATAGGGCGGTAAATCCGCCGCACTGTGGCCGTTGTCTGCGGCTTTCGACACACTTTCCGTATTGGCGTGATGTACCTGACGCTGACCGACCACGGCCACCGGCGCGCGGTCACAAGCACCGACGCAAGGCGCGTGGACAACCCGAACCTCGGCGCTGCCCGCGTATCGTGTGGCCAGATCGGCAAGCAGACCCTGAGCGCCCATCATCTCACAGGTCATGCCGTCACAGACCCGGACCGTCAGTTTCGCCGGCGCGGCCGCGTCTTCCTTGACGATGTCGAAATGGTGGTAAAACGTGGCGACTTCATAAACTTCGGTCATCGCCAGTTTCATTTCGCTGGCCAGTGCCGCCAGATGTTCGGCGGATAGACGTTTGTAGGCGTCTTGAATAAGATGCAGGTGCTCGATCAGCAAATCGCGCCGTCGCGGGCGATCGCCAAGCAGGTCATGAATTTCCTGAGCCGCCGTGTCCTCAACCTGACGGCCTTTTGGCAGAAAGGGCGAGGGGTTGCCGCGGCCGGGCCGCTTCAGGGTCGTGGTGGTGGTCATTTGGTGGCTCTCCCCGGCGCCGGTTGTTACCGGTTTCTAGCGGTTTTGGCGATAATTGGCCATGCCTGATCGTTACTTGGAATAATGTATACCAGAGTACTTCCATTCAACAAAGAAATCACTTTTCCCGGCAATCGCGGTGCGCCGCTGGCCGAGGGTGATCCTTTGATTAGCCTCAATTATAATGTAAAAGTCTGATCCGAAACCAACCTAAGTCTCAATGTAATAAATGGGGGTATACCCTGTGCAGATTGATCTCGCGACCGTCCAACTGCTTCAGTCGCGGTTATTTCACGATCTCATTGGCGCCGCCAGCGCAATTGGCACCGGCCTGGAATTCATGGCCGATGATGCCGCCGACGGTGCCGCGCTGGGTTTGGTGCAGCAAAGTGCTGACCGGTTAACGCGACGGCTCGATTTTTATCGTGCAGCCTATGGCTTGGGCGGCGGTAGACAGGGGAACTTGTCTTTGGAGGATGCCGTGACCTTGTCCGATGCTTGGTATGCGGACGCCAAGGCGGCGTTAACATGGCCGTCGGCTGACGTCCGCGCGGCGCTGGGTTCTGTTCCGCCGATGACCCTCAAGGTGCTGATGATCATGACGGTACTGGCCGAGGAATGCCTGCCACGCGGTGGTGAGGTCACGGTTCAATTGAGTCGGTTGCCGGAAGGCATGGGCATGGCCGTTATAGCGGCCGGTACAGGGGCACGGCCACCAGATGGCGTTCTTGGTGCCTTGGCCGTAGACGAACCGGCAGAGCCGCTGAGCGCACGCAGCGTCGTGGCATTTTTCGCGGCGTGCCTTGCTGGCCAGCAGGGCGGCCGCATCGAAGCCGCCGCGGGTGCCGATACGGTTGAATTCGCTACGCTCATGCCGGCTTTATAGGCGGAAGATTGGGTTGCAAAGAGAAACATTCTGAAACGTTCAAATCGATGATCTTCAACTAGTATAACCGCGACGAAAGAATATCCGGTGGCGAGACGGCCGCTGAAACAATATCCGAGGCGGCTCAACACGTGCCCAATTTTCGGAGTTGTTTTCTGCGAAATGGAGCTGCAGGATTTATGAATAACCGATATCGGCGAGCCGCACGCATGGCGCACTGTGCCGAATGGAGAGAGAGAAATGGACGACCTACTTACAGAATTTCTGACCGAGACCACAGAAAACCTTGCGGTGATCGACGTCGAATTGGTGAAGTTCGAACAGGATCCGCAAGACGAAGCGATCCTCGGTAATATTTTCAGGTTGGTCCATACGATCAAAGGCACCTGCGGCTTCCTGGGCCTGCCGCGGTTGGAATCGGTGGCTCATGCCGGCGAGAACATCCTCGGAAAGTTCCGCGATGGCGTGCTGCCGGTGACCCCCGAAGCTGTGACGCTTATTCTCAAATGTATTGATTGCATCCGCGACCTGCTGGGTGATCTGGAAGAGACCGGCGAGGAGCCGGACGGCGAAGATACGGAATTGATCGCCGAATTGAATGCCATGGCTGACGGCAAGGCGGCGGCGCCTGCCGCCGCACCGGCACCGGCACCGGCACCGGAAGCTGGCGCGCCGTCCGCCAATCAATTTGGTGCGCCCGTTGCCGCCGAACTGCTGGCCGAAGTGGAGGCCGCCCAAGCCGACGGTGTCGCGGCGGCGTCCGATTCACAAATGCAAGCCGAGGCCGAAGCCGAAAGTGCTGCCGAAGGCGCCGATGCCGGGCCGGCGGATGCGCCATCTGCCAATCAATTTGGTGCGCCCGTTGCCGCCGAACTTCTGGCCGAGGTGGAAGCCGCCGAAGCGGCCGGCGTTCAGGCCGCATCAGCGGACCAGTTGGCCGCCGAGATGGAAACCGAGCGTGCCGCCGAACAGGCCGCCGCGCCGGCGCCCGCCGCAGAGCCGGAAGAACCGGTTGAGGCGCCGGCCGCCCAAGTCCCGGCCAAGGCCGACAAGAAGGCCGCACCGGCGAAAAAAGAAAAAGGCGAAGCGAAAGAATCGGCCGTCGCGCAATCCAGCATCCGCGTCCATGTGGATGTTTTGGAAGACCTCATGACATTGGTCAGTGAACTGGTGCTGACCCGCAACCAGCTGCTGCAAATGGTGCGCGGCATGGACGATAATGAATTCACGGTTCCGCTGCAGCGTCTCAGCCATATTACGTCGGATTTGCAGGAAGGGGTCATGAAAACCCGTATGCAGCCCATTGGAAACGCCTGGGCGAAATTGCCGCGAATTGTCCGCGATCTGTCGGTTGAGTCGGGCAAGCAGATTGAACTGACAATGCTGGGTGCTGAGACGGAACTTGATCGTCAGGTCTTGGACCTGATTAAGGATCCGCTGACCCACATGGTTCGCAATTCCGCCGATCATGGTTTGGAAATGCCCAACGAACGGGCCGAAGTCGGCAAGCCTGAGAAGGGCTCTATCGTTCTCAACGCCTACCATGAAGGCGGCCATATCATTATTGAAATTCGTGATGATGGCAAAGGCCTCAGCATGGATCGCATCCGCGGCAAGGTCGTCGAGAACGGTGTCGCGTCGGAAAGCGAAATGGAAGACATGAGCGATCAGCAGATCCAGCAGTTTATTTTTGCTGCCGGTTTCTCGACCGCCGAAAAGGTTACCAGTGTATCGGGCCGTGGTGTCGGTATGGATGTGGTGCGGACCAACATCGAAAAGATCGGCGGCACCATTGAGCTGATCTCCATTGAGGGCAAAGGGACGACCTTTACGATTAAAATCCCGCTCACGTTGGCCATTGTTTCGGCGTTGATTGTCGAATGCGCCCGCGAACGTTTCGCCATTCCGCAAATCAGCGTACTGGAATTGGTTCGGGCTTCAGCACATTCCGAATACAGCATCGAGATGATCAACGAATCGCCGGTCTTGCGGTTGCGTAACCGCTTGCTGCCGCTGGTGACCTTGCGCAATCTTCTTAAGCTGAAAAGCCCAGCGCCGAAATTGCTTGAGGCGGATACGGAAGACGCGGCGGATGCGGATGCAGACGATGCGGAAGCGCCGACGACAAGTGTCAAAGATGAAAACGCGCCCCTGGCGGCCGGCGATGAGGTTTTCATCGTGGTCACCCAAGTCGGTGCGAATACGTTCGGCATTATTGTTGACCGGGTCTTCGATACGGAGGAAATCGTCGTCAAGCCGGTGGCACCTATTCTGCGCGATATTCCATTCTATTCGGGCAACACCATACTGGGCGATGGAAGTGTCATTATGATTCTCGATCCGAACGGGATCGTCAGTGCCGTCGGCAAGTTGGACGCTGAAGCTGCCGCCGACAAGGGCGACCGCGCTGTCGCCTCGCATGCCGATCAAAAGACCTCCATGCTGGTGTTCCGCGCCGGTGGCGCCGAGTTGAAGGCGGTTCCGCTGGCCCTCATCGCGCGCCTTGAGGAAGTCAATATGGCGGACGTTGAATCGTCGCATGGCGAAATGATGATTCAATACCGCGGTCAACTGATGCCGCTCGTTCCTTTTGATCAAATGCATCAATGGAAAACCGAAGGCCGCCAACCGATCCTCGTCTTCACGGACAACGACCGGTCCATGGGGTTGGTCGTCGACGAGATCGTTGATATCGTCGAGGATCAACTAAAAATCGAGCTGACGGCGGACGTTGCCGGCCTGATCGGCAGCGGCGTCATTGACGGCAAGGCCACGGACATTATCGATGCTGGGTATTTCCTAACCCAGGCGTTCTCCGACTGGTTCGGTTCTGCCGAAGAGGCAAGTCTTGACGCCCCGGAGACCAAACGGGTGCTGCTTATCGATGACAGCCCGTTCTTCCGCAATCTTTTGTCACCCTTGCTGTCCGTTGCCGGGTGGCAGGTGACGACCGTCGAATCGGCCAGTGATGCCTTAGCGATGCGCGATAACGGCATGAAGTTCGATGCTATCATCAGCGATATCGAGATGCCGGAAATGGACGGCTTCGAATTGGCCAAGGAAATTCGCGGCGACGCCCGCTGGGGCGGTGTTCCATTGGTCGCCTTGTCCGGACACGCAAGCGAGGAAGATTTCCAAAAAGGCCGCGACGCCGGTTTCAACGATTACGTTGCGAAGTTTGATCGTGAAGCCCTGGTGACCTCCTTGGCCCAAACGGTCGCCATGGCCGTCAAGGAGAACATAACGAACAGATAGACTAACGGGGCTGCGGCTCGGATTGTTGAGGAACTATACTAAGCACGGGAAAGAATTCGCGGAGGCATTGCAAGGTACCCCGGTGATCGGCATAATCACATTGAGATGCACCGATGGCCGGGGCCGTTTGCTGGCTTCGGCGACGCAGGGGGTAATCGAGTTTCAACCATTTTGGATCAGTAGGTCGCGATAAACGATGAAATCGTGTTTGATTGTTGATGACTCTAAAGTCATACGCATGGTCGCCCGGAAAATTCTCCAGGAGCTGGAATTTGAAACCGAGGAGGCTGCGGACGGCCAACAGGCTCTCGACGCCTGTTTGGTCAAGTTACCGGACGCTGTCTTGTTGGATTGGAACATGCCGGTCATGGACGGGCTTGAGTTTCTGATCGAGCTGAGAAAGCTGCCAGGCGGCAACGCGCCGGTCGTGGTGTTTTGCACCACGGAAAACGATATCGAGCATATCCAAAAGGCCATCGAGTCGGGGGCCAATGAATACATCATGAAGCCCTTTGATAGCGAAATCATCCAGGCAAAGTTTGCCCAGGTGGGATTGCTTTAACTTCAAAGCCTGTGAGGAGCCTCGACCGTGGCATTGAGCGCGTTTAGAGCCGGAAGTTCGTCGGCACAGCGGCAAAGTGATAAACCGATCGGCATTATGCTGGTCGATGATTCGGCGGTGATTCGCGGCCTCATTACCCGCATGATCGACCCAGAGCCGGATATGGCCGTCGTTGCCTCAGTGCAGGACGGACTGCGCGCGGTTGAGAGATTGACCCGCGATGCCGCATCGATTGACGTTATTATCCTGGACATTGAAATGCCGGTCATGGACGGCATTACGGCATTGCCCAAACTTATTGCAGCCAAAAAAGACGTGAAAATAGTCATGGCGTCGACGCTGACTTTGGAAAACGCCGAAATCAGCATGAAGGCCATGAGCCTGGGCGCCTTGGATTATGTGCCGAAACCAACCTCGACCCGGGAAATCAGCGGCGCCAGCGAATTCAAGCGTGAACTCTTGGACAAGGTCCGCGCCGTCACCGGCCGTATTGCCGCGCCGCCGGGGGCGACCACCGTGTCGGTTCAGGAACCCGCGCGAAAATCCCTTTACCAGAAGCCGGTTGTCGTTCGGCCGAAATCGGCGGTTCAACGCAAGCCGGACATTTTGGCCATTGGCTCGTCCACCGGTGGGCCGCAGGCGCTGTTGGAAGTGGTTAAGAAAATAAAGGCCGATGTGCGCCAACCGATTATGATAACCCAGCACATGCCGGCGACGTTCACTAAAATTCTGGCCCAACATCTGCAAACCGCCAGCGGCCGTCAAAGCGGCGAGGGACGGGATGGCGAACCGCTGGCTCCGGGGCGAATTTATGTCGCGCCTGGTGGTTTCCATATGACGGTAGAGGCGAAGGGCGCCGGAAAAGTCATTCGCATTGACCAAAATCCGCCGGAAAACTTCTGCCGGCCCGCCGTTGACCCCATGTTCCGAAGCATCGCCGCGGCCTATGGGGATCGGGTTTTGGGTGTTGTCTTGACCGGCATGGGATCGGACGGTTCCAAAGGCGCCGGCGATCTGGTTGCGGCCGGTGGCACCGTGATTGCTCAGGATGAAGCGACAAGTGTGGTTTGGGGCATGCCCGGCGCGACGGCGACAGCCGGCCATACATCGGCGGTCCTGCCGCTGGGGGACATTGCCCGCTACATCAACGATTTCGTCGCCAAAGGCATGCCATGACACCCGCACAATTCAACTACATGAGAGATATGCTGAAGCAACGTTCGGGACTGATCCTGAGCGATGATAAGGGGTATCTGCTGGAAAGCCGGTTGACGCCGGTGGCCCGGCGGCATGGTCTTGGCGGCCTTGAAGAATTGGTTTTGGCGGCTATGCGCAATCCGCCGGAAGCGCTCCTGGTCGATATCACCGAGGCCATGACGACTAATGAGTCGTTCTTTTTTCGGGATCAGAAACCGTTTGATCTGTTCAAGAATCATGTACTGCCGCATATGATCGAACACCGTGCCACCAGCCGGACATTTCGCATTTGGTCGGCGGCCTCATCAAGTGGCCAGGAGCCCTATTCCCTGTCGATGATCTTGAAGGAAGAAGCCGCAAGATTACCGGGCTGGCGGCATGAAATTGTTGGCACTGATCTTTCCAGTGAAATTATTAAAAAAGCCGAGGCCGGCATCTATTCGCAGTTTGAAGTGCAGCGCGGCATGCCGATCACCTTATTGGTCAAATATTTCGACAAGAACGATGATCAATGGAAGATCAAACCTGAAATCCGCGACATGGTTCAATACCGGATATTCAATCTGCTGCATGATTTGAAGCCGCTGGGTAAATTTGACGTCGTGTTTTGCCGTAACGTGCTGATTTATTTTGATCAGCCGACCAAAACAAAGGTCTTGGAACAGGTCGCCGACATGATGCCCGACGACGGGTTCCTGTTTCTCGGCGGCGCCGAAACGGTTCTTGGGATTACCGAAAAATTTGCACCGGTCCCCGGCCAACGGGGCATTTACAAACGCAATCTCTGAGGCGGCCGTTAGGCGTTGGCGCGGACTTTTTCCTCGACCACTTCGGGATCCTTCAGCACATAGCCGCGGCCCCAGACCGTCTCGATATAATTGTCGCCACCGGTTGCCGTCGACAACTTCTTGCGCAATTTACAGATAAAGACGTCGATGATCTTCAACTCCGGCTCGTCCATGCCGCCGTAGAGGTGGTTGAGGAACATTTCTTTCGTCAGGGTCGTGCCCTTGCGCAGGCTCAACAGTTCCAGAATGCCATATTCCTTGCCGGTCAGGTGGATGGAATGACCTTCCACCTCGACGGTCTGGGCATCCAGGTTGACCGTCAATTTCCCCGTATCAATGACGGAATGCGAATGACCCTGTGAGCGCCGCACGATAGCCTGAATTCGGGCCACCAGTTCATCTTTGTTGAAGGGTTTGGTCAAATAATCGTCGGCGCCGGTGCCCAAGCCTTTGACCTTGTTTTCCGATTCGGTCAAGCCAGAGAGGATCAACACCGGCGTTTTGACGCGGGCGTCACGCAGGCGCCGCAACACGTCCATGCCGTCCATGTCCGGCAGCATCAAATCCAGGACGATAATGTCGTAATCGTAAAGTTTGCCCAAATCCAAACCGTCCTCGCCCAGGTCCGTGGCGTCCACCACCATCCCCGCCGATTCCAGCATCATGGTCACACTTTGTTGGGTTGTCGGGTCGTCTTCAACAAGAAGTACGCGCATGCGTCGCCCCTTCATCTGGCTCGATAGTCGTTAACCATATTCCGCGTTGGATTCTGGCGCAAGTTTCCCAGCCCATCCGCTTGGAACCTACTGATTATAAGGGTTTTAATTGATCCCGGGTGTGACGGGCGTTACACCGGAAAAGTTAATTTTACGAATCACCCCTTGCCGTCGCGCGCGATTGTTCGAAGTGATTGGCGGCAGCATCGATCTTTCCGGATGTCATCAACAGGCTGTTTAACTGCTTGGCCATAACCAGGGCCTCGGCCAAAGGCATGGTCAAAGCGGCGCGATGGGTTTCCTTGGTCAATTTAACGGCAATCGGATCCAGGCCGGCCAGGGCGTCCGTGAAGGTTTTGACCTGTCGGGACAGATCCTCGGTGTCATCGGCGAGTTTGTTGATCAGGCCGATACGGTGAAGATGCGCCGCGTCGAACAGTTCAGTGGACAGCAACAGTTCCAACGCCTGGCGCGGGCCGACAAGATGGCTAAGGATCGCCGTATTGACCGCGGCGGGAAAGCCGCCGCGCATTTCAAGCGCGCCGAACCGGGCGGTGCGTGCGGCTATGACAAAATCACAACCCATGGCCAGCGTAAACCCGCCGGCCACGGCGTAGCCTTCGACAACGGCGAGCGAAGGTTTGGCGGCACGGCGCAGCATTTCAAACAGCGACGTATATGCGTCATCATAGGCCATGACCGCGTCGAGCGGTGTCGCCGCGCCGGCATCACCCAAATCGCGGCCCGCGGCAAAATGTCCGCCGGCGCCGGTCAGCACAAGGACCCGGCATTCCGGGTCTGTTTCGGCGGCAATGATGGCGTCCCGCAACGCATTGATCATTTCGGCGTTGATCGCGTTTCGCTTTTGCGGGCGGTTCAGCGTTAGGGTCGTCACCGGGCCTTGAGAGCTTGTTTCGATCATCGCGGGGCCTGCCTCTGCCTGGTCAGTTCATGGTGACAACAACGCGCCCGATGGCGTCGCGGTTGACCATGGCGTTCAGGGCATCGGCCGTCCGGTCCAGTGGGAATTGATCGGCGATGCGCGGCTTGATGCGGCCTTCCGATATCCAGGCCAGCAGGGTTTTGTGAAGGCCGCGCACGGCTTCCGGGTCGCGTTGGCGATAGCCGCCCAAGGAGACACCGACGATGGCGCAGCCCTTCAATAAGGGCAGATTGGCCGGCGCGCTGGGAATGGTGCCGCCGGCGAACCCGACGACCAGCAGGCGGCCGCCCCAATTGATGCAGCGCAGGGATTGCTCGAACACGTCACCGCCGACCGGATCATAAATCACGTCGGCGCCGCGCCCATCCGTCAGATCCTTGACCACATCCTTAAACGGGCCTTCGGTATAGTCGATCACCGCCTCGGCGCCGTATGCCTTGAGAACCTCAGCTTTTGCCGCCCCCCGGGCCGTCGCGATGACGCGCGCACCCATGGCGCGGCCAAGGTCCACCGCTGCCAGCCCAACGCCGCCGCCGGCACCATGGACCAGCAGGGTTTCGCCCGGTTGCAGTTGGCCTCGATCCTGAAGGGCGTGCAACGAGGTCGCATAGCCGTTGCCGTAGGCGGCACCGACCAGATTATCGACACCATCAGGCAAGATGAAACACGCGCCCTCATCAACGATCATTTCATCGGCCAAGGCGCCCCATGACGCGTAACCGTATATGCGGTCGCCGACTTCGAGCGTCGTGACGCCGTCGGCGATTTCGACAATCTCGCCTGCGGCATGCGAGCCCGGCGTAAATGGCAGGTCGGGCTTTACCTGATACTTGCCCTGCGGCATCAACAAGTCGACGAAGGTGACGGCCGCGACGTCAACTTTCATCCGGACCTGGCCGGGGCCGGGCACCGGCGGTGCAATTTCTTTCAACACCAGCTTTTCCGGCCCGCCCCATTCTTCGCAGACAATGGCTCTCATGGTGTTCTCTCCGGTGAGGGGGGTAAATCCTGAGTGCGGGCCAAGGTGCCAACCATCCGCGCCAATTGTATCCCCAATTGGGGAAGTTCTGTCGCCGCAACCCGGCCATCCGTGCCGCCGCAATTAAACGACAAACAGGTCCCGTCGCGCAGCCTTAAGGGTACGCCAACCGCATTGTAGTCGGGAACCCAATCGCCCTCGGAAATGGTATAACCATCGCGCCGGTAACCAGCCAATGCATTTTCAATCGAGATCTGCATATGCGGCCATTCGTCTGCGTATCGAGCCGCCAAGGCGTGCATCACGTCGGCGCGCTCTTCGGCGTTCAAGACGGCCAGGTAAGCGCGGCCGACGGCTGTTGTCGCCAAATCCCGGCCGACCCCGATATCCAGGGGTACCCGCGTCATCGACGGATGGCGGGCCCGCTCAATGACGATCATATTGGTACCGTCGCGGACGGCCATGGCAACGGCGCCGCCGCAGGCGTGGGCCAATTCCTCCATCATCGGTCGGGCGACCTCACGGATGGATAGCTGACGCAGAACCGGGAAACCCAAAGACAGGATATGCGGATGCAGGGAATACCGACCGCTATCTTCATCCAGATGCAGATAGCCAAGCGACATGAGCGTGAAGGTCAGACGCGACACCGTCGGCTTGGGAAAGCCCGTGCGCCGGGCCAATTCGGCATTGCCGAGACCTCGATCGTCCGACTGAAAGGCCTTCAGAACGTCCAAGCCACGGGCCAGGGCCCGGACGAATTGGCGATCCTCGGCGCCTTTACCGGCGATGGCGAGGGCTGTGTTCTTGCGAAACCCCATGAAAAAATCCGACCGTTTCACTGTTCACAACGTCGTAGACTTGACAATTCACCATTGCACAGGAAAATAGCATCGTCAATTTTCAAAACAATATTTTGATATGCAAAACAGCTAAAATTAAGCCCTGCAATTTTGATAGGTTTGCCGCATTTCATGCCCGATGCCATTCAAGCCCTGCTTTCGCCCGCCTCGATTGCCATCATCGGGGCGTCGCCGGATGCCAATAAATTAAATGGGCGGCCGCTGCATTTTCTCCGCCGCGACGGCTATGCGGGCGCCATTTATCCGGTCAACCCGAAATATGACGAAATAGACGGCCTGAAGTGTTTTCCGGATGTCGAGGCCTTACCCGAAGCACCGGATATGGCGGTGATCGCGGTTGCCGCGTCGCGCGCCAACGATGTGGTCGCCGCGTTGGGACGTAAGGGCACGCCCGTGGCCGTGTTGTTCAGCTCCGGTTTCGGCGAGATGGGTGAAGAAGGCCGGGCCCGCGAGGCTGCCTTGGTGGAGACCGCGAGAACCCACGGCATTCGACTTTGCGGCCCCAACACCTTGGGCCTGATCAATTCCTTCACCCACATGCCGGCGACTTTCAGTCAGTACGCTGACCAGCCGCCGCAACCGGGTCCGGTGGCCTTCGCCAGTCAATCCGGCGCCTTCGGCACCGGGATTGCCGCCCAGGCGCGCAGCCGGGGCCTCGGCTTTGGCTATTTCGTCAACACGGGCAACCAATCGGACATCACGCTGATGGAAGTGCTGAGCACGGCCATGGATGACCAACGTATCCAAGTGCTGTCGGCCTATCTGGAAGGGATTCGCGAAGGCGATCAGTTGGTTGAACTGGCGGATAAGTCGATCCGTGCCGGTAAGCCGTTGGTGGCGGTGAAGGTCGGCCGCAAGGCGGCGGGCGCGCGGGCCGCCGCGTCGCACACGGGATCGCTGGCCGGTGAGGATGCCGTCTTCGACGGTGTCGCCCGCCAACGCGGCGTTATCAGGGCCCGCAACGAGGCGCACATGTTGGATTTGGTGTCAGCATTTGCGCACTGTGATATTCCCGACGCCAAGGGGATCGCCTTGATCACCCAGTCGGGCGGCGCCGGCGTGTTGATGGCTGATCGGGCCGAGGAGCTGGGCCTTGATGTTCCAGACCTCAGCCCACAGACAAAACAAAGCCTGGACACAGTGTTGCCTGAATTTGGTGCCGTCGGCAATCCCGTCGATATTACCGGACAGTTTTTGGCCGACCCGGCAATTTTGACGGAAAGCGTCTGCGCTGTGCTCGCCGACCCGAACATCCATGTGGGTGTTGTCTGGATCCAATTGATGCACGGGTACGCTGACCTCCTGCTCAACGTGCTGAAGGAGATCAAGGCCCGATCGACGAAGCCGTTCATTCTGTGTTGGATTGAGCCGCCCAACGCTGTCAGGCCGGCGCTGCGGGACGCCGGTATCTGCCTGATCGACGGCACCGAACGGGCCGTCGATGCGGCGGCTGGTCTGGTCGCATTTGGCGAGGCACGGCAACGGATATTGGCGGCGCCTCGGCCGGAAAGCTTTCCCGCCACCGATCCCTTGCCGGCGGCATCGATGCCGGTCGCTTCATTGGAAGCCCACGAACGGCTCAAGGATGCGGGCCTGCCCGTTGTTGAATGTGGCGTTGCCACGGATGCGACGGGTGCCGTCGATATTGCCGAGCGTTTGGGTTATCCCGTGGTCTCGAAGATCGAGTCCCCTGATATTCAGCACAAAATGGACGTTGGCGGCGTGCGACTTGGACTTGGCGACGCCGATGCAGTACGCACAGCCGTCGCGGAAATTCTCGGCAATGTCCAATCGCGGGCGCCGGGCGCCGAAATCGACGGATTGTTAGTTCAGGCCATGGCCGAGCCGACGACGGAAATGGTCTTGGGGTTGCGCCGCGACCCGGCTTTTGGGCCGGTGTTGATGGTTGGTCTGGGCGGCATTTTTGTCGAGGTCTTGAAAGATGTGGCTTTTGCCCAGGCACCGGTCAGTAAAGCGGATGCCGCGATGATGCTGGACAGTCTGGCCGGCAAGGCCATCCTGGACGGTGTCCGGGGGCAAGCGCCGGTTGATAAACGGAAACTAATCGATACCCTGTGCGCCCTATCGGATTTCGCGTTGGCCAATCCCGACGTCGTGGAACTGGATCTCAATCCGGTGTTCGCGGGCCCTGACGGCACCGTCGCCGTCGATTGGCTGATGATGACGGCGGCTGAGGATTAAGTCGGCCATGACAATGAATGGGAGGAGATGACCATGTCCCTGGTGCTGTTGGAACGACCCGAAGAACACGTCGCGCTGTTGCGCATGAACCGGCCCGACGCCATGAATGCGCTCAGCACGGCAGTGCGCGAAGAAATTTGCGCCCACTTCGAAGCCTTAACCGATGACGACGACGTGCGCGTTATCATCATTACCGGCAACGAGAAGGTCTTCATCGCCGGCGCTGATCTGAAGGAACTGGCGACGAAAAGCACCGTCGATTGGAGCCTGATGGATGCGCGCCGCATGTGGCGGGCGATCTCAAGCTGTCCGAAACCGATCATCTCGGCGGTCAATGGTTTTGCCCTGGGCGGCGGCTGTGAGGTGGCCATGAGCACCGACATCATCATCGCCGGTGAAAGCGCCCAGTTCGGCCAGCCGGAAATCCGTGTCGGCATTATTCCGGGTGGCGGCGGCACCCAACGGCTGGTCCGCGCTGTCGGTAAATACCGCGCCAACATGATGTTGTTGACCGCCGACATGGTTTCGGCCCGCGACGCGTTGGAAATGGGCCTGGTCAGTGAAGTGGTGCCGGACGCAGAGGTCGAAGAACGCGCTATTGCCGTGGCCCGCAAGATCACCCGCATGCCACCCCTGGCCGTCAAACTGACCAAGGAAGTCGTCAACGCGGGCATGGATTCGTCCCTGGAGACGGGTCTTATTCTTGAGCGCAAGGCATTCGAAATATTGTTTGATTCGGACGACCAAAAAGAAGGCATGCAGGCCTTCATCGAAAAACGCCGACCTGAATTCAAGGGCAAGTAAGGAAGCGAAGCATGACCATCGATCCCAATAGCGACGAACTCATTCTCGGCGTGGCCGGCGCCGGCGCCATGGGCCGCGGCATTGTGCAGGTCGCCGCCGCCGGCGGCTGCCGCGTCAGATTATTCGACACCAACGCCGTCGCCGCCCAGGAGGCCGCCGGGTTTGTCGAAAAAATGCTGATGCGCAACGTTGAAAAGGGCCGCATGGCCGAAGAGGACGCGGTTGTCGCCATCGCCAATATTGAAGTTGTCGACTCCATTGCCGGTTTCGCGCCGTGCCAGATCATCATTGAAGCCGTGGTCGAGAACCTAGACATCAAGAACATCGTGTTCCGCGACATCGAGGCGGCGGTGAGCGCGGATACGATCATTGCGTCGAACACCTCGTCCTTGTCCGTGACCTCCATCGCGGCGGCCTGTGAACATCCCGAGCGCGTTGCCGGCATGCATTTCTTCAACCCCGTGCCGCTGATGAAACTGGTTGAGGTCATCGATGGCGTGCGCACCGCACCGCATGTCGCTGGTGTCCTGATGGACCTGGGCAAGCGGATGACCCGCACCCCCGTCCACGTCAAGGACGCGCCGGGCTTCTTGGTCAATCAGGTCGGCCGCGGTTACAACATTGAATGCGCCCATATCGCCAGCGACGGCGTTGCCGACTATGCGGACATCGACCGTATTTGCCGCGACGCCATCGGCTTTCGCATGGGACCATTCGAGCTGATGGACCTGACCGCCGTTGACGTCACTCATCCGGCCACCAATCTCATCTACGAACAATTCTACCACGAACCCCGCTACCGCCCAGCGACGTTGATGCAAACTCAGCTGGACGCCGGGCTGCTGGGCCGCAAGTCGGGGCAGGGGTTCTACGTCTATGAGGACGGCAAGGCAGTCGTGGCTGATGAGGCCGCGGCGCCGGCTTATGACGCCCGCCCGGTGTGGATCAGTCAGGCTGAGCCCGGTGCCGCCGCCAAGTTGAGCGCTATTGTTCAGGCCGCCGGCGCCGACATCGAAACCGGCGATACACCCAGTGCCGAGGCGTTGATTTTGGTTACACCCATTGGCGGTGACGCCACGGACTGCGCCGTTAGCGAAGGCCTGGATGCGGGACGGACCATTGCCGTCGATACGGTGTTCGGCCTGGAAAAGCGCCGGACATTGATGAAAACCGCCATCACCCAAGCTGAATTCAGCGCCGCAGCACACGGCCTGCTCGGTGGCGGCGATGTACCGGCGACAGTCATCGGCGACACGCCGGGCTTTATTGCCCAGCGCGCGGTGGCGGCCATCTGCAACATCGGCTGCTCCGTCGCCCAGGCCCGCACCGCCGACCCCGATGATATCGATATGGCCGTCGTGCTGGCGCTGAACTATCCCATGGGGCCACTGGCCTTTGGCGATACGGTGGGGCCGGCATTGGTGCTGAAAATTCTCCGCAACATTCACCGGCTGACCGGCGATCCCCGCTACCGGCCGACGCCGTGGTTGCGGCGCCGCGCGGAATTGGGTGTCTCCCTGACGACACCGGAAAGCTGACCTGCATATTCATTCGAAAAGAGGAACCAGACCATGTTGAACGCATATATTTACGACGGTATCCGCACTCCCTTCGGCCGCAACGCCGGCGCCTTGGCCAAGGTTCGCCCCGATGACATGATGGGCGCCGTGATCAAGAACGTCGTCGAACGCTCGCCCTTCGATCCCGCCGACATCGACGACGTCAACGTCGGCTGCGGCAATCAGGCCGGCGAAGACAGCCGCTGTGTTGCGCGCCATGCCATTTTGCTGGCCGGCTTGCCCATCGAGGTGCCCGGCAGCGTCGTCCAGCGCAACTGTGGCAGCGGCATGAACGCCATCATGTCGGCGGCTCACGCCATCACCTGCGGCGAGGGCGATCTTTTCGTCGCTGGCGGTGTTGAGAGCATGACCCGCGCCCCATTTGTCGTCGGCAAAGCGGAAAGCGCCTTCGCCAAATCGTTCCCGGCTTTCGAATCGTCGCTCGGCGCGCGCTTCCCGAACCCGAAGATTGAAAATGAGTACGGCGCCGATACCATGCCGGAAACCTCCGACAATCTGGCCCGTGAGTTCCAGTTGAGCCGTGAACAAGTCGACGAGTTCGCTGCCGGTTCACAGTCCAAGTATGCCGCCGCCAAGGCCGACGGATTTTACGATGAAGAACTGATGACCGTCACCGTTCCCGGCGGCCGCAAGAAGGCCGACGTCGAGGTCAGTGAAGACGAGCACCCACGTCCGGGCACCGACGTCGACACCCTAGGTGGTATGCGGACCCTGTTCGCCGAAGGCGTGACGACGGCCGGCAACGCGTCGGGGATCAACGACGGCGCCGCCGCGGTGATCGTCGCCAGCCAGGAAAAAGGCGAGGCTGCCGGCGCTCAACCCATGGCGCGGATCGTGTCGACCGGTGTCGCCGGCGTGGCGCCCCGGATCATGGGCTTCGGCCCCGTGCCGGCTGCCCAAAAGGCCCTGGACCGCGCCGGACTGACCCTGGCCGATATGGATGTGGTGGAAATCAACGAAGCCTTCGCCGCCCAGGTGTTGTCGTGCATGAAGGGCCTGGACATGGCCTTTGATGATTCGCGCATCAACCCGAACGGCGGCGCCATCGCCATTGGCCATCCGCTCGGCGCGTCCGGTGCGCGCCTGGCCTTGACCGCGACTCGCCAACTGCACCGCACCGGTGGCCGCTATGCGCTGATCTCCATGTGCATCGGCATCGGCCAGGGCATCGCCATGGTCCTGGAACGGGTCTAAGGCCATGGCCGACGGGAAACCCACCTTCGCCTGGGACGATCCGTTCCTTTTGGATGACCAATTGTCGGAAGAGGAACGCATGGTCCGCGACATGGCCCGGCGGTTTGGCGAAGAGCGCCTGATGCCGGTCATCCTGGATTGGAATCGCAACGAAAAGTTTGACCGCGATCTGATGAAGGAGTTTGGCGAACTGGGTTTCCTGGGCGGCGTTTTGGATGGCTATGGCTGTCCGGGCCTTGGCCATGTCGCCTACGGTCTGTTGTGCCGGGAACTGGAGCGCGTCGATACGGCTTTCCGGTCCGCCGTCGGGGTTCAGTCGGGTCTGGCCATGGGCGCCATTCACAGTTACGGCAGCGAGGCGCAAAAACAACGCTTCCTGCCGAAGATGGCCAGCGGTGAGCATATCGGCTGCTTCGGTCTGACCGAGCCCGATCACGGCTCCGATCCGTCCGGCATGAAGACCCGCGCCAAGAAAGATGGTGACGGCTACCGGCTCAGCGGCAACAAGATCTGGATCACCAATTCGCCGCTGGCTGATATTCTGGTGGTTTGGGCCAAGGATGACGACGGCAAGTTCGGCGGCTTCGTATTGGAGCGCGGCATGGACGGCCTGCAGACCCCGAAGATCGAGGGCAAGTTCGGCGTTCGCGCCTCATCGACGGGTGAGATCGCCATGGATAATGTCCGGGTGCCGGAAGACAACCGCCTGACCGAAGTGACCGGTTTGGGCGCGGCGCTGGCTTGCTTGAGCCGGGCCCGGTTCGGTATCAGCTGGGGTGCCATGGGGGCGGCGGAATTCTGCTGGCACGCGTCCCGTCAGTACACCATGGACCGTGAACAATTCGGCCGGCCCCTGGCCGCCAATCAATTGATCCAGAAAAAGCTGGCTGACATGCAGACGGAAATCACGCTGGGTTTGCAGGGTGTGTTGCGGGTTAGCCGGCTGCAGGAAGAGGGCCGGGCGACGCCGGAGATGATTTCCCTGATCAAGCGCAACAATACGCAAAAGGCTTTGGAGATCGCCCGCCATGCCCGCGACATGCACGGCGGCAACGGCATTTCCGACGAATATCACATCATCCGTCATATGCTGAACATGGAAGTCATCAATACCCTGGAAGGCACCCACGATATCCACACGCTGATCCTGGGCCGGGCGCAGACGGGGATCAACGCGTTCGCCAACTAAGCGTTAATGCCTTTAAACGCGGTCCGTAGGCTTGTTTCAGCAATCCACGACATTGATAGACCGCCGAATGTTGCTTGGCGGCGGGCATTCCGTTTTATTACCTCCCAAGTGTTGGCGGGCCGGCGCGACGGCCTCACGGTGCGAAATGAAGAAGATACTGCTTGTCGACGACAACATAATGAACCGCGACAAGGCCCTGGCGGCCAGATGCGCCGACGACGACACTCAACCGGTGTCGCCGGATTTTTTGGACGGCTCAGACTCGACCAAAGCCGTGTCGGCCGGCGAGGGTTAATCTATACCCGCGGGCGGTTCAGCCGCCGACGTCGTCGATGCTATCGTCGGCAGTTCGATGACGAAGGTCGATCCTTTCCCCTCGGTGCTGGTCACCGATACCTCACCGCCGAGCATCCGGCAGAAGCGGCGGGTGATCGCCAGACCTAGGCCGGTGCCGCCGAAATCGCGCGACGTGCTGGTCTCAGCCTGCATGAAGGGGTCGAAGATCATCGCGGTTTGCTCAAGCGACATGCCGATACCGGTATCGGAGACCGCAAAACGGATACTCGTGTCGTTGTCGCGGGTTATCTCAAACCAAATCGTACCGCCATTGGAAAACTTGCAAGCATTGGACAATAGATTGAAGAGGGCTTGGCGGATTTTGGTCAGATCGCTGTAAATGTCGCCCACGTTCTCCGGGCAGCGGATGTTCAAGTCATTGGCATTCTTGTCGGCCAAGGGCTTTATGGTGCCCGCCACCTCGTCAATCAGTGTTCTCACACTGAACGTTTCCAGGTGAATATCCATTTTGCCGGCTTCGATCTTTGACAAATCGAGGACGTTGTTGATCAGCGACAGCAGATGTTTCCCAGACGCCTGGATCTTTGTCAGATCGGCAACGTCGTTATCTCGGCCTTCATCGTCCGCCGTCTCAAGCAGCAATTCGCTGTAGCCGATCACCGCGTTCAAGGGCGTACGCAGCTCGTGGCTCATATTGGCCAGGAACAGGTTCTTGGCGACAGTTGCCTCTTCCGCCTCGCGCTTGGCCTCGCGCAAGGCCTGTTCAACGCGCCAGCGCTCGATGGCCAATGACAAATGTGTGGCGAAGGCGGTGGCGCTTTTAATGTCTTCGGTGCCGAAGCCGCCGTCGCGGACGGTGCCGAAAGTGATGGCGCCAAGGGTTTTGTCGTAAGCATGAAGCGGCACCGACAGCACCCCCGTCATGTCAGGCCCCTCCATGGCCATGTCGACGATCGGCGTGTCGCGCTTCTGGCTGACGGTGTCTCCGCTCAACAATTGAAGTTGGCGGGTGTGGATGGCCACGCCGGTGATACCGTCGGTGAGCGCTACATCTCGGACTTCGATCGTTTCAACATCGCGTCGGGCTTCCATCAGCGTCCTGAGATCGTAACTCTCTGAATCCATATTCAGCAAAGCCAGGGAGCAACGTTCGAAGTCGATCACCCATTTCAGTTTGTTGATGGCACCGGCCAGCAACTGATCGAGATCGGGCGTCTTGGCAATCAGCAAGACAACTTCGGACAACAGAGCAAAGCGTGCTTTTTGCTTTTGCCACGCTTCCTCTTGGGCCGTATCTGATGGGACTGTTGCCATGTTCGATCAGCTGTCGAGGATTTCCGTAAAGACGTCGTCGACTTCAATTTTCATGGAATCGGCTATGGTATCCAAGTAATTGCCGAGCGCCGCCAAGCCGATGATCTCAACAATCTCCTGTTCAGTGATGCCTTCGCTGCGCACGCCCTCGTAGGCGGCAGCATCAAGTGATTGGGGATCAAAGGCACACTTGAGCGCGAACTTGATGATCGCCTGGACGCGGCGCGGCGACAGGCCGTCCAAATTGCTGTCGATAATCGCCAGGGTGTCTTCCTCGACGCCAAGGTTCTTGCAGGTGACCTGGTGGACAGCGCTGCAGTATTGGCAGTTGTTAGCCTTCGAAATCGAATACAGGATCATACTGGCAAGCGGCATGGGCAGGCTTGTGGACAGGAACGCCTTGCCCAAAACCGCCCAAGTGGCGGCAAGAACATTCGGTGCGCTGGCCGCAGCGCGATGAATATTCGGCACGAACGGTATTTCCAACGTTCGCCGGACGTCGTCAAAAATTTCCTTAACTTCACCCGTCGCCGACATTTCGTCCATGACCGGTAAATCACTGACAGGTAGATTTGCCATCGGTAATTCCTTTATGTCCCAGCCCGCCGATGGGCCGTTGATTTTTTGAATTTTTTAAAAGTAACATTCAACCTGGTTAACGGATACACCTCATACGCGGGGTAACGCAATTCACGCCGCCGTGACGGAGTATATGTTGGCTCACCGCAAGGGCTATTTCCGAAACCGGGACCACGTTATCCCCATACCGGCAAGCTGAGATGCCAGCTCAGTTCGTTGCTTAGATGATGCCGATATCAGAAATGGCACACCAAACGGAATTGGTCGAAGCCGTCTTCGGCATTTTTGAAAAAGAGTTTGATGGCGGCCTGGCTCGACACCGGCAATCAGCGCCAATCCGGTTTCATCTCCACTTTCGCCTGTAATGCGGAAGGCGATCCGGGGTTTCCGAATCTAGCGAAAAGCGACATGCGGTAACCATTGAATGATATTACAGAAAATCCGGGGCCGCGTTCGTTCATCAAGCAAGATGCTCACCATCTCCGACGCTTCTTGAGGCACATATTAATCGAGATCGTTATTCTTGGTCCTATTCTTGGCCCCATTTTTGGTCTTGTCGCGGATAAATCGTTCGTCCGATAGGCTTTGAACTTCATCACGTTCCTGTTTGGCAGATGAACTGGGAAGTGATTTTTCCACATCGTCAATCGCCGCCTTGTCCTTCCTGCCAAAACGCACAACGACCCAGAAGGCGATCACGCCGAATACGGTCAAATAAGTGGTGTCACTGTAAGACAAACCTATTTCCCCCAATTTACCGCCACGACCTGAACCAACTCGCCCTTAACCGTACAATCCCCATGCCGTACCGACTTGCCGATGTCGGGCAACTCGACCCCGCCTCCATACTCGCTGACGGGCTGCCCGACATGGAGATCGACGACACGGTGGCAATGTTTCATTGCTTTGAGGCTGTTGTCCTTGGCGACCAGGTTTTGGAGGGGGTGGGTTGCATATGCGGACTATAACATGTCCGAAGTGCCACCAGCATCGGACGGAAGTCTCAGCCTTCCGGAATTTCCACTAATCGCCAATAGCGGACCAGCAGTGCCCAGTTTACCCGCATATCAGAAACACCTAGGCTCACCTATCTCAAAGGGGTGATCGAAAATGGAAGCATTTTATAAAATCGCTAAAAGAGAGATAAGCATAGATAAGTTTGCTGTGGTGCTGCTTGTGCTGATGTTTTCAACCTACAGCAATGCGGTCTCGGCAGATAAAGTTGAGATAAAAAGGGGCGTTCAAGATTATTTTTGCACGAAAGTAACTCAGGGTAATTGGGTTATTGCTGCACAGACGCTGGGTCATTTTGTCTCATTTTCGAAAAGAAGGTACCCGCAGAATTCCCTCTCTGAACTAATAAAATCAATGGATTGCCGCTCTGGCTTAAATCCATTGCAATTTGCAGCCTATCGAGGTGCGAGAGTAGCATTGAGAGTTATGGTCAAAGAGTACGATGTAGATGTAAATATTCTGGATTGGGACGGATATACGCTAAGAGACTATGTTCAAAACCAGCTTGAAATTGCAGATAGCGATTTTCGAAGAGAGCGGTTTCGGGCATTCTTAGATTTCTTGCATCATGAATTCGATGCGAAGCATTCGGCCAAGTGGCTGCGGGAAAACCAATAGCGAGCAAAGATTGCTGTGATCACACGGGCACGGAGACGTGTTGTGCAGATTGGCGACATTGATGACCGGAGAATAGAGTGGTCGTGGCGGCGGACCGGGCCGAAACGCACGCCGAAGCAACGCCTGCGCCTTGCACTCGGAATTCTGTTCGGGCTCTATGTGGTCAATGTCGCCCACAACGTCTTGTACAAGGCGACCATGCAATGGCAGATTGATCACCTTCACCATCGCATGGAAAGCCTCGCGCGCCTTGACCGCAATGACCCGGAGATTGCACGTATCAGGCAGCTGATTGCCGCCGCCGGCTACGCCAGTCTGACGGAGGCGGCGCCGCTAGCGATCGCCAAGCGATCGACGCTGACGACCTATCTGAAGCGACATCCGCATCTAGCCCTCGGCATCGCTGTTGATGGCGACGATTACACATCGGATCGGATTACCGGCATGCTCAGGGACCTCAACCGGCGCCTCCGGCCGCATCGTCTGTCCGTCGGACTTGCCGAACCGGCCATCAAAATCAAATTTCCCGCCCAGGCGACCCGGGATGATATCCTCCGGGGTATCACCACGGCGTTCCAGCGTCGGCCCGATTATGTCATCGCCGTGACCGCCAACCGGTGCGGTTACACGACAGCGAAACCCGAGCCCGACGAACCGGCCGCCAACCGCATTTATACATTCGGGTGGATGGGGCTGAGCGTCATTGACGGCGCGGTTATTGGCGAAGAGTTGACCATACGCCTGCAGACGGAACTCGCCAACTTCCTGCGCCACGACACCCGCGAACGACGCTGGCGCGTGCGCGATTACGCCCAGCGGCCCGAGGATGTCCTCACCAACCACCAGATCATCGGCCCTTGGCGGCGCGACTCCTTTGGTGAATTGGTTCCGGCGGACGACCCACGCTCGGTCCGCGTATCCATTGGTCTTGATGGGGTTTCGTCGGCCGAGGCGCGCGCGGCTATTCACGAAGCCAATGCGGTTTTCCGACCCCTCGGCATCAGTTTTGTCATTCAGCACCTGCACCCGCATCGCCTGACGGACCTATGGAAATGGCCCATTGAGATGAAAAAGATGCTGGGGCGAGGCAAAAGTGACATCTATGTCCTGCTGACAGCCAGCGAATGGGTCTCGCCGGACCGGGGGCTCGTGCGCGGGCTTGCCAATGCCACCGTCGGTGCGGCGATGATCCAAACGGGGACACGTGCCGAGACGTCGCGGCGCCTGACGCATGAACTCGGCCACCTGTTCGGCCTGCCGCACACGCTGCTCAGCGGACACGTCATGTACCCGAACGAGAGCGAGATCGGTCTGCGCTTGTCGCCGGGCAGCAAAAAACTGCTGGCGAAAAACAAACATAACGCGCCGTGGTTCTCGTCCATCACCTCACCGGTACGATTTGACATCGCCATCAAGCTGGCGCCGGTGATGCGCCGGGCAACGGCAGCGGGCGGTATCCCGCTATCCCAAGAAGCCTACGCCAGCGGTGACGTCTGGGTCAGTTGCGGCGCGCGTTAGGGCCGCGCGGTCTGATCCCCCGGAGCAAGCGTGCGGCAGATCGCGACGCCTGTTCGACACATCGGTCCCGCCAAAGACCGAGCATCAAAGATATTCGATCTCCTCCCGGTGCCATCCCGGGACGTCGCGTATTGATGCTTGGCGGGGGCACTTCAAAAGGTAACACTGTGTTAAAGAAACCCCGCCACAATGGCGGTTCCCAATCGGTTGGGAGGGTGGGTTGAGCGAACGTGGCGAAGGCGGCCGGACTTCCGGGTTCGGCGTCAGTATCCAGCATGAAATTGACCATTTGTCCGATTACAAGATGTACGGGCAGGTGATGAACATTGTCGGCCTGTTGATCCACGTCGGTGGTGTCACCGGCAGCCTCAGTGTCGGCGATAACTGCATCATTCACGCCCGCGGCGGCCGCAAGGTGACTTGCGAGGTGGTTGGTTTCTCTGACGGCAATGCGCTGGTCATGCCGTTCAGCGCCGTCGATGGCATCGGCATGGGTGCGCGGGCCGAGGTCAGCACGGCCGAGCCCGTTATTTACCCGACGCCCGATTGGCTGGGCCGGGTTGTCAACGCGTTCGGCGAGCCGGTGGACGGCAAGGGGCCGTTGCCCTCGGGCAGTGTCGGCTATCCCATTCACACGTCGCCGCCGCCGGCCCACATGAGAAAACGCGTCGGCCCGAAAGTGGATTTGGGGGTGCGTGCCATGAACACATTCCTGACCACTTGCCAGGGCCAGCGCTTGGGCATCTTTGCGGGCTCCGGGATCGGCAAATCGACCTTATTGTCGATGATGGCGCGGAACACGAATGCCGAAGTCAGCGTGATCGGTTTGATTGGTGAGCGCGGTCGGGAAGCCAAGGAATTCATTGAAGACTATCTGGGCGAGGACGGCATGCAACGCAGCGTTGTTATCGTCGCCACGTCCGACGAATCACCCCTGGTTCGACGCCAAGCCGCCTATCTGACCATGGCCGTCGCCGAATACTTTCGTGACCAGCCGAAGGAGGTTCTGGTGCTCATGGACTCGGTCACCCGGTTCGCCATGGCGCAGCGTGAAATTTCCCTGTCCGCCGGCGAGCCGCCGACGTCGAAGGGCTATACGCCGTCGGTGTTTGCGCAATTGCCGCGTCTGTTGGAGCGTGCCGGACCCGGCATGGATCATCAGGGGTCGATCACCGGCCTGTTCACGGTGCTTGTCGAGGGCGATGACCATAACGAGCCCGTGTCCGATGCGGTGCGTGGTATTCTTGACGGCCATGTGGTTTTGGATCGGGCCATTGCCGAACGCGGCCGCTATCCGGCAATCAATATTCTGCGCAGCATTTCCAGAACCATGCCGGCCTGTAATACGGCCGAGCAAAATGCCGCGGTCAACCGGGCCCGCCAACTCATGGCGACTTATGAAGACATGGCCGAGCTAATTCGTCTCGGTGCCTACCGTCGCGGCAGCGATCCCCAGGTTGATGAGGCCATACATTTCAACCCGGCCCTCGAATCATTTCTGACCCAGGAGATCGAGGAGGCCACCGGCCTCGAGCTCTGCTATCAACGCCTCTACGAGGTCTTGGGCATGAGCGATGCGCCGGCTGAGGCCGCCGCCGAGGCGCCGGCGGGTGAGCAGCCGGCTCCCGGCGCGGCGGCCTGAGCACTGAGCAATGGCTAAGGGTATCCCGACACTAATCCGGCTTAACGAGTGGACCGTCGATGAAAAGCGGCGGGAACTGGGTGCACGGTTGAAAGAATTGGACGACCTGGAAACGGCCTTGGTAAACCTCGAAAAAGAAGTCATCCATGAACAGCATACAGCCGCCGCGCAGCCCGAAATGGCCGGGTTTCTATACGGGAATTATGCGGACCACGTCATCCACCGGCGCGAACAGTTTCAATCCAATATTGTCTCCAAAGAGCAAGAAGTGGGTGTTGCCCGCGACGCCCTCAATGACGCCTATCGCGAATTGAAAAAATTTGAAGTGGTGAATGAAAATAACATTCGACGCGACGAGGCCGAGCAGTCCCGTAAGGATCAGATCGAATTGGATGAACTGGGATTGCAGGCACGGAATTTTCGGGAACGGTAAGAACTTATCCCGGTTCCGAAAATGTCTGTATGGAAACACCATGATCTCTAGCGCCGATATTTTTGAGGATCGAATTCGCCGTGCCGAGTTTGATCTTGTCAGGGGCGAATTCGTAGCTACCGACCGGGTTCTTGAGATCGGCGGCGGGCGTGGGTTTCAAGCCATCATGATATCCGCCTTGGTCGATGAATGCGTGTCCGTGGATGTTCGCGAACACCCGCAATCGGATTTTCCCATCGTCATCTATGACGGCCGAACCATACCATTTCCGGACGCCTCGTTTGACAGGATATTTTCCTCAAATGTCCTTGAGCATGTAGAGGATTTGGACACGCTTCTTGACGAATGCGCGCGTGTCCTGAAACCGGACGGCACGATGGTTCATATCCTGCCGACGCACTGGTGGCGGATTTGGACGTTGTTGAGCTATTACCCGGCTCTGCCCATGATCATCTTGGCCAGCTTGCGCAACCTTCGGCAGTCAAAGCCGCCGACAACGCATCGTGAAGACGACGATAGCGCGACGTTATCGCCAGGTTCTGTCTCGGGAGTTGGATTGTTCACGAAGCTGCGGCGGGGGTTTAGGCTCAAGTGGTTTTCCACGCTGTTGTTGAGTCCGCGCCACGGCGACCGGGGGAACGTATTCACGGAAATCTACTACTTCCGGCCGGCGGTCTGGAAAAAATTATTTGAACGAAACGGTTGGCGTATTGATGAGGCGCGGCCATGCCATTTGTTTTATTCCGGCAACCGGCTGTTCGGAGATCGAATTTCGCTTAAAGCCCGCGTCGGCCTGTCCCATGTTTTGGGAAGTTCGACATTCGCCTTCCGGCTGGCTCGTGAAATGGTCAGTCGGACTGAATAACCTGACTAAGGCGTGACATCAAATCGGCGGCAGCCGGAAGATCAGGTCGTCATTTCGCCAGCCGGGTTGCTGGTCCTCGACGGTGACCTCATGCGTCGCCACATGGTCGAGGCCGGATTGTGCGGATTTCACGTTGACTTGTGACCATCGGGTCAGCATCTCATTGCTGATATCCTTGACTATGGCCGTCGCCAAATCCTCCAACGTCGGCCAGTCCAATTCCTCCAGCAGGTGCAAGTAGTCTTCGAAACTTTCCGGTGCCAACACCAACTTACCAGGTACATAGCGGATGGTGACATCAAGGCTACCGGTTGGTGATTTTGGTGTCAGGGTGCCCTGCAGTCCCGAAACATAGTCCGCCCCGCCGCCTGGATTGGGGCGACCCTGAAGTAGTGAACGCCGAGCAAAGACATCCATGTTTAGACCACCAGACCCACGTCATCCGCCAGATCATGTGAGGAAACCTCAATAAACTTTGGCGGTGCCGCCTGAAAACTGAGGCCGCCCGATGTCCCGGTGATCTCCTCCGTTTCTTCAAAGATTGCCCGGATGTCGTTTTGGACCTTGTCGGCCAGTCGTGCCTCGGATCGGATCACCAGGTCAAAACGCATCGTGTCGTCTTGAACATAGCCGTCCAACTGAAGACGGCCCATGCGGCTCAGGTCGACATCGACGATGAAACGGGTGCCCGGTCCCGGCCGGTCCTCTTTGTCTTCTTCGTCACCCTGAATTTTCCGCATCAGCAGTTGAATTTGCTGAATCTCCGCCCCGCTTGCCATGGGCACGGGCAGGGCGCGCCAGTCGCCGGAAACAGGCTCCTCGGCCAAACGTCCCAGGCTTCGAAAATCTTCGCGCAAACGGTTCAGGATATCCGGTTTGTCGCGTTGAAGCGCGCGCGCCGGCCCATCGCCAATCCACGCCGCCACTTCGCCGCTGCGCACGCCCATCAAAAACTGCAGAATATTCGCCGCCAGGGCTGCATCGGGCCGGGGCATGGCCGCATTGATCAATTGCATTGCGGCTGTCGGATTGCTCTCGCGTAGCGCATTGAACGCTTCATCAAGGGCCGGCCATTGACGGCTCTGCAACATGAATAAGCCCATTCGCTTGGAGGCCGTGCCATCGACCCCATTGCTCTGGTTTGGCAGCTGGCTGAGGACTTCCAACTGGACCGTGGTGCCCACCGGCAGGTTCGCCGGCGCGGCCAGGGAAATTGGCCCGGCATGGGTCTGCACGACCGTCGCGTTCGGGCTTGGCGACGCCGAGACGATGCCGCTCAGAACCTGCCCCGATGTTATTGCCGGTCCGGTCACCGTGGGGGCTGTCGGCGTTGGTGCGCCGGGCGCCGGGTTCTGCAGCCCCGTAACCCGTACTGTATATGCGTTTCCTGATGGGATCATCACGGTCCCTCCGGGCGCGGCCCGGCCAACGGTTTGGCCCCCGTAGGCGGCGGCGGCACGCGCCCCGGCGGCTGAATTGGCTTGGCCGGATGAACCGGTAGCGGTTGCCTGCGCGCTCGATGCAGAAGCCTGTGTGCCGGCGGTTTTGTTGGCAGTTTGCATGCCGCCAGCCGTGCCTGTTGCGGCCGCAGTGCCGCCCGCGCCGCGTAGGTTTGATGGGCCTTGTTGGACGGACTTCAGCACCGTTGCCGTTATCGTCGCCCCGGCCGCAAGTTGTGCGGGGGGGGCGCTTTGGCTTTGCGGCGTGGCAGCGGCGGCGCTTGCCGCGGTGCCGGTCGCCGATGCGGTCAGGCCGCCGGTAGACGCTGCAGGTCCGCCAGCCAGACCGAGACCGCGCAGCGCGACAGCCGGTTGCTTGCCGTGAATTGATGTGATGGTGACGAATAAATGTCGCGCCAGCGTCTGGACCTGCAGTTGGATGGGGCCTTCCTTGGGGAGGGCGACATTTGGCTGCATGAGAAATCGGCCGAGTTTGGTTTCCACCTCGACCCGGCCATCTGGCGTCGTTGCGACAATGATGGCATCGATGCGGGTCCCGGCGGCAACTGACGACAAGGTGGTCGGCGGATTGCTGACAACGGCCGAGGGTTGGGCCGAAAGTTGCGGCACCGGTGGTGGTGGCGGCGGTGGTGGTGTGACGGTCGACATATCCGTCGGCTTTCCGTTTCTCCTTGCAAGAGGCTGGTATTGCTTAAACGCGAAGGCGCGCCCTCGCGATGCCTCTTCCTATGATAACAAATTATCGACAATTTTCTCCACGTCTTCGGCGGCTTCCGTGTTCGGGTATCGGGTCAGCAGAGGTACTTGATTTCGGATCGCTTCCCTGACCCGGGGATCGCGGCGGATCGTGCCGAGAAGTGGTGGCGACATCTTCAGAAAACCCTCACAGGCCTTCAATAGCGTATTGTAGGTGCGCTCGCCCTCGCGGGTTGAGTTGACGTTGTTGGCGACGATACGGAAATCGATCTCCGGACGTTCGCCGTGTGTGACCTTGATAAAAGCGTAGGCGTCCGTCAGCGATGTTGGTTCGTCGGTCAGCAAGACGGCGCAAGTGCCGGCATTGTGAGCCAATTGACGGACCGTCCGCTCAACACCGGCACCCAAGTCCAACAGCACAAAATCGTAATTGGCGGCCAACAGAGTCAAATCATCGCCCAGCATCTGCAGGCGACTGGAAGCGACATTGGCCAGTCCGCCGGCGCCGGATCGGCCGGCGATCACATGGAAACCGCCGTCCGTAAAATCAACAATGGCCTGATTGAGGGTCAGACGTCCGGAAATGACACCGGACAGATCCTGCTTCGGCATCAATCCCAGTTGGATATCCAAATTGGCGAGGCCCAGGTCACCGTCGAACAGCAGGACCCGCAGCCCCCGTTTGGCCAAGGCCTGGGCAAGCGTGATGGAAAACCAGGTTTTACCAACGCCGCCCTTGCCAGATGCGATGGCGATCATATTGCGTTTCTTCGTACGGGCGGGATTGGGGACGGGAATATCGCTGTTCATGGAGCGGCCTCGGTTTGGTCCGGTGATTTAGGGGCTTCCGTATGCGGTAACATCAATCTTGCCAGCGCGGCGGGCGTGGCGGGAATAAGGCCGTCGGCGATTTTTGCCGAAATGCTCATATCCGTCATTGTCAGACCGGCGCCCTCAGCCGCCGCCAACAGGGCGCCGTAACGGCGCGCCATGTCCATGCGGGTAATGATGACGTGTTCGGCGCCGATTTCGGCATAGGCGCGCGCGATGTCCACGGCTTCCATGGGGTCGCCGCCGGCCGCCAAGGTGAGAACCGGCGTGCCGCCCGCAGCATCTAGTAGCGTGCTCAGCGCTGCCATATCATCATCTTCCAGTGGATTTCCGCCCGGGGTATCAATCAGGATTCGTTTGCCTTGGGCCTTTAAGCGGCCAATGGCGTCGGCCAATTCATCGGCGTCGCCAGCGGTGAACAGTTCGATTTCCAGAATGCGTGTAAAAGCTGCCAATTGTTCAATGCCGCCGGCCCGTTTGGTGTCCGTACTGATGACCGTGATCGGGCGTTTTGCCAGACATTCACGGGTGCACAACTTGGCCGCGGTGACGGTCTTGCCGCTGGCGGATGGTCCGATAATCAGCAGCGGCTTCGATGACCAATATTGGTCAAGGCGCGCAAACGCGAAATGGCGTTCCAGCGCGACTGCCAGTGACTGCGCCACAGTTGGAGCGGGAATCTCCGCAGATGTCTTGGCCAGTCGGCTGCTCAACCAGGGCGGCACCCCATGATAGGTCAATGCTTGGCGGACGGTGGCTTCCGCTTCGCCGGGAAAGACCAACGGTTCGGGTTCCTCATAATCTTCGTTCGCCGGGATTGCCGGATCAATGGCGGCGGTAATGGACGCGGTGCCGTCGCGCTCGGTGCGGGTCGAGACGATGATTGCCGCGTCGCCCAATTCGTCGCGCACCAGACCCATGGCGGCGGCGGTGCTATCAGCGGTGAAAGTTTTGACACGCATGGGACACCTACATTCCGGCGCCTGTTATACCTGACCGACGGTCTTGATCTTGGCTTTTGGGTGCACTTCGTTCTGCGACATGACCACGGTCATGGGGCGGAACCGTTCGACGATGGAGCGGACATAGGGCCGAATGCCGGGACTGGTCAGCAATATGGGCGCCTCGCCCATCATCGCCTGGCGTTCGAAACTGTTGCGAAGCGCGGTGATGAATTCCTGCAGACGGGTTGGTTGCATACTCAGCTGTTTGTCCTCGCCCTGACCGATGAGGCTTTCGGCGAAGGCCTGTTCCCACTGCGGTGATAGGGTGATCATCGGGATCACTTCCTGTTCGGTCGTATTCTGATCGCTGATCTGGCGCGACAGGCGGGCCCGGACATGTTCGGTGATGGCAGTGACACTGCGGCTGTGGCCGCAGGCCTCGGCAATGCCTTCCAAAATGGTCGGCAGGTCGCGGATCGAGATACGTTCGGCGAGCAGGTTTTGCAACACCCGCTGAACGCCACCCAAAGAGATTTGGGCTGGGATCATATCGCCAAGGAGGGCTTGATGATCCTTTTCCAATTCGTCCAGAAGTTTTTGGGTTTCCGAATAGGACAAAAGCTCAGCCATGTTGTCCTTAATGACTTCCGTCAGGTGCGTGGTAATGACCGTTGCCGGATCGACTACCGTGTATCCGCGGAATAACGCCTCTTCGCGATTGGCGTCTTCGATCCACATGGCCGGCAGGCCGAAGGTGGGTTCGCTAGTTTTCTCGCCCGGTAAAGAAATATCCTCGCCGCGCGGATCCATGACCAGCATCATACTGGGCCTGAGGTCGCCATGGCCGGCTTCAATTTCCTTCACCCGAATGACGTAGGCGTTGGCCGGCAGTTGCATGTTGTCCTGAATACGTACGGACGGCATGACAAAGCCCACGTCAGCGGCCATCTGGCGCCGTAGCGCCTTGATCTGGTCGGTCAGACGCTGGCCTTCTTTTGGTGCGCTGATCAGCGAAAGCAGGCCGTAACCCAGTTCCAGGCGCATATAATCAATGCGGAGCGCCGCGGAAATCGGCTCTTCGGCCAAGGTGGAAGGATCGACGGTTCTTTCTTCTTCATCGAGAAGGGCTTGTTCTTCCATTTCCTGGCCACGAGCCATGACAAAGAACGCGGCGAGACCAGTGATGCTGGCAAGCAGCATGAAAGGCAATACCGGAACGCCGGGCAAAATGGCCAACGCGACCAGCAGAAAAGAAACTATGCCAAGCGCCTTGGGTTGCCCGCCAAGCTGTTTGAACAGGGCACTTTCGGTTTTCTCGCCAATGCCCGCCTGGGTCACCATCAGGCCGGCGGCGGTGGAAACGATGAGGGCGGGGATTTGTGAGACCAGCCCGTCGCCGACGGTCAGGCGAGTGTAGGCGTCGGCGGCGTCGCCGAAGCTCATGTCCTGCTGGGCGACACCGATAATCATGCCGGCGACGACATTGATGAACGTGATGAGAATACCGGCGATGGCGTCGCCGCGAACGAACTTTGAGGCACCGTCCATGGCGCCGAAGAATGAGCTCTCTTCTTCCAGTTCCTTGCGTCGCGCCTTAGCCTCTGATTCGTCGATAAGGCCGGTCGATAGATCGGCATCGATGGCCATCTGCTTGCCGGGCATGGCATCCAGTGTAAAGCGCGCCGTGACTTCGGCGATACGGCCCGAGCCCTTGGTAATAACGATGAAGTTGACGATGACAAGGATCGCGAAAACGATGATGCCGATGACGAAATTGCCGCCCATGACAAACCCGCCGAAGGCTTGAATAACATCGCCGGCGGCGCCCGGGCCCTCGTGGCCATGCGCCAAAATGAGGCGGGTGGAGGCCAAATTCAGACTTAGCCGGATCATCGTCGCTAACAGCAAAACAGTAGGAAACGCGTTGAATTCCAAGGGTTTGGTAATAAACAACGCGGTCATCAAAATGAGTACGGAAACCGTAATCGAAAAGGCCAGGCTGATGTCCAGCATCCATTTTGGCATGGGCAGAATAAGGACCACCAAGATGCCGACAACGCCCAGCGCCAGTATGATATCACCGCGTTTGGCGGCGGCCGTGATCCTGGCGCCAAGATCAAACGGCTTGCCGGCTGGTAATTCGTCGTCGACGGGAAGCGGTTGGGCTTCGGCCATTTACGGGGCTCCGATACCGGCTTCGCCGGGGTTCGGCACGGCAAATCCCTGGCCGCCGTACAATTTCAGCTTATTGCGCAAGGTGCGGATCGAGATGCCAAGGATATTCGCGGCGTGGGTTCGATTGCCCAGGCAATGCTGCAAGGTGTCGATGATCAAGTCGCGCTCGACATCGGCAACGGTGCGGCCGACCAATCCTTGGACATCGGCGCCACCGCTGGCCGGACCAGCCTGAGACACGCCACCCCCGGTGGCGGTCTCGGTTAGGAGAATAGCATCTGTGCCGATTTCGTCGCCATTGCTGAGCAAGACGGCGCGATGCATGGTGTTCTCCAGTTCGCGAACATTGCCGGGCCAGGCGTGGCCGCGCAGCATGACCATGGTATCGGCGCTGATCGGGCGCTTCGGAACACCGTTTGCGTCGGCATATTTGTCAGCGAAGTGCTCTGCCAGAACGGGAATATCCTCAGGCCGCTCTTTGAGCTGCGGGATGCGGATGTTCATGACATTGAGGCGAAAGTACAAATCTTCGCGAAAAATGCCCTGGGCGACGGCCTCTTCCATATTGCGGTTGGATGTGGCGACGATCCGGACATTGACCTTGACCGGGCTTTTGCCGCCGACCCGGTCGATCTCGCGTTCTTGAAGGGCACGCAGCAGTTTGGCTTGCAGGCGCGGATCCATTTCGCTGATCTCGTCCAACAAAAGTGTGCCGCCATTGGCTTCCTCGAACTTCCCCAGACGCCGCGCGACAGCTCCCGTGAAGGCGCCTTTCTCGTGGCCGAAAAGCTCTGATTCCAAAAGGTTCTCCGGGATCGCGGCGCAATTGACGGCGACGAACGGCCCGCCTTTGCGTTTGCTCTTGTTGTGAATGTTGCGGGCCATCATTTCCTTGCCGGTGCCGGATGGGCCGGTAATTAGAATGGAGGCTTCGCTGGGCGCGACTTGATCGGCCAGCCGCATGACCTCGGCCATGCGCGGGTCGCGGTGGATGATTGCGTGGCTTTCCTCGGCGATAGCCTCAAAGACGGCGGCGATCAGTTCTGCATCCGGGGGCAGGGGCAGGTATTCCTTGGCGCCGGCGCGAATGGCCTGGACGGCGGCCTGGGTGTCGGTGGCCGTGCCACAGGCGACGACGGGCACCGAGATGCGTTCCGATTCCAGCGACTGGATGAGTTTGTCGATCTCTAACGTCACGTCGATCAGCACAAGATCGGCGCCTTGGCCCGACCGCAGGGCCTGCAGTCCGGTTTCGACCGTGTCGGCTTGTTGGACCGTGGCACCGCGTTTGATGGCGATCTGGCTGGCAGCGCCGATTTGCCCGTTCAAGGTGCCGATGATGAGTATGCGCATATATATCCGTCCTAGTCGAAGTAGCGGACCCGTTTGGCCGGCGGCAAGACGCTGTTCAGCAGCATTTCCAGCCGGCGCGGGTTTTCCTGATTGCCTATGGACGAAGCGCCCATGACATAAAGATTGTTGATTAAGGCTTCTTCCTGCGAATTTCGATCAAGCTTCGCTGCCAACGGCAAAAACACCATGTTGGCCAGCACGGCACCATAGAACGTCGTCAACAGGGCGACGGCCATGCTGGGACCGATGGTGTTGGGATCGTCCAGATTTCCGAGCATTTGCACCAACCCGATGAGTGTGCCGATGAGGCCCATGGCCGGTGCAAACTCACCCATTTTGCGAAGCACGCTGGTACTTTTGGCATGGCGTTGGATGGTTGCCTGCAAGTCCCGGCGCATGATGCTTTCAACCTCTTCGCCGGGCGTGCCATCGACAACCATGGACATGCCTTTGTGCAGGAAAGGTTCGTTCTGCATGGAGCCGACGACGTTCTGCAGTGCCAGAACGCCTTTTTTGCGCGCCAATTCGGCAATCTGCAGAACCTGAGTGGCGGCTTCGGACGAGTCGCGGGAACTGTAGAAAAAGGTCTTTGCGACGACATTCAATGTGCGCCCCATTTCGCCGAGCGAAAAACACGCCGTGGTTACCGCCAGCGTGCCGCCGATAACAATGAGAATTGATGGAGGGTTGATAAAACTCTCCGGCGAGCCGCCCAGCACAATGGCCGTCGAGACCAACGCAAAGCCGCAGATCAATCCAATGATCGTCGCCAGATCCATGGAAGACCGTGCCTTGGCAACGTAGATGGGGGCGCCCTCTTCGGCCATGAATGCGGTCTCAGCTCCGGTCTGTCTTGATGATTTCCGTCATGGTTACGCCCAAGCGGTCTTCAACGACCACTACTTCGCCGCGGGCAACCAGACGATTATTGACGTAAATATCAATGGCCTCGCCGACCTTGCGATCCAATTCGACGACAGCGCCGCGGCCAAGTTTTAACAATTGGCTGACCTGCATGGTCGATTTGCCGAGTACGGCCGAGACCTGCACTGGAATGTCATAAACGGCTTCCAAATCCTTGGCGCCGCGCGGCAGGTCGCCGATCTCCGGCAACCCGGTGGAATCCATCGGCATTACATCATCGCCAGCGCCATCAGCCGGTGTTTCACCACCCGCTTCCAGGTCTTCGAATTCCAGATCTTGCTCTGCGGCCATTGTTATCTCCTGTTGTCAGGATGCACGCGACATCCCTCGCGGCTAAAAGTTCGGGCCGTCCGGTGGCATGCTATCCTCGTCGTTCTCTGTGTCCGCGCTCATATCAGCTTCGGGTTGCGGCTCTTGATCATGTTCAGCGTCAGGCGCTGTATCCGTTTCCAGTATAGCGTCCTTGGGTCCCGGTTCCATGCTTCCCGGACCGGCCATCAAATGAGCTTCGGTGTCGTCATTGGGTTGATCGTCGAAAACCGGGGCAACGGGGGTGTCGGCGGTTGGTTCATCCATGCCTTCCAGTGTCGTGTTTCCATCTTCGGCGCCTTCGGAATCCAGTGATTCCGCGGTTTCCAGGCCTTCGGACGGGTCGGTCAGGATGTCTGCGGATGGTGTCGGCGGAGGGCCGGCGGGTGCGTCGAGTTCGGGATCGGAAGCGGTTTCGATGGCTTGTTCCGGCATCGCCGGTTCGGGGGCCACCGCGGGTTCGGCTGGATTCACGGCAATTTCCGGTGTTGCCGATTCGGTTACGTCTGTCGGCGTTACCAAATCGGCAGCCTCCGCCGATGTGGGTTCGACAATGCCTTCCGTGTCGTTTGGAGCTGGCGGTGGCGACATGTCGATACCGTTTTCCTCGACGTCATCGGCAATCTCCTCTTTCACGCTGCCCAGGTTCACGGCGACGATTTGATCGATCTTGCTGATCGTGCCTTCGACGTTTCGTTCCGCAATACCGCTGGACCAAACCACGCGACAGTCGCCGGGGGCGATGTCCTCGGCCTCCAGAATAATCACCTGGCCCTCGAAATTGGCCTCGCCGGCGATGCCCGCCATGCGGGCTTCAAGCAGATCGCGAAGCAGCGGATTGATGTGAATGATGACCCGCGGTTCTTCGAGAACTTCGGTCAACACCTCTTTGACCATGCGTTCGATTTCCTCAAACCCATGAGCTTCGTTGAGATACGGGAAACATTTGCGGGCGATAGCCGTTGAGATGCTCACCGCGTCCGAAAATGTCGTGGCGGCATCAATGGCCTGGCGTTTGAAAAGTTCCTCTAGGTTTCCCGAAATAGCGCCGAGGGCCTCATTGATCTTAGTTTCAATGGCATCCGCGGCCTCATTAATACCGGCGTTTCGTCCGGCCTCGAAGCCTTCGTCGCGGGCCGCGTCCAACTGATCTTCGGTAAAAGTCGGTAATTCCTCCTCGGGCTCCAAATATTGCTCTGCCGCCGCCAATTCCTGGGCGGCTTCCGCCGCGACTTCGGCGAGGGTATCTTCATCGAAGGAAACCTCGAATAAGAATTTTTCCAATTCAGGCATGGTTTAAGTGCAAACCCCGGTATGCGGCATTGTTGGTTTTTCCCAACATCTTGCGATCCATCAATAAACCAGTTCGGCTTCGTCGTCGCCGCCAGCAATGACGATTTCACCGGAATCGGCCAGCGCCTTGGCCGTCGCGACGATGCCGGCCTGGGCCTCGTCGACGTCTTTCAGGCGGACCGCGCCCATGGCCTCCATGTCTTCCTTCATCATCTTGCCGGCGCGTTCGCTCATGTTGGCGAAGAACAGTTCCTGGACATCATCGGACGCGCCCTTCAAGGCCAGGCCCAGAGCATCCTTCTCAACCTGACGCAGCAGCATTTGAATGCCCGCCGCATCGACCCGGGCCAAATCATCGAAGGTGAACATCAACGCCTTGATGCGCTCGGCGGCCTCGCGGTTGCGTTCCTCCAGCGACGTCATGAAGCGGTTTTCCGTGTTGCGGTCCAGGTTGTTGAAGATATCGGCCATCAGTTCGTGGCTGTCGCGGCGGGCCGTGCGCGCCAGGTTGGTCATGAACTCGCTTCTCAGCGTGCGCTCCACATGGTCCAACACCTCCTTTTGCACGGCTTCCATCCTGAGCATGCGCATGATGACTTCCATGGAGAAGTTCTCGGGCAGCACCGACAAAACCTGCGAGGCGTGGGTTGAACTGAGCTTCGATAACACCACGGCGACGGTCTGCGGGTATTCGTTCTTCAGATAATTGGCCAGCACGGTCTCGTTGACGTTGTTGAGCTTGTCCCACATGGTCCGCCCGGCCGGGCCGCGCATCTCTTCCATGATCGCCGTGACCCGGTCTTCGGGCAGCGCGCTCATCAACAAGCGTTCCGTCGAGCCGACCGAACCGACCAGGCCGCCGGCCGAGCTCAGCTGATCGGCAAACTCCACAAACAGGCGCTCGATAACACTGGCGTTGACCGTGCCCAGCGCCGACATGGCCTGCGACAGATCACGAATCTCCTCGTCGTCCATCTTCGCGAACAATTGCGCCGAATGGTCGTTGCCGACCGCCAGCATGAAGATCGAGGCCTTCTGCATACCCGTCAGATTACGATAGTCGTCCTTGACCCGGGCCATGGCTGAATTTCCTTATGCTCAGGTCTCTTGATACATCCAAGAGCGGACGATGGACAGGGCCTCTTCCGGGTGTTTGTCGACGATTTCGCCAACCTTCTTGACGGAAGACGCCTTGACCCGTCCCTCGACACGGTCGATGTCGATCAATTCCTCGAATTGTTCTTCTTCGGGAATGGAATCGGATGGTGCAGGGACGCCAGCCGAACCGGGGCCGGTGAGGGCTGGTGCGCCGCCCGTATGGTCGGCCAGCAATTGTTCGCCCATGGCCTTGGCATCTGCGGTCGCTTCCAGGACGCGGGACATCAACGGACGGACGACCAGGAGGATGACCAAGAGGACGATGATGACTAGGCCTATCTTTTCAGCGAATTCGAAAATGTCGTTCTTGGTCAGACCGAAGATGAACAGATCAAGCGGTTCTTCCGGCGGCACAAAGCTGGAAAATTCCATGTTGATGACTTCCAACACGTCACCGCGGTCCTGGTTGAAACCCATGGCGCCACGGACCAAGGTGGCCAGCAGTTCCAATTCAGCTTCGGGCCGTTCCGTCGGCACGATGTCGCCGTCTTCGTTCTCTGCGCGTTTGTGATCTACTAGAACGGCCACGGACAGGCGCTTGATGATGCCCATCTCACGCACGTGGCTCGTGACTTTTTTGGAAATCTCGAAGTTGGTGGTTTCTTCGGTGCGGGTTTCGCTGGCCGTGCTCGACGCATTGTCGCCGTTTTGCTGGTTGGCGTCCGGCAGGTTGGTGCCGACAGAGACGGGCGGTGTGCCTTCCGAATCGCGGTTATTGGCGGCTGTCTCAATGGTTTGCGTTGAGCGCGGCACCTGACCGTCGGGATCATAGGTTTCTTCTTGAGTGCTGATCCTATCGAAATCCATTTCCGCGTGCACTTCGGTCCGGACCTGGCCAAACCCGACCGTTTTTTCCAACAGCTCTTCGATAGTCCGTGCGAGACGGTTCTCATAGGCGCGGCGGCGGTCTTCGGCCTTGGAGGCCAACGCACCGGTCGATTCAGCGTCCTCTCCGCCCGCGGCCAGCAACTTACCCTTATTGTCGATAACCGAGATCCGCGTCGGCGCCAGACCCGGAACGGCCGTGGCGACCAAATGCTGGACGGCGTTGACTTGATCCGCGGACAATCGCTGTGCGCCCTTCATCGTCAGGACGACGGAAGCGCTCGGTTCTTGTTTTTCGCGGCTGAAAAGTTCGCGTTTTGGTAAAACCAGATGAACCCGCGCGCCGCGCACCGAGGCGATGGTTTGAATCGTGCGCGACAGTTCGCCCTCCAGGGCGCGGGCCAGATTGACGTTCTGCATGAAGTTGGTCGAACCCAGCGTGTCTTGCTCATCGAAAATTTCGTAGCCGATTGTGCCGCCGCCGGGCAGACCTTGATCGGCGAGTTGCAGTAACACTTGATCGAACTTGTCGGCATCGACGAAAATCTGAGAGCCGTTTTGTTTTAGTTCGTAAACCACGCCCATGGCTTGAATTTGAGCGGTGATCTTCTGGGTGTCGCTGGAATCAAGACCGCCATAAAGCATTTTCGTGTTCGGCGTTGTCATCTTGCCGACGACAAAGATGAAGAATCCGATGAGGCCGACGAACAGCAAGCCAACGACGGCAAGCTTCATGGGACCAAGGGTTCTGAAGGCCTGAGAAATGGTATCCACGTTTTTTCCCCGTTCAATCTTCGCTAGGCCGGACCGTTCTCCGGCGCGCCCGCCGCATTGCATGTGCGGCGAATACTTACCAAACCTGCCCGCATGCTAGTCCGGGGAGTCTGAATAAGACGTTAACAGTGGGCAAAATTTGCCTAGCGCGCAGGCCGATGGACTGTCGCCACTGGACTGTCGCCACAACGGTTCTCGCGCGATTTGGTCGCATGTCGCTTCCGGCGCCGGACATTGTTCGGCGCATGTGCGGCATTTGAGGTGATATGATTGGGTATTAAGGCCGCGTGACGGGTGGACGGCGGAATCTTTTTACGCTGGTGGCGCGGAGCCCGGAAAGACCGTGATTGTCGAATAATTGCCGCCAGGAATCGAATTCGTCCTCGGACAAGTTATAGCGTCGGCAGGCTTCCTGCAGGCTGATCAGGCCGCCGCGAACCCCGGCAACCACTTCCGCCTTGCGCCGCACCACCCAACGCCGGGTCCCCGGTGCGGGCAGGTCGGCCCGCGTCATGGGTTTGCCGGTTGGGCCGACTATGCTGGCCGGTTGCGTGGTGTTCCGGCGCCTGTTCAAATCCGCTTCCTGGTGTGTCATGTGCTGTTGATTGAACGTCTTGATTGTTGATTGGGTGTCAAAATCGGATAGATCGAGCCTAGCCTCAGGCTCTTAAAGAAACGCTAAAGAAGACGGTTAAGAGATGGTAACCATGTCGCTGTCGGCTGGGCGTGATCGTCGGCGGTGCACCAAATGTTTATATTGCGGCTGAACCGGAGACCGGGCATGAATTGGGATGTCGCAATTTCGATCGGTATTGGGTGGGTATGAGTAAATCTTTGCTTTTGAGACTGATCGGCTATCCGGCCTTGTTGATTCATGGCGATCCCATGGTTCTCGACCGCTGGCGGTGGCTGAAACAGCGCCTGCCCGGGACCCGCAATGATGAACGGCTGTTGGATTGCGGCTGCGGGACCGGCGCTTTTTCCATTGGCGCGGCAAAACGCGGCTACAGGGCGACCGGCGTCACCAATGACGAGGCGGCGGTCGCACGGGCCCAGGAACGCGCCGACTACCTGAAACCGGGGTTCGCCAACTTTGAGGCAGGCGATATCCGCCGCTTGGCTGATCGTAGCGATTTCCAAGGTGTCTTTGAGATCGCCATCTGTCTGGAGGTGATCGAGCATTTGGCCGACGACCGTTCGCTCATGCAAAACTTGGCGGCCTGTCTGAAGCCCGGCGGCCGGCTTTTATTGACCACGCCCTACTATCATTACATCGCAGTGACTCCGGATGAAGAAGGACCGCGCAGCGAAATTGAGCACGAAACCTGCGGCTGGCATGTGCGCCGTGGGTATACGGTGGGCATGCTGCAGGAACTTTGCCAAGACGCGGGAATGGTGATTGAAGAAGTTTCCTATTGCAGCGGATTTCTGAGCCAACGGCTGACCGCGCTGATGCGGGTGCTGACGCGCGTGCATTATCTGTTCGCTTGGGCCGCCGTGTTGCCGCTGCGCATTTTGCCACCGCTCTTCGATGGCCTGCTAACCCGACTGATCGGTTGGCGCTATTATTCGATTTGCATCGAGGCCTATAAGCCGCGGTTTGCTCCGGGACCGGAGGCCGATTGACCGTGGCGGCGGACAGGTCTTTGATTTTCAAGGGCGCCGTGTTGCGGACCGGGAGTCCTGGTCATTAAGGACCCACACGCCATTCCGTCGCATCTTGGCGACGAGGTGCGGGCCGGTTTACAAGCCCATCGCGCCGGCCGATTGCCGGAAGCCGTTGCCGCTTACCGGCGCGTTCTGGAGGTCATTCCCGGCAATCCCAACGTTATGGTCAGCCTTGGCGCCGCCTTGCTTGGCATGGGCCGCAGCAACGAAGCGGTCCCAACATTGGAACTGGCCCTGGCGGCCCGGCCCGGCCATCCGGAAACGTGTTTCGCGCTGGCCGAGGCCTATCGCGCGGCCGGAAGAATTGAACAAGCCTACGACGTTGCCGTCAATGGACTTGCCGCCAATCCGGACTATCTGCAAGGCCGCATGGCCATGGCTGATGCGCTTTTGGATATGGGCCGCCATGAGGATGCCCGAGCGGCTTTTGAAGATATTGCCCAGCGCGATCCTGACGACATGATGGCCCGCGGCAAGCTGGGTGCTTTCCACTATCACGCCGGCGAGTTCGCCGAGGCGGAAGCCGATTTGACGGCGGCAATCAGCAGCTTGCCGGATGACGTGGAATCCCAATGGCATTTGGCAGCCCTGTATTTAAGTCAGCGTCGTTGGGCGGACGGCTGGCCGTTGTATGCTTGGCGCTGGCCGATGGCGAAGCGGGTGGCCCAGGAAACCTTGGTCGATCTGCCAATCTGGGATGGCGCCAGCCTAGCCGGCAAGCGCATCGTCGTCTGGTGCGAACAGGGCCTTGGCGATGAGCTAATGTTCGCGACCTGTTTGGCGGACCTTCTTGAGCAGGCGGCCCCGGAGGCTTGTGTGTTGACCTGTGATCAGCGGCTTACCGGGCTGTTTCAGCGAAGCTTTCCGCAGATCACCGTGCTGCCCATGGACAAGCAATCGGAAACCGGCGGCGAATTGCGGGTGCCTCAGTGCGATGTTCAAATCTCCGCCGGCGACCTGCCGGGATTGTTTCGGCGGCGGACAGTGGATTTTCCAAGCTCGCCGCGGTCGTGGACACCTGAGCCGGTCCGCGGTGATTATTGGCGCGACCGGTTGGCGGCGTTGGGGGATGGTCTGAAAGTCGGCATCGCCTGGCGTGGCGGCATTTTGGAACGTTTCCGGCGCGCCAAGTCCAGCGACCTCATCGAATGGGCCGACATCCTGAGCGTGCCCAAAGTGTCGTTCATCAATCTCCAACATGGCGATTGCGCAGATGAGCTGGCGGCGGCGGGCGCGGCGCTGAATTGCGTGATCCACGATTTTGGTGAGCTGGACCCAATCGCCGATCCGGATGACCAGATGGCCCTTATATCTAGCCTGGATTTGGTCATCCAGACATCGAATGCGTCTGCCCACATGGCCGGGGTGCTCGGCGTGCCGGTGTGGAATATGGTGCCGTTCGTCCCCGATTGGCGTTGGTCCTTGGCCGGCGAGACATGTCTTTGGTATCCCTCCATGCGCCTGTTCCGCCAACCGGCCCTGGGCGACTGGCGAAGCGTCCTGGCGCTTGCCGGCAAAGAATTGGCGGCCCTTGTGACATCCGAGGCGACACCCGAAAAGGGTTGAGGCCCGGAACCGGGATGTTCTCCGGTGCCGGGCCCCAGGGTTGGGACGGTGGGTTGTGGAACTGGTTTAACGTTTCGTTCTCAGAAGCTCTTCAAGCATTTCGTCGGCCGTTGAGATGATCTTCGCGGCGGCCGAGAACGCCCGCTGGACGACGATCATCTTGGTGAATTCCTCACCGATATCGACGGTCGATTGTTCCAGTGCCGACTGGACGACCTGTCCGGCCGGCCCATTATCGGCCTCTCGCAATGTTGGGTCGCCGGATGCCTCCGACGCGTTCCAGACGTTGCCCGACCGGCTTTCCAGGGCATTGACGTTGACGAAAGTGGCAATTGGCAGCTTGTAGACGGGGCGCGTTTCACCATTATCGAACAGTGCCGTCACCAGACCGGCCGTATTGATCGTGACGCCGGCGAAGGTGCCGAACTGAGAGCCGTCGGTGGTGATGAATACCGGCGTGAATTCTGCCCCGAACTGGGTCATGCCGTTGGCTTCACCCGTGGTGCCGAAGTCCAATGTCATTTGCTTGGCCCGGTTCGGATCGTCATCCATATCGAAGGCGCCGTTCTCGAAGCCCAGGATTTCCACCTCGGCAACGTTGAAGGTGCTGGGGATACCGTCGGAGTTGAAGATGATGGCGTTGGATTTGTCGACAGTGAAGGCCGTTGTTTCCAAGGCTGCATAGGCGGTGCCAGCGTCCGGCTCGGCGATTTTGGCTCGGAATGCGGCGGAGGAAACCTGCACCGTATAACTGGTGGCGATGGTCGACAGCATCAGTGTATTGACGCTGCTGTAGGCCGCGGTGGTGGCATCGCGACCGGCCGTTCGGGTGCGCACGGTCGTCGAACCTGACGCAAAGTTGGCGTCGGTGGCTTCGATGGCGGCCTCGAGATCGGTCAAGATATTGTGCAAGATGACACCGGTGCCCGTTGCCGCGGCGGCAGCCGCCTCACTGGTTGGCGCCGTATCGACGGTGATGTAGTCGCCGGTCGCCGATACGGTGGCCACGGTGAAGGCCGAGTTGTTGGAGGCCGAGCCGGCGAAGGTGATGATATCGCCGACCTGGAAGCTGGAGAACGGCGTGCCGGACGATGAGATGGTGCCCGTGGTGGTAAACGCCAAGGTGCCCAGGTTGCCTGCTGTGAAGGTTGATGTGCGGGCGACCACGTTGTCGCCATCGGCCGCCGTTTCACCATCGGTGAAAGTGTAGACATTGCCATTGATGGTCATGGTGTCGGCAGTGGCCGGCGCGGAAGAGAACGTGAACTGTTCATAGTCACGGTATCCGGTGCTGGTCTGACGTACGTTGAACGTGGCTTCCTGACGCGTCGCGAAAGTCCCGGTCGAAGTCAGCAGGCCGGTCGGGTTGATCGTAAAACCATTGGTCACGCCGGTTTGACCGGTCCCATCATCGGAGAACAACAAGGATGCGGAGTTGCCCGGGTTCAGAAGGACCCGATTGTTGATCGTGTCAAAATCCGAATCTGACGCCAAGACCTTAGCCAGCAGGGCGCTGACGTCCTGGGCGACGGATGTCGTGGAGGAGGTATCGACCTGTTTCAGGGTTGCCGTTTCCGTCACCGATGCGTTTGAATCGAACTCGTAAACGATGCCTTCGATGGTCACCGAGGCACCGTCGGCAGGCCGGGCAATGAATTCAAGTTGGCCGACACTGGCGAAGGCGTTACCCGACGAATCTTCGAGCGTCAGCATCTGCGTGCCCTGCGGCGGGTTGGCGGAGACGCCCCATTGATTGTCGCGCGATGTCTTGGTGTAGACGTAACTCATGGTGTTGGCGTTACCCAGTGAATCGAAGAACTGCACGTCGGTCTTGTGGGTGACGCCCTGGGTGTCCGTGGTCGGCAGGTTGGCGCCGATGGCGACATTGGTGGTCGCCGCCGCGGTGCCGCCGACCCGGTTCAGGTTGACGGTGCCCAGATAATCGGTGGAGATGACGTTCTGGTTCGGAATGGTCAGCGATTTGTTGTTGGGCGTCACATTGCCCAGCGCATCCGTCGGCCAGGCCTGCAGATAGAAGCCGGCCGTGTTGCGCAGATATCCTTCGTTATCCTGGAAGAAGGAGCCCGCCCGGGTGAACACGAATTCGTTGGAAATCGTCGGCACGTTGGCCTCGTTAGCGACGAAATATCCGGCGCCGGAGAGCGAGATGTCGGTTTGTGAGGTTGATGCCTGCAACAAGCCTTGAACACCCGTGTCCTGGCGCGGTTTCGACTGCACACCACCAGCGGAGTAAAATGTGGTGGAGGTCTGTTTGGTGACCAGCGTCTGAAAATTGACGAAGGTATTCTTATAGCCAATCGTCGAGACGTTGGTGATGTTATCGGAGATCGCGCCCATGGCGCTGGATTGGGATGAAAGACCCGATACGCCTGAGCTTAGTGAACCAAACAGTGTCATCTTATTTCTCCTTCCTAACCCCGGCCGGATGGCCGGCGACGTCCTACCCTAATTTTCATGTCCTGCCCGCCCGGCGTTCGCCGGTGGGCGGTGAATTCCTTTAATTGTCGTTGGTCGCTTCGGTCACGGTCTTCGGTTTGTGGACCGACAGGATCTTGTCTTGGTCGATAATCAGACTGTTGCCGATGAATAATTTGACGACGCCGTCGTCAACACCGGCACCGTTGACGGTGCCGTTCATCAGGTGCTCGATCTGAACCAGATTGCCCTGCGGATCCGTGCCGCTGACCAAGACGGTGTATTCGCCGTCCGGCAACTGTTGACCATTCTTGTCGATGCCGTCCCAGTTGATCGTGTGCTTGCCGGCATTGGTGTCGGCGTCCGCGAAAAATACATTGATGCCGTTGTCGTTGGCGATGTTGACGGTGGCGCTGTTGACGCCGGCCGGCATCACGTAGGAGAACGTGCCGGTGCCGTTTTCCACTGGCAGTTTCTGGCCGAAAAACTCGACACTGTTGCCGATGAAATCGACCATTTCGGAAATCTGGCTGGTTTCCTGCAGGTTCAGCATCTTCTCCAGGTTGGAGTTCTGATAGATTTGCTGTTCGACGCTGGCGAACTGCACCAATTGTGAGGTGAATTCGTTGGCGTCCAGCGGGTCCAGGGGATCCTGGTTCTGCAACTGGGTCACCAAGATGTTGAGGAACCGATTGAGATCGTCCTCAAGTTTGGCGCCGGCTTCCGCCGATGCCGATCCGTCAATGGCTGCTGCGTCTGTTGCGCTACCGCTACCGAGAATCATGATCTGAACTCCGTTTCCCTGTTTCCGGCTCTAGGCCCGCACGTCGAGGCGGCCGTGGACCAGGACGCCGCCCTCATGGGCGACAATTATTTCCGGTTCGGTATCGACGAATTCTTCGGCGATTTCCTCTTCTTCACCACCGTTGTCGCCGGCCGCGCCGTCACCATCTTCCGCCATCTGGCCTTCTTCGCCACGCAGGTTGAAACTCAGATCGCCGTCGCTGAGTTGCATGCCACCTTCCTCCAGGGCTTTCTGAAGGTCTGATGAATCGCGCCGCAGGAGATCCAGCGTATCTTTGTTGTCGGCAGTGACGATGGCCGTGGCGCGGCCATCGTGGGTGAGTTCCATTTTCACCTCGACGCGGCCCAACTCGGCCGGATTGAGGCGGATGGTGATGCGGTCCTGCCCGGCCTGTAGGGCCTTGGTGATCTTCACCGAGACCTGTTCGGCCACGGAAGACTGCATGGGCTGTTGCGGGCGCGCCAGTTGGGTAGCTTGCTGGGATTGCTGAGATTGCTGGGTTTGCTGGGGACCGGCACCGGCCGTGGCAGTGTTGGCGGCATTCGCCTGTTCGCCGCCGGCTGTCGATGGGCCAGCCGCGTGTACGCCACCCGGACCGCTCGATGCGCCGCCTGAACCGGCGTTGGCTTGTGCGCCGGCTTGCGCTTGTCCGTTCTGGGCGCCGGCCTGTTGGTTCTGCGCCTGTCCTTGCCCACCTTGCGTCTGGGCCGCGTTCGCTTGTGCGGCCGCGTTCTGGGCGTTGGCGGCGCTGTGGTTGGCGGTTTGCGGACCGGACTGGGCCTGGCCTTTGGAATCACCGGCAAGTGCGGAACCGGCGGTCAACGTGGCGGTCGGCCGCGATGACAGCGTTTCCGCTTCCTGGTTCACAGCCACGTCAATCTTGACCTTGGCATCCTGTCCGAGGACCTGGGCCAGTTGAGCCGTTTGTTGTTGAATGTTTGCGTTGCCCTTGGCGTTCGGGTCAGCGACTTGCGGGCCGGCTGCTGTATTGGTGTTCTGGTTCTGCGCGCCCTGGCCCTGATGGTTGCCATTATTGATCTGAGCGCCGTGAACACCGGCCTGTTTCTGGGTCGCCGTCGTCGCGGCCGCCAGGGCCGCGGCCGCCTGGGTCTTGCCCGCATCCGCCGCTGGACCTTGTGCCGCATGGGCGATGCCGCCGACAGCATTGATAAGTGCGGTCGCGTCAAGGCCCTGCGCCGTGGCGGCTTGCGCCACTAAGCCTTGTGCCTGTTGGCCGCCGCCGGCAGTTTCACCGTTCCCGGAGTTTTGGCCGCCGCCCGCGTTATTTTCCTGGGATCCGGCGGTATTGGCGTCCTTACCGTCACTACCGGCCTTTGCTGTTTCGTCGCCGTTCCGGCGATCATCACCGGCCGGTTTGTCGGCGTGCGCCGGCTTGTCGGCCTGTTGATCATCGCGGGGGCGATCCTGGGCGTCGCGCTGTCCATCATGGTGGCTGTCGCGACGGGGGGCCTCTTCGTCGCTGCCATCGTTACCGGCGCGTTCGGCCCGCTGGGGTTCATTGCGATCTCGGTCACCGCGGTCATCGGCGCCACGCTCGACAAAGCGGTCGCGGCCGTCATCGCGCGGGTCGGTGCTGTGGTCGTCCGTTTGCTGGCGGCTATTAATATTATCGCCGACGGCCGTAATTCCCGACTTTCCGGAAATTTCGCTCAAACCAGAATCCAGATTGAATCCGACCCGTGCCACCAGATCTTTAAAGGAAGATGCTAAGCCGGCAACCGCGGTGGCTGTCGTCCCTCCCGATGTCTTGGTGGATTGAGGATCAAGGATATTGGCGGGCTTCACGGACATTTCATTCATGATCACTGTTTCCCTAAAAAAACACGCATGCGTTCAGGCCCTTTACCAGCAAACTGCGGGCCAGTTTTCCGACGACTATCAACTTATTGAAAAATAACGATTTATTTTACTGGATAGTTGAAATACGACGATTCAATACGGGCACCCGGCAATTTTTGACCACCGCCGCAGGGAACTTTTGTCCGCTTTCCAAATTTTTACCGGTAATGAAAGCGTTCGCCGTCGTGATCTGCGGAATCGAGAACGACTTCAATTACCCGCTCCGCATCGACCGCATCGGCGATCGGGCAGGCCGGGGTTTCGGTCCCGGCGGCGCAGGCCGCGAGATTGGCATAGAAGGCCTTGAGGATTTTATTGGCCGATGACGATTGCGTCCGGAGAGGTCCGCCAATCGGTTCGGTTTGCAGCGTTGAACCGGCCTCAGTGATCGACAGGGTCAACCGTCCGCCATTCCCAAGGATAGTCAGGTACAGTCCGGTTTCCACCGCATTGCGGCAGTCGACGGTGACGATCAGATCACCGGATGCTCTGGGACGGTGAAGGTTCAGGCAGAACGCCGCCGATTGATCGTCAGGGACGGCGGCATTCTCAATGTGCCGGACTTCTTCAAGGGCGTGAACAATGCTGATGGGGCCCAGCACATGAGGGACAAGATCGGCCATCATGGTGCCCATGTGCCAAAGTCCTTGGCCGTAGGCGCCGAAGGCACATTGAATGTCGCCGATGGCCGCCGCAGCGCCGCCGCCGGCCAAAGTTCGAACCAGCGGATCGGTTCGCCAGGCGCCGTTGACAAGGACCTCGACGCCATTAGTTCGGCAAAAACCCATGAAGGCTTCCGAATCAGCGACACCCAATCCCAAGGGCTGTTCGACGACCACCCAGCGGGCACCGCCCAATTGCTGAATGAGGCCGGCGCGGCGCTGCGGTTCGGTCAGCAGGATGACAATATCGGCCGCCGGCGGTTCGGCCAGTTCGTCCAGCGATGTGACGGCGATTGGCGTTTGCCATTCCTGCTTTGCCCGCCGCAGGAATTCCGGCGCCGGGGCAATACAGCCCAGCCAATAGAAATCGTCATGCTCGCGGATCGCCGTCGCATGGGCATCCAATGTGTAACCATAGGGGCCCAATTCACCGGCTTCGGTGAAGGGATTATCTGCGATGATCAAAACCGAGTGTGGCGGCATGATGCCTTCACCCTTCCTTAATCGGCTCATGATATCCAAAAAGACTGTCAGCATAGCGATGGCTGTGCCCAAGCGGCAAGCCGGGGTTCGTGAGATCGGCCCGGTGTCGGCAACGACCGGAGTGTATCGGGATGCCCAATCTACTGGCTTTGGCCGAGACCCGATTGCGGGAAGGTCGCGCCGATATCGCCGAAGCCGTCTGCACGCAATTGACGGCAAATGCACTGGACGACGCGCCGTCGCAATGGTTGCTGGGCCGGGCGCTACTGCACCGCGAAGGGCCGGCGCCGCGCGCCGTCGCAGCACTTCGCGAAGCCCGCCGGTTGGTGCCGGCATCGTTAGATATTGCCGGCGATCTTGGCATCGCGTTGCTGCGGCAAGGCGAAGTGGCGGCAGCTGCGGAAAGTTTCGCAACGGCTCTGCAAGATGATCCCACCAATGATACGATGGCATCTCTGGCCCGGTTGCCGGATATCCTTAACGCGACTGAATTGCCGCCGGACGATGTGCTTCTGCAACTTTCGGCGGACGAATTACTGCTGCTGGCCAGATCACTGATTGTTTTGAACCGCGCTGCCGAGGCGCAACGCCCGTTGAATCTATTGGCCGCCGCAGGCGAGCTGACGGTGAGTGCCTTGCCAAGTCTGGCCCGCAGTCTGGCCGCCGCAGGGGATCTGATCGGGTCATTGCGGGTTGCCTGGGATCTGTGGCGGGGCGTGGCCGACGAAATACCTTTTCGCCGGCGCATGTTCGGTACGGAAATCGAGATGCTGTGCCGTGCCCTCGCCGGTCCCTTGGCGGATGAACCCATCCGCCAAGTATTGCTGGCGCTGGTTCTACTGGACACGGCGGAGCGCCGGCACGAAGGCATCGCGGTGCTGAACCAAGTGCTGACCACGGGTAGCGATCTTCCCGATGCCTTTCTGGCCGCCGGCATCGCCTATCTGCGCCAGGGTGAGTTTGCTGCCGCTTTAGAGATGATCGACCAAGCCCTAAAACTCGATCCCGCTGCGTCCGAGGCAGCGCGCTTGCGGCCGCTGGCCCTTTGGGCAGCTGATGGTGGGGCCGCCAGCGGATTGGAACGGGGACGCGTCAACGATTTGGTGCGGCTTGCCGAAGGGTTGTGCGCCGCTTCCCGGTTGGCCGACGCAACCGAGGTGCTTGAACGGGCCCAGGCGGACGCTCCGGACCGCGAGGACATTGGCCTCATGCGGGCCGATCTACTTATGGTGCATGGCCGCCTTGGTGACGCCGCCCCGGTGGTCGATGCCTGCCTGAAAATCCACCCGGTTGAGCCGCGCGCCGGCATGCACCTGGCAACCCTGGCGCTCAGCGAAGGCCGCTTGACCGACGGCTGGCAGCACTTTGAGAACCGCTTCAAATACTGGCGCCGCGACACGCCGCCCCGGGAGTTCACCGTGCCGCGGTGGACCGGCGACGACCCGGCCGGCCGACGGCTGATGGTTTGGCGCGAGGAAGGTGTCGGTGACGAAATCCGTTTCGCTTCGTGCGTCCCGGAGTTGCTTGAGAAAGGCTTTTCGGAGGTCATTTTTGAATGCGCGCCGCGCCTGCAAAGTTTATTTCGGCACTCTTTCAACGGCGTCCATGTGCGCGGTGAGAAATTGGAGGATGCGCCGGTGGATTACGATGTGCACGTACCCCTGTTCAGCTTGCCGGCGCTGTTGCGTAGCGGGTTTGAAGATTTTCCCGATCGCCGAACATACTTGAGACCGGAGGAAAGCCCGCGCCGCATCTGGGCCGAGGCCTTGCGCGACTGTGGCGACGGCCCTTACGTCGGCGTTTGCTGGCGGTCCTTGAACGATTCGTGGCTAAAAAAGCCGTTCCATTCGGCGCTTTCCGATTGGGCCCCGGTACTGTCGCTGGCTGGCGTAACGTTCATCAATCTGCAAGTCGAGGCGACGCCAGACGAACTGACCGAAGCCACGTCACGGTTTGGCGCCAAAATCCATCAGCTGGACAATCTCGATCTTCACGACGATTTCAACAGCGTCGCGGCGGTCATGGCAGAACTCGACGCCGTGGTGTCGGCGCGATGCTGGATTCCGATCCTTTCGGGCGCCCTGGGTGTCGCGACCTATTGTTTTGCGGCGCCGTTCAATCCCTATTTTCTGGGCCGGGATCCGGACCCCTGGATGCCAGCGGTTCACACTTTCCAGCGCGGCGGACATGAGGATTGGCAGGGCCCCATGACGGCTATTGCCGGCGCCTTGGGTGAAGACCTCGACAAGTTGCGGTGAAACAACGGATACGGTAAATATCGCCATGGTACAAAATCTTGAACAGCTGCAGAATGAACTCAACGCGGCGATAGCCCTGCACCAGACGGGACGGGTCGTCGACGCGGAGGCCGGGTATCGGAAACTTCTTCAGAAAGCTCCCGATCTACCGGTTGTCCACAATAACCTGGGCTTGGTCCTGCAGGCCCAAAAACGCATGGACGAGGCGTTGACGCATCTGCACCGGGCCATTGAATTGGACGCCAACTATGTCGATGCCCATAGTAATCTGGGCAATGCGCTGCGCCATGCCGGCCAGTATGATGAGGCGGTGGCCAGCTTCGAACACGCCTTGACGCTCAATCCCAATTTCATCCAGGCGCTCGGCAATCTGGGTAATACCTATCTGGATATGGGACGGTTGGAGGATTCTGAAGACGCCTACCGGCGCGCCCTGAAGGTGATTCCCGAGCAGCCTGATCTATTCTACAGCCTTGGCCGCGTGTTGTACGAACAAGCCCGTTGGGATGACGCGGAAGCGGCGTTCCGCAAGACCCTCAGCATCAACAATGGTTATCCGTTGGCGCATTGGAATCTGTCGCATGTGATGCTGCTGCAGGGCCGTTTCCGCGAGGCCTGGCTGGAATACGAATGGCGATGGCATTGTCCTGGGTTTACCACCAAAGTGCCAAAGTTTGACCGGCCGCAATGGGACGGCAAGGACATTCAGGGTAAAACAATTTTGGTTTTTGCCGAGCAGGGTTTTGGCGACACCATTCAGTTCGTTCGATACTTGCCTTTGATTGCCGCCGCCGGCGGCACGGTGATTTTCCTTTGCCAACCGGAATTGCAACGATTGATGGCGGGCGTCGATGGGATCGCGCATCTGGTCAGCGATTGGACGGACCTACCGCCATTTGATTTGCAATGTCCGCTGATGACCCTGCCGATGGTCATGGAATCGCGGACTGAGGCGGATTTGCCATCGACCGTGCCGTATATAACGGCGCCGGCCGGCGGAACCGATCCGGTCGGTGATGACGACGCCTTTAAGATTGGGCTGGTGTGGGCCGGCCGCGAAAGTCATTTGGCCGAGGCGCAACGATCGCTCGACGTCAGTGCGCTTGAACCCTTGTTAGATGTGTCAGGCTGTCATTTTTACGCCCTGCAGGCAGGCGAACGCGGCGCCGAGCTGGCCGCCGCCGGGCTGGCAGGCAAGGTCAGCGATCTTGGCGCAGGCCTGTCCGACTTCGCAGACACGGCAAGCATCATCCAATCCCTGGACCTGGTGATCGGCGTTGATACCGCGGTGGTGCATCTGGCCGGTGCCTTGAATAAGCCCGTCTGGACGATGTTGCCGAGAATTCCCGATTGGCGCTGGATGTTGGATCGCGAAGATAGCCCTTGGTATGCCAGCATGCGTCTGTTCCGCCAGTCTGAGCGCGGAGATTGGGTCGGTGTGGTTCACGACGTTGCCGCGGCCCTCAAGGCGCAGGTGGCTTGAGCGATCCCGTGGAAACCGTTTTTCGCTTCGATTTGGGCAACATATATTGTCCGTAGCGATGACATCAAACAGACACATATAGGCCCCGGCGACGACGCCGAGGCCGCATTAATCGATTGGGTTCCAGCCGATAATTCCGTTCATCAGACCGCCGACAATCAGCGAAGCCGTTGAATTGATTTGTAAATCTGAATGTGATAGCGTCTTTGTGTGGCAGAAGTTTCGCAAGGCCACCTCTACATCGCGAAGCGAATGGAGTCACAGAACGTGATCACCAACTTCCGCGTTCCGCCGCCGGCGATTGATATTTCATCCGGACACGCTCGGGAAACCAGGTGTTTCCTTGCTGGTGGATTTTATCTGCGCAGCACGGATTCAGTTGAAGACGCGTCGATAACCGGTCGTGCCGTCCGCCGGCACTGCCGGGCCGGCTGTGTGCCCGAAACTGAAGCGACGGATATCGACTTTACCAATGTCGACCATCAGACCTTTGTCGAATATAAACAACCGATCGATGATCTGATGATCGGCGCGGCGGTGGTCTTCGATACGGTCGAAGACGCTCGTGATTTGGTGGCAGCGGCGTAGGGTGTTTATGATCGTGGAACGACGGAGTGTGGTGATTTGAGCGAAGACCAGGACTATACGGAGGCTGTTGAGAAGGCCTATCTGGCCCTCATGCAATCCGATACGGATCAGGCGCTGGAATTTTGCCAGGATGCGGCACGGATCAAGCCGCTGGAGTTAGGCCACCTATATTTGCTTGGTCTGGTGTCCATGGCGCTGAAGGATATCGGCAGAGGCATAAAATTTCTTGAAGAAGGGCATCGCCGGGCGCCCAACAACAAGGAGTTTGCCGAGGCCTTGGCGGCACTGACGGCGCGTGTCGGTAACATGAGCGACAGCATGTATTTTTCGAAGTTGGCGCTGGTCACGGACAGCGATCCGAATTTGTCGAAATTCGCGCCGGCCGAATTCAAAGAATTGGAACGGAATATTCAACACGCGGGCGTTTCAACATATCTGGTTGATGCGGTGATCGCCTTTCATGAACGCGACTATCGTGGATGCGTGGATCTCTGCGGAAAAGAACTGGCCGTTCATCCGGACAGTGCCGAAGCCCATCAACTGATGGGGCGCGCATGGGTCCATGTTCACGAATACGATGAGGCGGTGAAAGCCTTGCGTCAGTCCACCTTGTTGGACCCCGGCGACGAGAACAATTTCGTATATTTGGGCGACGCCTTGATGGCGGCGGGACGTTTGTCGGAAGCCGATGCCACCTACCGCGAAGGTATCGAGAAGCAACCGCAATTCGCTGATCTGCGAAACCGCCTTATTGATGCGTCTGCGTTTGGCGCTGACGAAGGCCATGTGGCCGGCCTAAAGCAGGTGGCGCCGCTATCGGAAATACTGGCTTCACAGAATAAGAGTCTGCCCGTACGCGACTTGGCTCCATCCTTGAACGATAGCCGCGTTATCGTCGGATTTTTGATCAACGAAACCGTGTTGACGGAATTCGTGAGATTCGTCGAAAGCATTTTCCGCGTCTACGACAAAAGCCGAACCAAGTTCATTGTCTACCAGCAATATAGCCAGCCCTATTCGGGGACGACGGCATTGCGCCAGATGGTTGATGATTGGCGCCAATCCTATGACATCGATGATTTGACGCTGGATTTCATCATCCGCAACGACAATGTCCAGGTGCTGGTCGACTTATGCGGATTACGACCTGGCCACCGTCAGAACCTGTTGAGCGGTAAGCCCGCTCCGGTGTGCGTCAACTGGCTGGGATTCCCCTATGCGCCCGTTGCGACGACGACCGATGCCATATTGGTTGATGATCATATGGTCGATACTTTTGCCAAAGATGGCGCAGTTCAATTAATTAGCCTAGGCGACGGAATCGTTGCCTATGGTACGGGGTCGGTTGAGTTGGAATCCGGCGGCGAGGTTGCTCAGCCGGCCGATGATAATGGATATGTAACCTTTGGGGCTTTTATGGATCCCGTTCGGTTGGTCGAATCGGCGACACTTTGGGCGGCCGTGTTAAAGAAATCACCGGATGCAAAGCTACTTCTCGGAGCAAATGGGGAAGTGTACGCGGGGACAAAAACATATATTTATCAATTGTTTAGTGATTTGGGTGTGGAGGACCGCGTTGTCGTCCCCGAGGCTGAGGATGCGGGCACGATGCGCGGCGGATTTCTTGCCACCATCGATATTCTTCTGGAAGCGCGGCACGTATGTAATCCGTCTTTGATGTGTGATGCGCTTTGGATGGGTGTTCCGGTGATTGCCCTGGACGGCGACCGGCCTTCGGCGCGCATGGCGCGATCTGTGCTCAATGCGGCGGGACGCGACGCCTGGGTGGCCGATGACCCCAAGGCATATGCCCGAAAGGCCGCAAAATTGGCCGCCGATACGGCCGGGTTGGCAACCATCAGAGGCGCGCTTCGTGAGGAGATGAAGGCCAGCCGACTGTGCAACGAAACGGCTTTCGCAAAACGATTTCAAGATGCTCTGGTTGCGCTGGCCGACGCCGAAGACTGATCCGGTCAGACGATCAACCTAGAGAAGTATATTGAGGGCCGAACCCGGTGGTACGGCGTTTGGATCGAATAGTTTCTCGCCCAATTGCTCGGCAATCACTTGACTTGATTCAAAGGCCAGCGACAGGGAATTCAGCAACTGGGCATAATCCTCCCGGACCTTCGCAATTTCGTTGGCCTTTTCTGCCTGCTCGGCAATCTGGGCGGATTGAATCTGCAGGATTACCGAATTCAGATTTTTTGCCGAATTAGCGCGGATATTTTCGGCACCCTCGGCCTCTAACAATAACACACTGGCGATGGTGCCAATTTGCAACAACGCGGCGTCAATGGCGTCCTGCGCGGCGGCATCGTCGGCAAAATCGGCGCGTGATGTGGCGGCGGTGTTCGCGCCGTTCACTTCAACACTGACAAAACCCTCACGGCGCAATTTGGTGATGCCGTCATCAATGTAGATACCGACGGTGGTGCCGTTTGAAACATGAGTATTGCCGACCGCTTGATTGATTTTTCCAAGGATGGCGTTGAAATCATCCGTATTATTGTTGGTCAGCGCCGTTTGAAGTTTATCTAAATCAGTGGCCAGCCCGCCGGCAGCATTGATGTTGCGGCCGTTGTCGAAGATGAAATCATCAAGATCGGATCTGAACCGTTGCAGGCGTTTTTCAGAACTGACCAGAAACGCATCGACGTTGTTGTTGAGGCCGTCGTCCGCCGTTACCTCATCAATTTTATCGTTCAACCGTCCAATGACAGTGTTTTGAAGGATGTTGAACTGCAGTTCAAATTGCGGCCGCCTGGAAATCGTCGCGGTGTCCGCGAAGCCTTTGGCAAAATTCGAGCTAGATAGAATATCAGCTGTTCCGACCATGGATGCTTCTCTAATTCTGAATCTGTTTACTTAATACCCAAATGTATCACAAAACATTAAAAAAATCCATTTATTTCAGTAGGTTCAGGTAAAATATGCCAAATTAAACTCAACAAAATGAGCTTAATCTCCGGTTTTATTCATCGGTTTTCAGGCAATTTACAGTGCATGGGGAATCTTGCTGTTCAGGCCGAACATTATCCGGATTTTGGGCTTTTCCGTTTGGGCTTTTTCTTTGATTTCTTTTTTGGCTCCAATTTATCATAGAAACCGAGGACAACATCGCCGATGCGGATCGTCTGGTCGATAAATTCTTCGCGGACTATTTCCAGGAACTTTTCTCTATTCTCGCCGCCATTGATGACTCGCTGGTAATAGAAGTAAATGGCGGCCATGGACATGAAGGTGGAGCCTCGGTAATAGTGCATCTCACTGGTCGCTAGGCCGGCCAATGGAATGAAATCGCGTGTCACCTCACAAAGGTATGTGAATGGGAATTTGGACTCCCAATCCTTTTTCTCTTTGTCCAATTTCACAGCCTGCTCTTCAAACATGTCCGTGTCATGGACAGGCTTAATGTCGTAACCGTCATCGACACCGCCATTGGTGAGCCGCGGATTTATGCGAGGCGCATCGCACCGGGTCAGCAAGAGGTCGCGGAACCGTTTGATCCGGCGGACTGGATCGCGCGTATTCCATGATTCCTTGAAATGCTTCGGCGTATATGGTTCGAACCGGGAAATCATATCGTCGATATCGGTCTGTTTATCGCCGCTGTCGGTCAGATCGATTGCCGACGACAACTTCGGAACAGTGCCCCTTATTCGAACCCCGTCGCTGCAATTGAAATAGGTGCGATTGGCCGTAAACCGGCTGAGCGCGTCTTCCAATGAAGCCTTTGCCCATAAATAAATAGTTTCGGAAAATACGTGACCGCCAAAGTTAGCGGCGGTCGGTTTGTCGATAACCGTACTAAAGCCAACTTCGCCGACATTATAAGCCGATTGATCGGCATGGTGTTTCTTCGGGTCGCGGGCGCCGAGATCAATACCAAATAGGTACGTGTTACGGAAACCGCAGTCTTGGGAAAAAGCGAACCCCAAATTGGCGATGTTGGGTGTGCTGCATGCGATGGCTGATTCATTGCCCTGATAAAACAGTGGATAGGAGGCAAGCCCGATTCGAAAGTAAAAAATCGTCCGATCGAAAAAGCTCTGTACCCCCGGGTCGACCGTGCTGGTCGCAATGAGTGTGATGCCGGATAGATCGAATTTCTCGGCGACAATTTCCATCAACTCGGTCACCGCTGGCACGTTCTCGATCTCCATTTGGAAATCCGGTTTGATGTTGTTTGCCAGCAAGACACGGATGGCTGTACCGCAAGATATGATAATAGCCCGATGCTGGTTCTCGCGGATAAAATCAAGATCAGCATCAAGCGAAGGGCCGGCACCAATGATAAAGGCCGGGAAAGGGCGCACCTCGTTGTCTGGCGGTTTCTTGTAAAAGTCGCCCTCAAATTTTTTCAAGTTATGATAGCTATTGCGGACCATGTCGATTTCGTCTTCAAGAAACCCCAACCCGGTAATGAACAGGTCCTTCTGTTGCAGCATCAAATCCATGGCTGCTTCCATGGTGGAGCTGGGATAAGCGACAAAAAAGTAGGTACTGTCCATGAAACTGGGATTGATATAACGCATCCGGTCACGTGCGATTTCAGCGATCTTTTCGTATTGCTGATCGATGACGAAGGAAATCTTTCGATGCCGGGTAACGAATGAGCGATAGAGTTTTGTCCAATCGAAAACGTACAGAGACCAGTACAGAAATTCGATGTTGGGTTCGATCAGGACGACATGCTGGCAATCGCATAGCTTCATCAGGTCAATAATATGGTCGCCGAGACCGACGCCGAAAATGATCATGTGGAAACAGCTGTCGTCCGTGGGCTGGATGGCAAATGACATCCCGGCCTCAACACCGCGCCTGACCATGCGGTGCACCATAATATTGGCGTCTTCATCGAGATTGCGGCTGTCCGGGGCCGATAGAATCAGGCGTTTCGTTCCGGGCTTCGTTTGGATTTCCTTGAGCTTTTCTTTCGCCCATTCGTGGCTTGCCTGATCGAAAAGCCGGGCGCCACGGAATTCGATATCATACCCGCCGTTGCCGTCGGAGATGAGCTGCGAATGAGGTGTTTCAACCGCCTCGATATGGGAGACCAGATAAGGCTGAAACCGGCGGAGGGTTTTCAAATTTCGGTCGAATAATTTTTGGTTGAGATCGGCGGCGTCGACAGGTGTGAACACGGCCTCCGAATTTTCTTTGCCCTCGCTTTTCTTGGCTTTTTTCTTTGCCTTTGCCATGTTCGCAACTCCATTTCGCTCGCAACAATTAACCAGGGCTCCGAGTTTTCGGCGTTCGCCTCAGGTCACCCAGAATAACGCAATCAATGCAACGGGCCAACGCCGGGCTGCCGGTCCTTTGGATATTCGGTCAGGGCATGAAAAAGGGGGAGGGCATGGCCCTCCCCCTTGGGATCATCCGATTTGGTCTACCGATTAACGGAAGAGACCCAAAATCGACTGTTCGGACTGCCCGGCGAAGGCCAGGGATTGAATGCCCAACTGCTGTCTGGTTTGCAGGGCCAGCAAGTTGGCGCCTTCGTTGTTCAGCTCGGCCAAAGTCAGTTTGCCGGCACCGGCGGTCAGCGTGTTCACGTAGTCCTTGGTAAAGTCGAGGCGCGTCTGCAAGACGGCCACGTTGGCACCCAGGGTCTGTGAGCGTGACCGAAGTGTGGTCAAGGCACTGTCCAAGTTGGTGATACGGCTGTTCAGTTCGGTCGTGAAACCGATACCGACGGTCCGCTTGGCATCCGTTTCCGTAACGGTCAACGAGGTGCCCGTCAATTTCAGAACGGATTGTCCCGCACTGCCAATCACCGAGAACCGGTTGACACCGGCGCTGAGGCCCGTGCCACCCGACTGCGCCGAAAAATCGGAACCGCCGGATTGACCGGAAACAAAACCGGTAACAACGACGAAATCGATCGTCGTGCCAACGGCGTAGGTGCCGGCGGTCACATAACTGGTCGACAAATCGCCACCGTTGCCGGTGTTGGAGGTGTACACGTTGACGGTAAAGGTGATGCCGTCATAAGCCAGTGTGAAGGTGTCACCAGCCGAAATGATGGTCGTCGTCTGACCACCCACGGAAACCGTAATGGCATCCGGGGCCGGCACGCCGCCGGTCAAGCCGCCACTGGCGGAACTGAGCAGGTCACCTTCGCCGGAGACTGTGCCACCGGAGATATAGGCCTGGTTGAAGTTGATACCCTGCGTGCCCTGCGTAAGCTGAGCAACGTCGAGACCGTTGGTCTTCACGGTGATATCGACAGAGTTCACTGTCAACACACTGCCTGTATCGTTGGAGAAGTTCACCGTGAGCGTACTGCCCGTGCCGTTCACCAAGTTAAGGCCCTGGTAAGAGGCATCCGTGGTCAGGTTGTTGACCTGATTCCGGAGATCATTGAACTGGCTGACGATGTTGGAAATTTCGGTTGAGGTCGTGGCGGATTTTGCGTTGGTCGCCAAACCCTTGAGCTGTTGAACCAAGTTTTCAACGGCTTCGATGGCATCGGTGGCCGATGTCAGGGAACTAATCCCCTGGTCAATGCCCTGTTTCTTTTCTTCGAAGTCAGTCGCCCGGTCGGACAGGCCCTTGGCTTGGAAGAACGCCACCGGATCGTCGATCGCGCTGGCAACACGAAGACCCGTCGACAGACGGTTCTGCGTCCGGTTGATCAAATCAGTAGTGTTTTGAAGAGAAAGAAGGTTCTGCCGTACAGCAGCTGTAAGATTAACGTCTGACATTTTGTCACTCCATTCTAGAGCTAAAATTCAAGAGGCCAGTTCTCGCCTCCATCACCGCATACCGAAGTTTCTACCCCGCATATACTGCGGCACCCGGTGAACCATTACACCTGGATGCAGGCCCTTCTTATCCGGTTCTGATTCAAAATGCAAGAATTTTTTATCACAATATGGCGGGATATGACGAATTATCAGGACTTCCTTCGGATTTGGCCGGATATCGCTGAAACACGCACCAGAACCCAGGATAGGCACGATGGGCGTTAATTGTAACGGATATTTCAGCAAATTCATAATCCAGGGCCAATTTACGCAGATAGGCCCGGCTGTGCGCAAATTCGCCGGGCGCCGATTGTCCAATTTGCAGATCATCGGTGGCGGCATCGACGCTGAAGATCAAATATCCACGTCGCGCCAAAAGCCGGGCCGAGTGTTGGAAGAAGGGCGCCAGGTCAGCTTGATGGTAGAGTGCGCAGCTGCACGTCATGAGATCGAATGGATCATCAAGCCCAGCCAGGCCAACTATCATATCGGCTTCGATCAAGGTGCCGTAAAAACCGGTTTGGCAGGCTTTCGCGAGCATGTTGGCCGAAAAATCAATACCTGTGGCATGCGCGACAGCCTGGGTGACATGGCGACCGACCGCGCCGGTGCCACAACATACATCGAGCATCCGGCCAATCGACCGGCTTCCATAAACTTCATCGATCAGTGCTGCCGTTGCGGGGCCCCAGGATTGCTGTAACCGATTGTCGTCATAGGTCGCCGCGGCGCCATCGTAAACGGCGCGATGTGGCGAATTGTTCGTCTCGTCGTTACGCTCTGCATCTCCGGTCCATGGTGTCAGGCCTTGCGTGAACGCGCTGACGGCGTCCTCCAACCGGCCCTCGGCAAGCAAAGGCAGGCTTCGGTTGTGGTGCGCCGTGGTGTTGTCCTGGAACAGGCTGATCGCCTGATCGAAAGTCTTCAGACTTTCCTCCGTCCGGCCTAGGTTGAACTGCAGTAGGCCCAAGGCGTTGAACAGCAACGGATCGGCGGCGCATTGCGCCACGGCTGCCTCGGCGGCGGCCAGCGCACCGGCGGTATCGCGGGTTTCTTGAAGGAAGTTGATCAGCCTTTCATGGTGCTTTGGATCCGTCGGTTGGGTTTCTATTAAGCGCCGCTGCAGGGTCACAGCGCGCTCGTGTTGCGCCGATCGCCAGGCAACGCCGGCGGCAACGAACAAAACGTCGGGATTTTGTGGGGCGACGTCCAGCAATTGCTCGGCTAAGGCCATTCCCTGGGTTAATTCACCATCATTAACCATCGTGGCGACAAGGCGCGTCGCCTCCTCAAGACTTAGGTTCAGTGGCTGGTTGGCGGCCATGCAGCGCCCGCTCACGCGCCAACGGTGATGCGATGGCGATGATACTCGCTGTCTTCATCAATCGTTTGCCGGCGCACATAACAGATTGTGCCGCGGTGCAGGTTTTGGATCGATGCCGAAAACAGGCTGTAGGCCGGGCGCATGATGTCTTCAATCCGCCATCGGTCCTCTTCGGAGTGAAACTCCACATAAACAACCCGCATATCGTAGTTGGCGACAAGGTCCACCAGAATAGGCACCTCGCAGCCTTCCGTGTCGATCTTAGCGATGTCCACGTGTTCGACGGCCAATGATTTCAGGTACGCGGCGCAGGCCTTTAAAGTGATGTTATCCGTGCTTTGATTATCGCCGTTCGGATTGGCCAGACTGGCCGTGGCATAGTCGTGGTCACCGACGAACAATTCCGCCGTTTTGTCTTCTGACCAGAGGCCAACATTGTGGGCGGTGATTTGCCCATAGGGTTCGGTGTTCTGCACCAGCAGGTCGAAGGCGCCGCGGCCCGGCTCAAAGGCGTGGATTTGCGCTTGTGGATAGGTGAATTTGAAAAATACCGTCGACGCTCCGATGTTGGCGCCGATATCCAACAGGCTGGAGACGCCTTGAACGAAGTCAATCGGCGCATAGCACCGGTCTTGGAAAATTTCACGGATGACAAAGCCGTTGTGCGGCAGATAGGCCAGGGTCACGGTCTCGCCCAAAATTTCGAAAGAGATGGTATCGGCGGCGCTCAATTTATCCTCCCGCGCGTTCAAGAACGAATCGCGTTGGCAAGCGGCGCGATCCGCTGATCCCAGGTGTGGCGTTCCGTGCACAATGCACGCGCCCGATCTGCGAGGCGCTGCAATGTATCGTCCGCGGTGACGGCGTCTTGAAGGCGCGCCGTATTGTCCGCTGGGTCGCGCAGGTTCAGCGCCAAAATACTTTCGCCATTCACAAATTCCTGTTCGAGATAGGTGTTCATTTCGGCCGCCGGCGCGCATCCCTGCTGAATAGAATAGAACAGCCGCATCACGGCAGCATCGCGGAAATTGATGGTATCATACAGTGCGACCTTGGTGTTTTGCAGATAAGTGACGATCTCACCAAAGGGCAAGGCGCCCAGGAAGACCCCCTTGGGATTGGCCGCCTGGAATGCTTTGTTGACGTTGCCAATATAGTGGATTTCCAAATTCCGAAGGCCGCCCAGTAAGGCGACACGGCGGATGTCGCGGGTCAATCGGTCAATCTCCCGGCAGAGCTGCGCAGTTGTCAGCACCGATGGGTCCATGCCGCACGGATTCACGATGTGTCGTAGGACGGCGGCGTAGACGTCGATGGGTTCTTCGATAATCGCCGCGATACAGTCTTGGAGGCCGCGCGCTACAGCACCATCGGTGATCTCAAGGCGTTGGCAAAAATCGTCAAAGCCCTCGACCTCATTGATGGTGCCGTGAAAGACGAAATCCACGGTTCGATCCGTCATCGGCGGCACCTCAATGGCGGTCGGACCGGCCTGGCGCCATTCAAATATTTGATCGCGCGCCAACCCCATTGCAGTGAGGTAGTCCACATGGCCGCGATCCATGACGCCGATATGGAAAGGCGGCCGGCCGACGCGCTCGTCAAATTCACGCATTTCCAGGATCGTCTCTGTCCAATGAAAGGGATGATCCCACAACAATCCGATAATCTTCACGGGCAGGATGGATGTCATGCGAACCTGCCGGCCTTCGTACAAGGCCCAGCGGCCGTTATTAAAATTCCATGCGATGGCAAAGGGCGGCAGTGCCGAGGTATCGAAACTGAAGGTTGAATACTCATGATCCTGCAGGTTTAACGGCGAACACGGTATGTTTGCTTTGCCAAGTGCCGCGCAAATATCACGTACTGTGGCATTCCAATAACTGTCGCCTTCCGACAGGCCGTAAATGTCAACGCCTTCGAAAAATATGCCGGGGTTTGTCATGGGCCACCCACCGTTTACCGCAACACGATCATCCGGGGTGTCAGCGCGAGCGTCAACTCTCATCCCCATCATAGTCTTTGGCGTTGACGCCAAGCCGATGTATCAAGAAGCCAACGTTTCATCGGAGGCCCACGTATGAGCGTCGACGACGATCTGGCGAAAGCGCTGCAGTTTCATGAGGCCGGTGATTTGTTAGGGGCCGGCACGCTGTACCGGGAAATCCTGGCCATCGAGCCGGATCATGTGGACGCGCTCAATCTTTTGGGTGTTGTCATGCACGCCGCCGGCGATTTGGAATTAGCAGTTGATCTAATTACCCGGGCCGTTGACCTGGCGCCCGATTATGCCGCGCCGTTGATCAATCTTGGCAATGCCCTGCAGGCCGCGGGCCGTGCCGAAGACGCCGTCCGGCGGTTTGAGGACGCCCTGGCCCTGGAGCCGGACGCCGGTATAGCGGCATGCAATCTGGCCAGCGCCTTGAACGACCTTGGCCGTCACGCCGCCGCTGCCGAGGCCGCGGTTCGGGCCGTTGAAATGGCGCCCATTTTGCCGGATGCGCATGTCAATCTGGGCAATGCCCTGTTGGCGTTGGGCCGGACCGGTGATGCCGAAGCGGCCTATACCACGGCCCTGGAATTGGCGCCCCGGCATGCCGGCGCTTGGTTCAATCTTGGCAATGCGCATGCCGACAACGGCAACTTCGCGGGTGCTGTAGAGCCCTATCGCAAAGCCGCGGAATTTGATCCGAACAACGCCGCCTGCCATTACAATCTTGGTAATGCCCTGCAGCAATTGGATATTTATGACGCGGCGATCGACAGTTTTGACCAGGCCATCGCGCTTCAACCAAATCACGTCGATGCGCGTTGTAATCTGGCCAGCGCTTGGCAATCGTTGGGCCGCGCTGATAGGGCCATCGAGATTTTGAAAGAGGCCTTGGGTCGTGAGGCCCTGGCCGGTGATGACGAGAGCGTCGATCTGCATTGGAACCTGTCCCTGGCCTTGTTGCAGAACGGCGATATGCGAGCCGGCTGGCGCGAATATGAATGGCGATGGCAGACGCCAAGTTTTGCGGAATTTCGGCGCCAGTTTGCCGTGCCTGAATGGGACGGCGGTGATTTGGCCGGGCGGACGATTTTCGTCCACGCCGAACAGGGCTTCGGCGATGCGCTGCAGTTTGTCCGCTACGTGCCCTTGGTGGCGGCGCGTCGCGGCCGCGTGATATTGGAATGCCGGCCGGAATTGCGGCGCCTGTTCGAAACTGTTGAAGGTGTCGATGCTTGTGTTGACCTGGGCGCGGCGATTGAAGGCTTCGACGTTCATGTGCCGTTGATGAGTTTGCCGCGCCTGTTCGAAACCGAGATAACCAATGTGCCCGCCACATTGCCATATCTGAGCGTGCCTCCGGACGTATCTCTTGATGGCCGGGTGCGCGATGATCAGAGTTTCAAAGTCGGCGTGGTTTGGTCGGGCAGCCCGACCCGGCCAGACAATCATAAACGGTCCTGCCCGTTGGCCGCCTGGGGAGCGATCCTGGAGGTTCCCGGTGTCCAATTTTACAGCCTGCAGGTCGGTGCCGACAGTGACCAAATGACAGCCCAGGGTGTCACCGCCGATATCGTCGATCTGGCCGCGGATTTTGGTGATTTCGCCGACACGGCGGAAGCCGTTGATGCGCTTGATTTGGTCATTTCCGTCGATACCTCGGTGCTGCATCTGGCCGGTGCTCTAGGGAAACCGGCTTTCGCGCTACTATCGCAGCCGACCGGTTTCCTGTGGATGAACGACCGTCCGGACAGTCCTTGGTACCCGACGCTGCGCCTGTTCCGCCAGGCGGCGCCTGGCGTCTGGGAACAGCCTTTGGCCAAGGCTGCCGAGGCGCTGGCGGAAATGGTTGCAGGCCAGGGAGCGCGTGGATGAAAGTTGCGTTCACCCGCGACGGTGATCATTTGGTCATCGACGAAGAAACCGCCGCCTATTTCCTGAATATGGACCATCAGGAGACCCATGCCGGTTATCACACCATTTGTCGCAGTGTCTTTGCAGCGGCAAAGGGTGATTTCGTCGGCGCCGCCGGCGATCTGACAACCCAGGGCGTCGATGTCATCAGGCAATGCATGTTGCCAAAAGTGGCCCTAAGTTTTTCGCAACGCGTTGACGCGACCATCGGTAAACCCACACCACCGAATACGACCGTGCCCCTGGATGCGGGTTTTCGTTCTGACCTTGTTGGGTTGCTGCCCGATGTCTTGTCAGCCAAAGTCACGGCCCAGGTCGAGGCCTATATGGGGTGCCATTTTCGGGTTGTGCAATGTCAGTTGTACCGCACGGAAACCGGCGGTGAGCCGCACATTTCCTTCCTTTGGCACCGTGACATGGAGCCCATGGCCCAGGTCCATATCATGGTTTACCTCACACCCAGCGGACCGGATGATCCGGGCACTGAGTTTCTGTCCCTGGCCGGGACTCGGACCATGGCTGAAAAAGGTTATGCCTATCCGCAGTTCGATGAACGCGTGACGTCCCTTGCCGATGCCTTGCCGGCCGGCGCCCAGGTTCCGGCATCGATGAGGCCGGAACTGGCGGCCGGCGACGCGACCATATTCGGGGCGCCGCGCATTTTGCATCGCGGCCTCGACGGTCAGGGCGGACGGCGAGACGTTTTCCTGATCAATCTGCTGCCCAGCCTGGTGCCGTGGCAACACGACATAGCCCGATTCGGCGGCCATCATTTGTTCTGGGAAGGCGACGCGTCGGATACCCTGCAGACTAATCCCTTCGGTCTGACTTTAGAACCGGCGCCCCGGTTTACCGGCCTGCCGGTTTCAGAATGGGTGATCATGGGTGAGATGTTGCCGGCCGGTTTTGGCTAAGCGTTCAATTCGTCCGCCATGGCGTCCAGGGGCGCGTTCCAATCGCCAGCCGTGACCTGGCGGAACAACCGCGCCGTCGGATACCAGGGGCTGTCTTGGCGTTCCAGAAGCCAACGCCAGTCGGGTATTTTTGGCAACAAAATCCACACCGGCCGACCCAGGGCGCCGGCCAGGTGCGCGATTGCCGTATCGACGGTGATCACCAAATCCAGGGTCGCGATCACCGCTGCGGCTTCAATGAACTTGTCCGGCCCGGCACCCAGGTGCGGGCCCAGGTGGGTAAAATCCGCGTTGCCGTCCAGTTCAGGTACCTGATCTTCGCCGGCGCCGACCTGCAGGCCAAACCATTGAATGCCGGGTCGGGCGAATAAAGGCAGGAAACGATTGAGTGCGATGGACCGTAATTCATCGCGCGGCTTCTCCGGATTGCCCTGCCAGCACAGACCTATCCGCCGGCCGGCCGCCGGCCCAAGGCGTCCTTCCCAGGCCTCCTGCAGGGCGGGCTCGGCGTACAGATAGGGAACCGGCGCGGGGATGCTATCGATGCTGGTCCCGGCCAAACCGGGCAGGTCCATCACCGGCACCTCGACATGCAAATCGCTGGCCTGATCGCCTGGTTCCAAAATCTCAATGCCGCTGTCCATGGATCCCAACAACCGCTTCATGCCCGGCAAAGTCAGCACCGATGCCCGGCCGCCGCGCGCTGCAACAAATGGCAAGTAGCGAAGGAATTGGATGTTGTCTCCGGCACCCTGTTCACCGCGGATCAAAACACCTTTGCCGTTCAACTCACTGCCGTCCCAAAGCGGCAGTTGGTTGGGTTGGGCGTGACGGCGCCATTTGAACGCCGGCCATCCGTCTTCGAAATTGCCGTGCAGCAACAAAAGCATGCCCAGGTTCATGCGGGCTTGGGCATTGTCCGGTTCCCGTTCAAGGACCGCTTCGTAAAGCGCCATGGCGTCGGCATAGCGCCCCTGCAGATGATGCGTTGATGCGCTCTCCAGGGCATCCGCCAAGGTCATGGATTGGTCGAGGACAACACCCATATCGGCGGCCTATCCGACGACGTTGACCAAAGTGCCGAGCGGCAATCCGCCGCCGGTCAACGACGATATCAGGCTGCTGATATTATCCGTCGAGAAATTGCCGGTGCTCAAGGACCGCTGCAAGGCCTCAAGGCTGAGCACCCGGCGCTCGGCCGTGTTGATGGCGGTCAGGATGCGTGCCTCGGCATCCGCGGCGCCTTCCTTCGTTAGCAGCGATATGGCCCGCAGGTTCAAACCCGTGCTGTCCAGCGCCTGCGGCGTGACCTTCACGGCGCCGCCGAATTTTGACGTCTTGATAACAATGGCCCCGCTGTCGGACGCGATGAAATTGGCGTTATTGAACTCGGTGCCGGCGACCAGACGGTCAATCAGGTCGAGGGCGCGATTGGTATCCGCATTCAAGTTGAGCCGCGACACGCGGGTGCCGCTGATTTCCAGATTAGTCAGGTTGGAGACCAGGGATTCGTGTTGCGCCAGACTGGCCGATGAAGCCAGCGATTTCAGGGCGCTGACGATGCCCTTGCCGGCAACGACAGCCAGGGACAGGCCAGTGCGCGCCCCGGCGGCGCCAAGCACGATGCGGACTTCGGAAAAGGCGCCGGGCCTGAGCGCGCTGTCCAATTCAACGGCACCGACCCTTTGGCCACCAAGCCGCTGCCCCCGACGCGTGATCGCTTGGGCGTCCTGGGCGATGGAAATCGCCGAACCGACGGTAAGAAAATCGACCAAATCGCTACCGACCTTCTGTCACGTGACATCTGTGTGTTAAAGTGGGTTCTCCATCAACATCATAGGATAAACGAAAATCGCCGCTTTTGACGAGTCGAAATCTGCGACGCGACAGAATTTATCATTTAAAAACAATTGTTTGGTCCGGGTAAAAGCAATTGTTTGGTTCAGGTGATGACAGCCCGATCCTGAACGTGTTAGGCATTAACCATACGGAAAGGCCTTTGTGACACATTGATTCACGTGTCCGCGCCTTGAAGAGGTTTCGCGGCGGGACGCCGCGCCGGCCTGATGTAAGGAGATGAAATATGTCGGATTCCGACGACACCGATGACCTGAGCGACGACGAACAAACGGCGGTTGCCGTGGAATGGTATCTAGCCATGTGGGACGAAGCCTTAAAACGCGGCGTTGCACCGGAAACCATGGTGCTGGTCGCCCTGTCGGCAACCACCACCAAGCTCAGTGAGATTTTCGGACCCGAGCATGCCGGCCTCCTGATCAAGCAAACCGCGGACAACATCGGTGAAATCTCGCCCGATGCGGACACGGAATCCGGTGGCCACGGATAGGGTTTGCAGACCGAACCGGCTTGCAGCGGGAGCTGGTGCGGGTCTATGATCGCGTCATCTAACGCATTGTGATGTTTCAACTATTTTCGCGCTCCGTCGCGATTTCGTGCTCTCAACAGGGGTAACGCCGTGGCGCCGAACCAAAAGTACATCGAATCCCATTCCTTGGACGGCCGGTCCATCTTGATTACCGGCGGCACCGGCTCCTTCGGTCAAAAGTTCGTGCAAATGGTCCTCGATCGCTACAAGCCGAAACGGTTGGCGATCTATTCCCGCGATGAACTGAAGCAGTACGAAATGCAGCAGAAGTTCGATCCCAAGGAGCACCGTTGCCTGCGCTATTTTCTGGGCGACGTGCGCGATCTGGACCGTCTGAAAATGGCGCTTCGGGGTATCGACACGGTCATTCACGCCGCTGCCCTGAAACAGGTGCCGGCGGCCGAATACAATCCGACGGAATGCATCCACACCAACGTCTTGGGCGCGGAAAACCTGGTCATGGCCTGCATCATGGGCGGCGTTGAACGCCTGGTCGCCCTGTCCACGGATAAGGCCTGCAACCCCATCAACCTCTATGGCGCATCAAAACTGGCATCGGATAAGATTTTCACCGCCGCCAACCAACTCAGTGGTGAGGGCGGCACCGTGTTCTGCTGCGTGCGTTATGGCAACGTGGTCGGCTCGCGGGGTAGTGTCGTGCCGCTTTATCAGCGTATGATTAACGAAGGCGTTACCGAATTGCCGGTCACCGACGCGCGGATGACGCGGTTCTGGATCACCTTGGAACACGGGGTTGAATTTGTCCTGTCGTGTCTGGATATGATGCGCGGCGGTGAGATTTTCGTGCCGAAGATCCCGTCCATGAAAATCACCGATCTGGCCGAGGCCCTGGCGCCCGGCACCAAGTATAAGATCATCGGCATCCGCCCCGGTGAGAAACTGCACGAAGTGATGATCACCGAAGACGACGCCCGCAACACTGTCGAATTCCCCGACCGCTATGTCATTGAGCCGAATCCGGTGGCCTGGACCGGCCACGTGCTGCGCGACGGGGCGAACCCCGTCGAGGACGGCTTTCGATATTCCAGCGACAACAATACACAATGGCTGGATGCCGACGGCCTGCACGCGCTGGTCTCCGGGGCTTCGAAGTCCTGAGCCATGCCCGGCGACCGGCCCTTCCTTCCCTATGGCCGTCAACGTATCGAAGACGATGACATCGCTGCCGTTGCGGCGGTATTAAACAGTGATTTCCTGACCACCGGCCCGGTGGTTGAGGCCTTCGAGGCGAAATTAACGGAAATTACCGGCGCCGCGGACGCCGTTTCGTGCTCCAGCGGCACCGCGGCGCTGCATTTGGCGGCACTGGCGTTGGGCTTGGGTCCCGGCGATACGGCGGTGGTGCCGGCCATGACCTTCCTGGCGACCGCCAACGCGGCGCGTTACGTGGGCGCCGACGTGGTGTTTGCCGATGTCGATCCGGAAACCGGATTGATGACCGACGCGACCATGGCGGCGGCGTTGGAAATTGCCGGCCCGGCGGCGAAGGCGGCGTTTCCGGTTCATATCAACGGCCAGACCTGTGATATGGCGGCGCTCAAAAACGTCTCCGATCTGCCGATGGTCGAAGATGCTTGCCATGCCCTTGGCGGCGCCCACCAGGGGCCGAGAGGCAAGATGGTGCCGGTCGGCAGCGGCGCCTTTTCCGACATGGCGATCTTTTCCTTTCATCCGGTCAAGACAGTGGCCATGGGCGAGGGCGGTGCCGTGACCACCAACGATCCGGTCTTGTTCGAACGCCTTCAGCGGTTCCGCAACATCGGCATGACCCGCGCAGTTGAAGATTTTCAAGTGCCGGCACAGGCCTTTGATGACGCGGGCGCGGCCAACCCCTGGTATTACGAAATGCCGGATTTGGGCTTCAACTACCGGGCCAGCGCCATTCACTGTGCCTTGGGCTTGAGCCAGCTTGGCAAACTGGACCGGTTCATCGCCGCCCGCGACAGTCTGATGGCACGCTATGCCAAAGCCTTGGCGCCCCTGGCACCGGTGGTGAGGTTGCTGCCGCAGGTTGCGGATTGTCGTCCGTCTTGGCACCTTTGTGTGGCTCTGATCGATTTTCCGGCTGCCGGCACGGACCGGGCCAAGGTGATGCGTGCCTTGGCGGCCGAAGGCATTGGTACCCAGGTGCACTATCTGCCAGTCAACCGCCAACCCTACTACCGCGAACTTTACGGCGAGACCGCGATGCCCGGCGCCGATGCCTATTACGACAAAATTCTGACTCTGCCCTTGCAGGTTGGGATGACGGACGATGATGTTGATTACGTAGCCGCAACGCTGGCCCAGGTCCTCGGGGCTGGCGGATGACGACGGTTTGCATCGTCCAGGCGCGCATGGCTTCGACACGTCTGCCGGGGAAAGTTCTGCTGCCACTTGGCGATACGACCATCCTTGATCACGTGTTGACTCGTTGCCAGGCCATTGCCGGTGTCGATGACGTTTGTTGCGCCATCCCCGATACGGTTGATTGCGACGCGGTAGCGGCGGAAGCTGAACGGGTCGGCGCCAGCGTTTTTCGCGGCTCTGAAGATGATGTTCTGGACCGCTATTACGGGGCGGCGCAATTCATGGCGGCGGATACGATACTTCGGGTGACCAGCGATTGCCCGGCACTGGACCCGCAAGTGTGTGCCGATGTGTTGGCGTTACGTGCGGAGACCGGCGCCGACTTCGCAACCAACAACATGCCGCCCAGCTGGCCGCACGGCCTGGATTGCGAGGCCGTCACCATGGGCTGGCTGGTGCGCGCCGCCGATGAAGCCACGCAGAAGTTTGAGCGCGAACATGTCATGCCCTATGTGCGCAATCACCCTGACGCCGTGAAGGTCAGTCTGGAAGGTCCGGGGGAACATACCACAGCGCATCGCTGGACCATCGACAACGACCGCGACTATGCCTTCTTCCAGGCGCTGTGGCCGCGTCTGCCCGAAGGCCGGGCGGGCTGGTCATACAAGGCGGTGTTGGACATTGTCGCGGCCGATCCCGATCTGGCCGCCATCAACGCCGGCCAGGACCGCCTGGAAGGCCTGAAGAAATCCATGCGGGAAGGCTGAAGGTGGAGGAACGCCGCGCCCTGTTTCGGTTCGACGCCGGCGCCGAGATCGGCGGCGGCCATGCGGTGCGTTGCCTGACCTTGGCCGTGGCATTGGAAGCGGACGGTTGGACCTGCCGCTTCGCCGTTACGCCGGAGACCCTTGAGACGGTACCCACCCTCGCGGCACGCGCCAGTGATTGCGTTGCGCTCGACGAGATGTCGACGGATGGTCCCTATGAGGCTTTGATCGTTGACCATTACGATTGGGACGCAGGCCGGGAAACGCCGTGTCGGGATTTCGCCCGACATATCATTGTTATCGATGATCTGGCTGACCGGCCGCATGACTGTGACATCGTGATTGACCAGGGCCTTGGGCGGCTACCCGAGAATTATGCCGGGCTGGTGCCTGATCACTGCCGGTATCTGCTGGGTCCCGTCCACGGTCTTTTGAAGCCAGAATTCGCGACATTGCGCGATATGGCCGTGGCACGCCGGGAATCCGGAACCCTGAAAACCGTGTTGATCGCCTTCGGCCTGACCGATCCCGAAAATCTGACTGCCCGAGCCTTGCAAGGACTGGCCTCGACAGGCCTTGCGGTCGAGGCGGTGCTCGGGGCTGCCGCACCGCATCTGAACGCCGTTAAGGCCGCCGCCGCGACGCTCGATCCGCCAGCCCGGGTGATCGTCAATGCGGACGATATGGCGGCCCGTATGGCGGCCGCCGACTTAGGCATCGGTGCCTGTGGGACGACGTCGTGGGAACGTTGCGCGCTGGGCTTGCCGACCTTGGCGGTGATCGCCGCCGACAATCAACGCGCCAATGCTGCGGCCTTGACGGCGGCCGGCGCGGTGACCTTGTTGGGCTGGCACGCGGACGTCAACGCCGCCGACTTCACCGATCATGTTGATGCGAACAGCGAATTGCCGGCGCAGGCGGCGGCTGCGGCCCGGTTGTGCGACGGGCGCGGCACGGCCCGCGTTGTCGGCGCCTTGAATGACCTGATCGACGGCGTCACACCCGCCTTGCGTCCGGCGACGATGGCCGACGCTGAGCTTTTGCTGAGTTGGCGGAATGACGAAGAAACCCGCCGCCAGTCAAAGACGACCGAGGCGGTCGCGTACACTGACCACGTCAACTGGCTGCGCTCGGTCCTTGATGATTCGAACCGCCGGCTCTCGGTGGCCATGCTGGCGGATCAACCGGTCGGATCAGTGCGTGCCGACAAGGACGGCGGCGCTTGGGTATTGTCATGGATCGTCGCCCCGGCGGCGCGCGGGAAGGGGCAGGGGCGGCGGATTGTCGCGCGCATGGTCGAGAGTTTGGCCGGTGAAATTCATGCCGAGGTCAAACCGTCCAATCCGGCCTCGGCCCGCATCGCCCAGGCCGTTGGCATGTCGCCTATGGGCGCGCACGATGGCTTGACGCTTTGGGCCATGCAGAAATGACTGAAACCGCCTATCTTAGGATTACCTCAAGGTTTTTCGGCAAGAGTCCTTGGATATGAACGCCAAACCGAACGAACAGACAGTGCGCATTGCCGGACGCGAGATCGGCCCCGGCCAACCGCCTTATACGGTTGCCGAAATGTCGGGCAATCATAATGGTGATTTGGGCCGCGCCCTGGCGCTCATGGAGGCCGCCGCGGCGGCCGGCGCCGATGCGGTGAAACTGCAAACCTACACCGCCGATACGATTACCATCGACCACGACGGTCCCGGCTTCGTCATTGACGGCGGGCTCTGGGATGGGCGGTCGCTGCATGATCTTTACGAAGAAGCCCACACGCCTTGGGATTGGCATGGTCCGCTGTTTGAGAAGGGCAAGGAATTGGGCGTCGCCGTTTTCAGCTCACCGTTCGATTATACCGCCATCGACCTTCTGGAAGGGCTGAATGCACCTGCCTACAAAATTGCGTCCTTTGAAATGATCGACCTGCCGCTCATCGAACGCGTTGCGGCGACGGGCAAACCGATGGTCATTTCGACCGGCCTTGCCAACAAATCGGAAATTGAAGAAGCCGTCGCGGCGGCGCGGCGGGGCGGGGCCGGGGAACTGATCGTTTTGCATTGCGTCAGCGGTTACCCGTCGGACCCGGCCGACGCCAATCTCAGAACCATGCAAGACCTTGTCGATGCTTTTGATATCGTGCCTGGGCTTTCCGATCATACCCACGGTATCGCCGTCTCGGTCGCTGCCGTGGCCATGGGCGCGTGTTTCATCGAAAAACACTTCACCCTCAGCCGTGCCGACGGCGGCCCGGATTCCGCGTTCTCCCTGGAACCCGACGAACTAAAGGCGTTGGTTGACGGCTGCCGGACCGCCTGGGACGCCCTAGGTCAAATCCATTACGACACAAAAGGCAGCGAGCAAGGTAACACCACCTTCCGCCGCTCACTCTATGTCGTTGCCGATGTGACAGTGGGTGAGACGTTGACCGAGGCCAACGTCCGTTCCATCCGACCGGGCTTCGGGTTGGCGCCGAAGCATATGCCCGAAGTGCTTGGAAAAGCCGCCGCGCGTGATCTGAAGCGCGGTGATCCGCTGGCTTGGGATATGGTTGCGGAGGACGGCTAACCCATGGCCGAGACACCCCGCATCGTCGCCACCATCGAGGCCCGCATGACGTCGTCGCGGTTGCCGGGCAAGGTGCTCATAGAGGCCGCTGGGAAGCCCATGTTGCAGCACATGATCGAACGCCTGCAGCGGGTGCCGTCGCTGGACGGCATCGTCGTCGCGACCACCGGTAACGCAACGGATGCCCCGGTGGTCGATCTGGCCGAAGAAATGGGCGTCGGCGTTTTCCGGGGCAGCGAGGACGACGTACTGGTTCGGGTTCTGGATGCCGCCCGGGCCCATAATATTGATGTTATCGTTGAAATGACCGGTGACTGTCCGCTGATTGATCCGGCCCTCGTCGAAGATTGCATCCGGGGATATCTGGCCGCTGGTGTCGATTATGTCTCGAACGTTCTGGAACGTACATATCCACGCGGCATGGACACCCAGGTATTCGCGACCGACATCCTGGCCGACGTGGCCCGGCGCACGGATGACTCCGAAGATCATGAGCACGTCAGCATTTACATCTACCGGCATCCGGAAATTTACACGCGGAAAAACATGCCTGGGCCGCCGGAGTTGTCTGACCCGGACCTTGCCCTGACCTTGGATACACCGGAAGACCTGGACCTGATCAGGCGTATCTTCGATACCCTCTATCCGAACAATCCGACGTTTGGCTTGGCGGATATTCTCGGCGTCCTGAAGGACAGTCCGGAACTGGCTGAATTGAATGCCCATGTGAGGCGCAAACATGCCTGATGTGCTTTCCGTAGTGATTGTCGGCTGCGGCGACATCGCCGGTGGCTATGACGAGGCCGCTGACGACAAGGCCGTGCGCAGTCACGCCGGCGCTTATCGGCGCGATGATCGGTTCACGCTCAAGGCCTGTGTTGAGCCAGACGCGGTCCGCCGCGCTCAATTCATGGACTACTGGGGCGTGCCCGAAGGTTTTGCCGATCTGGACGCCTGCGCGGCGGCCGGCGGAACTTACGACGTGGCCAGCGTCTGCGTGCCGACGGTGCAACACGGCGCGGCGTTGCGCTCGCTGCTGAAAATGCCCTTGCGGGCGGTCCTGGCGGAAAAGCCGCTGACCGGTGACGTTGGCCAGTCCCGCGACATTGTTAAGGCCTACGCCGACGCCGGCCGCCCCTTGGCTGTGAATTTCCTGCGCCGCTTCGACGCCGAGATCGCTGGGCTGCAGGCCGAAATCGCCGCCGGTGAATGGGGGCGCCTGCAATCGGCCTCGGCCCATTATGCCAAGGGGTTGGTCAACTGCGGCAGTCATGCCATCGACTTGCTGCATTTCCTGATTGGCCCGCTGACAGCTATCGCGGTGAGTGATGTTATTCGTGACTATCAGCATGATGATCCAACCCTGTCGGCGCGGCTGACATCGGACGGCGGCGCGCCGGTCCAACTTATCGGCTGCGACTCGCGCATGTATTTTCCCTTTGAGATGGACTTGGTCATGGAAAAGGGACGGGTCAGCCTGGAAGACCTGGGCGGCCGCATGCGCCGGCGCCGGGTGCGGCCGCATCCCTTGTTCGCTCATCAACCGACCCTCGATGATGGTGATTGGACTGACACGGAACTACCCCATGCTCTCGCCAATGCCGTCGACAGCCTCTACCGTCATCTTCAGGATGGCTTACCCCTGCCAAGCAACGGCGAGTCGGCCCTGGCGACCGAAGAGGTTTGTGCCGGGCTCTTGAAAATGATGCCTGCCGTGAACGAAGGAGAATAACTTGAGCGCATTGGCCTTGCTGGGCGGGACGCCCGTCCGAGAGAAACTTTTTCCGGCCCATAAATTTATCGCCGCCGAGGAAAAGGACGCGGTAGTTGCCGTCGTCGAGACCGGCATCCTGTCGCGTTACATCGGCGCCGAGCATCCCGATTTCATGGGTGGACCGCAGGTTAAGGCCTTTGAAGAAGCCTGGGCCGGTGCCTACAAGGCGGAACACGCCATCGCCATGAATTCGGCGACCAGCGGTTTGTTCGCCGCTGCTGGCGCGGCGGGCATTGGCCCCGGCGATGAGGTTATCGTCTCACCCTACACGATGATGGCGTCGGTGACGGCGGCGGTGGTGTTCAACGCGGTGCCCGTGTTCGCCGACATTGATGCGGAAACTTTCTGTCTCAGCGCCGACACCATCCGCCCGAAGATCACGCCGCGCACCAAGGCGATCATCGTCGTCCATATTTTCGGCCAAACGGCCGACATGGACCCGATCATGGCGTTGGCGGCGGAGCACGGTCTGACGGTTATCGAAGACGCCGCCCAATGCCCGTTCGCCACCTACAAAGGCCGTCCTGCCGGGACGCTGGGCCACATGGGCGTGTTCAGCCTGAATTATCACAAGCACATCCACACGGGTGAGGGCGGTGTCGTCACCACCAATGATGCCGGCCTGGCGGAAAAGCTGCGCCTGATCCGCAATCACGCCGAAGCGGTTGTCGGGCGGCGCGGCGTCACCGATATCGTCAACATGATCGGGTTCAATTTCCGCATGGGCGAGATCGAAGCCGCCATTGGCCTTTGCCAGGTCGCCAAGGGACCCGACTTGATCGCCATGCGCCGCCAAAACGTCAGCTATCTGGAACAACAATTGGCCGGCGTGCCCGGCCTGACCATGCCGGTCGTCGGGCAAGACAATGAACACGTTTATTACGTTCATGCCACGAGTTATGACGCGGCGGTCATGGATTTGCCACGGGCGACGTTCGTCGAAGCTTTGAAGGCGGAATTGCCGGCGACGGAATTGCGCGAGGCCGAAGGGCCGTTGATGGGCGCCGGCTACGTCCGTCCGATCTATCTGGAACCCATGTTCCAGGAGCGTACGGCCTACGGCAGCCTGGGCTGTCCGTTTGCCTGCCCGCACTACGAGGGCACCGTGAATTACGACAAAGGCCTTTGCCCGAACACCGAACGGGCGCACTTCGAAACCCTGATTACCCACGAACTGATGCGTCCGCCCATGGGTGAGGCCGACTTGGACGACGTCGCCGCCGCCGTGCATAAGGTCGTTGAAAACCTGCCGGTGCTTCGCGATCACGCGGCCAAGTCGGACGGCTGATCGGTTGGCGCGCTTTCTGTTCACCGCCCACGATCCCGGCGGCGCGCTGATGCTGGGCGCCAGCCATGCAGAGATCCTATCGCGCGGCCACGACGTCGTGTTCGCCGCTGCCGGGCCGACGCTTGGTGTCTGGCAGGCGGCGGGGCATGAGGTGATCGCTGTCGACAAAGCCGACGAGCTACCCTGGGAAAATATTGACGCCGTCGCGACCGGGTCCGGCTTTTCTGATTTCGAACGCGATGTCTGGCCCTTGGCCGCAGCCCGCCAATTGCCCAGCTTGGCCGTCATCGATGCCTGGACCAGTTTGGTGCGCCGTTTTGAAACACCCAACGGACCGGTTCAGCCGTCGGCCGTGGCGGTTTTGGATGCCGCGGTGCGTGATGAATTGGCGGCACACGATTGGTGGATGGCTGAGATGTATATTGTCGGCCAACCCCATCTGCAGGCGCAGACGACGGCGTTACGGTTGCGGCGCAGTCAATCACCCACCCGGCATGATCGGCCAAACATCGTTTTCTTTTCCGAACCGGTGCGCGAGGACTACGGCACGACTCGTGGTTTTGACCAATTTGAGGTCTTCGAAACCCTGGTGCGTCATCTGCCCCAAGAGTTGGAGATCGGGATTAAGCCGCACCCACGCGAAGATGCGGCGGCGTGGGCCCGGCTGAGCGGCGACCGGTTCCGGCTGATTGATGCGACCGCCGCCGATTTGTTGGTTGAAGCAGACGGTGTGCTTGGCATGACGACGATGGTTCTGGTGGAGGCCCACCTGCTGGGTTTGCCGGTGTTATCCCTGCAACCGGGGCGCACCGGTCTGGCCAATCCCCTGATCGATGAGTTCTGTACGCCGGTCTTGGATTGGGCTGACTTCGCAGGTTCATGGGCGGCTTTCAACGACGCGCTGGGCCAACCGCTGCCTGTGACGCCGCGGTTTGCGAACCTGTTGGCGGACGCCGATCAGCGTTTAGCGGATGCGCTGGAAGCGGTTGCCGGACTTTCCGAAAAAGATTAAAGGGTTGACGAATCAGTTGAATTTTGGATTTTTGTAGGCGCGACGCCGATCTGTCCGGTTTTGGAGAAACCTCATGGCTGAATTACCCGAAGAAGACCTATCCGTCGTCGAACGGCAGGCCTTCAATATGGCCCAGGCCGGAATCCAACTGGATCAAGCGCGTGTTGACGGTGCCAACGACGGCACTCTGGCCCAGGCCCTTGAGCATAACTTGCAGGTCTGGGTTGAGATTGGGATACTGGTCAAGAGCCCGGAAAGCCTGATGGCGGAAAACGTCCGCGACAATATTCTGAAGCTCAGGGATTTCATTTCCGACACGACCATGAAACACGGCATCGATATTCCGGAATCGACGTTGAACACGTTGATTAACATCAACCTGCAAATATCCGAAGGCTTATTGGAAGGCATTCGCGGCCGGGACGATTGACGTCGCTGACGACATCCAAACCCACAAACTCATGACTTTACAAAATAACCTGATGCTCGCGTTGGCCCCGGGCCTCGACATTGATGGTAAAGGTCTTGCCGGCATGCGGCTCGGCGCTCAATTCCGTTGGTGAGAGATTCTGTGTCGCCGAAGTTGCGAACAGGGTTGTTAAATCCTCACCGCCGAAAGCCGGGCAGGTTACTTGGCTTGCCGGGCAGGGGGTGGCGTGGAGGAAGCGGCCGGCAGGATCATAGCAAGCGATTTGCCCGGCGCCCCATTGGGCGTTCCACAGACGGCCTTCCGTATCGACCACCGCGCCGTCCGGTTTCAAGCCTTCGGCCTGTAGATCAACAAAGACCGTCGGTTCGCCAGCCGGCCAGCCGTCCGCCCGGGCCAGCGGTTGGCGCCAAATACAGCGTTGCCGGGTGTCGGCAAAATAGGCGTGGCTGGCGTCCGGTGTGAAGCAGATGGCATTCGGTACGGTGATCTCATCGTGCAGACGGCGTAGGTCGCCCCGGTAATAGCGATAGATGGCACCGGCTTTATCCTCGCCTGACTTTCCCATCGTGCCGATCCAGAACCCGCCCCAGGGATCGGCGCGGCCGTCATTGGACCGGGTGTGCGGGTTGTCGGCTTCCAGATCATGGATCGGTGTGCTGTCACCCAAGACCAGATCAAAGGTGAACAGCCGGGTCTCGCTGGCGATGAGAAGCGTCTGTTGATCCACCCAACCGGCAGCGGAGACGAATTCATCGAAGGCCCAACTTTGAGCCTGTTCGCCGCTTCGGGTCAGCAGGCGCTTGCCAGTAATGTTGAACCAGAACAACTGGCGGCGTTCCGGGTGCCATAGCGGGCCCTCGCCAAGACCGCACACCGTAACGTCGTAGATTTTCACGCGCCGCCGTCCAGCGGCACCGACCAAACCGTCCGGAGGTGAAAGGATGATGTAAACCCTTTCTTGAAGAAGCCGATCTGGACTTCCTTGTCGTCCGCTGTGCCGGCCGGGAATATTTCACCCAGGTCATAAAGGCGGTTACCACGGCTGCCGGCGCGCACCATGGAATCGAACACTGGAAAATGCGCCAGGGGTTTATCGAATTTCTCCCGGTCATAGACGCCCGACGCGTAATAGCTGATACCGCCGGCGTCGATGATCGCGGTGCCCGACGCCAGTGAGCCGTCGTCAAGAAAACCCAGCGACACCTCGCCACGGCCCTCCGACACCTCGTTCCAGAAGACGTCCCAATAGGCATCTCCGCGTGCGCCGGCGCCGGCGATGGCGGTGTGAAAGGCGGGCAGCGCATCAAACAGTGCCCGGTCCGGGGTATCGGCGTTGACGTAGCACATCTGCAATTGCCCACGCCCCCAGTTGACCAGGGACCGGAAGCTGGCGCGCAGCGCCTTGTGAATGTCTTTCTCGTCCTGGGTCACGTCGGCGGCGGCGTGGAGGTGGCTGACCGGCGCCGCCAGGCGGTCGATACAGGCCAGGTCCGCCGCGCCCATGGGATTGTCGGCAAAGGTGCCCGCGATGCGGATGCTCCGGCCGTCGGATTGGGCGATGCCCTGGAGGTGTGCGAAGGCGGCCGCAAACACCTTCTTGCGCCGTTTCGCGCCCAGCTCGGAATGTGCTGCCAAAACCAAAGGCAGGCCGTACATGCTCACAGCGTCTGCGTTGCGGGATGCATCAGCCAACAGGACGGGGCGATCACCGTCCATCACCGCGAACGGGCACGGTTCGTGATCGAGCCGCTCGGCATTGATGGCGGCGTACAGCGCGCGGGCGAAATTGCCACTGAGCGGGTGACAGTCCCAGTCCGGGAATGCTGCCGGGTCAGCCTTGGTGAATAAGTCCCGGACGGCGGCGGGATCGTCGTTGATGGCGATTTCAGGCATGCATTAAACCGACGTTGAGCGGACCAGATGTTACGCCCGCCATGATCCGACGCCGGAGGCCCGGCGTAAACCCCTTCATAGCGCGGCGTGGTATTCGTGACTATATGGGTCGGACATGCTAAACCTTTGGCGGTGGCCAAGTTACGTAGAAAGGATCGCCCGTGCCGCTCTCAATTGACTTCAAAGCCGGCGACAAGATCATCATCAACGGCGCCGTCATCGAGAATTTGGGATCAAATTCGAAGATCTCGGTCCACAATCAGGCAGCCATATTGCGTGGCAAGGAAGTGCTGTCGGCCGAGGACAGCACGACGCCGGCGGCGCGAATCTATTTCGCTCTGCAATGCGCCTACATTTTTCCGCAGAACAATGGCGACTATATCGAGAGCTATATGAACCTGCTGGACGAATATCTGGAGGCCTGTCCCAGCGCCCAATCGATCGCCCAGGATATTCAGGTCTTGGTCGACAAGGGGCAACTCTACAAGGCGCTGAAAACAACACAGAATCTGATCCAGCATGAGGCCGAGGTGCTGAATTCCCTGGAACATGAACTAGATGACGCCGTTGACGAACAACCCGGCGGCGGCGAAGGGCCTGTTGCCTGAGGGCATCCGACGCGGCCTGACCTGTGGGGATGTGAAAAGGGCGCCGAGGCGCCCTTTAATGTGATGCTGCCCGGCACAAACCGCCGGGCGATTTTATTCAGGCATCCGTATCAATGGAGGTCGGCGTTTCCGCCGCCTGTGCTGCGTCCGCGGATTCCGTGTGTTCGGTGGCTTCCGCGGAATCGAGGGCATTGTGCAATGATGTCAATAATCCATTGGCGATATTCCGGTTAATTTCGATCAACGTGGCAATTTTTTCCGCGGTCGGATCGTTGATGGTGTCAACCGTGTGCTTGTCGACGAAATTGCAGAGGCTCAGCATGTTTTCGCGGATCTCCGTCGGCACGGGGCCGTCTTCAAGGCTGAGTTCAGTCTGGAAAATGGTCCACAGGCGCCAATTCAGACGCAGCGAATCGCGGACTAGGATTTTGTTGTCGGCCTCATCCAGATCACCGTATTCCAGCGGCAACGCCATACGCCGGGCCGCTTCCACCAAGGCCCAGGCCTCCGTGTAGGTTGGGTTGCCGGCTTCCGGAACTTGGTCGTAGGAAGATTGTTGATAGGTGTTGTAAGCGTCTTGGTTCATGTTCACTCCCGTTGCCGTGGCGTCAGTGGCCGCATCGCCCCCATTTTCATCAACGGCCCACTGTGAAACGACTTCCTTTACCCTACGCGCATCAGTTGGCGTGTTCAAGTTGGCTCTGTTTTCAGCATACATAGGTTTAGCTCCTTAATCTTAGCGCACGAAATCTTACGATTTTATTGCTGGCGCATGGGTTGGCGGATGGATCTTAGATAAAGTTGGTGAGGCTCAGTTCACGGACCCGGGCGAAAATCTGGAACGACGCTTCTAAGGATCTCTGATCGTCCAAAAGCCGGCCCAAGGTGTCGGTCAAATCGACGTTTTCCATATCGGTGATGGAATTGTCGAAAAAGCCGATGAGGTCTTTGTGCAATAAGTTCGTATCCTTGATCAGGACGCGATGAAAACCGATATCGATCTGTGCCTGTTCGAGGCTGCCGGCGGTCTCCGTGCCGAACGGCGGGGTGCCGGCAACGGTGCGTTCCAAGGACGCTTCGAGCAGATATTCGGCCTGTCCCGTCCGGTCTGGATTTTGATCCAGGCCGCCTTCCGACTGGAACGATCCCTGCAAGATAATACTGAGTGCGCGGATGGCTTTTTCGATGGACGGATGCGCCGCCGTCAGGTCCAGGTTAAAACTGCGGTCGTCATCGACCCTATGGGTCGTTGAGCGGGTGTCGCCTTTAAAATAGGGGGTTGCCGATACGGTTCCGGCGACGGAAAAGACCTGCATGCGCGCGCCGTCAATATCTGCAGCGGTGGTTGTGATGTCTTCGTTGACGGTGATCGTCGAGCCGTCGGCTGAGATGGTGTTAATGGTATAAACGCTGTCATGGGCGGCGGTGCCGGTGACCGTGACTTCCTGCCCGACCTTCAGATTGCCAAATGCGTTGACGACCGTGGCGCCGTCGTTTTCGGTGATCTGGATAGTATCCGTGCCGGCGGCGCCGACATTGGTGAATTTCATTTGTGTACCGGTGACCAAGGCGAGCGGCGTGGTGCCCGATCCGGTGGTCGCGCCGGCGAAATTGGTCCCGTCGGTGTCGGACTCAGTGGTGGTCAACGCTTCCTGCACGGTCACCGATGATCCATCGGTGGCAATTGAGGCGATCGTGTAGGTGCCATTGTTGGTTGGCGAATTGGTGACGGTGAACTTGTTGCCGATGGCAAGACCGTTGAAGGCGCCTGGGATAGCTGTTGCCGTGCCCGATTGGCGTATTTCAATTGTATTGGTGCCGGTGGTGAATTGAACGTCCGTGTCGCTGTAATCATCGAAGAACGTCGCCGCCGTCGCGTTGGCCGAGGTCGTGCCTTCATCGGTTAATTTCTTCGATTCGATGGTGACGACGGTGCCGGTGTTGGCGGCAACCGTATAGGTGCCGTTATTGACCGATGAATTGGAGACGGTGAAGGTATCGCCGACCTGCAAGGCGGCAAGTCCGTTTGCCGTTGTCGCAGTGATCGTGTCGCCCGAGCGTGAAAACGTCACCGGACCAAATTCGGCATCAGAAATACTTGAGGTCTTGAGCGCGTCGGTCGGGTCCGGATAGGTAATTTCGACATCCGGCGCGGCGGTTTCGTCGGTCAGCATTTCCGTCTTTACGGTGATCGTGCGGCCGTCCGACGACACGCTCTCAACCTCATAATTGCCGTTATTGTTGGTCGTGCTGGCAACCGTGATATAGGTCCCCACGGCGACATTTGAGAACATCGCCGACGACGCCTCAATGGTGCTCGAACCGGTTGTCGTGGAGACGCCGTCGCTGTCTCGACGGAACTGCAGGAAGTTCGTATTGGTAATGAATTTCGAGCCGATATTGTTGGTGTCTGAGGCTATGGAGAATTCCTCCAGATGGGCATCGCGGGTGGTCGGATAGGAGATTCGCGAACCATCGTATTTGGCCTGGAAAGCGGCAATGGTTGTCAGGCCCAGATCGACCGGTTCCTGATCGTGGCGGCTGCCGCCAAAGACAAACCTGCCGTCAATGTCGGTGTTCAGATAACTCTGAATATTCTTCAGGGTCTGATAGGCTCGGATCTGGATGTCGTTGATGCGCGACTCGTCGTTTTTCTCGCCGCTGGAATAGGCCAACAGGTCTTTGCGGAAATCCGATATATTGGTGCGGAAGTCCTCGACCACGCTCTCGGTGATCTGCAATCGCACATCGACTTGTTCGTTGTTCTTGATATAGCGGTCAAGAAGCGCCCGCGAGTTTTCAACGTTGACCAAGCGGCGGGCATCATCGGCGATGCCGCCATAACTTTGTGATTTCTTTTCCGTGGTCACCTGAATTTGACGCTCGTGAACCCGTTCCTGGGTATCGAAGATGGTCTGCAGGAGCACCGTGCTGGCGGCCAAACTGGAAATGCGACTCATGGTCTTGTTCCTACCTTACGGACCTACTGAATGGCGCGCTCAAGGGCGTCGATCATGCTTTGGATCACCGATATCACCCGGGCTGCAGCAGCAAATGCTTGTTCGTAAACCAACAAATCGGCCATTTCCTCATCCAAATTGACCCCGCGGGTCGAATCGGATTTGAACTGCAAGCTGTCGACCAGCGATTTCTGGCTGTCCAACTGGCGCTCATTAACACCCGCCAGACTTGAGTTGGTGGCCAGGATTTCCGCCGCATAGCCGGTAAACGTTGCCGTTCTCGACGCTAGGCCGCCGGCCTTTTCAAAACTGTTGGTGGCCGTCAGCGCATTGGCCAGTTCCTGGGCAGTGGTATCATCGCCAATGGACATGAAATATTGACCGGCAGAGCCAAGAGCGGCGTCCCATTGCGGCCGGCCGGTTGAGATGTTGGCCGGTTGCGATTTGATGTCGGAACGCACCTGAAGCACCGACGAGACCGCTGTTTCCGCGGGCAGTAATCCCAATTCGGTGATCATCGACGTTGAACTGGTCGATGCAATGGAACTGGTGATCGTCATGGATGAGCCGTTGTCATGGGCAATCCGCAACCGCACACCGTCGCCTTCCGGAACGACACTCGCGGAAACGTTGGTAATGTTGTTGGTAATGGCGGTGGCGATATCGGAAATGTTGGTGCCGGCGGTGATCGCCAGGGTGCCGAGCGCCGTGCCGCCGATGGTCGTCGCGTCGTGAAAGGTGATCGTTTGTGCCGTCGTCACGGTCTGCGTCGATGTGACGACCTGCGATTCAAATTGGTTTTCGGATTGTGAATCGATGAAGAAATCATTCAATCCGAGGAAGTTCGAAAACCCGCTGACCGTTTCATCGGTGACACCATCGCCGTTGGCGTCATAACTGATCACGGCGTCGGCCGCCGTGCTGCCGTCGGCGGTCGCCGATTCGTCACGGATTCCCAGATAAACGCTTGTTGAATTGAGGGTGACCGTAAATTTGTTGTTGGTAATGTTGACCGTCGCCCCGGACGCACCGTTGGCTTGCAGCCAGTCTTCCATTTGCGCCGCCACTTCGGTGATCGTCCACGGGCCATTGGCGGCCTGCACCTGTGATCCCGCGGTGCCATAAAGGTTCGACGTCATGATCGTTTCGAGGGTCGTCGTCGCCGATTGATCACCGCTGGAATCGAACAGGGTTATTGCCACGTCGTCGCCGCCCGAATCCAAGGTCATGGTCTGCGTGCTGGCGCCGATGAAGGTCCGCGTTCCGGTCATCGTCTGGGCGCCCGGAAAGGTCGTGCCGCGGTTATGAACGACGTTGATTACATCACGAAGATCCGATCCCAATTCGTCCAGTTCCGCCTGCAGGCCGGGTAACACCGTATCGCGGAGATCGATGAGGCCTTTCATCTGGCCCTCGCGAATTTCATTGGTCATGTCGTTGGCGGCGATCACCGTGCCCACATAGATTCCGGAGATGTCGCCCTCGGCATGCGTGGAAGTGGCGCTGATGGATGATGCTGAGACGTGGGTAACTGTTGGCGGCAACGTATCGACAAGGGTGCGGCCGGCTTCCGTGAAGACAACGGCATCGCCGTCGCTGCGGTAGAAGTATCGGATATCGACGATCTTCGAAAGTTTGTCGAGTTCCAAATCCCGCTGGTCCTGGAGGTCGGTAACATCTCGGCCGACAGAGGAATTGGCAATGATGTCATCATTCAATTGGTCGATCTTGCCGGTGATCGTGTTCATCTGAGAGACCAGATCGGTGAGTTCCTTGTCGGCTTGGACCCGCAATTCCTGGATCGCTTCGCTCATGTCCCTCAATTTCTCAAGCATGTCGTCGGCGCGGCGCACGACTTCAGCTGATTCCAGTGATTTTTCCGGCGATACAGCCAATAACTCGAGCGATTCGGAAAATTCTTCAACAAGATGCGAGATGGATGTGTTGTCCGCCGGCGAACCGAACAAGTCCTGCATGCGGGAATAATAATCATCCTGAATGGCGAACGTATTCATTTCGCCGTTTTCAATGCGCAGCGTTTTCAGCAGGCCTTCGTCGATGCGGCGGGTTATTTTCGAAATCTGTGTGCCGGCACCGACACCGGCGACGGCGACTTGTTCGAAATTCGCGATTTTGCGCGAATAGCCTTTGGTGTTCACATTGGCGACGTTATTAGAAACCGTATGCAGCGCCTCCTGATTGGACAGGAGACCGCTCTGGGCCACTTTCAACGCGAGGGTGATATCACCCATGGTTTCTTACTCCTTCATTCGCCGCAGCGATGCACTGATGCCTTAGAGATTCTGATCGACGGAAAGTGCCAGCCGCTGCGCGGCGGCGTTGGCGCCGGCTTGGCTGGTCGTGCCGGTGGCCGCGTAAACGCCGGCACTCGGTTGCTGGTCGCGGACCGCTTCAGCGATCAGATCGACAACCCGCCGATTCGCCTCGATGGCGGTTTTCAGCAGTGCGGCGTTCTCGTCCATCAACTTGCCGACCTTTTCGCCCATGGCATGCAGGCGTTCGCGCGTGTCCAAATCGGCCCCTTCGATAATTTCCGGGTGCTCGGCGATGCCGTTGAAGCGGGTCTCATATACCCGGCTGAGGGTCGCCTTTTCATCGAGCATGCCACGCACATCCCTGGACCGGTGCTGACGCAACGCTTCGTTCTCACGCTGTATAAGCTCCGCCAGGCGGCCGGTGATGACGATCAAGTCGTTCAGGCGGTTATTGGGGTCCATGTTATCGAAGCTCCTGCATCTTGATGATTTCGCGATAGACCGCGTCAGCAATACCGATGCCGCCGGCCTGGGTGATGGCCTTGCCGTATTCTTGGATCTGCATACCGCGCCACATGCCTTCTGAATTGCCGCCGCCGAAGGGCGCTTCCGGTTTGATGCCTTCGAACATGGGTTTCAGCATCTGGCTCAGAAAAACGGCTTCAAAATCGTTGGCGATCTCGCGTGCCTGTTTATGATTCTGCGCGGCATGGGCGTTCGGGATCTTGGTAGCCGCGGCATTGCCGTAGGCTTGGTGCGCGGCGCCGATGTCCATCAGGTTTGCCATTACATCACCTCAATATCGGCCTGCAGGGCGCCGGCCGCCTTGACCGCCTGCAAGATTGTGATCATGTCACGCGGCCCAATGCCCAAGGCGTTCAGACCGTTCACCATTTCTTGCAGGGTAACGCCGGGTTTCAGGATCGTCAGGCGGCGCTCTTCGCCTTCATCGACTTCAATGTTGGTGCGATCAACGGTTGTCGTGTCGCCGACTTCCGCGAAGGGGCCGGGCTGAGAAACCTGCTGGGCTTCGGTGACGCGAATGGTCAACGACCCCTGGGCGATGGCCACCGAACTGATGCGCACGTTCTCACCCATGACGATGATGCCCGATTGTTCGTCGACGATGACTTTTGCCTGCTGGTCGGGTTCGACACGCAATTGCTCAATATCCGTGAGTAGACCGACGACGTTGCCGTCGTAGCTGTCGGGAACCCGAATGCGCACTGTGGTCGGATCGCTGGGCCGTGCGGCGCTGGTGCCGAGGAAGGCATTGACCGCCTGGGCGATGCGGCGCGCCGTGGTGAAATCCGGATTGCGCAACGTCAATTTGACGTTTTTCAGATTGGCGATGGAGAAATTCACCTCGCGTTCAACGATGGCGCCGTTGGCGATGCGGCCGCTGGTCGGGACGCCCTTGGTCACCGTTTCCGCGTCGCCCTGAGCCTGGAAGCCGCCGACTGCAAGCTGACCTTGAGCAACGGCATAAACTTCACCGTCAGCGCCAAGCAGCGGCGTCACCAACAGCGTGCCGCCAAGCAGGCTGTCGGAATCACCAAGTGCGCTGACCGTCACATCAATGCGGCCGCCCTGTCGGGCGAAAGCGGGCAGGGCGGCGGTGACCATGACGGCCGCGACGTTTTTGGAATCAAGGCCATCATCGGTTGGCTTGACGCCCATGCGGTTAAGCATGGATTGCAGGCTCTGCTTGGTGAAGTGCCCGGTTTTCAGCGTATCGCCGGTGTTGTTGAGGCCGACCACCAAGCCATATCCGACAAGCATGTTTTCGCGGACGCCTTCAAACTCAACGATATCCTTCAAACGCGATGCGGCGTCCGCTGCCACGGAGAGACCGAGGCAAAACGCGGCGGCCAATGCAGTGGCAATCAGCCTGGAAGCCTTGAAACTCATGAATTTATTTCCCGTCTTGGCCATTTTTGGTTTTCCGTATGAGCCACGTTGTTAATTCAGGTAAATTACGTAGCGAATTTCATGCCAACTTTAAGTTACGATAACACATTGATTTAAAACGATTATTATGTGAATCAGGCAGTCAGTTCTTCGATTTAAGGCAAGTTCCGCCTGTTAATGGGAAAGTTTTGCCGATCCCGGGCCATATGTGGGGGCTTAGGCTTTCAAATCACGGGCCGATTGGATCATTTCATCAACAGTGCGGAACACCGTGGCGGATGAGTTGTAGGCTTTCTGAACCATGATCATGCGGGTGAATTCCGTCGCCAGATCGACGTTCGATATTTCGAAGGCGTTGGGAACGAATTCAGCGCGGTCGCTTGTGTCTGCGAAAGTCGATGTCGGAGAGCCCGAATTCGTGGTTTCACGGAAGACCATGCCGCTCATCATTTCAAGCTGATCGGGATTGGTGAAAATACCCAACGGCACTTTATAGACGTTGCGTTGCGAGCCGTCGGTAAATGTCCCAAGGACGTGTCCGGCGTCGTCGAATTGAACGCTCGACATGTTGGACGAGGCCAGGCCGTTGTGGTCGTAGTTGAAGGCCAGGAAACCGCTGCCGTATTGGGTCATGTCGTCCAGATTGAGGGTGAATGACGAGGTTGCCGAATCGGCAAAGGTCAACGCCATGGTTAAGCTCACTGGCGCGGTGCCGCTGATCGTGCCGTCGCCGTTGAAAGTGACGGTTTGCGGCGCCGTGGTCTGCTGTGACGTGCTTGCCGAGCGAACCACCGTATTGTCTGCTGTGCCGGTGACATTCGCCACCGACAAGGCCAGAGCCAGGGAGTTGGCGGTCCCGCCGGTGACCGGAGTTGTGGCCGTGGAGGTGAACGGCGTGCCGGCGGAGCGGGCTGTCAAGGTGATGTCATTGGTGCCTGAGGCGGCGGCGATCACCGTGCCGTTGGCCGGCGCATTGGCGATGACGGCGGCCAGTAGGTTATCGCGCACTACTGACATACTGGCTTCCGCGCCAGTCACGTCATACGTGATCGTTTGCGTGGATATGCCGGCGCTGGCGATGGTGATCTGATATTGGTCCCCGGCCTCTACCGTGCCGGCCAAGGTCAGGGTATCAAGCTGCGCCGTCGTGCCGTCGGTAACCGTCGCGCCAGAGGTAAACGATGTGGCCGCGGCAATGGCGCTCAGCGTAACCTCGCCGGCACCGTTACCGGCGGCTGCAGTGACGCTGGCGGCGATAGTCGCGTCTGCATTGACGGCGGCAACGAGGGCATCGCGAATGCCCGACAGGCCGCCTTCAGTGCCCAGAGATGTGTAATTGACCGTGGTTGTCGTGGCGCCGATGGTGACACTGATTGAGTAGACATCGCCAGCCTCGGCCGTGCCGGCGAAGTTGATGGTGTCGGCCTGCGGCGAGAGATTTCGATCAGTTGTAGCCGAAACTTGCCAAACGTTATCGGCGCTTTTGGTGAAATTCAATTGCGCCGAGCGTTTGGCGCCGTTCGAATCGACAACCTCGATATCATAGGTTTCCAGATCATCGCTGTTGGTGCCCGAAAGTGCCGACAGGACGGTGCCGAGATGGTCGGTGATGATGGTATTTGTCGACGGCAGGTTAAGGCCGATTTCGGCAGTGGAGGTTGGCGTGTTGGTGTTGATGAAAGCCCATTCGTCAACCCGTATGGGCGCCAGGGTGCCGGACGCGTCGAACGCACCCGTCGTCGCGTCGGCGGCGACGCCCAAAACATAATACCCGTTCTTGTCGACCAGATAACCGTTGTTGATGGTGATCGTGCTGTCGTCGTCGGCCGTGACGCTGGACGTTTGGGCATCCGCCAGACTGACCTCGAAGCTACCGTCGCGGGTGAAAAATATTTCCGTGCCGACGTCGAAGGTCGGGCTGACATAGAAGAATCCATCGCCGTTGATGGCCAGATCGAGTTGCCGGTCGGACGCGCTGATAAACCCCTGTTTCTCGATTCGCTGAAAATCAACGGGCTTTATCCCGCCAAGATCAGACTGCTGGCTGAGCGACTTCGATACCATGGTCTCGAAGCGTGTGTCCGTCCGCTTGTAGCCGCCGGTGTTTACGTTGGCGACGTTGATGCCAATCGTATCAAGGGCATGGGCCTGCGTTTTCATGCCCAGCGTCGCCGGCTGTAATAGGTAATAACCCATCGGGTGTCTCCAGGTTCTAGGCGGCCCGCGAACGCCGTTTCATGCCAAGCGGACCTATTGCGTCACCCCTTGATAAGCAAAAGGGATGCCAGTTTCGGCACCTCAATAACCATTTGATTTTGAACGATCTATTTCTACGATGTGGAACCGACGCCCGGTTGAATCTGCCGATCATGCCGGCAGGCAGCAGTATTTGCCGGCTAGTTCTTTCAACACAGAGCCGACGGTTCTACAATTCGCCGGCGTCGCAATTGGATTGTTTGGCGCCAACAAGGAGAGACTTATGCCCGCCGAAATTCGTATTGAACGCCGCGACGCGGTGATGATCGTCACCAATGATTTTCCTGAAACCCGGAATGCCCTGAACCCGGATTTCTATGACGGTTTTACGCGTACATTAGCCGAGGCGGACGCCGATGCGGGTATCGGCGCCATCGTGCTGACCGGCGGTGGTGAGTTTTTCTGCGCCGGCGGTGACCTGAACCGCCTGAAGATGCTGGGCACCTTGCCCGAGGATGAACGGCGCAGTTCCATCCATCGCCTGCACGGGATGATCCGCGCCATGGCCGACTGTCCAAAACCTATCATCGCGGCCGTGGAAGGTGGCGCCGCCGGGGCGGGCGTATCCCTGGCCGCCGCTTGCGATTTGATTGTCATGGCCGCCGACGCCTATTTCTCCGTCGCTTATGTGAAGATCGGCCTGTCGCCGGATGGCGGCGCCACGGCGCTACTGGCCCAGGCCCTGCCGCGTCAGTTGATGACGGAAATGTGCCTGACCGGGGACCGGGTGCCGGCCGGACGCTTGCAGGCTGCCGGGTTGGTCAATCGCGTGGTTGAACACGGTTCCGTGTTGGAACAGGCCGTGACGTGGGCCCGCGAACTGTCGGCGGGCCCTGCGCGCTCCATGGCCCGGGTCAAGTCGCTTTGCCGGGCGGCCCAGGAGAATTCTTTGGATGCGCAATTGGATATGGAGGAAGGATTGATGATTGCCTCGCAAACCGACCCCGAATCCATCGAAGGCATTGGCGCCTTTCTAGACAAGCGGCCGGCCGATTACGCGAAGTTGCGCCGACAGTAATTTGGCCCGGCCCGGCGGTGGACGGCGACGATGCCGGGGAACTTCCCGCAGCGGTAAAACCTGATACTATCGGATCTGCCGAGCCCGCCCCCGGGCTATCGGTGGAATACCGGTCGCTGAGGCGCACTGTATGCTCGAAACGGTTATCGTCGGCATGTCCATGGCCCTGCAGTTCATTGCTGTCGGGTTGGCCATTCGTCTCATTCACTTGTCTCGTCACTGGGTCGCATGGACGGTGGTCGCTGCCGCCATGGGGCTCATGGGGCTGCGGCGTTTGATTACTTTTTACCGGACCGTCTCCGAAGACGCTGCCCTGCCGCCCGATCTGGCTGCTGAATCAGTGGCCTTCGCAATCTCGGCGCTGTTGGTCAGCGGCATGTTGCTGATTGGCCCCGTGCTGGTCCGCATGCGCCGCGCCCAACAAGCGCTGAAGCAAAGCGAGGAACGGTTTAGAAGTTTCGCCGAGTCATCTTCCGACTGGTTTTGGGAGATGGATCCGGATCTCAAGATCAATTATGTCTCCGATCGCATTGCCGATATCACCGGGTACCCGGCCATCTACAATATCGGTAAGACCCGCCAGGATTTGTCCGGCGAGGATGTGGAAACGGAAAAGTGGCGCGACCACCTGCAGGCCTTGGCCCGCCGCGAACCGTTCAAGGATTTTTATTACATACGCACCGGGCCGGATGGTGAAGCCCAGCATATCCTGACGTCGGGGGTACCGGTTTTTGATCCGGCAGGGGCCTTCCTGGGCTACCGCGGCACCGCGACCAATATCACGGAACGTCAGCGGTTGCGTGATTCCCTGGTGGCCAGCGAGGACCTGCTGAATTCGATTTTTGAGAATGTGCCGGTGGGATTGCTGATCAAGGGCGCCGACCACATTGTCGAACGTCCAAACCGGACCTATCTGGACTGGTATGATTTGAAGGCCGATGACGTCTTGGGGCTCCGGTCGGATGAGACCATTGACATCCAGCCCAGGGATGATGCGGCGCGCATGCGCACCCATGAGGAAGCGGTGGTCGCCACCGGCGAAACCCGGACCCGTCAAGTCGAGCGGCGTTTTGCCGACGGTGAACTGCATACGGTTCACATCACCAAGTTCCCGGTTTATGACCGCGTCGGAAATATCACCAAAGTGGGCACCGTATTTGTCGACGTGAGCGAGCAGGTCGCCGCGCAACGGGCCCTGCAATCCAGTGATCTCTTGCTGCGTTCCATCATCGACAACCTGCCTGTCGGATTGCTGGCGAAGGATATCCATGGCCGCCACATGATGGTCAACGAAACATTCTGCCAATGGCACGACGTGACACCGCAGCAAATTCTCGCCACCGACACTGGCGATGTGCTGGCTGAGAAATATGAAGACTTAGATGTCGTCGCTGATCAGGAAACCCACGTCGCGGCGACCGGGGAAAGCGTTTCCAGGCATACGGAACGGGTTCTGGCGGACGGTGAATTGCACCATATCCTGATCAACAAATACCCGATTTTTGATGGCGAGGGCGCCGTTTCCGGCGTTGTCTCCATCAGCATCGACATCACCGAACAAGTTGCCGCGCAGCGCGAAATCGGGCGACAGTCGGCATTCCTCGATTCGATCGTCGAGAATATTCCCAATATGGTTTTCGTCAAGGAGGCCGAGGAACTGCGCTTCACCTTGCTGAACAAGGCCGGCGAGGATTTGCTGGGTGTTTCGCGCGAGGATTATATGGGCAAGAGCGATTTCGATTTCTTTCCGAACGAACAGGCCGAATTTTTCATCGAAAAAGATCGCGAAGTCCTGGCGCAGGGTGGCTTACTTGATATCCCGGAAGAGCCGCTGGATTCCAAAATCATGGGCCGCCGGCTTTTACACACGAAAAAGATCGCCATCCGCGATGAAGACGGTAATCCGCAATATCTGCTGGGCATCTCCGAGGACATCACCGACCAAAAACGCATTGAACGGGAACTGGCCGAGAGCCTGACCGCCGCCAATCGGGCAAACCGGGCGAAGTCGGAATTCCTTGCCCACATGAGCCACGAACTGCGGACGCCGTTGAATTCGGTGATCGGTTTCACCCAGGTGATCATCGATGGTATCTTCGGCAAGCCGAGCAAAAAACATAAGGAATATCTTGTCCACATCCGTGCCTCGGCTGAACATCTTTTGGATGTGATCAACGACATTCTTGATATTTCGCGCCTCGAGGCGGGTGAGATCACGATCGACGAAACGGTGTTTCCCGTTGCCGCGCCGATCTACGACGCCACCGCGCTGGTCGGTATTCTGGCCGAAGAAAAACACCAAACTATCCAGATTGAACTCCCCGAAGATGATCTGCACCTGCAGGCCGATGAACGCCTGGTTCGGCAGATTCTGGTCAATCTGGTGTCGAACGCGACCAAGTTTACGCCTGATGCCGGTGTGATTACGGTGCGCGCTGAAATTGACGACGCCAAAGGCATCGTCTTTCGTGTCACCGACACGGGCCATGGCATTCCGGCCGATGATATCCCGAAGATCATGGAACCCTTCGGTCAGGCCCGCCACACCGCCAATACAAGCCATGAAGGTACCGGTCTGGGGCTGTCCATCTCGACACGCATGGCTGAACTGCACGGCGCCAGGTTGACCATCGACAGCAAAGTTGGACAAGGTACGGTGGTGCACGTTGCGTTTCCGCCCGAGCGGACGGCGGAACCGGGGTAAACGGGCATTATTCCGCCAAGGAGACGGCCAACCAAACAGAGCGAGAGACACAGGCGATGACGAAAATCTTGGAAAAAGTCGGCTACACCCGCATGGACCAGATGACCAAATCGGACATCAGGATCATTGAGGATTTTTACGGTGACGACAATTGGGACGGCGCCACGGTTGCGTTGGCGTACCTGGACCAGTTGAAGGAAGACGACGACGCGCATCCGTTTTCCGTCGACCGATATGAGCATTCCCTGCAATCGGCAACGCTGGCGCACCGCGACGGGGCTGACGAGGAAATGGTGGTCGCCGCCTTGCTGCATGACATCGGTGATATGATCGCGCCTTATGATCACGCCGCGGCGTCGGCGGCCATTCTCAGGCCCTTCGTTTCCGACGAGACCCATTGGGTGGTTCACAAGCACGGCCTGTTCCAGGGCTACTATTATTTTCATTTGAAGGGCGGCGACCGCAACGAGCGCGACCACTACAAGGGCCATCCAAATTATCAGGCCTGTATCGATTTCTGCGCCAAATGGGATCAGCCGGCGTTTGAGCCCGACTTCGATACCATGCCAATCAAAGCTTTTGAGCCGATGGTCCGCCGGGTCTTCGCGACGCCGCGCTGGGGGATGTTGTATTAGCCGCTGGCGCTTTAGCGGAGCCGGTGCCGGTCCAGGAAATCCACCACCAGTTTCTGAATGTCGGGGTAGGCGATCATATGGTGCTTGTTGGCCAACGGGCTGGTAAAGACGTGCGACGCACTGCCGTTGGACGTGTTCATGCGCTGCCCGCAATGGCCGCGTGTCGACGGCAGTTTGATGAACCAGGGGTCGCGTTCGCCGAGCAGGGCCAACACCGGCTCATTGTCGGTGGCGGCCAGGCCGTCGTGATCGGCCCAGCCTGAATGACAGGTCCAGCCTTCGATGATGCGTCCGCGTACGGCCTCGGCCTCGCGCTTGCCCTCGAACGTTGCGGTGGTGATGCCGCCCTGCGAAAACCCCATGAGGAAGACATTGCGGGGATCGACGAACGGCCAGCCGCGAACGCGGCGGATGGCATGCGCCGCCTCGGCCCGGCGCCAGGCGACGGCGTCGCGGTGCAGACCGCCGCGCTTAGTGCGCGGGTCGCAGCTTTTCGGTTTGTAGGCCCGCGCAAAACTGTCGGGCTGCACGATCAGATAACCGGCCTTGGCCAGAAACGCGCCAGTGGTCCGGGCCGCAATGCCGCGCCCGCTGCAGCCGTGCAAGTAGACAATGGCCGGATAACGCGGTGCCGCCCCCAGCTTGGCCAGGGGCTTATCCATGTTGGATGTCCGTCCGAACCCGGCCACTTGGCCGGTGCCGCCCGGCGTGTTCGGGATATAAACATGGCCGCCCGCCCAGGTGCGGTCCAGTTCGTCGAGGTTTGTTGCTGGGGCATCCCGTGGGTTGTGGCCCGGCGTCGTCACGCAGCCACTCAAAAGCGCCAGCACGGCGAAATATTTAAAGACCTGGATCATACCCAGCCCAGGCGTCCGCCGCTCATTCGGGCGCGTAGGGCCTGACCGGCAGGCCGGCCTTGATCCATCCGGGTCCGGATCGGCCGCCGTTCATGCCCTCGCGAACATTGATGATGCCGGAAAATCCATACAGCTTGAGGGCGTGCTGCAGATAGCCGGAGCGTACGCCCTCGGCGCAGATCAGTGCGACAGGTTTGGAGTTGACCGGCCCGACCGTGGCGCGCAGTTGTTTGACGAAGCTTTTGATTTTCTGGTGCATGGTGATGGGGATGGCGTGGGCGCCGATGCCGGTGCTGCGCCATTCGGTCTCATGGCGGACATCGATGAGAATGAGGTCGCCGCTGGCGGCCTTGCGGTAAGCCTCTTTCGCGCCGAGCACGTATTTCTTGGCCCACGCCGAGGCCTTGGCTTTTGCTGTTTTTCCCGCCGGCCCAACACAAAGATTCGACGACAGCCGGGTCAGCGTCATCAACGCCGCCCGGGTCCGGTCCGCGTCGCCTTTCAGGGCGAAGGCGTGGCTGTTCCGGGATTCCCAAACCGGTGCGCCGTGGGCGCCGAATTTGGTCAGCAACTGGACCGCGCCGCGGCCGGTGATTCGGACCTGGGAATTCGAAATAAGCGGCGTCTGCTTGGCGACCTTGCCTAGAAATACCTTCGCCGTGCCAATGTCGTCGATCAGACAGCCGGCGTCGCTGGCCGCCATTTCGGGCAGAGGGCGCGGGATGATCTTGAGGACACAATTCTCCGGGTCATCGATGCTCACGGTCGTGCATTGACGGCGCCCGGCGAAGACCGTGCAGGCGGCGTCGGCCATGGACTCGGGCACCGGATTAGTCCCCGGATCGGCCCCCCGATCGGCCCCATCTTGAGCGTTTGCATCGGTGGCTGCCGGTTTGTCGCTGGAGACAGCCGGCGGCGGCGCGGTCATCCAAGTGCCCATGAGAGCACAGGCGATGCCGAATAGCCGCAATCGTCTTGACGGTGGAAGGCCCATGTCCTTATCACCTCCGCGCGCCTCATGGTGAGCTGGTCTATATCGTCGCACAAAATGTGCCGTCGCGCCATTGATCCGGGTCAAAATCACACTTAGTCGCACCTGTCTCCGCCATCATCCAGCGGCCGGCGGTTCTGAATGCGCCGGTTCAGGTCCTGCGCCGGTTCGCCGTGAAGGCGTCGGCCGAGAGGTTCTTCATCACCGGCTGGTGGCGCAGCGTCGGACGCCGCGGCTGCGGCGCATTCTGGAAGAATAATCCGGCCAGTTTGGTGACCGTCGGGCCGGCCGGCTTCAAAAGACCGTCGGCGCTCAGGTTATTGTCGCGCTGGAAAGTCCTTACCGCTTGGTCCAGACGGGCGCCGTATTGGCTTGCTGGCTGTGATTTATTTGCTTGTTTGTTCTCGTAACCGGCTTGGGTCAAGGCGGTGCCGACCAGCGCCACGTCTTCGGTCCGGTTGGCGCCGCCCGAGGAGGCCGCTGCGGCGGAGGGGGTCTCGGGTATTGATGGCAATCCTTTCGATTTCTAAATAACATTGTAAAAGTTATATTAATTGTTTATATACCTAAGTATGATCAAAATATCAAGGAACAAATCAAGTATATTAGAACATATCCTATGACCCGAGCGAATCCATGTGGGTTATGTCCTTCGCCGCCGGCGCCGTCATCGGTGCAAGCCCGGCAAACCGGCGGAAATCCGGGGTTCCGCATGGCGGCCCGCTTTACATTATGTAAAGTTTTTCGTTGGCGGCGGCAGTTTTGTGCTTTTCCAATGGTTTGGGTGCGGTTTGGGTGCGGTTTGGGCCCGGAATGGCGGTCGTGACCGCGGGTGGCGTCGCCGGGCGGGGCGGCCGGAGGCGATCAGGCCGGAAAGATGTAGGCCTGATTGGCGTTCACCGTGACGGTGACGCGGCTGCCGGGTGCCGGCAGGAAGACGCCGGGCACGCGGGCCTCCATGATGACGTCGGTGCCTTTTCCGTCGGCAACGATGAAGCTGATCAACGAGGCACTGCCCAGGGGCCGGGCGCCGGTGACGGCGAAGGTGTCCGCCGCCGCATCCGATGCATTGGGCATCGGCGGGGCCGGGCGGCAGGGCGCGTCGCCGGGCCGCGCCGCCGGTTGTTCACCAGCCGCCGCCAGGCGCAGGGCCTCTTGGCGGATCAGCACGTGCACGGCTTCGCCGTCGTCAATCCCGCCGGCCGCGAAGGTGCCGAGCGGGGTCGCCACATGGCCGTCGTAGACCGTACCGCCCAGACGATTGACGGTACCGAACAGATCGGCGACGAAGGCCGTCGCCGGGTCGAAGTAGGTTTCCTCGGGCGTGCCGTCCTGAACCACCCGGCCGTGGTTCATGACCAGGATGCGGTCGGCCATGAACATGGCTTCTTCCGGGTCATGGGTGACCAGCAAGGTGGCGACGCCGGTATCGCGCAGCATCTCCAGGGTTTGCGCCCGGACGGCGGCGCGCCGGGTGACGTCGAGGCCGGAGAACGGCTCATCGAGGAACAACACCTGCGGTTTCGGCGCCAGGGCGCGCAGCAGGGCGACGCGCTGCTGCTGGCCGCCGGACAGAATATGCGGATAGCTGTCCGCGTGGGCGCCCAGGTCCATCTGGTCCAGGGCCCGGTCGATCCATTCACGGCGCTCCGGCGTATCGGCGCCGGTGCCGAAACGGATGTTGTCGCGGACGCTCAGGTGCGGAAACAGGGCATAGTCCTGAAACATCAGGCCGACGCCGCGCTTGTCGGGGGGCACATGCAGGCCGGTGGCGCCGTCGTCAACGATGGTCTCGCCGATCCGCACCTGGCCTTTCTGGATGGCTTCCAGGCCGGCGGCGACGCGCAACAGGGTTGTCTTGCCGCAGCCCGACGGCCCCAGCAGGCAGACCACTTCACCCGGCGCCACGAACACGGAAACGCCGTTGACCACGGGTTGGCCATCGAACGCATGCGACAGATTGTTGACATGCAGGCCGCTCATGGTTGGGCCGCCTGTGCAGTGTTTGATTGGCTGCCCGGCCGCGATCGGATGATGGTCAGGCTCAGCAAGATCACCGGCACGACGCCGGCGCCGACGATGGTTAGCGCGCCGAGAGCGGCTTCCTCGATCAATTCATCGGAGGCATATTGATAAACGAAAGTTGCCAGGGTTTCGTAATTGAAGGGCCTGAGGATCAAGGTCAGCGGCAGTTCCTTCATGCAATCGACGAACACCAAAAGACCGGCGGTCAACAGGCTGCCCCGCATCAACGGCAGGTGCAGGCGCCGCAGCGTGGCGCCCGGACCGTGGCCAAGGGTGCGCGCCGCGCCGTCCATGTTCGGCGTGATCTTCGACAGGCTGGCCTCGACGGTGCCGTGCGACAGGGCCAGGAAGCGCGCCGAATAGCCATAGATCAGGGCGACGATGGTGCCCGACAGCAACAGACCAGTTGGCACCCCGAAGGTGGTGCGCGAAAAGCCATCAACGGCATTGTCCAGGGCGCCCAAGGGAATGACGATTCCGATCGCCAGGATGGCGCCGGGCACGGCATAGCCGACGCTGGCGAAGCGGGTGATCAGGCGCAGCAGCCGGCTGCCGTTAAGACGCAATCCATAAGCCATGAACAGGCCGATACCGACGGCGGCGATGGCGCTAAGGCTGGCCAGGGTCAGCGAATTGGCGACAAAGGTCAGATAATCGGCGGACAATGTTTCCGCATAGAACCGGGACGCGTAGCCGGCCAGGACGCCGGCCGGCAACAGAAAGCCGAGGGTGACGGGCAGCAGGCAGGCGGCCACGGCGAGGCCGGCGCGCCAGCCGCGCAATTGGTAGCTGGGCAGGGCGCTGTATTTGCTCGACGTGTGGTGGAAGCGCTGGCCGCGCCGAGCCCAGCGTTCGGTGCCGACCAGGGCCAGGACGAACAGCAAAAGCACGGTCGCCAGCTGCGCCGCGCCGCTGCGGCTGTTCATGTTCAGCCAGACGTCGAAGATGCCGGCCGTGAAGGTGTTGACGGCGAAGAAATCGACGGTGCCGAAATCATTGACCGTCTCCATCAGCGCCAGCGTGATGCCGATGACGATGGCCGGCCGGGCCAGCGGCAGGGCGACCGAGTGGAAGGCCTGCCAGGGGCTTTTGCCCAGGGTCCGGCTGACTTCCAGAACGCAGACCGATTGCTCCAGAAACGCCGCCCGGGCCAGCAGGTAGACGTAGGGGTAAAGCACCAAAGTCATCACGGCGACGGCACTGCCCAGCGACCGGACTTCCGGGAACCAGTAATCAAGGCGGTTCGTCCACCCGAAGACGGCGCGCAACGCGGTCTGAACGGTGCCGGCGTATTCCAGCTGATCGGTGACGACGAAGGCCAGCACATAGGCCGGCACGGCCAGCGGCAGCAGCAAGGCCCAATTGAAAATGCCGCGGCCGGGAAACCGGCACATGGTGACCAGCCAGGCGGTGCCCGTGCCGATGACGAAGACGCCGATCCCGACGCCGGCCATGAGGGTCAGCGTGGTCCGCACGTATTTGCCCAGCACGGTATCGACCAAATGCGGCCAAATGTCGTCACTGGGGGCCAGGGCCAGGGCGACCACGGTGATCAGCGGTACCGCCATCAACAGGGCGATGACGGCGGTGCCGATGGTCCAATGATCGATCCGCCATTGCCGCACGGTGCGCCGCCACCCGGCGCCGGGCGATGTCCCCGGCGATGCCCCGTGAGATGCCCCTTGAGATGCACCAGGGGGGCTCGGAATGGCCGTTTCGGATGGCACCTTGTCAGCTCTCCCCGCAGGCTGATGTACAATAATCCGGACGCGAAGGGGCCGCCTAAGACGATCAGGCGGCCCCGTAATCGGTCACTTAGTCGGCCCGTCTATCGGACCGTTGCGGTATCGTCAACTGTTCGGGCCGTCGTTAAAGCCCACCTTGTCGACCAGTTTCGAGGCCGCCGGGCGGTGTTTGGCAATGGTCTCGATGCTGAGCGTGTCCATCTTGAAGGCCCCCCACGACCGGACCAGGGGCGACCGCGCGACGCCGGCCTTGACCGGATATTCGTGATTGATCTCCGCATACATCTTCTGGGCCGCATCGCCACTCAGGAATTCCAGCAGCTTGACCGCCGCCGCCTTGTTCCGGGTGCCCTTGATGATGGCGGCGCCGGAAACGTTCATATGCTGGCCGGCGCCGTTCTGATCCAGATAGACCAGCCGCACGGCCTTCGCCCAATCTTGCTGCGCGGGCTTCTTCTTATTAGTGACCATCTTGCCCAGGTAATAGTTGTTGGCCATGGCGATATCGCAGACACCTTCATAAACCGCCTTGGCCTGGGCCCGGTCGTTACCTTGCGGCTTACGGGCCAGGTTGGCTTTCACACCGCGCAGCCACTTTTCCGCCGCTGCATCGCCGTGACGGGCGATTTGCGCGGCGATCAGGGCGATATTGTAGGCGTGTTTGCCCGACCGGATGCAGATCCGGCCCTTGAAACGGGGCGCCGCCATATCCGCCAGAGAGGTGAAGTCGCCCGGCTTGACGCGGTCCGTGCTGACCAGGGCAACACGGGCCCGGGTGGTCAGGCCGAACCACAGGCCGTTCGGGTTGCGCAGGTGGGCCGGGATGTTGGCGCTCAGGATTTTCGATTGGACGGCATCCAATACGCCGGCTTGGCGCAATTCGTCCAAGCGGCCCATATCCGTGGTCAACACCGCATCGGCCGGACTGTTAACGCCGCCAGCGCGGATTTTCTCCAACAGGCCTTTCTTGATGTAGACCGTGTTGACGTTAATGCCGCTGGCTTTCGTAAAGGCGCTCAGCATGGGTTTGATCAGGAACGGCTGACGGCTCGAATAGAGGTTGATGTCGGCGGCGGCCGCAGGACCGGTCGCGGCGAGTGTCAGCAACATCGCACCGCCGGCCACGGCCATCGTGGCCGTCCTAAAACGGGTTTTGTTGCGGGTCGGGGTGGCCAGCCGCGAACAACGCGGGCTGTCGGCGGCGGGGGTTTGGCGGGCGGTCCGGAAGGGGGTGGCCCGAAGTCGGGCATTCCAGATACGAGGTGTCATGATATTTACTCTATTCCTGTTTTAAGTGCGGGTCCTGTTTTAAGCGTGGGTCCTGGTTTAAGCGTGGGCTTTGGTTCGTCTTGGTCAGTTCATCGTGGATTGGTCGGATGATTCGTCGATTGGCCTGCGTTGTTGTGCCGGTATATTTTAATTTGTCTAATTCGCAATTGATAATCATTTGCAACTAGGTGAACTGTGTTGTACGCCCATTTTTCGAGAATGCAAATCATTTTCAACAAAAATATCGACGCCCGGCCCGGGTTTTACGGTTACGGAAAGCGCTGACGCCGCCGATGGGATGGACTATACTGATGTCACGGGCGGTTCATCTTCGCGACATTCAAATTGGACATCGGCCATGAAGGTTTCAAAAGTTGGCGGCACGAAAGAGTCGTCCTCAACCAAACGCAAAGCCCGGGTCGCCGAGGAAGGAAGCTCGTTTGCCGACAACTTGCGCGAAACCAAGTCCACCGACGCCGTGGAGGCGATCTCCGAAACCGCTGCTGTATCGGGCGGCGACGCGGTTCTGGCGGCTCAATCCGTTGGTGATGCGCTTGACGACGAGCCGGTGCGCCGGCGCCTGACCGAGTTCGCCGATGATGTCCTGGAACGCCTTGACGAGTTTCGCCTGGGCATTTTGATGGGCCATTTTTCGAAGGAACGGCTTGCCGAACTGGCCCAGAAATTACGCCAAAAACGTAATGAAAGCGCCGATCCGCGCCTCAATGAACTTATTCAGGAGATCGAACTCCGGGCCGAGGTTGAAATTGCGAAATTCAGCCGCCGAACCTGACTAGGATTTGCCGCCAAGCCTGCGGCGGGACAATTTCTAGCGTACTATCAATAAATTAGCGGCATATTAGCGGCCATAAGAATGGACTTGCGGCAGGCCTCCCCCCCACCTATATTGCGGCGCCTCAAATCTTGATAGGGGAGTGATGGTCACGATGAATGTGACGTTGCCACCGGATTACAAGCCGTCCGACGACGAAGAGTTCATGAATCCGCGCATGTCGGAGTTCTTCCGCCACAAGCTGTTGACCTGGCGGACTGAATTGGTTGAGGAATCCAACACGACCCTGCAGCACCTTCAGGAAGGCGGCATCGTTGAAGCCGATATCGCTGATCGGGCCTCTATCGAGACGGAAAGATCGCTGGAGTTGCGGACCCGCGACCGTGCGCGGAAGCTGATTGCCAAAATCGACGAGGCGCTGGAGCGGATTGAGGACGGGTCCTACGGCTTTTGCGAGGAAACCCATGAACCGATCAGCCTACCGCGTCTTCAGGCTAGGCCGATTGCGACCATGAGCTTGGAAGCCCAAGAGCGCCACGAGCGTATGGAAAAAACGCATCGCGACGATTGATCCGCCCACGCCAGCGGATTCCAGAAAATCGTTAGATTTAGCAGTGAAAAAAACCGTGGGTGACCTGCTGCAGTTTTTGAAAACGACGCGTTTTTCAATAATTATTCCTGCTGAGTGTCGCTTTGGCTATTCCATTGTAAGTAGCTGATAAATAACGGTTAAATTCGCCGGCGACGCCCGCGGGATTGCCCCGGGTAAAATTATTTTTGGATTTTTGTGCTTTTTTCTTGTTGTTTATCTTGATCTGGGGTATTAACTGGTCTGATACGAGAAGTTTGTATAAGGTATTTGGTGCGTTTTAGGTAGACAGAATGTTTATTGGCGCGACCCAGTTGACGCAAAGTAGAGCGCCCTCGGATGCGAGCTCCGTGGCCTTCCAAGTGGCCATTAAGCAGCAGAAAGAATTCGAGGAAGCGCTTAAGCGTGCGCAAGACAAACGCGAAGCTGAGGCTTCGTCGGAACGTGCGCAGGCTGAAGCGCAGAAGCGTGCTGCTCGGGCGGAAGCGGCTACTGTTAGTGAATCCAGTTCGGCCAATCTTGATGCCGGCAACGGAGACACGGCAGAGCCAAGCCAGAGCAGTGACACGCGGGGCGCATCCTTGGACGTCGAAGTTTAGCAGATTTGAGATCTTGATAGGGTCTGTCGGCGACAGGGTCCTTTTTGCGTTTTTTCCAAGCCATATCTATTCATACGATAATCTTGATCGGATGACTTGCCGAGAGACGGCATCTCATGGACCACTTATTCATCAGCATGAATAGGACTTGGTTGGGTTTGGTCAGGAAGCCGAAAAAAAGCGGCCGGCGGTAAACCGCCGGCCGTTAAGTTACTAGGCTCGGCAACTGCCGACCTAGAACGGGAACAGAATATCCCAAATCTGCATGCCCCAACGGGGCTGCTGAAGCTCGCTGAGTGTACCGCGGCCACCGTAGGCGACGCGTAATTCGGCGATCTTCTCGTGAGAGATCGTATTATCTGATTCAATGTCGCTGGGCCGGGCAACGCCGGAAACCACGAGTTCTCGGAGTTCCGAGTTCACTCGAATTTCCTGCCGGCCCATGATGACCAATGAACCGTTCGGTAGAATTTGCGTTACCACCGCGGCAAATGTCAGGCTCAGGGTCTCTGAGCGGTCGATCTCGCCATCGCCGGAGGTCGAATGCGTGGTCGCGAAGTTGGCGATTTGACCGGCGACGCCGGCACCTGCTCCGATACCGTTGGGCAGGACTTTCGCCAATTCGGCTTCAAACCCCAACAGATCGTTGAGATCGTGATCTTCGCTGTCTTCTCGGTCACGAGCCGTCTTGTTCGAGAATTTGGCGCTGTCGCTAAGTGACATGGAAATGGTGATGATATCACCGACTTCCTTGGCCCGATGGTCCTTGAAAAAGGCCCTGGCGCCGGCCCTCCAAAGCGAATTTGGGTTTGCTTCGGCAACATGCGGCGCCGGCATGGGCAGACTCACCGGCTTGTAATTGGGCCGGGCGACGGGATTTTGGATGTTCGTCAGAGCCGGGCCATCACCAACTTCCGATAGGCGGGTGACCATGTTACAGCCGGAAAGAATGCCGATGATTGCGATGGCGACGGCGTACGTTCCGATGTTTTTTCGTGTAGATTTTCCCGTGGATTTTCTCATGGCTTGTTCCTTCAAAGGCCATCGGCCTTAGTTCATGGCAATTGTGGTGGTCAGGCGCACAGCGACTTTGCCGTGGCCGATGATTTCCGCTTCCACGACATTTTTGCTTTGGCTGTTGGTTATGCGAATGACGTCGCCATCACTACCGTCTTCCATGGCTTTGCCTTGGGCGGTCAGCGTCATTTTCGGAGCCCGAAGATACATCGTAACCAGGCTTCCCTTGGCGACCAGAATTGGCCGTCGTACGGAAGACAGGAGGATGGGGTACCCAGCGCGAAGGCCGCGGCGCGGCGTCATTCCGACGATGTCAGTTTCCGTCATCGCCGAGTTGGGCGGTAGGCGGCGTGCGCGGATTTTTATCCATTTGAAGTCAGCGCGCTTGATGGTTTCGCCGCCCAACACGCGGCGGCTGAGGACCGGAATCTCGACAGTCTTGTGCAGTTTGCCGCTGACCCGGAATTGTTTCGCGTCAATGGCGCCCGCTGGCGCAGACAAGATCGCCGTGAACCTATTGGTTCGACGGTCGAAATCAAGGTCATCCATGGCAACGCCGGATAATGCATTGCCTGGAACGTGAAGTTTCACGAACCGATTGGAAAATTCAATTTCCATATCCGGATCCGCGCCTTGATCGGCCAAGGCATCCTTAACGGCGTCGGTAATCTCAGCACGCGTGATGACTTGGCTCGATCTGACGACGACCGTACGCACACGATTATTGATCGGCCGCCAATTCAGCCGATAAGCTCGGGCCACCCGGTAAAGCCATCTGGCATCAAAACTTGCCCGTTTGCCCGGCTCCGGCGCGTAGGCGACCGAAATATCCGCCAGTTCGCCGGTTACGGTGAAGAGATCACCCAGCCGAATGACATTGCTGTCGACTTTGACCGCGTCGCGCAAGACAACGGCATCGCCGGCCGGCGCGCTTTTGCCGAGTACGGCTGATGGGGCCACCGCCAAACAGAGAAGAATTGAGAGCAGGAGAATGCGCATCTTCAATCTCCTTATCTCAAGGCCGTCAGCGTGCCGAGCATTTCGTCCGAGGTCTGAATCACCTTGGAATTCATCTCATAGGCGCGCTGGGCGGAAATAAGATTGGAAATCTCTTCGACGGCATTGACGTTGGAGGTCTCCAGGAAACCCTGCAAAATGGTCCCGAAACCGGTGGCAGCCGGATTGCCTGTGGTTGCGGCTCCGGAGGCCGGCGTTTCCTTGTAGAGATTGTCGCCGATAGCCTCGAGGCCCGCGTCATTTAGGAACGTCGCGATTTGCAGTTGCCCGACAGTCGATAAGGCTGTTTGTCCCTCGATCTTCACTTGGACCTGACCGGAATTATTGACGGTCACGTCAATGGCGTTGCTGGGAACCGTAATGCCCGGCTGCACCGTATACCCGTCGTGGGTGACGATCTGCCCGGTGCCGTTCAATTGGAATGTACCGTCACGTGTAAATGAGGTTGTGCCGTCGGGCAGGGTGATTTGAAAGAAGCCTTTACCCTGAATGGCGAGATCAAGGGTGTTATCCGTGGCCTCTAGATTACCTTGCTCATGTATTCTGTAGACTGCGGCCAGTTTGACGCCCAATCCGATTTGAACACCTGTCGGCACGACCGTGCCGGCGTCCGATGATGTCGTGCCAACCCGCCGAAGGTCTTGATAAACAAGGTCGTGAAACTCAGTGCGACGGCGTTGATAAGCCGTCGTGTTCATGTTGGCGAGATTGTTCGATACGACTTCCACGTTGCGTTGTTGGGCGAGCATACCCGTCGCCGCAATATCCAAAGATCTCATGTTCCCGTCCTTTCGACATTCGTTTTTTTTATGACGTTTTGACTTCTTGTTTTCGCTCGTTAAGCCGCGTTAGGCCTGGACTTGGGACAGGTCGCGGATCATTTTTCGCATCCTGTCATCTTCTTTTTCGACGAAGCCCTTGACCGCGTCGTAGGCCCGATGCACTTCGATCATTCGCGCCATTTCAATTACCGGCTGAATGTTCGAGCCTTCAAGCATGCCTTGCGTTACATCGGGGCGCTCAACCGGCGTCGGCGTGGCCTCGGTGTGATACAGGCCACCTGCGCCAGGGCGCAGTTGGTGCTGATTTTCGAAACTGACCACGGAAATGCGGCCAAGATCTCCGTTCTGCGTTGATACGGTTCCATCGCGTGCGATGGCGATTTTCGTATCCCCAGGCGCAAAGAAGAAGGGTTGGCCACCATCTGACAAAACGGGGTTCCCTGATGCGGTGACAAGTTGCCCACCCTCGTCTAATTGAAAGCGTCCGTTACGCGTATAGTTGTTGCCCGCATCTGTCTGAATAACGAAATAGCCGTCACCTTGAATGGCAACATCAAGTGGATTGCCCGTTTGCTCAAGCGGTCCGGCGCTCAAATCCCGCATGGTCGCGATGTCGCGCACATAGGAAATCTTGTCGCCAAGCAATTGCTCGCCGCCTGGACTTTTGACCAGATGCTCAACGAACATCATGCGCTCACCCTTGTAACCGCTGGTGCTCATGTTTGCGATATTGTTGGCGACAACATCCATTTCGCGCCGAAGCGTCGTTTGTCGCGACAGGGCAACTAATGTTGGTGTTTCCATTTTTCCACTTTCCCTTACCGTTCCACACGGTCTCGAACTATTTATGCATTTCGCATGCCAACATAATAAATACTTTAATAACAGTTGGTTATGATAATTTTCTGTGGGAAAGCGCGGGTATTTTTGATCTCCATTGCATGGCTTGCCGGGCAGGATTTGCCGGAAAGCCGAAACCCAGTGGGCAGCAGGCTTGTTGCTCTGATATGGTTCAATTTGGTATTATTTAGTCGAATCGGAAATTGGTTCGCTGTTTTTGACCAAGGCGAAAGTCGGACTACATCAATCCGCCCGAAAATGGCATCTTTCTCGGACAAACGGTGGCAAGCATCGGTATGAGCAACCCAAGCGGTTTCAATGAGTTGTTAACCATCGATCCGTATACATCATGGCAATATAAAGGGGGCCCGATTGACGGGCTCTATCGGTAGGCGGTCATGGCCGACGAAGACGACGACGAAGACGACCAGGATGGCGGCGGCGATGACGACGGTGGTGAACCATCAGAGAAAGGTGGGAAGAAAGTTATCATCATCGTTGCGGTTCTCTTCCTTTTAGTCGTCGGAGGTTTGGCGGCAGCCTATTTTACCGGTTTGATGGATCCCGTCATTGAGATGATTATCGGGCCGGTGGCGGATGGTGAAGAAGGCGGAGAACAAGAGGCGGCTCAAGGGCGGGCCGTATTTTATGATTTGCAGGAACTTCTGGTCAATTTGAACACCGGAGGCCGAAAATCGAGTTTTTTGAAAATTAGAGTGAGCCTCGAATTGGTCAGCGAAGATGATCGAGCGAAATTGGATACGGTTATGCCGAGGATCATCGATAACTTCCAAACCTATCTGAGAGAGCTTCGAATTGACGATTTGAAAGGCTCGGCGGGGATGTATCGCTTACGCGAGGAATTACTCATCCGGGTCAATGCTGCGGCAGCACCGGCAAAAATAAAAGACGTCCTGTTCAAGGAGATGTTAATTCAATAGGGCTATATTGCGCCCGATCTTGAAAGGGTTAATCATTTTATGACATCGCCAGGCGACGACGACGAAGACCAAGATGCACTTGCCGCCGAATGGGAAGCTTCCCTTGGTGGCGATGATGACGGAGAGGACCAAGACGATCTCGCCGCCGAGTGGGAGGCGATGGTCGGTGGTGACGATGACGACGAGGATGCCGGTGCTGGCGCCGATACGGGGGGCGGGCGAGAATCTACGCGGGTTCTGAACCAAGAGGAAATTGACAGCCTTCTGGGCTTTGATGAAGAGCACGAAGACGACACGACGAAGTCGGGCATTCAAGCCATTTTGTCGAGCGCCCTGGTTTCATACGAACGCCTGCCGATGCTTGAAGTCGTGTTTGACCGGCTGGTACGGCTCATGTCGACAAGCTTGCGGAATTTTACCTCCGACAACGTTGAAGTTTCTCTCGATAACATCGCCTCGATCCGGTTCGGAGACTATCTGAACTCCATTCCGCTACCGGCCATGTTAAGTGTGTTCAAGGCCGAAGAGTGGGACAATTTTGGATTGATCACGGTCGATTCATCGCTCATTTATTCGATTGTTGACGTGTTGCTTGGCGGACGCCGCGGGACGGCGGCCATGCGTATTGAAGGTCGGCCCTACACGACCATCGAACGCAGCCTGGTTGAGCGCATGGTACATGTCATGCTTGGTGATTTGGGGGCTGCATTTGAACCCTTGAGCCCGGTCACTTTCCGGTTTGATCGACTAGAGACCAACCCTCGGTTCGCGACGATTTCGCGCCCCTCCAACGCAGCAATTGTGGCAAGACTGCGGATCGATATGGAAGACCGGGGCGGCCGGTTGGAGTTACTTCTGCCCTATGCGACGCTGGAACCGGTTCGTGAATTGCTTCTGCAGATGTTCATGGGCGAGAAGTTTGGCCGTGATTCAATTTGGGAAACACACCTTGCCGAAGAATTGTGGATGACGGACGTTGATCTGGAGGCCGTCATCGATACTCAAATTATGAAATTGGCCGAAGTATTTGACTTGAAGGTCGGTTCGCAAATCATGTTCGGCACGGCGCCTGATGATGCCATTGAGCTGCATTGCGGCGAGGTTCCAATGTATACCGGACGGATGGGCCGGAAGGGTCAGAATATTGCGGTTCGCATCGAAGACCGCATAGATCGTTTGCCCAAGGTTTAGAACCATCTGCTATAATCCATGACCTCCTATGTGAGTCGGACAATAATATGGACATACCCTTTGCACTGATTTTGGATATTCTTGTCGCCGCGCTTCTCATCGTGACGATCAGCTATGCCGTCATGCTGAACAAGCGATTGGGCACCTTGCGCCGCGACAAAGAGGAATTGCAGAAACTGGCACTTAATTTTGGTGATGCCACCATGCGGGCTGAGGACAGTACTGCCCAACTGCGCGCGACTATTGAAGTTCTTCAGGAACGGATCGGCAAGGCCGAGGCATTGCGCGAAGATTTGGTGTTCTTGGTCGAACGTGGCAATGGCACGGCTGATATGCTGGAAGGTCTCGTTCGCACGGCCCGTGATGATGTTGGTGTGGTGCCGCGCCCGCAGAATACGCAAACCCCGTCAGCGGTTAGCGAAACCGCCCGAAATACAGACACCGCGGCTGAGGCAATGGAGCGCACGGCGCCCAGAAATGCGCCGCGGGCTGCGGCCGCCGATCGGCCGGCGCCGGACCAAATTTCTGATGCCGAACGAGAGTTATTGAAAGCACTACGCTCAGCTGGATAAACCAATAATTGGCGGAACCTGAACGAGAAAAACAATGTCAAAGATTTTTTCGAAAATCCGATTTCTACCGTTAACTATATTCTTCGCCACACTCATGTTAACGGTGAAGATCAGCGATATTTGGGACGGCGTCGATGGTTGGTTGACGGGCACCATTCAAGTTGCCGAAGCGCAGGCGCAAACAAGCGGTAGTCCGGAAAACAAACCGGAAACCGAAGCGGTCGACCCTGATAAAGCCGAGGAACAGGATCCGGATTCCGAAGACCAAGAAGAGGAGGGGACATCGCGATTGATTACCGATGACCCGACATTGCTGACACCGGCGGAAATTGAAATTCTGCAACAATTGGCCGTGCGTCGCGATAATCTTGACGCACGAGAAAGCGAGTTGAGGACGCGCGAAGGCTTGTTGAAGGCTGCCGAAGAACGGATCGAAAAGAAAATCGCGGAGTTACAAAATCTTCGCCTGACCATCGATGGCCTAATTAAGAAATTCGATGCCCAACAGGATGCGAAGGTCAAAAGTTTGGTTAAGATATATGAAAATATGAAACCGAAGAGCGCGGCCAAAATTTTTGAGGAGTTGGAGTTGGATACGCTGCTTGAAGTGGCCGAGCAAATGAAGGAACGGAAGTTGGCGGCGATCATGGCCCAATTGGGTGCGGAACGGGCTCGTGAGGTAACCGTTGAGCTGCGCAGATTACGAGAGTTGCCAAAAGTTGGAGATCAGGTTGGGGGTTGATCCACCATCAATTTGAGGGCACAAACACGATATATTGCAGGGGGTCGGAGGCTAGTCACATATGCGGCTTTACCTATTTAGGCCGTAGATTGAGGTGGGGACTATCATCGGAAGAGCGGCTCATCGTTCTTCGACAACAAGTGGAGTAGTTGATGGCTGTCGACAAGAATATGAAAATTTTGATCGTGGACGATTATAAAACCATGCTCAGAATATTGCGGAATTTGCTCCGTCAGTTGAACTTTGGCAACATTGAGGAGGCGACTGACGGCTCCATGGCGCTTCAGAAACTCCGAAACGATAGTTTCGGAATGGTTATCTCGGACTGGAATATGGAGCCCATGACCGGCATTCAGTTGCTTCGTGAAGTTCGCGCCGAGGATAGTTTAAAACACCTGCCGTTCATCATGATTACTGCCGAAAGTAAATCTGAAAACGTCATTGCGGCGAAGGAAGCCGGCGTTTCCAATTACATCGTCAAACCATTTAACGCCGAAACACTTAAAGGCAAGATGGTAAGCGTGCTCGGGGAATTCTGAGGTTGATATCCGCTCCGGAGGCTGCATGACAGCGAACGGAATCAATTCGGGATTGACGGGGCGCCTCGACGAACTGCGCGAGCAGCATGGGGACTCCGTCAAAGTCGCCGACATTGCATCCGTGGTCGAAAGTATGATGGCCACGATGAAAGGCGATCTGACCGCGACCGATCTCGAGCTGTATAGTGAACTCGAAGCGCTAGCAAAGTATATTCATGCCGCGAAAGCGGATATCGCTGCCTTGCGACCGGACGAGGTCAAAGATGACTACCTCCCGACCGCTGCCGACGAGTTGGACGCGATTGTCGCGGCGACCGAAAACGCGACCAATTCGATCATGGATGCGACCGAGATGGTTGAAGGCCTTATGGATCAGGTTGATCCCGATGCCGCCAACACGATTATGGATGCGACGACCCAAATCTACGAGGCGTGCGGGTTTCAGGATATTACCGGTCAACGAACCACCAAAGTTGTTAAGGCGCTAAAAGATATCGAAGAGAAGATCGATGCTCTGGTTGATGCCTTTGGCAGTGAGATTGAGAAATACAAAAAACTCAATCCCAAGGAGGAAGAGCCGGAAGAACAGATGACGGATAAAGATCTGTTGGCCGGCCCGCAGCTCGAGGAAAAAGCACAAACCCAGGATGAGATTGACGCACTTTTTGCCTCATTTGATTAGGTGCCGATGATTGATCGCGAGTTTATTTTGACGTCTGCGACCGGCGAAACCGCCGGTGAATCGAATGCGATCGAGTTGTTTCTTTCCTTGTTTTTGCTGGTCTTGGCTTTTTTTATCGTCTTGGTCAGTATTTCGACTTTGGAGGAGGTCAAGTCCACCGCGGTAAAGGACAGCCTGACCTCCACATTCCGGACGGTTATTCCGCCCAGTACCGACCCCACCGAATTTACGTCAAAAGACGGCGATGTATTGGCCGGCCAGCAGTTTCAAGAGCAGGTAACAGGCATATTTGCAACGACCTTGCAAATCGCCAAGATTGAGGTGATTCAGCCCGGTCGCCTGATGCGGATTAAGTTGCCGACAAATGCAATGTTTGTTGACGGCGTCAGTCTTGTTCGACCGGTGGCCGTGCCGGTTCTCGATCGTATCGTTGCGGTTCTATCGGCGCGTCCGCCAGGCCTTCGGTTTGACATGGAATTCGTCATCGGAAGCCATTTTACAAATGGTAAGTCACTACCCGTTGTGCAGACCTTGGAAGTCGAACGGGTGGGCAATTTGGCGCGTGAGATGTTTCGTCGCGGCGTACCGCCGGACAGTGTCTCGGTGGGCATCCAACCGGGACAATCAGATGAGGTGACGATTTGGTTTTTCGTCCGGCAAAACTCGGAAAACATCTTGGACTTCAAAATCAAGGGGAGCGGCGATGGTACGACGTGATGCCGTTTCTCCTGCCATCCGCCAATTGCGCCAACAGACAGGCCTAAAGCACGAAACCGTTGAGCGGTCGAACGTCTTGAGCGAGGCGGCGGGCCGTGCCTGGATGGTCACATTCACTGATCTCGTTTCCCTCATGTTAACCTTCTTCGTGCTTTTATTCTCGATGTCGAACGTGAAGTTGAGTGAGTGGAAAAACATTATTGATTCGCTTTCACGAACGTTGGCCCCGTCGCCTGAAAAGACCGTCCAGGCGCAGACGGCATCGTTCAATATTGGCACGGCCTTTCGCAAAACAGCGGTCAATTTGGATTATCTTGCGTCTGTTACACGAGAAGGAATTTCGGACACCGAGGTTCTTGCCGGCGCCCAGGTTATTCGGCTTGAGGATCGGTTGGTCATTTCCCTGCCCGGTGACGTCCTGTTCGATGCCGGGCGCGCCGATATGACCCAGCGCGCGCGTGAGGCTATGTTTGTCATTGGCGGTATGCTGAGAAATATCGGCAATGAGATCGGTGTCAACGGCCATACGGACCGTTCGCCCCCTGGTGTTGACGGCTATGCCTCGAATTGGGAGCTGTCCACTGGCCGTGCCGCGGCTATCGCAAATGAGCTTCGTGCGGCCGGGTACCCGGACGATATTATCGCCTTTGGTTATGCGGATAGTCGCTATGGACATTTACCGGACTTGCCAGCCGTCCAACGAAACGCTCTGGCGCGCCGTGTCGACATTGTGATTCTTCCAACGGCGGGAGGTCTTTCACGATGAATTGTCTTCGGCTCATGTTCGGTGTGATCGCTATCGCGACGACCATGGTCATGTGGACCAGCGATGGTTTCGCGGAAGCGGTCAGGGTTCGGGTTTCACAAGGCAGTGATTTCGGTCGGATTGTATTTCATTGGGAGCGCCCCGTTAGTCATGAGGTTATCCACCAGGGCCGTGCTCTGACGGTTCGTTTCGGCCGTCCGATTTCCGCATCCTATCAACGCGTACTGGGCGTACTGGCAGATTATATAGATCGGATTCAACCGGGGTCCGACGGGCGCTCTGTCACGTTCCACCTGACCGGCGCCTATGAAACGTTCGGATTTGACTCGGGGAATGCCATCATTGTTGAGGTGGCCAGAATCGAAAATCCGCAGCCCATAGAAACTACGGAAAGTGCCAGCACAGTAGTGTCCTCTCGAACGACAAAGATAGCTGCGCAATCCGTGCCGGCGTCGGACATTCCAAAAATTCGAGTTCGCACGGGCGTCCACGATACCTATACCCGCATGGTGTTCGATTGGCCGAACCAGGTGACGTATGCTGTGCAGCAATCGGGTGGCGTTGTCACGGTTCGGTTTGGTGCGGCGGCGCAACTGCTCATCCAGCGGCTTCAAAAAGACCCACCGCCATTGGTCGGCGGTTTGCGCGCCCGCCCAGGCGACAAGGAAACGGTGCTGACAATGGCCGTTCCAAAAACCTCGCGCGTTAAGCATTTCCTTTCCGGTTCGAAGATTGTTTTGGATGTTCAACGTCCGACCGGTACCGATGAGATAGCAGCGCTGCCGCCAGAGCAGCAACAACAGGCGGCGGCGCCAAAGGTATCGCCGGTATCGCCCCCCGCCCCAAAGTCGGACGGCCAAGCCCAAGAAGCTGGGCGAGTTAGTGGGAATACGACGCCATCGAAGCCACCCGAAGCCAAGGTGCCGGCGGCGGCGCCCGCCAAAACAGCTGTTGCGGGTGAGCCATCGGCAGCCGTGGAAAAACCGAAGGCTGCGGCTGCTGCGCAAGAGACGTCTGGCCAAGCGACGGGATCTGATACTAAAGCTATAGCGGCACCACAGGCGGCGGAGACGGCAAGCGGCGCCGCCGCAGCGCCCGTTGCCTTGCGTCCCGTGTCCGTCGAACGGGCGCCAGTGCCAAAAAAAGGTGAGGCGGGCGCTGATAATGCCGGCACCGGCGATAAAGCTGCGGACAGTGCTGAAAAACCCGCATCCGCCGGTGTCCGATTTAAATTCGACTGGGACGAACCCGTTGCAGCAGCCGTGTTTCGACGTGTCGGTTATATATGGGTAATTTTCGACAAGGCCGGCAAAATCGATGTGCAGTCGCTGTTACAAGCGGGCGGCAATATCATTCAGTCCATTGATCAAGCGCCGTCACCGAAGGCGACGGTATTGCGCATTAAGGTGAGCAGCCGAATTAACCCGAAGCTTTCGCGCGATGGTCTCAGTTGGATCATAGAATTCGGCGTACGCGAACCGTCTGTGGCAACGCCCGTCGAAATCAAGGCTCAACCGAATTCACCCGTCGGGGCCCGAATATTCCTGCCGGTTCCGGAACCCGGGCAACCGGTTGGGATCACGGACCCCGCCGTCGGCGACAATTTGGTCGTCGTGCCTGTCATCCCGTTGGGACATGGCGTTCAACGGGCATATACCTATTCCCAGGTGAAGCTGCTGCCGTCGGCGCAGGGTATAGTCATCCAGCCGCTGGTTGATGATCTGCGGATTCGCCCGTTGCGACAGGGTGTCGAACTGACATCCGGTGGAAAACTGGCCCTATCAGCGGTTTCGGCTGACATTGCGGCCAGCGCGAAGTTGAGCGCCTCACGGCCGCTGACGAAAATTCTCGAACTGGACAAGTGGGAACTGCCGTCTCTGGCAAAATTTACCTCTCAGAAACAGGAACTGCAGCTTGAGATAGCCGCCAGCCGCGGCGAACAACGTGAGTTGAAGCGGTTCAATCTTGTCCGGTTTTATTTTGCCAATCAATTCGCTGCCGAGACGCTCGGCGTTTTGGGTCAGATAAAACTGGATCGGCCGAAAGCTGAAGACCAACCGGAGTTTCGGCTTATCCGCGGTGGCGCCAGTTATCTCATGGGGCGTTTGTCCGATGCGGCGGCGGATTTCACGCATGAAAGCCTCGATGGTAAGGACGAGGCGAATTTTTGGCGGGCTGCCGTGGTTGCGGCATCCGGCGACATGCTGGCCGCTGCGCCTGAGCTAAAACGAACCGGCGTCGTAACCCAGAAATATCCCCGGGCGCTGAAGCTTCTCATGGGGACTCTGGTGGCCGATGCGGCCGTGGAGATCGGCGATATCAAGACTGCCAAGGCGTTTGTTGAAGCGCTCAAGGCCTTGAAACCGCATGAGGCACAGCTTGCGGCCATTGAATTTGTCGAGGGCCGACTTTTGGATCTGGGTGGCGATTCGGATGGCGCCATCACAAAATGGGAAGCAGTGCAAGAAATGCGAAACCGGACGATGCGCGCGAAAGCGACCATTGCCCGCATGGAACTGCTGCTCAAATTGGAGCGCATGCCGATTAAGGAAGCGATTGAGGAGTTGGAAAAATTACGTTTCGCCTGGCGTGGCGATGACTTTGAGTTCGATCTTTTGCGCCGGTTGGGCGGACTTTATTTGGATGAGGGCATTTACCGGAACGGTCTGCAGGCTTTGCGCCAAGCCGCGACCTATTTTCGCGATAACGAGGCGGCACCGCAAGTGACTCAGCAAATGGCGGATATATTCAATATGCTCTATTTGGATGACGGCGCTGACGCCATGCCGGCCGTAACCGCCATTGCGGTTTATGAAGAGTTCAAGGAACTCACGCCGGCCGGTGCCAAAGGCGACGAAATGATCCGAAAGTTGGCTGATCGATTGGCCGACGTGGATTTGTTAGACCAAGCGGCGGAAATTCTGGAAGGCCAGATCCGGTTTCGCCTGAACGGCGTTCTGAAGTCGGAAGTGGGCGCTCGTTTGGCCATCGTCTATCTCTTGGCGCGCCGGTATGACCGCGCATTTGCGGCGCTCGATGCGACAACGACCCCTGGCCAGCCGGAGGCTTTGACTTCGCAACGGCGTCACTTGCGGGCGCGTGCTTTGATGGGGCTTAGTCGGCGCGACGATGCCCTCGCTCTGTTGAAGCCGGACAAAGCCACTGATGCCGACCTGTTGCGTTCGGAAATCTATTGGAACGCTGGGGATTGGGCGAACGCCTCGACCAATTTGCGAAAGATTGTCCGGGCGTCGGGCGCCAAGAAAGATGAGCCGGTAACGCCGGATCAGGCGCAAAAGGTCCTCAATTATTCTATCTCCTTGGTGCTTTCCGGCAATGAACGTGGATTGGCCCGGGTGCGGCGGGAGTACGGTCCCGCCATTCAGACGACGCAATTGAAAGATGCCTTTCAGTTGGTTTCAGCGCCAACGGCATTGGGGCTCATCAGTCCGGGTTCGGTGATCTCGCGGGTGAAATTGGCGGAGAATTTCAAGACCTTCATGTCGGAATATAAAAAACGTCTCCAAGAGCAGGGTTTGAGTGGCGTGACGGCGCAGAAGACTGCTGATGCCGAAGCAAAGGAGCCTGATACGAAGGGCGGCTAAGCGCCGGTTTTTGGTCTTTGAAGACGTGTCATGGCACTGCGGAAAACTCTCGATTACGCTGATTTGGATATTTTGGTTTGTGATGACGACGCCTTGATCCTTCAGATCATGGAGCGGCTTTTGACGGCAATGGGAATCGTCAACCTGTATACGACTGGATCACCGAAGACAGCGTTGCAATTGTTGAAGGAACCGGCGGCAAAGCCGTTCGATATCTTCATTTGTGACTGGATGATGCCTGAGATGACAGGGCTGGATATGCTGCGTAAGATCCGCGCCAGCGGCATGGATACGGCCTTCATCATGCTGACGGGACAAACATCTTCGGACGCCGTCACCGAGGCGGCCGCAGAGGGTGTTGACGCTTATATCGGTAAGCCGTTCACGGCCGAAGAGGTGCAGCAAAAAATTAGCGTCGTCGCGAATCGGGTGCTGCGCGGAAAATCTTAAAAACCCGGTCTAACCCCCCGGCTTGCCCAACCATTAGCCGCCGAAACTCCGCACCAGCGATCCCACCACCATAAACCAACCGTCCACCAAGACGAAAAATATGATCTTAAATGGCAACGCGATAATGATCGGTGGCAGCATCATCATGCCCATCGCCATGAGCACTGAGGCGACCACCATATCTATAATAAGGAACGGTACGAAAATCAGGAAGCCGATTTCGAAGGCGCGGCGGATTTCCGAAATCAAGAATGCCGGGATCAAAATCCGCAGCGAGATGTTGCCAGCCCGTACCTCCTCGTCGCTGGCCCCGGAAATATCCACGAACAGTGTCAAATCCTGTTCACGGACGTGTTTCATCATGAAAACCCGGAACGGCGCGGCGACGCGCTCAAAGGCCTCGAATTCATCAATCTCCTCTTCGATCATCGGCTTGATGCCGGTTTCGTAGGCGACTTCGAAGGTCGGCATCATGACGAAAAAGGTTAGAAACAAGGCCAGCGATATGAGCACCTGGTTGGGCGGTGTTTGCTGAGTGCCCATGGCGGTGCGCAGAAAACCCAGCACAATCAGGATACGGACGAAGGACGTCACCATGATGAGCAAAGACGGCGCCAGACTGAGCACTGTCACCAGGGCGATAATCTGAACGATTCGTCCTGTCGCCTCGCCGCCGGCGCCAAAGTCCAGATTGACCTGTTGTGCCGCGGCCGGTTCGGCGATGCCGATCAGCAGGCCAATCAGCACCACGGACAAGATACCTGCTCCCGCGCACCAAAGAACCGGACGAACCATGTGTTGTCGGCAGTTCATGGCCGCGCCTGCGTCGCACTGTTCGCAGCGCCATCCAGCGCCGCCTCTTTTGCGGGGTCGCTTTTAATGCCAATTTCAACCACCGTCTCGGCGGTCGGCGACAGCATGATCAGATGCTCGACGTTGTCGCGTTTTACCAATACCAGGCGCCGTCGTCCGTCCAACTGAGTTGCCTCAACCACCGACAGCCGCCGCCGGCCGCCCGGCTTCAGAGTCGCCATGGGAAATCCGAGGCCGGCCCGGCGCGCCAACGCTGCTAATATCCCGATCAAGCCCAGCACGAAGACCAGGGCCAAAGCGAAGCGAAGATACTCTGAGGCGCCCATCAATCCCCGCTTTTCGCATTGCCGCCCGGGGGGTGGGGCATGGCTTCTTGTTGGGCGGTCAATTCCTGCTCCAGGCGGCCCAGGTCGGTCAAGATCATTTCAAGCTCGGCGACCAGTTCTTTGCGGTCGATCTGCAAAGGCGCCGCGCGCAAGGTTTCACAGACCGCCTGAACCTCGCCCGTCAGTTCACTCAAATCGACACTCTGAGCGCTGCCGATAGCGGATCGGGCGACTTGGATGCGGCGTCGAATGGCATCCAGGCGTAGTTGCAAGTCGGCGGGCATGTCACTCATTCCGAGGTCTCCTTATCGGCACGCCATTTCTCGGCCAGGGTGTCGGCCAATTCCCGGAGCGTGCCCGACGGCGCCTCGGCATCGGCGCCCGGCGGATGGTCACCATTAACTTGATAGAGATAGACCAGAATTTCGGCGACCGCGGCGAAGGCCTCGGTGGGAATTTCCGAATCTTCGTCAACGGCCGAAAGCACCTGCGCCAGATCCGCATCCTCGCGTACCTTAATGCCTTGCGAAAACGCGATCTCCAAAATCTGCTCGGCTACCGTGCCGCGGCCGGCGGCGACCACCTTCGGTGCGCGGTCCGCTTCGCGCGCCTGATGCAGCGCGACGGCGACGACATCCTTGGTCGCCGGTAGCGGTTTCAGATTGCCGCGTTCTTTGTCGTCCGATGCAGGCAAGGGGCGATCCCAAAGTGAGTGACAAGATTGACCAGCGTAATCCTGCCCCCAACGCTTTAACAACGAGTAAAAGCCGACACGGCCGCGACGCGGCGTAATGGCCTGAGAGTACGTCATTATTGCGTCTCCCTATGGCCCGCATTGGGGCTAGGCATTGGACGCGTGGCGTCTATTCCGGCACTTTTCCGGTCTGGCGATTCGCACCGGCGATCTCGCCCGGCTTTCGATTTCACCCAGAGACCGCCTGTCATGTTCCTCAGTGCCTTCGACCTGTTCAAGATCGGCATCGGCCCATCCAGTTCTCACACGGTTGGCCCGATGATTGCTGCGGCGCGCTTTTTGGGCGCCTTGCGCAGCGCGGGAGACGTAACTGAAACCACTCGTGTGGTTTGCCGATTGCATGGTTCGTTGGCGTTTACCGGCAAGGGTCATGGCACCGATACGGCGGTGATCCTGGGCCTGCTTGGGGCGACGCCGGACGGCGTTGATCCCGATGCTGTCGACGGCCTTGTGGCGGGTGTCCGTGATACCGGACTTTTAGTCCTGGCCGGCGGCCATCCGGTGCCCTTCGATATGGTGAAGGATATTGAATTTGACTACGGCCCGCCCTTGTCCGGCCATGCCAACGGACTGCGCTTCGCCGCCTTCGATGAACGGGGCCGGGAATTAATGGCGCGTACTTATTATTCCGTGGGCGGCGGTTTCGTTGTCGATGAGGATGAATTGAACAATTTCGCCCACAACGGTGCCAACGAAGCGACCCAGGTCACGCATGGATTCCGCTCCGCCGACGAAATGCTGGCCATGGGCGAGGCAGCTGGCAAATCCATCGCTGAAATGAAGCTCGAAAACGAATGCCAGGGCCAGCCGGAGAGTGCCGTCCGGGCCGGCCTGGACACCATCTGGCAGGCCATGAACCAATGTATCGAACGCGGCCTGAAACAGGACGGCACCTTGCCCGGGGGGCTGAACGTCAAACGTCGAGCGCGGCAGATTCTCGACAGCTTGGAAGCCGAACGAGGCCGCAACCGACGCTTTGAGCACACGGTGATGGACTGGATCAGCCTGTATGCCCTGGCGGTCAATGAAGAAAACGCCGCCGGCGGGCGTGTCGTCACGGCGCCGACAAACGGCGCGGCCGGCATCATCCCGGCAACGCTACGGTATTATCTGGATTTCTGCCCGCGGGATTCCGGCGGCGCGGCAACCGAAGATATCCATACGTTCCTGCTGACCGCCGCTGCCATCGGCGGCCTGATCAAGACCAATGCGTCGATTTCGGGCGCTGAGGTCGGCTGTCAAGGCGAGGTCGGTTCGGCGTCGTCGATGGCCGCCGCCGGGCTGTGCGCGGTGCTGGGCGGGACCAACGCGCAAATTGAAAATGCCGCCGAGATTGCCATCGAACATCACCTGGGCATGACCTGCGATCCCGTCGGTGGTCTGGTTCAGATCCCGTGCATCGAGCGCAATGCCATGGGGGCAGTGAAGGCCGTCAACGCCGCTTCGCTGGCGCTGCGCGGTGACGGCAGTCATTTCGTGCCGCTCGATACGGCCATCGAGACTATGCGTCAGACCGGCGTCGATATGCTGAGCAAGTACAAGGAAACCTCGGAAGGCGGCCTGGCGGTAAACGTCACCGAGTGCTGAGGGCATGCCGGCTAGGCGAGCGGATAAACCAACGCCCGTTCCGTAATAATTTCAAGAATTCCAGTATTCGGCGATTTCCGATGTTTTCTGCGAGGCGCCGAGAATAATGCGGCGGTTCCGCCAACAAGTTTTGGGTATTAGTGGCCCGCAGACGGAGAAGATTCCGACAAATTTCGACGCCACCGAACGTCGGGTTTAGCCAGCGCACATCTTACTTCACCAATGTCCACGATTGTCGGCCACGCCGAGACCTAAGTTGCCACGTCCGCTTCCGTTGCCGAACCGATTGGCTGGGCGGGCAGGGGGAGCGGGCAGGGGGAGCGGGCAGGGGGAGCGGGCAGGGGGAGGCAGAGCGGTTTGCCCGATAGACGCGAAAGAAGTCACTTGACTAATGGGTCTTTTGTAAATAATGTATCGTTAGTCAATACGATGTATCGTATTAAGAGACATATAAAAATCTTTTCTTCCCACCTCATGAGGAGACAAGCTGATGCATGTGCCGGTTGCGATCATAGGAGCGGGCCCGTCGGGATCGCTCATGGCATGGATCCTGCGCCAGCGGGGCATTGAAAGCATCGTCCTGGAATCGCGCAGCCGCGACTACGTGGAAAGCCGCATTCGGGCCGGCGTCATGGAACGCAACGCCGTTGAGTTGATGGTAAAAGCCGGGATTGGCGAGCGCCTGATGAAGGAGCGCATGTACCATCACGGTGTCTGCATCGGCTACAAAAACCAGCACCATGAAATTGATTTCGACAAACTGATTGGCATCGGCGTCACGGTATACGGCCAACAGGAGGTCACGAAGGACTTGTTGGGCGGGCTGGCGGCCGAAAATCACACCGTTCTTTATGAGGCGCCGGTGACTGCCGTCGAGGATTTGGAGACCGACCGGCCAAAGGTCAAATACACCCACGAAGGCGCGGAAAAGGAATTGACCGCGGACTTCGTCCTGGGCTGCGATGGCTTTCACGGGGCGTCGCGAAAGTCGATCCCGGCCGACAAGCTCAAAACCCACGAAAAGATTTATCCGTTTGGTTGGTTCGGCATTCTGGTCAACGCCGTGCCGTCAAAAGATGTCGCGCTGTTCGCCCACCATGAGCGCGGATTTGCCTTGCTGAGCATGCGCTCGCCGAAAGTTTCGCGACTGTACTTTCAGTGTGCGCCGGATGAAGACGTCTCAAAATGGTCCGACGCGCAGATATGGGATGTCCTCGACGAGCGTCTAGGGACGCCGGGTTGGACCCTTGAGCGGGGCGAAATCTTCCAGAAGGATGTGGCGCCGCTGCGCAGTTTCTTCTCCGAGCCCATGCAGCACGGGCGGCTGTTTCTGGCTGGCGACGCCTCACACATTGTCCCACCAACCGGCGCCAAGGGCCTGAATTCAGCGTTTGCCGACGTCAGTGTCTTATCGGCGGGTCTGATCGAGCATTTCATCAACGACGATGATGCCATCTTGAAGCGCTACACGGACGTCGCCTTGCGCCGCAACCTGCACACTCAGCGGTTTTCCTGGTCGAACACGGCCATGTACCACATTTTTCCGGAAAGCAGTTCCTTCGACCGGCGCATGCAGGAAGCTCAAATCGAATATCTAATTTCAAATGAGACGGCGCAGATCGAGTACGCGAAAAACCACACGGGCTTACCTTTTGACCATTGGCCGGAGCTTTAAGTATGCGAAGCCCTGATCGACGTTCAGGTATCGCTTTCCGCGTCGGCGCGCCAGCCCAGGTTCCGCGACGCTTGCTGGCCGGCGGCGACCACTTGGTCAATCAGGCTTTGCGGCGGGTTGGCGGGGATGTGCTGGACCGAACCGACAATGGCAATGGCGCCGGCGTAGGTCGCATCATGAAAGAACACCGGCGCGGCGATGGCGTTGACGCCGACGACCGCTTCTTCGGGTACGATCGTCCAGCCGCGGGCCCGGGCTTTTTGAACCCGCGCCGCCAACTTCGCGGGGTCGGTGACCGTGTTCGGGGTTTCGCGCTCAAATTCGTCAACATCGACATAATCCCAATACTCATCGGGGCCAAAGGCCAGAGAGATATGGCCCAGCGCCGCCGAATTGAGGTTGAATTTGGCGCCAGGACGGAAGGTGTACTGGACCAGGGTGGTACCCAGGGTGAAATCGATGATCATCACTTTTCCGTCGAGCACCGAGGCGAAGACCGCCGTCTGGCCGGTCTGGATGCTCAAGGCCTCCAGAGTCGGGCGCACCGCTGGCGTCAATTCGATATTTTCACCGATCATCTTGGCCAGCAGATGAAAGCGCATGCCGACGCGGTCTTTTCGGGTTGCCGGATTATGGGCCACATAGCCAAGCTGGCGCAGTGTCTGAAGATGGCGGTAGACCCGGGCCTTGGTGACCGAAAGGTCGCGCGAGATTTCCGTCACCCCCTTCTCGCCGCCGCTGGCGGCAAGGCACTCAAGAATGCGCATAGTCAAGGCAACCGATTGAATGATTTGTCCGTCTTGTTCGTCTGCCATGGTTTGCCTTTGTTGAGGTGGGTCGATATCGCGACGCGCACATTAAGAGTATTGTATGGTGATACATTGGTTCGTCAATCGATACATGTAATAATATGGCCTCGGGCTGCCCCGTTGGCGGCGCCTCAGGGGCATCGCATCACCTCCTTTTAACCATCTGGAAATAGGCGAAGGACATCATGAGCAAAGAAACCGGTCATACCGATCATATTCCAGGCACTTATGTGTTCACCGGCCAGCGATCAAAGATGGGGTTGAAGCTGAACCGCTTCGCCTATTCCTTGCACAAGGCTGAGAACCGCGAAGCCTTCAAGCAAGACCCGGAAGCCATGATGGACCGGTTCGGCCTCTCCGACTGGGAGAAGCAGAAGATCAATGAGCGAGACTGGAAAGCCTTGGTCGAAGAAGGCGGTGGCAGCATCTACATGTTGTTGAAAATCGGCGCCGTCACCGGCGACGGATTGACGGCGCTGGGCGCTCAACAACGCGGCGAGACGCAAGAGGAATTCATGAAGACCCGCAACGTGCCGCTGCGCCAGAACAAATAGCCGCGAGCCAAAGCCGCGCGCCAAAGCCACGACCTAAAGCAACGAAAGGTATCAGAAAATGGGAAAAATTATTGCCGGTGTCGGAACGTCCCACGTTCCTTCCATAGGCGTTGCCTACGATCAGCAAGAACAAGACGCGCCGGAATGGAAGCCCCTGTTCGATGGCTACAAACCGGCCAAGGCCTGGTTGAAGGACGCCGGTGTGACCCACGCCATCGTTCTCTACAACGACCACGGCACGGATTTTTTCTACGACAAATACCCGACCTTCGCCATGGGCGCCGCTGACGAATATCCCATCGGCGACGAGGGCTGGGGAGTGCGCGATTTGCCGTCGGTCAAGGGTGATACGGATTTTTCCTGGCATCTGGCGAACTCGCTGGTCGAGGTCAGCGAGTTTGATCTGACCATCTGCCAAGAAATGGTCATGGACCACGGCATTTTGGTGCCACTGCCGTTGTTGTTCGATTGCGAGCCCGACTGGAGCGTCAAGACGGTGCCGTTCGCGGTCAACGTTTTGCAACATCCCCTGCCGACTCCCCGCCGGCTTTGGAAACTTGGCCATGCCTTGCGGATTGCCGTGGAAACCTATCCCGATGACGCCCGAGTGGTCATTGTCGGGACAGGCGGGCTTTCCCACCAACTGCACGGCGACCGGTTCGGCCATATGAACGAGGCCTGGGACCAGGATTTCCTGGACCGGATTGAGGACGATCCGGAAAGCCTGGTCGCGATGTCGCATGACGAATTGATGGAACGCGGCGGCGCCGAATCGGTGGAGATGATGATGTGGCTGGGCATGCGCGGCGCCCTGACGCCAACGGTCAACAAGGTCCACCGGAATTACTACATGCCGATGCTGACCGGGATGGGCCTGACGGTCATGGAAGATACCAGGGCCGCGAGTACCGCCTAACGGCGCATCAGGTTTGGCTGCAGCGGGGTTAATTGATCAAGCATCCTTTGTTGAATATAAGTCGGGCGGCGGCTGAAGGTGTGCCGCTACGCCACGCTACGGAAAAGGATGATTGATCATGCCGGATCGTTTTGGGCCGCGCGGTGTTTGTGCCGTCATAATTCCCCAACAGAACGCCAACATGCAGCCCGAATACGAACTGATGCGACCGGATGGCATCAACAATCAAATTTATCGGTTCGACATTTCGGTTCATGATCAGGTGCCGGAGGCGGTGCTCGATACGATGCCGCAGACCCACGGTTGCCATCCCGACATGATCATCGTCGGCAATTCCTTCGAAATGCGCAACGTCACGGCGGATGAATACGAGGCCTACCGGGCGCAGTTGTTAGAAAGGGCCGAAGGCGTGCAATTGACGACGGCGGCCGACGGTTGTCTGGCGGCGCTCCGGACCCTTGGCGCTAAAAAAATCGGCGTGCTGTCGCCCATGTCCGAGGAATATTCGAAAAGCGTTCAGACCTATTACGGCCATTATGGTTTTCAGGCGCCCTACGCGGCATGGCTCGAGGTCAAGAACCCGAAAGACATCATCAACGTCACGGTCGACCAGATCCTCGCCGCCTTCGGCACCGACGGGTTCGATGAGGTGGACACAATTCTACACGTCGGTGGTGCACTCGGCATTGTCGGCATGCTCGGCGATCTGGAGCGCGAACTTGGGCGGCCCATCGTGTCGTCGAACGCCGCCGCCTATTGGTACGCCTTGCGGAAATTCGGCATCACCGATACCCGCGACGACATTGGTAAATTATGGACAATTGAAGACCTCGTCGACTGAAGTCAGCGCGTCGGCAGCGGCACGTTTCATCCTCTTGACAAATTATTGATTGGTTATATATTTAACCAAATGGTTAAGTATTGTAATGAAACGTTGCCCGACGCCGTCTCGACGCGTCTTGCCGACGATCTAGACGAAACAAATTCAAGGGAGAATGAGCATGGGTCAGCATCATGACGTGACGTTTCCGAACGAAACCGATGACTATCGGGCGGCACGGGACAGCTTGCTCGCGGCTGAGATCGAGCTGCGGCGACAGGCCGAAGCGGTGGCGGCCGAGCGCCGCGCCTTGCCGCCGGGTGGCACGCTCAAGCAAGATTATGTGTTTCTATCTCTTGCCGGCGATGACGTGCGCCTGTCCCAATTGTTCACGGAAAAGAGCGACGATCTGCTGATCTACAGTTTCATGTACAAGACCGGTGGCCAAGCCTGTCCAGCCTGCACGTCCTTGCTCGACAGCCTGAACGGCGGCGCGGCGCACATTAAACAGAACCTAAATCTCGCCGTGGTCGCGAAAGCTGAACCGGCAACGTTGAAGGCCTGGGCCGACGGGCGCAATTGGGCCAACTTGACGCTACTGTCATCGGGGCAGGGCACCTACAATGCGGATTACAAGGCCGAGGCCGAAGATGAAAGCCAGTTGCCCATGGTTAACGTCTTTCGCAAGACGGATGGCGGCATCGTCCACACCTGGGCGTCCGAGTTGTTGTACGCCGCTGCAGAGACGGACCAGCACCCCCGCCACGTCGATCAAATCTGGCCCTTGTGGAGCGTCTATGATTTGACGCCGGCCGGCCGGCCCGCCGATTGGTTCCCGGCCCTCGCCTATACCTAACGCGGCCTTGTTTGCCGTTCCAAAGCCTTGAAATTCACCGCGCCGCGCCGCATGTTCTGAACCGTGGCGGGCTGACGGGCCTTGGAACAAGGAAGACGCGGATGAGGATGGCGAAACGGGGGGTCATTTCGGCGGTAATCATGTTGATGCTTGGTGGCGTCGGCACGGCCCAGGCGGACGAAGCCGACATGGTGTTCTGGCAGGCCGTTTCCACCAGCAAGGACGGGGCCGAATATTGCGCTTATCTGCAGGCCTATCCGGCTGGTAAATTCGCGCCGCTGGCCCGCGTTCGGGCTGCAAAATACGGCGGCAGCTGTGCGACGGCGTCGATCACCATCGCACCGAAAGCCGCGGCGCCGGCCAAGCAATCCGCTGGTCCTGTGGACTTTTTCACGTCCGAAAATTACTACCAGGGCAAACGGGCTTTTGATGCCGGTGATTACAAAACCGCCGTCAAATTCTGGCAGGAATCGGCCAATCAAGGCGCGCCCGAGGCCCAGTTTTTCATGGGCAGCCTGCATCATGGCGGTTTTGGCGTGCCGAAGGATTATGCCAAGGCCATGGTGTGGTACATGAAGGCAGCCGAAAAGGGTGACGCCCAGGCGCAGTTGGGGATCGGCAATCTCTATGGCGACGGCCTCGGTGTCGAGAAGGATTATGTGAAGGCCCGCATGTGGTTCAGCATCGCCGGCGAGCGCGGCAACGACCGCGCCGACTATAACGCCAAAAAGGTTGCGCAACGGATGAGCGAAGCGGAGATCGCCAAAGCCGACAAACTGGCCCTGGAGTGGATCAAAGCGCACCAGTGATCGGTGGTGTCCGGCGGCCGCAAATGGGTTTTGCCTGCCGCCCGCAGACCCGATATATGAAATCAACGTAAAACAGCATTCACGGGGAGGGCCACGGCCATGCAAGGCAAGATTGAGATCAACGGCTGCGCATTGAATTATCGCATCGATGGGCCGGACGGTGCGCCGGGGGTGGTCATGAGCAATTCCTGGGCCACCGATCACACCATGTGGGACCCACAGATGGAAGCTTTGAGCGCCAATTACCGTGTGCTCCGCATGGACAAGCGCGGCCACGGCGGCAGCGATATCAATGATGACGAGATTAGCTTGGAGACGCTGGCCGACGATGTGGTCGGATTGGCCAAGGAACTGGGCTTCATCGGCGGCCACTTTGTCGGCCTGTCCATCGGCGGCATGATCGGTCAGGCCATCGGGCTTAATCACCCCGACGCTTTTAAATCCCTGGCGCTCTGTGCGACCACCAGCCACATGCCGGCCGAGATGCATCCCGTATGGCAGGAACGCATCGACACGGCCCGCGCCGACGGTATCGCCACGATGGTTGATGCCCACGTTGAGCGCTGGTTCTCGCCGGCCTACCGCGACGCCAACCCCGACAAGGCGGTGGCGCTTGGCAAGGTTGTCGCCGGGACTTCCGTCGAAGGTTATACACGCTGCGCCCAAGCGATCATGAAGCTCGATTACACGGACCGGCTTGGCGCCATCACCACGCCGACCATCGTCATGCCGGGCGAGCTGGACGGGGCCTTGCCGCCGGCTCTGTCCGAGGTGATCTGCGCTAAGATTCCCGGTGCCCGGCTGCATGTGGTCAGTGGTGCGGCGCACCTGTGCAATGTTGAAAACACCGCTGAATTCAACGAGGTTCTAATCGGCTTCCTCGACGAACAGTCGGGTTGATCCGTCATGGCCATCAAGGACGAAATCGCCGCCTTCGCTGAAGAGTTCCGCGATATCCGGCGCGACATTCACGCCCACCCGGAAACCGCGTTCGAGGAGTTCCGAACCGCCGATATTGTCGCCGAGAAGTTGGAATCTTTCGGCCTGCCCATACACCGGGGCCTAGCGAAAACCGGTGTCGTCGCGACCCTGGCCGTCGGTAATTCGAATCGCGCCATCGGTCTGCGTGCCGACATGGACGCACTGGATATTCTGGAGGAAAACACCTTCGATCATGTGTCGGTGAACGCCGGCAAAATGCACGCCTGCGGGCATGATGGGCACACGGCCATGCTGTTGGGCGCGGCCAAGTACCTGACCGACACCCGTAACTTCAACGGCACCGTGCACTTCATTTTCCAGCCGGCCGAGGAGAACGTCGCCGGCGGTCGAGTGATGGTCGAGGACGGCCTGTTTGAGAAATTCCCGGTCGAGGCCGTCTACGGCATGCACAACGCGCCGGGCATACCCATTGGGCACTTTGGCATGCAGGCCGGGCCGGCGATGGCGTCGGCGGATATGTTCTTTATCGAGATCACCGGCAAGGGCTCGCACGGCGCCCACCCACACCAGGGCTTGGACCCCATCGTCACCGGCGCGGAGATTGTCATGGCGTTGCAGCGGATCGTCGCCCGGACCTTGAACCCCATCGATACGGGCGTTGTCACCGTCACTCAATTCCACGCCGGGCGGACCATGAACGTGATCCCGGAAACCGCCGAGATCAAGGGCACCTGCCGGGCGCTAAAACGTGATGTCCAGGATCGCATTGAGGCGCGCATGGAAGAAATCGTCGCCGGCATCTGCGCGGCGCACGGGCTGACCCATTCGATCCGTTACGAACGGCGCTATCCGGTATTGATCAACACCGAAGAGGAAACCTCAAAAGCCGCCCAGGCCGCCATTGCCGTGGCCGGCGCGGAGAACGTTAATACGCAGCTGCCGCCGACCATGGGCTCGGAGGATTTCGCCTGGATGCTGCAAGACAATCCCGGCAGCTACATCCGCGTCGGTAACGGCGAGGGCGAGGACGGCGGTTGCGTTGTCCATAACCCCAATTACGATTTCAACGACGACGCCTTCGTCTACGGCGCCAGTTATTGGGCAACTTTGGTCGAGCAGGAATTGGGGAGTTAGACCATGACAGAGACACGCGTGGCCCTGGTGGTCGGCGGCGGCAGCGGCATGGGTGCCGACGCGGCGCGCAAGCTGGCGGCGGATGGCTTTGAAATCGGCATCCTGTCGTCGTCGGGCAAGGGCGAGGCGCTGGCGCAGGAACTGGGCGGGCTCGGCATGAGCGGCTCGAACCGCTCGACCGAAGACCTTCAGGCCTTCGCCGATGCCGCCGTCGCCAAGTGGGGCCGCATCGACGCCGTGGTCTCCAGCGCCGGCCACGGCCCGAAAGGCCCCGTGTTGGAACTGACCGACGACGACTGGCACACGGGCATGGAGTTCTATCTGTTGAACGTGGTGCGCGCGGCCCGCATCGTCACGCCGGTGATGCTGAACCAGGATAGTGGCGGCGCCTTCGTCAACATCTCCACCTACGCGGCCTTTGAACCCGAAGACCTGTTCCCCACGTCAGGCGTCTTCCGCTCCGGTCTGGCGGCCTTCACCAAGCTGTTCACGGACAAATACGCTGCCGACAACATCCGCATGAACAACGTCTTGCCCGGCTTCATCGACAGCCTGCCGGAAAAGGAAGACCGCCGCGTCCGCATCCCCATGGGCCGCTATGGTCGGACCGAAGAAGTCTCGGAACTCATCGGCTTCTTGGCGTCAGACAAATCAAGCTACATCACCGGCCAGAACATCCGGGTTGACGGCGGAATCACGCGCTCGGTGTGAGGGCGGAGAGGGTAGCCGCAGCGCCTAATCTTCAAAACGAATTTTCGATCTTTGTGAAAGCGTAGCCTTGGCTATGTCTGGTCCCAACGGCTTCTAGTAACCTGTGGCGGATTTTAGGGCCTCTTTATTTCAACTTCCACTTTGTGATCTGTTTCCGGACATTTGGGCAATCGGGTCTGCACTGCCGCTAATAGCCAATAAGAGACATTAGGAATCGATACGTTGGCACATAGATGCCTCCAGGAAGGAGACATCGACTGTACCAGAAGGAAACATATCTGCTCATGCGACTGAACCGGTGAGCAAACTCTACGACGTGTTAAGTTATTCTCTTGCCCATCATAGTGGTATGTCATGAATCAACGCTTAGTTCGCTCAGTCTTCGTTGCACGCGTCCTGTTGTATACGCCCTTCATAACGGTCGCCGGCTGCATCCCGGTCCTGATCGAGGAATGGCAAATTGGCGCTGCGCAAGCGAGCCTCATCGTGTCGGGGTTCTATTTCGCTTACGCGTTTTCATTGTTGGGATTTTCGTGGCTCGGTGATCATGTTGGCGCGAAAAGGTCGGTAATGATCTCCGCCTGCACGACAGCCATCTCCTGTTTGGCCTTTGCAATTTATGCCGAGGATTTCATATCCACGCTCATACTCTACAGCCTGATCGGTCTGTGCCAGGGTGGCGTTTACACCCCTTTGATTGTGCTTTTTCGCGAAAACGCGCCGGTAGGACGCCTGGGCACCGCCGTCGGCTGGCTCATCGCCTCGACCTCAATTGGATACGCTGCCTCCATCGGCCTAACGGGCCTATCGGTCGGAATCTCCGGCTGGCGTTTAGCATTCCTGGCAACCGGATTGCCGCCGCTTATCGGCGCCTTCATCCTGCTGGTGGCGATCAAGCCCCTAGCTAACGTTGTTCATCTCCGAGTGCCGGGGAGCGGTCTCTGGCAAGAACTAAGGAAAAACAAAAGCGCCAAACAATTACTCGGCGGTTATATCTCGCATAACTGGGAACTTCTCGGCATGTGGGCCTGGGCGCCATCATTGATTGCCGCGAGCTTTGTTCTGAATGGAGAGACGACGGTAGAGGCTTCACAATGGGGCGCCTATTTCATTACACTTATGCATCTTGGCGGCGCGGTCGCGGCTTACATCATGGGGCGCCTGTCAGACAACTTAGGGCGTCGGACGGTTCTGATCTGGCTTGGGATAATCGCCACCGGATTTTCCTTCAGCGTTGGTTGGTTTGTAGACTTTACGCCCTATCTGATTGCGGTACTCGTGATTGTCTACTCGTTCTTCGCCATCGGCGACTCTCCGGTTCTGTCGACGGCGATGGCTGAATCCGTGGAACCAGCCTGTCTTGGCGCCATGCTCGCAGTTCGGTCGCTAGCGGGTTTCATCGTCGGGGCCATTTCGCCGATCGTCGTAGGGTCGGTAATCGACGCGCTTCGCGCCGGGCAAGCAAGCGATACGATGATCTGGGGTGCGGCATTTTCCACCCTGGGGTTTGGCGGCCTGTTCGCGGTCTTCTTCGCCGTCGGACTTCCTAACGACCGCAGGCGCGTAGGGCCCGGCCCAAAAGTATAGTTTATCTGGGTGCGAAGGCTGCGCTGAACCGCCAAAAGTCCGATTGCTGCGCAGAAGCGGACCAAAACCGAAGACCGCCGGAATGTCTCTTCCTAGCCAAAAGCCGATATCATGATCGGTCCCGGCAGCATCGCCCTCGCGACCGAACTTGCTATTGTTGACGGGAAGGAACGCCGGTACTTAAATGGCAAAAGCACCTAGAAGGCTGCCATGCTTCAACTCCACTATTTCCCGGATAACGCCAGCCTTGCGCCGCACTTCCTGCTGGTTGAGACGAATGCCGATTATGTGCTGAGGCTTGTCGATCGCAATTCAAGTGCGCAGAAATCCGAAGAATATTTGAAGCTGAACCCAGCGGGCCGCATTCCAACACTCGTGCATGACGATCTCGTCCTGTTCGAAAGCCCTGCCATCTGTATCTACATCTGTGAGCTTGACGTGGCTTCGCGGTTCATCCCTCCACTCGGCGACCCCAACCGCCCGCTGTTCTTCCAATGGTTGGCCTACCTCAACAATACGCTCCAGGCGGAGTTTATGCTGTGGAGATATCCCGAAAACCACACGACCGACGCCAAGGACATCGAGCGAATCAAGGCTGCTCAAGACACGCGATTGGTGAGCATTCTCGCGCTCTTGGACGAACAGCTTGGCAAGAAGAGGTTCTTGCTGTGTGACGCCGTCGGCGCGTGCGATCATTTTCTTTTCATGTTGGCGCTATGGTGCGGAAAGATTTCTCGACCACCGATATCATTTTCAAACCTTCGGCGTTTCATGCGTGAAATGGCTCAACGACCGGCCGTCCAACGCGCATGCGAAATCGAAAATATTGATTTAGGCCAATACGTTCGATGATTTGGTTCCAAGGTCGGACTTGTCCCGTTGGCGGACTGCTCGCTTAGCGATGCGCAGGCCCGCATGGGGTCAAAATCGGTCCATCCGGTGCAGATGATTTCACTTCCGGTAACAGCTCCGAAAGCCGACATTAGCTGCACCCAGGCGCTTGACTGCCGGGCACCCGAGTCAGAGACCTTGTCGCGGTGAAGGGTTGTCCGGAGTTTGCGATATAAATGTCTAATGGTACGCTCTATCGGGATAATTAGAAAAATGAGAAAAGAGAGCCTCCATGCGTATTCGCAAAGTACTGACGATCAAGGATGTTGTGCTATCGGATCCGTATGGACAACCATGCGACCCGGTGACACGTATTGCCGTCGCCGCCGTGGTTCATAATCCGTGCGCCGGTGGTTATGTCGAAGATTTGGGCGAACTGTTCGCCATGGGTGGCGCGCTCGGCGACCAACTGATGGCTGACATTGTCGGCCAACTTTCCGGTTCGCCGGTCAGTTACGGCAAGGCTGCCATCGTCGGCGCGGCTGGCGATATGGAGCATGGCGGTGCCACGGTCCACCCGAAACTGGGTAAGCCCATGCGCGCTGCCGTGGACGGCGGCAAAGCTCTGATTCCATCAAACGTGAAAATCGCCGCTGTCGGCGCCGCCATTGACGTGCCCTTGGGCCACAAGGATGAAGCCTGGTCGTTCAATCATTTCGACACCATGGTGGTCAGCGTCCCCGACGCGCCGCTCGCTGATGAGATCGTCATCATCATGGCCGTCGCCGACGGCGGCCGCGTCGACCCCCGGTGTGGCAGCGGGCCGATCACCGATTGAACGCCGATAAAGCTGAGCGGCAAGATGATGGATACGCGATGGCTGATCCTGGCGCTTTTGTTTGTGGCGCGCATTGGTCTGGGATTTCAATTCCAGACATTGGGTTCCGTCTCCAGTGAATTGGTCGCGGAGCTTGGGTTAAATTACGCCCAGATCGGCAGTCTCATCGGCCTGTTCATGGTGCCCGGATTGTTTCTGGCCATTCCCGTCGGGTTCGCGGGGCGGTTTGTTTCGGATCGGTTTATTGTCGGTTTGGGTTTGTTGACCTTAGGTGCCGGCGGTGCCCTGGCATCCATCGCCGAAAGTTTTGAGCTATTGGCCGCCGCGCGGTTGATATGCGGCGCCGGGTTTGTCTTCTCGACGATCTTTTTTACGAAAATCGTTGCGGATTTATTCGAAGGCAAGGAACTGGCGACAGCCATGGCGGCCCTCGTCATGTCTTGGCCGTTTGGTATTGCCATGGGACAGATCGGTCATGGCTGGCTGGCGGTCAATTACGATTGGCGTATGGCCTTTGTGCTGGCGTCAACCTACTGCGTCATCGGCGCTTTGATTGTGATGATATTCTGCCGCGACGTGCCCGGCGCGATCAAGCAAACGGGCGGCTTTCGGTTCACCTTGAACCGCAACGAGATTTTCCTGACGGTGATTGCGTCGCTGGTGTGGTCTTTGTTCAACGCCGGTTACGTCGTCTATCTGAGCTTTGCCCCGGGCGTTCTGGTCGCCGGCGGATATGATCTGGTTTCCGCCTTGGGCGTGATCAGCCTGGCCAGTTGGATCATGATATTTTCCGGCGTTGCCTGCGGTCAGATTGCGGATCGCAGCGGCAAGGCGGATTTGGTCCTCTACGTCTGCATGGCCGCCGCCATGGTCGCGCTGATGATCTTGTTCATCTCGCCCCTGGCCGTGCCCTCAAGTCTGTTGTTCGGCTTGATGGGCATGGCGCCGGCCGGCGTGATTATGGCGCTAACCACGCAGGCCATGAAACCGGAAAACCGAGCCATCGGCATGGGATTATTCTTTACGATCTACTTTCTGGTTCAAGCCCCGGCGCCGGCCATCGCCGGCTGGTTATACGATATGACGGCGGATGAATTGTGGCCGATGCTTTTCGCGGTGGCACTGTTTCTTTTCACCGCCGTCGCCAACCTGGGGTTCAGAATTGCCCAGAAGCGTTTATCTATTTGAACCAAATTCCGTTCCCGGACGCGTCCGGTCTGAAATCGCACAGCCAATACTGGATATGGTATTAGAAATTGTATATGGCGAAAAACTCCAGTGCCCAAAACGGTTTGTTGTTGCCAAGCGATTGGCGCGCTGCATCGCCGGGGAAGGCGACAGAGGCCAGTGCGCCGAGAGATGAGGTTTCGTTCAGGAAAACTTCCGCTGACAGATTGACCTCGTCGGCAAAATGCCGGGCCGCCGTATTGACGCCGAGAAACTGTTTCCGGTCGAGATCGAATTGCCAATACATGAGATCAAAGCGAAGCCATTCGCGGGGCCAGGCGCCGACGTGCAACATATGATGACGCTGATTGGCATTGACCAAAGCTTGTTGCGACATCAACTCACCTTGGTACCAATCGCCGTATTCGGAATAGCCGACGAATAGCGGGTCAAACAGTTCCCGGTCCGCCGTATTGGGATTGTCGCCCGAAAACCGGGCGTAGCGGTACCGGACAAACACCGGCCAATCACCGAACTTGTAATCATACCGGCCGGTCAGATGCCAACCCACCGCATCGTATTCCAATGTTTTCCCGGTCCCAAATTGGCGGGCGTATTCACCTTTCAGGGAAAAGCCGGGGGCGCCCGGAATTGTTTTCGCATGAAACCGCAAATCGAGCGTTCGCAGGCCGTCGCGCACGGCCAAGTCGTCAATGGCGTCGACAATATCAAGATACATGACGCCCACGGTGAACGCGTCACCCTGATGGTACTCACCGTTGGCGCCCCAAAGGGCCGCGGAATCGTGTTCCTTGTCGGCCTTCAGATAAAACAGGTCGCCGCCAACCGGTTTGGCGTTGAACCGCGCCACGGCGCTTTGGCGAAAGGCGTTTCGCGGCGCCAGCCAAGCGGCGGCATCACCGAACGCATCCGTGTTGCCGTCATAAACGAGAAACCCGTCACCGATCTTGAAGTCCTGAGCGCCGACGGAAATATCCAGCGCGTCCTTGCCCAGCCCCGGAAACAGATCACCGGACCGCCACCCGGCCATGACTTCCTCAATGTCCCAGTCTTCTTCATTGCCTTGCGTGCCGCCGCCCAAATCGCCGTCACCTCTGCTAAATGTGGTGACGGCGGACAGGCGTCCGTACGCGGTGCCGCGTGGCGTGGCGAATTCGCCCGTGATCAGCGGTTTCAGATATCCCTCCACCGCGGTCGCGCGTGGCGTGCGGACCTTGCGGGTGCGGGCGTCAACGATGCCGAAACCAAAATTGACGTTGCCGGCCTTGCTGTAGGAGACGCCTACCTCGGCACCTGCGGTCAGCTTCGCTGTGCCTTCGTCATAGAGTATCGTATCGGCGCGGGCATCATGGATGGAGAAAGCCACAGCAAACGCGAGCGCCCAGCAGACGACTACATACCGGACATAGATAGTCATGCCTTGGTATCCTGAATATTGTCGTACTCAGTGGCGCTGCGGGCTTCTTCTCGGGGACTAATCCCGTAAGTTTCCTTATAGAGCCTGGCGAAATGTCCAGCGTGGTTCATGCCGACGGCCAAGGCCACTTCGGCAACCGTGTTGTAGCTTTCGTTCCTGAGCAATGTGCGGGCGTGTTCCAGGCGATGGCTGCGAATGAATTCAGCCGGCGTCGTGGCACAGATATCCTTAACCCGCCGGCGCAGTGTGCGTTCGCTCATGGCCATGATTTCGGCCAGGCGCTTCACGTCCAGGTCGTGTTCCGTCATATGGGCTTCGACAGCCGCCGTGAGATCGGACAAAAACCGCCGATCCGCGTCGTCCAATTCCAGTGTCCGGTCGCGCAAACCGTCCTCGGCAGCCTGAATGGCCTCATTCTGTGTAGTCTTGACCAATTGCAGGACAGTGAAGGACATGAACACGGCCTCACCGCTGATGCCCAGATAAAAGGCCGCTTCTTCCAACCAACTTGATTTAAGTATCTCCCAACCCAGCGCTGTTTCCATCGGCGTTGCGAAGTAATAGAGAACATTGCTCATGCCGACACCGATGAACAGTGTGATAAAGGATAGTGTCAAGGGCCGCGCCGGTCGGTCACCGGCACGTGCACGGACAAATGCGATCGCGCCGATAAAAGCAGAAATCAAGACGTGCAAGATATGAAGCGGCCATGCCAAGTTTACCGGATTGGCCACAGCGGCAATGCCCGCGGTGCCGATCGCGGCAATGAACCAAAGAGTCCACTTATCCGCGGCAGGCCATATTTTCGGCAACCGAAGGGCCAGTCGGGAAAACTGAACGATTCCCAGGGCCGCCACCGTGGCCGCCAATTCGGCAAGGCGATCGACAAACAGATAGGGCCACGTCCACGAAAATAGCCGGAACAACAGGCCTTCGAACGCGGCTGAAGTCAAAATAATACCGCACGCGTAGACGCCGTAATATTGAACGGCCCGAAGCTGCAAGTTGAGATGAAGGACGACGTTGAACGCGGCAATGGCGAAAAGAAAACCGATGAACAAAGACAGCAGCAGAATAAGCGAAAATTCGCTGGTTTCGTATACGTCGTGGGGCATTAGGCGGAGGGTGACGGAACTGACCGTGCCCGGATCAATCCATGCAAGGTAGTCCGTGCGGGAATCTGCGGCGAGTGCCAATCCGATAGCCGGCGCACGCAATGTCATATCGCGTTCCCCATCGGGCACAATGGCGCCGTTCTGACGTTCGGTTATTCTGCCGTCCGCGCCGGTTTCCTGGACGGCGATTAACACCACGGGCGCCTCATCGACAGTCAATACCCAATTGCCGGCGGCTGCAGGTGCCGTTTTCACCGAAAATTTCAGCCAAAACGGTTTGCCGGGAGGGTGCGGCGCCAATCGGCTTTGGCAATGTGACGAGAATTTCACGTGCTCGGCGCCGGCACTAAAATTCGGGGCGGTGCCTTGGGCGGACCCGATCCAAATTCTGTCCCCAATAAATTGAGACTTTGCGTTATCCGTAAGGTGGACGGCGAGGCCGTTCGCATGGCGGCATGCGCCTGAAGGCTGTGTCTCCGCCCATGACGGAGCGGATATACGACAGAGTGCATACAAAAATATTCTGCAGGCCATAGACAGCCTGAAAACCGCGACTCCAGCGCGTGATCTTTGTCTGCCCACCCTGAACGATGCCCCCATCTCCTGCTCTATTCGTAACCGAATTCGGCAGGGAGTTTTGCAGCAGTATAAACATATCTGCCAAAAACAGTCACATATCTGCCAAATGGCCGATTTGTGATCGCCTCCAACGCGATGTGTGCAACCCTGTGGCACGGAATTCATACCAACGAACATTGGTATCACTGGCCAGTTGGGAAGGTTGGCCCACAAAAAGGGGACAAGGCATGCAGTATTCAAACAAATTCGTCAGTCGATCTGGATTGATCGCGGCTGGCGCCATGGCCATCGCGGTTTGGACCGTTCCAGCCAGCGCTGATTTTAATTGGGGCTACTACAAACTCGATGATTTTCAGATGACCAAGCAGGTGCCGGGCTACGGTAAAGGTGTCGAGTTTGATTCGGAATGGCCGACCGATGCCCTTGTTGTCGGTCAGCGATCGGTTAAAACACCGATTTATGCGCAAATTACCCAGTCGCTGGTGGAAACGGTTATCACAGGGGGATGGTCAGCGGGCGAGAAATACGCCTACAAGGCCATGAAGGCGCTGACATGGGCGGTCAACGCGGCGAAGCCCGGCGCCGAGTTCAAGGACATGATCCCGCTGGGCATTTGTATCGGCACAAAAGACTACCTCAAGGACAAGGTGGGGCAGTTTGACCCCGACACCGGCATCATCGGCACGGCGAAGCCGTCATGTCACTTTCCCGTGCACGATGGCCGTGGCGTGAATATCGTCAATAAGACGAAGGATTTTAAAGTTTTGGCCCTGACCCCGGTCTTGGGGCAGTGGGTGGATAAGAATACCTATAACAAGAGCCGCGCCTATCTGCAGCGCGCCAGCTTCGATCCGCATAACGAGATTTGCCGCATTCAATTTGCCGATAGCCTTGGCAAAATGAGCAACGCCGTCAAGAAATGGTGGAATCAAGCCCAAGAGAAAAGAAAGGGAAAAGCTTTCCGCGTGCCGGGTGCGCCGGGTCGTGTGGCCGTGTCAAAAGGCCTGCCGCAGCTAAAGACAAAAATGGAAACCCTGCCGGGTCGCCTGTACAACGGAAAATGCTACGTGCCGTACAAGGACCCGCTTTTGGGCGTGCGGTTTCCGACCGTTTCAGACAATTACGAAGTCCTGCTGATCCAGACCGACGCCAAAGCGTGGGTCCGCGAAGGCGGCAAGAACGTCAACTTGCGCCGCACCAAACGGCCGCTGGCCATCCAGCACGTGCAATCCGGGCTCTGCCTGGGTGAAGGAGTTGGATTGATCCTGACCAACTGCCACAAGAAGGACAAGGTCAAGGGCCGCTCCATTTCGCAGCCGCAATTCTTCATGGAAAAGAACGGCAACTTGCGCACCCGCACCGGCAAATGCGTGATTTCGCAAGGCACGAAGAACGGTATCGAGTTGGGGAAATGCAGTCCCGATCCACACTTCACATGGTTCGTTAACGAGGACGGCCATTTAAAAGGGTCCTGGGGCCGTTGCCTGGTCGTCAACAAAAGCAACCAAAAACCCGGCGGTATCGTCGACATGGAGCACGGCCATTCCTGCGCGCGCAAACTCGGCGCTGCATATCAGTGGCGGGTCTTGCCGTATCAGAAACTGATGGTCAAGCGGACCGGGAAGATTAACGGTCAGGTCGGCGTGACAAGCGCGCTCAATCCGAAATCCAGTTATCCCTATAACTGCCTTGCGAAAGGCTGCGCCTCCATGCATCGGCCCGGTGAAAAGGTGGTATTGACGGCAAAGCCCATCGGCGGCAACGAGGCGCTCGTTAAGTTCGGTGCGTGGAAAGGCGCTGGCTGCAAAGCAGGCGTCAACCCCTGCAAGATCAAGATCGAGAAGGGCAAGACCTACAACGCAACCTTTACCATGGCGAGCGCCTTTACAGTCGTAAAGCCACCGAAACTGTTCCAAATCCAATCGGCGGGCGCATGCGTCACCATCAGCAATGTCATCAAACCCAACAACAAACGTCTTTCGATGCAGAAATGCTCGGCCAACTTGGAAACTCAACTGTTCCAGGCGGAGGTGCTGAGGTCTGGTCAACATCGGTTCAAGTCACGTCATTTGCCGCGGGAAATTTGTATTTTCCAAGAAATTCAGCAGGCCAATGCCAAGACCGGGCTGGGGTTCTATCAGGGGCATTGCCGTGAAGCCTCCAAGATGAAGAATATTGGCAGCACGGAATGGATCGCCACTAAGGTTGGTGAGTTGCGCCCGCGCGGCCGTGACCATTGCCTGACCAACGCCAAGGGCAAGCTGATTTATCTGGATTGCAAGAAGACCAAGGAACAGAAATGGACATTGGCTTCGGCCAAATACACGGGCAAGGGCTGGGGTAAATTCGAGACCGTGACCTTGCAGGTTAAACATGCCGCGACGCGCATCGACAATACGGGTTCCAAGAAAATCGGTGCCCAGCCCCACATTTGGGACTGCGATGCCAAGAACCCGAACCAGCAGTACGAACTGGTCACATCAAAGGGCGGCATGTTCGCGCTGAAGAGCAAGAAAAGCGGTCTCTGTCTTGGTATCGACAAAGGAAAGGCAAAGAACAGAGCCCGGGCGCTGCAGTTCAAGTGTGACGGGTCGAACAACCAGAATTGGATGAAGTTCGGTGACTATGGTGGGTATTTCCAGCTGATGAACCAGATAGGCAACAGTATGTGCCTTGATGCGGCCGGCGCCCGCCACGCCAACGGCACGAAACTCCAATTATGGGAATGTGATTCGAAGGGCAAAGTCGCGAACCAATTGTTCCGGGTGGCGACACCGGCGATTTTGAAGCAAGCCGCTCTGAAGGCGGAAATGCCGAACCGGATTGATGCCATACGGACGTTCCAGGCGAAATTCTCAAACAAATGTATCGACAACACGGGCTCCAAGAATAGTGGCGTGCAAGCCCATCAGTGGAGTTGCAACACCAAGCTGCCGGCCCAGCAGTTCCTTATCCGGCCCGGCAGGAGCGGCGGCACCTACATGCTGCTTAACCAACAATCGCGTCTGTGCCTGGACTTGCGTGGCGGCGGCAAGAAAAACGGCACCGCCGTGCAACAATACAAGTGCAACGTTCATGATAATCAGAGTTGGCGGTTTGTTGCCAAGGGCGGCGATTGGTATGAAATCCGCTCAAAAACATCGAACAAGTGTTTGGATGTCCGTGGGGCTTCGAAAAAGAACGGCGCCAAGATCCAGACTTGGGATTGCAAGAACGTGCCACAGCAGATGTTCAAGGTGGTCAAGTAGACGCAAAGCAGTCGGAAATTCGAACCAAATGTGGAAATGCCGGCATGTCCGGCATTTCCATTTTTCTTAATGGCAGCTCAGACTTGGACGAACTCCATCACCGCGTCGTAGTCGCCGGCCCGGACGATGGTCCGGCTGGGGAAGCGGGTAGTCTCAATCGCTGCCACATTGTCCAGCAAATCATTCGTCGCCGCCAGATCATCGGTGGCGAACACCATGGCGCCGAATATGCCGGCCCGGCCGTTCGTCGGGGAGGCCAACTCGCCATAACGCTGGCCGTATTGATCCGGCGTCAGCACGGTGATCCGGCAGCCGTCGAGCGTCGCGCAGCGCGCCCCGTTGCCGTCCATCTCGACGGTCGTGGCGAGCAGTGCGGCAAAGCGTGCGGCCTCGCCGTCGGCGTCCTCGGCAACGGTGACGAATTCCGGCATGGCGACAACGCCGTTGGCATGAATTTGCCATTCCGGGCGCCAGACCAGATCGGGGGTGCCGTGTTCGCAGTAATAGACCCGGCCGCCGGGAAAGATGCCGGAGCGCACCGTCACGGTGCGGAATTTGGCGTCCTGTTCGCCGCCGTCAATCTCGACCGGGCGGTGAAAGGCGCGCGGTGGGTCGCCGGCAAAATCGGCGTCCTGCAGGCGCGCGTAAATGGTATCCACATTATCGGTCTTGAAGACCAGACCGTTGATGCCGAGCGGTGCGGTCATGAGATCCTTGCGCTCAATCTCCTTGCCCGCCGGAATGCCGATCAGTTCCAGATAGTCGGTGCCGAACATCATCAGGTGGTTCATGGAGCCGTGCGAATGATAGCCTCTGGGCGTCAGGGTGAAGCCCATCTGGCCGAACAATATCTCGGCTGTGTCCATATCGTGCTTCACGTTGATGGCCGTGTGGTCCAGACGGTCGGTGGAGGCCATGGGTATCTCCTCAGGTTTGGGCTTCGACATTGCGTTTGATATTGGCGAGCGCGGTGGCGGCTTCCGCGTCGACGGCGGCGATCATTTCCGGCGTCGGCGGTTTCGGCCGGGCCGGGTTGGAGACCGTGCGGGTGAAACGCTGGCCATCGCCAACGGCTTCCAAGTCATAGCGTACTATGATCGGGCCAAGAAACGCTGCCCCGGTCTCACCGACCCAACAAGTTGGGCGTTCACAAGTGGTGATCACCCAGTTCAGCGTCACCTCGCCTTTCCGGGTCGCCCAGGTTTCGGAGAACGTGTCTTCGGTGGTCAACGGTTTGTCGGCGCTGTCGATCTGGTGTGAGGCGGCGATCCACTGGGGCCAAGTTTGCGGGTTGGTGACGTAATCAAAGATCGCCGCTGCCGGGGCGTCGATGATAATCTCGTGGGCGCGCTCAAAGGCGAAGGTCTCGGTCATCTGGGGCTCCGGGGCTTTCGGGCATCGGGGTAACAAGGTCCTCATCATCGACAATTTCGGCCGTGCTGACAAAGGCATTGTTGGGGTTTCCGCGCTCTGTTGCAATTTTGCCGAACAGGCCTCATGGCGCGAGGAAAGTCATCAATTCCGCCACACAGGCATCGGCGAAATCGGCGTCGTTGATGTGCAAGTCCAACTCGGCAATGCGGCCGTGCGTGAGGTTCTGGCGGAGGGCGATGGTAAAGGCCCGATCGGTTTCCGGCTGGCGCCAGGGGCCGACGACGTTGCCGTCCAGGTCATAGCTGTCGGAATCAACGAAACTGCTAAACCCGCGGATCGGGATCATCACCGTCACGGGACCCGAGGCGGCGTTCAGGCGATCCGCCATCATCCGACCGAGTTCGGCCATTTCCTCGGCGTTCGTGCGCATCAAAAGGATTTCCACGTTGTATTGGAAAAACGCCCGATCTTTGTAGCGTTCCGGGCATTCGCCGACCCACCAGTTGGTGAAATCCAAGGCGCCCGGCACCACCACCTGGGCCAGGCCGGCGGCACCGGCGGATTTGAGACGACCGTCGCCGGCGCTGTAGACGCCGCCGGTCAACAGATCGGTCAACTCCGAGGTGGCAAAATCAATGATGCCGGCCAGCTCGCCCTGACCGGCCAGGGATTCCAACGCCTTGCCGCCGGGGCCTGAGGCGTGGAAGTGCATGACCTCGAAGCCGTGGCCGTGCAGCCCTTCGGTGATGCGGTCGACACCCTTTTGCAGGTTGCCGAAGGACGACACGCCAATCAGCGGGTCAGTGTCTTCCGTTCGCTCATGGCGGGCTTCCCAGGCGGCGGCCATGCCGGCGACGGCGTGGGCGGCGTTTTCCATGACGGCCCGGGTGATCCGGTTCATGACGATGTCGCCGATGGTTGGATACATGGCAATGTCGCTTTCCGCCACATACCACTGGACCGCCGCCGTTGCCGCCACGGGGGTCACCATGACTTTCGGGAACAGCGCCGGCAGGGCCCGCATCATGGCGCAGAAAATGGTGGCGCCGTTGGCACCGCCGACCCCGATGACGCCGGCCAGTTCGCCCGTATCGACGGCACTGCCAAGGATCGCGGTGCCGCCGGTGATCATGGTTTGGGCAGCTGCCGAGCGTTCCAAGTGGGCCAGGTCATGCCAGGCGATGTCGGATGCTTGCGCTAGGTCTGCGCCGCTGACATCGGCGCCGGGCGTGTCATGGGGGCGTAATGACAGATCCAGAAGCCAGGGTTCGGCACCAGCCCGGCGTAGGCTGTCACAAACCCAACGCGCCGCGTCGGCCTTGCTATCCAGGGTCGCGAGCACGGCGATACGCGGCATGGGTTGGCCTATGGAGATTTCGGCAAGGCGACGGCCTTGAAGCCGCGGGTCGCCGCCGGCACGGCATCTTCAATGGGGAACCGTTCGGCCGATGAGCCGCCGACATATCCGTTCAAGCGCGGCTCCTTGGTCAGGAAGGCGGTGAAATCCGCCGGCGTCTCAATGCCGCCGCCGTGGCAGGTCAGGATTAAATCACCGTGCTTGGCGGCCAGGGTATCGATGATCGCAGCGGTGCGCTGCACGGCGTCGTCCTCGGCCAAGACATTCTTCGAGCCGATGGTGCCGCCCGACGAATTGCCGAAATGGATGATGATGTTGTCGACGCCAGCTTCCGCCATGGCCAGGGCTTCGTCCGGCGTCGTGCAAAAAGCCTTGGTGAACATGTCGCGCCCGGACGCATAACCAAGGGCGTCAACTTCGCACCCATACCCGCAGCCTGTTTCCTCCAGGTCCTGGCGGAACTTGCCGTCAATCAGGGCGACAGTCGGGCAATTCATGATCCCGTCGAAGCCCACCCCAGCCAGCTTGTCGATGAAACGGTGCATGTCGCGGGTCGGGTCGGCGCCCAGTACGCCGGCGATGACCGGGCAATCCCCGACCGCGTTGACGATGAAGCGTTCGCCCTGTTCCAAGGTAATGGCATTGGCGTCGCCGATCGGCAGATAACCGGCCATGGAGCTGAGCCCCTGCATGCGGTAATAGGCAAGATTGAAGGTGGTGACCAGATCGGCGCCGCCACGGGCCGCCATTTTCGCGGTAATGCCGGTGCCGCAAAGGGCGTCGTAAACGGCCCGCCCGGCGTCGCGTTCGGCCCGCAGACGGGCAACCACTTGTTGGGCCGTATATTTTCCGCTCATCATTCACCTCACGGCTTTTTTTAGAACACATTCATCGCGTCGTCACTTGGTTTCCAAGCGCCGGGGGCTGTGCCTCACCCAAGTCAATTGCGGAAACCGGCGCGGCGGCTAGAATGATCTGGACGTCCTGCCAGGGCCAACCAAGGCCAAGATGAACTGAAATCAGGGGTGCCGGGACCATGTCCAGAAAGTGGCTGTTCTTTCCGCCGATCTTAGTCGGCGCCGCGGTCTTGTTTTTCATGATCAGCGGCCGCCAGCCGCCGGAGCGCAAGCCGCCCGAGGAGCGCGCCCGCGCGGTCCGTGTGATCAGCGCCGAGAAAGTCCGTCTGGTGCCGCGGGTCACAGGCTTCGGCAGCGTTTATCCGGGCACCGTGTGGAGCGCCATCGCGCAAGTCTCCGGCGAGGTCGTCTACGTCCATCCAGGTTTAAAGAAGGGCGCCATATTGCCGGCCGGCACTGAGATCGTCCGCATCTCACCGGTTGATTTTGAGTTGGCGCTTTCCCAGGCCAAGGCCAACATCCGTTCCGCCGAAGCCAAGCTGGCGGAACTGAAAATCACTGAAAACAATAACGCCGATCTTTTGAAAATAGAGCGACGCGGTCTTGAACTGCGGGCGACCGACGTGAAGCGCAAGGAAGCCCTGTTGAAACGCGGCGCCGTGGCGCAATCGGCGCTGGATTTGGAACGGCGTGAGATTTTGAACCAACGCAAGAAGGTTCAGGATCTGGAGAACGCCTTGCGCCTGTTGCCGACCCAACGCGCTGTCGAACAAGAACAAATTGCCGTTTACCGGGCACAACTTGATGCCGCCGAGCTTGATCTGGCGCGCACTCGGGTGAAGCTGCCGTTTGACGCCCGCATCGCCGATGTCACGGTCGAGGCGGCGCAATATGTGCAGACCGGCGGCACCCTGGTTACCGCCGACAGCTTGGATGTTGCCGAGATCGAATCGCAAATTCCCATCTCACAATTCCGCGCCATGGTGCAGGCCAGCGTGCCCAGGGAACTGTCCGGGGAACTGTCCGGCGGCATCACCGCGCAATCGGCGGCAGGCCTTATCGAACGGATCGGCTTCGAGGCCAGCGTGCGTTTGCGAACCGGCGGCCAGATCGCCGAATGGCCGGCGCGATTTTCGCGGATCAGCGACACGGTTGATCCGAAAACCCGGACCATAGGCGCCATCGTCGCTGTCGATGGCGCCTATGCGAAAGCTTCGCCGGCACTTCGGCCGCCGCTGACGAAGGGCATGTTTGTCGAGATTGAGCTGCGCACTCGGGCGACCGAGGCACGGATCATTGCGCCGCGGGCCGCCGTGCACGGGGGCCGGCTGTACATCGCGAACGCTGACAACAGGCTGGAAATTCGCCCGGTCCGGTCCGGCTTGATCCAGGGTGATCTGGCCGTCATCGATGAAGGTGTCGAGGCGGGTGAGCGGATTATCGTGTCCGACCTGATCCCGGCCATTGCCGGCATGCTGTTGAAGCCTGAGGCCGACAGCGCTTTGCAAGACCGGTTGAAAGCTGAAGCGGCGGGGGGACAAACCGCACCATGATCCGTTATTTCGCCGGCCACCCGACGGCCGCCAATCTGATCATGGTGGCCTTTATCATTGGCGGCCTGTTCGCCGCCCCACAGCTGCAGCGCGAAACCTTTCCCCGGGTTCAGCCGAATAAGGTGGAGATTCTGATCACCAATCCGGGTGCGCGGCCCGAGAACGTGGAAGAAGCCATCTGCCAGCGCATCGAAGACGCCGTCGACGGCGTCGACAATGTTACCGAAATCTCATGCGAGGCACGCGAAGGCTCGGCCCGTGCCGTCGTTGAAATGACTGAGGGCGCCAATCTGGATCGGTTGTCAACGGACATCCGGACCGAGCTGGACGCGGTTACCGATTTCCCCGCCGAGGCTGAAGATCCCGTCGTCAAACAGTTGGGTCGCACTGACTTCGTCGCCTCCGTCGTCATCACCGGGGCGGCCAGCAAGCCTGATCTGAAGGCCCTTGCCGAAGACATGAAGGACCGCATGCTGCGTCACGGCGGCATTCCGAAAATTGAGATCAAGGGATTTTCCGATCACCAGATGCGGATCGAATTGCGCGACGCCGCGGTCCGCCAATATGGCCTCAGCATTTCCGACGTCGCCCTGGCCATCCAGCGCCAAAGTCTGGATCTGCCCTTGGGCAGTATCAAGACCATCGACCAGGACGTCTTGATCCGGTTTGCCGATGAACGCCGAACAGCCACCGACTTTCATGACGTGGTTGTGATTGCCGATGCCGGCGGCGGCCAAATTCAGCTGGGCGATATTGCCACCATCACTGACCGCTTCGACCTGGACGAAGCCAAGGTTCTGTTCAACGGCAAGGCCGCAGCGGTTCTGGATATTACCAAGACAGAAGCGGAAGATACGCTGGACGTCATCGACGCCATTAACGCTTTCCTGGACGCGGAGCGCGCCGCCGCGCCGCCGGGTATCGAGATGGTTGTCACCAACGATATTTCGTCGATCGTCCGGGACCGGCTGGAATTGCTTTTGAGCAACGGCGCGCAGGGCATTTTCCTGGTTGCCTTGGTGTTGTGGCTGTTTTTCGGCTTTCGGTATTCGTTCTGGGTTGCCGCCGGGTTGCCCGTATCGTTCCTGGGCGCCGTCGTGCTGATGGTCGCGGTCGGCTTTACCATCAACATGCTGACCATGGTCGGGCTGTTGATCGTCATCGGCCTGTTGATGGACGACGCCATCGTCATTGCCGAAAACGTCGCCGCCAAGCGCCAACAGGGTCTGGCGCCCATGGAGGCAGCGATGGAGGGCACGCGCCAGGTGTTGCCCAGCGTCTTTGCGTCGTTCGCAACGACGACCTGCATCTTCGGCTCGCTGGCCTTTTTGAAGGGTGATATCGGGCAGATTTTGCGCGTCGTTCCGGTTGTCATGTTGTTCGTGCTTGTCGTCTCATTGGTTGAGGCGTTCCTAATTCTGCCGAGCCACCTGGGCCATTCGCTGGGCAAGGTTCCCATTGAGCCGCCGCGGGTTCAGAAAGCCGTTGGCCGTGGTGTCGATTGGTTGCGCGATCATTTCGTTGCCCCGGTGGTGTCGGCGGCCGTGCTTTGGCGTTATCTGACCGCCGGCATCGCCATCGGCTTGATGCTGCTGACCATCAGCGCGGTCGCCGGTGGTGCCTTGAAGTTCGCGGCCTTTCCGGAACTGGACGGCGATGTCATGGAAGCCCGCATCTTGTTACCGCAAGGCACACCATTGCGGCGCACGGAGCAGGTTGTCACCGTTATCAGCGCCGCCCTGGCCAGGGTCGGCGGGAAACTGAGCTCGCAACAGCCGGGCGGCCGGGCGTTGATTGAGAAGGTTGTCGTTAGGTTCAATGAAAACAAGACGGCGAACGAGCCCGGCCCGCATGTCGCGACCATTACTGTCGATCTTTTGGGCTCGGAAAGCCGCAACAGCCGCATCGACGATGTGATCGCGCTGTGGCGGGCGGAAACCGGCGATCTGGCCGATGTCATTTCCGTACGGTTCGCCGAATCGACGGTCGGGCCGGCGGGGCTGGCTTTTGATATCCGACTTGCCGGGCAAAATCTTGATCAATTGAAGGCGGCGGCCTTGGACATCCGCGGCTGGTTGTCCGGCTATCGCGGTACCTCGAATTTGATTGATGACCTGCGGCCTGGAAAACCGGAATTACGGTTGCGTCTTAAACCGGGCGCCGCGACGCTGGGCCTTGATGCGCGCCAGATCGCTGATCAGTTGCGCGCCGCCTTTTTCGGCACCACGGTCAGTGAAATTCAGCGCGGGCCGGAATCTTACGAGATCGATGTGCGCATTGATGCGGGCAACAAGGACAGTTTGGCGGATATCGACAATTTCACTATCTCCCAGCCCGATGGCAGCTTAATTCCGCTGATCGCCGTTGCCGATATCCAAATCGGGCGCGGCTATTCACGCATTAACCGGATCAATGGGCGGCGCACGGTGACGGTGCAGGGCGATGTGGACGTCACCGTCGCCAACGCCAATGAAATCCTTCGCGATACGGGCGAAAAATTGTTTCCCGACCTGACCAAGCGTTACCCGGACGTGAGTATATCCCTGCAGGGCCAGAACAAGGAGGCGCAAACCACCCAGCGCTCGATGGTGAGCGGCTTCATTCTGGGTCTGATCGGCGTTTATCTGCTGTTGAGCTTCCAGTTCCGCAGTTATGTGGAGCCGTTGATTGTAATGGTGATTATCCCGTTCGCCCTGATCGGCGCCATTGTCGGGCATATTCTGCTGGGGCTGGATTTCACCATGCCGAGCATTCTGGGTTTCGTCGCCCTGGCCGGCGTGGTGGTGAATGATTCCATTTTACTGGTGAATTTCATCAAGCATCATCACGGTGAAACCCAGTCCGTGGCCGAAGCCGCAAAGCTGGCCAGCGGGGCCCGCTTCCGGGCCGTCTTGCTGACGTCTTTGACGACCATTGCCGGTTTGTTGCCGTTGTTGGCGGAAACCAGTTTGCAGGCGCAGGTGCTAATCCCCCTGGTCACCAGCCTGGCCTTCGGATTGATGGCGACCACTGTCCTGGTGTTGTTTCTGGTGCCGGCCGTCTATTCGATCCTTGATGACTTCGGATTGGCAAATATTGATTGAAATAAATGAATAGCGTTTCCATATAAGCAAATACTTGATTGTATTGCTAAAGATATATGAAACTATGACTCAATCCACGCCTTAATTCCTTAGAATTTTGCCATCGGCATGACCGGGTTCGTGAAAACACCGGCCGCATTGCTTGATGAGTACATGTAAACATCGTGATTTGGACCGACAAGAGGGCGACCATGGCTGACAATGAAAATCCGACACTCGAAGATGGCGTAACGGAGACTGACGCTGGCACCGAAACCGCTACTGAAGGCGGCCATGTAGGCGCGTTAGGCGGCGGCACGTTGGCTGGCATGACCTTGGCGAAGAAGCTGTCGCTTGGTTTCGGCGGCGTCATCGTCATCTTCTTGGTGGTGATCGTGCTGTCATATGCCAACTTCGTTAAAGTCGGCCATGAGGTTGAGGAAATGGAAGCCTCGGCTCAGGAACTGGCCCTGGCCGCCGCCATGGAAGTGCAGTTCCTCAAAATGACCCGCGCGGCGCGGCAGTTCGTGCAATACGGCGATGACGCGTCCGAAGAACAGACAAAGAAATATGAGGTCAGTACCCTCAAGGCCATCGCCGAAGCAAAAGCCGGCATTGCAAATCCCGAACACCTCAAGAAAGTTGAGGAACTGGAGCACGCCTTTCAGGGCTATGCGGAGAACTTCAAGAAAGTCGGGGCGTTAAAGCATGAATTCGACGCGTTGGTCGGCAAGGAACTTGAACCGACCGCCGACAAAATGGTGCACGATCTGGACGAACTGTTGAAGGACGCGAAAGCCGAAAACAACACCAAATTGGCGGATGGCGCCGTTGAGGCCCGCGAGCACGCGTTTCTTATTATGGTCGACACGGGACGGTTGCTGTTCGAAGGCAAGAAGATTTACGCGAAGAAGGTCGAAGATGAGTTTATGGCTTTCAAGAAAACCTTGGCCAGCATCTCCGGTGATCTGCATACGGATCACGAGCACCAACTTTTCAAGGAATTGCAGCAACTCGAGGCGGCCTATGAAAAGGTCTACAGAAAGGCCCTCCATGATCAGCAGGAATTGACCAATCTCATGGACGTGGAGATGCCGAAACTGACATCGACCATCGTCAAGAATGCCGAGGAGCTGGAACACATCGCCGCCGAGCATGAACACGAGGTTGCCGAGATGGCGCTCCATGAGATTGGCTTGGCGGAAGCGGAGCTGGTCATCGTCGGCATCATTGGCATTGTTATGGGCATGATTGTCGCCTTTTTCTTGTCGCGCAGTATGTCGGGCCCGATCCGCACCATGACCGGTGCTATGAATGAACTGGCTGACGGCAACCTGGAGGTTGACGTGCCGACCGGAAGCCGGGGCAATGAGATCGGTGAGATGTCCATCGCCTTGCAGACCTTCCGAGACCGATTGATCGAGAACCGCGAGATGGAGGCGGCGCAACAGCGCGAAGAAGCGGCCAAACGCGAACAGTTTGAACGGCGCGAACAGATTCTGAAGGCGTTCGAAGGCAAAGCCACAAGCCTCGTGAGCAGTGTTCTGGACGCGGCCGCCCGCATTGAAAAGGCCTCGGAATCCTCCGGTATCGAAACCACGACGACGGGCAGCCGGTCCTTCGAAGTTGCGACGGCGGCCGAACGCACATCAGAAAGCATCGAATCGACGGCTGCCGCGTCCGAAGAACTGGCCGCGTCGGTGTCCGAGATCGCCACCCAGGTGACGCAATCATCGACCGTCACCGCGGAAGCCGTCCAGGAAGTGGACCAAGCGACCGCCATGGTCCGCGGCCTGGATGCGGAAAGTCAGAAGATCGGCGAGGTGGTCAGCCTGATTTCCGACATCGCCGAACAGACCAACCTGTTGGCCCTGAACGCGACCATTGAGGCGGCGCGGGCTGGCGATGCCGGCAAGGGCTTTGCCGTTGTTGCCTCCGAGGTCAAGAATCTGGCCAACCAAACGGCCAAGGCGACGGAGGAAATCTCCAGTATGATCGGCACCATTCAGGGCTCGACGAAAGACTCGGTCGATGCCATTGAACGCATTGGCGCCGTCATGGGGCAGATTAATTCCATGTCGACGGCCATTGCCAGCGCCGTCGAACAGCAGAACGCGACGACCAAGGAAATCGCCCGCACGTCGACCAGCGTCAGCCAGGACGCTAACACCGTGTTGGACAGCGTCGGCGGTTTGACCATGTCGGCGGCGCGGTCGTCGGGTAAATCGATTTTGATGCTGTGGGAAGCCAGCGACCTGAACAAGTCCATCGACGTCTTCAGCGCGGAAATGGGTTCTTTCCTGAAAGCCGTCAGGGCTGACTAAACGGCACACGGCACCGAAGTCCTTCAAAAGAGTTGGTAAAGGCGGCCGCCGGGCAGATGATCTGGCGGCCGCTTTGCTTATTTGATTTTTCCAACTGCTGGGCAATCTTCGACACTGACAAAATCCGCGGCCGATTCATTAGTTATTAAGAAACCCGGCAGATAATGCCTACTGGAAATCATTTGAAAATCCGGTCGGCTGCACAATGGTGGGGCGCCGGGTGGCGCTGCGGGACGGGCCCGGGATTGGGCCGGAACGGATTGATCCGGTCCCCGGGACGCCTCACTGGAAGGCATAAAAATGGCGGAACTTAACAGTATTGCGGTGTTTCAGGCGGTCAAAAAGCGCCTGAATTGGCTGGGCCAGCGCCAAGAGGTGTTATCTCAGAACATCGCCAACGCGGATACGCCGAAATACCGGGCCAATGATTTAAAGCCCTACAATTTCAAGGAGCTGCTGCGCCGCGAAGGGGGGCAGTTGAACATGGTCGCAACCGGATCTAACCACCTTACCGGGCGTCAGAAACGCATCAGGGATTATGCGTCTGAACAGGGCAAGCCGTTTGAGACGGCGCCGGCCGGCAACAACGTCGTATTGGAAGAACAGATGGCGAAGGTCGGTGAAACCGGCGCCAGCTATCAGATGACCACAGGGCTCTATAAGAAACACCTTAACATGATCAAGATCGCGCTGGGCCGCAGCCAGTAGGGCGCCCCACGTAGTCAAACAAAGAGGACCCAAGGAATGGATGATATTATCCGCACCATGCGAATTTCGGGATCCGGCATGCGCGTTCAAGGCGAACGCCTTCGGGTGATTGCCCAGAACATCGCCAACGCAAATTCTCTGCCTCAGGACCCGAATGAGAATCCATATCGGCGGAAGATTATGACGTTCCGCAATGAATTTGACCGGGCGACGGGCCTTGACGTGGTCAAGGTGCATCGGGTCCGACCCGATATGTCAGAATTCGGCAAGCGCTACGAACCGAGCCATCCAGCCGCCGACGCGGATGGTTACGTGCTGACGCCGAATGTTAATACACTGATAGAAATTACTGATATGCGTGAGGCCCAACGGTCCTACGAAGCCAATTTGAACGTCGTCAAGGCTTCAAAAGCCATGTTGAGCAGCGCCATCGACCTATTGCGTTAAAGAGTGATTTCAGCCGGTTCTACCGGCCTGGAACGGGAACAAGACGAAAACCCAAAAAGGGGAGACGATCATGGTAGCACCCGCCAACAATTATATTTCCGCGATCAACGCTTATAACGATGCGGCATCTGGTAAGGCCTTCGGCGGTAACCAGGCTGGGCCGAAGGATGATGTCAAACAAGGCGACTTTGCCAATCTGGTGAAAAGCGCCATTGATGAGGCCGTCAAGATTGGTGAACGCAGTGAGCAGTTGACCATTCAGGGGATCAACGAAAGCGCTGATATTTCCCAGGTGGTCACCGCCGTGGCGGAAGCCGAATTGACCTTGCAGACCGCAGTTACGGTCCGCGACAAGGTTATGGAGGCCTACAAGGAAATAATCCGTATGCCCATGTAAGGCGGTTTCGGTTATAATTCCGATTCGCGGGAGTTTGCCGCGTCAATCAAGGACCGGACGGGATTTTCGCATGGACGAAGCTGCGGTCGTGGAAATTGGACGCGAGGCGTTATGGGTTGTGCTCAAGGTGGCCGGACCGATCATGGCGGCCGGGCTTGGCATCGGTCTTATCATCGCGCTGTTTCAGGCATTGACGACCATCCAGGAAATGACCTTGACCTTCGTGCCGAAGATTTTGGTGATCTTCACCGCAGTGATCGTTTTTCTGCCGTGGATGATGTCCACGGTATCCGGTTTCGCCCGGCAACTTTTCGACCGCATGATATCGCTGGGATAGATAGCCAGGTAATTCGCGAGGGAATTGGTGCTCGAAGAACTGCTCCGGCTCAACGTTTTCGCCTTCTTCATGATTTTCGCTCGGGTCGGCACGGCGATCATGTTCCTGCCGGGATTCAGCGCGACGTATATCCCGACGCAATTTCGGCTTAGCTTGGCGTTGGCGATCAGCTTCGTGGTGTTTCCGGTGATCGCTGCAAGATTGCCGCTGCCGCCGGCATCGCCCGCCGAATTGTTTTTGTTGCTGGGCGGCGAAATCGTTGTCGGATCGTTTTTCGGACTTATCATGCGGGTGTTGATCTCCTCCTTGCAAACGGCCGGCACAATCGCATCGCTGTCATCTTCCTTGGCTAACGCATTGATCCAGGACCCCATTGCCGAACAGCAAAGCTCGACCATTTCCGGATTCCTATTAACAATTGGTCTGGTTATGATATTTGTCTCCGACCTGCATCATTTGATGCTGCGCGGTGTATTGGAAACTTACGCCATGTTCGAGCCGGGTCAGCGTCTGCCGTTCAACGACTTCGCCGAATTGATGGCTCGCCAAGTGGCCGACAGTTTTGCTCTTGGCTTGCAGTTGGCGGCGCCGTTCGTGGTTGTCGGCCTGACCTATTATATCGGCCTGGGCCTGCTTGGCCGACTGATGCCACAGTTGCCGGTGTTTTTCTTTGGTTTGCCCTTGCAGATCACGGTGCAGATGTCCGTGTTTACGATCACCCTTTCGGGCATAATGCTGGCCTTCCTGCAGAACTTTCAAGAATCGGTCCACCGGTTCGTGCCGTAAACCGATGACCGTAGGGAAATGATCGATGTCTGAAGAAGACGACGCTTCTAAAACAGAAGAACCGACAGAGAAAAAACTTGATGACGCCAAGCGCAAGGGTCAGGTCGCCCAATCCCAGGAAGTCAAAAGCTGGGCGATCTTGCTGGGTGCGTCCGGGATGCTGGTTTTCTTGGCGCCGAGCATGGCCAACAACATTCGTCTCACGGCCCGGCCATTCGTCGAAATGCCGCACGCCATCGAATTTAATTTTGAACACCTCCGTCAGATATTCATTGATTTGTCCCTGGACCTCTTGATGATCTTGGCGCCGCTGTTGGGTATCATGTTGATATTGGCCTTCGGCGCCAATGTTGCCCAGTTCGGCCTGACCTTCTCGTCGGAAAAAATCAAACCGGACCCCGGAAAGCTGAACCTGATCAAGGGGTCGAAAAAAATTCTCTCCTTCAAGTCGATCATTGAGTTCTTGAAAGGGATTACCAAGCTGATTTTGGTTTCCTTAGTTGCCTTTGGCCTGTCCATTCCCATGCTCAGCGATGTTCAATTGATCCCGCAGATGGATTTTTTGTTCGCCCTTGATCGCATCCACGAGGTGGCGATTGTTCTGGTGGCGGGCACTGTGGGGGTGATGACTGTGCTGGCGTTTATTGATTTCGTTTATCAACGCCACACGTTTATGAAGCAAATGCGCATGACCAAGCAGGAAGTTAAGGACGAAAATAAGCAGCAAGAGGGCGATCCGCAGGTCAAGTCGCGCATCCGTCAGATCCGCATGGAACGGGCCCGTGAACGCATGATGCAGGCGGTCAAGGATGCCGATGTGGTGGTCACCAACCCAACCCACTTTGCCGTTGCGCTGAAATACGACATGAATGAGATGCCGGCGCCGGTGTGCATCGCCAAAGGCGTTGATCACCTGGCTTTCGCCATCCGCCGCGAGGCTGAGGAACACGATGTACCGATCGTTGAAAACCCGCCCTTGGCCCGGGCCCTTTATGATACGGTGGAATTGGACGAGGAAATCCCCACGGAATACTTCAAAGCCGTCGCCGAAGTTATCGGCTTCGTCATGCGTCAACGCGGCGAAATTCCCGTGCATTGACGGCCGGCGGCATAACTCATGGCCACCGATTTTCAACTTCCCGATCTGCCGTCCGAAACGCGGCCGCCCCGACCGCCCTGGTACGCCCGTGTGTGGCTCTGGCTAATCTTGATGCTGGCAGCCCTGGGCGGCACCTTCGCGGTCAATATGCAGCACCAATCGGGTCCTTTGCTGGCCGGCCTGCTGGGCGCCGCCGCCTTGTTGTTTTTTGGTCTCACATTTTGGTCGCTGGGCCGGCGCGGACGCAGCGCGGCGCCTTCGGGGCAAGCCGTTTCTGCCATCGAAGACAGCCCTGATGGTCTGTTGGTTACCGATCCCGGCGGCCGGTTTTTGCAGGCAAACCCGGCCTTTCATACGCTTTTGGCCTTTGCCGGCGATGACACGCCGGCGCGGCGGGTCGCCTCGTTGCAGGCCATTATTGACGGCGTTGGCGCGGCGCAAGGCGCCGATGATCTGAAGCGGTTGATCGCCCAGGCCCTGGATGGCGGCAGCGGCCAGGCGGATGTTGCCGTGCCGCGGCTTGACGGCTTGTCCTGGCGCCGCGTGTCGGTCCGGCGCGGCGTTGGTGCCATCGGAACGGCAAGAATTCATTGGCGGGTCGAGGATGTTACGGATGCCCGGGAAATTGAGAGTATCCGCGGTTTGGAGACCGCCCGCCTGATTGATTATATCGACTACCTGCCGATCGGATTCTTCTCCGCCGACGCCGAAGGCGTCATCCGCTATGCCAATCAAACCCTGGCGCGGTGGCTCGGCGTGCCGCCGGACCGGCTGAGCGGAACGCCGTTTGCCGACTATGTGAATGATGTCGCCGATGACGGTCGCCTGACGCTCCACGACAGCGAAGGGCGGCCTTTCGAAGCCGGCTTGGAACAATCACAATTGGACGGCCCGGACGGCGAGATCGCCTACACGCGGTCCGTGGTGTTCCGCGATATCGTCTGGATGGAACCACCGGCACAGGCGCCATTGACCACCGAGCCCGCCCCGACGGACGCCCCGACGGATGCCCCGACGGACGCCCCGACGGATGCACTGGCGCTGACGCCGCCGTCGAGCGAGGCCATCTCTGCCACGGCCACTGCCGACGGCATCGTCACCGAACGCCTGCGTTGGCTGTTTGACGAGGCACCTGTCGGCATGGTGATGCTGGATCTCAGTGGCGCCATGACTGATTGCAACCGCGCCTTCGCGAAACAGATCGGCCGGCATCGTGAAGCCGTTCTGGGCAAGGCATTTGTTGAGCGGATTTCCAAGGAAGACCGCGGCGACGTGACCTCGGCCTTATCGAAGATCGTCATGGGCACGGCGCGGGCCACTCACATGGAAATCCGCATGCCCGGCATCGGCGCCCGGGAATTGACCATCTCGCTCTATGCCAGCCCGCTCGGTGACGCCGCCGGTGAGGTCAATGGTATCGTGTTGTATTTGGTCGATGCGACCGAGCAAAAGAACCTGGAGGTGCAATTCGCCCAGTCGCAGAAGATGCAGGCCGTCGGGCAATTGGCCGGCGGCGTGGCACATGATTTCAACAACCTGTTGACCGCCATGATCGGTTTTTGCGACCTGTTGCTGGCCCGCCATGGTCCTGACGACCCCAGCTTTGCCGACCTTCAGCAGATCCGTCAAAATGCCAACCGGGCGACCAACTTGGTGCGCCAGTTGCTGGCGTTCTCGCGCAAGCAGACCTTGCAACCGGTCCGCTTGGACATCGGCGAGGCATTGAGCGATCTCTCAACTCTGATCCGCCGACTGATTGGCGAAACCGTCGGCCTTGAGATGGAACTGGGGCATGAAACCTGGGCCGTAAAAGGCGACCGCAGCCAGTTCGAGCAGATCATCATCAATCTTTGCGTCAACGCCCGCGATGCCATGCCGGGCGGTGGCGAGATCGCCCTACGCACCCAGAACGTCAGCGTCGAAGCGCCAATTCAGCGCGGTCACGATCTGATGCCGGCCGGTGATTATGTGCGCATTGATGTCGTCGATACGGGGACCGGAATCTCGAAAGAAAACATGGAACGCATTTTCGATCCGTTCTTCACCACCAAGGAAGCCGGCGCTGGAACCGGGCTTGGCCTGTCGACCGTATACGGAATTGTCCACCAGACCGGAGGTTTCGTCTTCGTCGACAGCGCGCCGGGTGAAGGCACGACCTTTACGATCTATTTGCCGCGCCACGAGGATGATGCCGGTGACCAGGCCGCGCCCGCAGAGGCACCGGTTGCGACCGCGCCGCCGGCGGATGCCGATCTGACCGGACAGGGGACGGTACTTCTGGTTGAGGACGAAGACGCGGTCCGCATGTTCGGCTCGCGCGCCTTGTCGAACAAGGGTTACAAAGTCCTGGAGGCGGCGAATGGCGAGATTGCCCTGGACGTCATCAACGCCACCGATGAAAAGATCGATATCATCGTCTCCGACGTGATCATGCCGGGCATGGACGGTCACACCCTGGTCGGCCTGGTCCGCCAGGAAATGCCCGACGTCAAAGTCATCCTTATGTCCGGCTACGCCGAGGATATGCTGGAAGATATCGACCGCGACCCGACCCTGCATTTTCTGGGGAAACCCTTCACCTTGAAAGATCTGGCAACGAAGGTGAAAGACGTGCTGACGGAGTAGGTGGGCTGCGCGCCCCAAAACTTCAAACGATGGGCACACGCCCTGCCGCCAGGGCGGCCGGTGAGATCACATCCATGTCAAGCGGTACCCGCCATCGCTCGGTATAGCGAACGCGCGGTGGCGAAGACGGTTTGTCGGCGCCGGCCATGATGAAGCCTTCAAAGCCTTTGCTCATGACGTCATTGCATTTTTGGACATAGATGGGAAAGCCGCCGATATAGGGCATAAAGACCTGCGGCCGGCCGGCAATGTTGGTGCCCCTATACCACGAACTGCAGGTCGAGCGCAGCGATACCTTGGAGACCTCATTGACATGATCGACCCAATCGTCCTCGTGTTGGATTGTCGGCTCGATGCTCGCCGCGCCGATATCGCGCATGTGGGCTATGCAGTCGGCAATCCAGTCGACGTGTTGCTCAATGGCCTGGATCATACTGGCCAGCACCGACGGGCTGCCCGGCCCGGTGATCATGAAAAGGTTCGGGAACCCGGCCGACGCCAGGCCCAGGTAGGTGCGTGGTCCGGCCGCCCATTTCTCCCGCAGGGTCAGTCCGTCGCGCCCGGTGATCCGGATTTTCTCAAAGGCGCCGGTCATGGCCGCATAGCCGGTGGCGCAGACCACTGCGTCCAACGGGTATTCCTCCCCGTTTGTAACGATGCCTTGGCGGGTCAGGCGCTCAATGGGATGGGCGGAGACATCGACCAGTTTTACATTGTCACGATTATAGGTTTCGAAATACCCCGTATCGACGCAAAGGCGTTTGCAACCGAGCACGTTGTCCGGGCACAGCATCTCGGCGGTCGTCGGGTCCTTGACGATGCCGCGAATTTTCCGCCGCGCGAACGCGGCGATGGTGTCGTTGGCGTCCTTGGAGAACAACAAATCGCCATAAGCGCCAAGAAACGGGAGGCCGCCGCGGGTCCAGGAATCTTCGTACTGTTGTTCGCGTTCTTCCGGTGTCGCGTCCAGGGCCGGTGACGTGTTGAACAGAAAATAAAAGCCCGTCGGCCGGGCCCGCGCTTTCGCCCGCAGCGCCGGGTAGTCGGCCTTGATCTTGCGCACCTCATCGGCATCCAGCTTTTTGTTCCAGGCGGGAATGGAATAGGTGGCCGTGCGCTGAAAAACGGTCAACGAGGCGGCGGCTTCGGCAATGATCGGGATGCACTGGATCGCCGATGAGCCGGTGCCGATGACGCCGACATTGAGGCCGCTGAAATCAACGCCGCCGTGCGGCCATTCGCCGGTGTGATACAGCCCGCCCTGGAAGTCATCAATGCCCGGAAAATCGGGAATGTTGGCCGCCGACAGGCAGCCCACGGCCATGATACAGAACTGGGCAGAAACCGTCTCGCCGTTGTCCGTTTCCACGGCCCAGAGATTGGTGGCTTCGTCGAAGGTGGCGTCCGTGACGCGGGTGTCGAATTGTATGTCACGGCGCAGATCAAAGCGCTCGGCGACGTGGTTGGCATAGTCCAAAATTTCCGGCTGCGGGGCGTATTTCTCGGTCCAGGTCCAGGCCTGATCCAGGTCTTCGGAAAACGAATAGGAGTACTGCATGCTTTCCACATCGCAGCGCGCGCCGGGATAGCGGTTCCAATACCAGGTGCCGCCGACATCGCCGCCGGCCTCAAACACCCGGGCCGTGAACCCCAACCCGCGCAGGCAGTGCAGCATATACATGCCGCCGAAACCGGCGCCGACGATGACGGCATCAAATTCGCTGGCGTCTTCCGGGGATGAGAGCTTCGAGGTCATGGCTGGGGATTATGTGAAGCCGCAAGCCAATGGACAAGGCCCGAAGGTTTCAGTCGGTGAAGAGCCACATAATAGCCGCGCTTCCGATGTTTCCGCCATCCGGAATTCGATTTAGTATTCCCGGACATGGAACAAGACCCCGTCATATCGCCCCCCGTTATTTCCCATTGGGACACGTCGGCCGAGGAAGCGGATGTATCGCTGCCCTTGCAGGCCGACATCACCACCGACGTGGCCATCGTCGGCGGCGGGTTCACAGGCCTGTCGACGGCCTTGCACCTGGCCGAGGCCGGCATCGATTGCCACGTTCTTGAGGCCCAGCGGATTGGCCATGGCGGGTCCGGGCGCAATGTTGGTTTGGTCAATGCCGGGCTCTGGCTACCGCCCGACGAAGTCGAACAACGCATGGGCAAGGACCGCGGCACGCATCTGGTGAAGACTCTGGGAGATGCACCGGAATATGTTTTTTCACTGATTGAGCGCCATCAAATTCGCTGTGCGGTGACCCGGACCGGCACCATCCATGCCGCTCACGCACCGAAGGGGTTCGACGGCCTTGCCCGCCGGGCCGAGGCCTGGCACCGTCTCGGCGCGCCGGTCGATCTGTTAAGCCGCGAGGAAGTTGCGGAAAAAATCGGCAGTTCGGCGTTTTTCGGCGGTCTGCTGGATCATCGCGCCGGCACCATCAATCCCATGGGCTATGTGCGCGGCTTGGCTCGCGCCGCATTGGGCGCCGGCGCCAAGATTTCCACCGGTGTCCGGGTCACGAAGCTCGAACGCCAGAGCGATCAATGGAAACTGCAAACCGACCGGGGCACGGTAACGGCATCGACAGTGGTGCTTGGCACCAATGCCTATACGGATGAACTGTGGCCGGGCCTGAAGGACACTTTCACCATGATCCACTATTTCCAACTGGCCACCGCGCCGTTGGGGGAAAGGGCGGCCGGCATCCTTCGCGAAGGCCAAGGGCTTTGGGACACGGCGACGATCATGTCTTCGCTGCGCCGCGACGCCGCCGGCCGGTTGCTGATCGGTTCCATGGGCCGGGTGCTCGGTGGTGAAAACGGATTGTCGGAACGTTGGGCGCGGCGGACCCTCGGCCGCTTGTTCCCGGCGCTCGGCGAGGTCAATTTTGAGGAATCTTGGCACGGTCAAATCGCCATGACGCCGGATCATTTGCCGCGTGTGCACCGCCTGGCCGACGGGCTGTACACGCCCATTGGCTATAACGGCCGCGGGATCACGACGGGCACGATTTTCGGCAAGGCCATGGCCGAGCTGCTGACCGGCGGGCCCGAGGACGCATTGCCGCTGCCCATGTCGGAGCCGAAGCGCGTGCTGAGCGCGCCAATGACATCGCGCCTCTACCAGATGGCGTTTTCCGCTAATCAATGGATCAGAAGTCTGTAGGCCCGCGTTAGGTGACGACAACGATTTTACCGGCGGCCCGGTTTTCTTCCATGGTCCGGTGCGCTTCGACGATATCATCTAAGTGAAAGACCGGTCCGGTTCGGACATTCGCGGTGCCGGTTTCGACGGCGTTGACGAAATCCTGCAGGGGCGTGTTGAGAAAATCATCGCTGCCGCCGGAATAGGTGGTCAAGTTGACGGTCGACGGAATGGCCTCCATTGGACTGAAGTCATCAAATGTCCAGGCATTGCCGACCATGCCGGTCATGCAGACAGCGCCGTGAGCGGCGGCGGCTTTCAGGGAATCCAGCAGCGTCGTCGTGCCGACCAATTCCAGGACCTTATTGACGCCCTTGGGGAAGACCTCGCGCACCGCCTCGGCGATGGCCCCCGTATCGATAAAAACATGGTCGGCGCCGTTCTCTAGCAGCATGGCTTGACGATCAGTCTTCCGAGATGTTGCGGCGACGATCAGCCCTTGTTGCTTGGCCAGCACGGCGGCGGCCAACCCCACTGATGTGGTGCCGCCACGTATCAGCAAGGACTCGCCCGCCATAATCCGAAGCGCCGTGTGGATCGAACCCCAAGCCGTCTGCACCATTTCCGGCAGCGCCCCCAAGACTGGCCAATCCAGCGCCGTGGTGAGCTTTTGAACCTGAGCGGATGGCACCAAGGTGTATTCCGCGTAACTGCCGTCAAACACACGCCCCATGCCGCCCATGGCGGTGGCGACGGTGTCGCCCGCCTGCAGGTTGCTGTCCGACGCGTCGGCAATCTCACCGACCGCCTCAATGCCCAAAATGCGCGGAAATTTGACGTTCGGTGAATGGCCTTGCCGGGTAAAAAGTTCAGATCGGTTGAGACCGAAGGCGTGCACTCTGACCAACACCCAGCCAGGCTTTGTCTTTGGGATGGGGCGTTCCTCAATGTTCAGAACGTCGGCGCCGCCGGCTTCGCGAATAACCGCGGCCTTCATCATGCTGCCTTAACTGGTCGATTGCGCCGATGAAGCCGGCGCGGCGGCGTCAACGATGCACGGCAGGGTGATGGTGAACCGGGTGCCCTCATCTTCAATCGAGACGTCCAACTGGCCGCCCATGGTTTCGATGATCGAGCGGCTGACCGACAGACCCAGGCCGGTGCCTTCGCCGACCTCCTTGGTGGTGAAGAACGGGTCGAAAATATTTTTCAGGACGGTCTCATCGATGCCGCCGCCATTGTCGGAAACGGTAACCCGGACCTGGTTCGCCGCCCGTTCATCAATCAGGCTGACGCTGATTAAGCCATTGAATGGCTCATCCGCTGGCGTTTTGGTGGCCCGGGCATCGACGGCATATTTGGCATTGGCGACAAGGTTTAAGATGACCTGCTGCAATTGGCCCGAGGAGCCGCGTACCGGCCCGCATGATGCGGGGATAGTGTTTCGGAAATTCAGGCTGGTCGAAGAAAACTGGCGTTCAACAAGGGACAACGCATTGGTCAGGGCGTCGGTCGGCATGAAAGGTTCGGCACCCTGATCGTCGCGGCGGCTCAAGGATTTCATCTGTTCGATGATCTCGGCCATACGCAGCACCTGGTTGACGACTTCGTCCAAGTCCCCGGTATCGACCTCAACACTCGGCGTATTGGTGTCATTTTCGTAGCGGATGGAATCGACGATCAGCCGAATGATATTCAGCGGCTGGTTCATTTCATGCGCCGTGCCCGCCGCCAGGGTACCCAGCGTCGCCAGTTTGTCGGATTGGATCAACTGTGCCTCGACTGCCTTGCGTTCGGAAATATCGCTGCCGGTGCCGCGATAACCTTGGAAAGCGCCGTCTGCATCAAAGATGGGGATGCCGCTGGACGACAGCCACACCGGCTTCACGCCGTCGCCAACCCGGTAGAAGGTAAAATCCCTGAACGGCCGGCGTTCGCGCAGTGCCCGCAGATGGTCGTCCCAAAGTTCATGGTCGTAGTCATCGCCCAGCAAGTCCTGGCGGGTTTTGCCGTAATGCCATTCCGGCGCTACGCCAAGCACGCGTTCGACGTTCCCCGACATATAAGTGAAGCGCAAATCCGCATCCATTTCCCACAGCCAATCGGCCGACGATTCGGCAAAATCTCGAAACCTTTCCTGGCTTTCGCGCAATTCCCGCTGGGCGTGATTGCGTTCCGTAACATCCGTATATGTCACCACCAAGGCGCCATTTTCCGTAACTTGGGTAAGCACGGCGTAAATATTTTCGCCGGATATTGAGCTTTCGTTGGGAACGGTGATTTCGCGTTGGATTTCCTCACCGCTCCAAAGCGCCTCGACCCGCGCCTTGGCCAGAGCCTCCGGATCACCTTCGCCATAATCGCCACGCCGGGCCAGATACAACGCCAGCTCGGAAATCGGCCGGCCGACCTTCAGATGGCCGGGCGGCAGTTGCAGTACATCCTGGTAGCGTTGATTCCACAGGGCAAGATTGCGCGCACCGTCGAACATCGCGACGCCTTGGATGATGTGTTCCAATACGTCCGTCAGAAGGTCGAATTTTTCCGCCATTGGGTCATCCGTTGCGCCTGCCAACACGCATGATGGCGCGAGTCCAGAATTCTTTGCAAGGCTGAATTTTCCGTCAAAATCCCACCGCCAAGGTGGACAGGCTTGGCCAAACCCTGCGACGATGGGCGGCGGATCAGCCGCATACGTTGGAGGGAAACCCGGGCCATGAACGACGTGCCATTCGTGGAGTTGGATTTTGCCCCGGCGGCGGTGGATGTCGAGGACCTGGATGGTGGCGCCATGGTGTTGCGCTCGCCCATGGCGCTGCAACCGTATCCCGCCAGCCTCGGCCAGTTGCTCCGCAGTTGGGCCGCAGCGGCGCCGGACCGGGTGTTTTTGGCCGAACGCGACGCCGGCGGCGACTGGCGGAAGATCGCCTATGGGGCTTTCCTGAGCCGCGTCGAGCGCATCGCCCAGGCGCTGCTGGACCGGCGGCTTGGCTCTGAAAATCCGGTGATGATCCTGTCTGACAATTCCATCAACAATGCGCTGCTGTCGCAGGCCGCCATGTATGTGGGCATTCCCGTCGCCCCCGTGTCGCCGGCCTATTCGCTGATGAGCCAGGACCACGGCAAGTTGAAGCATATCTTCGGCCAGGTGAAACCCGGTCTGGTGTTTGCTGAAAATGGTGAGGTGTTCGCCAAGGCCCTGGCCGCTCTACCGCTGGACGGCGTTGAGGTGGTTGTCAGCCATGCGGCCCCGGATGGTTTGGTGTGCACGGCATTCCACCATCTGGATGCCAATCCGACGGCGCAGGTGGGCGAACGATATGAGGCGGTCGGGCCCGATACCCTGGCCAAGATCCTTTACACATCGGGCTCGACGGGGCGGCCGAAGGGTGTCCTCAATACCCAACGCATGATGGGCGCGAACCAGCAGGCGATTGTTCAAATCTGGCAGTTTCTGAACACAAAACCACCGGTGATCGTCGACTGGCTGCCCTGGAACCACACCTTCGGCGGCAACCATAATTTCAACATTGTGCTGCGCAATGGCGGCACGCTGTACATCGATGCCGGCAAGCCGGCGCCGGGCTTGATCGAAAAAACCGTCGCCAACCTGGCCGAGATTTCGCCGACGCTCTATTTCAACGTGCCCCGCGGCTTCGATGTCCTGTTGCCGTATTTGGAAGCCGACGACGCCTTGCGCGATAACTTCTTCGCCAATCTGGACATGATCTTCTATGCCGCCGCGGCACTTCCACAACCCCTGTGGGCGCGCCTGGAAAAGCTCTCCGCCGCGTCGCTCGGCCGCATGGTGCGGATGATTTCCGCCTGGGGGGCGACGGAAACCGCGCCCATGGTCACCGCTGTCCACTTTCCAAACCGCCTGGCCGCCAACATCGGCCTGCCGGCGCCGGGGGCGGAGCTGAAGCTGTTGCCGAACGGTGAAAAGCTGGAAATGCGGGTCCGCGGCCCCCACGTGACGCCTGGATATTGGCGGGCCAATGATCTGACCCGCGCCGCCTTTGACGCCGACGGCTTCTATCGCATCGGCGACGCCGGCAAGCTGGCCGATCCCGATGATCCGGCCCGCGGCATCGTCTTCGATGGCCGGACGGCGGAGGATTTCAAGCTCTCCACCGGCACCTGGGTGCACGCCGGCATGCTGCGCGTTGCCGCCATTGCGGCGTGCACGCCGGTGATCCAGGACGCCGTGGTCGCCGGCCATGACCGCCATGAGGTTGGGCTGTTGGTGTTTGCCAATGCAGCCGGGTGCGACAGTGTCGGGGGTGGCGCCGCCGTCCGTGACCACCTGCGCCAGGGCTTGGCCGCCTATAACGCCGAAAACCCCGCCAGTTCGACCCGCATCGCGCGGGTTCTGGTGTTGGACGAGCCGCCCTCCATCGATGCCAATGAGATCACCGATAAGGGATACATCAACCAGGGCGCCGTGCTCGAACGCCGTGCCAATCTGGTTGAGGCCCTGTATCGTGGCGCCGCCGATGTGATTGAGATTGCCGATGTGATTGAGATTGATTGAGGAGCACCTGAGATGACCGACAGCAACGTGCCGGGCTCCGGCATCACCTATGAGGATACCTATCTGGTCGACGGCGTGCGCACCGGGTTCGGCGCCTTTAACGGCACGCTGCGCGCCGCCTCGGCGACGGATTTGGGCATTGCCGCGACGAAAAGCCTGTTCGCGCGCCCAGCCGCCGATGCCGGCGCCGTTGATATGGTGCTGGGCTCCAGCCTGGCGCATTCCGATCATGACGCCTATTACCTGCCGCGCCACATCGGCCTTTATGCCGGCGTGACCCCGGACGCGCCGGCGCTTTATGTGCATCGGCTCTGCGGCTCGGGGTTTGAGCTGCTGGCTCAGGCGGCGGATTACGTGAAATTGGGCAAGGCCAAAATGGCGTTGTGCGTGGGCGCTGAATCCATGTCGCGCAATCCCATCTGTTCGTTCACGGCCAGGGGCGGCAGCAAGCTGGGCCAGGTGGATTTCAAGGATTTCCTGTGGGAGAGCCTGACCGATTCGGCGCCCGGCATCGGCATGGGCAATACGGCCGAAAACCTGGCGGCTAAATACCAAATCACCCGCGATGACGCCGACGCCTTCGCCGAGCGCAGTTTCAACGCCGCTCGCGCCGCCGTCGATGACGGCTACTTCGACGACGAAATCGCGCCCATGGCCTCGGCGAAGTTTGAGTTGGAGGGCTACAAGACCCGCCAAATCAAGCTGCCGCGCGGTGTCGAGACCTTTGCCACCGACGAACATATCCGCCCCGTCACCCCGGAAAGCCTGGCCAAGCTGCCCGCGGTGTTCGGCGGCGTGCAAACGGCAGGCAATTCGTCGGGCATCGTCGATGGTGCCGCGGCGGCCATCGTCGCCCACGGTGAGATGCTCAACGGCACCGCGCCGCTGGCCCGCATCGTTGCCGCCACGGCCGTCGGCGTGCCGCCGGAGATCATGGGCATCGGCCCGGCGCCGGCGATCCGCAAGCTGTTGGAGATCGCCGGGCTGAGCCTTGACGACATCGACCGCTTTGAGATCAACGAAGCCTTCGCCGCCCAATACATCGCCGTCGAGCGCGAACTGGGCTTGGACCGCGATAAGGTCAACGTCAACGGCGGCGCCACCGCCATCGGCCACCCCCTGGCGGCGACGGGCCTCAGGTGCACCATCACCTGCGCCCGCGAGCTCAAACGCGCCGGCCTCAGATGGGGCATCGCCTCGGCCTGTTGCGGCGGTGGGCAGGGGGCGGCTGTGTTGATTGAGAATCCGGACGCGGCTTAAGCGGCGACCGCCCGCCGGGTGTCGTGGTCAGGCGGCGGGTGAAGGCGCCGCAAGCGGTTCGGCAGGTGTATCGGAGGGAGGATTAAATGGCTGGAATTCACAATTCAAGACCTGCCCCTTTCTTGTTCAAATCCTCAATGTTCAGACGGGCAAAGTTCTTCCCATGTTGCCTCATCCATAGGGTAGTATTTAGATGGTCGAAATCCCAATTCGCATGCAGTTTGGAAGTCGCGGAGGCCCGCTCTTTCTCGCCCTAAATCCACCTTAACCTGACCACGAAGAACGTAGAATTGCGAATTCTCGGGTCTCTGCCCGATTGCATCGTTGAGGTATTTTAGCGCGTCCTGAAACTTTTTTTGTTCTCGATAAAGCACTGCGAGTCCAAACTGTGCTTGCCAAAATGTCGGCGCAATTTCAAGCGCACGAAGGTAACTGGAAAAGCCCTCGTCGATTTTTCCGATTGCAGCATATGCGCTACCACGGTCTGTCAAGGCATGGATGAAATCTGGTTTCAGTTTCAGGGCTTGGTCAAAACGATTGATTGCCTGATCGTATTCGCCTTGGCTAAACAAAGCTTCACCGTAGTGGTAGAATGCTAACGGCTCTTGATCATCGAACTCGATCACTTTTCTCAAATCATCAATTGCTTTCCCATAGCTCTCTAGAGCCAAATAACTTTTTGCTCGGTGGAGAAAAAGCCAAGCTAACCAATCACTTGATTTTTTTACAAACGGCTGCAAGACAATCTCAGAATACAAATCAATTGCGACTTGATGATTGCCGCCCTTTGCCGCGTTTTCAGCTCGCGATATCATCCCGTCCCAATCTTTAGAGAATGACCCGCTTGGAAATGTGCTAGCGAGCATCAGGACGGCAAGCAAAATAGTTGAGAGGGTATTCGCAAAGTGAGCCGGCGCGCGCCATGCATTACTAATTGCTGCCATTTCAGTCAAAATCCTTGAGGTCAGGTCATGAACTGTGAATTCCAGGTGACGGTAACTGCCAGAATTCGCGGGATGACGTACGGTTTATTCCGCCGGAATAAGATCGAGCCGCCGTTCGACGCGTTCCAATCTGGCATCCAAGGTATCGACCCGCGTTGACATATCGACGAAGTCGGAATGCAGGTCCGCAACTTTTCGTTCGACCGCGCCAACCGGCTTAATGACCATATCCAGTTTTTCGGAATGCTGATCCTGTGTCGCGCGGATCGTGCATAAATGTTCTCGTATCAAGTCGTCAGCCGCCGTGTATCCTCTTCCATGGGCGCACTATAACACGAAATAATATGGAACGAACTTAGCGAAGGCCGCTTATGGATTCTGCAAAAACTCGAACCCTGGCCCGCTGGGCAGGAAAAGGATCGGTTTGTTCAGGGTGCTGCCGTCGGACGGCGGTGCCGAGACCGTTGGGGGGCGGTCGCTGAAACCGAGGTTTTCGGCGCCGGGGATGAAATGCAGGGCGAGCGCCGAGATCAGCAGGACCAGGGCGATGATCGCCGCTGATTGGGCGAACCATAGATAGGCGTCGTGGAGCGCCGTGCCGATGAGCTTTTGGGCGACGCCGTCCGGCGGGCGTTTGTCGCGCGCGATGATGATCCAAAGCTCGGTCTTCTTGTAGGGCCGGGTGCGTGCCGTCCAGGCCCGGAAGGCCAGGATGCCGGCCGTGCCGAGACATAGTATGCCGCCGGTCCGGGCGGCATAGGCGGGATCGAAACTGAGGCCGAACATGACACAGAAAATCCCCAGACCGGCAAATCCGCAGGCCCGTCCGATGGAGACATAGGCGGCGTTTTCGATGGCGTCCATGGGTCTTCCTCGTGCCTATTATAATGACCCATTTGGGCGGTTTTGTGAACGCAAACCGGGTGACAAGTTCGTGAGCGGCGGCGTCAGTTGGCCGGGCCGGGCCGGATCGTGGACGGCACCGGGGGGCTGCTGGGGAAGGGGAGGGGAAGCGGCAGGGAGTCGTCAGAATTGGCGCGCGAATCGCTTTCGAAAATCATATCGAAATCGACATGAAAATTCATAAATATCCCTAAACGTTCTCGGAACATAAATAAAATAATATAATAAAAACAACGTATTATAGAAACAACTTGCGTATAAGAACAAAATGCGTACTCTTTGCCTCATTGCATTGGCCGAACCGGTACCTGAGAATAAGGAGAGGATATCATGTCAACGAACGCATTGCGCTTGGTGGAGAAAGATAACGTGGATAAAAGCAAGGCTTTGGACGCCGCCCTGACCCAGATCGAACGTGCCTTCGGCAAGGGCTCGATCATGAAACTCGGCCAACAAGACGTGGTCGAAGCGGAGGTCATTTCAACGGGCTCCCTGGGCCTCGATATCGGGCTTGGCATCGGCGGTCTGCCGCGCGGTCGGGTGGTCGAGATTTACGGCCCGGAAAGCTCCGGCAAGACGACCCTGGCATTGCATGTGGTCGCCGAGGCGCAAAAGACCGGCGGCACCTGTGCCTTCGTTGACGCGGAACACGCGCTTGATCCCATTTACGCCCGCAAGCTCGGTGTCGATGTGCATGAATTGCTGATCTCGCAGCCCGACGCCGGTGAACAGGCTTTGGAAATCGCCGATACTTTGGTGCGCTCGGGCGCCATCGATGTGCTGGTTATCGATTCCGTCGCCGCATTGGTGCCGCGCGCCGAACTGGAAGGCGAAATGGGCGACACCCATGTCGGCCTGCAGGCCCGGCTGATGAGCCAGGCGCTGCGCAAGCTGACGGCTTCAGTGGCCAAGTCGAACACCTTGATCATTTTCATCAACCAGATCCGCATCAAGATCGGCGTCATGTTCGGCAACCCGGAAACCACGTCGGGCGGCAATGCCCTGAAGTTCTATTCCTCCGTGCGCATGGAAATCCGCCGCATCGGTGCCATCAAGGACCGCGAAGAGGTGGTCGGCAACCAGACCCGCGTCAAGGTCGTCAAAAACAAAATGGCGCCGCCCTTCAAGATGATCGAGTTTGATATCATGTATGGCGAGGGCATCTCGAAGATGGGTGAGCTTTTGGACTTCGGCGTCAAGGCCGGCATCGTCGAGAAGTCGGGCTCATGGTTCTCCTATGACTCGACCCGTATCGGCCAGGGCCGGGAAAATGCCAAGACGTATCTGCGCGATAATCCAGACGTCGCCCAGGACATTGAAAACCAGATCCGTGCCAACGCCGGCCTGTTGTCCGAAGAAATGATGGCCGGCCCCGGCGAAATGGGTGGCGACGCCGATAATCCCGAAGGCGACACCGCCGACGGTGCGGCGCCGGAAGATGAGGTGGCGGCCGGCGAATAATCCGGGCTTTAAGGGTCTCGGCGATTTAAGCCGAGCCCAGACGGCGGAACCCGGCCGCCTGCTTCATCCGGGACCAATTGGGCAGGATCCCCGTCCTGTCCCCCGATGCCGGGTGATTGGCGCTTCCCAGACCGACCGCCAACGCCCGGCTTACGCGGCCCATGCTCCATATGGGCCGCGTTTTTTCGGCTGCCGCCGGGCCAGCGTGGCGCCTTTAGCCGGCTGGACAGGTTCCGGCCGACAAGCTAAAACCTTTCGGCTCGGCAAAAGCTGCCGAAGCACTTGAGTTTCCTTGCGTTTTGAGGCGCGGGGTTTGGTATTCAAGAGAGTGGGGACGCGCCGGTCATGCAGACGGTCAACGATATCCGCAAGGCCTTTTTGGACTACTTCGCGGCCCACGGTCATCAGATCGTCGCCTCGTCGCCCCTGGTGCCGTTGAACGACCCGACATTGATGTTCACCAACGCCGGCATGGTGCAGTTCAAGAACGTCTTCACGGGCCTGGAACAGCGCGACTACAACCGCGCCGTGACCTCGCAGAAGTGCGTCCGCGCCGGCGGCAAGCACAATGATCTGGAAAACGTCGGCTACACAGCCCGCCACCACACCTTCTTTGAGATGCTGGGCAACTTCTCCTTCGGCGATTATTTCAAGGAACTGGCCATCGAACTGGCCTGGAACCTGGTGACCAAGCAGTTCGGCCTGCCCGCGGACAAGCTGATCGTCACCGTGCATTCGTCTGATGAGGACGCCGCCGCCCTGTGGCGCAAAATTGCCGGGCTCACCGATGACAAGATTATCCGCATCCCGACATCCGACAATTTTTGGGCCATGGGCGACACCGGGCCGTGCGGACCGTGTTCGGAAATCTTTTACGATCACGGGCCGCATATTCCGGGCGGCCCGCCGGGCTCACCGGACGAGGACGGCGACCGATTCATCGAGATCTGGAACCTGGTGTTCATGCAGTTCGAACAGGTCACCCTGGATGAACGTGTCGAATTACCGAAGCCTTCCATCGACACGGGCATGGGCCTGGAACGCATCGCCGCAGTCATGCAGGGCACCCACGACAACTATGAAACCGACATGATGCAGGCCCTTATGGCGGCATCGGCCGAACATTCAAACGCGGCTGTTGATGGTGACCATAACATCTCGCACCGGGTGATCGCCGATCACCTGCGGTCGTCTTCGTTCCTGATGTCGGATGGTGTGTTGCCATCGAACGAGGGCCGGGGCTACGTGCTGCGCCGGATCATGCGCCGCGGCATGCGCCATGCGCACCTCATGGGCTGCACCGAGCCGCTCCTGTGGAAACTGGTGCCGGCCTTGATTGAACAGATGGGCCAGGCGTTTCCCGAACTGGGCCGCGCCGAGGCGCTGATCACCGAGACCTTGAAACTGGAGGAAAGCCGCTTCAAGAAGCTGCTCGACCGGGGCCTGAAACTGCTCGACGAGGCGACCGGCGAGATGGGTGACGGCGGCGAGTTGGACGGCGAGACCGCGTTCAAGCTTTACGATACTTTCGGCTTCCCCCTGGACTTGACCCAGGATGCCCTGCGCCCGCGCGGCATCGGCGTTGATACGGATACTTTCGCCGCGGCCATGGAACGCCAGCGCGCCGAAGCGCGCAAGGCCTGGTCCGGGTCCGGCGATGCGGCGGAAGAAACCATCTGGTTCGACATCCGCGACGACTTGGGCGCCACCGATTTCTTCGGCTATGAGACCGAGCAGGCGGAAGGCCAGATCACCGCGTTGGTCAAGGACGGTGCCCGGGTTGATGAATTGGCGGCTGGCGAGGACGGGTTCGCGGTCACCAATCAGACACCGTTTTACGGCGAGTCCGGCGGCCAGATTGGCGACACCGGCGTGATCACCGCCGATGCCAGCGCCGCCACCGTCACCGATACGCGCAAGCGCGTCGGCGATTTACATGTGCACTGCGTCAGTGTTTCCGACGGCACCCTGAATGTTGGTGACGACGTTGTTCTGAAAGTCGATATCGCGCGCCGCGATGCGATCCGGGCCAATCATTCGGCGACCCATCTGGTCCACGAAGCCCTGCGCCGGCGCCTGGGTGATCATGTTACCCAGAAGGGGTCTCTGGTCGCCGCCGATCGCATGCGCTTTGACATCGCACACCCGAAAGCCATCACGCCCGATGAGTTGACCATGGTCGAGGCCGACGTCAATGAACGGGTCCGCGCCAATTCCGACGTGACGACGCGGCTGATGGAGCCCGACGCCGCCGTCGAGGCCGGCGCCATGGCGCTGTTCGGTGAGAAGTATGGCGATGAGGTGCGGGTTGTTTCCATGGGCGGTGATGAGCCGGAGAAAGCCGGCGGGCTCTATTCAACGGAGCTTTGTGGCGGTACGCATGTCAATCGAACGGGCGACATTGGGCTGTTCAAGATCATCTCCGAGAACGCCGTTGCGGCCGGTGTGCGGCGCATCGAAGTGGTCACCGGGAAGGCCGCGGAAGATCACATGCGGGCCCAGGATGCGGCCCTGCAACAGGTCGCCGGCATCCTCAAAACCAGCCCGGAACAAGTCGCGGTGCGGGTTGAAAGCCTGATCGAGGAACGTCGGAATTTAGAGCGCGATCTGCAGGACGCGCGGCGGCAATTGGCGACTGGCGGCGGCGGTGCTGCTGCTCCGGAAGTCAAGGACGTCGGCGGCATTGCGTTTGCCGGCAAAATCCTCGACGGCATGCCGGCTAAGGAACTGAAAAGTCTGGCCGACGATATGAAAGGCCAGGTTGGTTCCGGTGTGGTCGCGGTGATCTCCAACACGGACGGCAAGGCCTCCTTGGTTGTCGGTGTCACCGATGATCTGACCGATAGGTTCAGCGCCGTTGATCTGGTTCGCGCCGGCTCGGCGGCGGTCGGCGGCAAGGGCGGCGGCGGCCGCCCCGATATGGCCCAGGCCGGCGGTCCCGACGGCACCAAGGGGGATGCGGCCATCGCCGCCATTGAGGCGGCCCTGGCGGACGCCGGCTAAGCCGACCGTCTCAGAAACATCATGGGTGCCGGCGCCGGGAGCGCTATACTGCCAACCATGCGCCAGCTTCTCCTCCTTCGCCACGGCAAAGCCGGTACGCCCGCCGGTGGCGGTGACTTTGAGCGTCCGCTGGCGACCCGCGGACGCCGCGATGCAAAAAGCCTGGCCGGTTGGCTGCGGGCGCACGGCCTTGAACCGGACCTGATCGTCACCTCATCGGCGGCCAGGGCTCAGGAGACGGCGGTTTGCATTGCCAATCATCTGGAACAGGACAGCGACGGGTTGGCCGGCAACGAACGGTTATATCTGGCGTCACCCGAGACTATTTTGTCATTTGTTGGCAATTTCTCCGATACCGCTCACCGGGTCTTGCTGGTCGGCCATAATCCGGGGTTGGCCATGCTGGTTTCTGCGCTCGGTGAGCAGCCGGTATCGCTGCCGACCGCCACGCTGGCAGTGTTGGAATTCGAGGGTACCTGGGCCGGATTGTCGCCGGGCGCGGCGCGGCTGGCGCATCTCGTGCGGCCAGCGGACATTACGCCATCCGCACCGTGACTAGATCAAGTGGTAAGGCCTTTTGGCGCATCAGCGAAATATTTGCCCGGCGTCTTGCCCAGCGCACGCTTGAACATGGAAATGAAGGCGCTTTGGCTTTCGTAACCAAGATCCAGGGCCACCGAGGTCACGGGCTGGCCGTCGCCCAAGCGGGTCAGGGCCTCCAACAGGCGGACCTGCTGGCGCCAGTCGCGGAAGGTCATTCCGGTCTCGGCAATAAATAACCGTGTCAGGGTTCGTGCGCTGGCCCCGACCTGGCCGGCCCAATCATCCAGCGAACGCGGGTTGGCGGGGTGTGCTGATAGGGCCTCGGCGATGGGCAGCAATCGGGCATCGCTCGGCATGGGCAGATGCAGAGGTGTCGCCGGCAGGGTCTGAATTTGATCCAGCAGAACCTGCACCAGGCGCCCATCTGTTCCGTCTTCATCATATTTTGTCGGCAGCGCGACGCAGGCCAGGATCAATTCGCGAAGCAGCGGGGTTACCGTGACGACGGTGCAGGCCGACGGCATGTGGGGCACTAGGCCGGGCCTGAAATAGAGGCTGCGGAGCGATACTTGGCCGCGGGCCAGCACCGCGTGGTCTTCAAACACCGGAATCCAAAGGGCCCGTTGCGACGGCACCACCCAAATCCCCTGGTCTGTTGTCGCCACTAGGGTGCCTTTCGACGCGAATAATAGCTGGGCGCGCCGGTGCTGATGGCGTTCTGTGTAATAACCGTCAGGCATTTCGCGGGCCCGGCTGGCAATGGGCCGCGGGACGCGGTCAATGCCGTAATCATCGTCGGGGCGGCTGTGATTGGGACCGGAAATCAACATGCCGGCGGCGGTTTGGGTCATGGTTTGGCCAAATTACGAATTATTGTCGGAAAATCGTTATAAATTGTCTTTGTAGCCACTATACGACACGCTGTTGCCGTGGGTAAAGTGCCATGGTCCACTTGAGGAAGCTCCGATGATCGATCCCACCAAACCCGATACAGGTTGGCGCCGGCCGGAGATGCTGCTCATTCTTCTCGCCGTCGGCATGCCCTTGTCGTTTTCCACGTGGTCGGCGTTGATCACCAACTTCTCCATCGACACGATCGGGCTCGATGCCGTGAAGATCGGTTTTTTGCAAAGCTGGCGCGAAGTGCCGGGGTTTCTGAGTTTCACTGTCATTCTGGTTTTGCTGTTCGTACGCGAACAACGGCTTGCCCAAATGGCATTGGTTCTGATGGGCGTCGGTGTCGCGGCGACGGGCTTTTTGCCGTCCTTTTGGGGATTGATGGTGACCATCATGGTCATGTCCATTGGGTTTCATTATTTCGAATCACTGCATCAGTCCCTAGCCCTGCAATGGTTGTCGCGGGAAAAGGCGCCGGAAATCCTGGGCCGCATCATCAGTGCCCGGGCGGTGGCCGCGCTGATTGCCTTCGGGTTCATTTATCTGGCGGTGTCCGTCGGTGGCATGTCGGCCGAATGGGTTTACCTGATCGGCGGCGGCGCGACCGTTGTGGTCGGCGTGTTGTGCTGGTTTGCCTTCCCGAACTTCGGCGCGAAAACCGAGCAATCGAAGAAGATCGTACTCAGGAAGAAATATTGGCTGTGGTACGGCTTGGTCTTTCTGTCCGGCGCGCGGCGTCAAATCTTCATGGTGTTTTCAAACATTCTGATGGTCGAGAAATTCGGATTTTCCATTGCCGACATGAGCACCATGTATTTCGTTAATCAATGCGCGACCATGGTCTTGGCGCCGATGATCGGCCGTTTGATCGGCCGCATCGGTGAGCGCCGCGCCTTGATCATTGAATACGTGGGGCTGATCGGTGTTTTTCTGGCCTACGCCTATGTGTCCGTGGCTTGGATGGCTGTCGGGCTTTACGTCTTGGACCACGTGCTGTTTGCCCTGGCCATCGCCATCAAGACCTATTTCCAGAAAATTGCCGAGCCCCAGGACATCGCGTCGTCAACAGGCGTCAGCTTCACCATCAGCCATATCGTTGCCATCGTCATTCCGGCGGCTTTCGGGTTCATCTGGGTGATCAACCATTCGTATGTTTTTCTGGCGGCTGCCGGTATCGCCATGCTATCCCTCGTCCTCGCGTTGATGGTGCCGCGCCATCCGGATACGGATAATGTTGCCGTGGTCAACTATCCCAGGACCGAGCCGGTCGGCGCCGAGTAAATAAGATTTGAGAACGACGGGGACACTTGATGGATAAGCGCTTTACGGGGACGGACAGCTACGTCGCCACGGAAGACCTGATGATCGCGGTGAATGCCGCCGTGGCTCTGGAGCGGCCGCTTTTGGTGAAGGGCGAGCCGGGCACGGGCAAGACCGTTCTGGCCCATGAGATCGCCGCCGCCCTGGACCGGCCGTTGATCCAGTGGCACGTAAAGTCGACGACAAAGGCCCAGCAGGGGCTTTACGAATATGACGCCGTGGCGCGGCTCCGCGATTCCCAATTGGGCGATGAGCGGGTTCACGACATCAAGAATTACATCTCCCAGGGCAAGCTCTGGGAGGCCTTTACCAGCGATCAAAAGCCGGTGTTGCTGATCGATGAAATCGACAAGGCCGACATTGAGTTTCCCAATGATCTGTTGTTGGAACTGGACCGCATGGAATTCCACGTCTACGAGACCAAGGAAACCATCGTCGCTCATAACCGGCCGATTGTCGTGATCACGTCGAATAACGAGAAGGAATTGCCCGACGCTTTCCTGCGGCGTTGTTTCTTCCATTACATCTCATTCCCGGACGAAGATACCATGCGCAAGATCGTCCAGGTCCATCACCCGGATGTGCAAAAGCGTTTGGTGTCCGATGCCATGAACGTGTTTTACGGGATCCGCGACGTGCCGGGCATGAAGAAAAAACCGTCGACGTCGGAACTTCTTGATTGGATCAAGCTATTGATGGTTGAGGATATTCCGGCCGAAGCGCTACGCTCCAACGACGCCAAAGACCTGATCCCGCCACTTTACGGTGCGCTGTTGAAGAACGAACAGGATGTGCACCTGTTGGAACGCCTGGCCTTCCTGAACCGGCGCGAAAAAGGCTGAGTGTCAGGTCTCTTCGCCACCCGGTCCGCGGCGTTCATTGCGCCGCCGATCGGCACGGTTTCGGCGCTCTTCTTCGGTCATGCCGTCGGATTCATAGCCGCTGATCAAATCTTCGACGTTCTTCAATAAAAGCGCGGCGATTTCGGCGTTTGCCCGAATATGCTCTTGCTCGGCCTTTGAAAAATCGAAACGGTTTAGAATGTCATCCCAGTAAATCAACTCTTTGGGGTCATAATAACGGTCCGTGTTGGCAAGGATCAACAGTTCCATGGCGACGGCCAACTGAGTCCGACGGTCGTCATAAATGCTGAGGTCGACCTCTTTGCCCTTGTCACGCAGCGGCTGTTTGCCGGCGAGACCCGATTCCTTAATCAATTCGTTGAGGTAATCCACCTCCGAATCGGCGACCACCTTGTCGGCGGCGATCATCCGCGACGCCAGCGCGAAGAATCCACGGATCTGTTCTTCGTCAAGTATGTGGAGGAACATGTTTTACTTCCCAATATCAATCCCAACGGGAGCTTACGGCGAATGTGTTAATAAAGCCATGACACCGAGGTTCCGCCAGTGCGGCGCTCCAGTGTGGCGTCCGGGTTGAGACTGGCGTAATCTGGCCTATTCCTGACGCCGGAGTTCGAATGGAGAAATTTCTCGACCCCGATTATTTGCGCGCGCAATTCGATCTGGTCAACACCTGGACCCAGGACAACATCTTCGTTCTGAGCGCCGGCACCCAGGCGCTGGTCGTGTTGGTGGCGTTTCTTGTCGCCTGGTTGCTGGCTGAAAAATGCCGGGCCTGGTTGGATACGCCGTCTCAGATGTCATGGTACGAACGGTTCGGCCGTCCAGTGGCCACCGCGTTGGTGCCCTTGACGCTGCCGGTTCTTTGGTTGATCGGCCAGTGGTTCTCGGTGTTCGCTGCGGAATACGCCAACTGGCCGCACCACCTGATCAAGATCGTCGTCAGCCTGTTGACCGCCTGGGTCGTCATTCGCCTGGCGGCGACGCTGATCCGCAACCGGACATGGTCGCGGGCGATCACCATAATTGCCTGGGTAATCGCGGCGTTGAGCATCACCGACCTGCTCGACCCGACCATGGAGGTGCTGGACGCCATGGCCCTGCAGGTCGGCGAGGTGCGGCTGTCCGTACTTGGCGTGATCAAGGCGTTTATCGCCTTGGGTGTCCTGCTGTGGCTGGCCAGCTTTGCCTCAACGCTGGTCGAGCGCCGCATGCGGGCCATGCCGGGCATTCCGCTGGCCACCGGGGTACTGTTCGGCAAGCTGTTCCGGATCACCGTTTATGCGGTGGCGGTGATTGTCGGCCTGGAAAGCGTCGGCATTGACCTGACGGCGTTTGCCGTGTTCTCGGGCGCTATTGGTCTGGGTATCGGATTTGGCCTGCAGAAAGTTTTCTCCAATTTGATCAGCGGGCTCATTCTGCTCATGGACCGCTCGGTCAAGCCGGGCGATGTGATCGCCATCGGCGACACCTATGGATCTATCAACTCATTGGGCGCGCGTTGTGTTTCGGTGATTACCCGCGACGGTACGGAGCATCTGATTCCCAACGAGGAGCTGATTTCCCAGCGCGTCGAAAACTGGTCTTATTCGCACCGCATGGTGCGCCAGAAACTGCCCATCGGCATTGCCTACGATGCCGACGTACGCATGGCCATGGAGCTTGCCCTGTCGGCGTCGAAGAAAGTCGACCGGGTTCTCAAGGATCCGGCGCCGGTTTGCCAGTTGAAGGGCTTTGGCGACAACGCGGTCAATATCGAACTGAGATTGTGGGTCGATGATCCGCAAAACGGATTGGGTAACGTCACCAGCGCGGTGCTTTTGGAAGTCTGGGAAAGTTTCAACGCCAACGGCATCGAATTCCCCTATCCGCAACGTGACATTCACATCCGGACGCTGCCGCCGGAGCTTCTGCACGGCGATGACAGCCCGTCACGCGACGTTGCGGATGATGATGAGACAGGGTAGGGAATACCCATGTTTATCGATTTCTTTTTGAAGCTTCGCGACGCCAAGGTGCCGGTATCCCTGCGCGAATACCTGACCCTAGTCGAGGCCGTTGACGCCGGTTTGGCGAACTTCGACGTGTTGGATTTTTACTATTTGTCGCGCGCCACCATGGTCAAGGATGAGCGCAATCTGGACAAATTTGACCGTGTATTCGGTGAGGTTTTCAAAGGCATTGAGCCCCAGGAAGGCGAAGCCACGGAAATCCCTGAAGAATGGCTGCGTAAGTTGGCCGAAAAACTTCTGACCGAGGAAGAGAAAAAACAGATCGAGGCCCTGGGCGGCTGGGAAAAGCTCATGGAGACCTTGAAACAGCGCCTTGAGGAACAGAAAAAACGCCATCAGGGCGGTAGCAAGTGGATCGGCACGGCCGGCACCTCGCCCTTCGGCGCCTATGGCTACAATCCGGAAGGCGTGCGCATCGGCCAGGACGAGAACCGCAACTTCTCCGCCGTTAAGGTCTGGGACAAGCGCGAATATAAGAACCTGGACGGCGACGTGGTTTTAGGGACTCGCAACATCAAGGTGGCGCTGCGCCGGCTGCGCAAGTTCGCGCGCCAGGGCGCGCATGAGGAATTGGACCTGGACGACACCATCCAGGCGACGGCGAAGAAAGGCTGGCTGGACATCAAGATGGTCCCGGAACGCCGCAATACAGTGAAGGTCTTGATCTTCTTTGACGTCGGCGGCTCCATGAACCCGCATGTGAAAGCCTTGGAGGAGATGTTTTCCGCCGCCAAGACCGAGTTCAAACATCTGGAATATTTCTACTTTCACAATTGCCTTTACGAAAAAGTTTGGAAGGACAACCGCCGCCGCCACACGGACACCACGTCAACCTGGGAGGTGCTGCATACGTACCCGCACGACTACAAGGTTATCTTCGTCGGCGATGCGTCCATGAGCCCCTATGAGATCGTCTATCCAGGCGGCAGCGTCGAGCATTGGAACGAGGAAGCCGGCGCCATCTGGATGCAGCGGGTAACCGATATCTATGAACATGCTGTATGGCTCAATCCCGTCAAACAGGCCTGGTGGGACAACACCCAGAGCGTCAGCATGGTCCAGCAGATCATGGGCAACCGCATGTACCCGCTGACCCTCGACGGCCTGGACGGCGCCATGCGCGAGCTCAGCCGCTAAGGTGGCCGAACAGCTAACGCCCGAAGAAGCAGCGCAACGGGCTTTGCATCTGCTTGAGACCGGTGATACGGAAAACGGCTTGGCTTTGGCCCTGGCCCTGGCCGAACAGTGCCCCACGGATATGTCCGTGCTTTACGTGGCCGGCCAGGCCTGCTGGCAGACCGGGCGGCGCGATGAGGCCGTTCATTTCCAACGCCGGCTTATCGCTTGCGATCCGGGTAACGCGGTCCTGCATCGAAATTTGGTGGAACTTCTACTGCGCATGGAGGACCGAGAAGGCGTCGCCGCGGCGGTGGATGGCGCCATGGCGGCCGGTGCCGAAGACCCGACGATGATCAATGCCGGGGGTCTCGCGCATTATCATCTGGGCCGATCCGACGCGGCCCTAACGGCCTTTCGCCGCGTCGTCGAATTGTATCCGGATCACGCCCAAGCCCATCAAAACATTAGCGTTGTGCTCATGGATCGTGGCGATGGCGAGGCCGCTGTGGCCGCCTATGCAAAATCCCTGACCGCCTGGCGCCCCGATGATACCGCCGAACCGGCGGCCGAGGTTGCCGGCGCTTATGACGACCGCGCCGCCACGTACAACGAAACGGAACTCCATCAGTACTTCGGCCGCACCATGGCGGCGTTTGTCACCGACCACGTTGACCTTGGTCCCGACAGCCGCCTCCTCGACGTCGCCTGCGGGACCGGTGCCGTGGCGCGCTATCTGCCACGGTTCGGCGGGCGTCTGGTGGGGGTCGACCTATCGCCAGCCATGCTGACGTCGGCGCGGGGCGAGGGCCTGTATGCGGAACTTCGCGCCGGCGACATGGTGACGGCCATGAATGCCATGGAAGAAACATTTGACGTTATCATTTGCTGTTGCGCGCTTTATCACTTGAACGACCTGATGCCGTTTTTCACCGAAGCGGCGCGGCTGATGGCACCCGGCGGCCAGCTGTTTATTTCCGTTGATCCATCCAGCGACGATTTCGACATCGCCGTCACGAGCCCGGATGAGTATGCCCACAGCCGGCCTTACCTGCGCCAACTGGCCGCGGCGTCTGGGTTGGCGGAACGAGAAATCCGGATCATGAACCACCGCATGATGCCGGGGTTCTGGGCCGCGTTTCAAAAGCCCGCGTGACCAGGCGGCGCTGGATGCAGATAATATCGGCTGCCCGACAGCCCAAATTTCGGTGGAGACGCACGCCATGAAAAGCTTTCGTATCGGCAACTATGCCCAGCCCCTGGTTGAACACGACGATCCAACGCCTGAGCCGGGCCCCGGCGAAGTTTTGGTCGAAGTTGGTGGATGTGGGGTATGTCATTCCGACGTTCATATCTGGGAAGGCTTCTTCGACATGGGCGGCGGCAAAAAGGCCGACCTGTCGCGGGCCCATCAACTGCCGTTCACCCTGGGCCATGAGATTGCCGGTACGGTAGCTGCCGTCGGCCTCGGTGCCAGCGCATCCTTGGGCGATCAAGTGGTGGTTTATCCGTGGATCGGGTGCGGCGAGTGTGACGTCTGTCAGGCCGGCGACGAGAACCTATGCGGGGCGCCAAGAAATCTCGGAGTCCATTTGGACGGCGGTTACGCGACCCATGTGATCGTGCCTGACGCCAAATATCTGTTCCCCATCGGCGACGTGCCCATGGAATTGGCGGCGACCTATGCGTGTTCAGGGATCACTGCTTACGGTGCATTAAAGAAAGTTCGAGATAAGGCCCATGGCCGGCATCTATTGATTGTCGGCGCCGGCGGTGTCGGCTTGGCGGGTGTAATGATCGCCCAGGCGATGATGGAAACGGAAATTATCGTTGCCGATATTGATCCGGCAAAGCGTGACGCCGCCCTGGCCGCCGGCGCGGCCCATGCGGTCGACCCGGCCGATAAGGAAACCCGCAAAACGCTCTATAAGCTGACCGGCGGTGGCGCCGTGGCGGCTGTGGATTTTGTCGGCTCTGACAAGACCGTGGCTTTCGGGTTTGGATCCCTGGCGACGGCGGGTCAATTGGTTGTCGTTGGCTTGTTCGGTGGCGCGGTGGAATTGTCCGTGCCGATGTTTCCCCTGAAAAGCCTGAGTATCATGGGCTCTTACGTGGGGACGCCGGCAGATATGGGTGATCTGATGGCCATGGTTACTGCCGGGCGGATCAAGCCCCTGCCGGTCGCCACACGGCCCCTGGCGGAAGCCGGCACGACTCTGGCCGATTTGTCGGCCGGAAAAATTGTCGGACGAGTGGTTCTGACGCCCTAGGCGTCGTCGGCGACGCGGGCAGCGAGCCAGCGGGCGGTGCGTAACAATCGCGCATCATCACCATGCGGCGCGACCAATTGCACCCCAATGGGCATGCCGTTTTCGCCATCCATGAGCGGCAGGCTGACAGCCGGGACACCCAGATAGGTCCAAGTGGTGCAGAAGATCGGGCTGCCGGTGGCATCCAGGCCCAGCGGCGCTTCGCCCGGCGCGGCCGGCGTCAGGATCGCGTCGTAATCTTCACAGAGAGACTGGATCCAGGCGCGCAGCGGGCTGATCTGGTCAACGGCGCGGTTGTAATCGAGGGCGCTGACGGTCCGCCCGTCGGCGATCATGCCGCGCAGGATGTCGCTGATCTGGTCTTCGCCGCGGTGCACGTAGGCATCCAGATAACGGGCCAGATCGGCGTTCATGATGAACTTCAAATTGTCGACAGCCGCATCGAATTCAGATGGCGCATCGATGGTGTCACATTGATCGCCGAGAAAATCAGATAATTCTTCAAAGGCCGCCTGGGTTGCCGGCTCGGCCTGATCCCACACGGGCGAACGAACGAAGGCAAACTTCGGTGTCGCCGGCGGGTCTTGCATAGTGATCGTCGCCAGTTGCGCTGCGGCGGCCGGCGCCGTTGCCGGATCCGCCGCATCGTAGCCAAACAGGCAATCCCCCATCAGTGCGGCGTCTTCCAATGAGCGGGCAAAAATACCGACGTGATCCAGAACCGCTGAAAGTGCCAGGGCGCCGGTCCGTGCGATGCGCCCGTGCGACGGTTTGAAGCCGACGACGCCGCAAAACGATGCCGGGCGAATCACCGAACCGTTGGTCTGTGATCCGATGGCCAGCGGCACCATGCCCGACGCGACAGCTGCCGCCGAGCCGCTGGATGAGCCACCGGGCGTACGAGCCGGATCATGCGGGTTCTTGGTTTTTCCCGGCGAATAAACAGCCATTTCCGTGGTCACGGTCTTGCCCATAATGACGGCACCTGCTGCCTTCAGTCGACTGACCGCGGCGCAATCATCCATGGGCTCGCGGCCGGCATCCAGGACAGTGCCGTTTTCGGTGGGGAAATCCTTAGTGTCGAAGATGTCCTTGATGCCGACGGGAATGCCGTGCAACGGCCCGCAAGGCGCGCCGGTCGCACGATGTTCATCAAGGCTTTCTGCCTGGCGGCGGGCGAATGCCGGATCAAGGTGGGTCCAGGCTTCAATGCCGCCATCGACGGCGTCAATGCGGGCCAGACAGGCTTCAATTAATTCACTCGAGGTGATTTCACCTGCCGCGATCATCCGCGCCAGTTGGGCCGCGCCGAATTCAGTCAATTCCATGGCTTGATCTTCTCAGCTTTCAGACCCGGATTGGGCAGCGCGGTTTTTTCGGAAGCATGAATCCCATAGGTCATAAAAAACCAGGCTCAGCACCGAGAAGCAAATGATCCAAAACGGCAATCCGCCCCAAAAACCGGCGAACCCGCTGGAAATACCCCAGGCCAAGCCAAGCACGAATATGGCCACACCGGCCGAGCCGAGGATGCCGAAGAATTTTTGCAACATTGCGTGGGACAACATTGTCACTCTCTCCCGTCCCTAAGGTACATATTTGCCGAATAAGACATCCGGCAGCCACAAGGCGATTTCGGGGAACTGATACATCATCACCATAATGAAGATAACAATGGCCAGATAAGGCATGATCCCCCTGAAGATATCGACCAGTTCAATGGCTTTGCCCAACACACCTTTCAGATAGTAGGCGGACATGGCCATGGGTGGGGTCAAGAATGAGGTCTGCAGATTGAGCGCTACCAGCATGGCGAAGAAGTACGGATTGACCCCGAAATTATCCAGCATGGGTAGGAAGATGGGGACGAAGATGATCAGGATTTCCGACCATTCAAGGGGCCAGCCCAGCAAGAAGATGATGAGCTGTACCATGATCAGGAACTGCCAAGGCGCCAGATTGAACCCGAGCACGAAATGCTCAATGATTTCGTGGCCGCCCAGGTACGAGAAGACGGATGCAAATGTCCAAGAGCCGACAAAAAGCCAACATACCATGGCTGTTGCCTTCGCCGTCAGATAGACGGATTCCTTCAACATGATCCAGTTCAGCGAGCGATATATTGCAGCCAACACAAGGCCGCCGCCGGCGCCCATCGCGGCGGCTTCCGCCGGTGTCGCCAGACCACCCAGAATAGACCCAAGCACCAGCATGATTAACGCCGTCAGGGGCACGAAGGACGTCAAAAGTTGGACATAGACGACGCGCCTGGGCGGCACATCCTCATCACGCGGTTTCGGTGCAATGGACGGATTGATCAAGACCCGGACGATGACGTACACGATATAAGAGCCGGCCAGCAGAAACCCCGGTATCACCGCCGCTGCATATAATCGCAATGGTGACAGTTCAGCGATCGCCGCATAGACGATCAGCATGATTGACGGCGGGATCAAAATGCCGAGCGTGCCGCCGGCGCAGATAACCCCCGAGGCGAAGCTTTTGTCATAGTGAGCCTTCGCCATGGCCGGAAAGGCCAGCAGGCCCATCAACGTTACGACAGCGCCGACAATACCACTGGCCGTGGAAAACACAGCACAGGTGATCAGCGCCGCAATGGCCATGGATCCCGGCAGATTACGGGCTGCCATCTGTAGGGCGTAGAACAGCTTGTTGACGATATTGGCCCGCTCAACCACATAGCCCATGAATAAGAACAGCGGGATCGCGACCAAGGTGTCGTTCTCCATCACCGAATAGGTGTTCTGGTTAAGCAGATAAAAAATCTTGTTGTTGAAGGCGTCGGCGATGGTCTGAATGCTGCCCGCTTCGTAGTAGGCGTAGTATCCAAAACCGACGCCCATCGCGAGCAGTGTAAAGGCGACCGGAAATCCCAGTAGCACCATCACGATGAACAGCGACAACATTAGGATCGCTACTTCGGGGTTCGTCATCGGGCAGGGTGCTCCGTCTCACCAGACATAAAAATTAGGGGGTTATTTAGTTTCAAGCTCAAGATCGGCAGTCTGAGCCTTTAACATGTCTTCCGTTTCCTGAGCATCCTTCAGGCGCGGCAGCCACGTGTTGGTCTTTATCGCCATATAGCACCTCATGCACTCGGCGAAGCCTTGGAGGATGAACAGTCCCCCGGCGATCGGGATCAAAGTCTTGAAGAAATAAATCTGAATACGGGCCGGGCTATTCCAACTGACTTCCTTATAGCGCCACGAATCCATGGCGATTTCCCAGCCGTACCAGACCAGGGCTATCATGCCTGGGAAGAAGAAGACGACATACAAAATCAGATCAAGACGGGCCTGCCAGCGCACAGACAGCAAGCGGTAAACAACGTCGGCGCGCACATGGGTGTCCTGGGCGAGCGCGTAGGGCCCGGCCATCAGAAACAGCGCTCCGTACATTTGCACCATCATGTCGAAAACCCACACCGTGGGCGCATTGAGGACGTAACGCACGAAAACTTCGTAGGCGACGGAAAGGGTCAGGATCAGGATGCACCAGCCGAAGGCGCGGCCTATCCAGATATTAAGTTCCTCAATGGCGTGAACAATGGCTGTCATGGTTCGGTCGTCTCCCGCCCTTTGGTCTTAGATATTAGAGGGACAGCCATGCGGCTGCCCCTCAATATCTTCGTTCGGCGATTTAATTCTGCCAATAAACAGATCAGATCAACCGAAGTGGTGTTTGTAGGCGATACCGTAATCGGGTTGGTTCAGAAGCAGATAGTTCATCACCTTCTTGGCGTAGGCTTTCTGCGACTTCACGACCTTGTCGAAGAACGGATCTTCCTTGGAAATCCGGTCGACCACGATATCCCATGCCTTCAACTGATCGGTCATCACGGAATCGGGCGTGCGGTAAACATTGACCCCGTGCTTTTCCTTGAGCTTGATCAGGTCATCGGCATAGCGAAGCGTGTTGTTCCAATAGAAGTTCGAGTTCTCGGCTTCCGACGCGTATTCAAGGATCGCCTGAAGTTCCTTCGACAGGGAATCGAACTTCTTCTTGTTAAAGGTGACTTCAAAGCATTCCTGAGACTGATGGAAGCTGGCCAGGTGATAGTGCTTGGACACGTCCTGCATGCCGAAGTCACTGTCCGAGGTCGGGTTGTTGAACTCGGCGGCATCAATGAGGCCGGACTTCATGGCCGGCTGAATTTCGCCACCGGGCAACTGCACCACAGACATACCCATTTCCAGCAGAACGTCGGCCGCCAGGCCAACGGTGCGGTACTTGAGACCCTTCATTTGCGATGAGTCTTTGACCTGTTCCTTGAACCAGCCCAACGGCTGAGCCGGCATCGGGCTGTTGAAGAAGCTGACCAGATTAAGGCCGAGCGATCCCATGAGTTCATTGAACAAGGCCATACCGCCGCCGTAGTGGATCCAACCCAGCATTTCCTGGGCTGACCAACCGAAGCACGGACCGGTACCGAACAGCGATGCCGCCTTGGATTTGGAATACCAATAAGCCGGCACATAGTGGGCGCCGTCCAAGACACCGCGGTGCACCGCGTCCTGCATTTGGCTGGTCTTGACGACCGAGTTCACCGACAGCAGATCAATCTTCAGGCCATTGCCGGCCATCTTGTTGACCCGGTCAACATAGCTTTTGGCATTTTCAAGAAAAATACCGCCGCCCCAAGCCGCTTGAACTTTCAAGACGGTGGGGGCCGCTGTGGCTATATTCGGGGCTGCCAATGTCGCTGCTGCCGCACCTGCGGCAACTGTTCCTCCCTTAAGGAACTTGCGGCGTGATACTTTTGATTTCTTATCGACCATAACAACGCTCTCCTGTTTGCTTGATGCCAAGCGCCTAAGCCTCCCAAGGCCGGATGGTCAGACCCAATCAATCGAACCAAATTAGATTATTGCGTCTGTTCCCATTTGGCCGCGGACGAGAGGCCAGCACTTCGAACGGTTTTTTCTTCGTCGGGTTTGAGCAGTTTTTCTGCTTTCTTACGCCTTGCCTTCAAGTATGACGAACAGATGTACCTACTTCAACAAGGTCGCGCATATTGCACTTGGCAGCCATATTGACAGGACCAAGTTCGGTTGCAAGTATTTTGAAAGCCTTTTCCGCGATACGGAAATGTGAAGGATGGAAACGCATTCATGAGCGCCAGAAAAACCGGACAAGTGCAATCCGTGTCACGGGCACTGGCGATTCTCAGCCGCTTGGCCGAACACGATGAAGGCCTCAGCCTGACCAATATATCTCGGGAATTGACGTTGGCGCCGTCAACGGCCCACCGTCTTCTGACGACCCTGCAACATGAACGTTTCGTGCGCTTTAACGATGCCAAGGGAATCTGGCAGATCGGCGTTCAAGCTTTCGTCGTCGGCAGTCATTTCCTGAGTTCCCGTGACTTGGTCACCGTGGCGCGCCCGCACATGGAACAATTGATGGAGCTGTCAGGCGAAACGACCAATTTGGCGATGGCCGACCAAGGAGAGATTGTCTATCTGTCGCAGGTTGAATGTCGTCAACTCATGCGGACATTGGCCCGGCCCGGCGCCCGCATCGCCATGCATTGTTCTGCCGTCGGCAAGGCCTTGTTGGCGCAGATGCCGAAAGCCGATGTATCGCGTATTCTGCGCAATCGTGGACTTCCGAAGGTCACGGAGCGCACGATCACGACCATGGCGTGCCTGCAAGCTGATTTGGACGCCGTGCGTGCCCAGGGCTATGCCATGGACGACGAAGAGCATGCGGTTGGCCTCAGATGTATTGCAGTTCCGGTGTTCGATGAAACCGGCGGAATTGTGGCAGCAGTATCGCTGTCCGGGCCGAAAGTTCGCATTCCCGAGGCGCGGATAGACGACCTTGCGGCCATGGTCATCGATACGGGACACCAAATTACCCGGGCCTACGGCGGGGTCGCCCGCCAGTGAGCGTTGCTGGCAGCGCTCTATGCAACCCGGTCGTTTGGTTCGTTGCCGGCGAAAAAGGTGTCGAGATTGTCGAGCGCCCGAAATCCCATGGCATCGCGGGTTTCAAAGGTAGCGCTGCCGATGTGCGGCAACATGAAAATATTGTCGAGCGAGGCGAATTCCGGATTTCCGCCAGGCTCCGAGCTGAAAACGTCAAGCCCGGCGGCAGCCAGCTTCCCGGTCCTGAGGGCGGTGATGAAGGCCGGCTCATCGATCAAATTTCCGCGCGCCGTATTGACGACAATGGCGCCGTCGGGGAGCAGAGCCAGTCTCTCGGCATTTAGAAAACCCGTGGTCTCCGGTGTTGCCGGGCAATGCAGGGACAAAAATTGTGACGTCCGCAGAAGTGAATTCAGGTCGTCGTGATAGATTGCACCGTGTTCTTGCGCCGCTGGTAGCCGTGAGCGGTTGTGATAATGGACCTCCATATCAAATCCGCGGGCGCGTTTGGCCATCACTTGGCCGACCCGGCCCATACCGACAATGCCGATGCGTTTTCCGGTCACTTGATGCCCAACCATGAAAGACGGACTCCAATGCCGCCACGCCCCCGACCGCACCATTTGATCACCCTCGCTGGCGCGCCGCGCGGCGCCCAGCAACAACAGCATGGCGATCTCCGCCGTCGCGTCAGACAGCACGTCGGGCGTATTGGTGACGACAATTCCCCTGGCTTTTAAAGCCGCCAGATCGCAGTGGTCGACACCGACGGAATGGTTGGCAATGATCTTGATGCTTTGCGGCAACTGGCCAACGATGTCGGTCGAGAATATTTCCGAATGGCAGGGGATGACGGCGTCGGCACCAGCGCATTGCGCCAACAGCTCATCGGGGGAATACAGCCTGTCCTCGGGATTGAGCCGCACCTCATAGGTCTCGGCGGCGCGCGCCTCGGTGTTCTGAGAGAGCTTTCTGGTGATGACCAGAACCGGCTTATCGCTCATGGAAATCTCCATCGCGTTGTTGGACCACAGCGTGAAACCAACGCCAGCGACGCCGGTCTAGCTTTTGACGTCGGCCGCTACCTGCATACGAACGATTTTGTCTGGGTCGTCGACACTGCCGTTGTTGTTCTGTGAGCCGCGTTTCAGTTGGCCGACGAATCCCATGCCTTCCGTGACCTGGCCCCAAATCGTGTATTTGCCGTCAAGCCACTGGGAGCGGGCAAAGACGATAAAAAACTGTGAATCGGCGCTATCGGGGTGACCCGACCGGGCCATGGAGACGGTGCCGCGGACATGCTCTTCTTGGGAAAACTCGGCCGGCAGATTAGTTCCCGAACCACCTGTGCCGTTGCCCTTGGGATCGCCACCCTGGGCCATGAAACCACCAATCACACGGTGGAAAGTCAGACCGTCGTAAAATTTCTCACGAACCAGCTGTTTAACACGCGCGACGGTTTTCGGCGCCAGATCGGGCCGCATCTCGATGACCACGCGGCCGAACTCTAAGTCCATGAACAATGTGTTCTCCGGATCACTGGCGTCGGCTGTTTCTGAGGTAGTGGCGGTCACGACGAGTACGGCCAGTAAGATGGCAAGTTGACTGAGGAAGCGGCGCATAAGGAACACTCCGGGGGATGATTTTCACAAAGCGATGGTCGGTCTCTTAGCATGTGAATTCAGCTATCGACAAGAGGAAGGTCCGGGGTGTGGCGAATTCTGGTCGGTCGGTGCGCGGTCAATCGAAAAGCGAGTCCACTTCGTCTTGTGAGAGGCCCTTGCCTTCCAATTGCGGGCCGTCCAACAACTTTTCGTCTTCGGTCTTTTCTATGGTTTCGACGGCAACCTCCGCCATGACGTCCTTGCCCCAAATTTCGACCAGCGAATTCACTCGATCTTCCACGTAGGTGATGGATTTGACGACTTTATTGACCCGCTGGCCGGTAATGTCCTGAAAAGAGCAGGCCTCAAATACGTCATTATTGTTGTCGGTCATTTTATCGAGCAACTTGCCGACTTCTTCGTCGGCCACCTTGGCCCGCACGTCGTCCATAATATCTGAATTGCGTTCGATGGCTTCCATGATCCGGTTCGTCGCCTGCTCCGTTGCTTTGACGATGGCGTCAAGTTGTTCGCCCATGCTGTTGAAGTGAAAGTCTTCATCAGCGGGATTGTTGATGGCGGCGATTTCCTGGCGAACCCGATGAATATATCGCAACAGCCCGGTCAATTCGTCTTTCAGATATTCCTGTTCCAAAATGAGCTTCCTTCTTGATAAGCAATGCGCGCGCGCTGATGAACGAGGGAACGGGCGATTATCTGCCGCCACGGGTTCCCATATTTCTCGCAATGAGCCCGTGAATCAAGACATTCGGGTGCACTCAACGGAAAGAATTCAATGCATTCAAAATGATCTGAGCCGCGGCCGCGGCGGGCATATCGCCGTGGCGGACGGCATTTTCCAACTCAGCGACCCGCGCCGATACGCGCGGCTCTGTCCGTACTTGCTGCAACAACGATTCCGTCACCTCATCCCACATCCAAGCCGCCGCCTGATCAGCGCGGCGTGCATGGATCAGGCCGGTTTCGGAGGCGTAGGTGCGATAGTCGCCGATCATCGTCCAGATATCCTCAATGCCGGAGTTTTCCATGGCCGAACACGTCATAACCTTGACCAACCAATCCCGCGTCGCGCCGGTTGTTGGGCGCAGCAGGTGAAGCGCCGAAGCGTAATCCCGACGTGCCCGCTCGGCCGCTGGCATCAAATCGCCGTCGGCCTTGTTGACGGCGATCAGGTCAGCCAATTCGACAATGCCCTTCTTGATCCCCTGCAGATCGTCGCCGCCACCGGGCGCCAGCAACAGCAAGAACATATCCGTCAGGCCGGCAACAGCGGTTTCGGACTGGCCGACCCCGACCGTTTCGACCAGCACCACGTCAAAGCCGGCGGCTTCGGTGACCAGCATGGCCTCGCGGGTTCGCCGGGCAACACCGCCCAGCGTGCCGCTGGACGGCGACGGCCGGATGAAGGCATCAGGATGACGTGACAACTCTTCCATACGGGTCTTGTCGCCGAGGATCGAACCGCCGGTCTTCGGGCTGGACGGGTCAACGGCCAGGACGGAGACCTTGTGCCCGTGGCCAAGTATGTGCAGGCCCAGGGCCTCGATGAAGGTCGATTTGCCGACACCCGGTACACCCGAAATGCCAAGCCGGAATGAATTGCCGGTATGTGGCAAAAGATGTTCGAGCAGCGTTTCGGACTGGCTGCGATGTTCGGGGCGCGTCGATTCGATCAATGTGATGGCGCGGGCCAGGGCGCGGCGGTCGCCGGCCCGGATATCATTACTCAAAGATATTATGGCGCCATCCGATGGCAGCGCGGGGTCCGCCGATCGGTCGGGCATCAGCGGTCGATCTGGTCGTTCAGGGCTTGCATCGCCATGACATAGAGCTTTTCGCGCTGGTCCTCGTCCAAATCATCCAGAACATGGGATTTTGAGCGGTGAATGGCCATGGCTTCGTCGATCAAAGCCTGGCGCTCGGCGGAAACGGGTTTTCCCTTGTGGGTGGGATTTTGCTTGCGCACCAATTCCTGTTCGGCGCTGTCCAAAGCCTGTCGGATTAACACGCCCGGGTCTTCATCAACCACGGCGCTGGGCGGCCTGGGCGGGCTGGGGGCAGGGGGCCGGCTACCTTTTCCCGGCACCATGCGCGGAATGTCCAATTCTGAGCCGGCGTCCTGAGCGGATGCGGCTGGTTCAGCGGCCGGACGTTTCGCGTCGCGCACAGCATTGAGTTTGTCGCGGGCCTTTTTGTCCATGACCACGGACAACAGGGCGTTGGAGACGAATTTTTTGAGCATGGTCAACACACCGTCTTCGCAAAGGGTCCGCCATATTGGACCGTTTTAACACAGATCGATTAACAATCTTGTAACATAGCCAGGGTACATCATGACAAGTTTTCGACACCGCCCGAGATGGCCGCGATTGCGCGTTCATCTTGGGAAATAAGTTGGCTATTTCAAACCCTTACCCTTATGGTCCGGCCTATGAGAAGATTTAGAAATGCAAAAATAGTTGCAACGCTGGGCCCGGCCACGTCGGATGAGAAGGCCATTAGTGCGCTTTTTGAGGCCGGCGCCGACGTCTTCCGAATGAATTTCAGTCATGGCGCGCACGCCGATCACGCCGACCGAATTGGTGTCATCCGGCGCCTGGAGGCGAAGTTCGGCCGTCCCATCGGCATCATCGCCGATTTGCAGGGCCCGAAGCTGCGGGTCGGCGAATTTTCGGAAGGTTCGGTGCGTCTGGAGACCGGCCAAATGTTCCGTCTCGATCTGGATGAGGCGCTTGGTGACGCACGCCGCGCGCCGTTGCCGCATCCGGAAGTTTTCGCAGCCCTTGAGCCCGGTATGAGCCTGCTCATGGACGACGGCCGCATCCGTCTGGAAGTTGCCGAGATCGGCAAGGATTTCGCCGAGACGACGATCATTACCGGCGGCGATTTGTCGAACCATAAAGGCGTCAATGTTCCCGACGCCGTGCTGGACCTGTCGCCGCTGACGGCGAAGGACCGCGAAGACATGCGGTTTGCCCTGCAGGTCGGCGTTGACTGGATTGCGCTTTCCTTTGTCCAGCGCCCCGAAGACATCGCCGAAGCGCGCAAACTGATCGCCGGGCGGGCCGCGGTCATGGCGAAACTTGAAAAACCCATGGCGCTGACCAGCCTTGACGAGATTGTCAGCCTTTGCGACGCGATCATGGTGGCGCGCGGTGATTTGGGCGTCGAAATGCCGACCGAGGAGGTGCCGATCCAGCAAAAACGCATCGTCGCCGCCTGCCGGTCCGCCGGCAAGCCGGTGATCGTTGCCACCCAGATGCTGGATTCCATGGTCCATGCCCCCAGCCCGACCCGAGCCGAGGCGTCCGATGTGGCGACGGCGGTTTATGATGGCGCAGACGCGGTTATGCTGTCGGCGGAAACAGCGGTCGGTGACTTTGCCCCGGAAGCCGTCGCCATGATGGATCGGATCATCGCCCGGGTGGAACGCGATCCTTTCTATAGCCACCAATTGGACGCGACCCGCCTGGAGCCCGAAGCGACCGCCGCCGATGCGATCACCACGGCGGCGCGGCAAGTCGCGCAGACCATTTCGGCCGCCGTCATCGTCACTTTCACCTCAACCGGTTCGACCACGTTGCGAGCCTCACGCGAACGTCCGTTGGTGCCGATCCTGGGATTGACGCCGCGCACCGAGACGGCGCGCCGCTTGGTCCTGGCCTGGGGTGTCCATGCGGTTGAGACCGAGGACCTTCATACCTTCCGCGACATGGTCGATTCGGCAATCCGCGTCGTCAAAAGCGAGGCCCTTGCTGAGATCGGTGATGCCATGGCAATCACCGCCGGCGTGCCGTTTGGGACTCCCGGCGCGACCAATATTTTACGCATCGCCTGGGTCGAATAGCCGCCGCCCTCAGGGCCGACCGCAGGGCCGCCTTTCGGAGACACGCCATGATCAAACTTTACGATGCGCCCTTGTCCGGGAACTGTCACAAGGTTCGCATGCTGCTGGGGTTTCTGAACCTGCCTTATGAAAGCGTGCCTGTCAGTCTGCCAGAGCAGGAAAATCTGGCACCGGCATATTTGGCGATGAACCCGCTCGGCAAGATTCCGGTGCTTGATGACGACGGTGAGATCATCCGGGATTCACAGGCCATACTATTTTACCTGGCCCGGGAATACGGCAACGGCGATTGGCTGCCGCCGGACCCGACCGTGCAGGCGCATGTTGTCGAATGGCTATCCTTTGCGGCAAACGAAATGACGAATGCTTGCGCCGTCGCCCGGGCCTTGGTCCTGTTCAACCGAGAGGGTGATTTGATCGGTGCCCAAACGGCGGCGCGGAAATGCTTGGAGATTTTGGACGGCGGTTTGGCGGCTCGCCAATGGCTGGTCGGCGACGCGCCTTCAATTGCCGACATCGCCTGCTATGTTTATGCAGGATTGGTTCACCAAGGCGACGTTGATCCCTCGCCATATGAAAATATGACGGCCTGGTTCATTCGCATGGAAGCCTTACCCGGTTATCAGGGCATGGCGGCGCTGCCGGCGTCTGCAGGGTAATTGAGAGGTGACGGAGAAGGGCCCATGAAGATTTGTGTGTTCGACGATGACCAACAGATTCTTGACTTGGTTAAAAGGTTGTTTGAAAAGGCGGGACATGAGGTCACCGTTTCCACTCAACCCGGCTTGGCTGTGGGCATCGCCGTCAATAACCTACCCGATGCGGTGATCACGGATCGGATGATGCCGGATATGGACGGCCTACAGCTAATTGGTAAGTTGCGGGCCCGCAAAGAGTTGGAAAATACGGCGATCATTTTGATGTCGGCGGACAGCCGCGATGGTGACCGCTGGCGGCGCGAGGCGCGTGACGCCGGCGCCGATGACTTCATCGGCAAACCCTTCGATCCGAAGACAATCACCGCCCATGTTGCCGCCATTGTCGAACTTCACCGCGCGGACAATTGACGTGTGTCCTCGGCGGGTGAACTATTTTGCCCGAAATTAGCAGACATCGTTGCGAAATTTCGGATTTTTCCGTGTTATAGGCGGTCAATCCAAACTAAATCCCGGATCCGGAAACCCTTCAGCACCGCCATTGCCGCCACCCGAACAGCGGCCCGCCGAAGGTCAGCATCCTTGAACTGTTCTCGCGATTGATGGACAAGGGGCACCATGTCCGTGTGATCTATGTTCGCGGACAATAGATAGATGTGGACGATGCCGCTGGTCTTCTGGCGGCCGGGAAGTTCGTATGATTTCAGCCGAGACGTTTCTCACGCCGGCCCGTGACCACGGGTTTGATTTCTACACCGGGGTGCCGTGCTCGTTTCTAACGCCAATAATCAATCGCGTGATCAGCGGCCCTGAGTCCCGCTACGTCGGCGCGACCAGTGAAGGCGAGGCCGTGGCGATTGCAGCCGGGGCTTGGCTGGCGGGCCGCGAAACCGTGGTCATGATGCAGAACTCGGGTCTCGGCAATGCCGTCAATCCTCTGACGTCGTTGAATTTTCCATTTCGTATACCCACCTTGTTGATCGTCACTTGGCGCGGTGGTCCGGGGATTTCCGACGAACCGCAGCACGAATTGATGGGCCGAATTACCCCGCAGTTGTTTGACGTTATGGATATCCCCCATGCCGACTTTCCCGGTGACAGCGCGGCTGTCCTGCCGGCCTTGGCGGCGGCCCGATCCAGCATGGCTGAGACCGGACTGCCGTTCGCGTTCATCATGCAGAAAGGCGCCATCGAAAATGCCGCCTTGGACGTCACCGCATCGGGCGCGGCACCGGACGGCTTATTTACAGAGCGCCGCGCCGGCGGTGCGCTGCCGACGCGTTATCGTGTTCTGGAGAGTATGTTGGGCGCACTGCCCGGCGATGCGGCGGTCATTGCGACGACCGGCAAGACCGGCCGCGAACTGTTCACCATCGACGACCGGGACCAACACATTTATCAAGTCGGTTCCATGGGCGGCGCCGCCGGCATGGGGCTTGGCGTTGCCATGAATTCGCCGAAACCGGTGATCGTCGTCGACGGTGATGGCGCGGCACTCATGAAATTAGGGTCTTTGGCGACCATCGGAGCCCAGGCGCCGCGCAATCTGGTCCACTTGGTCTTGGACAATGGCACTTATGATTCTACTGGTGGCCAGCCGACGACCGCCGGAAGTGTGGCCTTCGCCCGCACGGCACTGTCTTGCGGGTATGCGACGGGAACGGCGTGTGATGACCTGGTCGGCTTTAGCGAGGCTCTTTCAAGCGCCCTTAAAAGCGCCGGACCGCATCTAATACACGTACGCATTGAACCGGGGTCTCTATCCGGCCTGGGCCGGCCAACCGTGACACCGGCGGAGGTGGCGCGCCGGTTTAAGGCCTTCGTTACCGCGCCCTGATTCCTTGAGAGATTGGCGGAGACTGCTTATAAGCCGCCTGGAACCTTCGCCATACGAGTAGCTTCCGAATGGACGTCAAGCGCGCCGCCGATGCCTATGCCGCATTTCTCGCCCGTTGGGTAGAATGGACGGTCGCGCACGCCCGCCTGGTGGCTATAGGCGGGTTGGCACTTACCGTCTTGTCGGTGGTCTATTTCGTCGCCAATGTAGGGATCAACACCAGCACGTCGGATATGTTGTCGAAGGACTTACCCTTCCGCCAGAAGTCGCGCGAGATCGACGCGGCTTTTCCGCAGACCGATTCGACCCTAGTGGTTGTCATCGACGGGCAAACCGCCGACATCGCCGACGACGCGGCCCTGGCCTTGGGCGCTGCCCTGCGCGCCGCGCCAGAGCAGTTTTCAGATGTTTATGATCTGCAGGGCGACGCGTTTTTCCGCCGTAACGGTTTGCTCTATCTGGACCTGGACGAGCTTAATGAGTTAAGCGACCGATTGGTCGAGTCTCAGCCGTTTCTAAGTACACTGTGGCGCGATTCCAACGTGCGCGGATTTTTTCGCATGTTGGGATTGGCCATTGATGACGCGTTGGCGCCAGGCGGCGGGGAGGCGCTGAACCTGACCCAAGCCATGACCGCCATTGCGGACGTCGCGGATGCCCAGCGTGACCGACGGTTTCAATTGTTGTCGTGGACCGGCTTGATGGGCGGCAAGGACGCAACCGCCGCCGACCGTCGCCGTTTCATCGTTGTTCAGCCGGTACGTGATCACGGCTCAATGCAGCCGACTGGCGACGCCATCAGCCGTATCCGGGCAATGGCCCGGGAGCTCAGGTTGACGCCGGAACGCGGCTTGCGGGTTAGGCTGACCGGCTCGGCGGCATTGGATGAAGAAGAATTGCAAAGCGTCGAAACGGGTATGGGAACGGCGGCCATCGTCTCGCTGGTTTTAGTCCTTGGTCTGTTGGCCATCGGCTTAAAATCGCCAATTCTGGTGGCGGCCAGTTTGGCGACCTTGATCGCCGGGCTTTCATGGACGGCGGCGTTCGCCGTCCTGGCGGTCGGCACCTTGAACCTGATCTCCGTCGCTTTCGCGGTATTGTTCATCGGTCTCAGCGTTGATTTCGGTATTCACTTTGCGTTGCGATACCAAGAAGAATTGTGGCGCGGTTTTGATCAACCGCATGCGCTGTCCGAAGCGGCGCGGGGCACCGGCGGCGCCCTGACGCTCTCCGCCATTAGCGCCGCCGTCGCGTTTTACGCCTTTTTGCCAACGGATTATGTGGGCTTGGCCGAACTGGGGCTGATCGCCGGCACGGGCATGTTCATCGCCTTGTTCGCGAACCTGACATTGCTGCCGGCGTTGATCTGTATGCGGCCACTGCGAGGCCGTTTGCGGGAGGCGCGGCCGGTTCTCCTGGCGGGTGGCGTGAACTTGGCGCCGCTAACCCAAAAAAATGCGCGTATTGTCTGCGCTGCCGCCGTCGTGCTTGGCGTTGGCGCAGCGATGATGATACCGCGGGTCGCGTTTGATTTTGATCCGTTGAATTTGAAGGACCCGGGTACCGAATCGGTATCTACCCTGCTGGATTTGGTCGGCGACGGTAGCCGCCATCACCACACCATCGATATCCTCGCTCCCAGCTTGGCGAAAGCTGATGCGCTGGCGGTCAAGCTGCGCAGCCTGGACGAAGTCGATCAGACCCGGACGTTGTCGAGTTTCGTAGCAGAAAACCAGGACGAAAAATTGGCGGTTATTGCCGATCTGGGATTGTTGATCGCGCCGGGCCTCAGCGGTGCGGACCGCCAGAATCCATTGACGTCGGCACAGCGCCGTGCCGCCTGGGACGGGCTTCGGCCGAAACTGGCCGCCTTGGAAAATGCCGGTGTCGGGGACGTGAACGGGGCAGCGAAGCGATTGTTGCGCGCCTTGGCGAATCTTTTAAATCAAGATGCGGACGGGCATGTGTTGCTGGAACTGGAAAACCGTCTGTTGACCGGTCTTCCGGGACGCCTGGACGCATTGAGCGAATCACTGGAAGCCGAAGCGTTCGGTCTCGCCGACCTACCCCGGCAGCTTCACGATCGCAATATTGCCGCCGACGGCCGGGCGCTGATTGAGGTTGTGCCACAGGTGGCGCTGAACAATCGTGACGACGTGCGGGGCTTCGTCGACGCCGTCCGCACCGTTGCACCTGATGCCGTCGGCTCACCGGTCGTCATCCTGGAGGCCGGCCGGACGGTGCTGGGGGCATTTGCCCTGGCTTGCGTTATCGCGGTTGGCGTTATTGCCGTGCTGTTGTCGTTCGTTATGGGTGCCGGGCGTCAAGTCGGCCTTGTGTTCGCACCGCTTTTTTTGGCCGCAGTCTGGACGATGGCCGCGGCGACGCTGATCGGCGAGGCCTTCAATTTAGCGAATGTCATCGTTTTGCCATTGCTTTTCGGTTTGGGTGTCGCCGGTAACATCCATTTGGTCTCCAGGGCGCGTCACGGCCAAGTCGGGGAGGCCATGCAGACATCGACGCCGCGGGCGATTTTGTTCAGCGCACTGACGACCATCGGATCGTTCGGCAGTATTTCGCTTTCCGCGCATCCCGGCACCGCCAGCATGGGAACGCTGCTGACGCTTGCCTTGACGATGACGCTGTTGGCGACCTTGGTTTTCCTGCCGGCCGTGTTGGCCCTGGTTTACGCGCGCGACGAAACTTAACCGGCGGTCCTCAATGAAATGGACTTTTCCTCAAGCACGCCGATCAAGGCGTCGATGCCGCGGTTTTTCAAAATTCGCCGGTATTCCGAACGCCGCACAGCCAGTTCGCTGATGCCGGTGTCCAAAAGAACATCAATGATTCGCCATGATCCTTTGATTTCGCGGGTCACATAGGACAACGCGATGTCTGGGTTTCCGGGGTTGACGATCTTTGTGAGTACCAGAATTGTTTTTTGCGGTCCGGGCTTTTGGCGCAGCGTCACAAAGGATTGTCCCGAGTAGCCCGAAAACCGGCTGGCGTAGGTGCCGATGCTGACCTTCGAAAAAGCCTCAATCAGACGGTCCTGCTGTTGTGTTGTGGCCTTCTTCCAAAATGATCCGGTCGCGACTTGGATCATCAACGGGAAATGAAAATTGTCAGTAAGGCCTGGTACGAGCTTGCGATAGCGGCCGGCGTAACCAAGCGATTCGGCGTCGCGCATGACCATTAAAAGTAAATTGTGAAATTTACCAACCAAGGCCTGGGGCGAGTTTCCCGCGGCGGCGGCAAGGCCGGGCCTTGCAACGGCAAGCAAACAAATCGCGAAAATGACAAGGACGCGTCGGCCAAAACGGCCGCCAAAAGGCTTCATACCCGATCCATGAATAGTTTAGGCCATAAACTTTACTGAGACATAAGCTCGTCGGCCTTGTTGTTCAACAATTCGATGAGGCCGGCCATCCCGCGTTTCTTCAATATCAGGTGATATTCAGAGCGCCGCACCTTGAGTTCGCTAATGCCGCCGTCGACGACCACGTCGATGAGCCGCCATTGACCACCGAATTGGCGGGCAACGTAGGCAATTTCGATTTGCGATTCGTCGGACTTGGTCAATTTAGTTGCGACGATTGTTGTCTTGCTTGGGCCCGGGCCTTCGCCGGTCACGGCAAAAGATTCCCCGGAATAGCCGTCAAACAATGTCGCGAGCGTGGCAACGCTCATGCGGCGAAAACCGCCGACGGCCGCGGATTTTTCTGAAACCGTCGCGTTTTGCCAATACCGTCCGGTCGCGATCTGCGTCATCAAGGGCAGGTGAAACGTTGCCGCCACCTTGGGGGCCAGCTGATCATATCTTTGTTTGAGTGGCGTCTGATCTGCCGATTTCATGACGTCCAGCAGTGTGGCTTGAAAATTCTGAACCATCTTTGAAGCGGAATTTGCGTGCGCCAATCCTGAAAAACAGATTGAAATCACAAAAAAAACTGCCGGGAGGTGTTTGTGAAATTGTCGTATGGTCATGTGGAACCGTCCAATGATCTCTTCCGATTACTTCATAAGGTGCTGATAAGGTTTATAAATTATGAATTTTAGGCCAACAATTGTATCGAGGCATAAAGGTCACAGTGCGGTCGGTTTGTGCATTTCCAAGGTTGCCCAGATGGCGAACTTCGCCTAAAAATGAATCGTGGGGTCGAAGCAGTTGTGTTTGGCCTCTTGTACGTATACTTGATCCAATGACTTGTGCGTGTGGATCGGTAGGTATTTTGAGAGGGTGCGCGACGTGAATTATCTCGGAACTGCATCGTGGGCGCGTAGCCTTGCCGTCACCTTCTCGGTGCTTTGGTTAGCGCTGTTCTTGTGGACCGTCGCGCCGGCCGAGGTTGGCGCATCGGAAGCAAATTCCGCAGCCAAGCCACCGATGCTGGTCGCCGCGAAGACTGACGAAGATGATGTCAATGACCCCTTGGAGGGGATTAATCGGGCAATCTTCGGATTTAATGAAGTCGTTCACGAAAACCTGCTGGGGCCGGTCGCCGATATATACAACGACAATGTCCCGCAGACAGTGCGCACCGGCGTCAGTAATTTCCTGACCAATCTTTCCAGCCCGGTCACCTTTGCCAACAACTTGCTGCAGGGCGACTTTGTGGGCGCACTGGATATCTTCGCCAGATTTTTCGTCAATTCGACAGTTGGTATGGCTGGGATTGCGGATGTGGTAAGCGAACTCGACGGTAAGCCACGCGATGAAGACTTTGGTCAGACGCTCGGTGTTTGGGGGATGGGTGAGGGGCTTTATTTGGTGTTGCCGATTTTCGGCCCGTCAAATCCCCGGGATCTGATCGGAAAGTTCGTCGTTGATCCTTATCTTGATCCGTTCGGCCAATGGGTGAGCAATACGGAACGCGATAACGTTTCATACGCCCATCAAAGCCTGAGCGGCGTTGATGAATTTGCCGGCGTTGTCGATGAATTGCGCCAGATTCGCAAGACGTCCGTTGATTACTATGCGGCGATTCGCAGTTTGTACCGTCAAAAGCGGAAGTCGGAAATTTCCAACGGCGAAAACCTGGACCTGCCGCCGATACCGAATTTAGGCTATGATCTGGCCCCGGAAGATTTTGAGCAACCGCTTGCGGGCAATCGGCCGACCGCTGCCGCACAATAAGTATAGCTAGACGACATCCGCGTATAAGGCGTGGCGGGCTCGCGTCTTTGTGACATAGAACAAAAACAGAACTAAGTTGACAATTATCCGAACACGATGTATGTTTAGGATGTTCGATGCCGCACGTTTTTGGGTCGAACGGACGATGTAAGGCTTGACCGGAATGGTTGGTTCCATGAACCGACAGGTGAGCCGCCGGACAGATCGCTTCGCTAAGGAGGATTGTGTTATGAGAAAGTTTTCTCGATCCCTTTTTCAATGTTGATGCTTTGAGGATGTGGTTCGCGGGTCCATTGACCGGCGCCGCAATTCGAAGAACGTAACATTCCCTGAGCGCCACAATGTTGCCATGTCGTCGTGTTTCGATGGCATGCGCTCGGGAGCAAAAGAAAAAAGGAAATGATCATGTCAGCCATTGCACTACCGTCCCTGCCGTCAGACGGCAGTTTATCCCAATATTTTCGCGAAGTTTGGGCGTTTCCCATGCTCGATTTTGATACCGAGCAGGCGTTGGCTCTGCGGCTTCGCGATGAAGGCGATGTGGATGCCGCCCATCAAATGGTGACTTCGCATCTGCGGTTGGTTTGCAAAATCGCCATGGGATATCGCGGATACGGTTTGCCGGTCGCCGATCTGATTTCGGAAGGCAATATCGGTCTTATGAAGGCAGTGAAGAAATTTGATCCGGACCGTGGTTTCCGCCTGTCGACCTATGCCATGTGGTGGATAAAGGCGTCGATTACCGAGTATGTGTTGAAGTCATGGTCGCTGGTTAAGTTGGGTACCGTCGCTTCGCAGAAAAAGCTGTTCTTCCGTCTGCGGACATTGAAAACACGCTTGGGTATTGCCGATAACGGTGATTTGACGCCAGCCGAAGTCGCGCTGCTTGCCGACGCCACGGATGCGCGTCCTGAGGATGTTGTGCAAATCAACCGTCGTATCAGCGGCCGCGACATGTCGTTGAATGCCCCCATGTCCGACACCGAAGACTCGATGGAATATCAAGATACGTTGGTCGACGAAGGGCCGTCGCCCGAAGGCGCCTTGGCCGAATTTGAGGATGCCTCCTTCCGCAAGGCCCTATTCGCACGCGCCCTGGAAGGTTTGTCAAAACGAGAAAAGCATATTTTTACGGAGCGGAAATTGTCGAGCGATCCATTGACCTTGGAGGAATTGGGCCAGACCTACGGCCTGAGCCGGGAACGGATTCGTCAAATCGAGGCGAAAGCCTATGCTCACGTGGAGAAATTCGTACAAAACGCGGCGCTTGAGGATGATGCCATCCGACACGCCGCTTCGGCCGCATGACAATCGCGTATGTTTAGGTATCGGGCCCGCGCCGGTAACGGCGCGGGCTTTTTTTTGTGCAGATTTTCCGCAGATTTTCCGCAGATTTTCCTTCGTTGCCGTGTCGGATTTTCTGACGGAAAATGGCGATGACGTGGCATTGTCTTGTTGCAATCCGCGCGTGGGTCGGGAAGTTCTATGATCGTATTATGCACGGATTTCGGACTCCATGGGCCCTATACGGGGCAGGTGAAGGCAGTTCTGGAAGAATTGGCAACTGGCGTGCCGGTCATAGATCTGTTCGCCGACTTGCCGGCGCAAAACCCGAAAGCGGCTGCCTATCTGTTGGCTGCGTATGATGATTATTTTCCCGCTGAGACGGTCTTCATCGGTGTCGTCGATCCGGGCGTCGGATCGTCGCGTCGCGCCGTATGCCTGCGGGTCGGTAATCAATGGTATGTCGGCCCGGACAACGGATTATTTGAAATTGTTCAACGCCGCGGTGACGCGGAAATTGAAGCCTATGAAATTGTTTGGCGGCCGGCGCGCCTGTCGGTCAGCTTTCACGGGCGTGATCTCTTTGCGCCGGTCGCGGCTCGGTTAGCGGTCGGGGAAACGCTGGCAACGCCGGATTTCCACCGCCTCGTGGACGGCCCGACCCGCATCAGCGCCTGGCCCGATGACTTATACGAAGTGGTGTATTTAGATATCTACGGAAATGCTATAACGGGAATTCGAAAATCGGCGTTCAATCCGGACGGCAGTTTGTATATTGACGGCAAATTGGCGCCTCGCGCGGAGACTTTTTCAAGTGTTTCGCCCGGTCAGGTGTTCTGCTATGAAAACGCCAACGGCCTCATGGAGATTGCTGTCAACCAAGGCAGTGCCGGTACTGAGTTGGGGTTGAAGATTGGTATGGCGGTGACACAAACAAATATGTAATGGTTTGCACATGATCACCCCATATAAAGGGGATAAGACGTTTTTTGATGACGAAGTAGGCAACACACGCCTGAAAATTGGGGCGCCAGAGATAAATGGCGGTGGCACGGACCTCATTACTCGGGTTAAAGTACGGGTAACATGACTTTAAGAATAAAATTCTGGGGGGTTCGGGGAAGCATTGCGTGTGCATCACCGGATCACATGAAATACGGCGGAAATACCAGCTGCATTGAAGTGCAGGCGGGTGAGCATACCTTTGTCATGGATGCCGGAACCGGCATCCGCAACTTCTCAAAGGTGATCCTTGAGCGCGATGTGCGCCACACGCATCTGCTGCTGACTCACACCCATTGGGACCACATCAATGGATTTCCTTTTTTCATCCCCGCCTATGATCCGAAGCGGTCCATTGGCATCAAGGCCGGACATCTGAAGAATCAAGGCGGCGTCCAAAACGTTCTCTCCACACAGATGCACAACCCCATGTTCCCGGTGCCGTTGGAAGCCATGCAGGCGAACCTGACATTTGAGGATTTCGATGCGGGTGAGGACCTGCAGCTGTGGGATGATCTGATCGTCCGCACGGCGCCCTTAAATCATCCGAACGGTGCGACGGCCTACCGGGTCGACTTTGAAGGCAAGTCCGTGGTTTACGTTACCGACACGGAACACATCCCGGGCAAGCCGGACGAGAACATTCTGAACCTCATCGAAGGCGCCAGTGTCGTTATCTATGACAGCACCTACACCGAAGAGGAATTTCCGGAAAAGATCGGCTGGGGGCACTCGACCTGGAATGAGGGCATGCGGCTGTGTCAGGCGGCCAACGTAGGTCAGTTGGCAATCTTCCATCATGACCCCGAACATACTGACGATTTCATGGATAATCTGGCCAAGGTTTCGAAGGCCGAGATGGAAAATTCCTTCATCTGCCGCGAAGGCATGGAGATGATCATCGAGTAACGCCCAGCGGCGCTCGAAATCTTCAACGAAAATTCTCAAAGCTTGTTTAGTTGGATTTTGGCGCCTGTGCCGGCGGCGCTTGTGTCGCCGGGCCATCAGTTGGCTGCGCACCCTTCTTCTGAACTTTTTTCAGAATATCTTTGAAGTCGGTCTTTTCGTTACAGAGCTTTTGTTCTTCCAAACTCATGCGTTCGACGTGCAGATTGATGCGCCGATTGGTCGCCTGGTTTTCCTTGATCGGCTTACCTTCCGGATCCCGGTTGGGGACTTTTGGTCTGGTAGCGGCAAGGCCGATGGCCTTAAAGCGGAATGCTTCAAGCTTTTGCTCAATGAAGAAACGGACGACCCGTGACGCGCGGGCCGCGGATAGCTCCCAATTCGATGGGAACTGCTTGGTGCGGATAGGTTCGTCGTCCGTGTGGCCTTTGACCTCAATATTGAAGCACGCGAATTTTGGCGCCCCCAGTAAAGACGTCATTTTCTCCAGGACCGGGATGGCTGCGTCGCGGAACGTTGCCGAGCCCGGCTTAAAGAATGCCCGGCTGGCCAATTCGATGACGATGCCGCGATTGTCTTGGGCGACGCTGACCACCTGATCGGCCTGCATCTCAAAGACGATATCCTGGGTTTCGATTTTCAGCTCCTGGGTGGGGCTGACTTCGTTTGTGCTGCCGACATTGTTTTTGATGGCAGTCGAGGCCTCTTCGAAGGCCGGAATATCATACTCAGCGAAGGTCAACAGCATGACGAAAAAAGCCATCAGCAGGGTAATCGCGTCGGCATAGGTCGCAAGCCACGACTCATCGACCGGTTCGTTTGGTGGCGGCGCTGGCATGCCCATTTACGTTAACTCGGCTTTCCCAAAAATTGGTGAATCGCGTAGCTATTTTTTCATTTTGTCGATATTGAAATGAATGCTCGGATCAAGGAAGCCGTTCAGCCGATCCTGAATATAACGCGGGGATTTCTTTTCTGCGAGCAACACCAAACCCTCAAGCACGATATAATTTCTGAACCTCAGAATGCTCTCGCGTTGCGCCATCTTCGAGGCTGCCGGCATGAACAGCATGCGCGAGAACAACACGCCATAGAGGGTCGTCAACATGGCGACCGCCAGGCCCTTGCCCAGATCCGACGGGTCACCGCCCATATTGTCCAACATGATGACCAGACCGACCAACGTGCCGACCATACCAAATGCCGGTGCGCTGGCGGCCATGTCTTTCATGATATTGACCGGGGCCATATTTCGCCCGTAGGTGCTTTCAACGAAATTGCCCATGATTTCTCGAACTTCGTCGCCCGTGTAGCCGCTGATTACACAATCCACACCGAACTTAAGTATCGGGTCGCCGCGCACGGACTTCTTGGATTCAGATTCCAGCGCCACCGGGCCGTTCTTTTGGACGGCGTAAGCCCAACGGATCATGCGACCGACTTCGTTTTTCAGCATGCCGCGGCTGATCGGCGGGGAGTTTACGATCTTCAACACCAGTTTCAGTGACAACATGACATAACGCGGTTCATAGGAAATAAAAGTTGCCGCCAATGTACCGCCAACAACCATGGTAAAACTGGCACCATGAACAAACAGCAGATAGTTGCTGGTGCTGATTACGATCGAACCGACAACAAGTCCGACAGCCACGATTAGGCCAACTATTGTTCCTATCGACATTGTTGTTTCCGCATTTCCCTCACTAGGCGATCGATCATTCCATCACCCGTGTTTTTGTACCGATCATGCTCTCGTCAATACTGACTCAAAACATTGCCAAGAAAAACGTTAAAAAATTCCAAATGATTAGAGGTATTTACATAGTTAACGTCATGCGGAGTCCTTATGCGAGTCCTTGGTGACTTCAAAAGCCCGCCTTTAGCGCTCCCGGAAGGCTTCGTGCTTCATCTTCAAGACCGGCCGGATCAGATAATCCATCACCGATTTCTTGCCCGTATGGATATCGACGGTTGCCTGCATGCCAGGCGTAATCGGCAACTGGCCTTCGCTTTCACCCAGGTAATTCTTATCGGTGCGGACGACCACCCGAAAATAGGGTGTGCCTTCCTCGTCGGTACTTGAATCGGCACCGACTCGAATAACCTCGCCGTCCAGGCCGCCGTAACGGGCGTAGTCATATGACGACACTTTAACCACGGCGTCCTGGCCTTCGTGAATAAAACCCCGTTCCGTTGGGTTCAATTTGGCTTCAATCACCAGATTAGCGCCTGTCGGGACAATCTCCAAAATAGGCTCGCCGGGTCGGATAACACCGCCGATGGTGTTGTATTTCAGGTTTTTGACGACCCCTGCGATGGGACTTTTAATGTCGGCGCGCAGACCCTGTTCGGTTGCCTTCGTCAATAGTTCCTGGATGCGGGCGATACTTTGGCCGGTCTTTCCCAGTTCGTCCTGGGCTTCGCGGCGAAACCGAATCTCGCCTTCTTGAAGCCTTTGGCGGGCCTCCTCGACGGCCGCTTTGGCCTTCGGGATGGAGGGCTCCAGGCTCTTCATTTCACCGTCAAGGCTTTCGACCTCGGCTTCCAATTCCAGGTGTTCGATCCGCGCTGTCAGGCCTTCGGACAGCAAGGACTGGGAAATCTTCAGCCGCTCGCGGGCCAGATTGTAATTGCGGATCACGGCTTTGCGCTTGGCTTCCAGTTCTTTGGTCTCCAGTTCCTTCTGTTTGACCTGTTCCTGCATGACCCGAAGCGTCGACGCTAGTTCACGCCGCCGGGCTTCGTAGGCCTGACGCTGTGACGCGACCAAGGTTGGGCGTCTTTTTACCAAATCGGCCGGGAAGTTCGGGGCTTTGCCACTGGCCTCCGCCTGCAGCCTCGCCTGGACCAGCAAATCCGAATCCAGTCGGACCTGAAGTTCCTCCTTGTTGGTGCCGCCGGATGCCAGATCGAGCAACAGTAATGATTGGTCGACCCGGACAGTGTCGCCTTCTTCGACGTAAAGATCGGCGACGATGCCGCCTTCCAAGTGCTGAATGACTTTAATATTGCCCTGCGGCACGACTTCGCCGTCGGCCACGGCGACTTCGTCCAACTCGGCGAAGTAGGCCCAGATGAACGCCGCCGTCAGCATGACCATCACCGGCCAGGCAAACATTCGCCAACTGGGTAGGGGATGGTGCGTCAGTAGGGCGTCAAGACGGGCCGAGCCGGTGGCTTCAGATTGCGCGCTCATTATCTAGGTGCTCCTCCATCGGCGGACGACGTGCTGGCCGATGATTTGATCAGATCAGCGTAGGGATCGTCGCTGGACGCCGCTGGTTTGGCCGGTGTGGCGGTTGGCGGCGGCGGTGCCTTTCTGGGCGCCGGCGGTGCCGGCACGGCGGTTTTGGGTGTCGTCGCCGGACCAGCAACCGGGCCGGCAACCGGGCCGGCAACCGGACTAGCAGGCGCCGCTGGTCTCGGCGCCGGTGTTTTCGGGGCGGGCGGACCCGCTGGTGGCGCAATTGGAACCGGTGCGGCGCTTGCCGCCGGTTTTGCCGCCGGGACGGGTGGTTTCGGTGCAGGGGCTGCCGCGGGCGGCACGGCGGGCGGCTGGGACCGGGGCAACGCCGCCGGCGCGGGACGCGGCGGCGCAGCGGATCGCGGCGGCACGGGGGCAGTGGCTGGCCGGGGTTGCGGACGCGGTGCGGCAACCGGAGCCTGGGGAACCGGAGCCTGGGGAACTGGAGCCTGGGGAACTGGAGCCTGGGGAACCGGAGCCTGAGGTACCGGCGCGCCGGGTGTAGGGGCCGCGGGCCTGGGGGCTGCTGCTGCCGGCGGCTTGACGACGGGTTTGGCAAGTTCTTCGGGAACCGTGCCGCGCGATTGCGGGGCCTGCGCCGGTGCGGCGGCGCTCTGGGGTTGTTGGCCGAACAGACGCGGCAGAATCTCCTTCGACGGACCGGCCAGGGCGACTTTGCCTTTATCTAAGGCGACCAGATCATCACAGGCAGCCAGCATGATCGGGCTGTGGGTGACGATGATGACGGTGCGTTCCTTGCCGATTTCCAGCAGGGTTTCGCGCAGTGCGGTCTCTGCCTGACGATCCAGGCTGGCCGACGGCTCATCCAACAGAAGCACCGGTGGATCGCCTAACAGGGCGCGGGCCACGGCGATGCGTTGGCGCTGGCCGCCGGACAGGCGGCGGCCGGCCTCGCCGATATCACTGGCGTAGCCGTCCGGCAAATCAATGATGAAGTGGTGCACGCCGGCTGCCGTTGCCGCCTTGATGATCTCGTCGTCGGACGCGTCGGGGTTGCGGTGGATAATATTGTCACGGACCGTGCCGGTGAACAGGATCGTCTCTTGCGGTACATAGCCGATCCAATGGGCCAGTTCGATACGGCTGAACTGTTGAATGTCGGCACCGTCCAGAAGAACCCGCCCGTTTGATGGTGAATAAAGCCCCTGGATGACTTTCATCAGCGTTGTCTTACCCGACCCATTGCGCCCAACCAGAGCATGCACACCCTTCGCCTTGATGGTGTAGGAGACATTTTCGAGGACCGGCGCCAGGTCTTCGGCGTAGGAGAAAGTCACCGTTTCCATGGTGATTTCGCCTTGCGGCCGGTTCAGGGTGATTTCACTTTCCGTGCGTTCGCTTTCCATGTTGAACACGTCGCCCAGGCGGTCCACGGCCTGCTTGAAGTTGTTGAAGGTCCGCCATTGCCCGACCAGTTGGTTCATGGGGCCGATCAACCGCCCGGTCAGCATGTTGGTGGCGACCAGGGCGCCCATGGTAATCGCGCCGGAAATGATCGCAATGGCACCGACCGAGGTCATAAAGATGGTCGTCGCCGTACTTAAGGAACCGCCGAAGCTGGACCAGAAATCGGATTTCGAGCCCCGGGTCACGGAATTTTCAATGTGTTCGGCGTGGCGGTCCGCCCACATGGGTCGCATGGCATTGTCCAATGCCAGGGCCTTGATGGTGGTCCGGCCCTGGATCATTTCGGCGATCAGGCCGTCGCGGGTCTGCTGGCTTTGGCGTTCGTCCTGGTTGGCCGCCGACATGGCCGCCGACGACCGCCAAGCGATGAACATGAACGACGGCAGGATAATCAACAGGACCCAGGCGATGGGCGCCGCGATCAACCAAATCAGGGTGAAAAACATGAAAAAGAACGGCAGATCACAGATCAGCAAGGCCGACGCACCGGAAATCGTATTGCGCACCGTATCGACGTCGCGGAACAAGGACTGCCAGTAATTCGCCGGCCGGCCTTCCAGCACCTGCAGCGGCAATTCCATCAGTTTGTCGAACAGCTTTTGACCGACCAGCACGTCAATGCGCAGCGCCACCGTTTGCAAAATGCGCGATCGCGCGACGCGCAGCACATAATCGAAGATGACAACGGCGATCATGCCGATGACAAATCCGACGAGCGTTGACAACCCGGCGTGGCCGATGACCCGATCGTAGGTCTGCAAGGTGAACACGGGGACCGCCAGGGCCATGACGTTGACGAAGGCGGACATGGCCAGGACTTCCCGGAAAACCGGGCGGACCGGCTTAAGAAACGGCGTCAACCAAGCGCGTTTGGAGGCTTCACTCATGGGCCATAAATATACGTTGGCTGGGATTCGGATACCAGCGGATGTTGGTGATTTGGCGAAATGGGCCGGGAAGAAACTTATCAATTCGTTCGCATAACATTGATTTCGTGGACCTAAGGCCGATATCCATGTGGATTGGCCCTTGACCAGCGGCCCGCTGGGCGGTGTACAATTCGCCTGAGAATGTGACGAAGTTTCCGTGACCGCCGATAAATTGGGGAATCGGCGCGCGCCGAAATAACGAACACGGGCATATCAGGGAGCCGGCATGAAATTTATAAAAGCCGCATTCAGCTTTGATCGGATGATCGGATATTCCCTGCTGATCGCCCTATTGTTTATGAAGCATTGGGATCCGTGGCCGGTTGAATTCCTGCGTCTTAAAACTTTCGATTTTTATCAACAGCAAAAACCCCGCGAGATTCCCGAACCTGCCCGCAAACCCGTGACGATTGTCGATATTGATGAGAAGTCGCTGACCGAAATCGGCCAATGGCCCTGGTCGCGGACGACGATAGCCAAGCTTGTTCAAAATTCCATGCAAATGGGCGCCGCGCTGATCGCTTTCGATATTGTGTTCGCCGAACCCGACAGGACAGATCCGAAAACTATCGCGAAAACCGTGAAAGGGCTCGACCAGGATACGTTGGATAAGCTGAATAAATTGCCGGGCAACGACAAGATACTTGCCGATGTATTGAAGCGTAGCCGGGTCGTCTTGGGGCAAGCCGGGCGTCAAACCAAAGTCGAGGGACAGGAAGAACGCCCACCGGTCAAAAAGACGGTGGCTGAATTGCGCGGCAAGGGGGCACTTGACCCGCGAACGTTCCTGCCGAAGTTTCCTTTCATCACCCGAAATCTTCCGGTTTTGGAACAAGGCGCGAAGGGGCGGTTCGGCGGTTACGGCATGTTCAATGCGATTCCCGATCGCGATGGCATCATTCGCAACGTACCGGCTTTTTTCGTTCATAACGACATCATATATCCCTCCCTTGCAGCCGAGATGTTGCGGATCGCGACCGGCCGAAAAAACATTCTTATCCGTGTTGACCAAGCCGGGATCAAGAAGATCGGCATCCATAAGCAATTGACCGTGGAAACCGATCAATTCGGCCGAATATGGCCCTATTTCTCGCTGACGGATAAGGCCAAATATCTGCCCGCTTTAGAAATATTGAACGGCACCGCCGACCCGAAATTGGTCAAGGGAAAATTGTTGATCGTTGGTACCTCGGCGGTGGGCCTCAAGGATATTCGGGCCGTCCCCACGGACCCGGTCCTGCCGGGGGTCGAAGTTCACGCACAAATTTTGGAAGCCGCCTTTCACAAACAATACCTCAAGCGGCCCGGATATTATGTCGCGGCCGAACTGGCCTTCATCCTCTTCGCCGGCTTGATCATTATCATCATGGTGCCGTGGTTGGGGGCCAAATGGACGGCCGTCGTGTTCGTGCTGTCCGCCGTCGCAGCCGGCGGCACGTCATGGTACATGTTCGCGGAAGAACGACATTTGCTGGATGCCAGTTATGCCATCCTGTCAATTCTACTTATCTACATGGTGCTGACCTACACAGGTTACGCCCGCGAGGAAGCCGAGCGAAAACAAACCCGCGATGCGTTCTCCAAGTACCTGTCGCCGGACATGGTCAGCCGTGTCGCCGAGAATCCGGGCGAATTGACTTTGGGCGGCGAGCAGCGCGAATTGACGTTGTTGTTCTGTGATGTGCGCGGCTTTACGACGATTTCGGAACAATTTGATGCGGTCGGCCTGACCGGCCTGATCAACAAACTGCTGACGCCGCTGACCAATGTCATCCTGGAGCGTCACGGCACCATCGATAAATACATGGGTGACTGCATCATGGCGTTCTGGAATGCGCCGCTGGATGATGATGATCAGGAATACAACGGCTGTACGTCGGCGCTGGCCATGCTTGCCGAAATGGCGCCGCTCAATGAGCGCCTGCGCATCGAGGCGGAGGAGGAGGGCCGCAAGCATATCCCGCTGAAGGTCGGGCTGGGTCTCAACACGGGTCTCGGCGTTGTCGGCAACATGGGGTCCGACATGCGTTTCGATTATTCTGTTTTGGGTGATTGCGTCAATCTGGCCGCCCGGTTGGAAGGCCAATCGAAAAGTTATGGCATGAACGTGGTTTTGGGGCCGTCGACCCGCAATTCTATCAAGGAACGCTTGGCGACCATTGATCTCGACTACATTCAGGTTAAGGGGAAGACCGAGGGTACCTATATTTACGGCCTCATGGGTGACGAAGAAATTTTGGCAAGCCCCAAGTTTCTCGATCTGCAAGGTCTGATCGCCGAATTCATGGAAATTTACAGGGCCCAACAATGGGACGAAGCGGCCAAAATGCTGCATGATATTCGTGATGCTGGCAACGACGACAACAAGCCCTGGATTCTGGATGCCAATCTGCATGTGCTGTGCGATCTCTATGAAGAACGCATTGCCGAATACCGGGAGAACCCGCCTGAGAAAGACTGGGACGGCGTTTTCATCGCGACCACGAAATAACCCCTGGATTAACGGTCATCGTGTTGGTGGCGGGCGGGGCTGTATTCTCCGTATCGCATCGCCAGACTTTTTAACGCATGGCCTGGATTTTTACAGGACGAATTGACGGCAACCGCGATGGCAAAAATACTGATTATTGATGATTCAGTTGAGGCGCGGAACCTTGTCGGACGGTTTCTGTCAGCCAAGGGGTTCGACGTGAGCACGGCGGACGACGGCGTTGACGGCGTGGCGAAGGCGCGGCTGGTGCTGCCCGACTTGATCCTCATGGATCTCAACATGCCGGTCATGACCGGTTTCGAAGCGACTCGCCAATTGAAAAGCGATCAAACGTTAAAGCACATTCCGGTCGTCGCGCTGAGTGCCGAGTCCGACGGCGGGAGCCGCGACGAGATTTATGAGGCCGGGTGCGAGGGATTCGTTTCCAAACCTATTGATTTTCCGCGCCTGGTGCCGACAATCGAGAAGTTTCTCGACAGTTGACTGACCCGGCAATAAGACATCTGGCATGACCTCCGTTGATTCCGATCCCGATCTAGAAATGATCCTGGCCGACATGCGCCAGGAATTCATCGAAAGCGCCGAAGACCGGTTGGACGAGGTTGAGGCCGCGGTCGCGCGCATGCTGGCTAACAAAGGCCGGGTTGAGTACGAGCAGTTGGAGGTGAAGCGCCATATCCATACCCTGAAGGGGGTCGGCAGCAGCTATGGCTTCCCGGCGATCACGGTCTGGTCGCATGCCTTGGAGGATTATCTGGAGACCATCAAGGAATTGGGCGTCGATCAGTTGTGGGACGTTCAATTATTTGTCGATCGTATTCGCGACGTTCTGGAAACCGGCTTGAACCCCGTCGACGCGGAGATTGCCGCCGCCGTCAAAAGTATGCCGTTGCGCGGTTTGACCCGCGAGCGCAGCCCCCTGAAAAGCGGCATGAGCGTCATGCTGCTGATGCCAAAGGGTTTGCAGCGCAAGATCATCAGCCGCGAATTGACGACTTTCGGATTCAGGGTAATCATTGCTGAATCCAGTTTGAGCGCCGTCGATTTGGCCATTACTTTGCGGCCCGACGTGGTCATTTCCAGCTTCGTCCTGGACCGTATATCAGGTCTGGAATTGGCCCGGGTGTTGGGCGCCATTGATGCCACGTCGGGGCACAAATTTCTTTTGATGACTGCATCGGAAGATATCGACGACAAAACAGTCGTGCCCGATCACGTCACCGTGGTCCGCAAGGGCCGCAGTTTCTCCGCCGAACTGATCAAGTTCCTGGGCGCCCAGAAGTTGCTGAAATAACGACGCGCCGCCGGCGGTAGCGCGATCACCGCTTATTTTGACGTCATCACCCAGACACCATCCCAATCTTTCGGCGGGTCGGCGATCAGATGCTCGCAACGCTCGATATAGGTTTGCGCCAGTTTGTCGGAAGGGTTGGCCTTTAGGGCTTCCTGGAAATCGACGATGGACTTGTCCCAGTTGCCGGCGCGGAAATCCTTAACGCCTTCATTGAAGTAATTGACCGCTTCCATGAGATTGGGGAAGGTCTCGTCGTTGTGATAATCGAGCACTTCGTAGACACCGACCGGTTCGGTCTTGCCCTTGACGACCACCATATCCACATCACGCATGCGATAGGTGCCCTTCAGCTTGGCGCGGGTGAATTCTGAGATCAGGATGCGGGCGGAATACTGTTTGCAGGCCGATTCCAATCGCGCTGAAAGGTTGACCCCATCACCGATCATGGTGAAGTCCATGCGCTTCGGTGAGCCGATGTTGCCTGAAACAATCATTCCCGTGTTCAAGCCAACACCGTGATCGATGGGGGCTTCGCCACGGGCTTCGCGGACTTTGTTCCACTCCCACAGGTCGGTAATCATCGCGATGGCGGCGCGCACGGCGCGGTCTTCGTCATCGTCGTGCGGGATGGGGACGCCGAAAGCCGCCATGATGGCGTCACCGATGAACTTATCCAGCATGCCGCCTTCACCAGTGATGATATCGACCATGATGGTGAAATATTCATTCAACATCTGCACGGTTCCCTGGGCGCCCAGAGATTCAGTGATCGTGGTGAAACTGCGGACATCGGAAAATAACACTGTCGCTTCCATGCTCTTGCCGCCGAGAATCTCATCACCGCCGTCCATCAGCTGGTCGGCCAAACCCGGATCCATATAGCGCGACATGGTCGATTTCATGCGTTTTTCGGAACTGATGTCCTCGATCATGATCATCTCACCGAGTTTTTTGTCCTCGATGCTAATCAGCGGCAGGAACGTCACGTTGACCGACAGGGTTTCCTTCTCCTCTTCGATGCCGACTTCGATTTCGGCGTCGAGAAGTTCGTCGCTCTCCTGGGTTTCACCGACCTCGCGTAGCTTATCCATGATCCAATCGTTGGGTTCGGTGAAAAACGCCTCGGCCTGAATGCCGACGATGGCTTCTTCTTCAATCTGCAAAATACTCAGGCCCGCGGCGTTGCAGGTGACCACGACGCCTTCCTCGTCCATCGTAATCACGGCATTCGACATACTTTCCAGCATGCTCTCGTTGTAGTTCTTCATGTTGGCGACGTCTTCGAACAACTTGGCGTTTTCAAGGGCGATCGAGACTTGCGCCGTGAAGGCCTTGAGGCGTGTCTCATCTTCTTCCGAGAACGGCCCGCCGCGCTTGTTCAGGACCTGGGTGACGCCAATGCACTTGCCGTTTTTGTTGACCACGGGGACGCACAGGATGGAGCGCGTGAAGTAGCCGGTTTGTTTGTCGAAGGCCGGATTGAAACGCAGATCAGCGTAGGCATAAGGAATGTTGATGGTCTCGCCCGACGTGAACACGGCGCCGGCAATACCGGCCACATTGGGCAGGCGAATTTCGCCAATGCCATCACCCATGGCGACGCGCGAGAATAATTCGTTGGTTTTTTCATCGTTCAAAAACAAGGTCGAGCGGTCGGCGGCCAACATCCGGGTGGCTTCCGCCATGACCTTGCTCAACAGGGCGCCCAGTTCCAGTTCCGACGTGACGTCCGCGACGATGTCCAGGAACTCCATTTCAATCTCGCGACTTTTCTTCATGCGCTCGACGAACTGGGTGCTTTGCAGGGCGACGGAGGCCTGCGTGGTCATGGCCTCCAACAGTTCCAGGTCTTCTTCCGTAAAGCTTTCTTCCTTTTTGTTGAGGACCTGAATGACGCCGATGATCTCGCCTTTCACCGTCTTCACCGGCGCGCAGACAATGTTGCGGGTCTTGAACCCGGTCTGTTCATCGATGGTGCGGTTGAAGCGGTCGTCTTCATAGGCATTGTGGATAATTTCGCCGACGCCGTTGGTAAAGATCGCGCCGGCCACGCCGGTCGTGTTGAGGATGCGAATTTCACGCGAGAAATTGCCCTGCGCGACCCGCGAATAAAGTTCTTCCGTTGACACATCATTGAGGAACAGGCTGCCGCGTTCAGCGTCCAGTTCCCAGGTCGTCATTTCGACAAGCGTCTCCAGTATCTCATCCAAGGTCTCCATGGCGGCGACCCGGCGGGACACGTTGAGCAACATCTCCGCCTGCTTGAGACGTTTGTTGGCTTGCCGCAGATGATCGCCATCAAGCGGTTTTTTCTTCGCCGAGCGGCGGCGTTTGCCGGGGGATGCTTTCTTGCGCGCGGCTTTTTCGGTGACCACGTCACCGCCGATCAGGTCCTCGGCCGTGATGAGACCATCGTCGGCCGGCTTTTCGACAGCCGTTTGATTGACCGCCGCCTGTTCGGCTTCGGCCTGAATCTTCGCCACCAATCTTGGCCGCTTCGCGGGCTTTCTTTGCGGCTTACTCGCCATTCTTTTCCTCAAGTTCCGTGCGCAGGGCGGCAATGGTTTGTTGCAACTGACCAACCTCGTCACGAGCTTGGCGCGCCTGCTCCTGAAGTTTGTCTTCGTAGTTGAACTTCACTTCGTCCAACTGGTCCCGTAGTTTATGCGCCGTTCCCTTCAATTGGTTGATTTCATCGTTACCCGTGGCCACTGCCTTTTGGACCGCCTGATCCTTGGAAAATTTTAGCTCTTCCAGTTCATCGCGCAAGGCTGACGCGGTGTTCCGCAACTGGACGATTTCATCGTTGGCGGTGGCGCGAGCTTCCTGGACATCCTTACTTCTGGAAAAATTCATTTCGTCAAGACTATCACGTAATGCCGACGACGTCTCGCGCAGCTGTTTGATTTCGCTCTGGGAATCAGCGCGCGCCTGCTGGACGGCGTCGCGCTTGTCGGCGGAAACATTCTCCAATTCGTCACGCAACGCCGACACGGTTTTCTTAAGTTGGCGAATCTCCATCTGCGCATCGTGCAGCGGATCGTCGTCATTCGAGGACTGTGGTGCAACTTCATTCATGGAATCAATGACCTAGCTGACAACTGACGTATCATATATTCGGTCTCGAATGAAGATGAAATTAACATCGGCGCTGGAATATCGTCGGCATGCCATCACCAGTTCGAACATCGCGCCTGTTCTTGACGGTAGTTTTTTGCGGTGTCGAGCTTGCCATTTCGATGATCCATTTCCCGGTCCATCTCACGAAACAGTGGCTTGAGCTCTCTTTGCAGCTTGTTCTGTAACAGTTTGGCGGCTTGATTGGCTGTCGACGCAAGGACAGGTTTCATCCGCCCGGCGGTTCGGTTCAGGCGATGTTCGACCCGGGCCGCGTATTTTGTCATGGTATCGCGAAAGACGGCCACATGCTGGTTTTCGTGATCCAGGATAGAACGGTAGTTGCACGATCCCGGGCGGTATTTCCGGGCCACGTAGACGGTTAATTCCTCATAACCGATACGCGCCGTCACTTTGGTCAACTGACCGCAAAACTTGCCCCTGGCCGTACGCGTGGCTTTCACATGCACCCGCATGGAGAATTGCCTTTCGGTCAGCGTCAACCCCACGGGCTGCCATTTTCGACCGAAGGATTTTGGCGCTCGCCGGCGCCCCGGCAAAGTCTTTAATTGTCCGCGGCTATGTCCGTTGTGCAAGGCGACCCGGCCTTGGTCCACGGCCAGCGAAACTTCCGGGATAGGACCTTGATGGCGGCACACAGTTTTCCCAACCGCCGGCAACGGGCTCGCCAGGACGCACGCGAGGGCACCAAGAACCAATTTGCCTATCGGAAATAAGGGACGTTGAATGGCCATGTTCGCAATGGTGACCCGACCAAGCGTCACGTGCAACCAATGACCTTTAAAGTCCGCATCTGAGGCTGATTTATTGATCAGCAGGCCTTGTCCTGAGGTCGCCCAGAAGGCAAGATGCCCGCACTGAATGAAGCCGCTGCAACGGCGGTTTACGCAGCTATCCCGGTGACGTTTCGACCGGTGTAATGTTGCGCATTGAACAGGGAATTCGGAAATCGGTATGTCGGCCTTTGACAGTAATTACCTGCTTGAATTGGCGCGCAAGAAATCAGCGGAAAGCCGTAACGAATTGGCCTCAACCGTGTCCGACCTGTTTGCCGGTGGCAGCGGAAACCTGACCGACCGCGAACGGGTGCTCATGTATGAAATCCTTCACAGCGTCGTCCGTGACGCGGAAATGGAGGTTCGAAAAATCATCAGCTCCCGCCTCGCCGACCAAGGCGACGCGCCGCTGCAGTTGATTTCCATGTTGTCAAATGACGACATTGAAGTGGCTTTTCCCATTCTCTGCGAAAGTGCGGTGCTGCACGATGAGCAACTGATTGAGGTTGTGCGCCATCGGACCTTGGAGCATCAGATGGCCGTGTCCATTCGCCGTTCCGTCAGCGAGGAAGTTTCCGCGGCGCTGGTCGAACAAGGTAACGAACGGGTGATTCGTACCTTGTTGCAGAACGAAAACGCAAATATTTCCGGTACCACCATGGAATTCCTGGTCGAGCAGTCGGAACGCGTTGATACCTTCCAAGAGCCCATTCTGCACCGCCGCGAATTGAAGCCGGAAATGGCCAAGCGCATGTATCTGTGGGTCTCCGCGGCATTGCGCAAACATATTGTTGAGAATTGCGGTCTCGACAAATCCGAGGTCGACGACCTGCTTGAGAAGGTGGCGCTTGACTCGATGGAAGGCGGCGGCGCGGCGAACGACGGCTCGAAATCCCATGAATTGGCGGCGACCCTGGTTGAAGCCGGCGCGGTATCGACGGATTTGATGATACGCGCCTTGAAGGATGGCGAAGTGCGGCTGTTTGTTGATCTCGTCGCCGAGGCGACCGGCGTGCGACATGATCTGATCATGCGGTTCATTATCGAGCCCGGCGGCGAAGCGCTGGCCGTGGCCTGCCGGACGCTGGGCATGAGCGATGATGAATTCAAACAAGTATTCCTGCTGTGCCGAAAGGCGCGACCAGTGGAAAACATTGATCTCAGAGAAAAAGCTGAGGGTGCACTTACTCTTTTTAAGCAAGTGACGCCCGAATCCGCCGCTGAAGTGATCGGTCGATGGAAGCGCGATTCCGGTTATTTGTCGGCGTTGCGCGATCTCAATATGATTTGAGGCCCCACAAAGGCATACGCCTTCGTGCCGTGTCACGGCGCCGGTTCGTTATCCAAAATCTCCATAACCGCCGCCAGGGGCGCCATCCAATTTCCTGACAGATCCTGCCGAAATAGTTGAACCGACGGATACCAGGGCGAAGTGTCGCCGGCCAGCATCCAGCGCCAATCAGGCGTCCGTGACAACAGGACCCAGGTCGCCATCCCCAGCGCGCCGGCCATGTGAACCGTCGTGTTGGCGGCGCTGATAACCAGATCGAGGGATGCGATCTGGGCCGCTGCCGTGTCGAGATCGCGGATCGGATCGACGTCTGGATCATTGTAAACCCGGACGCCGGTCTCATTGTGCATGGTGGTCAATTCAGATGCCGTGTCGCCGTATTGCAGATTGACGAACCAGCAGTCGTCGCGCCTCAGCAGGGGGGCCAGGATGTCCGGCGGTATGGATCGCGGCATGCCCGGTTGCTCGGCGCCGCTGCGCCAGGAAATACCGATCCGGCGCCGGCTGCCTGCTTTCGAAGCGTAAGCTTGGCGAAAGCCCCGGGCCTTTTCGGTGTCGGCGCGCAAGTAGGGGCGGGTGCCGTCAAAATCGGTCTCGGCGCGGCGCAGGATGCGGCCCAAATCACCGCTGGCAATTTGAAAATCGAACTGGGCAGTGCTGAGACGCGGGTCCGGCGGGGTGCGCCTCGCGATGATTTGAAATGCCGGAAACGAACGGTCGAACAAGGGCTGCAGGCGGTGTTCTGTCTCAATGGTGATCGCCGCGCCCCGATCCGCCAGTTCGTCATACATGGTGGCCAACATGATCTCGTCGCCGACCGCCTGCTCGCCCCATATGAGAAGGCTTTTGCCGCGCAGATCCGCACCGTCCCAAAGAGGGTGAGCGAACGGCCGGGCATCTTCATGGCTTGCCGATTGCCAGCGCCAGTCATAAGCATCCCAACCCGCGCCATAGTCGCCTTGGGCCAGTTTGCAAAACGCCAACAAGCACCATGCCTCGGCGTCATTGGGGGCAATGGCAAGGGCACGCCGCAGTGCGTCTTCTGCATCGGGCAGGTGCCCGGCGCCACGCAACACGTTGCCCAGGTTTCGGAGGATCTGGCCGTTTTCGGGCGCCCGTTCGGCGGCGTCCCGCAGACAGTCCACGGCCTCCGGCGTTTGACCCTGGGCATGCAGAGCGTTGGCTAGATTCGTCAGCAGACCGATATGACTTGAGGCGATGGCCAAACCATCGCGGAAGGCGGCCACCGCAGCCTCGGCCTCACCGTTCCGGATCAAGACCTCGCCCAGGTTATTATAGGCATCGGCAAATTGCCCATCGGCGTTGATCGCGGCGCGCAGGCTGGCTGCCGCCTCCGGCAACCGCGCCGCCTCGGCCAGTGCGTTGCCCAGATTGTAAAGCACGCCCGGATGATCGGGGGCCAGTGCCGCGGCCCGGTGCAAGGCGGCAACGGCGTCATCAAGAGCGCCCGACTGGCGTTTGGCCGCCCCCAGGTTCATCCAGGCCCCGGCGTGATCGGGATGCGCCGCAACGATGGCTTCATAGGCCCGGATCGCATTCGGCAACTTGCCGGCGCGATGCAGTTCCAAGGCTGCTGACAGGGCTTCATCCGGGGTCATGTCGGCATCTCACCTATGGTGTGCCTGCGGCGTCTGCGAACGCCGCCTCAATGGCGGCGGCGACGCGGCCGGCAGTATGGTCTTTGAAGGATTGCCACCACTGTCGGCAGGCATCCGTTTGCCGCTGCCAATCGTCTCGTCTTGCGGTTGGTGCCGGGGCGGTGACGCCGGGCAATAGCTGAGGTAAATCGTCCCACGACGTCAAGATGATGAATGGCGGCGTCCCGACGGCGGCCAGGCCATCGGCGGCGTGCAGCCATGGCCGGTCGATGATGACGGGCAAGGCGCCGTGCTCCAAGGCATCGTAGAGACGGATAGTCTCCGGGGCGTTGCCGCCGGGCGCCAGGGCCAGCTTGGCATCACCCATGTACGCGGCGTAGCTGCCGGCGCCGAGCCCCTGGCCGAAGCCCTGGCTGAGAATGATCGTTGCCGCAATGCCATATGCCCGGAGGCTTTCCAGCATCTCAGCCCGCTCATTGGTGGCCGGCCCCGCAGCGCCCGCATAACCGGCGAAGAATACGCTGTGGGTGCGTTCCGCAAACGGGACGTGCGTCGCCGTGTCGGCGGGGCCGACGCCGCGGGCCCAACCGTTCGGCATCCACAGAATCTTTTGGTTAAATCCGCCGGGCTCGACCAGCCGCTCGGGAAAATAATAGTGGCGCAGCACATAATCCGCTTGGGCGTAAAACCCGATATCATCGATGCCGTGTTCGTCGCCCAAATGAAAAACCCCGATGTTGCGATGTCCAGCGGCCCTGAGATTTGCCAAATAGCCGTCCGGATTCCCAAAAGAGCAGATCAGCAAGTCGTCGATCAGAGGCAGTTCCGCGTTGTCCTCAATGGCGATCCATCGCACCGGGCGGCGCAGCCGGGACAGTAATACGCTGCGCATAAACGGTGCTTCCAGAAAGTCATCCAGGACGCGTCGGCGCCAAACCACATTCAGACAGCGCTTTTCCGGATTGCGACCGCTCATCCACCGAGCCTACGGTCGGCAGGCGGAATTGGCAATTCTCCCGGGCCCGTCCATCCAGAAACACCCGCCTGTCCAGGCTTTTGGGCGTTCACGCTTGGTGCCTGGCGAACGCAATTTACCGAGGTCCGTCTTCCGCTCACCATGGCCGACTACTGAGTTGAAGTCGTTCGGATTTTCAGGTGACATATGCGTGAAGGCGGGTTGCAACCCAAGATGAGTGAGGTTAAATAAGTTTACTACTGTAGTGTACACAAGAGTTTCGTCCGTGCGATGCCGGTGAACGACGTTGCGACCCGGCATCCAGAATAATACAGAGGAGCGACGCTAGAAATGCGTCTCGTCGAATATGTAATCTCAGAGGTAGAGCACCAGTGGCAGGGCGGCGAAAGTGCCCGGTGGGAATTGTTGCCCGAGGCACTGTTGGAAATTGAACGCGGTTCCGCACTGGTGTCGTTGTTTATGCAGTGGCGTGAGGCCCTGCCGGCCGGCGGCGGCCTGCCGCAAAAATCCGATTTCGATCCGCGGGCGGAGCTTGAGAAATTGGATTGGGGTGTAACTCATGAATATGGCGTGATCCGCATCAAAGGCGGGCAAGGGGGCGATGTATCGACGCGTCAGACTGGCTACCAATCAATTGAGGATGTCATTTCAAATCCCAGGGAGCGCGCGTTCCTGGAATACGAACTGCGATCGGTTATACTGAACGCTGCACCCAGGTATCACCACGTGGATCAAATTATCGATGGCCAACGTTCATATTTCAGCCGATTATTATTGCCCGTGGTCGGCCCTAGGGGCGATGTTACCGAGGTTGTGTTGGCTGAAAATCATAAAATCGACGTTGCCTTGGTGCGTGAGGGGCTTTGATGCTGAACTTCGTTGAGCGCGAAGTCAGCCGTGATCGTCTTGGTTGGCAAGAGCGACTGCACAGCAAAATTGGCGAAGCTTTCGTGATTGAGGGCGCGGCCAATAACGGCGGCACCGAGACCCACCTCCTTGGGCTTTTGAAATATTATCAGGCGCTCGTCGATGGCGGCCCGCCGACGATCCACCATTTTGCCCCCGATTTGCACGCGCCGGCGCTTCGCAGCCGGGTTTCATACATCGACGTGGCGCCGGAAGACCCAAGTCGCTATGTCCTGCAGGCCCACCAGCCAAGCCCGTTCCTCGGTGTTGGCGAGGAACTGACGGGCCGGCGGGTGCTGGATCATCCGCTGCAGCGCAACGCGCTGAGCTGCATCAGCGAATACCAGCGCTGCGCACGGTTGGCAGGGCCCGAGTACGCGTTGATCGACCAGCACCTCACAAATGGCGCCGGTGCCGACAGCATCGCGGTCAGGCGCACGTTCTACCGGCTTTTGTTGCCGCTGGTCGATCTCGACGGGCAGGTGGTTAAGCTGGCCTATTCATTCCGCCGCATTGCCATAGCGACGCCCGGCGTCGTCTAGTTCCTGCCGCATTCGGTCCAGCAACTCGGTACGGCTGGTCCAATTGAGCATGACACCAATGTTCTTACCGTTGATTGGGGTAATGCCCTTGGTGGCGAGTACGCTGTGCGCCATGCCATAGCCTTTGGCGGCCAAGTTATGGCGGGCCGGCGAATCGATGGTAAAGCTGAATTGGTAGTCGATGCGAAAGCGCCGGATTGACAGCGCCTGGGCAATCCGCGCAATCAGGCCACCGAGGCGCAGGTCCGGCCAACCCTCCAGGCGCTTGCCGCGCCAGTCCGTCGAGACGACGATGCCACCGTTCGACCCCATGCGCCCGGTCAGATTGGGTAAGCCCGCCTGCAAGCCGATATCATGGGCATCAACAATAGGTGCGATATCCGAGAATATGCAGTGCGTGTACATCTCTGAAACCAAGCATTCGGTTTGGATGGCACGGTGGGCGCAGAGCGCAATCGGTTGCTCCTCGCCGATCGGGCGAAACGCGATCCAGAAAGAATTGTCCGGATGGCAATAGCAACTGTCCGGATCGTGGGTCCGGGGCAGACTGATATGACCCGGAATGTGCGGGTATAAATCTTTGTACTCGGTAAGGTCCGTGCCGGCGGAAAGATCCAATCCTAGCCGGTCAAGAATGCGTCCTGCCAGCATCAGATATGACTGTACGGTCTGGTTTTGGTCTATCGTTAAAATTGTCATAGTTTCCTCCATATTACTATACAGAGATAAACTAACCGCTGGAGGCGCAGTTTCGAGGCTCTATTTGTTCGACATCTGGCTTTTTGGAAGACTTCATCAATGAAGGGTCTGGGGAAAAAACAATTTTCAATAATCCAAAGTTCACAAGGCCTCAACTGATCATCAGCTAGGGCCTTGTTTAAATGGGCTCCGGTCAAAGATTTGGTTGATCGGATATGCGGAGCGCGGGTTTTTGCCGATGGTGCATGAGCCCGAAATTCAAAAGACGATCTATTCGAAAGTGCTTTTCAACACCTGCATGAATCCCACAGGCGCACTCATCGGCCGAACCTATGGAGAATTGCTGGAGAACGAATACTCACGGGCACTCATTGTCAACCTGGCCGATGAGACATTGCGCGTGTATGCCGCCAGTGCTGGCCTTCGCATTGCCGATGACGGTCAGCACTATGTCGATGAAATTCTGGACCCTTTGGTTTTCCCCCGGGCCGTGCCCCATCGCTCGTCTATGGTCCAGGATATTGAGAACGGGCGGTTGACGGAAATCGACTTCCTGAATGGTGCCATCGTCAAGATGGGCCGCGATGTGGGCATCGACACGCCGTTTCATCAGTCCATTGTTTTGATGATCCACGCGCGCGAGAAAGTCTAGGGCGATCTCATCATATTGATCGCTGATTTGTTAACGGATGAGATGTTCACCTCGGGTCAGGACCGGAAGTTAATCCAAAGCGTGAGCGAAATTAATTTTCGGGATCGGGTTCTTCGTCCGGAAATTTCACCATAACGGCCACAGCGTCCTCGCTACCCAAATTGATGCTGTTATGGCCAGGACCTTTCCGATCCGTGTGACGATATACGGAGCCAGATGGGAAGCGGCGCTTTTCTCCGTCCCCGACCTCAACCTGAATCTCGCCGGACAAAATAATAATAAAACCGTCTGCAGGTGTCTGGTGCCATCCACCGTCCCATCCGGAAGGTACGGTAAGGAACCCCATCTCTGTCGCGGCCCAAAAATTAGAAGCACCGATTGGCAATGCCGGTGGCGCAACTTCGCTCAATGTGAAATCGACGCTCATATCCCGAAAATGGGAAACATCGTCCTCGTCAGTATATATTTCTGCGTAATCCATGTTTCTGCCTTCGCTTATTGACCTCTCCGGCCAACGATATTGAAAGTAACGGCATCGCACAACTTCTGGTCGGCCGGCTATTCACGTCACGCAAGTTTGAGATGGTGAGGTAGTTTTTGCCGAGGTCCGCCATGGGTCAACAGGAGAAGAAAACGCCTGCCCGGATCGAGGTCTGTTCTACCCCCTCACAACGGACATCGAATATGAAAATGCAGATTTCATGCGGATGACTTCTGCTTTAACCCCAGCAGCGGACCAAATTCGCGACAAGTGATATAGTCTCTTCATAGCCAGGAACGGACATGTGACCGGCGAATATACGCAACACTTTCCGCAATTATCTGGCTGTTCTAGTGAACGCCATAAGAAATTTTGTTGAACGTCTATTTCCCCATCACTTAGCGATCAGAGCGTCCTCAAGAGAGGGCAATGCGGTCGCAATATTGGCAGCCTCAGCCTCGTGGCACAGTCGCTGAATCTCAGCCGTTAATTCCGTGTCTCGCCGGTTCCGCCCCCAAGCCGCAAGTGCACGACCGCGGGCGATAAAAAAATCACTCCAAGGTAGGGGTTCCGCCTTGGTGAAGTCCTCGAACGCACTCGAATAACGCTCTGCGCCGTCCCAATTTTCCATTTCGAGCGAGACTTGAATTGCGTCCGGGTAAAAAAAGAAGTGATTGTGGCTGACAGAACCGTCTTTCAGCATTTGCTCGCCTTCATCCAAGGCATCACATTTTGTCTTGGATTCGTCGAGACAGCGGGCAAGCGCACTCAAAATGCGCGGGCCTGTGAAGCCGTGGCCAACATTTCCACTCATCTCGAGGGCTGATTCCAATGTCTTTATGGCATCACCTCGTCGCCCTTCGACGCGATCCAATTTGCCCTCATACAGGAGGGCTTGTGCCTCAAAGCGAGGTGCCCCAAGTCGTCGAGAAAATTCAATCACATGAGCATTATGTTGGCGCGCATTGGCGTAATCGGCCTGCTCAAACAAAACCTTCACGGCCAGGATTTCTCCCATCATTTCGGCCCGTTGATTGCCGATTTGGTTTGCGTCGGTGACTGTTTTCAATGCGATTTTCAGAGCGTCGCCAAGCTGGTTTAAATACATGCGGCTGAATCCGGCCATGGATGAATTTATGATTTCAATTCCACTAAATCCGTTTTGATTGGCCAACTCGGCACAGCGGCTGAAATGTTGAAAAGCAGTGGCCATGCGTCCGGCAACGTAACTCGCGTCCGCCAAGCCGCCGACGGCATTGGCTTCCGCCTCAGCCGAACCAGCTTCCTTGGCATATCTTAGTGATTTCTCGTGCTCTTCCGCGCACTCTTCGAAGCGGCCCATCGGAAAATACAGATTTCCACGAATATGGTGGATCTTGGCGCTTTCACGCACCATGCCATTATCGCCCGCCACAACTTCGGCCTCGTCAAGAATAGCAAGGGCCTCGTCGTAACGATCTGCAATGCGCATGCCTGCGGCCAAACCGAGCCATGCACGGCAACGTCCGCGATCATCTTCAGCAATGTCGAGCATTTCGCCATAGGCTCGGATGGACTGATCGATGGATCCCAGGTCGTGCAGCATTTGCCCTTTCATGCATATCAATTCGAATTTGTCCGAATCCTCAATCGCAAGATTTAGTCCGCGCTCAATCAGACGCATCGCCTTTTCAAAGTGATAAATTTCTGCCTGGACTTCTGCCGCTTCGAGGTAGGCGGACGGGGCAGCGGGGTCTTCGGCTCGGTCTAAATGCTCAGCTTTGAGCATTAGGTCTTTTTCGGCGAACAGATCCGCGGCTCTGCCGTGAAGAATTTGACGCCGCTTCTTGAGCAATGACGAATAGACGCCTTCTTGGATCAGCGCGTGGGAAAACAGATAGTCGTCTCCTTCGGGGCGAATTAGTTGTTGATCGGTCAAATTGGCACATTCGTAATCGGCGTTGCCAATGAGATGGCGAAGTGTGTCGAGCGCAAAGCGTTTACCGATTACTGAGGCGGCCTGTAGAGCTTCTTTATCGACTGCAAGTAGACGGTCGACGCGTGCAAGCACGAGGCTTTGAAGGGAGGCCGGCACGGACTCGTCCGTTGCCTCCCCGGCGTTGCGAAGAAGTTGTTCCAAGAATAGCGGATTGCCATCGGCGCGTTCGACACAGCGCAAAGCGGCACGCCGGGTCTCGTCCATAAAATCACTGGCAAGCTCCAACGCTTCATTTTGGCGCAAGGGACCTAAATCGATGGTCATCATGGGGCTGCCATGTGTGCCGCCGCGCCATGCGCTGTCGAGCGGATCGCCCTCGATACGAGTTGTCACAACCAATATGGCGGCAGCGTTGCATACGGTGGCGGTGATTACGGCAAGATGGCCCAACGCCAGTCTATCAGCCCAATGAACGTCCTCGACGACCAAAACCACGGGCTGGATATTTGTCACCGCAATGACAAGATCGGCAACGACCTGCTGTTTCCCCTGATTGCGCGACGTATTGTCCATCGCGTCGTACATCTCGTGAAGCCCGGTTAATTGCGGCAGATCAAGTAAGTCCCTAAGGAAAACCTGTTGGTTGCCATCTGCCCAGCCTTCGGCCATCGCTGCATCACAGGCGGCCGAACGTTGGGCCTCACTGCCGGCCACGACATTGAGCAAGCTACGAACCAGCACGCGAATGGCGTCCTGGCCTTCGCCGACACCGAAGTCGAGTACGAGACCTTTGTGCACGGCAAAGCCCATCCGTTCACTTGCCACGGTAAACTCTTCCACGAGGCGGGTTTTACCGATGCCGGCCTCACCGCGAATAAGAACCGCTTGGCCCGCTTTATCCTCGTTGCAAGAAGCGAGGACGCCGTCAAACTGGCGCAACTCGCGCCGCCGTCCGACAAAAGTACTACGCTCGATTTCGGCACTTGGGCTGAGGAGATTTCGAGCCCGCCAGACTTTGACCGGCGCATCCAGGCCCTTGATTTCCACGTCACCCACGGGTTCAACTTCGACATGGTCCATGACTGCCCGTTGAACGACTTCGTCGATCATGGTTTCGCCGGAGTTTGCGAGACCGTCCAATCGAGATGCAAGGTTCACGGAATCACCAATGACTGTGTATTCCTTGTGGCCGTCGCGCCCGAGCCCGCCAGCGATAACTTCGCCGGACGCAATACCAACGTGGACCGAAAGGTTTCGTTTGGCCTCAGAACTGAGCGCCTTCATCCCTTCATGGATGTCGAAAGCGGCCCGTGCCGCCCGCACAGGATCATCGCCATGGGCGATTGGTGCCCCAAATAAGGCCATTACGCCGTCGCCAAGGTGCTTATCAACGGTGCCACCATATTGCTCAACGATCCCATCAACGATCTCGTAATAGCGGGTTAAAAGCTCATGCATATCTTCGGGATCAAGCTTGGTCGAAAGTTCGGTGAAGCCAGCCAAATCAGCGAATAAGACGGTCACTTGCCGCCGTTCACCTTCCGACGAACCTGGGTGTGCAATTTCTGGTTCATCCTGCACATTGGCGTCTGAAAGCCTTTCTATCTCTTTGAGCAAACGCTTCCGGTCGGCCAACCGCGCAACACCCAAATCCTTGAGATCTTCATTGCTCAATTCGGCGAGCAAATTTGTGTCCACGCCATTCTCAGCGAAGGTGTCCGCGTACTCCTCTAGGCCGTGTTCTCTCAACCATGAGCGAACATTCATAATTGGCAGCCAATACTGTTAATACCGATGCGACATTAACACGGGTTCAAATTTGGTGGGTAGAACTAACGGCTCGAAGTCAGCTACGGGTCAACACCAGCAGAAAACGCTGGCCTTGAAATATGACCGTTCTAACCCCAACTCCGGACATTGATCGGCGAAACTTCCGGTTCACCCCCAACTGCGGACATGATCCGGCGATCGCCAGAAGTTCCGAACCAACCGGATCAATTTATACGGCTTCCGCATTATCGTTGGCTCCTGTGAATAGAGCGCCCTCATCTCCCACGATTGCCATTAGTTCATTCGTATCTCGGCCCAGGTCTTCATAGGGCTTTTCGTAGAAAAAATTAGCCCGCTCCCCGAGTAAGTCTTTTAGTTCACAGGCGAACTGTATCCCCAGTGCGTGGAAGCTGTCCCAGTCGAAATCAATGTTCATTTCCGCTCCATTGTAATCGACACCAAGCTCAAACAAGGATTGCCATTCGTCGTCAATGCGAGCCTCCAGTTCGGTCACCCCTGCAACATCGGGGAAATCGTATGCGATCCCAGTACAAGCACCGGCTTCGTTCCAGGCATACGCGCCACCATAGTCAGGCATTATTCTGTATATGCGGGGCACTTGATCCTCAGGCGGGTCTTGCCATTCAATCTGGCGGACTTTATCCGATGTCGTTTTGAGGCGCCCCCTACGATACGCTCGCAGCACCCTGTTATCGTCCGGCAGAATTGCGTTGCATCTCAGTTCTCCGGCGGTGGTCGTCCTGGTCGACGCCCAGAGAAACCCCGGATGATGAAAGACCTCTCTATTCCGTCCGTAGCCCCGAAAGCATCCCATCGCTTCGTGGTGCTGATCAAAACGTTCGCGCAGTAAATCCTCTTCCACCTGATCGGGCGATGTTGTTATGACGACTTCGTACGCAATTGGGGCAACGGCGATGCTCACTTCAGCCCTTTCCTTGGACCTGGGGTAAACACAGGGCCAGCTCTAGTCCTTGTCTTTTAGCCTGACGCCCGGCCCATAGTGGTGGTTGTTTGGTGAGGGGTGGCTGGCCCTGCCGCGTCAAGCTTATCCAATATCATCGCGAGCGCCCGGCCGAATAGATATACCCACACAAAAGAACCCAGCATTGGGATGATATGTAAAATGACGTAGACCACTTTGTTCATCCCGGTTCGAACCGCAAGCTTCCAAAAAAACGCCATAAAGATGAGTTGAATAATGACCAAGGGCAATAATGCCTCGAGGCCTCCTGTGGGCTGTCCCATAACTTATACTCCTTTTGTATCCCCTGGGATCGCTCGTCATGGCAGATTATTTCGACGAGCATAGGGACCGGTGCAGATGCGTTGCCAGAAGCTCGTTACGTGGGGCGGATCGGTTGCAGGCGGTCGCGGTGAGAACGTACACCGAAAGCCCCGCGGCTAACGGCGGGGCTTCCTTTTGTGGGCGCTTTTCGCGCCGCCCGATGATAACCGGGCTTTTCGATGGTGGGTCGATATGTATTTTAGACTGTTAGGTGGCTCCAGTTTCTTAACCTCCTATTTTGTTGTTGTGAGGTCATTGTAGACCTTGTGGGAAATGGCGCATTGATTCAGGTTATGGACACGAAGATGGCTTGGTGAGAGGGTGGTTTCTTGCGTCACTAGGTTCCCGTTCACGGATTTCGCGATAAATGCCGGGCCAGTTCCTCGATGCCTTCTGCCAAGTCACCCATCAAGTCTTCGGCCGAAACCCCGGCCATCAAACTATTAACTGCACCCTTGCTAACGAGCGCGCTTGCGATGGCGTCGTCTTCTACACCAGCAAGGCGTAGGTTCTCGACAATCTGGTCGATGGCAGCTGAAGCGTCTTCGTTGTCATCCATGGTCGAAGCGTATCATGGATTCCCGCGTTTACCCGAAATTAGGGCCTGAAACGGTAAAACGAACCAACGCACCCAAACCGCAAGGATAGAAAATGGCCGTTCAAGTCGGAGACCGGTTCTCAAAAACGGACGCGCGCCACATCATTTGGGTGGTCAGCCGCATTCTAACCCAGAATTTCCCGACGCCGCATGCCGCGCTGGTCGAGGAAGGCCGGCCGCGCCGACAAATCACCTTGTCGGTTTCTGCATTGGAAACGCCAGCGATGTATTTGAAGGTGGTTGAATAGCGCGCTGAGTTGCCCGAGCCACACTCCTGGCCCATCACACGCTATATATGAAGCCGGACCAGGCCGAAACCGAGCCTCTATTTCTTACTGAATATCTGGTTCCAATTCTTACGGTAGTCGGTCGTCACGTTCTTTTGGCGCTCCGGATCAACCGAAGTGCTTTCTTTCGGCTTAGAGCTTGCTTCTGACTTTGCCGGCGTACTTGATTCAGATTTTGCTGGCGTGCTCGATTCTGCTTTTGCCGGTGTGCTGGTTTCAGTCATTTTTTAGTCATCTCCGAATATCGTGGTTATTGCTCGAAATCGCGCCTCATGGGGCAGAAACGTGGGTAGAAACAGAAAACCGGGCTCAAAGGCCCGGTTTCCCTTACGAATTGGCTCCGGCGGTAGGACTCGAACCTACGACCTAGCGGTTAACAGCCGCTTGCTCTCATTCCCATCTCCTCCTATAATTCCCTATGCTTTCCCAAGCTACATGCGGTATAAGACCATGTATTGTGCCAATGTTAAAGGGGTATGTTGGGGAATGATTGGGAACGCTGTTGCCATCTGTTTGGTACCTATGTGGTACCTATTCGCGAACAAAGGGTTTTAGGTACCATGCCAACGAAGAACCTCACGGCACGGACCGTAGGTGCCATCAGGCCGCCAGCTGGGGGCCAGGTGGATTATTGGGACCAATCCGTGCCCGGGTTCGGCCTTCGTGTATCAGCGGGCGGGAAAATGGCGTGGGTGATAATGTACCGGGACAATGACGGTCGAAAACGCCGCCACACCTTTAATACGTACCCCAGCATGTCCGTCGGCGATGCCAGGGATGAAGCCAAGGCCCTGTTTGAGTTGGTGGCGAAAGGTGGCGACCCGGCGACCGAGAAGAAATCCAACCGCAAGGCCGGCACGTTTAATGAACTGGCGGACCTCTACATTGAGAAATATGCGAAGGTCAACAAGCGGTCATGGAAGAAAGACGAAAGCATCATCGACAAGAACTTGCGCCCGAAGTGGGGGGCCTTGAAAGCGCACTCCATCACCCGTCGGGATGTGAATCGGCTCTTAACTGAAATTGTTGAGCGTGGCGCGCCGATCCAGGCGAATAGGGTTCTTGAGATTGTCCGTAAGCTGTATTCGTGGGCCATCGGCACGGACCGCGTTGAGATGGACGTGAACCCGTGCCACGAGGTTAAGAAACCGGCCAAGGAACAGCCGCGGGATCGGCACTTAACCGCCGACGAGATCATGACGGTGTGGCCAATGACCGGGGAGGGGGCAAAGATCAACGACCTATTCCGAATTGTCCTGCGTCTGATCTTGGTGACGGCGCAGCGGCCGGGTGAAGTTGTCGGCATGCCGTGGGCTGAATTGGATGATGATTGGGATAGTGGCGCCGAACCATTCTGGACGATTCCTGGTGAGCGGACGAAAAATGGCCGCGAGCATCGAATCCCACTTTCGCCATTGGCCGTCGATCTGTTGAAAAAGGCCAAAGCTATCGCCGCCAAACTGGCCGACAAGAAAACGTACCGTGGCGATGTGGCGTATGTGTTTCCGTCGCCCCGTGGCAACGCTGGGATGCTCGAAAGTTCACTTTCCCATGCGCTGATTAGGAGCAAGCATTTCGGAGTGCCGCATTTCACGCCTCACGACCTAAGACGGACGGCCTCGACACATTTGGAGTCGCCAGCGTGCGGTGTCTCCCGGTTCATCGTTGAACGGGTGCTGAATCATGTCGATCAGTCCGTCACCGGCCGGCATTATGCGCTTTACAAATATGACCGAGAAAAACGTATAGCACTTAATACTTGGGCAGACGTTCTATATGTTGTCCTAAAGGGTGAGAAACCGGCCGCGAATGTTGTTCCAATTCGGAGCGCGTAGAATGGCAAACGAAGAAGAAACACCATACGAAGCGTTGGAGAGGCATGCCGAAGAACTACTAATAAAGTCGGCAGAGCAAAAAGATTCCGGTTCGAACAAAGGTACGGCGGAACTAAATCGCCAAACCTGCTTGTTACTTCAATATGTCCGCGATATGCAAGGACAAGTCCCACTCCCTCTCTTGCAGCTTATTGCTCATCGGCTTGACGTACCTGCTGATCCGTACGTCAAGAATACGATAGGTCCTGGGATCGACGCAGATAGCGTTGCTGATTGGGACCGCGCCGTATTTTTTGAAGCCAGGCATCCCGAAGATCCGAACGCTAAATTCCCGAGCACTGCATCCGAGAACAGTGTTGCTAAACATGTTGGACGGTCTACCAAGACGATCCGACCGTGGCGAGCGGATGTTCGATACCGCGAAAAGGTCGTTTTGCTCCGCGGTGTCATAGGATACGTGGTGTCATAGGATAGCCAGACTGCGGAGTTCGGGCTTGTAATCGTTCTACTTGGGTTTGGCTATCAAATTGTTGGTGATTGGCCCTGATAAGCGAATGAACGCGGCAACCCACCAAAACCTTGTAGCCAATGAAAATGACCTCCTGCTGTTTCGTGACGGTTGCTGCCGATGCGTTGACGTTGACCGCCGAAATTAAGCGCGGAGCCTGCCGGCCTTATCGACTTGCAGGCATGGGAGGCACTAAAGGCGCTGGGCCAATAACAATGTCCAAGCGGTATCCAAATTCAAAGACGCGGACTTTCGACTATTTTCCGCCGATACCGCACTCCTTCCTTTCCTTCCTTGCCAGAGAGCCCGGAACGCCTGAATGACGAACACCATTAGCGCATGACCCGGCTTTTCGCCTTTATCTTGGTTTTAACGGGGTTATTCATCCTTAGGCCGCCCTTAGACCCGAACGCCTTTGCAGCATTAAGCGCAGTGTGCCGTAATTACTGTGGGGTAGGGACAAAATAGATTCTCCCCCCAATTATCCTACCATTCCAAACCGCCTATATTCCGGACATTCCCCGCCTTGACGGGAAAAATACCGGAGACGACCGATGCGGAAAATCCTCTCCCATAAACAAACCCTCGAACAGGTCGGCGACCCCGACCGCAAGACGGTACACAACTGGGTGAAAGCCGGACTGTTCCCTGAACCCGTACAGACCGGCCCCAACAAGATCGGCTGGTACGAAGACGAAGTCACTGAGTGGCAGGAGAGTCGGACGCGTGGTTTCCTCAGGCCGGTAGCGAAGAAGGCCGACCCACCAGCGTCGAGGCCGGCTGATGTTAGCACTCTTCATCAATCAAATGAAAAGTCCGTCGACGCGCGTACGCCGGCAGACTTTGAACCTGGTCGTCTTACGGACGGAAATCAGCAATGATTTTTCTACACCATGCAAAGTGTAAAATGAAATCACCCCTGCTCGAAACTGCCCTTGACGGGTTCGAGCGGCTTGTCCTTGCCCGCCGGACCGCCGGTGATGTTCGCTGTGGTGACTGGCTTCATGTCGGGGCGGCGTCCAAGCACATCCTTGCTAGCCTGGACCGGGGCCACTGATGGAGGCCCGAGAGATAACCGAGGCGCTCGGCGGGCGCTGGTGCGGCTCTTACGGCCATGCTCGTTGTCCCACCCACGACGACCACGAACCTTCGTTGACCCTCAAGGACAACCCCGAGGGCGGCCTGACCGTTCATTGCTTCGCGGGCTGCGACTGGCAGGACGTGAAGGACGCGCTACGGCGGTTAGGTCTGTTGCCGCGATTTGATGGCAAATTTGAAAGCCTTTCAAATTTCACATCCGGTCACAATCCGAACTCTGCGCAGTTTAGCCGCCAAGCCGAAGATGACCGCAAGCGTACCGCCTGGGTCAAGTCCATTTGGGATGCATCCGAGACCGCTCAGGATTCGCCGGTCAGCAACTACCTAGAAAGCCGGGGCATCCACCTATGCCCGCCGACAATCCGCTTCTATAAGGCCCTGAGACACGCCGATACGGGCTTGTATTTCGGCGCCATGGTCGCGGCCGTCACAAGGTGGCCATCTCGTGATGTGGTGGGAATTCATAGGACGTTTTTACAGCCGCTTGGGCGCGGCAAGGCGCAAGTCAGCAGCCCTAAGAAAATGGGCGGGTTGTGTGGTGGTGGTGCGGTGAGGCTCGGACCTCATTCCTTACAGAACAGAAAGGATTGCGTTCTCGGTCTCGCTGAAGGCATCGAAACGGCCTTGAGCGTCCAGCAGGCAACAGGAATCTCGGTGTGGGCTTGCCTTTCAACCAGCGGCCTGCGGCGTGTCCTTGTGCCCAACCATGTAACGGAAATCCGCATATTCGCCGATCATGATCCGCCCGGAATTGATGCGGCCAACGAGGCTGCAGACAGGTTCATCGACTTGGGAAAGACGGCACGCATAGCAATGCCGCCGGCTCCCGGTCAGGACTTCAATTCGCTTTTGATGGAACCCCTCGAAAATGGACGGTAACGACCGCATCCGACAGGCCGCAGCGGCAGCAGAAAGCCGTGCATGGCCAAACCGGCAGCCCATCCCCAATCTTATGCCGGCCGCGCCGTCACTACCCGAATCTCTGGTGCCCGAGCGGTTACAGCCCTGGCTTTGCGACATGGCGGACCGCACCCAAATCCCGCTTGAGTTTGTCGCCGCCCCAGCAGTGGTGGCGCTGTCCAGCTTGATTGGACGCCGTCTTGGTATCTATCCGAAGGAACGCGACGACTGGCTTGTTGTCCCGAACCTATGGGGCGCCATCATCGGCCGTCCGGGGGTTCTCAAGAGCCCGGCCATTGCCGAGGCGGTAAGGCCATTACGTCGCCTTGCTCAGTCTGCCACAGAGGAACACCGCACCGAGGTCGCCAATGCCGAAGCGGACTCCCAAATTATCAAAATGCGCGTTGCCGCGTTGGACGTGAACGGCAAGAAGGCCGCGAAGGACGGCAACGAACAAGAGTTATTGAATATCCAAAGCGACTTGGCGGCCCTTAATCTTGAAGCGCAAGACGCGGTTGTTTATGAGCGCCGGTATGTCGTCAACGACGGCACGGTTGAGAAGATTGGGGAACTTCTGAACCAGAATCCCCGCGGCCTCTTGTTGTGTAGAGATGAACTTTCCGGTTGGCTGAAAAGCATGGACAAGAGCGGGCGTGAAGGGGACCGCGAATTTTACCTTGAGGCATGGAACGGCGATGGCCGATTTACATATGACCGCATCGGCCGGGGCACGTTGCACATTGACGCCCTGACGCTTTCGGTCTTGGGCACCATCCAGCCGGGCAAGCTGAAATCCTACATCGATGGTGCGATGGCCGGCGGATATGGCGACGACGGGTTATTGCAACGGTTTCAAGTCATCGTGTGGCCCGAGCAAACCGAGAACTGGAGGAATGTAGATCGGTGGCCGGACACGGCCGCGAAAAACACCGCCTTTGAGATATACCGGAACATTGACCGGCTGGCGCTCACGCCACCGGACGATGGCAGCATTCCCGCCTTGCGGTTTGGTCCCGAGGCTCAACAGTTGTTCAACGAATGGCGGGCTGGACATGAGGTTAGGTTACGCAGCGACGAAATGGAGCAAACACCCGCTTTTGAAAGCCACCTCGCCAAATATCGGTCCCTCATGCCTTCCCTGGCCTTAGTGTTTCAGGTTATCGAGATGGTATCTGGCGGCGCCTCAGAAGTCAGCTTGTCGGCGGCGCAGAACGCGGCGGATTGGTGTGATTTCCTGGAATCCCACGCCGTCAAACTCTATGCGGCAGAAGTCCATCCCGAACGGGCCGCGGCACACAAGCTGGCCGACAAGATTAAGTCCGGCGCCATTGGTCATGGTTCCACGGTACGCGATATTTACCGGCCACAATGGTCTGGTTTAACGTCACCCGAGAACGTCTGGTCTGGCATCAAAATTCTGGAAGGCAGCAATTGGGTACGGATCGGGGAGAAGACCACGAACGGCCGCCCGACCGAAGTCATTGAGATTCACCCTGAGTTTCGGAGGAACGCCGCATGACGGTTTTTCAGCCGAAATGGAGGAATTGGGCGCCAGAAACGCCTATTCAGCGAACTGACAGTACTGACAAAAGCCCTTCTGTCAGTTTTGTCAGTGCGTCACATAGGCGTTTTCATGGAAAAACAGGTGATACCGGTTCGGCCCCCAATCATCCTGATATTGAAGAAAATTCCCACAAGACGCGTTACCCACGTACTGACAAAGCTGACAGAAGCCCCGATACTGTAATTCCGGCAACGGATGACGCTCAAGAAGCCTTCGAAGAGCGCGCCGCCATCCTTGAGTTTGACGGCGAATACAGCCGTGAGGAAGCCGAGCGCATCGCCCACGAAGAACAGGCCATTCCCTTGGTGCCGCCAATTCATCACGCCCCGTTCGGCGCTCGAGCCGATCCGGCGGACTGGCCCGCATGGTTTACTGGTCGGGTACGTCGTCAACGGAGTTTCGGGTGCGGCCCTGAGGATGCTCATGCACGGGCCTATGGCGAGGCTGTGGAGGCATGGGCTGCCCAGCATTGGGATGTGCCCTCATCGGACTCTTGCGCGGCCTGTGGCACCCCTGAACCGGCCTTTCAGGTGCCGGATGGTGCCTGGGTATGTCGCCAATCGCATTGGCAGTGCCTTATTAGCTACGGGCAATCTCGAAAGGCTCAAGCGGCGGCATCGCTGGCTGAGATAGGCATTACGCCAGCCGACCAACCGTGAATACGAATGCACTGAGTTTTCCGAGCGCACCGAAATATCATCATGGCTAAACATTGTTGATGGAGTGCAAATGACGAAGAAGCCGACCAAGCAAGAACGAGCGTTTATCCGGTCCTTTGCTAACGGCTCCAGTGCTGCCAGCGCGTACGCCGCCGCATTCAAGGCGGATCGATTGAGGCCTGAGACAATTGATAGACGCGCCGCCGAGGTAATGGCCCGGCCCCGCGTAGCGAAGCTAATCCCCAGGGCGAAAAGGGACGCGGCGCTTGTGCGGGAATACCATGTAAAGAATCGCGACTTAATGCCCCGGCCCGCCATCAAGCAAGTGGATGGTCAAGATGGGACGCTAGCACCCGCCGGCGAAGATGACGTATTTCCCGCCCTAGACGTTTTTGCCGCAGCGGCGGCCAAGGCGTTTGGCACGGCAGACCAAGCCTTTATGGCAACGATCGCGAACATGGCGATGCGCATGATTCCTACGGTGGACGATCCTGACGTGATGATGATCAACGGTATTTTTTCGGCCGTGGCGGGGATTGGGCCGAGGGATGAAGTGGAGGGTATGCTCGCGTTGCAAATGGTCGCGGTGCACTTCGCGACAATAGAGGCGACACGCCGTGCGGCCATCCCCGATCAGACTTTCGAAGCCAGAAACATGAACCTGAAGCACGCCGGACAGCTAGCGCGTACGTTCACCATGCAAATGGATGCACTAAAGCGAAACCGGCAGAAGGCGCAACAGACCGTCCGCGTCGAGAGGGTCTACGTCAACGAAGGCGGTCAGGCCATTGTCGGCAACGTCCAGCGAGGTGGGGCGCAACAAAAAGCAGAAGGTCAATCCCATGAACAAGATGCTGTTACCCATGCACCTGTCACCCCGATGCGGAGCGAAGAACCGTCGCGGGAAACCGTGCCAGTCGCCAGCGATGCCTAACGGGCGTTGCCGGATGCACGGTGGGACGACTCCGGGTGCGCCGAAGGGCAACAAGAACGCCCTCAAGCATGGCTATTACACGACCGAAGCGATAGCGGGTCGTCGGTATGTTCGGGAATTAATTCGAGAAAGCCGGCTCTTGGTGGAAGAATTATGAGTTGGCAGTCAGTTCTATGAAATGGATGTTCTCTGACGTGCTATTTCCCTGTGGAAAATAGCGAATGCGGTCCGGTGAAAGGTCCGCTTTCCCCCCAACTCCGGACATAAATCGACGGTCGTCAGAAAGTCCGATTCTAGCCAAAAACAGACATTCGTGGCCAGTCGGTTGAGGTTATGAATTCATCCAGGTCTACGCCTCAACAAACCCGGTCCCACTTCTTGATAGCCGCCGTATTCAACCCTTGCTAGGCTATGCGCCTCGCGGTTCATGGTAATGAGGGGCTGGCATGCGAATACTCAGCGTCTATGGCATTCTCCTCGCCACTCTCGTGGCGGCGCTATTTCTGTTGCCCGCGCTCGCCGCCAAGACTTCCAGCAGTCTTTACGTAACGCCCGGCAAGATCTTCCGTGACTGCGCCGACTGTCCAGAAATGGTTGTCATCCCGGCGGGCAGTTACCGCATGGGGGATTTGAATGGTGGCGGGAGGGACAGGGAAGATCCCGTCCATCGGGTAACGATCCCGACGCCCTTCGCAGTGGGCAAGTACGAGGTGACGCGGGACGCATACGCGGCGTTTGCGCGTTCGACGGGCCGCGGTTCGGGTGATGGGTGTTATGTTTGGAATGCCCAGAAGTGGGTTAAGGAAGGATCGAAGAGTTGGCGGAACCCGGGTTACGTTCAGACGAATCGCCACCCGGTGGCTTGCGTGAACTGGGATGACGCAAAGGCTTATGTGGCGTGGATGAGCGCCAAGACGGGGAAAGCGTACCGTCTTCTGAGTGAGTCGGAATGGGAATACGCGGCTCGTGCGGGGAGTAGGAGCAAGTATTCGTGGGGGAACTCAATCTCGTCATCGCAGGCGAAATACAGACAGAATATCAACAAGACGACAAGCGTCGGCAGCTATGCTGCGAACAGTTTTGGCCTCCATGACATGCACGGGAACGTCTGGGAATGGGTGGAGGATTGCTGGAACCGCAACTACAACGGCGCCACGAGTAATGGAACGGCCAGTACGGCTGGTAATTGTTTCCGCCGCGTTTTGCGCGGGGGTTCATGGGTCAGCGGGCCGAGGTCCTTGCGTTCCGCCAGCCGCAGCTGGGGCAACATCGCGCAACGATTCAGCTCCAACGGGTTCCGTGTATCAAGGACCCTTTCGCGGTAGCGATACCGGACATCGATTTTGCAGCAACTTGGCTGTGATAATCTCTACACATGCGCTGCTTTCTGCTACTTACGTTCTCCATTCTCAGCACCACCACTGCTGCTGCCGACCTCCCAGGCAAACCTCACCCATCGGGTGGGGCCGGAAAATTGCGGCTTTGATTTTGTAAGGGACGGATCGCATCAGAAGGTGTCTGTGCTAATCTGAGCGGCGTCAGGACGGTGTTTCCGCTTCTTCAACCGGTCCCCCGCGCATTGAGAATGCATGCTGCGGCTCTGTGGACAAGAAAATATGGGCCCGCCGCCTCGAATAGAGTTTTTCGACAGCCTCAGCCACAAGCAGTCATTTGCACGGCACCATGTTGGTTTGCTGGAAAATAGCCTGCGACATCCCCGGATTAGCCGAAAGCCGCCTTGAAATCGTCCCAGAAGTACATCCGAACGATCAAACCGATTATAAGGCAGATGACGTATGGCCAGACCCAATGCCACTTCGATTTTGTCTCTGGTTCCGACGTTGGCCTGGGCGAAGGTACCGCGGCCGGTCCAGACATACGGTGCGATGACGCTTGCGGTCTGGAAACGGGTGTCGGAGACGCCCGTGGATGAGATGCGGTCAGCGAAGGCACGTCCGGTGCGGAGGCCGGGGATGTGTTCTCTGAGTTCCCCGGCACCGGCTCAACTGGCAGTTCCGCTTTTTGCCGCTCGTTGTCGTCGTGCAGCACCTTCCAAGTGGCGGTGCCTGCGTTCTCTTCCTCCAGCCAGTCGCAGCTCATACAGCTATAGGTCAGATACAAGGTGCCGGACATGGAGTCCCGCTCCCTATAGATTTCACCGCCGCAGCGCGGGCATTTATTATAGTCAGTCATGGCGTCTTCCCATGTGGCGAACTTTAGCACGGTTGGGAATCAGACGGCCTCAACTTTCGTCCTCATCCATTCTAGTATTTTCATCTGAGTTTAATCGTTGTCATTTGGGGAAGGTGTTCAACTTTTCAATCTTAATGCAAACGCAAAAGGTCCGCTGTGGGTCAAATTCGGAAGTAAACTCTTCCGTCAATACACGTCGGCTTAGCACCCGGAAACGGAAGTCGAAATCGGCGAAGCGGTTCAAGTTACTTGCTGCTAACCCTCCGGATGTTATCAGCAAGAATATTCAACAGTCCGCGAATAAACGGATCGGATTTGCTGAGCTTGTCCTCAAACATCTGACGGGTGACACAAATAATCGTCACGCCGCCTGCCGCCCGCGCCGCCGCCATGCGTGGTTTGGAATCGATCAATGCCATTTCACCAAAGATTCCGCCTTTGCTGACCGTACCGAGAACTGTCTCATGTCCATCAATTATTTTAACGATTTCAACGTCACCTTCTTGGATGACGTAGGCCATATTACCTTCATCACCCTCCTTGAAAATTTTATCTCCGCGTTGAAAAGTTTGTCTTTGTAGAACTGAATCCGCCGCCATGCTCATGTCCCCGAGAGTTTGATATTCACCTCACTGATGCATGGTAAGCTGAAATGACGAAGATTTCATCCGCGACAAAATGCCGTTCTTCCAAGGGCTTTATATGCGGCGAACGGACAAGGAAGCCGCGCCAGATATTCTCAGGGCTTATGATTTCGATATTGGTGATTTCCAAACAGTCAAAATGACCGCTATGGGTCACGAAGAGACGTTTTCGCGCGGGTTATTTGAGGTCTGCTTTACCCTCTCATAACGGACATCGAATTTGAAAATTCAGATTTCGTGCGGATGACTTCTGCTTTCCCCCCGACAGCAGACTAAAATCGAGTGCCGTCAAAAGGTCTCTTGATAGCCAATACCAGCCCTACCGCCACGCGTCATAAAATGACCGCTTTCGGATCAGAAAGCGGAGATCGTCTCACGGATCAGATACCCATTGCCAATGGCTCAAAGTTGAAATTGCGGCTAATCGACTAGGTTAGATTTTAAATCCAATTGCCGATATATCGTCCCGGCGGAACTCGTCCCCTTGGTATTCGAGTAGAGATTCGTAAATTACCGCCTTTTGGTCAGACATCGACTGACCTTCTATTTCGGCGAGTAGCTCCTTGAAGCGATTCTTGCCGTACATGAGTTTCTTGCCGCCGCCAACCTGATCGGTGACACCATCTGATGTCATGTAAAACGCCTTGTTTTCCAAATTGATGATCCTGTGCTCTTCGAACATCTGGTCGTGAGAGATGCCGCGATAGCCAATACCGCTTTTGGTGCCACGTATGGAGGAAACGAGACCATCTTCGACGATATAAAGTTCAAACCTTGCGCCGGCGAAGGTCAATTCATCCGTCTCTGCATTCAAGTAGCACGTGCCCAGTTCCATACCGTCATCAGATTGACCTGCTTCTCCATCTTGGCCGAGCGTCACTTGCATCAACTGGTGGACCCGTTGCATGAGAAGCGCAACTTGGCCCGGTGGTATGTCGGTGAGTGCATTGTCCAAGGCGCCGGTGGCAATCAACGTCATGAAAGCACCGGGCACCCCATGTCCAGTACAGTCGCCCAGGATAAGCAGCAAGCCATCGCCCCAAACTCGGCACCAGTACATGTCGCCACCGACGACATCACGCGGTTCCCAAAGGACAAAATAGTCGGAAAGCTGGGCGGAAAATAGGCTGTGGTCCGGCAGCACCGAACGCTGAATATTCGACGCATATTTAATACTCGAATGGACGAATTCGATGGCCTCTTTCAATTGTTCTTCCGTATTCTTCAGTTGCGTAATGTCATATAGCCAAATCAACGCGGATTGACGGCCATTTAATTGTATGGGGCTAATCGATAACAACGCTGGAAACTCACCGCTATCCAGCCGACTTACGATCACGTCCATATCCGTTAGCGTGTGCCCATCGTCCAAAAGGCGCTCGTGATCATCCCGATCATCGCTCTTCGGAAAGAATTGATCTGTTCGTCTAACGCCAATGTCGTCGTCGGAAAATTCCAACATTTCCTTGAAACGACGATTGGCGAATTCAATGGTTCCATCATCTTCAGACTGGTCATCCACAGAAATAGCGACACCAATCGGGCTGTCTTCCAAGATGTTATGGAGTTGCTGCTCGCTCTCCGCTAGAGCCAATTCCATGCTCTTCCGTTCAGTAATATCAATTTCGACACCGCCGTAGGCCGCAATCTCACCATCCTCGCCGATGACCGGAAACATTATGCCGTGAAAGGTGGTGTCGCCGTCCGGATTTGTGACCGTATGCTCTTGCTCATTACGGCCGCCCTTGGCGAGAACTTGGCGGTCAAATTCCGTTAGCTTGTCAGCCAAGTCCTTATCAACCAGGTCATATAGGCTCTTGCCTGCAATTGTATGGCGATCGACTCCGTACCGATCCTGGTAGGCTTGGTTGACCCGAATGAAACTGCCATCCAGTTCTTTCAGAAAGACGACAGCTGGCATGTTGTCGAGAATGGTGTTTAGGATTGCCTCGCTTTCCTTCAAGGCCCGTTCAGCTCGCTCGCGTTCGGCAATCTGGAGCCTCATGCGCCGATTTGAAATGACGATCACGACAATGATCAACGCTAGGCCGCCACCGATGGGAAGAGCCCATGTCAGAACTGTCGTGAGATCGGTACCAAACCTAACTTCTACGGCCAGCCAGGTATTCTTGATGGCCGCCCGCTGCCTGTCGTCAATTGAAGCAAGTGCCTTGTTCAGGATAGGCACAAACTCAGGCCAATCTTTTCGTACGCCCAGGGATAAACCAACATTGTACGGCGTCGGCAGTGCAATTTTTGTGTCCTCTAAACCCAACCGTTCTGCCTCATAGCTGATGACCCACAAATTCTCGAAAACTGTATCGATCTCGCCCGCGGATAATGCATTGAGCAGTGAGGCAACGTCGGTCATCTCGACAAATTGCAACATGGGATAATCAGCGCGCAGCAAGTCGATGGCGGCGTAGCCTTTGACGACCCCCACCGTTTTTCCTTCTAGATCACCCATATCACTGACTATGGGCCCTTTCTTGTGGGTCGCGATGACCAACGGAACCTTGATATAGGGTTCCGTGAAATTCAGAAACGCTTCGCGCTCCGGGGTTCTTGTCACGGCAGGCAAGACGTCGAGCTCACCTTTCTTGATCTTTTCAATCACCTCAGGCCATTTGAGGTCTCGTAACGGCTTCATAGTGACTTCGAGCCGTTTCGAAATAGCATTCACGTATCCGGAACTGACGCCTGCGTACTTGTCGTTGTCATCGACGAATTCGAAAGGCGGCCAAGAACTATCGATACCGAGGCGAATAGTCTCGTGCCTCGATAACCATGCCTGTTCGGCTGGCGACAGTCGAAGTTTGTCGCGTTCTGTCTCAGCCGAGGTAATCCATTTTTCCATTTCTACCCGCCGCTGCTCCTCAGATATGGCTTCTAGGCCTTTTTGCAAAATGGACCGCAGCAGGGGTTCATCTATTCGAGAGAAAAAATGTACGGGTGAGGCTCTGAAAACGTTCTGGCTGATCCCTTTCAATCCGACAATGGAGTTCGACCTGATGGTTCGCTCGACAGCCATCTGGGCCTCGATCAATGCCGCGACATCTCCGTTAAGAACGGCATCAATTGACGCCATCAGGTCTTTTGTTTCGACGACGGTTGCCTTGGGATATTTCGCTCGGATTTTGGGAATGGTCCCATATCCTTTGACGACAGCAATACGTTTATCCGCAAGATCGTCGATCGACTTGATTTCCTGATTGCCATCATTCACATAGACGAATTCCCGCATGAAGAAATAGGGTTTGGTATATAGGCCGTAAGTGGCCCTTTCATCTGTGTGGTAGGTCGCTGGCAGCAGATCGATGGATTTGTTTCTCAGGCCCTTCAGCAAGGGGTCCCATTTGTCGGCAATGATCTCAAACTTCAGCCCGGTTGATTTAGCAACCATTCTCAGGAAACCGCCGGCAATCCCTTGGACATCTCCCGCCGAGTCCGCGAAAACGATGGGTGCCCATTGTTCCACGCCGACTTTGATGGTGTGGCTCTTTACCCATGCCTTTTCCTCGTTGCTCAGACTAGCCAGTGTTGATTTTCCGGCAGCAGGTGCCCCAATCCAACGGTTGGCGAGAGTGCGTTTCTCCTCCTGAGTGATGGCGTTCATGCCTTTTTCGAGAATGGAGACCAGGATGTCTTCATCCTTGCGGACGCCGAATCTGATTTTGAAGCGATCAACGTCATCGATGCCCGAGCGACCGGCGACGCGTAATCCACCAAGGAAGTGGGTGGCGATGGTATGATGAACGACGATCTGACTGCCGATAAATGCGTCCGCATCACCGTGTATGACGGCTTCAAGACCTTCCAAGAAACCGGAAACGGGAACGACGGTGACATCCGGGTGTTTTGATTTAACGCTATTTTCGTAATAGTACCCGCTGACAATCGCGACCTTGCGCCCCTTCAGATCGGTGATCGAATGAATGTCTGTATCCGTGTCTTTAGTGACGATGACTGTCGGGTTGACCATGTAGTGCTGGGTGAACGTCAGAAACTCACGGCGTTCCGGGGTTTCCATGATCGCCGGCAAGATATCGAGCTCGCGGCTTCGCGCCTTGTCTAGCAGTTGCGACCAGGTGAAACCGTTGATGAACTCAAACTGCAGCCCCGCTTTCTCGCCGGCTAGCTTCAAATAGTCGATCGAGTAACCACGCGGCTGACCGTTCTCGGCAAAATCGAACGGCGGCCAGTCGTTCTCGTTTCCCACCTTCAAGATAGGATGCGCTTTGATCCAGGCGCGCTCTTCCGGACTCAGGTCAATTTGAGAACCCTCAGCCTGGAGTGAACCCAGGCTAAGTAAGAGTCCAATGAAAATCCAGAGAGGCGCGATGAACTTTTTCATTTGTTAATGGGCCGCCAATTTTCTTCCAGCCAATCGTCGATATAAACCACACTTCAATTTTCATACTAGCATCATGAAAAAATAATGGTATGGGCCGGAGGTCCGGAGAATACACATAGCGTTCCCCATATAGATATGAAATCGCCTCGGGCACCAACTTGGCAAGCGGCGCCGGAATGTCCGTTACGTGATCCGTAAGCGGAAATCAGACTACTGAAACCACTAGGACCGCTTTGGGTCAAAACCCGACGTTTTTACAAACCGATTTTGGTGTCCGCTTCACGCCCGAAAACGGAAGTCAAAGTGGGGAATTTCCGGTTTCCTATACGATCATCGAAAATGGAAACTTTCGGTGGTTGCG